>OIEX01000003.1_pt1 | contig 474699 bp, 395 predicted proteins | sample 1581911 | NCBI WGS metagenome assembly OIEX01 (sample SAMN07977761, study PRJEB24534) | human gut metagenome | reverse complement strand
AGATTTTATATTTATATTGATAACACTTGGAAGTTAGTTCAACCTTATTCAGACAAAAACACTTTTACTTATAAAGCTCCTAAACCTGGTTCATACAAAGTTAGAGTTTGGGTAGTTGATAAAAATAATGTTTCTAATTTCACTTATAAAGATTTAGATTTTTCTATAAAATAATATAAGATTAATCCCAGTAAAGTATTTATTTACTGGGATTAATCTTATATTTATAAAATTTATTTACTAAAATATTCTTTTATTAAACTAACAATTCTATCACAAGCCATTCCATCTCCATACGGATTAGTTGCATGTGCCATCTTATTATATTCATCCTCATTATTTATTAATTCATTTGCTATTATATAAATTTTTTCTTCTTCTATTCCAGCTAATTTAACAGTTCCTGCTTCTACTGCTTCAGGTCTTTCTGTTTCTGTTCTCAATACCATTACTGGCTTTCCTAAAGCTGGTGCTTCCTCTTGTATTCCACCTGAATCTGTCATTATTAAATAGCATTTTGACATAAGATTAGCAAAGTCAACATATTCAAGCGGTTCTATTAACAATACTTTATCTTCGATTCCGTCAAAGCTTTTTTTAGCCAAATCTCTTATTAATGGATTTTTGTGCATAGGGAATATTACTTTTACTGAATCATTTTCCTCTACTAACTTTCGTGTAGCTTCAAATATATTCTTCATAGGTTCTCCCCAATTTTCTCTTCTATGACTTGTTAATAATATTACTTTATTATTAATAAAATCTATATTATTTAACCTTTCCTCTTCAAACCTGTGCTCTTTATTAATTACACTTAGCAATGCATCTATAACTGTGTTTCCTGTTACATAAACATTTTTATCTATACTCTCTTTTAATAAATTCTTTTCATTATTTTTAGTTGGAGCAAAATGTAATGTTGTTATTGCACCTGTTAATTTTCTATTTGCTTCTTCTGGAAATGGAGAATATATATCACCACTTCTTAATCCTGCTTCAACATGTCCAACAGGAACTTTATTATAAAATGCTGCTAAAGCTGAATTTAATGTTGTTGATGTATCCCCATGAACTAAAACTATGTCTGGTTTACATTCTTTTATTACTTTATCTACTCCATTTAAAACTTTATTAGAAACATCTACTATAGTTTGACCATGAGCCATTATATTTAAATCATATTGTGGCTTAACATCAAATATTTCTGTAACAGCATCTAACATTTCCCTATGTTGAGCTGTAACACATACTATTGATTCAATACTTTCATCCTTTTCTAATGATTTTACTAAAGGACACATTTTTATTGCTTCTGGTCTTGTTCCAAATACACTTAATACTCTTATTTTATTCATAATTTCTCTCCTATTATAAGTTATTGTTTTCTATCTAAAACAAAAAGTCCCTTTTTTATAAATTTTAATCTTTCACTATTTACTCTTTTTTTATTATATAAAGCCTTTAACATTGCATAAATAAAATCTTGATTATCAACTACTATGGCTCCATGATTTTCATTACTAGTGTTAACTATTAAATTCTTATTTTTTATTTTCCCATCAAAGAATTCATCAAATCTAACTTGCTGTAAATATTGTTCATCCTTAACTCCTGTATATAAAAACACATTAGTTTTATATATTATATCTTCTCTCCCATTATAAAACTCATTATCAAAGAAAATATTATTTGCCTTAGACTCTATGGCAATATCTTCATTAGGGAAAAATAACTTTTTCCATCTACTGTAATGATTATCTATATACGTAACAGCTTCTATTTGCGGAACCATTGTGAATACAGTATTTATTTTTGAGTTTATTAAGCCATAAAGTAAAGCACCATATCCTCCTTTACTACTTCCAAAAGCAATAACATTTTTATAATTAAATCTAGAAAGTAATTCTTCCAAATCCTTATTGAATTGTTCATATATTAACCTTCCAGAGTCTACAATATACCAACCATAAGCTTTCGAAAAATGATCTTCTAAAAATAAAAAATCAATTTTTTTATTTTTAGTTAGCTTGAACCAATTATACTTAGAGTGATATTCAGCTATCTTTTCTTGTGATATTGTATTATTTAATACTCCATCTAATGCCTCTATTGGCAATCTTCCTCCTGATTGAAAGATTATTAATAATGTATTACTATTATTTATAATATGCTTATATTTAAAAATCATATATACTCCCCTTCTATATTCCCCTTCTGCTATTTTAATTCATCTTTATATAAAAACATTCCCTTAGATATTTTTATAATTCTATCATTTTTAACCTTTTTTCTACATACTATACTTTCTAACATTTCATATATAAATTTAGTATTATCTACAACCAAAGGTGTATGTTTTTTATTTGATATATTAATTATTGTATTTATACTTCTAAAATTCTTTTTAATATAATTATCTAATTTTATTACATTATTAAAATCATTATCATTTAATCCTGTGTATATATACACATTAGATTTAAAATTTAAATATAGTTCTTTATAAAAAAATATATTATTTAATTCATCTTCAAACTTTTTATCATCCTTAGGAAATAATAATGTTTTATATTTTTTCATATATTTATCTAGATAGCTTATTACTTCTATTTGAGGAACCAAAGCAAATACATTTTTTATATTTTCATTTATAATTCCATATAATAAAGCTGCAGTTCCGCCTTTACTACTTCCAAATGTCGTTACTTCTTTATAATTGTTCTCTTTTATAAATAAAGTTATCTCGTCATTTATTTTTTTTATAATATTAACTCCATTATCAACCATATACCATCCATATGATCTAGAGTAATAATCTTCTATATATAAAAAATCTGCATATTTATTTGATGATAACTTCATCCAATTATACTTTTTATGACGTTCTTTTACATCTTCTTCTGATATTTTATTTTCTAATATCTTATCTAAATCTTCAGTTGAAAGTCTTCCAGCTGATTGAAATACTATAACTAATTTATCGCTTCCATTTTGTACCAACTTATATCTAAACATGATAACTCCTTAAACTATATAATTTTTTCATTTTGTAAAAAGTCAACTATTCTCTTTGTATTTTTTCTATCAGAAAACTCATTTATCTTTAGATATTTTCTTTTATACTTATCCTCCAACTCAAAATTATTATCTATTGCATTTTTAATTATGTTAACTAATTCGTATAAATTATAGGCTATTGGAGCTGGTGCATTATTTTCATTTATAGGCGGTATAGCTTTATATTGGCTTATTAAATAATCTTTTTCTTCCCAATAAAATATAGGATAAGCTCCTCTAAATTGAGCATCATATATAGCTGATGAATAATCTGTTATAAAAACTTTTGAAATTTTTAATGCTTCCGATGGATTATTTGATAATATGTGTTTATATTCTGGCATATTGTTATATATATATTCAGAAAACTTATTATGAGGAACTATTAATAGCTTGTCTAATAGCCCTGCATTTTCAAATGTCTTTATCATTTTAATTATGCTCTTATAAAATGTAGTTTGCTCTATATTATTATTATATATAAGACCTTCTTCCCAGTATCTATAGGTAGGCATATAAGCAATTTTATCAGCATTTTCATCTAATTTGGCATAATCGAATGTTGCTAGTCCTGTTAATATTAAATCATTTCTATCATATTTCATTTTATAAAACTCACCAGCTTCTAGTTCAGAACTTATCACTGATTTATATATGTTATATTGATTTTTATCTTTATGAAATCCAAAAGCCATTGGATTATCAACTGGTTTAGCAAACATTATTCCATGTTGTAAAAATACAAGAGGAACAGACATAATTTTATTTCTAAGATTATCTATAAATAATCTATCATTTAAAACATGATTAGATAATTCACTAGATATAAAATTATCTGCCATAAAAATCGATAAATAATGATTAAAGCTATATTTTTTTATTATGTCGTTACCATATTTAATTTTTAAATCCTTATATGCTTCTGAATTTTCATCTATTATAAATTTATTTTTTGAACTAACTTGTCTTTTTTTGACTTCCTCAAAAACCCTAATAGATGACTCATCAGCCTTGCTAGCTTTCTTTTCAAAATATAAATTTAAATTTTCTTTATTTTTATAAATTTTAGAAGTTATTTCTGCCAATTTTATTTTAAATTTATTAAATAATGTATATTCCCTTGAATATGGTATTATAGTCGATGTAATATTTCCTGATAAATTAGTTCTAAGAATATATATATTCTCGCCTCTGACTTTTGAAGTATATGTCTTTACTTTCTTTTTACTTCTATCATTTTTATTAAAATATAAATTATGAACTATTACATCTTTATCTCCAATTAATAAATTATTATGTATTAACCCATTATTAAGGTCATTATAATCTATCTTAAAGTATCCATATTTCTTGAAAAATCTTAAAAATTTCAATGGTCTTATAAACTTAGATATATTATTATTAATATCTCTCAAATATAAATACTCATACTTCCCCAAACATCCTCTGCCATAATGATACATATATCCATATAAATAAATTTTATTAAAAATCTTAATAGGTTGTAATTTAATATTAGGTGCAACTATTTTTTCAATATTAGCTCTTCTTAAAAATAAACCTTGTTTATTTGTATATAATATATATTTTTTCTTATTTATCCTAAATATTGATAATATAGATTCACCTTCAAAATTCTTTAAGCTTTCTTCTGAAAAAACTTTAACAAAACTTTTTAATTGTTTTAAATTTATTATTGAACTTTCTGAAGTAATTAAATTACTTATTACTACATCATTTTTATTTCTTACTTTTATATCAATTTTATCGTTATTTTTTATTATCTCAAATTTAACTTTAAAAACACTATACTCTTTTTTTTGATAATCATATGTTAAAAATAAATGATACCTATCAAATTTTGCATATGATAAAACTCTAAATCTACTCTTATGTTTTTCTTTTATATCAAAAGACTCATTAAAATTAATATGTTGGTCACTTATAAAATCATCTATTTTTTTAACTTTACCATCGATATTTACAGCTAATCTAAACATACCGTTTCTTGTAAAAAAAACTTTTTTACTTATATTCTTTATCACTATATCGGATTCACCATATATATCTGAAAATTCTTCTTCATATACAATATAAAGTTTCTTATTTTCTACAACTAGATATATAATTTTATTTCCTAGTTCCTTACAAAATATTATGTTATTTTCTGAATCATAATCATCTATAAACTCTCTAGTATTTATATTCATTTTTTTATATTCTTTTAAAATAGATTTATTAATCTTATGAAAATAAAGATGTATATAACTTTCTTTATCTTCTATAATTTGCACATCATTACTGCATAATTTAACCATATTTATTCTCCTTTCAAAACATTCTCTATCTCCCTTTTTACATATTCGCAAGGATCAGTAACATTAAAGAATATTTCATTTTTCAAATTTTTATAATCATTCTCTTTATACGTCAAAGTGCTTTCTATAACCTTAACTAAATCATAATAATTTTCAACACATATATTTCCCACAAAATTTTTCATATCAAAATATTCATTCATTTTTTTATTATTATCTTTTCTTGTGTGAAAATCATAGTAATCAAATATATAATTAATAACTTTTTTTCCTTGCCATAGAAAATCAAAAAACAATGATGAATAATCTGTTATACAAATACTACATTCATTTATTAAATCATTCAAATTATCAGTCTCTTTTTTTATATAGATATTGCTTGGAAGTTTTATATGTTTCAAATCTTCTTCGATCATTCCTCTTAATGTGTGATGAACATTATAAATCATTGTATAATTATTTGCTTTTAATATACTATTTATTTCACTACTAGTTATAACTTCAATTATTTTTTGATAATATTCAGATTTTCTTATTATATTCATATCTAATTTTCCATCATTTATATTTTTCAAATATTTTCTCCATGTAGGCGAAAATAATATTTTTCTTTCTGATAAGCTATTCTCATTATATTTAGAAAATCTAGGCAAACAACTTTCCAAAAAATATCTCCCTCTACTAGGAAAGACCTTTTTTTCAAACTCAGTACTTACTACTAAATAATCGAAATCTGAATTCACATATATAGCATTTGTCAAACCTGATTGATATAAAACACCATGCTGTAAAAATATCCTCTTTTGATTAATAAAATACTTGCTAAATGCTAAATATAATAAAGTATCTTCTGCTTCCTTTTTTACAAGAAAATTTTTATCTCTTTTCATAAAAGGATTCATATATAAATCTATATTTTGAACATTAGCAATTACATCTGCTAATATAAATAAAAGTTTATGCTTAAACCCACCAAACTTAATAAATCTGCTATCTTCTTTAAGTAATTCTCTTTTAGTGGTCACATAATAGTATTTAAAGCTTTGTTCTGTTTTTCTTAAATAATCGAACAATACACTGGAACTATCCTCATAAGTATTTGGAAGTTCTCCCAATAAAACTATTTTCTTTTTATACATTGCTTTTATTGTATTGTAAAATAAATAAATGAACTTTAATTTTAATTTATCTCTCTTTAATCTACTTATTGATCTTAAATCATATTTTAATATATCTGAATTTAATTTAATTAGGTTTCTTTTATTTTTTTCTTTTACTTTTATATTTATATAAACTTCCCTATAACTAACTCTAAATCTAATAAGTCTCAAATGATATACTTCTTTTTTTAAAATAGTTTTCAATTTCCTACTTACAGCAGCATTAGATATTATCACTCTTCCTTTCTCCCCTAGAAATTCGTAACATATCTTATATTCACCTTCTTCTAGATCATTTAAATTAATTAATAAATAAAAATTATCATTTTCATTTATTAACTTTTCATGAGGATAATCATATTTATAATAACTTTCTTTTCCCCACTCAACTCTAAGTTTTAATTTTTGTTTTTTATCCTTATTAAACAGATAAAATTCTGTATTAATTATTTTATTTATATCATAACTTTCAAATAAAGATGCAAACCACACACATTTAAGCTTTAATATATTATCTTTTATTTCAGAATCAAAAATTTTTATATTATATACTGATTTCTTATGTATAAAATACCATATTTGTTTTAACGCTTTGTTTTTTTGATTTTTTAAAATTGATTGACTAATCTTATCTAATACGCCTAAATTGAATTTTTTAAACGAATTATGGTTAATTAAAATTATTTTTTCTAATCCACTATATAATATATCTCTTTGGTCTTCATCTAAGAAATAAAAGAAATTTAATATATTCTTATAATCTTCTTCTATTTCTTCATTTCTTAAACATTTTGATTTTAGCAATTCTATTTGCAACATTATTTCATCAAAATCAATACTTTTTTCACTCATACTTATTACCTTCTATATCTAGGTTCTTAATACCATTAAAAGTACGCTTACAATTATTATTATCTATATTCTTTATGAACTTAGAAGTTTTTTTCATATGCATTTTTTTAGAAATCTTTCCTTCACATATGTTTTCTAAATGCTTCAATATTTCAATTTCACTTTCACCTATTAAAGAAAATAAATCCTTTTTATCAATTGGTCCTTTATTATAATGATTATTATAGAAATCCTCATAATCAAATTGATATAATATAACAGGTTTTCCCATATAGGCAAAATCAAACATTACAGAAGAATAATCACTTATTAAAATATCACTATTTTTTATTAATTTCTGAATATCTTCCTTATGTCTATTTATAATTTGTACATTTTTATCAAATATCAGATTTATATTTTTAATTAGATTATCTATATGATAATGGAAGTAAACTTTAACTATATAATTATTTTTTTTAACTATTTCTAAAAATTTTTCATTTTTTAATAAATTTATATATCTATCAAAATAGTCTGATTCTAACAATTCTTTTTCGGTCTTTATCCAGTTCCTCCAAGTTGGCATTATCAAAATAACCTTTTTATTTGTATTAATATTTTCATATAAATTATCCCATCTACAAAGACCTGATACAATTACTTCATTTTCTTTATATCCATATTCACTAATAATATGTTTTTTTTCAAAATCAGAACTTACAAAAAACAAATCTATATCTGCTCTATTCTTATGTAATGTATGATTTAACCTACTCATTCCTATTACACCATGTTGTAAAAAAATCTTTTTTCTATTTACAATGTTAGGAAATAAACGAATTATGTTTTTATATTCATTAGTGTACATGTTAGATTTTTCTGAATAACTATTTATACTGTATTTTGAAATTAATAAATATAATGTATGTCTAATACTACCCCAATTTATTATATTTTTATAATTATTAACTTTTTTATAATCATTACTAAACTTATCTATTATATAATACGCATTTATTTCTTTTTCAGTTTCACATAAATATTTAAAAAATATATATGAATTATCCTGAGCTGTATCTTTTCTCTCACCTAAAATCCAAATTTCTTTCTTACAATTTATTAACTTAATAACTAAATATAAGAACAATATGTATATTTCTAAATAATTTTTATTTTTTATTAAGATTTTAATTTTTTTCAAATCTTTTTTTAAATAATTTAACTTTTCTTTCAGAAAAATATTTTTAGTTTGATCTCGTATAATTAAACTTACATACTTCTTTTCATAGAAATTCCAGTCGATAATTTTTTTAGCTTCTTTATTGTAATATTTTATAAACTTATTTCTTATTTCTGCTAAAGCCACTTCTAGTTTAATATCGTATTCTTGTATATCTTTAACTCTTATATAAGCTTTATATTCTCCTTCTAGATTTAATAGTTCTTTAAAATCTAATTTAAAATCTTCAAATCCTGAAAAACTGTAGTCTACATTATCATCTCTATATAGAAATGTAATGTCAGTCCTTATTTGTAAATTTAATTTTTTTATATATATCTCTTTATTACTGTTATTTTTTATTACAAAAAATTTTTCTGTATTTCTACTCAGTTCTTTACCTCTTATAAATGCAAATCCTCTAATAATTATTTGCATATTGTCTTTATAAGCTAAGTTTTCTATACGAGCTATTCCATCCATGATTATTCTCCATGTAACCTATAATTTATATTTAGTAAATTTATCTATTGTGTTTTTAGTATCAAGTATAATTTTATTATCTAAAAAATTAATATTTTCTCTAATATGTTTATGAGCTACCATTACAACAACTATATCTATATCTTCTATAAATTTTTCAAAATCAGAATATTGATTTTGCCACATCATTTCTTTTATAAATGGATCGTATACTTTTATAGTATTAACTTCATAATCATTTAATTTTTCTAGTAATTGTATTGTTGGGCTCTCTCTTATATCATTAACATCCTCTTTATATGTAACTCCGTATAATCCTACTCTTGAAATATCATCAACATTATTTTCTTTCATTATTTCTTTAATTCTATCTAGCACAAAATCTGGCATAGAATCATTTACTTCTCTTGCACTCTTTATAATATTTACTAAATCAGGATAATCACCTACTAAAAACCATGGATCTACAGAAATACAATGTCCTCCGACACCTGGTCCAGGTTGAAGAATATTAACTCTCGGATGCTTATTTGCTATTTCTATAAGTTTATACACATCAATATTTTCTTTTCGACAAATTTTAACTAGCTCATTTGCAAAGGATATATTTACATCTCTAAAAGTGTTTTCCACTACCTTACTTAATTCCGCCGTCTTTATATCTGTAACAATAATATCTCCTCTACAAAAAGAACTATATATTTCTTTTACTTTGTTACCTATATCTTCATTATCTGCTCCTATAGTTCTTGAATTATTTTCAAGTTCATATATCATTTTCCCTGGAATTATTCTTTCTGGAGCATGTACTAAATGAACATCTTCGCCTAGAACTAGTCCCTTCTTTTCTACTAACGGTTTAATAAATCTATCTATAGTTCCTGGTGATACAGTAGACTCAATTACTATTATTGCTCCCTTATCAGCAACTTCCAGAACTTTATTAACAGCTTTAATTACGTAACTTGCATCTATTTTTTTACTTTCTTTTATATATGGTGTTGGTACAGTAATTATATACATATCAGTTTTTAAATACTCTGTAGAAAACTCAATTTCACTTTTTAAAGCTCTTTTAAATAATTCCTCTAAATCATTTTCTTCAAATGTTAACTCCCCAGAGTTTAACTTATTAACAATATTTATGTTTAAATCTGTTCCTCTAACTCTCGCTCCATTAGCTGCAAAGATTAAAGCCGTTGGAAGACCTATATACCCTAAACCTATTACATTAATACATTTCATCTTCTATCACTACCAACCTTAATTTATTTTTTTAAATATTTTTGTATAAAATTCTTTATAACTATAATATTTTTATTTATTTTACCTAAATTCGTTATAGAATTATCTAAAATTAAATCTAATTTATCATATAAAAATTTAGGAAACTCCCTAGCGATTTCACCATGGTTATTAATTTCACATTTTTCTATATTCAATTTAATATTTAATTCCTTAGAAACATATTCAAATTCCTTTAATATCTTCTTATACTGATTATCTCCATCACTAGTAAGTAAAAATATATTCGTATTATCATTTGCAACTAATCTTATTAAATTATTATATTTAATTCTATTATGATCACTTATTTCACCAAAGATATCTATCCCATAATCTCTTATTGATAAGTCACTTAAATATGTTCCTATCTTATATTGAGGTGCCCCTGCTATTACATTTCCAAAATTATATTTTAATCCATAATAAATTGCTGCACTTCCTCCTTTAGATGAGCCTACCGATATAACATTAGAAAATAATATATTATTTTCTGACATTATATATGAAATCAATGACATAACAGAAGCTTCTATATTAAAATCTCCATTAAGCCCTAAATAATAGGTTCCTTTTTTTCCAAAATCATCTAATATAAAAAGCTTATTACAATCACAAGTTTTTAACGTATTTATATAATTATATTTTGGCTCATCCGTAGAAAAGGCTGAAAAAATAATCATAAGTTTATTTTTATTGCTTAATCTAGCTTTTTCAAAATAATATTTAATAGGATGTATTGATGCAAAAGTTTTTTCTCCATCAAACCTACTCTTAATAATACTTTTATTTATCATTTCTAATATTTCTAGATTTATATCTTTTTTAAATTCAAATATTCTATTTTTAAATTGAGATATTAGTACTGCCTTTTCAAATGTTACTATATTTATACCTGGATATAGTTCTTTAAATATGTTAACTAATTCACTTAAATGTGAATTTATCTCTTTAATAACTTGAACCTCTAAATCATTTAAAGGAATTAATTTATTGTTCTTCACTTTAAATTCTTCATCAAATAAAAAATGCAATAATATTATATCTGAACTATGATATTGCTTAGAAATTTTATTTATAAATAGCTTTGCTATTTCTCTATATTCAAGTTTATTTATATTTGATGTTTTTATTAAACGTGATTTTTCTTTTTTGTTAGAATTATAAGAATAAAATTCCTTTTTCTTATAGAGGGTATCAGTTTCCTTAATTAAATCAAATATAAATTTGTCACCGTCAATATCAATATTTCCAAAAGTATTTATATCCTTATCTAAGCCTAATTCATTTACTTTATACTGATCATTAGAGAATAATAATAATGATTGATTTTTTATTCTTTTAACTTTATGCTCGCTTAAATCATTCTCTATCAAATCATTTATATAATCCTCTAAATAAGTAACTAAATTCATAACCTTAACCTTCTCTATATTATTAAAATTTCATAAATTAACAATTCCCTTACTTTTATAAATATTGTTAATTTCAATTTCACTAACTAAATTTATACCAATCAATTATCAATTCTTTTGCAACTTCAATTTAACTAATCTATTATAAGTTATATTTGATTAGCTACTAAAATTTGTACTATTATTTTATGGAGTTGTTATATTTTCTTCTGTCCCTCCATTTTCAGGTAATACCTGCATTGTATTTCCTTCAGTTCCTCAATTATCGGCTGGTGGCGTTGTACTTTCTCCTGTTCCTCCATTATCTGATGGTGGCGTTGTACTTCCTCCTGTTCCTCCATTATCTGATGGTGGCGTTGTACTTCCTCCTGTTCCTCCATTATCTGATGGTGGTGGGGTATTTCCTTCAGTTCCTCCATTATCTGATGGTGGCGTTGTACTTCCTCCTGCTCCTCCATTATCTGATGGTGGCGTTGTACTTTCTCCGGTTCCTCCACTATTTGATGGTGGTGGTGTACTTTCTCCGGTTCCTCCACTATTTGATGGTGGTGGGGTACTTCCTCCGGTTCCTCCGTTATCTGATGGTGGCGTTGTACTTCCTCCGGTTCCTCCACTATTTGATGGTGGTGGTGTATTTCCTCCTATTCCTCCATTATCTGATGGTGGTGGGGTACTTCCCCCTATTCCTCCACTATTTGATGGTGGCGTTATAATTTCTCCTGAATCTCCACCATTTTGTTCTTGTAATTCGTCATCTTCATTCCAAATTGGCTCTTCTAAATCTTCTTTTGAATCTTTTTCTTCTTTCTTTAAATGCTCATTGTATTTTTGATTTATATTCTTAACTAATTCATTATTTTGTAAAATTCTTTTATCTATTGTTAAAAACTTATGATTAGCTTTATTTGACAAATTAAGAACTTGTAATATTTCTCCTTCTACTATATCTCCTAATAATACAACCTCATATTTTAAATTTGATATATCAACCTTACTATCCTTAAAGTTGTTATAAAATTCCTTGACTAATGATTTATCTATATTAGGATATTTTTTTTGTATTTCATTAACTTTATTATTAAAATCACTTTCACTTAATTCAAATAAATCTGTAAAAATATTTTTATACAAATCAACTGTTTTAATATTATTACTGCTCTTAATATCATCCTTATTTATTAGTACATAATCTGATATTTGAATAGAAAAGTTATCTTTAATAACCTTTTTTAAAGTCTCAGTATCGTTTATACTAACCAATTTATTCAATTCATCAATTTTATTATTCACTTTAACTTGTATTTTCCCTGGATATACTATACCCTCTAAATCATTATTACTTTTAGAATTTAATATTAATATACTTTCAAATTTATCATTGTTAACTGTTACAATTGCATAGTTTTTAACTTTCATTTGGCTATTACTACTTGAGACTATACTTCCTATTACATCTTTATATGTAAGTCCCAGTGAAATTAATGAAGTAAAAAGAATAAAGGCTATAGAAATTACAAGTATCCTTTTGCTTTTTCTTTTTTTTATAGCTATTTGTCTTTCTATATTTTCATCTTCCAAATTAACCTTTTTCCATATTGTATATGGTATAAATTTTTTATGTTCAACTAAATAATTTAAATAACTCTTTGATGTAAATATAGATGCTATACCTGTAACTATGAAATTTGTAAATATTGAAACAGGAAATCTTACTATAAAAAAGTTTAAAATTTGGCATATTAATATAAATATGGCTGTCTCATATCTTTTCCTTAATATTGATGGAATGAATCCAAATGCAAAAGTGCTTACATCTATATTAAAGAAGGTTTCTCTAATCTTGTTATTATCATTTATTAATGTTACATTTTTTATAAATTTCCCATTTGGTACAAATCTTTTCAAATTGTTATCTACAAGTTTAAATTCTCTTAATAATGAATGATCTTGATTTTTTAGAACCTTTTTTTTATGCTCTAGTCTTTCCTTATCTGTCATTTTATTTATTTCATTTATATATCTTTGATACTTAGGTAATACTTCTTCTATAGATCCATATTCCCTAAGCACTCCATATTCAAGCCACATAGCTTTATTGCAAAACTGTTTTATTTGAGGTAATGAGTGGCTAACAAAAAAAATAGTTTTTCCACTTTCCTTAAACTCATTCATTTTATCTAAACATTTCTGTGTAAATGTTGGGTCTCCAACTGATAAAGCCTCATCTATTACTAATATATCTGGATTAGTATATATAGATATTGCAAATCCAAGTCTAGATCTCATACCACTCGAATATGTCCTAAGTGGTTGATTTATAAATTCACCTATATCAGCAAAATCTATAATTTCTTGCTTTATTTCTTCTATTTCACTTTTTTTATATCCCATCATAAGAGCTTTTAACTCTATATTTTCAATTCCTGTTAGAAAATTATTCATACCTAGGCCTATTGCTATAAGTGCAGATTCTCCATTTATCTCAATTTCTCCACTTGTTGGCATAGATACTCCACCCAATATATTAGATAATGTTGATTTTCCAGAACCATTAAGTCCTAATAAGCCTACCACTTCTCCCTTTTCGACCTTAAAGGATAAATCCTTTAACGCATAAAATGTTTTTCCTGCTCCTTTAGGAAGAATCAAATCCATTAATTTTTGCTTAGAACTAGAATACATTTTATAACCTTTGCTAACATTCTTAGCTATAATCGAATACTTATTCTCTTCCATAACTTCCCCTTTGTAATTAAATTAAATCTGAAAATCTATTTCTTAACTTCATATGTACTAATGATCCAATTAAAAGCATTATTATTGTTACTGCCCAATAATAAATAGTAAAATTTACATCTTCAAAAAACCACTTATTATATAAAAACGTATTTCTAAAACCTTCTATTATATAAATAAATGGATTTAATCTTATTATCTTTAATGCTATAGGTGGTAAATTAATAGTAGTCCATAAAATTGGAGTTAAATAAAACATAAATCTTACAATAGTCCCAACTATCCTATTTATATCCCTTACAGCCATAACTAAAGCTGATGTAATAAGTGATATTCCTATCAATAATAAACTCGCTGAAACCATATAATATGGTATTTGAATATAATAAATTGTAGCTTTATATCCATTAACCACATATATTATTACCATTATAAATATTACTGGTATATTATTTAACAATTGAGTTCCTATAGTATAAGTTGGTATTATACTTGTTGGAAACCTCATCTTGGTTAATAGTGATGCCTTAGAATATATAGCCAAAGTCCCACTTTTTATTGAATTACTAATATAAAACCAAGGTACTAATCCTGCTAACATCCACAATAAAAAAGGATGTCCATCTACTGCTCTACCATTTCTTATTCCAAGTCCAAAAACAAACCAATAAACCCCTATTTGTGATAGTGGGTTTAATATTATCCATAAAACTCCAAGATATGTATCTCTTAATGGTGTTATAAAATCATACAATGCCAACTTGTAAATTTTATACAAATTATCTTTATGCTCTTTTAAAATAAAAAGTAAATCTTTCATATTTATACACCTATATTTATATCATTATCTATATTCATATTTTTCTTATATAAGAAACTATCATATATTTTAACGAAGTTTTCCTTTTCATTATTCCAATTATACTTTTCTCTTGCCTTTGTGCAGTTTTCACTAAACATTGAATGTAATTCTTTATTTTCCAATAATATATTAACAGCATTTGCTATTTCATTTGGATCATGAGAATCAACAACTAGTCCTATTTGTTCTTCTTGAACTACTCTTTTAATCTCTGGAAAATTACACGCTACTACTGGAACTTTACTCATCATGTATTCAAAAAGTTTATTTGAACATGCAGAGTAATGATTAAAGCAAACATTATTTAAAACTTGAAATCCTAAATAAGCATTAGCAGTATAATATTTTAATTCATCTACTGGAACTTTATTTAAAAATCTTACTTTGTCATTTAAATTTCTTTCATCTACCATTTTAATTATTTCTGGCTTTAACTTTCCATCTCCTATAAAAACAGTTATTCCATCATTGAACTTATCTATAGCTTCTACAATTTTATCAAGACCTCTTCCAACTTGAATTCCACCTTGATAAAGTAATATTGGTTTATCTCTTGGAATATCTAGCATTCCATATAGATCATATTTATTTTCTATAGAATCATCTTTTGTATAGAAAGGATAATTATGTACAATCTCTGGCAAATCTATATTGTACAGATCTTTAACATATTCTGCCCTTGTCCTATTGGTCATAATCATTTTATCAATAAACTTAATTAATATTTTTTCTATGTAGTATGCTTGTTTTCCATATCCAGTTCTAGAACTTTGAACCTCATGTGAATCATACACTAGGTATCTTCTTCTAAAAATCTTGCTACATATTATACCTTGAGGAAGTGTATTTAAATCATTGCTATGATATACATCAGCATTAAATTTTAATCCTTCAATTATCATACCTAAAAATATATGTGCTTTTATTAAAAAACCCCTTACTTTTTTAAGTGACATTATCCCCATAAATAACAATACAGCAAGTCCAATTGCTTGGTTAAAATAAAAAATCAAACCAATAAGAGTTAATAAAGGTATTGCAAGAATCTTATTTCTCTTAATTAAACTAATAACTTTATTAATCAATAATATGTATTTTGGATATCTACTTACTCTTACTATATTAAATCCATTTCTATTTTCATTTTTCTTTAAATCTTTTTGCTTTGAATCATGAATAGCTATCAGCCTAACATCATATCCTTTTTCAGCTAAAGCGGTACACTCCCTTAATACTCTTGCATCATTGGTGAAGTGATTCCACACGAACATACCTATCTTTTTTGACATCATTATTTCTCCTTGTAACTTTTTCAATTAATTCTACATATTTAATTAAATTATTTTCAATACAAAAATTATTTAAACAATAATCTATACCATTTATTGAATAGTATTTATGTAAACTTTTATCATTATATATCTTCATTATGGCTTTAGATAATTCGACATAATCATCAGGTTCAACTACTAATCCTGACTTACTATCATTTATAACTTTTGCAGCATATCCTTCAACTCCAGCAACTATTGGTATCCCAATCCCCATATAATCAATTACTTTACCTGGTATAACTAAATCAAAAGCACTATCTTTCCTTAAATGAGCTAGTCCTATGTGACATTTCGCTACTTCTTCTACAACCTTATTTTTAGGCATTGGTTCATAAACATTTATATTTTTTAAATTGTAGTGTTCTATTAATTCTAAAACTTTACCTTTTTGTATTCCTGTGCCTATTATTTTAAATTCTATATCTTCAATATGCCTTAAATTTCTAGCAACCCTTATAAGTGAGGTTACATTTTGAGGTAATCCAATCATGCCTGTATATATAACAGTAAATTTTTCATGCTTATTTGCTTTTCTGCTTACTTTCTCATATTCCTCAATTTCGCTAATATGTAGCCCATTTGGAATAAATACTACTCTTTTTTTATACTTATTTTTATTTATATATTCTTTAAAACCATTGCTATTAATTACAATTGAATCTGTAAATTTAAAAATTACTTTCTCTAATACGTATGCAATTTTCAACAAAAATTTATTTTTTCTAAATAATCCTACATTTTTTATACATTCTGGCCATAAATCTCTTATGTCTAATATAAACTTACATCTAAACCTAATTTTTGCTATTATACCTAAAACTCCAGAAAAAGGAGATGGTATAGTAGCTATAACTAAGTTGTATTTTGACCGTCTAAAAATTATTGAAAATATACTTTTAAAAAAGAAATTAATATATATATATAATCTTATAAAAAAGTTAGTAGTCCTCTTCACTTTGCTTGTCCTAACTCTATGTATATTAGAACCTGTATATATATCATTTTCTTTTTCTAAATCCCTATATCCCTCTTCTTTATAAATATCTTTATTAGGATAAGAAGGTTCTGAAGTTACTACATCAACCATATACCCATTTTTTTTTAATTCAATTACTAAATTAGTTATCCTATTAGCCCCACTCCCTATTTCAGGGTAAAAGACTTCAGATATTATTAAAATTTTTTCTTTAACATTATTCATTATTTCAACTTTACTCCTAAGTATATAATTCAATTTTGTACGAACTATTATATTCATTTATCATAATAAATCTCAAAGAACCTACTCTTTTTACATAAATTAAATTACATAAATTAAATTACAGAAACAAACTAACCATAAATAATAGATATTTATAATATATTTTTCTCTTATTATATAAGGATTTCTTATTTTTTTTCAATTAAAACACTCTTTTTTTTAACTATATTTAATACATTCCTTTAATGAAAAATATTATACCATATTTATATCATTATTTTTATATAAATAATTCAATTTTCCTACTATTTTGCAAAGTTTTAATTACAATAATTCTAAATTTCTCCAAAAAATATCCACTATTAATTTTTAAAATTATTTTATTTCAAAAATTATAATCATATATAATTTTGTTTTAAACTTTTATATACTTCATTATTAACAGCATCATAAGTAATACTAAAATTAATACCTAATTACACAAAAAATATTGATATTAAAGAAAGAAAATATTATTTTACTTTATTTAATTAATATAAATATAAATTTAAATATTCTTTATTTGTTGCAAATATAAAGGGGGTCGCGTTTCGCGACTCCCTTGAGTTTTACTATATTAAAGATCAACTTTCTTTGTTTCTTTTGTTATTACATGTGCTTCTAACATTTCAATAAGATCTCCTGATTCTGTTTGTAATAACTTATTAGTTATTACAGAATTCATAAGAGCTGAAATATCTGCATCTAAAACATCTTGCTTAACATCCTTAATAGTCAAATTTGTTTTTTTGCCTGCAACATCTTTAAAAGCCATTCTAGCAGTTCTTTCTATCATCTTAAATCCCCCTTTCCCCAATTTTAAGCTTACTTTTGCAACTTCTCTTTATCTCTCATTACTTTACCTCTAACCCCTCATTCATAAGCTAGTACTAATCTCATAAATCAAATTCCTTAACTTTAGTTAATCATTACTGAGAGCTTGTCTTAATAATAATTAAGTTACAAATCTAACTATTTTCTTGTTAGCATAAAGGTTTGTTGCTTCTTAATTGTACTTACTGTGTAATCCATAAGCTTTTCAACTGCATCTGATAACTCTACTAATTTATCATCTGTTGCATCTACAGATACATTCTTAAAGCTTTGCTTATTGAATACATCTTTTCCTTTAGAATCAACACCAACTTGATAGTTAATTTCTAAAGCATTTCCTACTAATACTGAATTTGCCATGCTAATCACCTCCTCATTTACTATATATGCAGCTTTTAATATTTTTTAAAATTTTTCTGTAATTTATTTTATTTAAATAAATATTAAAATTTAAAAATATCTTCATACATAATAATAGGAGGATTTAAATTTAACATGTAAACTAAAAAACTAACTTCCATTTTTATTAAGAAACAGAAGTTAGTTTTGAAAGTATTTTAATATACTAATATCTCTAATGAAGGGTTCAGAATTTAAGAAACCTAGATATACTAATATCATTTCCTATTTTTACTTTATATAAAATAAAAGCAGATAACTTTATAAATCTATAAAAATAAGCCCTAGGGGCAATGCTCTTAAGGTCTATAAATCTTAATATCATTTTTCACTACATTGATAAAACTTTATATATTTATACCTCTTTTATTCTTTGCAACATAAAGGGGCTCGCGAAAAACGCGACCCCCTTGAGTTTTAGTAGATATTAAAGGAAAACTTTTTTGTCTCTTTTGTTATTAGATGAGCTTAGACCATCTCAATAATATCTCTTGCTTCTATTTTTATTAACTTATTAGTTATTTAAATCCTATTATATCGTTTTCTATAAATAAGTGTTGATCCTAGAATAATGCTTATAAAAGCAACCATTGTCCAAGGTCCAGATTCAACTCCTGTAGCTGGTAATTTACCACCATTATCAGGTGTTTTGTTTGAATCACTTGGTGTTTCTGTTCCACTTCCATTTCCATTTCCGCTTCCATTATTTTCAGATCCACCATTTCCATCACCCTTAGCAATTAAATCATTTAAAGCTGTATCTAATGATCTTGTTGCCTTATTTATTTCTTCCTGAGTTGCCTCTTCATTAGCAAAAACTTCACTTGCCCTTGCTAATTGAATCTTTAACTCATTAGCACTTTCTTTTGTATATTTTGATAAATCTACTGCTTTTGCTTTATTTATTAAATCTTCAAGTTTAGATTTATCTGGTATTAATCTTAAATCTAGAGAAGATTTTAATAATGTATTATATGCTGAATCTACTTCTTCTTGAATTGCATCTGTATTAGCTAAAACTTCTTTAGCTGTTTTTAATGCCTTCTCAAATGGTGTCCAAGTTGATTCGGTATATCCCTTCTTATCTAGTTTTTCTAATTTATTTACTAAGTTTTCAAGTGCTTCTTTCTTAACTTCAATTTTAACTAAACCATCTATAGCTGATTTCAAAGAATCTAAAGTTTCATCTATTTCTTCTTGCATTGCATTTTCATCTGCAAGTACTGCATCGGCAGCTTCAATAGCTACTTGTAAAACAGCCCAAGAATCAGCGGTATATACTTTTTCAACTAAACCTTTAGCTGAATCTACAAGTGCTTGCAATGCTTCTTTGTCTCCTTGCTTATATTCAAGCATCCAAATAACATTAACTAACCTCTTGAAGACTTCATCTACTTCTTCTTCTGTAGCATCTTCATTTTCATAAATAGATTTAGCTTCTTCTAATGCAGCATTGAATTCTTTTACTACAATTGGTACTACACCATCTAGTAAACCTTCTGCAACAACTTCATCAGCGTAGTCTATAGTTCCTTTCAAAGCTGTTTTGTCTACTTCTGGTTTTGGTTCTGGAGTAACTTCTTTAACCTTATGCACATTTAACTCAGCAGCTGTTGCAAATCCACCTGCTCCTTCTTTTGCAACCAATCTTACATGTGTTACATTAGGAACTTCATCAAAATTAACTACTTTTAAGGTTGCATCTTTTGCCCAAGAACCATCTGAAACTGTTGTAAAATCAGTTCCATTTGTGCTTACTTGAAGCTCATACTTAGTGATTGTACCATTGCCTCCATTACTTCTTGGAAGATATGAAAATTTATTAATAGTATAAGCTTTTCCTAAATCTAATGTTATACTTTGTGGTAATTGTACAGGCGTATCATAATTTGTGTGCCATATAGTTCCTGGCTTTCCATCTATAGCGAAAGATGCTAATCCTTCTGAACCTACATTGGGATGCTCACTTGTTGCTGATGCTTTCATAGTTTCTTGTGGAATTACTGTTTCATCTGCAACATTGGTAGCAACATTATAAACTTTTAATGATTTTATTTCACCATTAAACGCCTTTGTTTCACTACCTACTTTTTCTAATGGGAATACAAAGGTTCCATTATGTCTAGCTTCACTAGTTTTACTAACTTCATCAACATATTCTCCATTAACATAAAGTTCTGTTTTAGTCATTCTTCCTACTATTGATATATCTACCCATTCTCCTTTAGGTAGTTCATAATCAAATGAGTAATCATAGAATTCTCTTGAAAATCCTACTTTTCCAGTTTCTTTTTGAACTGCTTTAAAAGATCCCTTTTCAGATTCAAAAAGAACTTGCTCTTCATTATTACTATTTTCATCACGTTTTACACTTAATGAAACTGTATAGTTTGGTCCTATATTTTCTATAGAATTTTCTAAATAACTATTGCTTCCATTTAATTTTAATACTCCATTTTTAATAGTAGAGTTATTAAGAGCCACTGAATTATATCCATTTCCAGAATTATCAGGTACTATACCTTTTGAAGCACCTTTAAAGTTATAATCTAAAACCTTTTCTGTTTTAGATTCTACTTTATATCTTGGATTAGAATTTGGAGCATTTGAAACCTTAGCTGCAACTTCTTGAAACTCAGCATAAGTCTTATCTTCTGCTAATCCCCACATCTTTTCTGATATAGCTTGAACAGCAGGTAATATTCTATCATAAATATCTAATTCAACTATTCCATTAGCTCTTTTATCAACCATATCATTCCAAACTGCAAATGTTCCTCCAATCATTTGTGGTGAACCTGCTGGAATTACATCTCCATTTCCAAATTTGCTAACTTCAAAATTATTATATATATAACTTGAGTTTAAATAGTCATAATAATATCCTGCATCTGGAACTATATATAGCTTGCCATCTTCAGTATTAATTAAATCATAGCCTGCTTTAAACATATCTGAAGGGTCTGACCATCCATTATTCCAAATATTCATTTGAACATTTTCTGAACGTACTGGTGTATTTCCAGGTCTTGCTGATAAACTTCCCCATAATCTAACTGTTCTATCTTTCTCATCTTGCATATATCCTAATAAATCATCTGTAAATTTTCTAAACTCTTCTGTATATTTTGCATCATATTCATCTGTTCCTACATTTACAATAGTTTCAGAATCAAATACTGGATTTTCTCCATCTAAATATTCATCCCATAATCCTTTAACAAACTCTAAAGAACCAGGATTAGTAACATCCAAGTGATCTGCTTGACGTCCTACATTTCCCATTTTCAAATCAGGACGTACTTTTGTAAATGGTAAAGAATGCGCTGGAGTATCGAATTCTGGAACTATATTTACTCCAATCTCTCTTGAATCTTTAATAAAAGTCCTAAATTCATCTTTAGTATAGAAAGTGTCTTTACTAGTTAAATCTGCTTTATTTAAACCATTATTTCCACCTTCTTTAATATCTGATTCTAATCTGAATCCTGCATAGGCATCCATTGGATCTTCTCCATTCTTAGAATAATCTTCTAAGAAAATATAGTTATCGTTTAAATGAACTTGGAAATCGTTCATTTTATACCAAGACATAAGCTTTACAGTATCATATAAGAAATCTAATGTAATAGGTTTTCTTCCTACATCTAACATAAATCCTCTTACATCTGATAATGGATAATCTCTTGTAATTCCTTGTGGAATAGTTGTCCCATTTTGCTTTAATATTTGTAATATTGTTCTTGTTGAAAGGAATGCTGCTTCTGCTTCATTAGACTCAACTTTAACAAAATCACCAATTTCCATATAATATCCTTCTGTTCTAAGCTCTGGACGTTTATTATTTAATTCAAAATAGAAATCACCATTTTTTGGTGAGTCTGAAACTACTACTTCAATTTCTCTGCCAACTACATCTTTATAGTCTTCTGCAAAAACATTCATAGATTCAATTAATTCTGCTTCTGAAGAAGGTGCAATAACTATTCTTGATCCATTATTAATTTCAAAGTTACCAGATCCCCCAAGCCACTCTCTAAGTTCTGGAATAACTGTTGGAGCATCATTTCCTGTAGCTTCATGCGCTCCAGGTACTAATACTTCTATATCAGGAGTATAAGCCTTTTTATCTCCTTGTTTTACTTCAAAGTTAACACGAACTTTTGTATCTACTAAAGGTCTATTTATTTTCATATCAGAACCAATAACTTCTTCATAATCAGCTCCAACAAATGAAATTTCATATCCATCTTGTACTTCTGGCATTGGTAATACCTCATCATCAATTGTAAGCTCTCTAACATTTATGGAGTTTGCAATTTCATCAAATCCCTTTGGAATTCCACCATTGTAAATTTCAATTTCATATATAGATACATTATTCCAATTAACACCATCAGCATCTGCAATATGTTTGTCTACATAAACTCTTACATATCTAGTAGCAATGGCTTTATCTAAATTAATTTCTTGCCTATTTTTAGTTGGTGCAGATTTAGCTGCATATATATCAGTCCAATTATCATTATCATCAGAAACCTGCACTTTATATTCTGTAGCATTTTTTCTTTCCCATTCTATAACTAGATTTTCTATTTGAGTCTTAGCACCTAAATCAACTGTAATCCATTGTGGATTTGATGATACAGCACTTGCCCATCTGGAAGCCTTTGATTTTAAACCATCTACTGCTTTATCAGGTGTTAGTGTATTAGTCTCATTGCTTGATGAAGTTGCAGTTTTACTTAATGCAACATTTTCTCCAGCTGCTGGTACTATAACCTCTGGCACTTCTGGTACTTCCGGTTCTTCTGGTTTATTATTATATATTTCAACTTCATACATAGCTACTGTATTCCAACTAATATTACTTCCTTCTTGTGTTGGAGAATAATTTTCTATAGTTATCTTTACATACCTTGCCTTTTGTGAACCAACATCTAAAACTTCTCTAAATTCATTTTTAGTTGTGCTCTTATGAATATTAGCCCAAGTAATATTATCACTTGATACTTCTACTTTATATGAATTTACATTTCTTCTTTCCCATTCGATTACAACTTCATCAAAAGCTTTAACTTCATTTAAATCAATTGTAATCCATGGATTAACAGCATTAAGATTTGATGCCCATCTCGAGCTTCCTGCTTTATTAATATCAGCTGGTCTATCCACTTTTCCATCAATAACTTTATCTGCAGTAAATGTACTTCCACCTTCATATCCCGATGCAGTAGCACTTTTCCCTAAAGCCAAATTTTCTCGTTTTACTTCTGTAGTATTTTCCTCTGCCCTTACAGGTACAAAAGAAAACATCATAGTAAATGCTATGAATAGTGGTAATATTCTTTTCGAAATATTATACCTCTTATTTCTCATTATTCTTTTCCCCTTTGATTAAATTTTATTTTTATAAACATTAGGAGTAAATAACTTAACTGTCAGAGTATCTTATAGTATTAATAGTAACCAACCATGATAAATGGAAATTTTTATCTACCTCCCTTCACTATTTTAAATGTGTTACCTTTGAAAATTATTTTGATAAAATACATTAAATTTATAAAAAAAGCTAACTTACCCACATAATGAATAAGTTAGCTTATGCCCTCTTAAGGTAACACGCTTTTCTGAACATTTACATAAAACATAAAGTTATATATGTAAATATTATACTAATTAATCATTTAAATAATAACATAAAGAAATCTCATTTGGAAATATATTCAAATAATTAAGCAATAAACTTATATTTTTAATATAAAATTTAACAATAATTTGATATATACTCACATGCTATAGCTCTTGTGAGTTTGTATCACCTACCTCCCTTCTATATCAAACCATTAATATCACCCCCACCCTAATAATTTCTTTTCTAAATCATCGTAATCGTAATCCCTTCCCTTAAAGTTATTAAACCTTAACTTTCTAGGCTCTCTGTAATCTATATAACCTTTATTACTTTTTTCTTCCTTGATAATATTTTGATTTAGATATACCTCAAACTTATCTCCAAATAAAGTCTGCGGATTTAAATATTGCTCGAACTTAGTACCTTTCCATGTCTTCACCTTTTTATCAATAACAGATTTAAAATCATCAACATTATATCCCTCATTGATTCTCTTATTAATTAAAGTTAAAGTTCCCTTGTTCTTTTCCTTATATTTTGTTCCAAGGCTTAAATTCAAATATGAAATTATTTCACTAGCCTCTTTTATATATTTATATAAATTAGTATCTATAGTGGATGAATCCTTTAGTAGATTAGTCTTTGATGAACATTTTGATGCAGACCCCTTATCCTTTTCTGTATATAGCCTTACGTCATTTTTATAGCTAACCTCATCATCATTATACTTTTCCTTATCTAATTTATGGATAGTACCATCATTTTTAAAGACACTATGGACATTACTTTTCATATTATAATTACTGTTACAATCATACTTATCGTTGCAATCATAATTATCGCTACAATCATAATTATTACTAATGCCACAATTATTGCTAATACCATAATTACTTTTAATATCAACATTAGTTTCTTGATTATGATTATTATCTTTATTATCATCATGTTTATTATCATCATGTTTATTATCATCATGTTTTTCTTCATTATAATTACTTTTTACATCATTATTAAATTGAATACAGTTATTTGATTTAGCTTCATTATCATTATTATTATCAAAAAGCTCATAAAACCTATTCCCAAGCTTAAAGTAAGAAAAAGTTCCACCTTCCTTTTTAGTATAGTGATCTAATACTCCTAAATCTCTAAGCTTTAACATCCTAGCCATAATCGATCTCTTTTCTAATCCTAAATAAGGCATTTCCTTAGCAAAACTTTGATAACTAACCCAATAATACTTTTCACCTTCAATAATTTCATAATTCATTCTTCCACTTTCTCTAAAATCATCAAAATATCTAAGAACAGCTAAATCTTTAATATCTAAACCAAACTCCATAATCTTTTTTACTGAAAAACCTAAAAATGAATACTGCATAATAAAATCCCCCTAAATATTACTTTTAAATAACTTGTCATTAAGTAAATATCTATATAAAAATAAAATTGAGAAAAATTTTTCAAAATAATTTTTTATTGCATATGCAGTTATTTTAAACTTTAAAAAATTTATAAAAATATTTTTAAATTAAGTTTTTACACTAAAAAAAGATTGAATATGCATATGTATAAAATATAGATTTCCATATTCCATGTTTCTTATAATTAATAAAGGACCTAACGAAACGTTATGTCCTTGAATTTTTAATAAAAGTCTTTTAGAGATTTAAAAACTTATTCATTTAAAATTTTCAAAATAACATCACCATATTTTTCAACCTTCACTTCTCCAAAGCCAGAAACTTCTTTAAGCTCTGATTTTGTCTTAGGCATTTTTTCTAATAAACCAGTCATTTGTTTATCATTAAAAATAAAATATGGTTTTGTATTTTCTGCTCTACTCATTTGAAGTCTGTATTCCTTTAATTTCTTTATTAAGTTTTCATTATCATTTATAATATCACTATTATTATTGATTTTATTTCCTGTACTATTATTTATAATAGTATTATTTATATTAACATTTATATTTATATTCTTTGTATTGTATATATTATTTATATTGTTACTTTTATCAATATTATTGGTAGCAGAACTTTTATCTTCATTTATAATATTACTTTTGTCATTATTAATACTGCTATCATTTATTATTTCTTTATTATTAAATACAGTTTTAGCATTATCCTTATCATCATGATTATCAATCAACTCTACTAATTCACGATATTTTTTCAAGAAACTTAATTTACTTGATTTATGTAAAGCAAGTAACCTATCTGCAATCTCTTTCATTTCCTTATCGCTTAAAGACATTAAATCAGATTTAGAATTAACTTCTTTTATGTAATTAATAAGTTGATCTGCTTTAATAACCTTATCTTTAATTTCTTTCTTAGCATATCTTGAATTTAAAACAGTTTTAGGATTTGCTAGTACTACTAGTGATTTATAATTATCATTAAAATATTTATCAAAAAGCATCTTAGAAATAAAATTACTTTTAGACTCTTTCTTTATTCTCTTTAACACTTCCAAATGCCTTTCATTTTGAGTTATTGGAGAATATATTCCTTCTTTTATAAACTTACCATTAAAATTATAAGTTCTTATGAAATTTCCTTGGGAATTTATTTCTATATTTCCTATAAGATTCTTACATTCAATTATAAATATGACTTTTCTTGTTACAACTATATAATCAATTTGTGCAGATAATTCATTAGTTTCTAAGCATATATCATGTAATATATACATTGGTATTCCACTATTTTTCAGCTCAAAAGCTATATTATCTTCTCCAAGTTCTCCAAGAGTTGCAATCTTTAATTCTTTTTCTATTCTTCCCTTTACCCCTTCTGGTGCTCTGCTATGTAATTCTTTTAACTTAGAAATATAATGTTTTGCTTCACTTTCTTCCTTTAAAAATATAGGTTTATCTAGTTTATTGAATAAAGCCATTTTGTACCTCTCATAAAGTATAATTTATAGTATATATAAATTATACTTTATAAATATATATATTCATACATCCCCATCAATATTTTACCAACTTTATTTTTACTAGTATTTAAAAATTTTATATAACTTTATTTCAACCTATTTTTATGCTTACAATAAAAAAGTTCAAGGACGTCGCAGAACGCGACTCCCTTGAACTATTAGCAACTTCCTTTTCTAATCCTAGTAGTATTTCCCCTAGGACTCAAAAATTTCTATAAATCTAATGCTCTTAAATATTCCGTAAATCCTTCTCTTAAATCCTCACTTCTTAATGCATATTCAATATTAGCTTCTAAAAAACCTTGCTTATCGCCAACATCATATCTTCTTCCCTCAAAGCTGTAAGCATATATAGCTTCTTCTTCTAAAAGTTTTAATAAAGCATCAGTTAATTGAATTTCTCCACCTTTACCTGGCTTTGTTTCTTCTAATATTTCAAATATTTTAGGCGTTATAATATATCTACCCAGTATAGCAATATTTGATGGTGCTTTATCTATACTTGGTTTCTCTACTAATTCTTTAACCTTGTAAATTCTATCTTCAATATTAATTCCGCCAACTATTCCATACTTTGATACATTTTCACTGCTAACTTCTTGTACACCTAATACAGATGTTTTATACTCGTTATAACAATTAATAAGTTGACTTAAACATGGCTTTTCATCATTATAAACTATATCATCACCTAATAAGACTGCAAAAGGCTCGTTACCTACAAAAGTTTTAGCACATTGAATAGCATGTCCTAACCCCTTTGGCTCCTTTTGTCTTATAAAGTGTATATTTACCATATCAGAGATTCCTCTAACCATTTCAAGCATTTCTTGCTTTCCATTGCTTTCAAGCTCTAATTCTAATTCTATTGATTTATCAAAATGATCTTCTATACATTTTTTATTTCTTCCAGTTATAATTAAAATTTCTTCTATACCAGATTGAACACATTCCTCAATTATATATTGAATAGTTGGTTTATCAACTATAGGTAGCATTTCCTTTGGTTGTGCCTTAGTTGCAGGTAAAAACCTTGTTCCTAGACCTGCTGCTGGGATTACTGCTTTTTTGATATTATTTTTTATCACTAAATTCTTATTCATTATTATTTACCTCTTATTATAATTATGTCCTTAAGTGCTTGTGTTAGACTCTGCATCCCACAAATATCAAAAAAAACTCTTTCATAACTGAACCTAATATATTAATTAAAATGTGCTTTAATTATTTTAACAATTCTTTCACATGACTTTCCATCTCCATAGGGATTTACAGAGTAAGCCATATCATTATATTTTTCTGAGTTATTTATTAATTCATTTCCTATTTTAAATATATTGCCTTTTTCTATTCCAGCTACTATAGCAGTACCTGCCTCAATTGCTTCTGGTCTTTCTGTTTCAGTCCTTAATACAATAACTGGTTTTCCTAAAGCAGGTGCTTCTTCTTGTACTCCCCCTGAATCAGTCATAATTAAATAACATTTTGACATAAGATTTGCAAAGTCAATATATTCGAGAGGTTCTATTAACTTTACTTTATCTTCAAATCCTTTAAAACCTTCTCTAGCTAATTCTCTAACTAATGGATTTTTATGCATAGGAAATATAACTTTAACTGCGTCATTTTTTTCTACTAGCATTCTTGTAGCTTGAAATATTTCTTTCATAGGTGTTCCCCAATTTTCTCTTCTATGACTTGTTAATAATATAACTTTATTATTAACGAAATCCATATTATTTAGAATTTCATCATCAAATTTATGATTCTCATTAATTATACTTAATAGTGCATCTATAACAGTATTTCCAGTTACATGTATATCCCTAATTATATTTTCTTTTAATAAATTATTTCTATTACTTTTAGTTGGTGCAAAATGTAATGTTGTTATTGCTCCTGTTAGTTTTCTATTTGCTTCCTCTGGAAATGGTGAATATATGTCTCCACTTCTTAATCCAGCTTCTACATGTCCTACCGGAATTTTATTGTAAAACGCTGCTAGTGCTGCATTTAACGTAGTTGAAGTATCCCCATGAACTAATACAATATCCGGCTTACATTCTTTTATAACATTGTCTACACCACTTAAAACTTTATTTGAAACATCCACTATAGTTTGTCCATGCGACATTATATTTAAATCATATTGTGGTTTAACATCAAAAATCTCTGTAACTGAATCTAACATTTCTCTATGCTGTCCTGTAACACATACTATTGATTCAATACTCTCATCATCTTCTAATTTTTTTACTAATGGACACATTTTTATAGCTTCAGGTCTTGTCCCAAATACACTTAAAACCTTTATTTTATTCATAAATTTTCTCCTAATATAAAGATATTATTTTTTTCTTAAAGCAAAGATTTTTTCTTTAAATTACAAACTTTCATGATTTACTTTTTTAATATTAAATTTGTCTAAAATTAATTTATAACTTATTACTTAAATTTTAGATTATATAATAATACTCAATATTATCTATATTCCATAACGAGCATTTCCACAAATTTCAAAATCAATCTACATATTTAAATTCTTTAATCAATTACAAATTACTCTATCTATTTTTTAATAATAAATCCTCTTTAATTTTACTTGTAGATATTTCTGGAGTTCTTCTTAAATATTTCACTTCACAATATTCTTTTAAAAAATTAAACTTTCCTTCCCAATCATTTCCCATAATAAAAGTATCAATCCTGTATTCTTTTATATCATCTATTTTTTGTTCCCATTTATTTTCTGGTATTACTAAATCTACATATCTTATAGATTCTAATAACGCTTTTCTTTTTTCAAATTCAAAATAGCACTGCTTACCCTTTAAAGAGTTAAATTCATCAGTTGATAAAGCAACTATTAAATAATCTCCTTCTGATTTAGCTCTTTTCAATAAATTTATATGTCCATAATGTAATAAATCAAATGTACCATATGTTATGACTTTCTTCATTAAATCCTCTCCTAAAACTTAATTTCAATATTTTAAATTTCCATTATATATTTTATAATAACTAATTTTTATACTATTACCTAAGCTTTCTGTTCTCTAAATCATCATATATGATTACTTTAATAAATCGCTTTAGAATTATTATACATTTTTAACTCAAACTAATATTTATTTATATAATAGATACTAAATATTTGCCTATTAATCATACTGATAAATATAGCTTTATTTAGTAATTAACAAATACTTAATCTAAGGTACTATAAATATTTATATTAACTCTCTATACTCTTTATCTTTTTATTAGAGTACTTTCTTAAAAGTAATTAATACTTTCTTAATAATCTGCTTATCTTCAGTAATTGGAGAAAAGTCAAATGTAAGTATATAAAAGGCTATTAAAGCTAACCCATTCAAAAACATCCATCCCCAAATATTAGAAATATTTTTTATTAACATAAAAATTAAAACCTCTATACTTCCCATTATAAAAATATAAATTAAATTCTTAATTTCATATGGAAATATTCCAATGTATTTTTTCACTTGAATTGTTTTAAGAATATTAACACCAATTTCTGATATTGCTATTGAAATTGCTACTGCCCAATTATATTTTCCTCCCCAGAACCATATTGTTATAATAGCTATTAACAATTTTATTATTCCATTAAAAATTTCATATTTACTAAATTTAGTCATTACTAATATTGATCCATTTGGACCAGTGAATGAGTTTATAAATTGAGAAATTAATATAAATATAAATATTATTTCTCCACCTTCATACCCTTTCCCTAATAAATCTAATATCTTACTTGAATTTATAATTAATATTAAAGCTATTGGCATTACTAAATAACAATTTATTCTAGTTGTTGTTTTGTACACTTCATTTAACTTATCAAAATCTTTTTCATTCCAATGTTTTGCAAACAAAGGCATACTTACTTTTGCAAAGTTATCACCTAACATTGCTACTAAGCTCCCTATTGTTAGGGATATTGATAATATCGCTACAGTCTCATAAGTTCCAAATTCTTTTTGAAGAACCTTTGAATAAGAGAAAAATAATCCATATAAAAGTTGTATAAGATAAAACCCCAAACTCTTCCTAATTATTGCAATTTTAATACTTATTTTAGAAATGTTTTTAATTAAGAAAGGCAATGTTATTATTAAATAAGATATTATCATGACAAATAAATATATATAGTATTCTTTTGTCAATAAAAAATATGATATAAAAAATATGCTTAAGTTTAAGATACTATAAATAAACTTTCTATTAAACATTCCTTTAGCTGCATTATTTGTAGCAACATTATATGTTAAAATTATTTCTGATAGAGTAGTTAAATAAGCTAAAATACTTATTAGAAAAATATTTTCATAATTTATATTATTTAAATATAAAAACACAACCACAAATATGTCTACTATTAAAAATAGTATTGAATATGTCCAAAATACCTCAGAAAAAATTTTATCTTTATTATTTTTATTTATATATTTAGCCAAATAAGTTTGTAAGCCAAAACATGCAAATATTGTTATTGTAGAAACATATCCTAATAAGAAATTAGCTTTCCCAAAAGATTCAGCTCCCAATAATTTCGCTGACACTATTTGGAAAACAAAACCTATACCTGCTCCCAAAACATTCCATAAAAAACTTTTAAACGAACTAGTTATGAAATTCATTACTTTTACCTCTGCTTAAATAATTTTCTGTTATAAATCCCCACACTCTTTTAGAACTACTACCATCATTATATTTATGAATTATATTTAATAGATTTAATCTTTCTTTCATATAGTAAGATTCATCATTAATTAAATTTAAAATTTCTTTAAATAAATCACCTTGTGTTTTTACTTTAGGCCCAGGCGTCCAAAATTCATATGGTTCTAATAAGAAACCTCTTTCTTTTTTATACATCTCTTCATCTACATTAATAAAAAGAATTGGTTTATACGTTACTAAATAATCAAAATATACACTTGAATAATCAGTTATTAATAAATCAGATTCATTTAAACAATTATACAAATCTAAATTGCTTTTTTCTAAAAAATCATTACTTAAAAAATATATATTCTTCAAATTCAACTTTTCAAATCTAACTTTATATAATTGTTCCTCAAAAGGATGCAATTTAACAATTAAATTAAATTTATTTTCAATTAAAAATTTTGAAAGTAATTTCATATCAAATTCATCAATTCCAAAAGGATTACTATTTCTATCTTTACCTTCTAACCTTCCATTATATCCACTTTTAAACGTAGGAATATAAAAAATATTTTTATTCTCACTGTTTTCCTGATTTATAATATGACTTAATATATTGGTTTTATCACATTTTAACAAATCATTCCTTGGATATCCTAAAACTTTATATTTACTTGCTGTTTGTCCAATTGTTGAATTTAATATTGTTGAATACATATTTGAGGTTGATACTAAAATATCAACTTTATCAAATTCTTTTTTCTCTATCTTATTCCATGTATTACAATAAGTTTTATCCATTAATCCCATTGATTTCAATGGGATTCCATGCCATAATTGAATTAGGACTTGTTTCTTTTTAAATTTTTCATTTATATGGGATGTTATAATTATTTGACTTTCTGAAATAATTCTTATATACTTTATTATTTCTATAAAGCTTTTATTATTATTAAAAGTAATTAATTCAACAGATGGATATACTTCTTTTGCATATTCATATAAAGCAGTAACATTACATCCAGAATATCTAGTTGTAGATATAAATGTAACTTTTCCTTTCTTTATTGGTATCATAGTAATTATTATTCTTTTTGTAATTTTTTTTATTATTCTTTTTAATTTCATATTATCTTCACTCTCATTAAATTAATGCGTTATATTGCTCTAAAGTATCTTTTGCAGCATTCTTCCACTTAAATTTAGTTATATCGAAGCTATAATTCTTATTTTGATTTTTAAAATTCCATGCATAATTAATCGCACTTCTAACACTTTCATATTCATAAGGATTGCAATAAATAGCCCCAGTTTCCCCAAAATAATCTTTTGCACTTCCAATATCAGTAGATACAATGACACAACCTTGAGAAGCAGCTTCTAAACTAACTAATCCTGGAGTCTCTCTCATACTTGGTAATATATGTATTTTAGCTTTTCTATAAATCTCAATTAATTCTTCATGATTTTTATTATTAAAAATAGTCAATTCAGAATTTTCACCTTCCTCCAAGCATAATTTATAGTATTCATTATCAACTATTTTACCAACTAAGACCAGTGGTATATTTAACTCTTTACATGCTCTAATTGTTAAATGAGTATTTTTTTGCAACTCTATCCTGCCTACTTGTAATACATAATTTCTTTCAGCATTGATAAAATTATATCTTTCAAATACTTTTCCTATACCATTATAAATAACATTAATTTTATCTTTTTCAATACCAAAATTATCAATTATCAATTCAGCTTCTGATTGGGAATTTGGCAAGATACTATCTGCATGTTTTAATATCTTTTTCATCCTATTATATCTAATTTTTAAATTTATTTTTTTTAATAATATTACAATATTCTTACCGAATATTTTAGAGAAATAAATGGCTTTTTTACTAAAATATTGTTCGTTATCTATATTACTTATTTCAAAATCCCACCATATTGGAGATACAATAATCTTTTTATTTTTCTTTTTAAACTTCTTCACTTGTTTCAATGAAAATTTATCTGTTTGTATATTAAATATGTGTACTAAATCATATTTATTATACTCAATATATTTATTATCACCTAAATAAATATCCACATTTACGCCTAATTCTTCAAGTTCATTTTTTGTTTCTAACATTTGTACAGTATCACCGCCATGAACACTAAAACAATTAGGTCTATTCACAAATAGTATATTAATAAAAATCCCTCCTTTTTGATTAACTTTAAATTATGATTTTGACCTTATTTACAATTCTATACAAGAAAATTATTAATATACAGAGGATTACTCTATCATTTATTAGTCCATAATTTCTTATACTATCTAAAAATGAACAATATAAAATTGGAAACATATATATTGAAACATTATCCCTTTTCAAATATGAATAATATGAATGTTGCAAAATTAAATATTGTAGTACTATCATAATAAATCCATAAAATCCAAAATCAACATAACTATATCCATATATAGAGATTGTATTATACTCCGGATCTATTCCTAAATTTCTTACATAAAAAAAATCATCTTCACGATTTTTAATTGGTATATTAGAAATATATCTTTCATATATTTCCTTCAAATTAAAAGTAGAAGATATAATTGGTATATTTAACACCGGTTTAATAGCCCAATATCCAAAATTAAGTCTTTTATAATCATTATCAATTATATAAACTGCATTATCGATAGATTTAGCATAATAATTAACTAGATTTTCTTTAGCAACATTTAACTTATTATCTTCATCTATGGTTTTATTAACTTGCATAAATAAAATTACTCCCATAAATGCAAGTACAACAAATAATATTTTTAATAAATTCCTAACATTTAACTTTTTATTGCAAAAAACAATATAAAAGCATCCAAATATAGAGTATAAAAATAATACTCTAGCACCAATTAAATTCGAGAAGATAAATACTCCCAAAACACACATTGATAATACTATTCCATAAATAGTTCTTTTAGCTTTATTGTTATTTACTATTCTTTTTATAAGAACAGTATTGGTTATAGGCAAAATATTACTTGCTAATATTGCAAGTGATATTTTTTTATCATTATTTTGTTGAATCATTTGTATAAACTCTAATTTTGTAACTCCTTTAATAACATTCTGTATTCCAAATAAAGATATTATATAAATAATTCCATTTAGTATTAACAAGAAACATATTATTGATACTATAAAATTCAATATATATACCCTATTACTTATATAGATTTCATTGTACTTTTCATCATTCTTAATTTTTATTCTCCCTTTATGTGAAGTAAATTTATATATTAAAACATAAATAACATAAGGTATTGTAATATATAGAAATATTCTTTGCCAGTTTAAATACTTTATTTCATGATTAATAAAAATACTACTTACTGAAACTATATATATTATTGTTATCAAGTAGATTGGATTAGTAATATTCGCCATATCTACATATATATCTTCTCTTTTTTTATTCACATCTTCCATTCCTTTTTAATTTATATTTCTTTTTATAATAAAAGGTTATTTATATCATATATTTTATACTCAACATTTTTAAGAAAATAATTTTTCTTCAATTCCATTTTATTCTTATTATTAATCGCTTGAATTATATATTTTAGGTTACTATTTTCAAAAATTAAGCAATAAGTCAATAACTTAATTTGCCTAATTAATATTTCTTTTTTATATGTATATAAAAATCTATCAAAATTATTTTTGTATAACATCATTATATGGTTTCTTGTAGAAATACCCTTTAAAAATTCTGATTGCTTTTTTCTATGCTTAATAAAATTAATTACTCCCCCCTTACTTTTACCTAATGCTCTTCCATGATATGCTATTGCATTATGATAATACATATTTTTAAATCCTGCCAAATTTAATCTCCATGATAAATCAATATCCTCTTTATATGCAAAAAAGTCTTCATCAAAATATTCATGAAAAATCTTTACTTTATCTAAAGCACTTTTCCTATACATTGGCGCCGCACCACATACTCCAAATACCTGCTCTATATTATCGTATTGACCTAAATCCTCTTCATTTTGCCCTCTATCTATACATCTAGTACTTTTATACATTATAATGCCAGTACTATCTATATAATTAAGCTTTTTATCATTTTCGAAGTCATACTTTAAGAGCTTTCCAGATAATGCTCCAATTTTTTCATCAGATTCTATAAACGCATACATCTTTTCTATAAAATCTGCCTCCATAATAATATCAGGATTTAAAATCATAACATACTTCCCTTTTGATAATTTTATTCCTTGATTAGCAGCACCCGCATATCCATTATTAACTTCATTTCTAATTAAAAAAATATCATCATTAGGATACTCTTCTTTCATAAAATCATATGAACCGTCCTTCGACTCATTATCAATAAAAATTATCTCTAGATCTTTATAAGTTTGATTAAATATTGAATTTATACATCTTTCCAAATAAGATTTATTATTATAATTTATTATTACTAAACTTACTAAATCCATATTTCTCATTCCTTATCTATTATCATACATTTTAATATAATAATTTTTATAGTCTCCATTAGTTACATTATCCATCCATTCTTTATTATCTAAATACCATTTAATTGTCTTAACTATTCCCACTTCAAAAGTAGTTTCTGGATACCATCCAAGCTCTTCTTTTATCTTAGTTGGATCTATTCCATATCTTCTATCATGGCCTTTTCTATCTTCAATGAATTTCTTTAAGTTTTCAGTTACTTTACTATCTACATTTTCATTGATATATTTTATAACTGTATCAACTATTTGAATGTTAGTTCTTTCATTATGTCCACCAACATTATAAACTTCTCCAAGTCTTCCGTTGTTTATAACCATATCTATTGCCTTAGCATGATCTTCAACATATAACCAATCTCTTATATTTAATCCATCACCGTAAATTGGTAACTCTTTTAATTTAAGACAGTTATTAATTAATAAAGGTATTAACTTTTCTGGGAATTGGAATGGTCCATAATTGTTAGAACATCTTGTTATGTTAACTGGCATTTTATAAGTATCTCCATACGCTTTAACCATCATATCAGATCCAGCCTTACTTGCTGAATATGGACTATGAGGATCTAATGTGGTTGTTTCCATAAAGTATCCTGTTTCTCCAAGTGAACCATATACTTCATCAGTTGAAACGTGTAAGAACTTAACTCCAGTTTTCCATCCATTTTCAATTTCCCAAGCATTTTTAGCACAGTTTAATAAATTAACCGTCCCCATTACATTAGTTTTTGCAAAAACTTCTGGCTCTTTTATACTTCTATCAACATGAGATTCTGCTGCAAAGTGAGCTACATAATCTATTTCATATTTTTCAAATAATGATGATACTAATTCTGCATCACATATATCACCTTGAATAAATATATATCTTGAATCTCCTTCAATACTCTTTAAGTTTTCTAAATTTCCTGCATAAGTTAATTTATCTAAGTTTATAATTCTTATATCTTCATATTTTTTAAGTATATATAATACAAAGTTTGAGCCTATAAAACCAGCTCCACCAGTAACTAAATAAGTTTTCATTTATAATTTTCCCCCTACAGTTAAATTTAATTAAGAAGTAAATTTAAAAATTACTATATAATTCATGATAAAACTTTTAATGAAGTTTCATCATATGCTTATAAATTAGATAAGTTTTGCATAAAGCTTGTTAGCGATTCTTTCCAATGTCTCATTTCATCGCCAACTGTACATCTAAGCGCCATATTATCTAATGATGAATATTCAGGTCTTTTTGCTGAATTTGGATACATATTCTTATATTCCTCGGAAGTACATGGATTTACTTTGCAATCTCTTCCTGAAAGAGTCATTATTTCTTTTGCAAAATCATACCAACTACATTCACCTTTTCCTGTGCAATGATATATTCCATATTCTTCTGTTTCAATAAGATTTAATATATGATATGCTAGATCATTGGCATTAGTTGGATTTCCAAGTTGATCATTTACTACACTTATAGAATCCTTTTGCTCTCCTAAGTTCATCATTGTATAAACAAAGTTTTTACCAACATATCCATAAAGCCATGCTGTTCTAACTATATAATACTTTGATGAAAATTCTCTAACGTATTCTTCACCTTTTAGCTTTGTTTTTCCATAAACACTATATGGTGCTGTCAAATCATATTCAGTTAAAGGTGTTTCCCCTACTCCACTAAATACATAGTCAGTTGAAACTTGAACTATTTTTGCTCCTATTCTTTCAGAAACAATAGCTAAATTCCTTGCGCCTATAGCATTTATTTTAAAAGCTAAATCTTTATTGCTTTCACAACCATCTACATTTGTTGCAGCAGCACAATTTATAACTACATCTGGCTTTATTTCATTTAAAACTCTTTTTACTTCTTCTAACTTAGTTATATCTAGTTCTTCTACATCTAAAGCAAAAACTTCAGAGTTTTTTATACTTTTACTAACTTTTCCTATTTCTGCTTCGCCAGTTTTAATTATCCTTTGTAGTTCATTTCCTAATTGGCCCTTAGAGCCTGTTATTAATATTTTCATAATTAATCTTCCTTTAACTAATAAATCTTAATTATTTTTATAAAACTCTTGTCTAAAATGGCATGGGTAAATTCAACTTATAAAATAATAGATTTTTATTATTACTTATATTCAAAAGGTAAATCTAGTTCTTTTAAAGTCTTTTGTTTTTTATCTTTTTCTGATAAAAGTATTTCTTCAATTCCATCTAATGGCCATTCTATTCCTACCTCTGGATCATTCCAAAGAAATCCACTATCATATTTAGGTGCATAAAAATCTGTACATTTATAGTTAAATGTCGCTACATCTGATAAAACTAAGAATCCATGAGCAAACCCTTCTGGAACATAAAATTGTCTTTTATTTTCAGATGTTAATAAAACGCCTTCCCACATTCCAAAAGTCGCTGAGCCTTTTCTTAAATCTACAGCTACATCATAAACTTCGCCTTCTGTTACCCTTACAAGCTTTCCTTGAGTGTGCTTAGTTTGAAAATGCATTCCTCTTAGTACTCCCTTTTTAGATCTCGACTCATTATCCTGAACAAACTCCATAGTAAGCCCTGCTTCTTCAAAATCTTTTTTATTATAGCTCTCCATAAAATAACCTCTGTTATCTCCAAAAACATTAGGTTCTACTATGTATAAATCTTTAATTTTAGTTTCTATAAAATTAAAATTGCTCATTTAAAATTCCTCCATTGTAGCTGCTGCTTCTGATTTTGACTTTTCTAATTCATTTACCATATCAACTAAATATTTACCATAGCCGGTTTTCATTAAAGGTTTAGCAAGTTCCATAACATCTTCAGATATTATCCATCCATTTCTATAGGATATTTCTTCTAGGCACGCTATATAAGTTCCTTGTGTATTTTGTACTGCTTCAACAAAATTTGATGCTTGTAACATAGAAGTATGAGTTCCTGTATCTAGCCAAGCCATCCCTCTACCAAGTAAATTTACTTTTAATGAGCCTTCTTCCATATAAACTCTATTTAAATCTGTTATTTCAAGCTCTCCTCTAGCTGATGGAGCAAGCTCCTTTGCTTTTTTGATAACAGAATTATCATAAAAATAAAGTCCTGGAACAGCATATTTAGATTTTGGCATCTCTGGTTTTTCTTCTAATGAAACAACTTTATTCTTTTTATCAAATTCTACAACTCCAAATGCTCTTGGGTCTTGAACATAGTATCCAAAAATCATAGCTCCTTTTTCTAAACTTGCTGCTTCTTTCAAATGATTTGAAAAACTTTGTCCATAAAAAATGTTATCTCCAAGTATCATAGCCACATTATCTTCACCAATAAAATCTTCACCAATTATAAATGCTTCTGCTAATCCGTTTGGTTGTTCTTGAATAGCATAGTCTACCTTTAATCCTAATTCAGATCCATCCTTAAATAATTCCTTAAAATTAACTATATCTCTATTAGTAGATATTATTAATATTTCCCTAATACCTGCAAGCATAAGTACAGACATTGGATAGTAAATCATTGGCTTATCATATATTGCTGCCATTTGCTTTGACATAGCTTTCGTTACTGGATATAGTCTCGTTCCTGATCCCCCTGCTAATATTATTCCCTTCATATTCTTTCTCCCTTCTATAATCTTTAAACTTACCAATCTTCATTCCCAAAAATCTTGCTACAAAATTCCAAATTACTTTTGGTACTAAATATAATTTTTTTTCCTCATATAATCTTTTAAAAATATAGACTAATACATATATTCCTCTTTCATTCGCATTAAAGTTATCAAAATAACTATTTTCTTTAAAAAACATTCCTATATCCTTATATCTAGAGAAGGTTTGCTTAAAAGATAATTCATGAGAATGTATAACCTGTGAATCAGCAACATATTTAATTTTATAATTATTCATAATTAATTTATGTGCAATATACATATCTTCATTTGTAGGTAAATCCTTACCATCATATCCATTTAAATCAATAAAGGTTTGTTTTAATATTGCGGATGAAGCATCTGAAAAGAAAAAGGTCATTAGCCCCAATTCATCTATATCACTTTTTGATACTGTTCTTGATTCTTTAGGATAATTTATTTCTCTAGTATACTTTTCAACAGTATGATTTTCATAAGCTATTTGTCTACTAAAACTTGCTTGGCAATTTCCTATTTGAATTTCTTCAATCAATTTGTATAACCAAAATTTATTAGCTATTCGTATATCCTGTGTAATAAATACTATAATCTCGCCAATAGAAGATACAGCCTCTTCTTCTCTAATAATGCTATGAGAAAAATTGTCCCTCTTTATTTTTTTATATGTTAACCCAAGTTTTTTTAAGATTTCTTCTGTATTGTCATCACTTTCAGTGACTATAAATTTAATTTCAACTATATCAACATTTTCTTGTTCTAATATCATCTTATATAAATCTTCTACATAATCTTCAGCGTTATATAAAGGACATATTATAGAAACCTTCATATCATATTGCCCCTTCTTTTTTAATTACTGAAACAATTGTTTTAACAATTATTTTTAAATCCATAAGTAATGATCTATTATCAATATAATACATATCCATTTGAATTCTTTCATCATAGGAAGTATCACTTCTACCATGCGCCTGCCAATATCCTGTTAAACCAGGAATAACAGAAAAAAATTTATCTGAATATACTCCATATTTTTCAATTTCACCTTTAACTATTGGTCTTGGCCCTACAATACTCATATCACCTTTAATTATATTAATAAGTTGAGGTAATTCATCTAAACTTGTTCTTCTTAAAAACGATCCAAATTTGGTTATTCTAGGATCATTATCTAGTTTAAAATTTTCATAATACTCTTTTTTTTGTTCTTCTGTAAAGTTATTAAATATTTCATCTGAATTTTGATGCATCGACCTAAATTTATATACTTTAATAGGTCTCATGTTTTTTCCCAATCTTATATGCGAATATATTGCAGCTCCCTTTGAATCTACCTTTATCAATATTGAAATCAATAATATTATCGGACCCAAGAATATTATTGCAATCGTGGCAAATATAATATCTAAAAATCTCTTACTAAACTCATATATATTTTTATTAATGTACTCTATCCTTTGCATTTGTTGTTGAAAATTTGGTTCCTGCATTTATATTCCTCCTATACATTTTAGATTAAAATATACTTCACATAATCTTAACTTTTCTACTTCTTTTGGAAGGCTTGGCCTTGGACCAACTAAACTCATTTCTCCTTTTAAAGCATTTAATAATTGTGGTAATTCATCTATACTTGTTTTTCTTATAAACTTACCTACTTTAGTAACTCTAGGATCATCTTTCATTTTAAACATTGGTCCAGACATTTCATTTTGCTTTGCTAGTTTATCTTTTAACTCTTCTGCATTTTGTACCATTGATCTGAACTTGTACATTTTGAATTGTTCCCCACTTAACCCAATTCTGCTTTGAGAAAATAATGCTGGCCCCTTTGATTCTAGTTTTATTAAAATAGCCACAATTAATAATATAGGGCTCAGAATTATTAGTCCTAGAAATGAAGCTATAATATCTAGAGCCCTCTTAGATACTTCATATAAAGCATTATTTTTCCTTTCAATTTGAATAATTTCTTCTTCTTCAATTTGAAGCCTTTCCATTATTAAATCCCATCCCCTTAAATTTATTTCATAATAATTACACTTTATTAAATATACCCAGTATCCCTCTCTTTTCTTTTATTAAGCTTCCTTCAAATCTAATTTCCTTATTATTCAAAAGATTCTCACTCGATTTTTGCATATAATTTACACATTTTTGATCGTAATTTTCTATATATTCAATAGCTTTACTCAAATTTGCATTCCTTTTAGTGTCTCTGTGAGCATCTGAACCAATAAAACTATATATATTGTTTTTCAAATATATCTCTGTAGTTTTCTTAACATCTTTTCCAAAGTCTCCTATCAAGCTATCCTTATTTACCTGAAAAAGAAATCCTTCCTTTATAAATTCATTTATCAAAGAAGGACTTTTTATAAACTTCTGATATCTTTCTGGATGAGCTATAACTGGTATTATTCCCTTTAGTTGTAACTCATAAATATTCTCAATAGCTTCTTTAATAGAAAAATCCCTCATACTAAATTCAATTAGCATATACCTCGAATTATTTATAGTTCCTATACAATTATTAATGTAATTTTCTAGTATATTATCTGTATAATAAACTTCTTGACCTTGATATATATCAATATTTATATTTCCTTCTTTAGCTAATTTTCTTACATTTTCTGCTTTTTCTTTCACTTCATCTAAGGTAGCTTCAAAATACCCAGGCATATAATGAGGAGTAAGAACTAACTTACTAGTCCCCCCCTCAACAGCTTGCCTCAACATATTTAAAGTCATATCCCTAGATTTAGATCCATCATCAATTCCCCAAATCAAATGAGAATGTAAATCTACCATAAAAACCTCCAAATCTAATGGATAACGCATAATGGACAATGGATAATTATGAAAAAATATTTTTTTATTTCTAAACCCCTACGGAGTTTATTCCTAAATTCTCCATTGTTGCTTGTCAATTATCAATTGCTCTTATTTTTCTCCGTAGTAGTAATTATATTTATTTTTACTATTATCTACGCCATTTAGTACTGTTCCAATAATATTAGCATTTACTTTCTTTAAAAGACCTATTGCATTTTGTACTGAGTCTTTTTTTGTTTTTTCTGATCTTACTACTAATATTGATCCATCTGCTTTGGTCGAAAGTATTTGAGAATCTGTAACAGCTTGTACAGGTGGAGTATCTAAAATTATATAATCAAAATTTTCCTTAAGGTTTTCTATTAATGCTGTCATTGCTTTTGATGAAAGCATTTCAGATGGATTAGGTGGAATTTTACCTGAAGTTAGTATCACTAAGTTTTTGTTATATCTATGAAGTGCTGCAACTAACTCCTCTTTTCCTATAATTACATCTGATAAACCAACTATGTTTGAAACTTTAAATTTTTTATGTATTGAAGGTTTTCTTAAATCACAATCTATTAATACTACTTTTTTATCTCCTTGAGCTAAACATAAAGCAAGATTTCCTGATGTAGTTGATTTCCCTTCACCGGGCTCTGAACTGGTTACCATTATTACTTTATAATCTTTATCAAAAGATGAATATTGTATATTTGTTCTTAATGTTCTATAACTTTCAGCCGCAATTGACTTTGGTTCTTTTTCTACTATAAACATACTATCCTCCTAAAGTTCTTTTACCGTAGGTATTATTCCAATTACCGGTATATCTAATTCTCTTTCTAATTGTTCCTTAGTTTTAAAAGTATTATCTAAGAACTCTAGTAAGAATGCTAGCCCTACACTTACTATTAAACCAAGTAAAAATGCTATTGCAATATTCATTTTTTTATTTGGACTTACTGGATTTTCCGGAAATTTAACTTCTTCTATTATTTTTATATTTCCATTTGTAACAAGTTCCTTTGATATTTTTATAAATTCATTAGATATTTCTTTAATTACATCTACTGCTTCTTCTGGATTATTACTTATATATTTTATTTGAAGAATTTGTGTATCTGTTACTGAAGCTACAGTTAAATTCTTCAAAACATTTTCTGATTCTAAATTAAAGCTTGTTTTATCTAATGCTCTAGAAACTAAATCCCTTGTCTTTATAGTTTCAGAATATGTCTTCATAAGCTTTTGATACATTACTACATCATTTTGATTGTATCCTTGAGTATCATTTTCATCTTTTCCTATGAAAACCTTTGTACTAGCCTCGTATTGCGGTTTAATTACAAAAAAACTTAATGCTGCTGATATTATAGTAGCTATTAAGGTAATTGAAACTATCATTAACCACCTTTTTTTTAAGGCCTCAAATAATTCGTCTAATCTTATTACCTGTTCTTCCAATTTTACATCCCCTCACCTTATAATTACATTTCCGAATTATTATACCATTAAAATATATTATTTTTACACATTTTAGATGAATTTTAATATTTTCTATTATATTAAGGTTTAAATTCGATCTTATATTTTAATAAATATATGTTGTACAAACTGTAATTTTATTATAGTTACTGCAACAATAAGGAATTATACCACAAAAATGAATATTTGTTATAGTCTTTTTCTGTACAACATATCTACATATTTAGCTGTTTTTTACTATTTCGACATTATAGTGGATAAATTTATGAAATGCAACTTAATCTCAACTTTATTATATACGCTTTTATTTAATATAATTAAAAATGATAGAAAAATTAATCATTTTTAAAATATATTTTTATTTTTTAAAGACTATTATAAAAAAACAAAAAAATATATTTTTTTTATTTTTATTCTATTATTAGTAATAATTTTATTTTTATTTAAATAAAATATTTAATTTATTATTTAATATAATTGAATTTAATATTATAATTTGTCAATTTATGTCTCAAATTTATTAATGTGAAAATATGGATATATTCCTTATAATTATTCAATTATTCTTTATAATTATTCCTTTTTCTATTTAAAGTTTTACAAATATTCTTTTGATCTCATTTTTAATTTACTTCATAAAATAAGATACTCAATTAACTTTGAATATCTTATCTAAAAGTTCTAGTTTTTCTATTTTTAGAACTTCCTAATATTTTTCTCGCTCTTATCCCTTCTGGATTTAGTATGAATAGGCTTTTTTTACTTAAATCTTCTATTGATTTATCTATATAAGCTTCTTCTACCTTCTCCTCAAAACCAACAAAATTATATATATCTTTTTTTAATAAAGCTTTAGCTGTTTTTTGAATCTTTTTTCCATGAATCCCTTTTAAACTTCCTGGATCTAATTGAAATAAGCATTCTTCATTTAATAGTTTGTCTATTTTTTTATTATCTTTTATTATTTCTTCTATTTTTTCTGGGCTAACTATTATAGGTGTTAAATTTCGTATTTTATATTCAAAAACTATTTCTAATAAATCATCTACTTTATTCGATTCTTCAACATCTAGTAAAACAAAATTGGTTTCATTTATACTACCTAATAATCCTTCTATATGTTTTTTTACATTTTCATAATTATCTCTTAGTAAATTTCCTGAATATAAAGTTACATCTATATTTTTCACTTTCAAATATGAATTTAATTCTTCTACTATTTTTTTAACTTCTTCTATTGTAGTTTTGCTATCTTCATCATAATATGCGGGAGCTAAAACAAGTCTTTTTATATTGCATTTTGCTGCTTCCTCTATTTTTTTAAGTAAAACTGTTGAATTAAAATCTCCATGTATAACTAATTCCTTAAAAATTAAGTTTGCAAATACCATTTTATCCCTCATTCCATTTTTTATAATTTTAATTATAAATCTAAAAATTTATTTAAACCACACATTTTATTCTACAGTTTTAGACAGTATATAAGTAAGTTTATTTATTATATGTAATTTTATCCCTTTAAATGTTAAATTAAGGATTTGAATAGACATATTTTGTTCATATCTTAGTTGCCTTTAATTGATCTTATAATGAAATTAACTTGAATGAAATAATCATTCTTATTTTTTGTACTTTTTTGGCAAAAAGTTTCTTATATTTTTTTCTCAAATTTTCTTTTTCAAAGATATTTATTTAATGAAAGAACTTATAAAGATGGAGGAGAAAATTTTATGAAAGATTTGTTAATGAGAGATTTGTTATTAAAAGCTAAAAATAATAACTCTGGTTCAAAAGAAGAAATTATAAAGATGTATTATCCATTAATTATAAAAGAAGCTAAAACAATTTATCTAAAGAATAAATCCTTTGAAGATATTGTTCAAATCGGTGTTATAAATTTGCTTCATGTTATAGATATTTTTGATTTATCTAAGAATGTTGATAAATTTCCATCTTATGCCCTTTGGGCAATAAAAAATGGTTATAAATATCTTTGCAGAAGTCAAATTAAATATAATTCTGAATTTAGTTTAAATAATGTTAATGCGGAAGGGAGTGAGCTTGGAGACAGTTTAATAGATGAAAATATAAATGTAGAAGATACTGTTATTAAAAGTGCTGTATATAAAAATCTTCATTTAGCTTTAGAAAAGCTTGATTATGAAGAAAGAGATCTTATTGACTTTTTGTATATATCAAATGATAAACCTAATCTATCTCGATATTGTGCATTAAAAGAAAAGGACTATTACTATTGTTGTTGTTTGAAAAAAAGAGCCCTAAAGAAGCTTAAAAATATGATGCTTAATTTTTATTAATCATTATCTTTAAACATATTTATTATTATATAAAGTAAAAAGGGCTATTGATTTTTCTTTCAATAGTCCTTTTTATATTTCATTGTATAAAAAATTATAAAAGTTTACGTTAATCTTAAATGAATTAAAATAATAATCAAACCTTTTAATATTGGCTTTTTTATTATAAATAATATTATATCTAATGCTGAATTTTAAAGTTTTATCCATAGCTTTATCATTGTCTCCTGTTGCCTTTGTAGTTTTTATATTTTACTACTATCTTTTTTGATGCTATCTTATTTTTAATAGATTTGAATCATTTCTTAGCTTTTCCATTATTTTATCCTTCATATATCTAAGCTTATGGTATTCGATATTTATTCTTTTAGAATACTCTTTTAAAGTTATACCTTCTACATAAATAGTATTAAGTAAAGCTTTTTCTTCTTTATTAAGCTTCTCTATGGATTTAAATAGAATTCCACTCAGCTCCTTTTTAATGCACTCTTCTGAAACATCTGTATCTTTATCTATGATTTCTTCTATGTCTATTGAATTGGTTATTTCTTTATTTAACTTATTTTCGTAATACCTATTACTTGCTTTTTCTATTTCTTTGTACATCTTGTTTGTTATGCATTTTTGAATATAAGCAGGAAAAGAATCACTTAAATCAGTATTAAATTTTTCTACGGATTCAATAATTGTAAGCCTTGCTATTTGCTTAATATCCTCTTCACTATACCCGTAAATATAATAGCTAATTGAAGTTTTGTAAACTAGTGGTTCAAAGTTTTTTAATATTTCTTCCATTGACTTTTTATCCCCATGTTTAGCCCTCACTATTAATTGATTCATAAATTCATCTCCTCAATAATTTATAATTAAATTATATCAAACGCACGTTCGTCATGCTATAATTTCTTATCGCAATTTTTGACAGTGAAATTTTATTTCAATAAAATTTTCATTTTTTTGCATTATAGATTATACTAGATATAAAGAGTTGTTTTTGACTTAATTTATTTTCTTGGAAGGAGATACATATGAACCATAATATAAAATTAATTTGCATCGATATGGATGGAACTTTATTAAATAGCAAACACGAAATTAGTGAAAGAAATAAAGAAGCTCTAAAAAAGGCAAATAACTTAGGCGTTAAGATTGCTATTACTACTGGAAGACTTTTTTGTTCTGCAAGATATTACGCTGATTTAATTGGAATTGATTCTCCAGTTATAGGCTCTAATGGAGCATATATAAAACATAAATATGATGATATAGCTATTTTAGAAAATCCTATTCCTAAAGATATAGCTATTGAAATTTATAAAATCGTTAAGAAGCATGGATTAACTGTTAACTTTAATAGTTGGGATACACTTATTAGGGAGGATGAAGTTCCTTCAACTCATGCTTATACTATAATGAATAAGGATTTACCAGATGATAAAAAAGTTAAATTTATAGTTAATAGTGATGTTATTGAAACAATAAGTAACTTTGACGGAAAAATTCTTAAAGGTATTGTTATTGAGGAAGCTGAAAATAAGGATAACTTATGGGCAGCTAAAGATGAACTTAAAGAAACATTTGGTGATAAACTTCATGTTGTTAGTTCTGGAACTGATAACTTTGAAGTCATGGTTGGAACTACTTCTAAAGGAAATGCAGTTGCGCATTTAGCTGATACTTTTAATATAAATCCAGAAGAAGTTATGTGTATAGGTGATTCTGAAAATGATATTTCAATGCTTAAATTTGCTGGAGTTAGTGTTGCTATGGGAAATGGTCTTCAAATGGTAAAAGATATTGCAGATTTCGTTACTGATACTAATAATAACGATGGTGTAGCTAAAGCAATTGAAATGTTTGTTTTTAAATAAATTTCAAAATTTATATTCTTATTATAAATAAAAAACTATAGAGCAGATTTTTTTATTTAATCTGCTCTATAGGGTAAATTTCACATACTATATATCGCTTTTATTAAAATCATTCATATATATAAGCTTAATTTAAAATTAATCCTCACTTAACATTTTAGTTTTTAATCTTTTGAATTTCTTAGCATCTTCTAAAGTTTCTGCAGGAGCTCCAACCATTACTTGATTATCTTCAACTGACTTGGTTACTACTGCTCCCATTCCAATTGTAACATTTTCTCCAATTTTTATTCCATTAATAATTGAAGTATTTGGTGCTAGCCATGTATTTTTACCTATAATACAACTTCCACTTACTTCTGCACAAGCTGTAACTATTGAATTTTCTCCTATCACAACATTATGAGCTATATGAACATGATCATCAATTTTAGCATAATCTTCTATGATTGTAGGATTTATCGTTCCTGAACAAACAGTTGTAATAGCACCTATCTCAACATTATTCCCTATTATTACTCCTCCTATATGAGGAATTCTAAAGTTTTTCCCTTCATAATCCTTTTCAAAACCGAATCCATACCCACCAATTACACAATTTTCTCTAATAATGCAATTTTCACCTATCTTTACATTGGCTTTTATTTTTGCTCCTGATAAAATTTTTGTTCCTTTTCCTATAGTAACATTAGGACCAATAAATGCTCCAGGCTCAATTTTTACAGAACTATCAATATGTGCAGAAGAAGCTATATAAGAACCATTAACTGACTCAATTTTGTAATTTTCTTCTTCTTTTGATAATATGAAATCTATAAGTCTTGCGTATTCAAATCTTGGATTCTTGACAAAAACATAAACATTTTCATTATATGATATACAATCCCTATATTCATCTCTTAATAATATAAATGTATTTTTCATACTATTAATCTTATCTACGAACTCTTCTTTATACTTATTAATAAATAAAATTGTATTATCTTTCATATCATTAAGTGTTGATATCCCTTGTATTTCAAAACTAGACTTTACTACTGTATCTTTATATTTTAATTCCTCAATTATTTCGTTAATTGTAATTTTCACAACTATTCTCCTTTAATATAAGCTTTTTCTTATCATAAATTGTTATATTAGTTGATAAATCATTACTCATCTTTTCTAACTTAAATTGTAAAAAGTCTTTTAGTCTTTCTTGATTAATTAGTGATTTTTCCTTCCACCAAATTGCATGAGTTAAAAATTGAAGTTTTTCAGGTGAATTATTATTTAAAATATCACAAATACAGCCGTTTTGCCATACTCCTCTACTATCTGATATATAAGAAAACTCTTTGAAAAATTTTTGTGAGTAAGTATTTATATAATTTCCACATTTTAAATCGCTATTTAAAATATATTGAGATGGTCTATGGAATGATACTGTTTTTATATCTAAATCAAAATATGATTTTATTAGGTTACTTTCCTTATCTATATATAAAATCAATTCTTCTCTTGAATTACATATATGAGAAGTTTCATCATAATGTAAACCTATTTCATGACCTAGCTCAACTATTTTCATTATAATACTCTTATATCTATTCTCAAATATATTATAAAACGGTGAGCCAATCCAAATAAAGTAAACAGCTTTCATATCAAGTTCAGCTTCAATTTTTGCCATTTCTAGCGCAGCATCTAAATCTAAATCAATATCATGCCTTAGTATAATTTGCTTTCCTTCCACTTCCTCATCAAAAAAAGTACTTCTATATCCCTTTTCTTTTGCTAACGTTAATATTTCTCTATAGTGATTAAATGAAAAATCACACCTCATAAATCCATCTCCCACTCCATACCAAATTTTCTAATTATATTTATAATAGCTTTATATTATAAATATATATACTATATATTTTATATCTAAACTTAAAAATAGGGAATAGTAACTATCCCCTATTTTTATTATTCATCACTCTTACCAACGCCAGATAATACTAATCCTTTATTATGGTCTAATGCCCAACTAATACCCCAGTCATTTTGGAATATAAGGATATTTCTATCTTTAAAATCTTTAACTTTCTTTGTATCTGAAGTTAAGTTTAGTTTTTCCATATCTACATCTTTGTTTTCTATCCATCTAACATATCTAAATGGAAGTCTATCCATCTTTATATCAACGTTGTATTCATTTTTTAATCTATATTCTAGAACTTCAAATTGAAGCACACCAACAACTCCAACTATTATTTCTTCCATTCCTATAAATAGTTCCCTAAATACTTGAATTGCTCCTTCTTGAGCTATTTGAGTAACACCTTTTACGAATTGTTTTCTCTTCATTGTATCTACTGGTCTTACTCTTGCAAAATGTTCTGGCGCAAATGTTGGAATACCTTCAAATTTAAATTTATTTGATGGTGAACATAAAGTATCTCCTATTGAGAATATACCTGGGTCAAATACCCCAATTATATCTCCTGCATATGCTTCTTCAACTATTTCTCTATCTTGAGCCATAAATTGTTGTGGTTGAGCAAGTTTAATCTTCTTACCACCTTGCATATGATAAACATCTTCACCTTTTTCAAATTTACCTGAACAAATTCTCATAAATGCAATTCTATCTCTATGAGCCTTATTCATATTTGCTTGTATCTTAAATACAAAAGCAGAGAAGTTATCATCAAATGGATCTATTTCTCCTATGCTTGAGTTTCTTGGAAGTGGTGCTGTTGTCATTTCTAAGAAATGCTCTAAGAATGGCTCAACACCAAAGTTTGTTAAGGCTGATCCAAAAAATACTGGTGTTAATTCTCCAGATTTAACTTTTTCTAAATCAAGCTCATCTCCAGCTATATCTAAAAGTTCTATATCTTCCATTAACTTATCGTGTAGAGCTTCTCCTAATATTTCTCTAAACTTAGGATCATCTACTGAACCTTCAACAGCATCTACTGCACTTTGACCGTGATTTCCTGCAGAGAATGCTATGATTCTATTATTATCTCTTTCATAAACCCCTTTAAAATCCTTACCAGAACCTATTGGCCAGTTCATTGGATATGTCTTTATTCCAAGTTCATTTTCTATTTCTTCTAATAGTTCAAATGAATCTTTAGATTCTCTATCCATCTTATTAATAAATGTAAATATAGGCATTTCTCTAAGAGATGCAACATGGAATAGCTTTCTTGTTTGATCCTCTATACCTTTTGCTCCATCCACTACCATAACAGCACTATCTGCTGCCATAAGAGTTCTATATGTATCTTCTGAGAAATCTTGGTGCCCTGGTGTATCTAATATGTTTATACAGTGGTCTTTATAGTTAAATTGCATTACTGAGGAAGTAACTGAAATCCCTCTTTGCTTTTCTATTTCCATCCAGTCTGATACTGCATGAGTAGAAGCTTTTCTTGCTTTAACTGAACCTGCAAGCCTTATTGCTCCTCCATATAACAAGAACTTTTCTGTTAAAGTTGTTTTCCCTGCATCTGGGTGAGATATAATAGCAAAGGTTCTTCTCTTTTCTATTTCATTTATATAATCTGCCAAAGTAGCTTCCTCCTTAAAATTAAATTAAGTTTTATCTCTATTTCTCTAGTTATTCATTATACCCTAAAGTTTAATAATTTAAAATGAAAATTTATTGCAAATTACAAAGCAATTTACAAATGAAAGAATGGAAAAACTTAAAAATGAAAAAATGAAAAAATTAAAGAATGAAAGAATCGAGGTGGTTTTGCTATGCAAAACTTAAACTATAGGTGCTAATCACTTTCTATTCAAAACCCCTTAGGGATTTTTTCATTAACTTTTTACTTTTTACCTTTTCACTCTTCATTAATAATAGCTATCTTATTGTGTTTTAAAAACGTGTTGGTATTTTTCCATAATAATCTGTTTTAAAAACGTGTTGGTGGAATTTAGTTATATAGCTTTCTACTACATACAATAATTAATTCATTAGACTTTAGAAGATAACTATTTATAAAACTAAATTCATATTTATATTCCTTTAGAAAGTATACCAACATTATTTTAAAACAGATACTGATAGTCTTATTTCCCACAATATAATCTTATTTAATGTTTCGATTTATAAATTATACTACCAACCTTCTTTTAACACAGATGTTTATATCTTTGCTATATATAGAAATACTCATTTAAATACTATAAACAAAAAACTGAATGCATTGTTCTAAAAATAAACTCGACTTAACTTTTATAAATCCATCCTTCGGTTTATTATAGATTATATTTCCACTATCACTATAATTATTGTTATCTTTATTACTATCTAAAGCATTAAAATAATTTATTCCATTTATAGTTTCTATTCCATATAAAACTAAATAATGTCCTTCAGTTGTAAAATCTCCAGGTCTCATCAATGCAACTGCAATATGTTTCCCATCACTTAATAACCTTTTTACCTTTGTTATTTCATTTCCATCAAATTTTTCTAAATTTAATTTATATCTTTCATCCTTTGCTACTTCGTCAAAAAACTCAATAGATGTATCATTATTACAATAATCCTTTTCAATAGAATATTTAGCCATATCAATTGGAGTTACTTCTAATTCATTCATAGTAGCTTGAATCATTGCCATAGCTGTTACTCCGCATCCTGTCTTGCTCAAAGGATTATTTACTGTTTTATAAGGAAATCTTGCCCATTTTTCATCTTCTTGACTAAAATATTTCATCTCTTTTTCATACTTTCCATTTAATAAAATGTTGTAATCTAAATTTTCACTTCTAATATCATCATAATTCTCTTGGAGTTGATTATTCATATATTTTGCTCTTTTATTAAGCTCATTGTAGTTTTTATAATAATACTCTTCTAATTCTTTTACTTTTGTTTCATATTTTTCATCACCAGTTTTTGAATATAGATTCATTAAGTAATCATGCTGCTTTATATAGGCTTCTGGATAAAACCTTTCTCTTTCTAAAACTTCTTGTCCATAATCTAATGCTTTTTCATCTTCATCTAAAAGTTCATGCATATATGAAAGATTCCAAGTTACCATTGGATCATAGATGTTTATTTCTTTGCTAATTTCCAATAAAGAGATTCCTTCTTTTAAATACTTATCGTCATTACTTTTATCATACAGATTCTTTTTTACTTGTGCTCCATTAAAGTAACCTCTATAATCCCATTTAAATGAAATGTTATTTGAAAAACTAAAAAGATTATCTGCTAAATTATCGTTAATATTAATTAAATATCTTCCTAATACTATTGTTGCTTCAAAAATAGTAAGATAGATAGAAATCGTAGCTAAAATAATATATATAACTTTTTTAATTTTAAGGTTATTTCTTATTTCTACTTTTATTTCCTTATCGCTTGTATATTTATTATTTTTATTTTTTACTCTTTTCTCCTCTTCACTTATTTCTCCCAAAGTAACCAACATCATAAGAATTATAGGAAAAGTACTAAAAGATAAATCGAAATCTAATAATGAATGTAATAATATGGATATATATGCTAATATTATGTAACTTTTATCCTTATTTTTACTTTTAGCTATAATTATTACTCCATAAGCTATTACTCCTATAAATGCTATGCAATTAATTACTCCAGCATCATAGGCTACTTGTAATATGGAATTATGTATATATTTGACATCATAAAAAGCTGTTGCATCCTCAAAAAGCTTATATTGGAACATATTTATTCCATTGCCAAAAGGATGTTCTATTATACTATTTATTGAATCTTCAAAATATAGAATTCTTTCCTGTAGTGTTCCATTACTAAATGAAATATCTTTTAGCCTATTAATTAAATTACTGTTAGTAAATAGTAAAGCTAATAGTATAAACACTCCAAAAAAGTAATAAATCTTATCTTTAAATTTTATATTTTTTATTAATATATAAAAAATTAATATTATAGGTAATACCACAATACCTACTATCTTTAATTTGTCTAAAATAACATAAAGTATCATTCCTAATATAATTGGCTCTAGTGATATTATTAATTTTATTTTATTATCTTTTATATCCACATATAACTTATAGAAAATATATAAAACTGATATTATGAGTGTTGTTCTTGAACCTGTAAATAACAATGATAAAAATAAAATTGTTTCTATTGCATCTGTAAACTTATCTTTAGTTCTAATTCCATTTAAATAAAGTCCTATTAAATGTAACATTGCATAACTATTTGCATATCCAATATTTCCAAAAACTCTAATTCCTTGATATAATCCATGATAAGTAATGTAAAATATACATACAGCTACTATTGCTAAAAGTGTGAAATTTAATATTTTCTCCTTATTCTCACCTTTTAATATATAACCATATATTAAATAGTAAATAGCCATATTTAAATATAAAAAGCTTCCTGAAATACTTTCAATATATGGTGAAATAATTATTTGAGATATAACTATAGAAATCCACATTGCTATTAAAATGTAAAAATACTTATTCTCCTTAAGTTTATTCTTTTTTATGAGAATAAAAATACTTCCTATTAAAAATAAAATTAAAGATCCTAAGTTTTCTTTTAAAACTGATGAAGGTATTATAAATGGCAGTATTCCTATTATTATTTCAAACATAAATTATCTCCTTATAAAAAATCCATGCAATAGATTTTTCTAAATGCATGGATTTAAATTATTCTTAAATTTAATTAAGCATGTCTTCTTTTTCTAAAGAACATAGCTCCACCAATTGCCATAATTCCTAACGCTACTACAAAAATAGTAGTGCTTGATACCCTAGTCCCTGTTTCTGGAAGATTTCCTTTTCCAGTTTCAGAATTGTTACTTGAAGTATCATTTGATTCAGTAGATGTATCTACTGATGGAGATCCTGCTCCATTATTTCCTTCTACTTTTTCAGCAATAACATACTTAGAAAAGTGTGATGTTTTAAATGTTACTTTATTTCCTTCAACTGATGTTTCCATAGCTTCAAAAGTCTTATCTGCATCGTTATAATAATAAACTACAAGTTTATCTTTATTTAAACCCTCAAGATCCTTATCTGACAATAAAATTTCTACTTCTGCTAATCCATCTTTAAAGTTATGAACGTTAACTTGTCCATCTTCTCTATTTATAATTAAATTAAAGTCAAATACTTTATTAACAGCATTCTTATCTTTTAAAATGTGAGAGTTCTCTAATATATCTAATTTAATAGTTACATCACTAGCGCCTTGTAAAAGTTCTGAGTCTATTAATGATAATGGTAAATTCATTTTCATGCTATTATTTACAGATATATTTAAAGATCCTTTTCCTGATTTTAAAGCTTCTATATCTTTTAGCACAACTTCAACATTTTTAACTTCAGATTCAGTTTTTATAGCTATTTCATTTTTCTCATTTGAATTAATCTTTGATACTTCTGCAATAACTTTATCATCAGATGGCCTGATTACTACATTCTCATTGTTTTCGTTATCTCCTGGTTTTTCTGGAGTTGTTGGTTCTCCTGGTATGGTCGGAGTAACATTATTTTTATTTTGTACTATTGTGAATCTATTATATTGTTTCAATAGAATATTGTCATTATCATAAACAATTATCTTTAAATCATTATTTATAATTCTTTCACTATCTAACTTTATTATACTAATTTCATTATTACCTTTTATTTTACTTAGATAAGCTTCATTTCCTTTATTCTCTACGTACCAATATGATTTGTCAAATTTATTTATAGACTCGCTATAAGAATAAAGCTCTATTTCCCCTAAAAAGTCATATATTCCATTTGTTAATCTATATTTTGCTAACTTCATTCCTAAATTTATATATAAAATATCATTTTCTTTAAAGGATTCATTAGGGTAATATCCAATATTCCCCTCCATTATTCCTTCGCTAATTACTTTATTATCCTTTACTTCTGAAACTTTATATTTATATATATTACTTTCATAATCCCATTCTAATTCATCATAAATAAAAACAATATTATTAACACTATCATAACTAAACTCAACATGTGGCGATCTATCCATTGACTCTTGAGCTTTGTAGATAAAGTCATTTAATATTATACCTTCTTTTACCCTATGACCTTCACCTATTTTCCCATAACCAATCTCATATTCAATTATGTTACCACTATTAGGATATCTATATATATTAGCAAAAATTTGATTTTCACTATCTTTATACATAACATTATAATATCCATCATATGCTCTATACATGCTATCTATATCAAGATCTATATTATTTTCTTTAATAATTTTTTTAATTAAATCTTTCACTTCTGCATCTTCTGTAATTGCAACTGGTCTTAGATTACTGTCCTCTATATTTGATTCTTGCCACTCATCTGGTTTTGCATTTTCAAATGTATTACTATTTAAATTGTATTTTTCATAGAAAAGTATTTCTCCAACTTGTACAACATTTTTAGTATATTTTATTACCGCAGTATTATCATTATACTTAGATATACTTGCAGTTTGATATCCATCAACTTCTTTTAATACAGTTTCCTTTCCTCCCTCAACTTTTGAAATTATAACTTTATTTTCTTTTTCACTATAATAAGCTATCAAACTTCTATTTCCATATTGTTGATTGGATCTTAAATAGTAATCACTTTTCACTAAAGTAGTGTATTCATTCTCCGCTGCATTAACAACTGTTTGTAAAAGACTTGTTGGCAGTATTGACATTGCCATAAAGTAAGTTAAAACACTAGCAATAAATAATTTAAACCTTTTCATACTTCCCCTCCATTAATGTATATTATTTTTGCATATTTTATTATAATATACATAATTTTCATATTCAAGTAAATTATTGATTTATTGTGCATTATTTTTATTTATTTTAATATTTTTTCATTTTAATTTATATATTTTATTAAAATTCACATTATATTTAGTTCACACTCACCAGACCTAAACTTTGCCTCTGACTTCCTTCAAACTCCACCTCCTTGTGTACACTCTTATTATTGGATAGTTGTTCCCACTACCAAACCCACAGTGGACTTTCACCGTCAAGTTCTTTCCCATTCTTGGCATATGTAAAAATCCATGCACTAGTTTTAACTTAATGCATGGATTTAAAATACTCTTAATTTAAATTAAGCTTGTTTCTTTTTTCTAACAAACATAGTCCCACCAATAGCAACTATTCCTATTGCTAAAACTAATACTATTGTGCTAGATACTCTTGAACCTGTTTCAGGTAACTCTGGAACATCAGAAGGATTACCAAGTTCTTCATTCATTAACTTTGTAATATTAATAAGAGAATTTAAAGCATTATCTACTTCTTTTTGTGTTGCATCTTTATCATTAATAACTTTATCTACTACTTTTAATGCATCCTGATATTTTTTCCAGTTTTCTTTTGAGTGGTTTGCTTCTTTATAATATTCTAGGATTTCTTTGTAGAATTTTTCTAACTTAGATTTATCCACCTTAGAAGCTTCTGGTTCTTCTGTTTCCACTTCTACTAGATTACCTTTAGCTGTCTTTAATGCTGATAGAGCATTATCTATTTCTATTTGTGTTGATGCATTATCATATGCATCTTTTGCTGCTTTCAATGCATTTATAAAAGTATTTTTCTCTGCTCCATCTTTATATTTATCTAAGTCAATCTTTTCATATTCTGCAATTACAATTCCTAATTCACTTCTATCAACGTTTTCTTCTCCTGGCAATTCTATTAAATTACCTTTAGCTGTTTTTAATACTGTTAGAGCATTATCTATTTCTATTTGTGTTGATGCTTTATCATATGCATCTTTTGCTGCTTTCAATGCATTTATAAAGTCATCTTTCTCTGCTCCATCTTTATATTTATTTAGGTCAAGCTTTTCGTATTCTGCAATCACATTGCCTAATTCACTTCTATCTACATCTTCTACATCTAGTAATTTTAATGCTGATTGCGCTTCTGTAAGAGCTTTTACTGCATTATCAATTTCATCTTGTGAAGCTGCATTATCTAATAAAGCTTTTGCATATTCTAATGCTGCTACAAATTCATCTTTCTCTGCTCCATCTTGATATTTACTTAAATCAAGCTTTTCTGAATTTTTAATAGTCTTTTCTAATTCAGTATAGTCTAGTTTCTTCTTTTCAACAGTTACTGTAGCTTCTGCCATTAGGCCTGCTGCATTTGTTATTTTAACCTTAGCAGTTCCTGAATTTACCGCTGTTAAAAGACCATTTTGATTTACTTTTACTATCTTTTCGTCAGAAGAGCTCCATACAATACCTTTTAAAACAGTATTTTCTGCATGCTTTGGAATTAATGTAACTTTTCCACCTATATTCATTGTTACATCTTCTAAGCTTACCGTGTCTGCAACCTTGTGTAAAATAATTGGTGCAACTTCTGATATTGCTGCAAAATTACCTTGACCTTTTTCTACATAAATCTTAATTGCTTTTGCATTACGTGTTTCTTTAAATTTAGCTGTTACCCATGCTCCGCCTTGCATCTCTGAAACTAAAGCAGTAATAGAATCTGAAGTTTCTAGAACATTTCCTTCTGAATCTAATACTTCATATTTGAATTGTTGTACAATACCATTATTTGCACTTGGTCTTTGTTGGAATTTAAATCCGCCAATTTTCATTTCTTTACCTAAATCTACAGTTAGAATTGCTGGATTCTCTTTACTTACTCCACCACTCCAATTTGAGTGCCAATAAGTAGAAGAGTTTCCATCTGCAGCTGCAGAAGCTACTCCACTTCCTGCTGGCTCTCCTGATACTTGTTCAGTATTTGCACTAGAACTTATTCCACTGAATTCTTCTCTTGGAATATCTATTACAACATCGTCTATGATATTCATTTCAAATACAACTTCTTTTCCATCTGGAAGTGTTGCTGTAATAGTTGAATGTCCTGCTGATAATGCTTTTACAACATTTGCATCTTTATCTACAACTGCTACCTTTTCATCACTTGAATTCCATTTGATTTTATCTAGACCACTTCCGTATATTGTAGCAGTCTCCCCCTTATAAAGGTTTGTACTTGATAGTGTAACTGCAACTGCATCTTTATCTTCTGTAATTACAAGGTTGTCTAGAGTGAAATCTGTTTGTCCCATAGCACCACTGCCTGATTTACTCGCATTTTGATAAAGACCAATCCAAGTTTGTCCACTTCCATTACCAATTACTTGCATTTTCACATGTTTAGTTTCTCCACGAGCTTCTGCAAGATATTGTTCTTCTGATGGAGCTGTATAATTTGTTCCATCTCCAATAACCATAGCATATGCTTTATCTGGTCCTGATTGATAATCAAACTCTACATTATATACTTTACCTGGTTCAAAACGGAAGTTTTGTGGAAGTGTTTGATATATTATTCCAGTATTCTTACTATGATGTTTTACTGACCACTCTCCTGAAATTACATCATCAATTACTCTTCCATTCCATCCTGCTTGTGTATATGGTTCATTTAATTGTGATAAATGGGTTCCAGGATCTGAAATTCCTTGTGCTGAACTTAATACAAATGGATATAATCCTTGTACTACAGTTTCGAAGTCCTGCTTAAATGTTCCATCTTCTTGGAAGTTATTTAATGTCTTTTCTACTATACGAATATCATCCATATAAGTAGAGCCTTCTCCAGCTTCCCTAGATAAAGTTAATTCTGCTGTATCATTTTTAGCTGTAAATGAAATTTGCATACGTTGCATTTTGCTTCCATTCTTTTGATCTGATTTTACATAGTTCATTAAAATAGAACGTTCAGTATAATTAGAAACTGTTTCTTTTCCTGTATTTACTTCTATAGTTGCCTTTTCATCACTGTTATTTTCTACATATACTTCTGCTACATAGTTTGTATTCTTTTTTAATCCTGAAATAGTTGTAGTTACAGATACATCTTCAGAAGGACTATTAAATGCTAGTCTTTGATCCCCTGTATTTGCCTTTTCTATTACAACTGATTCATCTTCAATATCTCCTGACCATTTATCTGAAGATAATTTTTCTCCTGCTGCATAACCATTAAATCCTGGATCTACTACATAATCTGTTTCACCAAAATCATTTTTTAGTTCTTTAATTTCAGAACCTTTTGCTAATACATATGCTGTTGCTGCTTTAGCTTCTAAAGTTACAGATCCATTAGTTACAGGAACACTTATTTCATTTATACGTCCTTGGTCAGATAGTTCATACATTACAACATTTCCAAGTCCTTCCCATCCTTTTGGAAGTTCCCATGTTGTTTTTCCTCCATCTAAATTCCAATGGTATAATTTTTCTGTTCCATTTTCTTCTGTCCATGGCAATAAATATGTCACATCATTTAATACTACTTTGCCATTTAAAGTGATTGTACGCTCAATGTTATCGTCACTTCTTTGTTCTTCATTTCTTGTTACAACAACTTCATCTCCTGCATCATTTCTCAATTTAATTTCTTTTTCATGATTTCCTACAGGCGATTGTCCTTTTTCATAATTTTCCCAATCTGTTACAACATAATGTTGTAAGAACTTAGTAGGTAGATTTTGATTGAATGTTTGCACTATATAGTTATTAAAGTCTTTATCTCCACCCCATCCTTCAAATCCATACAGTCTGTAACCTCCAAGTAATGGATTATCTGCTGTTCCTCCGAATGCAGGATAATTTAATACTTGAGAATCTCTATGGTCATTTCTGATGAAACGGATAATATCACTATTAAATCCCTTTGAAGTTGCACCACCATAAGCTGCATCTGTTGACCAGTGTTGCCATGTTGAGTCATACTCTCCTTGTGCACTAAACTCTGTTGTGAATCTCCAACCAAGAGAATTAATTTCTTTTGCAATATTTCTTGTTTCCCATGCATCTTGATACCATACATCAAGATAAATGAAGTCCATATTATCTTTACGGCTTTCCGCATCAGCCTTAATCGCTTCTTTACTTGCAGTTACTTCACCTTTTGAATCTTCTACTGCATCTGGCCATTCTCTATTATAGAAGCTTGTTCCGTTTATACGATCATATAATTGTACAAATCTTTTCCATCTTGCTTGAGTTGATAAATCCCAAAGCTTATCAATTACATGAGACTGATCTAGCCATCCCCATCCATTTCCTATTGGCTTTTGTAACATATCTTCATTAAATGAAGCTGCTTCTGGATATATTTCTTGGGCATTAACGTGAACACCAATTTCTGTGTTATAATCGTGTGCAATTTTAATTAAATCTTGGAAATCTTCTACTCCACCTTCACGCTCTGCAATATCTGCATATTCTGAATTGGCAGAATCATGGCCTTCATTTCCATATCCTTTTAACATAACTGATTGTGGAAGTCCATCTGTTGCAAGATATACCTTTTTGATATTATCAGCTGTTGTTAAGTAAGGGTTAGATGCCATACTTGCAAAGTTCATAACAATACGGTAATTTACCATATCCTTAATTACGTCTGCTTCATAAGGAATATTCATAATATCACGGAATGCAAGAGCTCCGTCATTCCAGTCAATATCTCCATCTCCATTTTCATCTGCTGCTATAGCAACTTTTGCAATTGGTAAATCACTTACTGGATACTCTTCATATTTTGCTGCCGCCTTTTGTCCGTTTTTATCTCCTAATTCATAGTACCATGGTGCACTTGTAAGACTCATTGTATCTGCACCATTGTTTCTTACAACACGCTTATCTCCTTCAGCTTCTGAATTACTAAAAAGACCTGCGCTTAACTTGTTATTTGTAAGGAATCCATATAAATAAGAATCTGTTTTTGATGGAACAAATCCATTTTCAAAATCAATAAATACGTCTCCACTTGATGTTGTAGTTGTAGATGTTTTTGCTCCTGCAAAATTAGCACCTTCTTCTACAGCATCTACTGTTAAAAGATTTAACCCTGGAACATCAATAGTTGCAATCTTTGCAGATCCTTCAGCCTTATTAAGCTCTGTTACTTCCCATGTTAAATTATTTCCTTCTACACTTACTTTTATTTTCATATCTAAATTTATGTTGTTTTCAGTGTTTTCAACATGCATTGAATATACTCTAAAATCTTTTCCTTCTTCTTCAACTGTAACAGTTGGTTCAATTTTTATACCATTGATTGCTACAGTATTAAGTTTAGTTTCGTTACCACGGAAATATTGGTCTTTAACCTCTCCCCCATCTTTAAGAATTTGATATCTAGCCACAACTGGGAATGTTTTTCCAATATATACTTTCATTGTTTCTGATGCAATACTATCATATTGTGTTAAATCCAATCCTGCCTTTTCTTCTAATATAATATCTATTACATTGTTTTTATCTTCAATATTTATAACTTTAGAATATGCCTCATAACCTGGCTTTGTAACAGCCATATTATGTTCTCCAATTTCTAAGCCATCGAACTGATACCTTCCATTTACATCACTGTTAGCTGAGTTTGCTCCTATGCGTATAACTGCTTCAGGGATTGGATTCCCATCTTTATTTAAAACAGTTCCTGATACAGGCACAAGCTTTGAATACTCTTCTTCCACTTTTTGCCCTTGACGTTCTGCTGCAAATCCCCACTTATCTTCCATAGTGTTTGTATCATTATATTTCATATCTGCAAAAGAAATTGATGTTGCTCCATTTGTTTTTACACCAAATCTTCCTTTTCCGGAAGTCTTTTCAGCAAATGAAATTAAAGCTTGATTAGTAACTCTAACTGTAGTTCCATTAACAGTTACTGATAATGTCTCACGATTTAAGGATACAGACATTTGTAATTCTTGACCCTCTACAGGCTCTGGGAGACCTGAAATCTTTGGGTAAGATTCACTACCATTTAACTTATATTGATAATACCACTTACTACTTGAATCATGTCCTATATACAGCCAATTGTTATCGTCTACATAACTGTAAAATACTCCCCAGTTATTACTTGGTTTTAATTTTAGGGAAAGTTCCCCTGCCTCTTCCATTTTTCTACTATTATTAAGTAATAAAACTGGTGCTGCTGCAGCTGGATTACCATAAGCATGTCCACCGCCATTGTTAGATCCACCTGTCAACTTAAACCACTTTTCACCTTGTTCAGATGGTTCTTCTGGATCTTCTTTATCTGTAACTACTACTGATGGTTCCCATACTTGACCTGTAAGGTTATCTTTATATAATGTCCAAGCATTGTAATTTGTATACTTATCGCTTCCAACTGTTACATCTGAAAAATAGATATCAGTGTAAGCAGTTCCATATGCAGCTGCACCAAATCCAATCTTTCCTGCTTCATTTTTTAAACTAATAAAATCAGCTGTATTAATTAGTACTTCTCCACTCTCACCACTTATCTCATTCTCTACTTTTAATTTAAGTCCATTTTCCACATATACTGCACTAATGTTTACGATATCATTTTGATTTAATCCTGGGAGCCCTGTAATTCCTGGATATCCTCCTTTATTACCATTCTTATATTCTATAAACCATCCAGTTGCTCCGTCATATGCAACATATCCCCAATGATTATCATCTACATATTTTGTTACAAAACGAAATCTTGTATCGTTTTTTTCACTTCCAACTTTCATCTGAAAGCTAATTGACTCATCTCTAATGTCCTTTTTATCTGATAATACAAATAATTCTGGGTTTGCACTCCCAAAATGCCCATTACCATTACCACTTCCAGCCTTTATATGTGCCATTGTTTTTGGTGCTGCTAAAACATGTAAAGATGGAAATATACATGTACAAAATACAGCAATGGCTATTACTCCAGCCCAAAGTCTTTTCTTACTTCCTTTTAGGATATTAACCATAAATACACCCTTCCCTTCTATTAAATTTGTAATTATTACTCTTCACCCTTCTTTTTATATTTTTACCACCTCATTACATTTTTCTTTTATTTTTGTAATATGTAAAAATATACTACATTTGTATGTTTTTACATAAAGTATAAATCCATTATATATTAGTTTTTAATGAATATATATTAGTATCTTGCTAATTTATCTATCTATTTTGAGAACTTTGGTTCATTATTTAACATTAAAAATAGCTCTGATTGAACATAAACCAAGTAAGTTCATGTCCAATTAGAGCTATTTTTTAATTATCTATTACTTTATTTTAATTTATTTCTCTTACATTCCACTTAACAAACATCACAAGTACAATATTTGCTATTGCTGTTATAAGTAATATTAAGCCTATCGGCATTCCAGTATCTATTATTTGTCCATATAGCAATTGTCCTGGTGCTACACTTATTGTTGCTACTGCTGTTGAAAAAGCTGAAACTCTTCCTAGCATTTCTAGTGGTACTTCTTTTTGTATAAATGTTAGTGTTAATACATTTGATAATGAAAGTGACATCATTATTGCAAGTCCACCAATTGCAAATAGGAATGCTATTGTGTAGTTATTTGCTTTTATTCCATCTAATGTTGACATTAATATAACACCTGCAACCATTGGCAAATATGTATAGTGAACCTTTTTTATTTTAAACATATTTGGTTTTACACTTATCCAGAATCCACCTAATATCATTCCCAAGACACATATACCTTCTACTATTCCATATATTTCTGAAGGTAGCCCTAAGAAAATGTTTATGAAGTATGGTGCTAGAATTGTTAATACTGGAACTAAAAATATATTACATAATGCATATGAAGCTATAATTCCAAGAACAACTTTTTTCTCTTTTGATAAATACTTGAAGGTTTTACCCATATCTATAAATGAATTTTTTATAAACTCAATTGATAGTATCTTTTCTTCCCTCTTTGCAGTTCCCTTTATATTTTCAGATGCCATTGTTGCTTTTTTATTTTCTTTTATGCCTTCAGATGCTATTGCTGCTTCTTTCTTTCCTCTTATATCTTCTTTTGCTTTTTCAGATATAATCGTAACTTTTGCACTTTCTTTAATATCTAAGGCTGATACTGCTACTTCTGTAGTTACTATATTTTTCTCTAAAGTAACTACATTATTTGATTCTACATCTTCGTTTACCACTAAATCTGGAATATCTAAGAATAATTCCATTATTGCAGATGCAAAAAAGCTTATAGCATTTATTATAACTATTGCTTTTATTCCAACTATTCCATAAAGAACACCTGCAAGTATTGGTCCTGCAAAGTTTACTATTGACCCTACTTGATTTATTACACCATTAGCACTTGTTAACTTATCTTCTTCAACTATTTGAGGAATTGATGACGTAACTGCTGGTCCATATAAAGTAAAACATATAGATAGCATAAACATCACTATAGCAACAATTACTTCATGGTCTCTACCATTAAGTAGTATTATTGCATATCCTCCAATTAAGAATGAGCAGAAAAAATCTAAGTAAACCATTATCTTTTTCTTATTTACACGATCTGATAACATTCCAGCAATAGGTGCAAATAAAATATATGGTATCGTTGATATTGCTAATATATTTGCAAAGGTAGCTGTACTACCTGTAAATTCTAGTAGATATAGAGACATACTAAATCTTTGAATTGCATTACCAAATAAAGATATAATTTGCCCTATAACTATTATTATAAAATTTTTATTTTTCATAGTCACCCCTTAGAAGTTCATATTCCATACATATTGGGTATTCACCATTTTCACTAACTTGAAGATGTGCTTCTACCCCATATATTTCTTTCAATGATTCTTTTGTTATTACATCTATTGGTCTTCCTTCACAAATAACTTTTCCTTTTTTAAGACCAATTATATTATTTGCAAATCTACAAGCATTGTTAAGCTCATGAAGAACTATTACTACTGTAATTTGCTTTTCTTTATTTAATTTTTCTAATACTTCTAATACCTCAAGTTGATATGACATATCTAAATATGTAGTTGGCTCATCTAACATGATAATTTCTGTTTCTTGAGCCAAAGTCATGGCTATCCATGCTCTTTGTCTTTGTCCTCCAGATAAGTTTTCAACTTCTCTATCTGCAAATTCTGAAAGTCCTGTTTCTTCTATTGCCCAGTCGATAACTTCTTTATCATGTGAGTTTAATCCACCTATCATTTTTTGATGTGGAAATCTTCCATATGCTACAAGTTCTCTTACTGTAAGACCACTTGGACATACTGGTCCTTGAGGAAGAAATGCCACTTCTCTTGCTATGTCTTTTTCTTTTACCTTCTTTATATTTTTATTGTTTATAAAGATATCCCCGTTCTTTAGCTTGTTTATTCTTGCTATAGTTTTTAGAAGTGTGGATTTTCCACATCCATTTGCTCCAATTATAATACTGATTTTTCCTTTTGGGATACAAAGATTCATATTTTCAATTATTACATTGCTTTCATATGCAACACTTAAGTTCTTTACACTAATAGCTTCCATAATTATTTCTCCTTCATCATTAAATAAATAAAATATGGTACTCCAAATATTGATACTGTAATCCCAACTGGAATTTCAATTGGAGAAAATAGATTTCTTGAAACCGCATCTGCAAGAAGAATTATAATAGTACTTATAATTGCTGATATTGCAATAAAATTCTTATGATATGGTCCAACTAGCTTCCTTGCAATATGAGGTGAAACAAGACCTAAGAAACCAATGTTTCCTGCAAATGCTGTTGCAGTTCCTGCTAATATAACTACATAAGTTAAAAATTTCTTTCTTTCCTTTTCTATGTTTAATCCAAGTGATATTGATAGCTCATCAGAAAGATTTAAAACATCTAACTTTTTATAATTTAATAAAACTATTATAAATAACACTGTTATTATTGGAATTATCACTTTTGCATAACTCCAGCTTGAACCCCATAAACTTCCTGATGTCCAAACTAATACTCTGTTATAATCTCCAGCTCCACCTCTAAATGTAACAAAAGTTATAAACGCATTAAGTGCTACATTCATTCCTATACCAATTAAAAGAAGTCTATTTGGCTTTATTCCATTTTTGCTAGATAGCATATATAGTAAAATTGCTGATATTGCAGCTCCAACTATAGCCATAAACGGAAGTACAAATATAGAAAGTGATCCAAGCTCACTATAGTAATTTGCTGTTTTAAATGAAATAAATATTACTGCGGCAACTGCAGCTCCTGCATTTATTCCTATTATTCCTGTATCTGCTAAATCATTTTTAGTTATTGTTTGAAGGATACATCCTGCTGTTGATAATCCTATAGCAACAAATATACCAACAAGCATTCTTGGAAGCCTTAAAGTTAAAACTGCTGTATTTTGAAGTTTTGTTCCATTACCAAGAAGTGTATTTATTACTTCTAATGGAGTTACCTTATATGTACCCCAGCACAATGTAATTAAAAAGGAGACAAGTAATAATGCTATTAAAATTACTAAAACTAGTTTAAATCTTTTTTTCTTCATTATCCTCTCTCCTTTCTAACTAATGATATGAAAAATGGTATTCCTATAAGTGCTGTAAATACTCCAATTGGAGTTTCATAAGGATTTAAAAGCATTCTTGCTGCTATATCTGCATATGTTAAAAGTACTGCACCAACTAAAAATGAGCATGGTATGTTTTTTCTATAATCCTCTCCTAGTATTTTTCTAACTATTTGAGGAACTATAAGCCCAACAAAGGCTATGTTTTTTCCTACTGCAACTGCTGCTGCACACATTGGTATCATAACCATAAGTGTTGCAAATCTTATTTTTTCTGGATTTTCACCAAGTCCAATTGCAACATCATCTCCAAGATTTAAAATATTTATCTTTGCTGATAATAAAATTGCTATAATAAGTCCTATAACTCCAACAAAAAATACTAATTTAAAATCTGCCCATCCTGCATTTCTAAATCCTCCAGATACCCAAAATCCTATCATTTGTGATTGATTAGATAAAAGTCCCACTATTGTTGTTAATGAAATGAAGAATGTGCTTAAGGCTGTTCCTGCTAAAAGTATCTTTGCAATTGAATTATTATTTGCTTTTTTTGATATAAAAGCTAAAACTATAAGACCTGTTATAAGTGCTCCAATAAAAGATGCTATCATAACATTTCTTGTACTTATTGTTATTCCTAGTGCATAGAAAATTGCTATTACTAAAGTTGCTCCTTGGCTTACACCTAATATTGATGGTTCTGCTATAGGATTTCTAGTAACCCCTTGTATCATTGCACCTGTTACCCCTAATACTCCCCCTGTAAATAATACTGATAATGCTCTTGGGATTCTTACATCTCTAACTAACATAAGTTCTAATGTTTCACTATAATTAAAGATACTATCCCAAATGTCTGAAAAGGAAATATGGACGGATCCTAACCTTACAGCTAGAACCAGTCCTATTACTAAGAGTAACATACTAATTATTGTAAAAATTACTTTATGTCTCTTATTTTGTTTCATTTAACATTTCACCTATTTCATCTACTAATAATTCTCTACCTATTGAGCTATAACCTTGGTTAAAGTATGGTGATGAATCTAACACTACTACTTTACCCGCTTTAACTGCTGGTAGGTTGTTCCAAATAGCATTGCTTTCTAATTGAGCTAAATCTTCTTTTGTTGCTATTAAGAATATATAATCTGATTTTATTGCTGCTAAACCTTCGTATGTAACAACTGGTAAGCTTATATCACTTTGTGCTGGCATTCCTTCTGGTTTCTTAAGTCCCATATCTTCATATAATACGCTACCAAATCCTGCACCATCAAATATGAAGAACTGTCCACCACTAGCTAAGAATGAAAGATATGATGTATCTTCGCCATATTCTGCTTTAATCTTATCGCCTGCTTCCTTAGCCTTTGCTTCATAATCTGCAAGCCACTTATTTGCTTCTGCTTCTTTATTAAATACCTTTGCAAATGCCTTAACATCATCTTTCCAGTTTAATGCTTCTAATTGAATCATAACTGTTGGAGCAATTTCACTTAATTGATCATACATTTTTTCTTGAACTGTTGATATAACTATTAAATCTGGGTTTAAGTTCATTATAGCTTCAACATCCATTGTATCTTGCATGCTATATCCTAAGATTTCAGCACCCTTTAATGTTTCTTCTAAATATGAAGGGAACTTAGTATAATCATAAGCATCACTATTTGCAGTTCCTATTACCTTATATCCTAATATTGATAAAATATCACTGTTTCCGCTTAAATCTACTATTCTTTGAGGTTCTGCCGGAATTTCAACTTCTCCTCTAACATCTGTTACTGTTACTTTTTTATCTTCTGACTTATTTTCAGCTGTAGCACCATTTCCGCATCCTACAAGCATAAATGCAGTAAAACAAGAAACTACTAATGTTTTTAATAAATTCTTCTTCATAACTTACCTCCATATATTCTAAGATTTATTAAATCATTATCTTATGATAATTTAAGAAACCTTATTATTATTTTGTTTTGTAAATCTTATTATTGCTTTTTACTACTTTTTTATTACCTTTTTGATTAGTCTTATTGATTGCTTTGATTAATTAATCTTATTTATTACATTGCCAATTGTATATGAGATTCATTCTCAATTCAAGGTCTGCAACTAATTTAATAATTTTATCATCTAATAGAATAATTTTTATATAAAAATAAGCAGATTTTCTGCTATAATAATTATGAACTCTTTTAAGCTTTGCGGAATACAACACCCTTAACTTTTGCTATAAATTTTCGCTTTTAACTATAAATTACTTTTAACTTTTCACTAAATAAATTCTTTGAAAATTTATTTATATTATTACCTAAAGAAAAAGTTTTATGAAAAATTTATTTACTTTTAAATGTACAAATATAACTAGGGGGATGAAAAACAAATGATATCAAGATCTACTCATGAATTTCAAAATATGGTATTAAATAATATGACCTTTTCTTCATACCCTATGAGTAACTACACTATATACAAAAATGAGGACAGGCCTGAACTTGGATATTTTATTAAATATAGTCGTGAAGGATATTATGACTTTGGAATTGGTGATTATACTATTGCTCAAGATTTTTCTCTTTCTTTTGATCATCAAGATGAGATAATGAGGCTTGGAACTGTTTATACAGGAGTGACAAAATTCAAAATAGAGAATAATCCCGTTTCATCATTTACTCCATCTTCATTTTTTGTTGTAGAAAAAAATTTGAAAGGAACTCAAGTTTGGAAGAAAGGCCAACACTTTCATGGAGCAGAAATAACAATTTATAAAAAATACTTTTATGAAGTTCTTAAACCTAATTTTTCTAATATTATTGATTTTAATAACTTTATTTTCAATTATACATATAGATATCTTCCGCTTGAAATTGCAACCATTATTCAGCAGTTAAGAAGCTTAGCCCAAGCTGATGAACTAACTCCAATATATTTAGAGAGCAAAATTTTAGAATCTATTGCATTAATATCAAAGGAAGTTCACTCTTCTCCAGAAAATGCTTTTACAAATCAATTAAATTATGGGGAAATCATTATAGGAAAAAATAGAAAAGTTACTCTAACTGCTTCAGATTCTAATGCAATACAAAGAGCTTACGAAATTTTGACAATGGAAGCTTGCAATCCTCCTACTATAAAGAGCTTAAGTAAGATGGTATTTTTAAATGAACAAAAATTAAAAGCAGGATTTTCAGCAAAATACCATATGTCAATTAGCCAATACACTAACTCAATTAGAATGACAATTGCCGAAAACTTATTATCTACAACAGATTTAAGTATTGAGGAAATCTCTAAAATGATAGGCTATAACTACTGTGGGAACTTTGTAAAAATGTTTAAAAAAGTTCATGGAAAAACGCCTTTAGCTTTTAGGAGAATGAAAGAAACAGAAGAATTAAAGAATGAAATAATTTAGAAAAAAACTTCTGTTCAAAAACAGAAGTTTTTTTCTAAATTATATGATTTTCATAATTAAAAATTTATCTTCAATTATTTTTTACATGTCTATCAATAAACATTTCTGGAGTAATATCGTCATTAAATAATAATTCAATACTATCTAAATGAACTTTAGCTAAATTATATGGCATCTCCAAATCATAGGCACCATGATATGAATAATTTTGAAAATCTTTAGCGGCTTCATATAACATATGACTAATTTCCGCATCAATTTTCTGATCATTCCATACAGGTATGCCTCCATTCATTTCTTTAATATAAATATCACTAACTTCTTTAAATATATCTATATATAAATTATCTATAATCTCCTGTTTATCTGAGTTACTATTTATCACAAATCCATCTACAAATCCACCTATGCCATATTTTTTCCCTACGAAAGATGAAATGTCAATGAGCTTTAATTCATTTATATCATTGTTATTCTCTTTCAAACTCTTTTCTATTTGCGGTATTAACCATGTTCCATTTAATGTCATTGCTGATTTTTTTTCTGAAAAATAAAAATCTGAATTATAGCTTTCTAAGTTTAATGTATCTTCTGAAAATGCATCAATATCACATAATTCCTTGAATTCCTCAGCTGCCTTTAAAAATCCTTCATTATTAAACTTTGAATTATCATTTAGTGCTTCTTTAACACCTTCTATTCCAACATTCTTTAATGCTAACATCATATAATAAAATGATAATGTCCATGATTCTTCTGCCCCAACAGATAATGGAACAATTCCTAATTCTTTAAATGATTTTATTGCTTGTATAAACTCTTCATAATTTTCCGGAATCTTTATATTATTATTTATAAATAAATCTTCATTAGCAAATAACATGAGCTTCCAGCCAAATAAAGGTACTGAGTAAACATTTTCATCGATAGTAAACGACTTCAAGTTTTCTTCACTTATATTTTTATATACATTTTCTTTCTCACATATATTATTAATGTCTTTAATTGCACCCAAATTAACAAAATCTTTTAAAAATTGATCTCCCCAAGCATAAAAAATATCTGGTGCATCATTTGTTATTACTGCTTCTCTTATAACAGACTTATAAATATCATTTTTAAATAAGCTTATTTCGAAAACTACATTTGGATTCTCTTTTGTATAATTATCAGTAACCTTTACTAAAGTATTACCTACATCACCATAAAGTGCCCAAATTTTAATTATAGTTTTTTCTTTTGCAATATCATTCTCATTATTCTTCTTAATAATAAATAGTAATGAACTAATAACTATAATGCTACCTACTATTATTAGTATAATGCACATTTTCGTTAAAACATTTGTTTTCTTTTTATCTATAATTCCCATAATACTCCCACCTTCATATATATATTTTAAGATATTACAAATAAAAAATCTATATATTATTCAAATTATAATATTCAATTGTATATGAATATTATAATATTATATTTATACTAATTATTAAATTTTACATATAAAGCATAATAAGAGTATAAAATTAACATAAAAATTAATTTTATACTCTTCAAAATATTAATAAACTAACTATAAGCTTAGCCTTTAACAGCACCAGCAGTCATACCTTGTATAAATTGTTTTTGAAGTCCAAAGAACAATAACATAACTGGTAAAGTTGTTACAACCCCTGCTGCCATTAATAAGTCATATCTATTTTGATAATTACCAACATATAATCTAATACCTACAGGTATAGTTGCAACATCAGGAGATGTTGTTAGTACCCATGCAAATATTAATTCATCCCATGCCATTAAAAATATATATATTCCTGTGGCAATTATTCCAACTCTTGAAATTGGTAATATTACTTTTGTAAATGCTTGGAACTTTGTACATCCATCTAAAGCTGCAGCTTCTTCTAATTCTTTTGGAATACTAGCAAAGAATCCTCTAATTACCCATATACTAAATGGAATAAAGAATGCTGAATATACAATTATCAATCCATAATAAGTATTTATCAATTTTATGCCGGTTATTTCTTGAATCTTTATATATAAACTATATAGAGGTAATAAAAACATTATTCCCGGAACCATTTGTGTAGCTAATACCCCTGCACCAAATAAATTAGCACCTGGGAATTTAAATCTTGCTAAAGCATACCCTGCAAATATTGCTATTGTAAGTGCTATAACAGTTGTAACAGCACAAACAACTATACTATTTTTGAAATAATGAAAGAAATTTATATTCTTCCACATATCTATATAGTTTTTAAAATTATTAGGTACTCCTATTTTTCCAGTAGATATTTGATTTTGCGTTAGCAATGATGAGAATACCATCCACGCTATTGGGAATATTACCAGTATAACTATTACAAATAAAAGTATATTAGCTAATTTATCGTAAAGCTTTTGCTTCTTTCTTTTTTGAGCTAATGAAGTTGTATTTTGCATTATTCATTCACCACCAAATCATCATTAAATACTTTATACCATACACCAACTAGTGCTAAGACACATATCATAACTATTACTGTTGCTGCTGCACCTGTTCCAAATTGCCATATACCAAATGAATTTCTATTAATATTTGTCATAAGTAAATCTCCATACTTCCCTGGGAATCCTGATCCATGGCCAAACATCATTGCTACTATATTGAAAGAATATATATAATTTATCATTCCATTTAAAACTTGAATAGCTATTACTGGTTTTAATAATGGAACTGTAATCATCCAAAACTTTTGAAATGCATTAGCACCATCAACTTCAGCAGCTTCGTAATATTCTTCTGGTATATTTTGAAGCCCAGCTAAAAGCATTAACATAACAAATGGGAAACAACGCCAAATGGTTGGTATAATTATTGCTATCATTACTTTAGGTCCAGTTAACCAAAAAGGTTTGTCAGGTAATATATGAAAAACATCTACAAGTAATCTATTTATTATTCCTCCATCTTGTTGCCACATAAATCCCCATAGCATACCTACTACAAAGGATGGCACTATCCAAGGAGTCATAAGTAAAGTTCTTGCTAATCCTCTAAATCTTATTTTTCTATTTAATAATAATGCTAATATCATACCTAATGATAAAACTAGAATACTACATAGTATAGCAAATACTACTGTATTTCTAAATGCATCTAGAAAACCAGATCTAATAGTACTAGTTGAATCAAATAATACCGTTTTATAGTTACCTAATCCAACGAATGGCGCATCTAAAAATTCCTTCAACGTAAATTGATTTAACTTTAAAAATGACATCATTATTCCAGAACCTATAGGTATTAAATGAACTACTAACATTGCAATTACTGCTGGTAGAATTAATTTATAGGCAAATATATTTTCTTTTACTTCTTTCCTGAACACTTTAAGTCTTTTTTTTACTTTATTTTCTTTTGGAGTTTTTGCTGTTTCAATCACTAGAATTCCCCCTGCATTGTAATTAAGAGCTAGAAACTTTTAAATGGAACTAATTGCTCCCTATTTATTAATATCAACTTTCTAACTCTCAATCATATACTTAAAACTTATCTATATAAAATTATTGTTGCTGATAAAGCGTTGTACATTCTTGAGCTGCTGCATCCATCAACTCTTGAGTTTTATCTGCTGAGTATTCTCCAAATACACCCATTACATTATCCCAAACATTACTTAATCCTTTTTGTATTAATGTTTCTGATGGAGACCATCCTGGGATTGAAGGATAAGATTTACCATATTGCATTTGATTTTTAAATACTACTCTTAATGGATTATCAGTAATCCATTGATCTTCATATGCTGATTTCGCCGATGGTAAATTTCCTCCTACTTTTTGATACTCAATTTGTTTTTCTCCTTGTGATAAATATGCAATTAACTTATATGATGCTTCTTTATTTTTTGAAGATTTAAATACAGTTAAACTACTTCCACCATAAAAACCAAATCTTCCTTCTGGACCTGCTGGTAACATCTTAGTTCCAACTCTATCAATTAAAGCTTCATTTTCTGGAGTATCACCATTTGCAATAGCTTCGTCATTTTCCTTTTGTTGTCTTTCTAAAGAATTAACTTGCCATGCTCCTCCAAATTGAACTGCAAAATCACCTGCTAAGAATAAAGAATCACACTCTGATGAATTCTTTTCTAAAGTTCCCTTGTGTAATAATCCTTCATTTGCTAATTCAGTATAGAACTTAATACCTTCAATTGATTCTTTTGAGTTAATTACACTTGTTTTTCCATCTTCTGAAACGAAATCTCCACCAGCGCCCCAAATCCATGGTGCAAAATTATGAACAACATTCCAGTCATTTTTACCTGGCATTCCAAATGGAATTACTTCTTTTCCTTCAAATGTTCCAAGTGCTTTTATTTTTCTTAATGCCTCTCTAAAACTCTCCCAAGTTTCAAAATCTGTATCAGGATTTACTCCTGCAGCTTCACAAATATCTTTTCTATAGAATACTGCTCTAGTATCAATAAACCAAGGCACTCCAAATCTACCATCTTGTCCTGCAATTTGTGTAGTTGGTAATGATGCATCTAAGAAAGATTCAGTTCCTCCAAATTGATCATATACTGGAGACAAATCTTCAAATGCTCCCATAGCACCCAGTGCGGCTACCCAAGTTGAACCAATTTGTGAAATATCAGGCCCTTCTCCACTTGTTGCTGCTGTTGTTAACTTTGTCCAAGCTGAACCCCAGTCAAGTATAGTTGGTGTAACTGATATATCTGGATTTTCATCCAAAAATGGTTGAATAACCTCCATAAAATCCTTTTCAGGTTCTGGTGTATTAGGCATTATCCATACATTTAGATTTACTTTTTCTCCACTTTCAGAATTACCATTTTCTGAATCTGTATTCTTACTTGAACATCCTGCAAATATTCCTACAGTCATAATTGTTGCTATTAAAGCTGTTAGTATACGTTTTCTCATAATTCATCCTCCCTCTTATTTATGCTTTAATTATAATTCACTTATATCTCTATAAAAACTTAATAAAATTACTATAATACTGTAAAAATTTATTCTTTTATTTTATATACTATAGTTTTGTAAAGGGATTTTCTTAAAATAGATTAATTATACTTTTGTACAAAATAAAAAAGCCTTTCATATAGTAATTTTCATTACTTTATAAAAGACTTTTTACTTATAATTCTTTTTCATATGGTAGCTTTATTTCAATACTAGTTCCTCTTCCCATTTCAGATGATATATTTACCAATTCAAATGGATCTTCTACATCGTAATAAAGAGCTATTCTTTCAAATACGCTTTTTAATCCAAACCCTGAAGATACATTCAAACTTTCTCCAGAGTAAATTGAATTTAAAATTCCCTCTTCTATTCCTATACCATTATCAACAACAGTAATAATACAATTTTTAGTTTTATCATCTAGCTTAGCTGTAACTTCTATATTTAACATTGTATCTTCATCTTTGATTGCATATTTACAACAATTTTCTATTAGTGGTTGTAAGGTTAACTTTGGTATTTTATATTCAATTACAGCCGGTTCTATATTATATTTTATATCAAATAATACATTTTTTCTTAATTTTAATATGCAAACATAATCATATAATATACTTATTTCTTTTCCTAAATCTACTATTTCTTCTCCACTATTTAATGATTCTCTATAATATCTAGCTAGTGCAAATATTAATTCATTTGCATTTTCTGTTTCCTTTACAGTGATTAAGCTGCTTATAACACTCAACGTATTATATAGGAAATGTGGTTTTATCTGACTATTTAATCTATCTAATTCTAATTTATTTTGTAACTTTTGTTTTATTTTTATCTCACCAATTAAATTATTTATTTTATCCATCATATCATTTAAAGCATTAATAATATAATCTAGCTCTAAATATGATCCGTTAACCTTAAATCTTCCATTTAAATCCCCTATAACTCCGATGTTCTTACTATCATCTACAATTTTATCTAATGGCTCTATAACATATTTTGATACATATATATTATAAACTATCAAGAATACAACATTTAATACAACTAATAAAATTAAAGTAATTAATATATATTCATTAGTACTTTTCAAATTTGACATTGCTATTATATTCCCTGATAATAAATCAAACCCATCAACTACTGAATTTTTACTTTTTCCATCAATTGAAATTTTACTATATTTATTCTTATTGTATTTTAAGATTTCAACTTGATTCTTATTTCCACTATTTTCATTAAGAGAAAATATCATTTGATTACCAAATTCATCATTTACCATAAAATCTAAATACATATAATCTGTAAATTCTTTATACATTCTATCTAATGCATTTCTTTTAACATAAATAGTTATATATCCTAATTTTGAAAAGTCATCTTTAGATATTATTGATCTAGCTATAACAATAGTATCTTTAGAATTCTCCATATATCCCTTTTTGCCAATATAATGATATACTCCTCCCTTTTTAGCAAGTATCTCTTCTGATGGATTTAACTCCAAAAAATTTTCTTTATTAACTTCATAAAAAGGCTCACTATCTGCAATATAAAGATTATTTTTATTGTCAACTAAATATATCGCATCTATATCATTATTGTTTAGCACAAACTTATTTAAAATATTTTGTATTAAATCACTTTTACCATTATTTTCTATAAACTTTAACTCTTGTTGTAATTTAGAATCCTTAACAATATCTAATGATATATTTTTTATTTCGTCTATTTTTATTTTTATATATTTTGAAAAAACCTTTGTTGATTGAAAATCACTATTATATAACTTTTTTTCAGTATCTATTTTTACTAATATAGCTAACACCATAAAAGTAATAACCAAGGCACTGCCCATAGCTACAATATAAGTCGAAACTAATTTATTCCTTATACTCTTATTACCCTTTAACTTAGGTGTCATATAATATTATCCTCCTATTTTTTTATATTCATATGGAGTCATATTTGAATATTTCTTAAATATTCTAGTAAAATAAGTTGTATCATTATATCCTAGATAATCACATACTTCATAAACTTTCATATTATCATTTTTTAGAAGAATCTTTGCTCTTTCCATTTTTGTTCTTGTAACGAATGTTAGAAAATTTTCACCTGTTTCATTTTTAAATAATGCACAAAAATAATTTTTGCTTATGTTTAACTCGTTAGAGACATGAGATAAGCTTACATCATTATCTATATTTTTAACTACATATTGGCACGCTTGTCTTATTATTACCCCTTTATATGCCACTTTGAAGTTACCAAACAAATTAAGAAATTCACTAATTATTTCTTCAAAATCCTTAATAATCATTTCATTTGTATCATATTTTTTCTTATAAAATTCATCATAGTTATCATATAAGAATAATTTGTTTAAATATCCATATTCATTTTTTATTTTGTTTAACATCTTTTCAACTAAATTTTGTAATGCCAATGATACTATGTATATATCAGCTTCTTTATTATTTATATTATTAACTATAAATTCAACTACCTCAAACACTTTAGGATTACCTTCAATAACATAATCTATTAGTATTCTTTCTGTTTCTTTCGATAATACTTCGTTAATTCCAATTGCTTTTTTGTTACTTTTAATTTGATTTAGTTCATTTTCTTTTGTTTTATTTCTCATTGTTTTATAGCTTAAATATATTTTATCGCATCTTACCCATTTTCCTATAATAATTTTTAATTTTATATTATCTGGTAATTTTATATTGTTTATTATTTTTAATTTTTCCAATATATCTATATTATCTTTATTATCTTGTATCACTAAATAATAATTTCCTAATTCTCCTTCTAAAAATATACACTCATTTTCTAGAATGTTTTCAATATTATCTTTAATACCTTTTATCTTATTATAATATTGTCCGCTTTTTATCCATGCTTCAGCAATGTCATCAAAATTCTCTATTTCAACTTTGGATACGTTAACATATTCTTTAGTAAAATATTTATTTATTATATTAATATCCTGGCTTTTTCCTTGAATTATATCTATTAAATCTTTATTATTCACTTCATCCAAAGCTTTTTCTATCTTTAATTCCTCATCTAATATTTCTTTAACATTTCTAATTAAACTTAATAACTCATTTGGATTTATAGGTTTTAGTAAATACTCCTTAACTCCAAGTCTAATTCCCTGTTTTGCATATTCAAACTCTTTATATCCAGTTAAAAAAACTATTTTTGTCTTTTTATCATATTTTCTCAGTTCATTTATAAATGAAATCCCATCCATCTTAGGCATACTAATATCTGTTATTACTAAATCTATAGATTCTGTATTTATAAGATTTAATGCCTCTATTCCGTTTCTTGCTTCACCAACTATTGTAAATCCTTCTTCTTCCCAATTAACCATTTTTCTTAATCCCAATCTAATAAATGGTTCATCATCTACAATTAAAACCTTAAACATAAAAATCCTCCTAAACCTTTACACCATATAAGTTACTATTGTATTGTTATTATCATAATTAATATATATATTATTATTAGTTAATTCTCTTAATCTATTTTCACCATATGTAAAGTTATTTTTAATGGTATCTTTGCATCTTAAATCTTTTAAACTAGCTCCTTTAATTAATATTTCAAAGCTAACATTTTTAACTGTTATAATAATTTCTACTCCAGTCACATCAGTCCCTATAACATTTAATACAATATCATTAAGAATAGGTTCTAGTACATATATAGGACATATTTTATTTTTTATATCTTCACTATTTATATAAAAGTTAAAGTAATCATCATATCTAAGTCTAGTAATAATTAGATATTGATTTATATATTCTAATTCATTATTTATACTTATCCAATCACCCTCATTGTCTGTCCAATATCTCATCATCTTTCCTAATGCTAACACTACTTCATTTATTTCAGGAATATTATTAATAATTGCTAAAGAATTAATATATTCTAATGCATTATAGTAAAAATGTGGTTCAATTTTTTTTATCGAAAAATCCTCCATACTTTCTTCCTTTTATCCTTATTTTTATTTTGCAAATAATATAATTCATTTTATATTATATCATGTTATAATTTTATTTCCCACAAGTTGTAACAAAACATATTCATAAAAAAATAGATGTCTACTATAATTTTAGACATCTATTTCCTTATTTTATTAATAAAGTTAATCTTTATTTTGTTAATACATTATTATGAATCTCTTCTTCTATTCCATTTGCTCCAACCAACTTTATTGTTATGTGGTCACACTCAATAGAATTAAGTTTAAACTGAACTTTATTATAGCCTTCCTTATAGTCAATATTTTCACTTATAATGTGTGCCCACTCAGCAACATTATTATATTCAACTATTACCTTGCTACCTTCATTTGAAATTTTATATTGATTCCAACCTGCATCAGTTGTCCAATTATTTATATTTATCTTATCGCCTAACTCATTTTGTAATGTAGCTTCTACTATTTCTAATTTACCACTTTTATCGTAGCTACCTCCATATGGATTCGATTCAACAAACATAATTATTTTGTTGATTCCTCCACCTAACTTTTGTAACACATCTTTACTAACATCTAATGTTACTGTATTGTTTGTTATTGGCTCTTCTGGCTTTGATTCACCTGAATCAGGAACCTCTGGTATAACTGGTGTTTCTGGTGCTTCAGGAGTTTCCGGTACTTCTGGTATTTCTGAAGAAATCATATTTTTCACATATTCTTTTCCTAATTCTATTTCCCCACCATTTATACCTTTTACTTTTACTATTAAATGATCACATCCATTTGTATTAAAAATAATACTTAACTTATCAGTATAGTTGTTATCATCATTTACCTTTCCCCATATAATTGCCCAAGATGCTACATTGTTATATTTTACAGTAGTTTTTGAATTATCTTTTGAAATACTGTATTGATTCCAATTTGTATCTGTTGTCCATTGATCTATTCTCTTCTTATTACCTTCTTGGTCTAATAATGCAGTTTCTAATATTTCTATTTCACCACTTCTATCAACATCTTTAATTGTATCGTCAGATTCAACAAATAATATAACATCTGTTATTTTTCCACCTATCTTTAATAGTTGTTCATCTGTTATTTTTAATTCATATTTTTTAGTTCCTTTTATAACTTCACTTGGAACTTCTGGAGTTTCTGGCTCTTGTGGCTTTTCTTCTACACTACCATTTGAAACTTTCACTAATTTAATTTCATCTACATAAACTGTATGCTTATCTAAATTAGTTATTCCAGTTACTTTTCCTAAATTAATAAGAAACGCTAGGTTAGTTGATGATTCTCCATCATACTTAAATTCACTTTCATATGTCTTGTATTCATTATTGGCATTTTCTATTTTACTAGTAAATCCTTTATATGAACCGCCATCTTCTTGTATTACAATTTCTATTGGTCTACTTACGCTTGATTTTAATTTAATAGAATACTTATAAGTAGCTCCTTTTTCTAGCTTTAACTTCTTATTAACAAGTTGTACATTCCAATTTTCAGTACCAATATTATTTATATTAATTACTGCTGTTCCATCTTTTATTTCTCCAGAAGCATCGCCTTTGTTGGCTTCCTTAAATACTTCCCAATTTCCAAAGCTACTATCAAAGCTTGAATTAATTACAACATTTTTATCTTCACTTGGATTTTCTGGTGTTGGAGTTTCTATTCCTGGATTTGATGTTACATCTTTTTTGAATACTGGTGTATAAATATCTAAACTTCCTTTTCTATCTAAACCATCTACGGCTTGACTTGATTCAATAAACATTATAATATCTGTTATATTTTCTCTTCCTAACTCTTTAATAGCGTCTTTTAAATTTAACTTAAGAGTTTGTTCGCCATTTTTAAGTTTGTCATCAAATATTAATAGTTCATCATAAACTTTATATCCTGGATCACTATTTAAATATTTTCCACGTAATTTTATTTGAATATGGTCACATCCATTACTATTTAATTTTAATTCTAATAAATCATTATCCTTTAATAAGTTTTTAATATTGTAACTTATATTAGCCCATGGTTCTGGATTGGTATATGCTATTCGAGTAAAGTCCTTTTGAACATTAGCAGTATATCCTGTCCATTCTTCTACTAACCATTTATTATTGTCTGTATCTACACTTGGACTTTCTGGATTCCCTGGATTTGGAGTTACTTGAACATCCTTCTTAAATACTGGTGTGTAAATATCCAAACTTCCTTTTCTGTCTAATCCTTCTACAAGTTGATTTGATTCAATGAACATCATAATATCTGTTATATTTTCTCTTCCTAACTCTTTAATAGCATCTTTTAAATCCAATTTAAGAGTTCTTTCGCCATTACTAAGCTTGCCATCAAATACTAATGCTTCTTGATAAACCTTATATCCTGGATCACTATTTAAATATTTTCCACGTAATTTTATTTGAACATGGTCACATCCATTACTATTTAATTTTAGCTCTAATACATCATTATCCTTTAATAAGTTTTTAATATTATAACTTATATTAGCCCAAGGTGCTGGATTATTGTATGATATACGAGTAAATCCATCTTTAATCTCTGAAGTGTAACCAGTCCAATCTTCTACTAACCATTTGCTTGATGAAGTAGTATTTCCACTTACTTTTCCTTCAGTAAAGTTTGGTGCTCCAAATGTTAAGCTACCTACTCTATCAACATCTTTTACATTTTGACTTGATTCAACAAACATAACAACATCTACCACATGTCCTAATTCTCTAACTGCATCTGTAATATCTACTTGTAAATTTGTTTCACCTTGTTTAATTTTATCATTAAACACTTCTACTTCTTCATAAACATTAAAGCCACCTACAGGATCTACATATTTAAACTTCCCACGTAGTTTTATCATTACATGATCACAATCACAGCTATTAAGGTAAATATTAAGTAAATTGTTACCACTAATTTTTCCTTCTACATTATAAGTAACATAAGCCCATTCCGCTGGGTTATTATAAGAAACTTTTGTAAGTCCATTTACATTTTCGCCTACATACTTGGTCCATTCTTCAATTTTCCATCCATTTATATATTCTGAATTTGCTCCACTTGGTGTAGCTTCTCCTGCTTCCTTAAAGCCTTCTGGCTTTTCAACAGAAAACCAAGCATCTAATATATCTAGCTTACCATTCTCTGGCTCCCCTGCATTCGGGAATACTCTCACTTCTTTTAATGAGTCTAAGCCTTCCACATCATCTTTATTAAGCTTTACTATTACAACTTCTTCTTCCCCACTAAGTTCTACTAGCTTTTCTCCATATACAGTGTCGCCCTTTTCTAGCTTTAATAAGAACTTTTGACCTACTTCGCCTTTAACCTTTATTGTTGCATAATTAAAATCTGATAACTTACCTTCTACAGCTGTTGAAGCTAATACCCAATTATTATCTTTTGGCTTTATAAATGTCATTGTAGTTGTTTCATTTTCTTCATCTATAGCTATACCATGGTTGAAAATATCTTCCCAATATTTATTAAAATGAAAATCCTTTTTATCCCCTGTGTATCTATTAACAGTTGCACTGTCCATAGAAAACCATGCATCTATTATTTTGAAACTACCATCTTCAACTTCTCCAGGAGAAGCAAATAACATTACTTCTTTTAAGGCATCTAGCCTTTTCCTATTCTTCACATCACTTATATCTAATGTAAGAATTTGCTCTTTTCCATTTAGTGTGAAAAACTTAGCTTTTAATTCTACTAGATTTTCTTCTAACTTTAAGAATAATTTTTTTCCTTTATCTCCACTAACCTTTAAGTTTATATATTTAAAATCTGAAAAATTACCTTCTACAGGTGCAGCCATATATACCCATTCGTTACCTAATTTTTTCTTATAATCTACATTTGTTATATTGTCCTTTTCACTTATTGTATAAATACCACCACTTCTATCAGCCCAATATTTATTAAAATGAAAGTCTTTTTTATCTCCAGTGTATTTATTAACATTTTCAACTCCTTGTTGGATTATTAGTTCTCTTTGAGGTGCACTATCAGTATTTACTGCTTTACTATTAATAATATTATAAATACCCAATCCCAATACCGCAAAAGCTACTACTCCAATGGCACTAATTCCAGCATACTTTTTTCTTTTGTCCATAGTTTTTAGATACTCTTTAAACTTTGACATTCATGGCCTCCTAATTCACTGAATCATATTTTGTGTACTTTATCCAATCATAACTAGCCGTTAATGGAACTTTTCCATCAAAAGGCTCTAACCAGTCATCAACACCAATTCCTGGCCAAAGATTCATCATTATTTTACCTGGAGTTTTTGGTATGTTTTGTGTTGCCTTGTATACAGGTTGTCCATCTACATACCATGTAATAGAATCTTCTAACCATTCAAATCCATAAGCATGATATTCTTCTGAGGCATCAAATCCTAAATCATATAAAAATTCATTTTCACCTTTTCCATTTGTAAAATAATTAAATTGTACTTTTGTTGTGTCTTTTCCTAAAAATTCAATATCAATTTCATCCCACGGTGTACCATCACTTGGCCCTGTATAAGTAAAAAATGATGAAACTACACCTGGATTTTTTACTGGCTTCATTGAAATTTCATACATTCCATAATGATATTTTTCACTTGTTCTGTACTCTGCTCCAGTATAATCATCAAATTGACTATATTCATTCTTATCTAAACTAAGTATCAGTTTACCATCATTAAATTTAATATTTTCTCCTTCCCATACACAGTTGAACATTCCGCCATTACTCCAACCACTAGACTTTGAAAATAAGTTATAATTATACTTATCAAACTCATCTTCTAAAAGCACTTCACCTTTAACCTCTGTTATTCCTTTGTTAATTTCTTTCTTGTTCTTATTACCACATGCAGTTAGTGAAAACATCATAGTTGCCATAATTGCTGTAGCAATCAACTTTTGTAATTGTTTACTCATAATCCCTCACTCCTATATTTTTTATAATATAAAGAATTCTCCCTCCTTTTCTGATAACGTTTGTATTATATACTTTAAATGATAATATATACTATTTAGTTAAAATACTGGATAAAACTATCAAATATATGCATATAATTACTAAAATTAAATAAGGTAGCCCTTATAAAGCTACCTTATTATCTACACTAATAATTACTATCTATATATTCTCTTAACCCATCCGCACCGTTTAACATTGCTTCTTTTACTAATTTCCCTGATTCTGATAAGTCTTCATCTGTCCAATTTCCATCAAAAGATGCACTTGCTTTTAATGCTGCTGATGCCTCTCCTTTATTACACAAGGACCAATTTAACCAACTAATATTTCTCTCTTCTAAAAATTTAACCCATTTTAAAGTTTCTTCTGGAAACACACCACCATCTCCATCTGCCGCACTTGTTCCCCATTCAGATACAATTATTGGAAGTCCTTTTACTAAAGCAGTATCTACTCTTTCTCTTAACCATTCTGTATGTGTTCCTGAGTAAAAATGACATGCATACATTATATTTTCAAATTCAAGTGGATCATTAGCAGCATCTAATATATCTTGGCACCAGTTTCCTGTTCCTACTATAACAATAGAATTAGGTGCCTTTTCTCTTATTACTGGTATTACCTCTTCAGCATAAGGTTTAATATTATTTTTCCATGTAACATTATTACCATTAGGCTCATTACAAATTTCGTATATGATATTTGGACAATCTTTATATTTTTCTGTAACTTCCTTAAAGAACTCTTTAGCTTCTTCCTTATACTTATTTGGATCATTATCACTTAAAATATGCCAATCAACGATAACATACATACCTAGTTCAATAGCTGTATCAATTCCTTCATAAACTTTTGTTTTATTTGTGTTAGGACTTGCTGTATATGAACCACTTCCTTCACTATACATTGCAAGTCTAATTACATTACCTCCCATCTCATCTCTCACATATTTCATTGATTCTTTATTTATGTAATCTCCAAACCAACCTAATCCATGAGAACTCATACCCTTTAATTGAATTTCTTCTCCTTTTGAATTAAATAATTGAGTACCTTTTAGTTGCAACGCATTTTCTGCATTTTGTTTTTCATTACTTACAGAGTTTTTTCCACATGCAAACATACTCATTGTCAAAATAATCATAGAAATTGTTAAAATAACTTTTTTTATTTTTCCTCTACTTCTCATATCTAATTATCCCCTTTAGAATTTAGTTTACAAAAGAAGTCTATCATCTAATTGTAAAAAATTGTTATGCAAATAATTACTAAATACCTTGTATTTATTATCAAACTTTCACCATTACACTTTTCTCCTTAAAACTTTATAATTTCCCGTATACAAAAAATAGTCTAAAATCACCATTAATGATTTTAGACTATTTACTTGTTATTTTAATTATTTAATTGAAACATATAATATTTTAATTTTTTATAGTACTATTTGCCTACTAAATTAATTATAGTTTGACTTGATACATGCTATATATAATTAATACTTATTACACTTCCATTTTTAATTTTATCTATGATAGTTTCTCTATTTATTCTAGCAAAACTTTCTTCTTGCTTAAATTCTATAGTATCATTATCTAATAATATATTTTCAATTTTTCCATCTATAATATTGCCTGTATATGTGAAAGTTATATTTTTATCGGCAAATATTGTTGTCATACTACAAATATCATTGCTACCAATTTGTTCTTTTGATAATTTAGGCATAATTATTAAATCTCCTAAATCACCTTTAATTCCAAATACTTCTTCAACCATTGTTAGTAGTAACCAACTAGCTGATCCAGTTAAATAATTATAAAGTCCTCTGCCTCTTTCATTTATATATTCAGGAATTCCTGGATATATTCTAGACTTTTCAAAATCAATACAATGTTTATATATTGCATTTAAAACTTTATGCCCTTCTTCTTTAAATCCTCTTTGATATAATGCATTGGCATACATAACCGCCATATGGCTAAACATAGCACCATTTTCTTTATGACCAAAAGCAAATCCAAAGCATCTTCCAAGATCTAATTTTACTTCTTTAAAATCACTATTTAATCTACATCCACCAACTTTTAAATCAAATAAATATTTATCTACAGAATTTATTATAGATTTAACTCTTTCTTCACTTGCAACCTTGCCCATTATGTTAAACACTTGTCCAGTAAGTGTCATTCTAACTCCTGATTCAAAATCTCCTTCAACTTTTTCAGATTTATCATCATAATATCCATTAAACCAATGATTACCGTCTTTACTTTCAATCCATTCATTCTTATTTATATTTTCTTTCATATTGCATGCCATTTTGCTTAGTCTATCAGCTAACTCTATAATATCTACTTGGAGCTTTTCCCCTGAAACATTATGCTCACATACTTCAAAATATTTCTTTAAAATATTATTTTTAAGTTCTATATTATTAAAATCAATATCCTCTAATAATATATTTAATTCTTTCATAAGTGAAATTTCTTTTATATTTAATCTATCTTTTAAAGCTAATAATAATTTGCTTAATTCTTCTAAGTTGTTAGCATATAATGCTGTAAATGCAACACTTTCTCCATTAATTTTAGCCATATCAAAAGCATCATTCCAATCAGCACCTTCTAACTTAATTATATTATGAGCTCCTACATTGAAATAAGCAGTTATATGTTGTATTAATAAATGCTCTAATATTGTTCCTTCATAAAGCTGTCCGTCTTCATTTTTTTGTTTGTTTCCATAAGCTTCAGACCACTTTTCATCTCCTCTTGAACCTCTTGCTGTAAGTTTATCCTTAAAATATTTTTGTTCTTGTAATAAGAATCTTAAATCACCACTTCTATCTAAGTATAGTTTAGTAGTTAAAAATGGCCATGCACCATGATCCATCCATACTCTTGCAATAGAGTTTCTATCTGCAATAAATTCTCCTGCTTCACTACCTATTATAGTTGCATTAGAACCATCAACTCTTACTCCTCCAAAATTATTCCAAAGAAGATCTCTAACTTGAGCTGGCTCCATTAGCAATAAAGCTAAACAATCTTGCCATAAATCTCTCCATCCACGTCCACCTCTTCCATAGTCGTGATGTGGTAAGAATGAACATCCATATATACGTCTTAATATTGGTTGTAATGTTACCCACTTCATCCAATTATTAAACTTATCATCACCAAATTTGAATTCTAATGCTTTAAGCTTTTCATTCCAATAGTTCTTATTATTTTCTAACTCTTTCTCAAAGGAGTTTTTAGATAAATATTTATCTACTATATTTTTCATATCAGATCCATTTTTATCTGCTGCAATTATAAAGTAATAAGCTATTTCTTTTCCTGGTTCTAGGATTGTTTTTTCAAAACTAAATGCCCCTACTGCTTCATATCCATCAATAGTATCTTCAACCTTATATGCTAAATCTACATTTTTAACAACAGATGCTGGCCAATCAAAGCTTCCACCTTCCCCTATAAACTCTTCCCATGAAGGATAAAACCTTTTAGGAGTTTCATTATTTTCATTAGTTCCGAAAACTCCATATGAAGTATTGTTTATTGTATGTCCTCTTTCATCAAAGCACATTGTAGGTTTAACTAAGACACCATTTTCTTTTATAGTTACTCTATTTAATAATGATGTAACATGTCTATGGTCTCTTATATCACCAGCGGATCTACAATATAATGGAACTGCAACAGTTGGTGTAAATTCTAATTTTTCACTACTTATATTTTTTATTACTACTTTATTTAATTCAACAGTATCTTCTGTAACTGGCACAAAGGATGTAACTGCTGATTTTACACCTAACTCTTCATTTTCTCTTATAACTTCATGCCATAAAAATCCTCCTATCATTGAGGACTTTTCTGTTTTCTCATTAAACTTTCCTGCTTTTTGAAGAGCTGAAGCTCCTGTTACTGACCAAGAATTTTTTCCTTCTATATTAATCCAAAAGTTTCTTCCTGAATTAGTATTGTGTAAATCTTCACTTGATACTGGTGGAAGTATAAAAGTATTTTGATCTAACTTTATATCTCCATGTAAGTTTTGTGTAACAGATGACATCATACCACTATCATTTGCTAAAGGAAAATACATATACGAATTATTATCACTATTATTTAATTCAAATGTACCATTATTATCTATAAATTTATAATTTGCCATATAATTATCTCTCCTATCAAATACTAATTAATTTTAAGTAAAAACCACCTATCTATTACCTTTTAGGAATTAACAGGTGGTTTTAAAAAGGAATTTAATGATTTTATTTAAAATTAATATTTATTGTATGACATTTACCATCATCTTTTAATTCAAATATATTATTATCACAAGCATTATCATCAAATGATATTAATGCATTATCATCTCCTATTCTATAGAAACCTTCTTTCTTTTCTAACCTAATTATATATTTAGAGCTTCCATAGTTTAATTTATATCTTACATTAGTATCTTCACTTCTCATAATTGGGTTTATTTTGATAGTATTTCCTGAATACTCAACACCTAAGCTATCAAATAAAGTTAATATAAGCCATGTTGATGTTCCACTTAAAGTTGGTCCTATATTTTCTCCAGTTTCACTATTATTATATTGAGTGCAGAATCTTGGATTTCCACAAGTCTTAAATGGATTTTTCATTGTATTTACTGGTACTACTAAATCAATCATCCAATAAGCAAGATCCATTAACTTTTTAGCTAAATTCTTATCTTTAACTTCTTTTGCTGCCTTGAACATAGCAGATGTTGCCATCATAGTTGCATGTTTAAATATTCCACCATTTTCTCTATCTCCAGGAAAATATTCGCCTGTAGCAGTTGATTTTGCAACTCTACTTAAATCAGTTGGACTCATTAATCTTAATCCAAATGGAGTCTTTAAATATTCTTCTACCTGATTAAGCATTATTGTAATTTGTTCTTCATTTGCTACATCAGATAATATTGACCAGCTAAATGAATTTAAGAAATATGTTCCATTAATATTTTTATCATTTGAAAATCCATCATTTGCAGCGCCTAAATAGGTAATTTCATCATTATATCTATTAAATAAAACTCTAGCAAAGAAATCTTCTTTCCATGCATATTTTTGTAAATTATTTTTCACTTCATTAGATAAGTTTTCTAAATAATCATGATAGTTCTTATCTTCTAATAAGCTAGCAAAATGTTTTAAATCATCTATAGCTATTTTTAATAAGAATCCATTCATAATACTTTCAGAACCATCTGTTACTAATCTACCTTTGTATTCTGGATTATTTGCTAATATTTCTTTATATAATCTTTCCTTTTCAGGTCCTGGAATAAACTTTTCATCTACTTTTAAGCAATCATTCCAATCTGCAAAATCTATTAATGGTATTCCGTGAGCTCCAACTGAAACTACAGCTGAATAATTGATTATTGATTTTAATGTTTCATATAAGCTTCTATATTGGATATGCTCTACTCCAGCTATTTCTACATTTTCATTTAAAAACTCATAGTCATCAGTAAGATTTATATATCTATAAACTGCTTGTAATAACCACAATCCATCATCTGACCACTTACCAGCTTCTTTTCCCTTCCAGAAGAAATTATGATAACAATATCCAAACTCAAATACTTTATTAGCCCATTCTTTTATTAAGTCTTTTATTAAGTCTTTTTTACCACTTGATATAAAGTAATACATTGATGCAAATATATCTTGAATTTCCCTAAATCCAATTTCTCTATATCCTTTTTGAGTTTGATCAAATGATCTTGATACAAACGTTTGATATAATACTTGGAAAGGTAAATTATTGTTAACATAAGTATCAAAATTATTGTCTTTTGTTTCTACTTGTAAATATTCTTTGTAATTATCATAATAATCGCAAATACTGTTATAGCTTTCTATAACACTTTGATTATATTCATATTTTCCTAACAATCTTTCAGTTTCTTCTTCAATTTTATTCCACTCAACTCTTGTTCCATCAAAGTTTGAAACGCATCCTGTAAAACTATTTACATTAGCTTCTTCATTAACTTTTAAATTTATTTTTGAAGCTATTGCAAAGAAACCTGGACCCTTAGTATTTAATTTATTTGTAAATTTACCTATTCCTTCTGGCTTTTCTAAAGAACCACTTCCAATAAACTCACTATAGTTTGTACAAATTTCATTTCCATAATATTTTTCATTATCTTTATTAACTATTAAACTTTGGAATCTTACATCTGTACTTGCATAATCAGGATAATAATGTGGCACATATAATTTTATATTACCTTTTTCATCACTCTTTAATCTTGATTGCATTATTATATTGCTATATAATACATCTTCCATTAAAGCTCCTGGTGCTGCTGTTCCAAACATTCCAGTATATACAATCTTTATATTTCTTTCTTTATTTGAATTATTTATTATTCTAATATTTTGAACTTCTGTTGCTATTGGCATTCCTTCTTCATAAGGTAAAATGAATATTAATCTTTCAATTACAAGTCCACAATTAGTACTATAAATTATCTTTGTATAGTTTTGTCCATGAATACATTTTGCTTCTTTAATATTTGTATTAACATCTGCAGAATAAAAAATCTGCTTGCCATTTTCTACAATATAAAACTGACGATTAGCTGGAAAACCATTTTCTTCTTGTAACATATCCCATCTATTAGCTAAAACTTGTGTTGCTGCATGTGATCTAAATCCACCTCTACCAACTTTATCTACTACACTTTTGGGAGTTGTTTGCAGTGCATTATTAAATCCAATTCTATTTCCTAATAAAAGATTTGTATAAAAATGTGGTCCAGGTGTAGTCGATTTTAAATCAATTATATGCTCACCCTTTTCATTAATAATTCCAGCCCAATTATTACTTTGCGCACAAATTTCAAAAATCTTATTCGCTATATTATCTTCAATATCTAATTTCAATATTTCTGCATTCTCATTGCTATATAATTGAACTTTCTTTTCTTTTTTATTCAATTCAACTAAATATGATTTACTTGTATCTAAAGTACAAAAATAATCTGCTAAGTCTGAATCCTTATATAATTCCTTCATTGCAGGAACTTCACTTTCCAATGGACCTATTGCAATTATATTTTCATAACTCATATCTAAAAAAACTGTATCATAAAATTTATTTTCGCTTTTTATTAATCCAAACTTTTCCTCTAGTAATTTATTAGGTATTTTTAGTAACTCTCTTGCATAATTAACTTTCAAATTCCTTACCTCCCATAATCCTTACTCATATTAATTATAAATTTTCTATTTATAATCTTATACTAGATAAACTTATAATCTTACATGATAAAATTATTAATAATTTAATTATTAGTCTATATAAGCTTCAATTTTTATAACATCTCCACTTCTAATTTCTTTTGCCAATTCCCCTATTACAATATTTCCATTAACTTTTATAGTTTCTCCGTTATATTTAGTAATAAAAATTTCTTGTACTACACCCTTATTTATTCCAAAGGTATTTTTTCTATTTTTATTTATATAAATTAACTCTATTTTTCCTAATAAAGTTGCTGATACCATATTATTCTCATTAAAGAAATTCTTTGGTAATATTGGAGAAAGAGTAAATTTTAACTCTTCATTATCATAACTAAATAATTTTTCACCTGTCATAATTATTCTCCACATAGTTAACATTTCAATAGTAGTTCCTGTTAAACGTGCAACAAATCCTTTACCATGAATATTTTCATCTGGATTAACACTACTTGCTATAAAAGATGAATTCTCTAATACACTTCTACCATAAACTTCTGGTTCCATAAAAGGTGGTAAAATATTTTTTACTTCTTCAAAATACTCTTCTATAAGACCACATTTTAATAGCTCTAATAAATATTTATACTCCATATGCATAAATATAGATTCTCTCTCAAGCCATCCAGCTGTAAATCCTCTTGATCTACCAATTTCAAAAGTAACATCTTCTAGAGATTCAGATGTTTTATACATCTTTAATTTTTCATCGTAAATATCACTTTCTTTAATTTGTTTATATATTTCTAAACTTTCTTCATATGCTAAATTAGTTTTTAAATACCTTGTTGGTCCTTCTAAAAACTGTGGTAAAAAGTTAATCTTAAATTCTAATGGAACTATACTTCCTTCATCATCTTTACTAAACTTTGTAATATCATAATAAATAAATGTAGGTATTTTCCCATTATTTAATTTCTTTGCTTTTTCTATACCTAAATCAATTTTAGAAATCATTTTCATTAAGATTTCTTTTATTTCATTACTTGATATAGAAATTTCTTTTCCACTTATGCTATATTTAATTTTTTCTCTATACTTCTCTCTTAAATCTGAAACTTTATTCCAATATTCTAAATCACTTAAATCACTATATAAACATCTAATTGTTTGCTCTAAGCAATAATGAAATTCCTCTGGCATATTTACTTTATCTATAATCTCTATATTTTCACATATAAATAATAATAATCTCTTTAATTCCACGGTTTCTGCAAAGCTTGATCCTAATAAACCTGGTAATCCATTCATAGCATCATTCCAGCCTGGCTTTCCTGCTTCCATTTCAATTCCTATACCATGTTCATCTAATGTCATAAATTTAATTCCAGCTAACATGATTAATTTTGTTAATAAGTTAGTTGTATATAATTGTCCATCCTCTGTGTGTATCCAACTACTATCTAATTTATCTTTTTTTGCTAAAGCTAAATATTGTCTAACTTTATCTCCACTTATAACATATCTATCTTTTCTAGGAAGAACATATTCTGGAGAATTATAAAACTTATAGTTTTTATCATCTACTAATAATTCTTTTATTTTATCTGGAAATACATTTAAATATTCTTCTATTAAATCTAAATTATAAGTCCAATGATCTATCCAAAAGCCTTCTGCAAAGTCTGCTTCTAAATCCTCTGAACATAAATCAATTATATAATTCATAATATCTTTAGCTTCACCTTTACTAAGCTTTGCTTTTTTGACTAATGAAGAAAATAATTCTCCAACAGTAAATTTTCTATTTATAACTTCACTTATTGCACTTATAATCTTTTTATCAAAATTATTTATTGCATCCTTATTCTCTTCATTAATAATAAATTTCTTTCCTTTAACAACTAAAGGGTTATATCCATCAAGTTGTATTAAATCACTAAACATCTTGATATTTTCTTTAGCAACAAAGGGATGAATATAAGAATCAACTCTTCTATTTTGATTAACATCTCTAAAGTTTCCATTTCCTTGAGAATAGAAATTTGGTTCTATACTAAAAAAGTTATAATCTCTTTCTAAATCACCATGTTTTCTAGAATAAACATAATAAACCTTTTTATTGTTATCACCTAATTGAATTGGGTATCCCCCTCTTAACACGTTATCTACATAACATTGTTTAATATATTCATCAAACTCTTTATAGGCTGTTTTTGTATTAACATGCTTAGATATATCCTCAATTAATTCATTAGTTTCTTTTTCCTTTTTATTAAAATAATCTATATCTTTTATCTTTTTAACAATATCAATTTTATTTTCATTTGCCGCTACATAAACTATATAACTATATATATCAGCACTATCTTCAACATCAACATTACAATTCGTACATGAAAATGCTGCAGGTATTTTATTATTACTTTTCTTTGACACTTTAGCTATTTCACTTATTGAATTTTCTAAAAACCTTATTGGACTAGTTAATGTAGTATCATATCCAAATATTTTATCTGCCTCTACAATAACGTCTAAATTATCATAATTTTTATCAAATGCTATATAAACATATTCATTACTAACATTTTCAACTTGAGTTGAATCAGTTGTAGAAGATCTTACCTTATAATTTGCTATATTTTTGTCACATACTATAGCTTCCATATAACTTGATAATGTATTAGACATATTTTTTAATCCATAATAATCAGTTCCATATGGTAGTATAGTTGGTACACCATCTATTAATTCAATATCAATTTTACTTTCACCAATATTTATTACTTCAACTTTCCTAGCTAATGCTCCAAAATTTTCGTTTGGAACAGAAAAATAAGATATTCTTGTTTTAATTTCTAAATCTTTATTTACTTCTTCTAAGATTATTTCATTATTTTTTATTCTTATTTTTCTATTAATATTTTCACTATTAGAAATATAAAACGGCTCATACACTAAGTTTTCTTTATTTTTGAATTTTATAAAAGTTCTAAACCCATTAGTGTATACTCTTTTATAGGCTTCATTTGCTGGGAAAAACTCCATTATAGAATTATTCTTATCGCCAATTCCTAACCCACTTAAAGCTTGACCTCTATTAACATAAAATGACCATATTGGTATTCCTTCTACCCCAGAAACTGCAGAAAGAAAGCTTGAAAATGGTGTTTTTCTATCATAATCATTTATTACATAAAATCCATTCTCATCTATATAGTCTTTTTGATTTTTACCTATAATAATATCTTTATTACTCATAAACACCTCATCCTTACATAATTAATATAATTAATAATTTAAGTAAATTTTACATTCAATTCACTGTTAAGTTAACCGATTTAAGTTATATTGATAATAAACTCTATTAATATATTAATTTTTTATAGTGTAATAACTAATCTTTTGTATTCTCATAATTTTAATTATTTAAAAACTATAAATACCTCAAGTAATAAAACTTCAGTAGATTTAATGAAATTAAATCTTTGTAAAATATAAAAAAATAATCCGTATTAACATTATTGATAATACGGATTATTTTTTTAATATTTAAAATTATAAATTCTAATATATATTAATTTTATATTTTTTCACTTTTTATTATTTTGCTTAGCAATTTATTTAAATTCATTAAATTCCTTTTTTGCGTATTCATGATGTTTCATACAAGCAACTAATGGCATTTCATAACCATCCTCTGTGAAATTTATTTCTGTAAGACTTGTTTGCTTTATAAATGGCGGATCCCATAATGTATCTATGTCTCTTTTTTCCAGCTCACATAAGTAAGACTTTAAGGTAATAGTATGAGTTACGATTAAAATATTTTTTCCTTTTTCTTTTTCTAATATTTCATTAATTGACTTGAAAGCTCTTTCTTTAACTTCATAAAAACTTTCTCCATCTCCTGTTGGAATATATTTTGATGGAACATTCCAAAAGTTATAGTAGTTATCTTCACTTAGGCTTTTCATTTCTTCTTGATTTAGGCCTTCCCATCCACCTATTCTAATTTCTTTTAAACCATCATTAGCTTTAAGAGGTATGTTTCTATCTCCTTTAACTATTTTTGCAGTATTAAAGGCCCTTCCTATTGGGCTAGCATATATAACATCTATATGTGTATCCTTCATTCTATCTCTCAGCCATTCAGCTTGTTTAATTCCAAGCTCTGTTAAAGGAGAATCTCCCCAACCTTGCATTATTCCTTTTTCATTCCATTCTGTTTCTCCATGTCTTGTTAAATATAGTTTAGTCATATACCCTCCATAAATTTTTATAACTTTATTTATATAGAAAATTTTGATTCTATCTTATTCTTATTCTTAAAAATCTGAAAATTATCAACAATTAATATTAATTTACTCACAATTTTCAGTTTATAATTTTTATTTTTCTGTTAATAAATTCTGGATAATTTATACTTGTACAATATTTTCTAGATTTTCTAGTATGGCCTTTAGCTATTACAACTATATGCTTGTCTTACTATTATATAGTAATATGATTAAAAGTAAAGGAGCTAATTTTTCATTAGCTCCTATCTGATAAATTTGTATTATTAATCTATATTAATGTTGCTACTTCAAAGCCTTCATTAACTGCATGTTTAACCTTACGTGGTGCTAGTGCATCTCCTATAACTCTTATATCTTTTATTTTTCCTTCAAGTTCAGCTTTAATATTTTCTTGAGATTTAAACCCTAGGGCAAGTACTACAGAATCGCAAACAATATTTTCTATGGTGCCATCTACTTTTTCAACAATAACTTCATTGTCTTTTATTTCAACTAATTTTGTGCTAGCTAAAATATTAATTTCATTTTCTACTACCATTGAACTTAAAGCTAATAAATTGTTAAATGGCATAGGCTCTGCTAAAATACGCTCTTTCATTTCAATAATAGTTACTTCTTTGCCTTGCTCTGCTAAATGTACAGCAGTTTCACAGCCAACAAATCCACCGCCTGCAATAATAACATTTTCTCCCAGATTAATATTATTTGAAAGTACATCTATAGCTGCATGTACATTGCTACCATTTATACCTGGAAGTCTTGGTACTAAAGGAGTACTTCCAGTTCCAAGGATTAATACATCTGGATTTTCTTCAAGTATTTCATTAGAAGTACTATTTTTTTCAGTAACTACATTAACTCCAAGCTTATCCATTTGTATTTCATAATACCTAATCAATCTCTTTAAGTCATCTTTAAATTTTGGTACAGATGCTGGTATTAAATTACCGCCAAGTTTTTCTCCTTTTTCCCATAGAGTAACCTTATGTCCTCTTTTAGTTGCAACTATTGCTGCTTCCAATCCTCCTGGACCGCCTCCAACAATAAGTACAGATTTTTTAACTTCAGCCTCAGATAACTTTTCCCCTTCTCTTCCGCATCTTGGATTAACACCACAGGATACTGGCTCACCAGAAAGTATTGAAAACATACATTCATTACATCCAATACATGGCACAATATCTTCTGATCTGTTTTCTTTGACTTTATTAACCCACTCAGGATCAGCTAGTGAATAATGTCCTAATGCTACAAAATCAGCTATCCCCTCAGATACTATTTTTTCTGCTACTTCAGGGTATCCCATCTTTCCATGTCCAATAACAGGGATACTAACTTCCTTTTTAACAGCTTGTATATATTTTTCGTGTAACGCTGGTTCTTGATATATTGTTGGGATTGCATTTTGCCAGCAAGCATGACATCCTATATCTACATGAAGAGCAGAAACTCCTAAATTTTCAAGGAATTTTGCCATCTTAATTCCTTCTTCAAGTTCTCTTCCTACTCTTATAAGATGAGTTGGTGAAAACTTATAAATTATAGGATAATCTTCTCCACAACTTTTTTTAACTTCTTCAATTATTTCTAGAGATATTCTCATTCTTCCTTCAAAGCTACCACCATATTCGTCTTCTCTAGAATTCCATAATTCTGTTTGGAATTGATCAATTAAATATCCACCATACCCATGAACTTCAATAGCATCCACTCCAGCTCTTTTAGCTAAAGCTGCTGCTCTTCCAAAAGCTTCTACTTGCTTATGTATTTCTTCTATTGAAAATGGAGGATTATTTTTACCTACATATCCTATATTTCCAGCTCCTAAAGAAAGTTGAATACATAGTTTTGAGCCAAAAGAATGTATTTTATCTGCTAATTTTTTTATTCTATCTATTTTATCCTCATTGTCTAACAAGAACATACTATTAGGTTTTTGGAATTCACTTGTAACTAAAGTAGCTCCAGTCATGATTAAGCCTGTCCCACCTTCTGCTCTAGCTACATAATAATCAATTGATCTTTCAGAGAATCCGAAATCCTCATCAACATAATCAATTCCCATTGGAGCCATTACAATTCTGTTCTTTAATGTTAAATTCCCAATTTTTCCGTGCTCTAAAATCATCATTATTAACACACCAACCCTTATTAAGTTATATTTTTAACAATATTTGATAAAAAATTTTTCATTACTTATTATTTAATTGTTTACATAGATGTTATTTGCATATTATATGCACAAATCATTATACTTTATTTAACAATTTAAATCAATATGTTTAATACATTTTGTTTTAACATCTACTTTAATAACCAAAAAAGACTACTATTTAAGTAGCCATTAAACATTTTTATAAATTCGAAAAATCTGAAAATTATCAACAATTATCTTTTATTTATTAACAGTTTTTGATGTGTAAATTTTAATTTCTTGTTAATATTTTTAATAAATACTACTTGTATAATAATTTAGATTTTCTAGTATGTCCGTTACTTTTTTACCATGTGCTTGTCTTATTATTATATAGTATTTTAATTAAAAGTAAAGGACCTCACGTTTCGTTAGGTCCTTTGCCTTAATTTTATATTAATTACTTTTTATTTCTTTTTTTGTTCAAAACAAATCCTAAAGCAGTCATTGCTAAACCTAGAGCCCCTGTTGCTATTGGTGTAACTACAGCTCCTGTGTTTGGTAACTTGCCTCCATTATTATTATTTGTTTCTGGTTTATTCGTATCTCCTGGCTTTTCTTCGTTCCCCGGCTTATTGCCATCATCTGGCTTATTTTCTTCATTCCCTGGTTTATTTTCTTCTTCTGGAACTTCTACTTTTATAATATCGATATATCTATTTTCCAATGTTGTATTAAATGTTCTGTCTTTTGAATCTACAATTTCTACAGAATGAATAATATTAACAGCTTGTCCTTCTTCTGCAATTGCTTTTAATGTCACTACTAAACTTGTTTGTGACTCAATAGATTTTTCTATAGATTTATCACTTAAGGATACATTTATTTCAGAATCTTTTACTTCTACATTTTTCACTTCAACATTTTCATCAGCTGATTTTACTGATACTACTTCAAACGCATCACTATTAAAATTTATCTTTCCCAAGTAATTTTCTGATTTTAAGCCTTTTATATCATTTATATTAACTTTTACTTCTATTTCTTCACCTGATTTAACTTCTGCTGGTGCTTCAATTGTAGTTGTTCCTACCGATGTTAAATTCGTTATACCATATCCATATTCAAAAGCATTTACATCTAAGTTAGCTACTCCATTTTCATTAACTGTTGGAATACTAACTGGTAATGTTCCTCTTGCTTCTGATCCTCCAAAGACAACTTCTATTGCTGCTGGGATATTTGGTCCAAAAGCTTGTACTGGTGATAATCCTCCATCTGCTTCCGTTGGATCCATGCCTTTATATCCATAAGCTATTACTTCTGCTTTTGCATTTTTATGTGCAGCTACATCATACGGCTTACCAATACTTACAACTACTGAATCTTTATTTAATTCATTTGCATAAGAAGTTACTGCATTTGGTATTGCTGTTATCCAATGGGTACTATTTAAATGTGTGTAATTTCCCATTTCTGATAAAACTATTACGTAATCTGCTTCATCAATTTTACTTTTTAATTCATCTGTTATTTCGCTCTCTTTCAAATAGCAATAGGTATCTAATTCGACTGAATCAACTTTTCCTTCTTTCATAAGTCTATTTAATCCAAATCTCATACCTGGTAATTCATTATCATATGGAGCTACAAGTAAAACTTTTTCTCCTGCTTTAGGATTTAGAGGTAACACATTATTTTCATTTTTAACTACAGTTATAGCTTCTGCTGAAACTCGTCTTTCAACATCTCTATTTTCCTTGGAACCAACCACACTTTTTGCATTTTCAATTTTTTCTTCGACTGTTCTATTATCATTTGCAACGTTAATTATTCCTCTATCTATTTTTAGCTTAACTACTCTAGTTGCTGATTCATTTATTCTTTCTTCTGATATTTCTCCTTTAGCAACAGCTTCCTTAACACCTTCAACTATTGCTCTAAGTTTTGGAACATCCGCTTTACTTCTTAGAATAGTTGGCATTAATGCTATATCAACACCAGCATCAAATGCAATTTTTACAGTTTCAGCTTCTCCAAAGTTTTCTGAAATTGCAGCCATATTTAGAGCATCTGTTATAATAACACCTTCAAAATTCATGTCTTCTCTTAACAATCCTGTTAATATGTCATCTGATAAAGTTGCAGGAATTTGTATCTCTTGTCCATCCTTTATAGATGTAAAGGTATCCTTTTCAATTTGTGGGAACTGAATATGGGCTGTCATTACCATATCAACGCCATTATCTATAGCAGCTTGGAATGGTTTTAGCTCAACTTCTTTTAATTCTTCAAGTGATTTATCAACCTTTGGTAAGCCATAATGAGAGTCTGTTGCTGTATCTCCATGACCTGGAAAGTGTTTAGCTGCTACTGATACACCATTTTCTTGAATTCCTTTTATCATTTTAACTCCAAGCTTTGCAACTAAATCCGGATTGCTCGAAAATGATCTTAGTCCTATAACAGGATTTAATGGATTATTATTAATATCTACTGATGGAGCAAAATTAACATTTATTCCTAATGAATTTAATTCTCTTCCTATTACTAATCCTGTGTCATAAGAACTTTGTTCATTTTTAGTTGCACCTATAGCCATGTTTCCTGGAAAGTTTGTTCCTGTTCCTAATCTTGTAACAATTCCTCCTTCTTGGTCTATTGTTGTTAATAATGGTAGATTCCCATCTTGATCATTTATTGCAACTTGCTGCATGTCATGAATTAATTTAGTTGTTTGCTCCGTTGTTTTTACGTTTTGAGCAAATAATATAACTCCACCTAGGTCAAATTCATCTATAATTTCTGCCACTTCATCATTCATTTCTGTCAGATCTTGAACCGCGGCTTGTCCTTCTTGTTTCCATTGTCTAAAATCAGGCATTAACATTTGCCCTATTTTTTCCTCTAAAGTCATTTGACTTACAATTTTCTCTGCCTCAGCTTTTGAATTTAAAGTATTTGCATGTACCATCTTAATATTCCCTAATACTAAAGTGCTTGTAACAGCTAAGGCACTCAAAATTGCTACTATTTTTTTCTTTTTCATACTACTTTCTCATCCCCCTTAACAAGTGAAATTTCATTTCACCTTTTACATAAATTATACCAATCTCCCTTATCATTTCAACCGTTTTCATATTTGTTTTTACGACATCTTTTTTATTAAAAAGCTTTATTGCATAAAAATATTGTATATTTGCTAAGATTTTAAATATTACCTTAAACAACAATATTCTTGAATTTTCATTTCATAAACTTATATTTCAAATTCTATTTTCAAATAATCTAATTATTTTTGCGCACAAAAAAAGATCCCTCTAAGAGGAATCTTTTACTTCGCCATATCTAGATTTATTTCCTGAGAAATTCCCACAATATCTAATATTTTTTCTGCTCTTTCTTTTGTTGATCCTGTTATTTCCGTATACCTAACATTTTCTGCTTCTAAAAAGCTTAAGATAGCCTTGTCCACTGCTTGTGCTACTTCTTCATCCTGCCATCTTACTCCATCTTTTGAATAACCAAATTCTCTTGGCACAAAGAATATGTGATCATACTTTGGTAAATCTCTTAAAGCTAACACATAAAGATCTTTTAATATTTCTATTTCTTTTGTTGTTCTTTTCTTATCACCAAGCATAAATCTAGCATATATGTATGGTACAAATGTTGCATAGTCTGTTAATGCATAATCGAAGTCATTTAAGCTCTCTTCTAAATGAAGTTGTCCTAAATAAATTCCATATTGTTCAGCTATGTTTTCTATCATACCTTTATCTCTTAGGTAATCTGTACTATACTCTGTTGCTACACCTACATTTAAATCTCTAATTTTCAAATCCACATAAAGTTGTTGTATTAATGTAGTTTTCCCACATCTTGGTCCACCTAAAATGGCAATTCTCTTTGGCATTGCAAACCCTCCAAAAATTTCTATATAAAACTAAATAATTTTTCAAAATAGATTTTAATTATATCAACAATCGACATAAATTTCAATGTATATTGAAGGTAATATTCATGTTTTATAATTAGTAATAATTGTGAAACCTAAATTTCGTTATCTTTTTATAAAAAAAGAATCCCACCTTGAAGCGGAATTCTTTCACTTTTTCACTATTACCTCTTCCCTATTCAATCAGCCCTTCTGATTTTAAGAATTCTATAGCAACAGTTTTTACGTCTCTTTTATTTATATCGACTTCATAGTTTAATTTTCTCATTTTTTCTTCTGTTAATTTTCCATCTAGCTTTCCTAATATATTCTTTAATTCTGGAAACTCCTTTAAAGTATCCTCTCTTATAATTGGAACTGCATCATATGGTGGAAAGAATTCTTTATCATCTTCTAACACAACTAATTGAAATTTGTCAATTAAACCATCTGTTGTAAATGCATCTATAACTTGTGTTTCATTATTTACTAAAGCTGTATATCTTAAACCTCCATCAACAGGTTTAACTTGCTTGAACTTCATATTATAAGCCTTTTCTAAACCTATTAAACCATCTTCCCTATTAGGGAATTCTATTGTTGGCCCTATTACTAAGTCTCCTGCAACCTTTGCTAAATCTGAAACTGTCTTTAAGTTATACTTTTCTGCTGTTTCTTTGGTAATTGCCATTGCATATGTGTTATTAAAACCTAATGGGTTTAATAATTCTATATTATAATCATTCTTAAATCTTTCTTGAACTATATTATAAACTTCTTCTCTATTTGAATTTGGTTCTGAAATATTAAGTATATTTACATAACCAGTTCCTAAATATTCTACATATACATCTGCTGCTCCTGATTTTAATGCATTAAAGGTTACTTGGCTTCCACCTAAGTTAAACTTTTCTTCTACTTTTATATCTGTATTTGCTTTAACTAACTCTGATAATATATTTCCTACAATAAGTTGCTCTGTATAATTTTTAGATGCTATTGTTATTTTCTTTTCATTTCTATTTATAATACTTGTACCTATTACTCCACCTATAACAATCACTGCTAAAACTGAAGCTATAATTATATTTCTCTTTTTATTTTTATTTGAACTATTTCTTTTTACCTTCATAGTTCCATCTGATTTTCTAATTCCATTTGGCATTGTAGCTGCTTCTATTTTTCCTGTTATCCAGTCTATTACTAAAGCTAAAATAGCTGCTGGAATCGCACCAAATAGTATAAGGTTATTATCTACTGTTTGGATACCTGAGAATACTAAATATCCAAGACCACCTGCCCCTACAAAGGCTGCTATTGTCATAAGTCCAACAGCCGTAACTGCTGCCATTCTTATACCTGCCATCATAACTGGCATTGCTAGAGGAATCTTTATAAGCTTAAGAGTTTGTCCACTAGTCATACCTAAGCCTTTTGCTGCTTCTAGCATATCTGGATTTATATTTGTAATACCTGTATAAGTATTTTTTATTATAGGTAACATTGAATATAGCACTACCATTGTTATAGCTGGTGCTGATCCTATACCTATAACAGGTATCAAGAAACCTAATATAGCTAAACTTGGTATAGCTTGAGTTAAATTTGCAAATCCAATTACGCCACTAGCTAGCTTTTTATTCTTAGTTATAAATATACCTAAAGGTACACCAATTACTACTGCTACTAAAACTGCTATAACTGTAAGTTGTACGTGCTCTAATAAAAGAGATAGAATTTCCGATTTCTTTGTCATTAATTGTTCCATAAAAGTACTCATTAATTATCGCCTCCCATCTCAATGTATTGACTACTTAAAACTGATATTAAACTACTTCTTGTTACTAATCCTAACAATCTATAAGCTTCATCACAAACTGGTAAGTATCCTTTCTTTAAATTATTGAATACTTCTAATAACTCTGGTAAGCTAGTATCTCCTGAAACCCATATAGGCTCTTTATTCATAACTTCTTCAACTAATTTATTTTTTTCTTCTATCTTTTGAATATTTTCCAATGTAATATATCCTAATAATGTACCTAGTTTATTTATTACAAGTAAACTATCTACTTTCTTTTCTCTCATTATCTCTCTTGCTTGAAGCAAGTTTCTCTTTGGACTAACTGTTACTGGTTTTGATATCATAACATCTTCCGCTTTAATCATTTCTGGTTTTGTCCAAATCTTATTTTTACCAACAAATTCTTCAACATATTCTCCTGCTGGATTTTTTAATATATTTTCTGGAGTATCATATTGAAGTATTTTTCCTTCTTTTAATATACATATCTTATCTGCTAAGTTTATAGCTTCATCCATATCATGAGTTACGAAAACTATAGTCTTTCTATATTCCTTTTGAATATTAAATAACTCTTCTTGAAGCTCTGTTCTTGTTATTGGGTCCAATGCACTAAAAGGCTCGTCCATTAATATTATTTCAGCATCAGCTGCAAAAGCTCTTGCAACTCCAACTCTTTGCTGTTGTCCACCACTTAGTTCTACTGGATATCTATCACTATACTTTTCCGGCTCTAATCCAACCATATTTAATAAATCTATTGTCTTTTGATCAATTTCCTCTTGAGTTTTTCCCATAAGCTTAGGTATTATTTCAATATTTTCTTTTACCGTCATATGTGGAAATAAACCTGTTTGTTGAATTACATAACCAATACTTCTTCTAAGTAATATTGGATCCATTTCTTTTATATTTTTCCCATTAACTAATATTTCTCCTGAAGTAGATTCTATTAATCTATTTATCATTTTTAATAAAGTAGTTTTACCACAACCACTTGATCCTATTAAAACTACTAGATTTCCATCCTCTATATTTAAATTAAAATCTTCTAATATAACGTTATTCTTATAGCTTTTTTTAACATTTCTAAATTCAATCATAAATTACCTCCTAAACTCAGTAACAACCTTATAGTAACACTAAGTTGTCAGATTGTCAAATTATTTTCTGAATATTTGGTATTTATTGTATCTTTTAAATTGTTGATTTTATCAATCCATTTCTTATACAAAGCTAGTTATATTCTAGTTTAACGCAAATGGATTCTTTAAATTTAAAATATTTTATCCCCAAATATTTCTTTACTATATATTACTTTTATATAATAAGCAAACGTACTTAACTTTGCTTATTTCACCTCTCGTATATTCATTAAAATTAATGCAATCTTGCATATATCTGTTCACTAAAAAAACGAAAGAATAAAATTATAAAAAGGCTAACTAAAATTTAAATTCTAGTTAGCCTTTTTATAAATCTACTTATATATTTCTTCTATTATCTTAATTTTAATATTCATTTTTTAATAGCTTTATCTATTCATTAGCAGTTATAAACTTAACTATATCCTCACAAATTTCATGTGTCTTTACAGAATCACTTATTGATGGATTTGGCATAGATTTATTTTTTACTGATTCTATAAAATGATCTATTATATCTTCAAAGCCTCTTTTATATAATGTTGGATCCCAACCTCCAAAGCTAGTCTTTGTTCTACCACTATTGTTCACTTCTATAGTATCAACTAAATCTTCAACAATATATTTATTTCCTTTTATCATATATTCAATATTTTCTTCAGTTATCCCTGCAGTTCTATTCATTATTCCAACTGCAGTTGTTCCATTACCTTTTAATGTTACTACTACATTGTGAAGATCATTTCCATCCTTTAAATAATTAACATCGATATCTTTAACTTCCTCATCCATTAAAAATCTTAATGTATCTACAACATGTATAAAATCTTCCACAATAAACCTTCTTATATCACCAGGTGGATATTCCCTATTCTTTTGCATTACAATTATATCTGCTTTTCCCCTGCCCTTAAGGTCTTTAACCTTAGGACAAAATCTTCTATTGAATCCAACCATAGCAATAACATTATGCTCTTTTGCTAAACTCTCTATCTCTTTGGCTTCTTCAAAATTAAAACTAATAGGCTTGTCTATATATACACTAACACCTTTTTCTATTAATTTTTTAGCTATTTCATAGTGTCCATCTGCATGTGTTGAAATTATTGCTGCATCTATATCCTCTTCTAATAAATTTTCAATATTAGTATATGCTCTATCTATGTTGTACTTATTTGATATTTCCTCTAATACAGACTTATTTCTAGTGGAAATTAAAAGTTCCACATCTTCTTTTACTGTTAAAATAGGTAAATAAGCTTTTTTAGCTATTGCCCCTAAACCAATTATTGCAAGTCTCATAAAATCCCTCCATATATAGCATAATAATTTGTATAATATTACTATTTATTATACATTATAATTCTTCTATGATAACTTAAATCTAAATAATATTTGATATAATTTCATTGGTAATATAATTAAGCCTAGATAATATAACTATATAATTAATCTTATTTATCAAATTCTATATAATATACATTTTGTTTATATTAATTCTAATTTCTTTAATCCCTTTGCTATACCTTCATTTTCAACATCCTCTGTAAAATCAAAGGCATGCTCCTCTAACCCCTTATGATATCCTCCCATAGCTATACCATGCTTTACAACTTGGAACATTTCTATATCATTTTCTCCATCTCCAAAGGCATAAGCATTTTCTCTATCTATTCCTAGCTTTTCTAGTAGATGATCAACTCCATAACCTTTTGTGTATTTTGATACGTATATTTCAAATGTATCACCAAATTGATTTGCCATAAATGCAAGTCCTTCATCTTTGTATCTATCACAAACTAACTTATAAGAGTTTATATCTTTTCCTATAGCTATTATTTTGCTTGTTTTTACAGTATCTTTTTCCCAATCCTCTGTAAAGTTTTCTATACCTAGATTAGCTTTAGTTACAAGATCTCTAACTTTTTCATTATTTATATCTAATACATAATTATTTTCTTGTCCCTCTAAAATGTATACTATATCATTCTCTTCAAGAAAACTTAGTATACCCTCAAGCTTTTTATTATTTATACATTCATTAAATATTAATTCATTTTCAATTTCTGCATAAGCTCCATTAGATGCTATATAACCATTTAAACCTAAATCAACTATTTCATTAGTAATAGAACTCTTAGGTCTTCCTGTTGCTAAAACAGTTAAATAACCATTTGCCTTTAATTTATTTATAGCTTCCTTTGTAGCATTTGTTGGAGCATATATACCTTTTCTCCAATCTATTAAAGTTCCATCTACATCAAAAAAAACTATTCCCTTGTTATTCATCATTCTTCCCCCTTGTAATTCTGTCGCCAAATAAATTTATATAGCTATTAATTTATATAAAGTCCTGTTTCATTTACTATGTAACTATATATTATTTAAAACTTAAATTTCAATTTGCGTATTCTTCAATTTTTTATTAACTTATATCTTAACTTTTTAGTATATAATATCATATACTTATTTACTTTAAAAGTTTTCTTATATTTGCTCTCAAGTATGCCTAAAATTAAATTTTATTACCTATTTTAATTTTTAACGCTTGCTTAATATATCTATATAATCTCTTGCTTAATATATCTATATAATCTAATAATTTATCATAATAATCCTTATATTTCTTACAGATCTTTATCTTCTAATTATTATAAAATACTTATCATACATGATATCTCTAATGCTATGGCTAACCTTTCCTACTTATTGCAACTTATAAAAATATTAATAAAAAATCCCTAGGGTATTATCCTAGAGATTTCACTTCCATTTATGTATCATATATCAGTTATTTATTAACATATTCTTTTCTAATTAAATATTTCTAACTTCTCAAAATCGCTTATATTTGTAGGACGTCCATACAAATATCCTTGTACAATTTCACAACCTAAATTTTTTAGGACTTGTGCTTGCTCAAAGTATTCTACTCCTTCAGCAACAACTTCTAAGCCTAACCTATTGGCCATATTAATAATACTTTCTATAACTATTTTCCCTTTTTCTGATATATCTTTCTTATCTAAAAATAATTTATCTAGTTTTATTGTATCTATTGGAAGATTCTTTAATATAGTTAATGATGAGTATCCAGATCCAAAATCATCTAAAGATACCTTTATTCCTAAATCCTTTATTTCTTTTATAACAGAAATTATCTTGTTTGTATCTTTGAGCATTACTCTTTCCGTTACTTCTATTTCTAAAAATCTAGTATCTATATTATAATTATTTATAATATCATTTAATTTTGTTATGAAGGTATCATCTTCAATTAAAGTTACTCTCGATACATTTACTGATATAGGAACTAATTTAAACTTATTATCTGACCATCTATTAATAATTTTGCAAGCTTCTTCCAAAATATAAAGATCAAGCTCTATTATGGACTTATCTTTTTCTAATATGTAAATAAACCTTTCTGTGTTAATCACCCTTTTATTTTTACTATTCACTCTAACTAAACATTCAGCCCCAACTATAGATTCACTTTTTAAACTATATTTTGGTTGAATATATATATCAAATTCATTATTTCTTAAAGCACTATGTAAATAAATTTCCCTTTTATAATATTTTTTAAAAATATCTCTATAAATATAACTAATGAATAATAATATAACTAATATTAGCAAGAAGATTATAACAAATTCAATCAACCGTATCACCTTTTTTCATCTATAATATTATATCAATAAATTTTCCTTTTTCTTTATCAGTATTATTTTTATTATTAATATCATTTTCATATGAAGTTATCTCTAAGGTATTCTTATAATTACTCATTTGCTTCTGTTTTCTTCTTTCAAATAGTTCTATTTGATTTATATTAGAATTTTTTGATTTATTAATATTATCACTTGAAACTTTTACTTTTTCATATTCGTATTTGTCTAACAATTCTTTTAGATTTATATTAATATCTAACTTCTTTATATCTTTATCTATTATTCTAATAAAATCATCATAATTCATTATTACTTTTCTTTTAATTATAATTTCTATTATAATTAGTATTAAACTTATTAATAATGTTACAATAAATAAACATGAAATTATAAATATTATAACTCCCTCATGCATTTTATCACCCCAACAACAAATTTTCTGTAATACATTTATATATTTCAATAAATATCTTAAACTAGAATATTTATAGTAAAGCTTTAATTATGCCTTCTCTACTTATTGGTTTTGAAATATACCAATCCATCCCTGAATTTATGGCTTCTTCTTTATCTTCTTTAAAATCATTAGCAGACATAGCTATTATTTTTATTGATTTTGAATCTTCTCTTTTTAAACTTCTTATCATTTTAGCTGCCTTATACCCATCAATAATGGGAATTTTAATATCCATTAGTATATAGCTATAATAATTAACTTCTGATTTATAAAACATTCCTATCGCTTCTTCCCCATTTGTAGCACACTTCACATTCAACCCTAATTCTGTCAAAATTTCCTTTGTTATCATTCGATTTATCTCATTATCTTCTACTAATAGAATATTCTTATCTTTTAATAGCTTTTCATCAATATCTTGTATATTATCTTCTTCTTGCTCATTCATATATTGCTTAAATTCTAAATTAAACGTAAATATACTTCCATATCCTAATTTACTTTCTACTATCAGTTCTCCCCCCATTGCCTCTATAAACTCCTTGCATATGGATAGCCCTAATCCACTTCCATCAAATTGTCTGCTATTGGAATTATCTTCTTGCGCAAATGGTAAAAACATTTTATCCATAAATTCTTCACTCATACCAATACCATTATCACTTACCTTAAACATAATTTTTACATTTCCATCTAAGTCTTTACTTATTAGTTTTATTAATAATGATATAGTACCTTCATTGGAAGTATATTTAATTGCATTTATTAATAAATTTAGTATAATCTGCTTAAGCTTCAGTTCATCTCCTATTATAGTTAGATCATCTATCCCCTCTGTGACTATTTTATAATTTTGATTTTTTTCATTTATTTTATCTTTGATAATGACATTAATCTCACTCAAAATATTATTAATCTTTACTTTTTGTTTTTCTATTCTTATTACCCTTGCTTCTATCTTAGAAATATCTATAACATCATTAAGTAAACTTAATAAATGATTTGATAATACATCTATTTTCTTAAGATATTCTTTAACCTTTAAATTACTATCACTTAATTTTATTGTAGCCGAAGTCAATCCCATTATTCCATACAATGGAGTCCTAATCTCATGGCTTATATTAGCTAAAAATATTCTTTTAGCTAAGTTAGCTTCTTCTAATTGAGCATATTTTTGATTATATCTTATTAATAAAATAAATGCTGATATAGTTACAATCATTATTGCTACAACTAACAATATACTAGATATTAATATTTTATTTGAGTTTGCTAATACTGAGTTTTTAGATAAAGAAACTACTACATATAAATCCATCGAATTTTCTATTTTTGAATATCCCAAATAATATTTTTTATTTTTATGGCTAACAATTTCTATATCATCTTCTCCATAATCCATATCGCTAATTATTTCCTCAGCCACATCTATACTATTTTGTTCTAAAAGCATATTAAACATATTTTCATTTTTAAGAAACACAGCATCATTATTTGTAACTAGAATATCTCCCTTAGAATCAACTACATATGTTGATTCTTGCCCAAAATAATTTTCTATATTAGATAAATTAATTAAATTTTCTATACTATCTGTTGCAAATAAAATACCTTTTATAGCTCCATTATTAATTATTGGCATTGTACTAATAACAACTATGCTATTATCAATTTTATCTCTTGTTTTATAGTAAACAGGACCTTTTCCCGACATTACTTCTTTAAAATCCCATCTATCCTTAATAGAATACCTCTTATCATCTGTAGTAATTGCGTTACCATCTATATCTGATATACCTATCCTTTTGAACCCTCTTAGTGTGGCTTCATCTTTCAATAAAACTGCCAGTTCTTCTTTATTATTATTAGAATCACTTAATATATCTGAATTCGATATTAATATTGATTTTAATATTTCTTTTCTTATATTAAATAAATTAGATATAGAGCTAGACTCTTTTACTGATGTAGTTTTTACAAACCTATACGCATCTTCAATTAATATACTTTTTATGTAATTAATATAAATCCTTATAAGTATAATTAAAATTATTATTATTATTATTATTATTATTATTATTGAAAATTTTATTATATTCTTTTTATAAAATTCTTTTCCTATCTTTTTAAAATTCATCATTATTATCCTTTAAGTAATAATTTACTTCAGTTAAATATAATTAAACTTCCCTATCACTTAATTAGTATATTAAATAATTATAGTATTTCTAAAATCGAATTTGTAGGAGCTGTAATATTTATTATGGATGAAATAACTGGTTTGTTTTATTTTAGGGAAATTAAATTTATACAACTCCTATACAGATTAATTATATCATGTATATAATTTAAGAACATAATCAAAACATAAAAAGATATTTTTTTGACGTGAAATGTAAAAAAAGATAAAAAGCTTTAATACTTTTTATCCTTTCTACAACATACACTTAATTGCAAATTTATAATTTTCCTTGTTATAATTTATTATAGCTTTTAATTCTTTTGCTTTTTGATCTAATTCATTTACTATTTTGCTTTCTAATTCATTATATTCATTAGTAAAAGTAGATAATTTTATATAAAAACAATATTGTCTCTCTACACTCTTTAATTGACACTCTATTTTTTTTTCATAATCTCCATTTTCTATTAAATTAATACATATATACATAGTCTTCATTAATAAATCAGCTAAATCTATTATTTTATTACTATTATCTATACTTCCTTCAAAAACTAATTTAATAGATTTTACCTTACATATTTCTTCAATGTTATGTAAAATAGAATCTATAACTAAGTTATTTGTATAATATATCTTATTTATATTACTTAGCTTTCCTTCTAAATTTTCTATGTATTTTTCAATACTATTATAATCTTTTCTAGTAAATAATATCTTTATGGATAATAAATAATTTTTTATGTCATGCTTAAAAACTTTATATTTCTTATATCTATTTTTATATATTTCATAATATTTTTTTTGCATTAAATGATTAGTTTCTAATAACATATTTTTTTCTTCCAATATAGCAATACTATATAAATCTCTTAACTTAAATAAATTTATGTACATAATAAATAAGCATAATAATATTATATAAATTAATCCTTCATTATCTATTAAATTCTCATATAAATATATCTTTATTATAATATCTAATGATAAGCATATACTTAATAATATAAAGATTTGTCTACTATTTTTTATATTATTAAATATTTTTATAATTATATATTTATATTTATTTATTAAAATATCACTAATAATATAGGATATTAAAAATATAAAAATCCTGCTTATTATAATATTATCATTATTAACATATAAATTATAAGTATAAAAAGGAACTGAAATTTTTTTTATAAAAAATAATACTAACTCTATAATTGTAAATATTAGATATGATAATCCATTAGATAAATAAGCTATGCTCCATTTGTAATTATGTAATATTAATGATTCTATTAATATTATTAAATAAAATCCTATAATTACTTTATTATTAAATAGATTATATAATGTAAAAATTATTGAATTAAAAAGAAATAATAATATAAACTTTAAAATTTTTCTTTTATCAATTTTATGACAATTATATAATTTACTGTTGTCTTTCATTATAACTATACTTGTTATTACTCCTAATAACATATTAATTAATACATTTTTAAAATCCATTTATTCCTCCTTATTATATTCAAAAATATAATCTAGATATGCTTTTTTTACCCCTTTACTCCTTAACCTACTTAGTAAAACTTCTTTTCCAGACTTTAATTCTATACTGCTTGTACCTATATGTTTTATTTTTCTCACATTAACCAAATAAGATCTATGGGTTAATATAAAATTTTTACATAATAATTCATTTTGCATATCTTCCATTTTTCCATTAAAATCTATAGTTTCATAATCCGTATTAATTGTAATTGTTCTATTTCTTACCTCAATAAATTCTATGTTTTTCAAGCATATTGTTCTTATAAAACTTCCTGATTTAATCATAATATAGTCATCATAATTTTTATCAGTCTTCTCTATTGCTTTTAATAAGACTTCTTCAAGTTTTTTATCTTCTTGTCCTTTTATTAAATATCCAAGTGCTTCAACATCATACCCCTGCAATATGTAATCACTAGAACTAGTTAAAAATATTATTTGCATTCTGTTGTCGAAGGTTCTAATTTCTTTTGCTACGTCCAACCCATTTATATCACTCATTAATATATCCAGAAATAAAATATCATATATACCTTTATTTTCTTTTAAAAATTTTATCAATTTATCTCCAGAATCATAGCAATCTATTTGTGCTTTAATGCATTCTTTTTTTAATAGCAAATTCAATTTATTTTTTATAGTTCCTTGGAAAATATCTTGATCATCACATATTGCAATCCTCACCATATTACCAATCTCCTTTTAATATAATTTAGATTAATCTACTATCAAGTAAAGCCTTACTTTTTATTAAATTTTTCAAACTATTTCGCTCATATTATTTGATGATATATATTATAAAATAATAGTATTTAACATTGTTTAACTTTATATAAACATAATATATATTAATAATTTAACATAATTATATCCATTTTTATATATTTTTCTTCTTATAATGTTAAATAAAAATAGACTATTAAATAGTTTTTACAGTCTATTTTTTATTTATATATATCACTGTATAATTGTCTTTTCCATTATTATTTTTATTTTAATTTTTTATTTCATAAGATTTTAATCTTTTATTTTTTAAAGCATTATATATTAATACAAAACTAGCTATTAATGATAGCACTAAATATACAAATCCAAATACTTTTATCCCAAACTTACCATACAAATCTCCAGTTATTAAATTTAATAAACTTGGTAGTATTGTTGTGGATAAAGAACTTATAAGCATAAATGCTAAAAAGTGCTGATTTGATGAGACAACCTTGCCAATTATTTTATTTTGAATTTGTAATACTATTCCCGTTACTATCCCATGAAGCATAGTAATTATTAATATCAATATATATGATTTAGCAAAGACCATTATACTCCACCTAAAAACTAAAATTACTAATGCTATTAATAGTGCTAAATCATTTTTTCTTAAAATCCTAACCTTATCAAATACTAATAGAAATATAACTTCAAAAATAACCATTATAAAAGGAATTAATCCTATAATAACTTTAGATACATTTAAATCAATCATCATGATTTGAATTCCATATCCTGAAGCTGCATTTTGCGTTCCCCAAATAATAGATATTATTATTAGATATTTAAGATACATTTTGTTTTTTATAAGATCAAATAAAGACTTAAAAGTATTTCCTTTATCATTTTTGATATTTTTATTTATTGATACATGATTATCACTTATTTCTGGTACTTTACTTAATAATATAATACTAAAAGAAATTAAAATCATTCCAACTATTATCGCTAAATATACATCACCAATTCTTATGGCTATAGGACATATTATCCCTGCCAAGCCATATCCTATAGTTGAACGTACTCTTATCTTCCCATAAGTACCTTTATTAGTACTAGAGATATTTAACATGTACTTATCATTTAATGTCCCACTAGGCTGAAGTAAAATAGATCTTATTATATTAATGATAAAAAACAATATAAAATTATTTGTTATAATTAATAATCCCATAGTTATTATATTTGATAAATTTACTAATTTACTAAATCCTACTACCCTTTGATATTTGTCCAACAAACTTCCCCATAAAAAAAATATTGGGAATATTATTAGTGGTGTTGTTCCTACAATTAAGCTTATTTCTTTAGCATTAAAGCCTTTTATGGAACTTAAGAAAAGAACAAATATACTCCCAAGGATATTTCCCCCTAAAGAAGAAATAAGGAGATAATTTGAAAATTTTTTAGATAAGTTCTCCATTATTTTAATTCTTCCTTCCCTTTTTTTACTCTTCATAAATTAGCTTACTACCTATATAACTTTAATTAAATAACTAGTTACTTTAAATAACTTAATTAAAAATAGATGTTATTTATCCAAACTTTAATTTACTATTTTACTCTTATATTCTAAAAATAAATAGCACCAAATAAGACGTAATTTCTCTTATTTGGTGCTCTCATTTTTCATTATAAAGTAGTTAAATTAATCTATTATTTATAATATTTGCTATCTCTATACAGATACTTATATCTAATTATTTTAGTACTTTAATTATTTCTGAAATTATTTTGTACTTTAATGATTTATAGAATTATTTTAACACTTTATTATTGCAAACTCATATGGTGCTAAAGAAATCTTGTCCACTTCCTTGCTTAAGCTATACAAAATGTTTCCATTAATATCTTCTTCATAAATATTTTCGCTAAAGTTAATTATAACTTTTATTACTTCATCATTTAATTTTCTTTCAAAAGAAATTATATCATCTTCTAAACATACATTATTATATCTGCCATATAATAAGCATTGATTGTCATACCTAAGCTTAATTAACTTTCTATATATTTTTAACAAGCTATTTTCATTACTTTCGCACATCTCAACAGTTTCAATATCTTTTTTATCATCAATATTAATCCAAGGTTCTACTTGTGAAAAACCATAATATTTGCTATTATCCCATTGCATAGGACTTCTAGATTTATCTCTCGAACTTTTATTTGCGCTTTCCAATGCTTCTTTTTCACTTTTCCCGTTATTTATCTCTATATTGTATTTTGTAACTCCTTGTATATCATTCATCTTGCTTATTTCTTTACAAAATAAATTCTTCATTCCAATTTCTTCTCCAAAATACATAAAAGGTACTCCATAAGAAGTTAATAAAAGTGCTGCCATAGCTCTCTCTATGCCATCTTTATCTCCATTCGGATTAAATCTTGATATACTTCTTTCCATATCATGACTATTGAAAAATATAGTTGGAATTTGATCTTCTGAATATCTATTATCCATTCCAATAATTTCCTTGTATATTTTTTCTGTTGAAAAGTTCTCTATGCTTCCTAAATTGAAATTAAAAACTACATCTAAAAGATCTTTTCCTGAGTAATCTATTAATTCACCTAAATCTTCTGAACCAACCTCACCAACAAGAAATGCGTCTTTCTTTATATTTTTAATATCTTTTGCAAGCTTTTTAATTATATCCAATACTCCATTTTGGCCTTTATCAAATTTATGAATTTGCTCACCTTTTTCATCATAAGGATTATTACTTACTAAATCTTCATTAACAGTTAGATAATTAATTACATCAAATCTAAATCCATCAACTCCAAGATCTAACCAAAATCTTAGAACCTTTATCATCTCATCATAAACCTTTGGATTAGCCCAATTTAAATCTACTTGTTCTTTTGCAAAAGCATGATAATAATATTCTTGAGTTACATTATCATATTCCCATGCATCTCCACCAAAAAATGATTCCCAATTGTTAGGCTTATCTTTTCTCCATATATAAAAGTCCCTCTTTTCATTATCCTTTGAACTTTTTGACTCCTTAAACCAAGGATGTTCACTTGAAGTATGATTAAGTACTATATCGCCTATTACTTTAATATCTAGTTTGTGTGCCTTTTCTAAAAAGTCTTTGAAATCTTCTAAAGTTCCATAGTCTTTATCTATATTATAGTAATCTGATATATCATACCCGTTATCAACTTTAGGTGATGGATAAAATGGAGTTAACCAAATCCCTTTAACTCCAAGTTTATGTAAGTAATCTAATTTTGAAGTTATTCCTTTAAAATCACCTATTCCATCATTATTGCCATCCTTAAAACTTGGCATATAGATTTCATAAAAAACAGTTTCTTTCCACCATATTTTCCTCATGATAATTCTCCTTACTTAAATGGATTATCTATTTCTATTAATTGAGCTTCTGCATCACTGATTCCTGCATAAAGAACTGCTTTATCTCCATTTAAAACTAATCCACCACTGAAAACTACATCTTCTAAATCTGCTCGTTTTGCTTCACCTGGTTTGAAATTTTTTCTAATTGCTATAATTTTTTGGTTCTTTACTTCTAATGTATTTATATTTAGCTTAAAAGTCATAGGATAATAATGCCTATTACCATCCTCATCGAAACAAGCAATATGGCCAAGAATTCCTAGTGTAGAATCATCTAAAGATCTTGCTTCATTAGCTCCTCCCCATTCTTCATCAATGAATAAATCTTCTAGTAAAGGAGCTTCATTTATAATATTTATATTTAAATCATCTAAATTATCTATTGTAGCAAATCCAATTTTACCTCTACCGCCTTTTTCCCCTTGTGGTCTTGTAAGAATTCCAATTTTGTTATTCTTTACTTGAACTAGTCTTAAATCCTTCATTCCATCTGGGCCAACAAAGAATTTTTCTAGTGAACATACATCTTTTCCTTTATAAAAAATAGTTCTCCACTTCAAAGTATTTTCTAATTCAGGATGTGGAAATACTTCAACTCCTCCAAATATTAACTCATCATTTATTCGTGTAAAAAATGGATCTTGAAGCTTAAATTTGGGGTATCCTTCTACAGGTGACCAACTATCGCCTATATTTTCAAAAAAACAAACAGTAGAATCTTCACTATCTCTAGCTTCTACTCTACCTGCAATAATTGTTTTCATATTATCTTTAAAAGGAGCTGATATATTATAAACATCGTTTTCCCCTACATTAATAAATTTTAATTTTTCTACATTATATATATTTGAATTATTTTTTAAATATTTTTCTAATAGTGTTGAACATGTTTCCTTAATATTCATATCTTTACTCCTCCACTAGGTAGTTAATTATATAACTTCTTTTATTGATTTTAATTAGCACTTTCTCTCCAGTCATATGGAAGAAGTTCCTTTAGCTTAACTACTATATCTTCTTTTACCATTATCTCTGCATTTTTATTTTTATCATTAATTTGCATTATAAATTCTCTACATCTTCCACATGGTGGAATAACACTTCCATCCCAATTTATTGCTACTAATTTTTCTATTTCACTTTCTCCATTAGTAATCATTGCTGCTGCAGCTGAATGCTCGGCACAAAACCCCATTGAGCAAGCTGTATCTATACAAACACCTCTGTATAAATTACCTGATGTGGTTAATATTGCAGCTGCCACTCCTCCAACTTCTACACAATCTGAAAGTTTTCTTGGCTTAAGCACTTCTTTTGCATATTCAATTAATTTATCAAAATCCATAATTACCTCCGGCAAATTAAATATTTTTATTCCCAACTGAATCTCTTTCAATTACTTCTACACTAAGTATTGTTTTTTCATCTGGATCTTTTTTATTTTCAATTCTCCAAAGTAATCTATCTACTGCTTTTCTTCCCATAAAATCCTTTTCAACTCTAACAGTTGTAAGCTTTGGCTCTATAAGCGAACTTAATACTATATCATCAAAACCAACTACAGCTATATCTTTTGGAACCATATAACCTAACTCTTTCAAAGAAGTTATTAGTGCTATTGCAGCATTATCGTTAGAACATACAAAAGCTTCTGGAATTTTATTAATTCTATTTATTCTTTCCTTAATTCCTTCAATATTCTTATCGATTATATTTTGCTCAACATCGTATAATACAGATCGCTCCTCTATAAACACTTCTGCTTCTTTAAAATTATTAAACTTTAAGAACTTCTTTATAGCCTCTCTATATCCAAAAAATCTTTCCTTAATACTTAGTGAATACTCTAAGTCTCCAAAAAAGCCTATATCTTTATAACCTTTTTCTATAAGTAACTTTGTTATATTGAAACTTCCTAACTTATTGTCAGTTAATATGCTATCTGTGCTTTCTAATAGTGATGTATGATCTACAAGTACTACAGGTATCTTATAATTTTTTAATTTTACTAGATACTCATCTTCTATAGTTCCTATAACTATTATCCCGCATACTTTCTTACTTTCTATACAGCTTGGAATACTTTCTTCTGTTTCATTTATTAAGCATGTAATTATATCGTACCCTTTGCGTCTTGATTCTTCTCCAATACCCATCATTATTTTTGAATAAAATGTATTATCCTCAAAATAATATTTCTTTATAATAACGCAAATATTTTTATTAGCAAATGACTTTACAAATTTAGGTGATTTATCTAAATATCCTAATTCTTCTGCTATATCTAAAACCTGTTTTCTAGTTTCTTCACTAACTCCAGCTTTACTGTTTAATGCTAATGATACTGCATTTATTGAAATATCTAATCTTTCTGCTATATCCTTCATCGTTATTTTTCCCATACTCAATCTCCTAATAATCTCATTATTGATTCTAATTAAATAATTCTCTATATTGATATATTAATCCTTCATTTAAATCTACATTTTGTCTATGTTTTATTAATTAGTTTTTAATATATTAATAATTTTTTATAATATTTTTAGATATAAATTAATATGTGCTACTTTCTACCTCATTTATAATTTATTTTACTATTTCTATATATTACTAAAACTTAAAAAAATTAAGATTAGGAATCATCATTTACTTTTCTTTATAAATATTGGCTACTACAACTTATTCTTTTTTTGTAATAGCCAATATGTATTATTTAATTAACTTGAAAATTTCTTCAATTTCTATATCTGCTCTACAAACTTTATCATCTGCGGCTCCATAATAAACTTTTACGATTCCCTCTTCATAAATACATCCACATGTAAAAACTACATTTCCAAAGAATCCTTCCTTTTCATAGTCAGCTTCTGGCTCTAATATTGCTTTTTCTGTTTTACCCAATATTTTGCTTGGATCATTTTTATCTAATAAAAAGGCACCTAGACAATATTTATCATTTTTATCTGCTGCATGATAAATCTTTATCCATCCTTTCTCTGTTAAGAAAGGTACTGCTCCTCCACCAACTCTTCCATTTTCCCAAGATTCTTCATTTGAAACTCCATAAAAATGTTTTTGTTTTCCCCAGTGTATTAAATCTAATGACTCAGCAATCCACATATCAGGTCCTCCAATTGCTGAAGGTACTGGTCTATTAAATGTCATATACTTTCCATTTATCTTTTCTGGGAATATTGTTACATCCTTATTTTCTGGTGCAAATATAATTCCATGTCTTTCATAACTCTCAAAATCTTTTGTTGATACTAAAGATGTCGCAGCTCCATTCCTAGTAACCGATGTATAATTTATATAATAAGTATCTTCTATCTTAGTTATTCTTGGATCCTCTATTCCCCACTCTTCTTCTGAAGCAATTGGTTTTATAAATGCTTCATCATCAATTTCAAAATTTTCTCCATCTTTTGATCTAGCTATTCTAATATGAGATAAAGAGGTTAAATAAGATATTTTTTTAGCTCCTTTACTATTTAAAGTCCATAAAGAACGGGAGTCTGAATAGTCATATTGTGTATCTATCTTTTTATTGAATGAAATAATATCTATAACATCTTTTCCATCTTTATTAACTACCACTGGTATCTTAACATCGTCTTCATTTTCTACTTTAACTGACTCTGCTACTCTACAAAGTAATATATATTCATCTTTATATTTACATACTCCACAGTTAAATACACCATCAACCTTAAAATCTTCTCTGCTAGGTTTGACATCACTAGGCTTTATTAGTGGATTTCTTTCACTTCTTTTAACTACTATATTATTTGTCATATCTAATTCTCCTTTTACTTTAACATAAAGTTTATACCCTCTTTAAAATATTTAGAGAAGCATAAGAACATGATTACTATTGGTAATGTTAATATTACTGATGCTGCATACATAGGTCCTGGTAAATTTCCCATTGGCTTAAATTGTGTTGAAATCAATACATTTAATGTTTGCATATTTATCTTTGGTGATATAAGCATATCCCACATAAGTTCTGACCATCTTGTCATAAATGTTGATAAAAACACTATAGTAGTAACTGATTTTGTTACTGGAAAGGCAATATGCCATAATATTTTCAGTTCTGAAGCTCCATCAATTCTAGCAGCTTCAAATACTGCATCTGGTAATGACTTAAGATAATTTATATACATAAATATACCCCAAATTGATACTGATAACGGTAATATCATTCCTAAATATGTGTTTGTTAATGGTTTTGATATCATATATCTAGGAACAAGTAATATTATTACAGGGAAAAACATTTGAAATAATAATGAATTCATTACTAACTTTTCGCCTCTAAAATTCTTCATCTTAGAAACTGAATAACCAACTAATAATCCTACTAATACTGAAACTATTGCAGTAGGAGCAGAAACTATAAAGGAATTTAGTAATGCTTTTACCCACATACCTGCGCTTGCTCCACCGCTTCCCCCTAATAAATATTCATAGCTTTTTAATGTAATCCCACTTGGAATAAATACTTTATCGGTTTGATCCCATGGTGCTAGTGATTGAATTATCATATAGAAGTATGGGAATAATGAAATTCCTAGTATTATAATAGTTGCTACTATTACTAAAATAGTTTTTATATTTAACTTCTTTTTCATAACTTATCCTCCAACTTAATATTTACATACCATACTTTTTATTAATCTTTTCCATTATAAATGTGATTATCTTAATTGATACAAAGATATGCACTGCATTAGCTATTGCAATAGCTGCACCATATCCTGATTGGAAATTAGTAAATGACGTATTATAAATTTCAAGTTGCCATGTGGTTGTTGCTAAGTTTGGTCCTCCACCTGTTAATAAATATGGCTCTGTAAAAATACCAAATGCAAGACCAGCTGCTAATACGACTACTGTTGTTAAAGTTGGTATAATCATTGGTAATGTCACACTTATAAACTTTCTTAACCCAGTTGCTCCATCTATCTTACATGCATCATGTACATCATCTGAAATAGATTCTAATGCTGATAATATAAATAGTGCATAATAACCTGACATTTTCCAAACTACTATTCCAACTACTATTATAAATGCCCACTTTGGATCTCTAAACCAATCTATATTAATTCCTTTTTCTCTTAAGAAAACATTTAATGCTGAATTATAACTAAAGAAATATCTTACAACTACTGATATAGCAACACCTGAAGTTAAGTAAGGTATAAAAAATAATACTGATGTGATTCCTTTAACCTTATCTGGTAACTTATGAACTAATAATGCTATAACAATTGCTATTGCTACAGTAAAAATAACAATAGGTATTAAATATTTAAATGAATTTATAAATGCTGCTTTAATTCTTGGATCGGTAAATAATAATTTAAAGTTATCTAACCCTACGAAATTTTTATTCTTAGACATTAAGTTCCAATCTGTCATAGACAACCAAAATGCCCATACTAATGGGATTAAAAAGAAAATAATTGAATATGCCAAATATGGTATGTTAAATAGCCATCCTAAAAATCCGCCCTTATTTTTTAAACTTTCTATTTTATTCTTCATTTAGTGCCACTCCTTTACAAATAAAGCAAAGATAAATTTCTCATCTTTGCTTTATTATAATAAACTATTCTAAGCCACCAGCTTGTTTCATTGCATCAAATGCTTCATCTACATACTTTGTAGCATCAGTTACAGTTAAAGCATCTGATGATAATGTAGTTTCTAAGTATGCAGCTAAGCTATTACCTAACGCTTCTTGTATTTGTGCCATTTTATCGTGCGGCATACCTGGAATAGCATATTCCACTTGTCCAGCTAAAGCCTTTAACTCTTCATTTTCTGCTAAATACTTAGAAAACTCTTCATTTTCTAATAAGTCTCCTCTTACTGGTAACATTGTAGTAGCTTCTAACCATTCTAAATCTGTTTTTGCTGAATTTTCTTCATTATATAACCATTTCATAAATTCTATAGCACCTTGATGAATTTCATCTGTGATATTATCTGCTTTATATAAAACTAGTCCCTTTGCATCTGCATAGTTATAAGGTGTATCTCCTTGATTTTTCACTATCATTGGACCATAAGTATAATTTTCTCCATAAACTTTTCCGCCTTCTCTTAAAGCTTGAATTTCCCATGGAGCTGCTATTGTGAATAAAACTTGTGGATTTTCTTCTGCCCATATATTAGGTACTTCTGATGTTAATAGTGTGTTACCTAATGATCCAAAGAATTCAAATGATTCCTTTGCAATTTCTTTATCTAAAACTAACTTATTTCCCTCTACCCATGACTTTCCGCCACTAAATGCTAAGTAGATATTTTGGAAATCTGATGATCTGTCCCACCATTGATCTGGTCTAATTAAAGAGTTTCTATAGAATACATGTGTCACTCCTATAGCTGACATCTTATCCTTATTTTCATTAAACTTAGTAATTACGCTATCAAATTCTGCTTTAGTTTCTGGTGCTTTATCAAATCCTAACTCTTTTAAAGCTTTTGTATTCCATTGTAATACCATTGGATTAACATACATTGGAATTACATATTGACTTCCTTCAATTTCCCAACCTGGCATTACTGATTCTAATGCTCTGTTTTTCACTATATCTTTAAACCAATCTTCATTTTCTAATGAGTAAACTGCTTCTGATTGTGCTAATGTTGTAGCAAATCCCCTATTTATATTTTCTGAAATCGCTGGTGCTGTTCCTGTTGCTAGTGCATTTTGTATTCCAGCTTCTGATGATGGTGTTTCAGGCATTTGTTGAACTTCAAGTTTTACAACTTTATCTCCTACCTTAGTATTAGTAGCATTAAATGTTTCTGCTTTACTTGTCCAAAAATCATATTGAACTTTTTGAGGTGCTGTCCAGAAGTTTACTGTTATAGTATCTCCTGATGAAGCTCCCTCACCATTTCCACCTGAGCATCCAACTAATGAAGTTACCATCATAGTGGATAAAGCTAGTGCTGATATAATCTTAGTAATTTTACTCATAAAAAAATCCTCCCTTTAATTTACTTTAAATTTAATTTATTATTAATTATTCATATTTAAGTTTAACTATAAATTTGGTTTAAATACTAAAAATTATTACTAGAATTTTAGTGAAAACCTCTTTTTGTAAACCTTTCAATTATTATTTTAAATTTATTTAACTTTAATTTCAATGCTAATTTACTTTAATTTTCTATTTTTTAAATTTATTTCTTTATTTTTTTCAATTTAAATCATCCTTATTTTATATATTTCTATTTTTTCAATTTAAAATTATTGCTATATTTTAAAAATTAACGTAGGATTCTCTTATTTTATATCTTTTTAAATACTTTATTTTTTATATAAAAACTTAAATTTTTCTTGTATTTAAAGTCTATTTTTTACGCTTTATCATCTCTTCATTTCTGCATATAATTAGATTAAACGCTTACATGGAATATAGTTATTAATTACAAAAAAAATCAAAAATATTTAGTAAAAACTTAAGAGGTGAAGCTATGAATAAAGAAAAAAGATTTTTTAATAACCCTATTTTATCTGGATTTTACCCAGACCCTTCAATATGCAGAGCTAATGATGTTTATTATTTAATTACATCTTCATTTGCATACTTTCCAGGAATTCCAATATTCCATAGTAAAGATCTTGTTAATTGGAAGCAAATTGGACATGTTCTAGATAGGCCATCTCAACTTCAATTAGATGGTGTTGGTATTTCAGGTGGGATATATGCTCCTACAATTAGATATTATAATGGAGTATTTTATGTTATTACTACTAACATAGGTAATGGTGGTAATTTTATTGTAACTTCTAAAAATCCAGAAGGCCCTTGGTCTGATCCATACTGGATTGAAGATGCTCCTGGAATTGATCCATCATTATTCTTTGACGATGATGGAAAAGTTTATTATACAGGTACAGCACAAGCTATAGATTCTGTTGAATTCCATGAAAGTGAAATATATTGTCAAGAATTAGACTTAAAAACTATGAAACTAGTTGGAGAAAGATTTGGTCTTTGGAGAGGTGCATTAAAAAATGCTAAATATCCTGAAGGACCACATTTATACAAAATAAATGATTATTATTATCTTATTATTGCCGAAGGAGGCACAGAACATTTCCATGCAGTAACAATTGCAAGAAGCAAAAATATTTTTGGTCCTTATGAAGGTTATGATGGAAATCCAATTTTAACTCATAGACATCTTGGTAAAAAATATCCTATTTCTAACCCTGGTCATGCTGATTTAATTGAAACTCAAAATGGTGAATGGTGGATGGTTGCCCTTGCTTCACGTCCTTATGGTGGATATTATAAAAACCTTGGTAGAGAGACATTTTTAGTTCCTGTGGAGTGGGAGGATGGATGGCCTATAGTTAGTCCTGGAACTGGTAGGATAGAACATACTTATACTTCTCCTAATTTGCCTTATTATCCAGTAGAAAACCTACCTATTCGTGATGATTTTAATAATGAAACTCTAAACTTTATTTGGAATTCTATTCGTACACCTAAAGATAACTTTTATAGTCTTACAGAAAGAACTGGATTTTTAAGATTAAAACTTAAACCTAAAAAATTAATAGATATACTAGATTATGATTCTTCTAACAGTTTATATGATCTTAATCAAACACCAAGTTTTATTGGAAGACGTCAACAACATATAAATTTTGAAGCAAGTGTCAAGATGGAGTTTGATCCAAAAAATGAATTTGAAACTGCCGGACTTGCTTTAATTCAGAATAATAATTTTCAATATAGGCTTGAGTATTCTCTATTAAATTCTCAAAAAGTAATACGACTTATAAAAAGCATTTCTAAAAATGAAATAGATAATACTGGAAATTATGTATTTGAAAATATTGAAAATATTATTGTAACAGAAATTTTTGATTCAAATACTATCTATCTTAAAATAACTGCTTTAGGTCAAAACTATAATTTTTACTATGGTGATTCTATAGATAATATGAAACTTTTAATTGATAATGTTGACGGACGTATATTGAGCTCAGATATGGCTAGTGGCTTTGTAGGAACTTATATAGGTATGTTTGCTAGCAGTAATGGACATTCAAGTAATAATATTGCTGATTTTGATTGGTTTGATTATAGTGATATTTAAATGAATTTATGATGATTTTATAAAATCCCCCTCTAGATAAAATATTTGCTTTTATCTAGAGGGGGATTACTATATATTCTTAATTATACTAGACTTAATTATTTATTCCATAATTCTAATCTATCTTTAATTAATTCTGTCATTTCTGCATTTACTCTTTCTATATCATAGCTCTTTAATGTTGCTATTACTTCATCATAAGCTTTATCAAAATTATCTGGTGATCCAAGTATTGCTTGAGTAATTGCTTGTTGAGTGTAATCATCAGCTTTCTTTTGAATTATAGCTATATCACTATCACTTGGTATATTTAATTGCCATACTTGTCCGTGATTAGAAATACCTAATTCTTCATCTGATGGGAATAAATCTACCCAAGATTTAGCTCCATAAGCTGCTAATGTTTCTTTTTCTGCCTCTGTGTAATTTGATACTTTATTTTCTAAAGTATCTGGAGTATAAGAATCTCCATTTGCATCTAAAGCTCCAATACCTCTTTGTGGGAATGGATATACATATTTTCCAACTCCAGTTTTCTTACCAAAGTCTGCATCTGTATTTCTTTGCTCTTGAATTTCAGGTAAGAATTCTCTTTTTCCATCTTCATTAATTTTATAATGAGTTCCTTCAATACCCCAGTTTAAAAGTATTTGTGCTTCATCTGATGCAAGCCAATCTAAGAATTGAAATGCTCTGTCTGGATTTTCACAACTAGAAGTAATTGCAACTCCCCAGCCACCAGTAAATCCGTAGTCTTTTAAGCTTTGATCTATATGTTTAGTTTCATCCATTACAACTGGAAGCTTAGCATATGTTGCTTCATCTTTACCTTCTGCTATTAAGCTTGTTACTGATGCTTGATAATCCCAATCTGCATCTGATAATCCAACTACTCTACCTGCTGCAATCTTAGCTTTATAAGTATCTTCTTTTTGAGTGAAAGATTCTGGATCTAATAATCCCTCAGCATTCATATGGTTTAACCATCTGAAATACTCTCTAGATTCATCAATCAAAAACTTGTAAGTTGCTTCTCCAGTTTCATCATTTACGACAAATTGACCATCATCTGGAATTCCTGCAGTAAGTGTAGCTTTATTACCTACAGTAATTAACCATCTCCAGTCACTTGCCATTAAAGATAAACCTATTCTAGCTTCTCCTGATTCTGTTGTAGGGCTCTTTGCTAAATAATCTTTTAAAGCTTTTTCATAATCTTTTAAATTCTTTATTTCTGGATATCCTAGCTCTTTAAGAGCTTGGTGCTGAATTTGCATTGTACCTGATGGAGCAAATACTTTATTTACAACTCCATAAGTACCCACTGTATATATTGATGGATCTTCATTGCTATTTCTTAATCTATTTAATTGATCTCCATATAAAGCTTTTATATTATCTCCACTTTCTTCAATATAATCATCTAATTTAAGTATTGCTCCTGCATCTATTAACTTAGATGTATCTCCTTTAGCATATATTAAATCTGGATATTCTCCTCCTGCTATCATAAGTGGAACAGCTTGAGTATCCCCTGCTACTGGATGTTCAAACTTTAAAGTAACACCTGTTAATTCTGTAATCTTCTTAGCTACATCATCATCAAAAACCATATCCTCTGTTAAGTCAGCTGAGAAAATCGTAAATGTTATAGGTTCTTTATCTCCTCCAGCGGAAGTTGAGCCTTTCTCTTTCTTACCACATCCAACAAAAATTGATGTAGTCATTAAACCTGCTAAAAGTAAAGATAAAACTTTTTTCCTCTTCATTTTATTTACCCCTCCTAATAATTTTACCCACCATGGGTTATAAAAATAGAAATTTTATTGTTTTGTTTTTTATTATTTAAACAAGCCACCTTATAAAAATAGGATTTCTATTTTAAGTTATCTGCTTTTTAACTTTATAAGATTTCTTGTATTTAAACTATATTAAAATTATCATATAAAACTTTTAAGTTTACAGAAATTAGCTTTTTACAGCGCCTAAAGTCATACCTGATACAAAGTATTTTTGTACAAATGGATATACTAATAATATTGGAACTGTTGCAACCATTGTTATTGCCATCTTTATTGATTCTGGATTAGATCTTGCTGTATTTTGTAGATTTGGATTATGGATATCTACCGTTGCAGCCGCATTGTCCATTATTTTCATAAGCTCATATTGTAGTGTTGTTAAACTATCATTAGTTCTTGCATATATATAAGTATCAAACCAACTGTTCCATTGGCTAACTGCTATAAACAATGCAACTGTTGCTATTACTGGTAAACATAATGGGAATACTATCTTTGTAAATACAACCCAGTCATTAGCTCCATCTATTGATGCTGATTCATATAGCGCCTCAGGAAGCCCGTCCATAAATGATCTTATAACGATAACATTGAATGCAGAAATTAATCCTGGCAAAATATATACTGCAAAGTTATTTACTAAACCTAATTGTCTAATTACTAAGTATTCTGGAATTAACCCTCCACCAACATACATTGTTACTATAAATAATATAGTTACAAGCTTATTGAAGACAAAATCTCTTCTGCTTAATGTGAAGGCAACCATTGTAGTTGCTATAACACCCGTTACTGTACCAATTACAGTTCTTAAAACTGAGTTTACAAAGGCTCTTGGTAATTTAGTACTACCACTAAAAACTTCTTTATAATTTTGTAATGTAAACTCTCTTGGCCAAATATGAATTCCACCTCTTACTGTATCTGTTGCATCATTAAAAGAAATTGCTAAGACATTTAAGAACGGATATAAGGTAATAACTAGAATAAATAACATTATTAAAATCAATACTATATCAAAAGCTTCAATTTTATTTTTTTTCTTTTTCAATTTCATATTAAGTACCTCCTTTATAGCTTTACTATTATTTTAGTAAGCTTCCTTCTCCATCATTAAATTTCTTAGAAAGCTTGTTTGCTCCAAATATTAGTACAATTCCTACAACTGATTTAAAGATACCTATAGCTGTACCAAATGAATATCTAAACATTCCAATACCATAATCTAATGCATATTTATCAATAACTAAAGCTTTACTTGCAACTGTTGGGTTACTAAGTAACATTTGCTTTTCAAACCCAATATTTAATATGTTTCCTATACTCATTATTAATAAAACTAAAATTGTATTTTTTATTAATGGTAAGGTAATGCTAAACATTCTTCTAAATCTTCCTGCTCCGTCAACTTTAGCTGCATCATAAAGTTCTGGATCTATTGCAGTCATAGCCGCTAAGTATATAATTGCATTCCATCCCATTTCCTTCCACACATCTGAAACTGTAACTATTCCCCAAAACATATTTTGATTTTGTAAGAATTTAATCGGCTCAGAAATAATATTTAAACTCATTAATATTTCATTTATTACTCCTGTTTGAGATAAAATATTTGTTACTAAAGCAGCTGCAACAACCCAAGATATAAAGTGAGGTAAATAAGAAACAGTTTGTACTATTTTCTTAAGCCTTGTATGTCTAAGCTCATTTAAAAGTAAGGCAAATAGAATTGCAGATGCTGTACCAAATACTAATCCAAGAATACTCATTCCTAAAGTATTTTTTAAAGATTCATAAAATAATGGTTCCTTAAATAATTCTATAAAGTGCTTAAACCCTACCCATTCTTGTTCAAAGAAAGATAACTGAGGTTTATAATTTTGAAAAGCCATTGTCCATCCGAATAAAGGTAAGTACTTAAAAATAATTACCCACAATACAAATGGGAAGGACATTGCTATTAGCACCCATTGTTTTTTGATATTTTCAAAAGTAATTTTCCTCTTCTTTTTAGGTTTACTTTCAGTTTTTAAATCTACGTTTTTTACCAGCTGCATTATTTATCCCTCCATTTTCTTCAACCTTTGCTTCAACTGTTAATATAATAATAATCTCATTAACAATTTCTTCATACCTACAAAAATGTATATGTTTTCATATAAAAATTAGAGGGTTAAAATGTCAAATTTAATGGGTATAATTCCTTAGGAGCAAAGCCTCTGTCGCCTATATATTCAAAGCTGTGAAAAACTAGAGAAAGCTCATGCTTACAAGACTTAGCTATACTAAGCAAAAATAAACTGCACTAAAATATCATAATTAGCTTTACAATCTACCCATAAAATTTGATATATTTATCATGGATAATTGCATATTTAACTCTAGATATTTTTAATGCAGTTTATTATTTTTCATTAATATAAAGTCTACGCTAACTAGTTATGTTTCGTAAGCTAGATAACTAAACTAATTTTAAGAATTTTTATTATTTAATCACAGCGAGTTATGAAAATTTAGTCGTCTTAGATATCTTAAATTTAAAATCATGTTGTCTATTATATAAAAATCAGAAAGTTAATACATATCACTAACTAAATTATAAGTATAATTTATCGTAGCCATTATATTCTCAATTTAACTATTGTATTTCTCCTTCAAATAATTTTCTGCATCTATTAGTACATTTTTTTCTAGAATTAAAATTAAATATGCTAAAGCTATTGGTCCAAATAATACTCCAAATAAAGATATTTTAAAGAATTTTATTATAAATAAAGCTATTATTGTTATTGAAAAAATAGTAAGTGTTATATAAAATTTCTTAAAAGTTAATTTAATAGCAAGCTTAAATACATCCTTTGTCCTAGCATTTATTCTTGCAATAATAGGAAATACATATAAACTAATTGCAAGTGTAAAAATAGCAATTGCTATAAATATATACGAAATAATATCTACTCCTACTTTAAAGAAATGTTCTATATCTAAATAACTCATTAAAAGTATAATACTGATTATTGCGCTAGCAAAAATACCTTGTAAAAAGTTTAATTTATAAAAATATAAAAAGTCTTTATGGACACCTGTTTCTTTTTCTTTAATTAGCCTACCTAATACTGAAAACATGGTTGAAAGTGCAGGTCCAATTAATATTCCCAGAAATGATAGAATATAAATTGAAAGATTGCTACCTGAAAATATAAAATAAGCTATAAAGGGAGATATCGCTATTAGAAAGTATATATTTGTCATAAATATATATATAAACCTTTTAGTTAAATAATAAACCCTATTACTTTTCAAATTATTGTTATTGCTCATTTAAACCATCTCCTGTTTTGACATTTCCTTCTGCTTCTTATAATTTAGTGGGCTTATACCTACATATTTTTTAAATTTACTATGAAAATAATCTATATTCTTATATCCAATACGCTCACATACCTCATAAACTTTAAGATTTTCTTCTACTAATAACTTTTTACCCTCTTCAATTCTAATTTTATCTAAATAAGTATTAAAAGATTCCCCTGCATAACTTTTAAAAATCTTCCCTAAGTAGGCACTATTATAGTTAAATATTTCTGCTAGGTTCTCAAGCTTCAAATCCTTATAGTAGTTTTTTTCCACATATTTAACTACTCTCTTAATTGATGAATTATTAGAGTTTGTACAAATTTCCTTAGATATTGATGATAATCCTTTAAGTAAAACTTCCATTACTCCCTTTAGATTTTCTTCATAATAAATTTTATCTATTATCTTTTCTTCAATTTTTAAATTTTCCTCTTTAAGCTTATAATCCTTTTTTATCTTTTCCTTAAAATCTAAAAGTGATCTTGTTATTGTAACCTTAATTTCATCTTCTCTAAGTCCTTTTGCTCTAACTAACTTTTCTAATATATTTAGATTTTCATTAAATTTATCCTTTTGACCGATTTCAGTATAAGTAATTATTTTACTAAGAATTTTCTTTTCGTCTAAGTTTAAATCTACATTTTCTTTTTCAACTAATAAATTAGATGCTATTTCTGAATTGTTAAATAAAAACTTATTATTGGTTAAATTCTTTGCACTTCTATAAGACTTATAAATATCTTGAATGTCATTGACCTCTTCACCTAATGCTATGAAATTATTTCCTCCTAAGCTTTTATCCAAACTTAACTTTACATTGTTTAATAATTTATGAGCATAATTTACATTTATATTTCTTATTACTAGTGCCAGTCTATCACCTAATTTAATAATATCTATATTTTCCTTTTCATCTATATTCTCTAAAATAATTTCTTCAATCTTAATTATATTATCAAAATTATATTGATTTAAAGAGTTGCTTATAAGTGCAACTTGAAAACTGGAAGTATTTAAATTATTTTTTATATCCTCATATTCACTTATATCTTTTTTTAGAATTAACTGTGTTAATACATATTGTCTTAATGCTATTTTATTTTTTTCTACTCTTGCTTCATTTTTTTTCTCTTCTTCTATTTCTTTTTTTAACTTTAATGCTATTTCTAAAAGTTCATCTTCATCTATTGGCTTTAATAAATATTCTTTGACACCATATTTAATTGCTTTTTGAGCATATTCAAAATTTGAATACCCGCTAATAACTATAAATTTACCTTTAACACCATTTTCCTTGGAGTCTTTTATTATATCTATACCAAGCTTTCCTGGCATTCGAATATCAATTAAAATTATATCTGGCTTTAAGTCTAAAATCTTAGAGTATCCTTCATCTCCATCAGCAGCTTCTCCACATATTTCAAACCCATTTTCTTCCCAATCTATAATATGCTTTAGTCCCTCTCTCACATAAGGCTCATCATCAATTATTAAAACCTTTAACATTGAAATTCTCCCCCTCTTCTAGTAATAAAATTAAGCCAAAGAATGTATATTATTTCTGCCATCTCAAAACTAAAAATATCTATATTATTCAGATGAAATTATTATAAAAGTTCAACTGGCTTTTTACTTGGCAGTAATATTATTACTTTTGTTCCTACATCTATAGTACTTAAAATATATAATCCATATTCTTCTCCATAAAACATCTTTATTCTTTCATTAACATTGCTAATTCCTATACTCTTTTTATTTTCATTATTATAGTTTCTTAATTTCCCATTTATATAATCTAATTTCTCCTTAGTTATCCCAACTCCATTATCTGAGACTTCTATTATTAAATAACCTACCTCATCATAAATAGAAACATCTATTTTCCCCATCTTTGTACTGCCTTCTAGACCATGAATAAAAGCATTTTCTACTATTGGTTGTAATAACAATGGTAAAATTTCATATTCATCTGCATTTACTTCAACCTTAAATTCATATTCAACTTTTCCTTTAAATCTTAGCCCCTGTATTTCTAGGTAACTTCCTATAATATCAAGCTCTGATTCTAAAGTAACTACTTCATTAGTAACTTCTAAATTTCGTCTCATGATTTGACCTAGTTTTTTAACTATATTAGCAAGCTCCCTATCTCCATTACAAAAGGCTCTCATCCTTATAGTTTCTAAAGTATTATATAAGAAATGTGGATTTATTTGGCTTGCAAGCATCTTAAACTCTGCATCCTTTTGTTTTACAATTAACCGTTTTTGCTCAATTTCTTTAACATATACTTCATCTATAAGCTTTTTAATACTCTCGACCATAATAGAAAAATGTTGATAAATATAACTTATCTCATCCTTACCTTCTATTTTTTCTTTTATCTCAAAGTTTCCTTCAACCACTTTGGATATTTCTGCACTTAAAAGACCTACTCTATCCGAAAATAACTTTGAAAAATATAATATAATAATTAATGATATTGTTATCGCTATGCTTATTATAGCTATACTTTTGTCTATTGCATCCCTTGATTGCTCCATTATTTGATAAACTGGAACACTAACTACTACCTCAAATATATTATTAAAAGATTTATCTATCTTGTATTTTTCCGAAATAACATAATTTTCACCTAAATTAACTTCTTCTTTAACATCATTATAATAATCTACTTCATCATCATTAGGAATTAAAACTAATTCACTACCTTTTTCATATTCATCTGAAGCTACCACTGTTCCATCTATCAAAATACTTGTAGGATATGGTTGCTGTGAAACTATTTCCCTAAGCTTTGAATTTTGAAGGCTTATTACTAATACCCCAACATGTCCATGTACATCACAATATATATCTCTAATTAGCGCTAAACTATATTCCTTTGTAATATTATCAAAATTATACTGCCAGGTTATTATCCCTTTATCTTCCCTTGCCTTCTTATACCAGTCACTATTTTTAACTTCATCATTTACTTTAACTATAATTGAGTTATCTAATATTGATTGATTTTCTACATATAATCTTATGGTAGACAAATCATTATAGTATCTTAAATAATTATCTAAAATTGGATATTCATCATAAGCCTTTACATTACTCCCATAATCCTGGTATTCAGTTTTAACCATATCATGAAGATTTCCATCTTGATAAATCATATCAGATGTTGCTGTTGCAAACCTTAAAGTTTCATTTAATCGTTGTTTAATTTGCTTTGATGTATATCTCGCATCCTTTTGTGAGTTTTCAACTACCACCTTACTCATATTTGTAGTAAAATAAACCCCAACAGTTAAAACGGTAACTACAACGATAATAAAATATACGATTAAAAGCTTAGTTCTAATCTTCATATTATTTAAAGCATTCCTTAGACTATTTAAGCTACCTTTAAAAACATTTAAACTACTTTTTAGCTTGTCCATAATTACCCCTTATCAGTTTTCTTTATGTAAACATTTATAAATACTATTTTAATGTATCTTTCTATTTATGTAAACATACACACCTTCCAATATCCTAATGAAATCACTGATTTTTTTAGTAATTTTAATATAATTAATAACGTATTAATAAATTTTTTTATATTATAAAATTTAGTTAATTATATAAAAGTTTAATTAACGGTCTAAAAATTAATAAAAATATTCAAATTGGAGGGAATGAAATGATTAGTTCAAAAACACCATTTATACTATATGGTGGGGATTATAATCCTGATCAATGGCCAAAGGAAATAATAATTGAAGATATGAAATTTTTTAAAGATGCTAATATAAATGTTGTAACTTTGCCTGTATTTAGCTGGGCATTATTACAACCTGACGAAGATACTTATAACTTTGAATGGTTAGATGAAATTCTAGCTCTACTTAAAGAAAACGATATCTACGTTTGTATGGCTACTTCTACTGCTGTTCAACCTAATTGGATGTCAAAAAAATATCCTGAAATATTACCTACTGATTTTAATGGTATAAAAAGAAAGTTTGGAGGAAGAGTTAACTTCTGCCCAAATAGTGAGAAATATCGTGAGTTCTCTGTAAAACTTGCTACAAAGCTTGCAGAAAGATATAAAGATTATTCAAACATAATAGCTTGGCATATAGGAAATGAATATGATAACTATTGCTATTGTGAGCACTGTGAAAATAAGTTTAAAGAATGGGTAAAAAATAAATATAAAACTATTGAAAATGTTAATAAAGCTTGGAATATGAACTTCTGGGGTCACACTCTTTATAGCTTTGATGAAATAGTTGCACCTTCTGGCTTAAGTGAAATGTGGATTGGATATGATAAGCAATGCACTAACTTTCAAGGTATTGCTTTAGATTATAATAGATTTATGTCTGATTCTATTCTTGAATGTTATTTAGGAGAATATAATGTTTTAAAAACTATAACTCCTGATATAAAAATTACAACTAATTTCATGGGTACTTTTAAGCCTTTAGATTATTTCAAATGGGCTAAACATATGGATGTAATTTCATGGGACAACTATCCTGGTTTAAATGCTCATCCAAGTGATACTTCAATGCGTCACGATTTAATGAGAGGCCTAAAGAACGGGGAGCCTTTTATTCTGATGGAACAAACTCCAAATCAACAAAACTGGCAACCTTATAATAGTGTAAAAAGACCTGGAGTTATGAGGCTATTAAGTTACCAAGCCATTGCTCATGGCGCTGATACAGTTATGTTCTTCCAAATGAGACAATCTATTGGAGCCTGTGAAAAATATCATGGTGCAGTCATTCCACATGCAGGACATGAAAATACTAGAGTATTTAAAGAATGTGTAGCTCTTGGTGAGGAACTTAAGTCTTTAGGAGATACACTAATAGACTCAAAGTATGATGCTAAAGTTGCTATTATATTTGATTGGGACAACTGGTGGGCAGTAGAATTTTCAAGTGGTCCATCTATTCAGCTTAGATATGTTGAGCAAATTGAAAAGTACTATAAGGCTTTCCACAACCTTAATGTAGCTGTAGATTTTGTTGAACCAAATGGAGATTTTTCTAAATACTCAGTAGTGTTAGGACCAGTAATTTATATGCTTCACGATGGAGTTGCTAACAATATTAAAAACTATGTTTCAAATGGAGGAACATTCATAACTACTTACTTTAGTGGTTATGTAAATGAAAATGATCTAGTTCAACTTGGAGGTTATCCAGCAGAACTTAGAGACATGCTAGGACTTTGGGTTGAAGAAATAGATGCTCTACCTCCTGATATGAATAATTCTATTAAGTTTATAAATAATTTAAGAAATGTAATGAATCCTGAAAAAGCTGAGAATGTGGTTACTGAATTTAATAATGAAGTAACTACATCTAATGAAATAGATAATAAATCTAACAATGTAGGTACTAAGTTTAATAATGCAGTAACTACGTCAAATACTGTAGGTACTAAATCTAATGATAAAGTAACTACAATTAATAATGCAAGCATTGCTTCTAATGAAGAAATTTATGCTATGAAAGATAGCTATACATGCGATATGGTTTGCGATATCATCAATTTAGAAGGAGCTACTCCACTTGCTGTTTATGGTTCAGACTTCTATAAAGATACTCCTGTGTTTACAGTAAACAACTATGGCAATGGTAAGGCTTATTATATAGGATCAAATCCTGAACAAAACTTCTTAAATGACTTTGCAAAGTATCTTTCTAAAGAAAATAATTTATTAATGGATATTCCAAAAGTTGATGGAATTGAAGTAACTAGAAGATTTAAAGATAATTATAGCTTAACATTTATTTTAAACCATACTAATGATGAAATTAATGTAGCTTTAGATGATAAAGAATATATAAATTTATTAAATAATACATCTGTAAAATATAATTTAACATTAAAAGCTAAGGATGTAGTTATATTAAAAGCAGATAATAATTAAAGCCAGTTAATAACTTTTTTCATATAAATCTCTTAATATATAATAAGGAACTATTTAGCAAGTGATTTTTAAATCATTTGCTAGATGGTTCCTTTTATAGCTTGTATTAAAATCAACTTCCAACTTTCTAAGCCCCAGGGGAATTTCCCCTGGGGCTTAGAAAATGGTGTTAGACTTATTACTCTACTTAAATTAGCTTAACTTTCATAAAGTCCTCTTCTAAAAATTCATTTAAATTTTCTCTATTATCTCTTACTATCCACCTTTTAAATGCTGCAAAAGGCGATGAAGGTTTCAATTCTCTTATTATTAAATATTTTGCATCTTCCTTATCTTCTCCTTCTGCTTCCCAATATTCATTTATTATGTTCATAAATTTTATTATTTCATTTCTAAGTTCTTTTTTAATATTTACAGCTTCCATCTCTTTCATTGCTGTTGTTCCATTATAAACCTTCTTTAGTAAATCAACAGTTTCATCTACTTCCTCTGAATCTACTATTGGTTTTATTTCTATATATTCATCCCATGCAAAATTGCCTTCTTTTCTAAATGAAATAACTTCATCAACATCAACTTTAGTACAATCTAATATATTTTCATATCTAGAAAGTTTTATATTATTACAATGTCCACATACTAGAAATATATTATCCCAATCAAACTTTAAATCCATATCTTGATCCCTATGAGGTCTTAAATGTTCTATATTGTAAGATGTAACTTTTTTATTTTCGCAAATATAACATTTATTACTAAAAATTAATTTTAATGCATCTATAACTTCTGGCTGATTATAACTTCCACTTAATTTTTCTTTTTCTCTTTTTAAAACATCCTTTGCAGTAATTATTTGGTCAAAATTCTTATTTCTATCTACTTTAATCACTTATCTTTTTCTCCTAAAGTTCTCAATTTCATTAAATTCTGCTTTTAATTCCATTGCTAAATCATTAGATGCATTTTTAATTTCTACTCTTAATTCCGCTCTTCTTGCTCGTTCATCTTCGCTTAATGAATCTTTTAATACTAATCCCCTATATTCAGATATTTTTTCTTTTAATTCTTTAGAATAATTATCAACATCAAAATATCCCTCTACTATTCCTTCATAAGAAAAATTCGATAAATTTTCTAACCTGATATTCTTCTCTAAATCATAGACTACAGCATCTTCTATTGAGTTTAATACAAAAGGTGAATGAGTAGTTACTATAAACTGTATATTAGGGAAAAATTCAATTAAAAATGGTAATATCTTTTTTTGTAACTCAATATGAAGATGAGTTTCTAATTCATCAATTAACACTATTCCTTCTATATCAAAAGAATAGTTTTTTTCTTCACTAGCTCTATTTTTATCCATTCTTAATATTAAATCAGATATTATATTAATTATAGATGAATATCCATCTGACAACTCATTCAAGCTATATGGTTCTCTTCCCTCTTGCATAATGCTAAAATTATAATTTCTATAATTAAATTTCAATTTTATACTTTCATCATCTAATATAGTTCTAAATGCATTTTCTAATCTATTGAACCAAGAATCTATATTTTCAACAACATTCATATCATTTTCATTTCTTGCAAAGGACTGCTGAGTCTTTAAATCAACAAGATATTTTATAAAAATATTACTTGGAGATTCTTCTAAGGAATAGACATCTTTTAAGTTTACTTTTTCTACTCCTACTGGTACTTGAACTTCCGTTTTTCTATTTGCACCATAATAAGCTAAGATAAATTTACCATTTTTATATAAGTTTACTAAACTACTTTCATCTCCTGAAAAGTTTAAATTTAAATTCGAATTTGCATGATTATCAAGATATGAATAATTCCTATCTATTTCCTGTTTTAGATTAAGTCTTTTTTCTTCATCAACTTCATTATCTAATTGATTTGAAAATCTATCTATCTCTTGCTTCCAAAACCTAATAGATCTAATAGAATCATTCTGAATACATTTAAGCCAATCTTTAATTGCACTTAAAGTTGTTGTCTTTCCCGCTCCATTTTTACCTGTTAGCAATAAATGCTTTGGCTCATTATCCGATAGCTTTATATCTATATTTTCTAAGTGTCTTAACTTATTTATATTTATTTCCGTTATATAATGCTTATTCAAAAAAAGACTCCTTTCCTTATTTAAATTATCAGCTTTATTTTATATTATATATAAAATAAATTTAAATTTTTAATTCTACATAGAAATATTTTATCATATATAAATATTTACTTAAACAAAAATAGGCCGTTTCAAAACAGCCAATTTTAGTATAATGTAAATCATTAAATTTTTAATTACTATGATAGTTTTTTATAAATATTATTTATATTATTATTCTTTCTTCTCCTACTACTAATGAATAACTCAATTCCTTTACTTCACTATAATTTTCTAGGTCAACTCTATATTTAATATTGCAAGTTTCATCAACAGTTGATTTTACTTTTAGTAATGTAAGTTTACTATCTTCCCAAGCTATATCTACTATAAAGCCACCTCTTGCTCTCAAACCCTTCACTTCTCCACTCTTCCAAGACTTTGGTATAGATGGAAGTATCTCTATATACCCCGTATGACTTTGTATAAGCATTTCGGCTATTCCTGCTGTTCCACCAAAGTTTCCATCAATTTGAAACGGAGGATGTACACAAAACAAGTTTGAGTATGTTAGTTTACTTAATAGCATATTTAAATATTTATTAGCTAGCTCTGGCTCTTTTAGTCTTGCATAAAAATTAATTATCCAAGCACAGCTCCAGCCTGTATGTCCCCCACCTTGCTCTAATCTTCTTGATAGAGTATTCTTGCATGCTTCAATTAAATCTTTATTTTTATATTCTGTAATTTCCTTGCCTGGATATAATCCAAATAAGTGTGAAATATGCCTATGGCCTGGCTCCTTTTCATCAAAGTCTTTAAACCATTCTTTGATACCATCATGTTTATTTATTTTATATTTAGGCAACTTATCTAAAGCTTTTTGTATTTTCTCTCTAAAGTCTAAATCAATATTAAGCTCATTACTTGCTTTTATTACATTATTAAATAAATCTCTAGTTATAGCTATATCCATAGTTGATGATTTACTAACTGCACATGCTCTTCCTTCATTATCTAAAAAGTTATTTTCAGGAGATGTTGATGGACATGTATTTAATACTCCATTACAATCTTCTTTTAACCAACTTAATAAGAAATTAGCTGAACCTTTTAAAATAGGATAATATTCTTTTAAAAATTCCTTATCTCTAGTAAAGTCATAGTGTTCAAAAATATGCTGACAAAGCCATGGACCTCCCATTGGCCAATATCCCCATTCACAGCTTCCTAAAACAGTATTGGAGTATCTCCAAATATCAACATTATGATTTGCTGTCCAACCTTCACAATTAAATTCTTCTTTTGCTGTTCTTGCTCCTGATATGCTAAGATCCTTAATCATACTTAGTAATGGTTCATGACACTCTGAAAGATTACAAACCTCTGCTGGCCAATAATTCATTTCTGTATTTATATTTATAGTATAATTACTACTCCAGGGTGGCCTTACTTCTTCATTCCATATTCCTTGAAGATTTGCTGGCTCACTGCCACTTCTTGATGAACTAATTAAAAGATATCTTCCATAATGAAAATAAAGAGTTATTAACCCTAAGTCCTCTTCTCCATTTTTAAATCTTTCAAGTCTTTCATCAGTTGGTAGTTCTTCTATATTTTTTACTTGTCCACCATCACTATTTTTAAATATATTTTGCTCTTGTCCTTTTGTATTTTCATTTTTTATATTATTTTGTACTTTTTCATTTTTTATATTATTTTGTACTTTTTCATTTTCATTATTTCTATTAGATTCTTTTCCTAAATGAAATTCCACTCTATTAAATAGTTCACTATATTCCTTTAAATGATTATTAAATAATTCATCATATGATAACTGTTTTGCCTTATTTATAATAATTTCACTTAAAGCCTTTTCATTTCTTCCTGCTGAACATTGCTTTATATTAAATTCTTCAAAGTTAGTACTTGCTGATAATATTAAAATTACCTCACTTGAATTTCTAACTTCTAATATATCTTCATTAACATTTACTTTTCCATCTATATTTTTAACATTTAACCTTGTACAGAATTTTGTTCCTAACTCATTATTTTCATCATAAATTATGGTTTCATCACTTACATAACTAGGCAAAATCTTAATTGGTGCTATACCTTTTAAAATAAGTCCAAAGTCTCCATCTTTATAACACTGACTTTTTAGTAAACTATTTAATCTTACATCAAAACTAAGACTTTGTTTTTTAGTGGAAGTTATCTTTATTACTAAAACCTTATCCTTTGCAGAAACGAAGGCTTCCCTTTTAAATTCTGTATTTCCTATATTATATTTAACCGTTACCAAGGCTTTATCTAAATCCAATTCTCTAGTGTAATTAGAGTATTTTTCATTTTCATAATAAAACTGTAAATTCAAGTCGCCAAGTGGTGCATAAGACTCTGTATATCCAGAAAGCATTTTTTCATTCATTAGCTTTTGCGCTTCAAAATATTCTTCTTTATCAATTAATTCTCTTGCTTTTTCTAGATAACTTTTTGCTTCGTAGTTTGTTTTATCTTTGGGAATTCCAGTCCATAGAGTATCTTCATTTAATGCTATTCTTTCTTTGAAGACATCTCCTAGAACCATTGCTCCTAAGCTTCCATTACCAAGAGGAAGGGCTTCTACCCATTCCTCTGCTTTTTCTTTATACCATAATCTCTTACTCATAAGTCACCGACTAAAATTTATATTGGTTTTTAATATTTATAGTTTCCTTTACTCTTAAATCAGCTGAAGATGAACCAAGGATTATATTAAAGTCACCCTCTTCTACTATCCATGAATTTATAGCTTCCTTATAAAATGCAAAAGCTTTTTTATCTAAAGTTATAGTTACTTCTTTTGTTTCTTTTGATTCTAGATGTATCTTTTCAAAGCCTTTTAATTCAATATTAGGTCTCTTTTCTGTAGCTTCAACATCATTGACATATAATTGAACAACTTCTGCTCCTGCTACATCTCCTGTATTTGTTACATCTAAAGTTACCTTTACTTCTAAATCATTCCCTAATTCTTTATCTAAATCGCCTTCTACATCAGATATATTCTTTGCCACTTCATTTACTGAAACGCTTAAATTATCATAAGCAAAGCTTGTATATGATAATCCATGTCCAAATGCAAATAATGGCTCTACATCATAACTTGAGAAATATCTATATCCAACAAATATATCTTCATCATATCTAACCTTATCACTTCCTGGGAATTCTCCAAGACAATGTGCAGGTGAATCTTCTAGCTTTCTTGGAATAGTAACTGCAAGTTTTCCTGATGGATTAACATCTCCAAATAGAACCTCTGCCAAAGCTAATCCACCTTCCATTCCATTATAAGAAGTTTGAACTATTGCTTTTGCTTCATCCTTAAAGCTTGACATATCTACAGGTGATCCTGTTGTTATTACAACTACTGTATCTTTATTTACCTTTAATAATTCTTCTATTACTTCATATTGATTATATGGAAGTGACATATTTGTTTTATCATTACCTTCACTATCTATATTTACTACATCTTCTTCTTTATTTGATTGTAAGGCATTTTGATATAATTCAAAGTTTTCCTTAGTATGTTTTAATCCTCCAACAAATATTACTGCATCAGAATTCTTAGCTAATTCAATTGCTTCATTTAATAGCTTTTCTCTTTCATCTTCTTTAAAAGTATATCCCTTAGCATATTTTACTTCTGTATTTCCACCAAGCTTCATCTTTAAGCCAAGAAGTGGAGTTACTTCATATAAAGCTTTAATTTCTGCTGATCCTCCGCCTAATGAATGTCTTATATCAGCATTTTCACCTATAATAGCAACAGTTTTAATTTCTTTTTCCTTTAATGGAAGTACATTTTCTTCATTCTTTAAAAGAATTACTGATTCTCTAGCTATTTCTAAAGTCTTTTGTCTATTTTCATAACTATTGTATGCTCCCTTTTTTCTATCTTCGGAGAACATATTTAATTTATACATTAACTTTAAGATATTTCTTATCTTATCATCTATAACTTCTTCTTTTACTAATCCTTCTTTTACAGCTTTTATCATTGGGTTTGCAAAGAAGTATTCATCAAAGTTATAAGTTACGGACATTTCTATATCCATACCAGCTTCTGCTGCTTCTTTAGTATCATGAATTCCAGACCAATCTGATACTAATACTCCGTCAAATCCCCATTCATCCTTTAAAATTTCTTGAAGTAATTTTGGATTATGAGCACAATAATGATTCCATATTTTATTGTAAGCAGACATCATGGAATACGTATTTCCTTCTTTTACTGCTGCTTCAAATGCTGGAAAATATATTTCTCTTAAAGCCCTATCACTAACTACAACATCTACATTTAACCTTTCTGTTTCTTGGTTGTTTACTGCAAAATGTTTAACACAAGCAGCAACATCATTTTCTTGAACCCCTTTAATATAAGGCACAGCCATTTCCTTTGTTAGATATGGATCTTCTGACATGTATTCAAAATTTCTTCCACATAGTGGACTCCTAATAATATTTATCCCTGGTGCTAATATTATATCCTTACCTCTCCCCCTTGCTTCATTTCCTAATACATAACCTTCTTTATAAGCAAGTTCTCTATTCCAAGTTGATGCTAATGCTGTATTAGATGGAAGATATGAAACATAATCATCACTATGACCATATGGAACCCAACTATTATCAGGAAATTCGTTTCTTACTCCCATTGGACCATCAGACATTTTTAAAGGCTTAATTCCAAGTCTTTCTACTCCTTCTGTTCTAAAAAGCCCTGCTCCATGTATCATTCCAACTTTTTCTTCTAAAGTAAGACTTCCTAATATTTCTTCTATTTTATTTTCATTAACTTTCATAACTAATCCTCCACTTTATTAATTTAAAATTGATAATGGACAATTGAGAATTATTGCCAAAACTCCTTAGAGTTTTCTCCTTAATTATCAATTGTCAACTGTCAATTCTCAATTTCAAATCTAGCCCCAGCAAAAGTTGTTAGCTTATACTGAGGCTATATTTATTAATATAAATTTATTTTAAGGTGCATGTTATTTTTGAGTCTTTATTAGATGGTGTTAATCTAACGCCTCTATTTTCGATTGTAATATCTGCTCCATCGACTTTTTCAACATGGAAGATACCATTTAATAAGATACTATAATTATCATTTGCTTCTACATCAAAAGTAACTACTTTATTATTTTTTAATGCTTTAGCCTTTAGTACAACTTCTGCATTTTGATTTAACACTTCAGTATAAGCTTCCTTATTATCTTCTAAATTAAATACTTCTAAAGTAACATCTTTACCATAATCATAATTTGGAACTTTATTATTTGCTCCTACTGCAACTATACTATTTTCTTTAACCATCATTGGGATGCTTAAATAATCATGCTTTTCTCTTATCCATCTTCCACCCTCATAAGATTTTCCACTTATAAAGTTAGTCCATTTTCCTTCTGGTAAATAGTATTCTGCTATTCCTTCTTCATTAAAGATTGGTGCTACTAAAATATTATCTCCAAGCATGTATTGTCTATCTAAGTATCTGCAAGCTGGATCATCTTGATTTTCTAATATCATTGATCTCATTACAGGGATACCCTTAGTTGATGCATCATATGATGTTTTAAATAAATATGGCATTATGCTACATTTTAATTTTGTAAAGAATCTAACTACATCACAAGATTCTTCATCATAAAGCCATGGCACTCTATAAGATGTACTTCCATGTAATCTACTATGAGATGATAAAAGTCCAAATGCAGCCCATCTCTTATATACATCTGGTGTTGAAGTACTTTCAAATCCTCCAATATCATGGCTCCAGAAACCAAAGCCTGACATACATAATGATAATCCACCTCTTAAGCTTTCAGCCATTGACTCATAATTTGAAGTACAGTCACCGCCCCAATGTACTGGGAATTGTTGTCCACCTGCAGTTGCTGATCTTGCAAATAAAACTGCTTCATTTTCTCCCTTAACTTCTTTTATAACATCAAAAACTACTTTGTTATATATTTGTGTATAGTAATTATGCATCTTTTCTGGATCTGATCCATCATAGTATTTACAATTTGTTGGGATTCTTTCACCAAAGTCAGTCTTGAAGCAATCGACTCCCATATCCATTAATGCTTTTAATTTATCCCCATACCATTTGCAAGCTTCTGGATTTGTGAAATCTACTATTGCCATTGCAGGTTGCCACATATCCCATTGCCATACATCACCATTTTTCTTTTTAATTAAATATCCTTTTTCTTTTCCTTCTTCAAATAATGAAGATTCTTGACCTATATATGGATTAATCCATACACAAATCTTTAATCCTTTTTCTTTTAATCTCTTTATCATTCCTTCTGGATCTGGGAAAACTCTGTTATCCCATTCAAAATTACACCAATTGAAATCTTTCATCCAGAAACAATCAAAATGGAATACATGAAGTGGAATATCTCTACTTGCCATTCCATCTACAAATTCATTAACTGTTTTTTCATCATAATTTGTAGTGAAAGATGTTGTTAACCATAATCCAAATGACCAAGATGGAGGTAACGCTGGTTTACCAGTTAAGCTTGTATAGTTTTCTAACACTTCCTTCATATCATTTCCTGTAATTATATAGTAATCTAAGCATTCTCCAGGAACACTAAATTGAACCTTTGTTACTTGTTCTGATCCAACTTCAAAAGATACTCTTTCTGGATGATTTACAAATACTCCATATCCTTTATTTGTTATATAAAAAGGTATATTTTTATAACTTTGCTCTGTACTTGTACCACCATCTTCATTCCATATATCTATAGATTGTCCATTCTTAACAAATGGAGTGAATCTTTCTCCTAGTCCATATACTGCTTCACCAACAGATAAACTTAATTGATCCCTCATGTATGTCTCAATATCTTGTTCATCTAAGAACTTTCCATCATTTCCTTTAAAATATGCAGCACTTCTATTTTCACTCTTTGTTAAGTACTTATCTCCATTATAGAATTCCATTGAGAAATTATTTTTATCTATTTGTACCTTCAAATCTCCAGATTGTACTGTTATAAATTCTTCATTTTCTTCTGTAAATATATTCTTATTATCTTCCTTCACTTCAAAATGTGGTCCTACATCTTGTGCTCCCATATAGTGATATGATCTTATTCTAAGAACATTTTCTAATGGTGAAGAAATCTTATAGGTAATAACTGGTCCCCCTAATGTATCACCTCTATGATTTATTCTATTACATGGTGTATACATAGTTAAAACCTTTTCATTTTTAGCAGAACTATATACTTCTTGTGGACTAAATCTTGTTATTCCATCTTTATTTAACCAACAACCATTACTAAACTTCATCATTATCACATCCTTACTTTAATTTTTTCTTACCTTTTATTTGGTATTAATATTAATTTCATACTAAACTTATTTATATTTTGTTTTATGCCTTTTTTAATTTTTCTTATAAACTTTCTGGCAATTTATCTTATATATCATTTGTAAATTTTCTTTTATACTTTTTTCATTTTATCTTAAGTTTTTTAGAAATTTCTATTCCTTCAAAGCTATTGTTAATTAGCTTTTACAACATTTACATACTCATTATATAGTACTATTAAATCTACATATACATAGTAAATTCTATATGTTTTATTGTAATAATTAGTGTTTATATAACTTCTTTTATATAGTTAAAATTTATAATGTATAGTTCAGTAAATTTTCCACTATACACTATAATTTTTTGCATATTACATTGCTTTATCCCTTTACTGATCCTGCCGCTACTCCTCCAACAATATATTTTTGTCCTAAAATAAATACTATTAACACTGGTAGAAGTGTTAGCATAATATCCGCACTAACTAGGTTCCAGGAGTTTTCAAATGCACCAAAGAAATTATAAACTGCTAAAGTCATTGGCCATTTTGCTGAATTATTTAGGTAATATAGTGGCATCGTAAAGTCATTCCATACTGCCATAAAATTCAAAACAAATAATGTTGAAATTATTGGTTTAAGTAATGGTAAAATTATCTTAGTGAAAAGACTTATTGGCCCACAACCATCAATTACTGCTGCTTCATCTATTTCTCTTGGAATAGTTGAAATAAATCCATAGCATAAAAATAAACTAAGAGGTATATTTATTGCTACATAAATAAGGATTACTCCTACTCTTGTATTAGCTAGATGCAATGCTTGTAATACTTTCATTAATGCAACATTATTTATTGGTATTGCTATACCAGAAATAATAAAGTAATATATAGCATTATTTATCCCCTTACGATTTCTAGCTATAACAAAAGCTGCTGCTGATACAACAATTACTATTATAGTTACACTTACTGTTGCATATAAAAGACTATTAAAAAATGAAGATATAAGTTTTCCTTGTTCTACTACAGTTTTATAATTTTCAAATTGCCATGAAGCTGGCAAAGAAAGTGTCATTCTATTTGATTCACCTTGTGTTTTAAAAGAGTTAAGAAATAGAACTACTAATGGTATTAAAATTATTAAACTTATAACTATTGTAATAGAATTCGCTAGCGTTGATTTTATGATTTTCTTAAGATTCCTCATTAAGCCTCAACCTCCTTATTCTCCATTGATTTAAGAATATAGTATAAAAGAAGTAGTAATATAAAGAATAAAATACTAGATAAAGTTGTTCCCATAGCATAATTACCTTTTGAAAATTCTTTATAAACTGCTGTATTAATTACTCCTGTTGCATTTCCAGGACCACCGTTTGTTAATGAGTAAATCATATCAAATACTCTAAATCCATATGTTACATTTAAAACAGTTGCATTTATTACTACTGGTTTTAATAAAGGTAATGTTATATTTTTTAATCTTTGCCATGATGTAGCTCCATCAATACTTGCTGCTTCATAGTATTCTGGTGCAATTGACATTAATCCTGCTATCATGACTACCATTATATATCCCATTCCCTTCCATGTATCTACTGCCATTATAGTTGGAAATACTACTTTTAAATCTGTTAACCAATTCTTAGTGAAAACTTCTAAACCAATTGTGTTTAAAAAATTATTTAGAAATCCTGTTGTTGGATGTAAAATACTTTTAAATACAAGTCCAACTACTAAATAAGACATAACTTGAGGTGAGAATATAATCATTCTATGCAAATTTTTAAACTTTATAATTTTTTGAGTTAATAAAAGAGCTAGTCCAAGTCCTATAACAGTTTTTAAGATTGTTGTTACTACTGTAAATGTAACTGTATTCCAAATATACATTCTGTATTCTGGTTTACCTTTGAATACTTCAATATAATTTTTTAATCCTACAAAATTAATTTCACTAGAAAAATTATTCCAATCAGTAAACGAATACATAATACCTATAATTCCTGGTAAAAAACAAAGTAAAAAGAATATAACTAATGCTCCACTTGTAAAATACCATGGATATAATTTTTTTCTATCCATATTGCTACCTCCTTTGACTCATCTATTTATGCTATTGTTATTGTTCTTATAATAATTATCAGTAATTAATTAAGGAAATAAAACTTATTAGTTTTATTCCCTCATCAATGATTTTTTCTAATATTTCTTAGTCCATTTTTATTTAAAACTTATTTATTCCAATATTCATCCTTTTGTAATCCTGCTTGTTCTGTACGCCTATCTATAATTATTTTTAATACTTCTTCTGGAGTTATAGCTCCAGTGTACATAGATTCAAGATCTTTACCTATTTCCATCCATTGACTATCAATATATTTTACACCAGCTTGTACTACCATTCCTTTTTCTAAAGAGTCTATATATTTTTGATCTTCTTCTGAATATTTTGATTTTATTTCAGGCCAGCATACTTCTGACAAACCTGGTTGACCATCTAATCTCTTTTGTAAACTTTCTGGTCTTGCCAAAAATTCAAAGAACTTTAATGCTGCATCTACATTTTTACCATTTTTATTTATAAAATAGGCATTACTTGCTGGATTCACTCCAATTGTTTGGTTATCTCCCCATGGCATTGTAAACATTCCTAACTTAGTGATATCAAAATCTGGGAAATCAGATTTTACTTCATTTCTCCAAGCTGATTCAGCTATAAACATTGCTACTTCACCTTTAGCCATTGCTTCTTTAGCATTTTCAACTGAATTACTTAAATAATCATCTCCGTAAAACCCTAAATCTGAAAATTCCTTTAATTGCTTTATTATTGTTAATAGTTCTGGAACTGAATCTAAATCCATTTCATTCTTATTAAGTTTTTCGTATAAATCTTTATGCTTTGCTTGATACATTGCACCTGTTTCAAATAAAGGAAGAACTTGATGCCATCCATTTTGAGTACCTTCATAAATAGGAGTTATTCCTGAATCCTTAATTTTTTGACATACATTCTTGAATTCTTCATATGTTGTAGGTACTTTTAATCCTAACTTTTCGAATATTTCTTTATTATAGATATAAAAGTACATTTTCTTTCCTGGGAATGTTATGCCATATACTTTATCGTTATATGAAATTGACGGAATTACATTTTTATCCATTCTCGAAACCCATTCCTCATTTGTTACTTCCAAAACATTTTTTTCCGGGTTTACTCTTGTAACTAAATTTAGTGGATCTGCATCTGCACAAAATATATCTGGCGCCTCCCCTGAATCAAGCTTTACTTTTAAAAGATCACGCCATTGAGCATCTGGTGAAATTTGAAAATCTACTTTTATTCCTGTTTCCTCTTCAAACTCCTTTGCTAAATCTTGCACAACTCCTGATGTTGGAAGACCTGATTGATGAGAACCAAAGGTTAATGTTATATTTCCTTCATTATCTGAAGAAGATGAAGAAGATGAACTACTACATCCTATAAATACACTTGCTGACATTGCCCCAATTAAGACAGCACTCATAACCTTTTTTAGCCTTTTTAACATATTAAATACCTCCCATATTTACTGTAACCTTATTTATTGGAAATCTCTTACAAGTTTATGATATCATTTACATTGATTGTATTACATAGATAAAACCGTTTTTTCATTTGTATTTTTTTGAACTGTATAATATAATATTTTCTGGAAGGAGTTTGAAAATGAAAGGTAAAGTTTATTACTCTCAAAAAACATATTTATTCTTTTTTTATGGACTACTAATAACAGTATTATTATCTATTTTTTTTATATACTTCTACTCATTTTATAAGAATAATATTATTAATGATGCTAAAGTTAAATCTGAATCACTATGTAAATCCATACAAAATTCATTAAATAGTGAATTGAGCAACATATCTACAATATCTATGAATATTGTATACTCAAATGCAATAAAAAAGAACTTTACTAATTTTTCTAACCACTATGATTCTAACGAAATAAATACATTATCGTTTTCTGATTTAAGAGAAAACGTTTTACCAATATATGATATTATTACTGCCATTATTGGCACATTTCAATCTGCTACACAAGTTAATCTTTATACTTTAAATGGTATGTGCATTGGGTCTGGTTATTTTCAGGGCGTAACTCAAGTTAACTTAAATGACATAGCTTGGTATGAACCTACTATAAATAAAAATGGCTATAAGCATATTTCTCAAATAGATACACTTCCAAACAATGAGAATTTATACCTTGAAAGTCCCAAATATCTAACCTTAACCCGTTTATTTTATAATAATAGTAATGAATCTGAAGGTATTGTTGAGGTAATTCAAGATTGTAATACCATATTTTCTTTAATTTTAGAATTGCAACAAAAGAATCCTTACACATCATTTTATATATATAATGAAAATGATGAATTAATTTACCCATATGAAATTAATACAAATGACGATATAGACTACTTAAATTTAATTAAAGAAAATTCACTTAATTATTCTTCAGCTGAATTTATAAAAGCTAATGACACTGATGAATATTTAATATCCTATGAAAAGCTCCAACAGTACGATTGGACAATCGTTATAAGTGAGCCTAAAAGCATCGTATTAGAATCATTAAATTCTTTTAAAATAAGCTTTATGGTTATAACATTTCTTTCGGTTTGTTCTACATTAATTTTGTGCTTTATTATTTCAAGCCGTATTACTTCACCTTTAAGCAAACTAAGCCATGAAACAATAAAAATAACACTTAATAATGTACTTTCTGAAAATGAATCTACTATTTCTCCTATTGACTCAAATATTGAAGAGATATCTGAACTCTATACAGCTTTTATAAATATGTATAAAAAGCTTAGGGATTCTTCACATGAAATTTTATTACTGAAATCAGAGGAAACTAAAGCGAAATTACAAGCTACCCAATCATTCATAAATCCTCACTTTTTGTATAATAGTTTAACAAATATAAGCATAATGGCTGAGGAAAATATGAATGAAGATATAATAAAAATGTGTGACGCACTTTGTAGTTATTCTCGCTATATAACTACTAGCCATGAAACTATAGTTTCACTTATTGAAGAGATTTCTTCTACAGAACAATATATAGAATGTATGAAAATCCGATATGGTACTGATTTTGTATATCAATCTGACATTAGTGAAGATACAAAAAATATATTTATTCCTAAACTGATAATTCAACCATTTGTAGAAAATGCATTCAAATATGGTTTTAGCACTTCACCACCTTGGTATCTTAAAATAAGTTCCTTTATTAAAAATGAAAAATGGATAATTCTTATTGAAGATAATGGTGGATGCTTAAGTTCTGATAAGCGTGATGAATTGATATCTAAATTTAATAATATAGATAAAAGTAAAGAACTATCATCTTTTAGTATCGGAGGACTGGGTCTAAAAAACGTATATATTCGCTTAAAGCTTCTTTATGAGGAGGAAAGTATCTTTCATATAGATAATTCAACACTTGGCAAGACTATATTTATGATTGGTGGACCAATTTATAGAAATAAGGAGGAGTTTTACAATGACCATACGCAAATATAAGTATATTGTTGCAGAAGATGAACACCTTATTAGAAAAAACTTAATAAAAAAAATTGACTCCGTATCTCTTAATCTTGAATTAGTTGGAGAAGCTAGCAATGGAGAAGAGGCTATAAATATAATAAATAAATTATGCCCTTCCATTGTTATTACTGATATAAAAATGCCTCGCTCAGATGGATTAGAGTTAGCAAAATATATCCACCACAATTATCCATATATAAAAACTCTTGTACTCAGTGGTTATAATTATTTTAATTATGCACAAGCAGCATTGAAATATGAAGTTAAAGATTTTCTTTTAAAACCAGTTAAAATAGATGAATTAAAATTATCTCTACAAAACATTATAGTTATGCTTGACTCAGAGAATAAAGAAAATGAATGTTTTTCAATAGATCCACATAACTTAAAACCAAAAGAATTAAGTAAATTACTTGAAAATTATTTATTAAATAATTATTCCACTATAACTTCAATTAATGATATCTCTGACAAATTTGGATTTACTAATGAATATTTAAGTAAGATACTAAAAAAATATATTGGAGAAACTCCTCTTAAATATGTAACAAAGATTAGAATTAATAAATCAAAACAGCTTTTGTTAAATCAACCTAATTTAGAAATAAGAAAAATTGCTGAACTAGTGGGTTATAATGATGCTTCTTACTTTAGCAGAGTGTTTAAATCAAATGTTGGTATATATCCTAGCGATTATAGAAATTCCATTATAAAATAATCTATTGAATTTACTTTTGACTAATATGCTATTATATAACCTTAATTTAAATATCATATTTTAAAATTACTTATTTTTTAATTATTAAGTTCTTATATTCTTAAAATATAAATAAAAGTTTTTATATTTTCTTTTCATAATAAAAGCCATGTATAAAATAATTTAAGTTACTATTTTATACATGGCTTTTATTTAGCTAAAATTTGCTAATCTCATCTATTTTCAAAATTTATAAATTGCTTATCTCTATATTCAAATATCTTTATTTCTTTGGCATCTAAATTTTCTTTATTCATATCAATTGCATTTATTGTACTATTATTATAAGTATTATAATAGTAGATTCCTTTTTCTTGAAGCATACAGGAAGTATATTGTGTTATATCGTTAAGGTTTTGTGGAGTAACAACTGATCCTTTTACCATTGCTACTGAATTTAATATATGAAAAAATTCATTAATTGCTGATATATAATCATCTCCAACTACTGCATTACTTCTTAAAAAAGTAGCTTTTACAAATCTTGATGGTGATGAAAAATCTCCTGGCAGACCTCTTCCTCCTGCACCTTGACCCAAAGCTTTTAATTCTACATCTCCCCATTTTATTTCTGATGGTTGATGCGAAGATACACCCATATATTGGGTCAAGTTAGTCATATGCCAATCAAAGGTTGGAGCATTAGTTAAAATTCCTATCTTATTTTCAAATATACGAAGCCCACCCTTTGTCTTTTCTACAACTACACATTCACCTTTTGCATCATATATAATCCAGTGAAGTGTTGGTAAAGGTATATTTTCATTTACAGGCCTTGCTACTAAATTTATCTTTTCTAAATCTTCCCTCAAATCATTTATACATTCAAAGTTTCCTAAAGCCCATAATATTAAATCATATGGAGCAATATTTATTTTTCTATCTACAACATCTTCTTCCCAATAAGAATATCCAGGAAAGTTTAATCCAGCACAAGCCAATCCTTTTTCATTCATTGCTTCAGCATAACATGGATGTTCATCTATTATAGTTCCCATTCCAATCATTGCATATTTAGTATTTTCCATTTCATTTGTAGCTCTATTTTTATAGGTAAAATTTCTTGGAACAAGTGCTACTGATTGATTAAAAGAAACCTCTATATCCATATTCCTTCCAAATAAATGATATCCTTCTTTTGTTTGTAAAGTTAAAGCTGTACACATATCGCTCCTCCTATATACTTCTATGATTTTCTTTTATATTTTTACTTGTATTATTTTTGCTTTATTTATATTCCCCTAAAATACTTAATTTAATTTATTATTACTTTATTTAATTATTAGGCTCTGTTTTAATTAAATGTTGATTTATTATACTATTGTGAGTAATTAAAAAATATAACATTAATATTTTTATGTAAATATAACCCATAATTAATATATAATAAAAATATACATTAATTAGCAATTGTATTATATTGCGCAATAAGTGATTTTATCGATTCATTAATTTTAGGAGGGGATAGAAATAATTAAAAATAATATTAAGGCTCTATTAATTCATATAGTAATTAGCATATTATCCTTTATATTTTCCATAATTCTCCACACTTCTTCTGCGAAGTGGATATCTGAGGAAGCTGCTAGACAACATCATGTTTCTATGCTTGGAGTTTCTATTTTAGTTATTATAGTTTCGTTATTTTTATACTATCATTTCAGCAAGAAGTTTTTAACCAATCAATTAGCTATTATAAAAAACATCTTATCATTGAGTATAATTGGGTTAATAGGCATAGTCTTTTGGTTTACTGCATTTTATATTGATTTAACAGAGACAACTCAAATTCTAATAAATTCAGGATTATGGCAGTTGTATAGTTTATATTATGGATATTGCATGTCCCTAGTTTATGAAATAAACGCCACTAATCCTTACATTATGCTTGTATTTGGAATCTTGCCAATTATTGTTATGTATGTAGGAGTAAAAAAGTCTAGCATTACCTAGACAAAAACAATACGTGGTTAGTTCAAAATATTAAACTATTTAGAATAAAAAGTGGACAATTAATCGTCCATTTTTTTATTTTCCAATATCAACATTAGTTTAAAACAGAGCCAATTATTAGTTTAAAAGGTTGCCCTTGACGGACAACCTTTATTATATTTATATTAACTTTCTTTGTATTAATCTCTTTATATTGCAGTAAAATTTAATTAGCTAATTAAGAAACCTGCCCCTCTAAGTCCAGCATCATCTCCGATTTCTGCTATTCTTATATCTATAGCATCTTTATTAATCACTTTTTCTTTAACTTTTTGTGTTATTATCTCTAACAATTCCTTATTATATAAGATTACAGAACCTCCAAGAACTATTACCTCTGGATCAGCAACTGATATTATGTTTGAAATTCCTATAGATAAATTTTCACATACTCTATTAATTAAGCTTTTTATTGAATCATCATTATTTTTATATAACTCAAAAACTTTTGGTGTATCTATGTGTTTTCCTAATAAATCAGTTGCTTGTCTAGATATATTAGGCCCGCTACATTGTCCTTCAAGTCCACCTTGAACTAGTCCTGAATGGCTGTATTTATCTTCGTTTATTATTAGGTTACATATTTCTCCTGCAAAGCTATTTGCACCATTTATAATTTTATTATCAATTATTAAAGCACCACCAACACCTGTTGAAACTGTAATATAAAAAACACTTTCAGCTCCTTTTGCAGATCCAATCATAGCTTCAGCAAGTCCTGCAACATTAGCATCATTATTTACTTCTGTTTTTAATGATGTTTTTTCTTCAAAATATTTCTTTACATTAAAATTATCCCAGCCTTGTAAATTAGGCGCTTTTAATATAATTCCATTTTTAATATCTAAAGGTCCTGGACTTCCAACTCCAATTCCTTTTATATTTCTATCTTTCCAGTTACTATTTATATGATTTATAATCTTATCTAGGTTATATTCAGGTCCTTTTTTTACTTGATTTTCTATTTTTATCTTTTCTATAATATTTCTTTCTTCATCTAATAATGCAGCTCTAATATTTGTTCCACCAATGTCTATTCCTATTATGTATTTATCATTACTTATTGAACTATTTTTCATTTCTTTCATACCCTCTTCATATTTTTCAATTTACCTTACCTTAGGAGAAATGCCCCTGGGGCATCTCCCATGGGGCTATCTAAAATCCATTATTTTCAGAAACTTCTTTTATCCATCTTCCTGATTTTTTTATTGTTTTTTCTTGTGTTTTTAAATTTAAAGCTATAAATCCATATCTATTTTTATATGCATTACACCAAGACCAACAATCAATAGGAGTCCATGTATGATATCCAAAGCAATTTGATCCTTCTTCTATTCCCTTATGAAGATTTTCTAAATGCTCTTTTAAGAATTCTATTCTATAATCATCTTCTATAACTCCATCTTCATTAATATACTTTTCTTCACCTTCTACTCCCATTCCATTTTCAGAAATAAACCATGGAATATTATTGTAGTTGTCCCTTATATTAATTGCTATATCATACATTGCCTTAGGATATATTTCCCATCCTCTATAAGGATTCATTCTTCTTCCTGGCATTTCATAATTATCAAAGTATTTATCTGGCATCCATGCAGATGATTTATCCACAGATTCACTAGAAATTTCCACATTTTCCTTTGATTTTATTCTACGTGGGAAGTAATAGTTCACTCCAAGGAAATCTATAGTATTTTCCTTTATTATCTTAAGCTCTTCTTCATTAGAATCCCATAATACATTATCATTTGTTAGAATTTCTACTAAATCCTTTGGAAATTCTCCTTTTATTGCTGGATCAAGGAATGATCTATTGAAGAATGCATCTGCTATATTTGCTGCCTTAACATCTTCAGGATTATTTATATCTCTTGGATATGATGGTGTTAAATTTAATATTACTCCTATTTGAGATCCATTCTTATCATATTTATTGTCTTTAAATAATTTTATAGCCTTTGCTGATGCTAAATTTATATTATATAAAACTTGCATTGCTTTTCTTCCATCAACAACTTTAGGATAATGGAACTTATATAAATATTGACCTTCTACAACTACTATTGGTTCATTGAAAGTTGTCCAAAATTTTACCTTATCAGCAAAAAGCTTAAATGCTGTTTCTGCAAACTTTACAAATAAATCTACAACATGCTTTGATTCCCATCCACCATATTTATCATAAAGTTCTACTGGTAAATCAAAATGATGTAAGTTTATTACAGGTATCATTCCATTTTTTATAGTTTCATCTATAACATCATTATAAAATCTAATTGCATCTTCATCTGGTTCTCCAGTTTCAAGATCCTTTATAAGTCTTGTCCATTGAATTGATGTTCTAAAACTATTTAAGCCTATTTCCTTAAGCATTTGTAAATCTGTTTTATAACTATTATAAAAATTAGATGTAACCTCTGGTCCAACTTTATCAAAAAATGCTTCTGGCTCTACTTCATACCAATGATCAAACACGCTTTTATGCTTTTTATTAAAGCTACCTTCACTTTGTGGACCTGAAGTTGCTGATCCCCACCAAAATCCTTCTGGAAATGTAAATTTGTTTTTCATTACAATGCCTCCCTTAAATCTGTAAATACTCTTTATTTTTTATTAGTAAATTTTTATTTTTTATTATCGTTTACATTAAAAGCTTAAATTCATAAGCTTTATTTTTATTTTCCTAATATTTCATTTAAAATCAGTATAAATACTGAAATTTAATATCTAAATTGAATTTTATAACTTTATCCTACAATAATTATATAGCCAATTTTATCATTTGTCTAGACAATTAGAATTATTGGCTATAGTTTTATCTTGATAAAATTATAATTTATAGTAATATATTTATATAATAATTAAAAAATTAAAGAATGAACAAATGAAAGAATCAATGATATAATTCACTACATTGAATTATTAATTATTAAAAGAAATGAAGATCTTCATTATTTCATTAAAAGCGAAAGGATATCTAATATGCCTAAATATAAAGAAATAAGTGATGAAATTAAACTTCGAATTGAAAATGGAGTCTACAGTGATCAAAATAATCAAATACCTGATGAAATTAGCCTTTGTAATGAATTTAATTGTAGCAGAATGACTATGAAAAAAGCATTAGATTTATTAGTTTTAGATGGCATTATATATAGAAAACGTGGACACGGAACTTTTATAATGGATAAACTACCTGATAATTCAAAGATAAATATATTTGATAGAGATTTAAATGGATTAACTAGGCTATCTCATGGTAATGTAAAAACAAAAGTTTTAGATTTTAAATTAATATTTGCTGATACTAATTTATCTAACAAATTAAATATAGATGAAAACTCCCCTGTATATGAAATATTAAGGGTGAGGTATATTAATAATGAGCCTGTAGTCCTTGAAAAAACCTTTATGGATGCTACACTAATCACTGGAATTAACCATAGTATTTTAGAACATTCAATATATGATTATATAGAAAGTACCTTAAAATTAAAAATAAGTAGTGCAAATAAAATTATTCGTTCAGATAAAAGCAATAAAGAAGATATTGAGTACTTAAATTTAGGTGAGCATGATCCTGTTTTAGAAGTTGAGCAAATTGCTTATATAAATAATGGAAAAGCATTTGAATATTCCATTGCTAGGCATAGATATGATAAATTCCAATTCACCTCTTTTTCAGTAAGAGTATAAACCAACTTCAATTTTAAAAGCCCTAGGGGTAATTCCCCTTGGGCCTAAATAAGTAGAAATTTTTTATGCTATATATCCCGTAAATAACTACAAGTATATTTTATTACATCTCTTATTCTATATAATTCACTTTCTTTATTTGTTTTTCTCCATATAACTGAATAATCGTAAAACCATTCCTCAAATTTCTCTGCTAATTCTTTAAAGTTATTACTCATACTAATACTTTCTTTAATATATTCTTTTATTACATAATTATTTATTATTACTACCATTATTTTGTTTATTAATAAAATACCTCTGGCTGCAACTATAAACTCTTGTATCATTTCCTTTGATTTTGTATCTTTTGTATTATGTGATAAATTTTCTAACTTTTCTTCTATTTTTAATATTTTTTCCTGCTGTTCTTTTAATTCATGAATTTTTGCTGTTTTCATTTTCCTTATAAGTTCATTTTTGATATGTTCATTTGTATTAAACTTTTCCTTCCATATTACTAACTCAGACCATCCAAACTCCTGACATTTACTTAGTTCTGCTAATAATGAAATTAGTGTCCCACTACCATCTCCAAACTCTAAAGCAGAGATATCTTTATACATTTTATTAAAATCTTTTTCTATATTAGGATTCCATGATAAAGCAGCACCATATATCATTCCTGGAATAGAACTAGATAATAAATTTATATGTCCATAATCTCCCCAATTTGTATTAAGAACTCCTATTGCATCATACTTTACTCCATACGAAATCATTCTATATATATTTTCAAATGCATTGTCCATTAGGTTCATTAAATGGCTCCATCCCCCTACTCCAGGACAAACATATTGTTTTCTACCACTTTCTGCAATTATTCTTGTATCCTTTTCTTCAACACCGCACCAGTAATTCCAATTTAGGCAAATTGCATCTTTATCTATAGTATTTATTAAATCTGGATGATTTAATATGACATCTCCCCAAAACATTATTTCTTTATTATATTTCTTCACTATAGAAATAACCTTATTCAGAAAATCAACATAAAGCTTTCCAACACCTAATCTATCAGCTTCCTTACTACTTTTTCCTTTACCTAAATCAAAAGTTTCATCACAACATATATTAAACTTATTAGATGAAAATAAAGGTATAAACTGTTCTAGCATATTTTTAATTAGTTTCATACTATCTTCATCAGTTACATTTAATGTATGATGAGCCATTCTATCTACAAAGGAATATTCAGGTTCTATTGTTTCTGTTAATTCACATAAATTCTTAAAGGACTTAGTTCTTAAAACTTCGTATAAATGCCCAAAAGTAGATATAGACGGTATTAGTTCTATATGCTTATTTTTACAATACCTATCTAATAAAATTATTTCTTCTGAAGTTAATGGATCTTTATCTATCCAAACTTCGCTCATCCCTTTAAATGCAAAGGTATGCTCAATATACAACTGAAGTTCATTTATCTTATAAAATGATGCTTTATCTACTAAATTCATTAAAGTTTCTAGCTTAGGAACTTTCCCCCTAGTAACATCATGATAAAATCCTCTATGTTTAAAATAAGGTTTATCTTCAATTATTAATGCTGGTAAACTATATCCATATTCTCTTATTATTTGTATTAATGTCTGAATTCCATAAAATAATCCTTTAGAAGTAGCGGCATTTATTTCAATATTATCTTTTTTTATTGATAACTTATATTCCTCATCCTCCATTGAAGAATTTTTCTTTAGACATATAAAAGTATTATAAATATGATAATTTAAAGCCTTTGTTATATTTACTTTAAACCCAAAAGTATTATCTATTTCTTCTTGCAACAATATTGCCGAGTTCAAATCATCAAAAGAACAGTTATAATCTAAAATTATATTAACTTCTTTTTTTAATTTAAATTCTTCTTTAATATATTGTATCTTTCTAGGCATTGGTATTAAGTTCATTTGCACCATCTCCCTTTTTAGTCAATAAACATCTTTTTAATCAATAAAATTTATATTTATTACTTAGTAATTTCATAACTCTATTCTGAAACCATTAATATATTTTAAACCGACTACTCCACAGTAATTTCGTCAACAAACATAAACGCTGGCCCTTCACCTGCCATAATGCTCCAACTAGGACATACTTCTTCATTCTTAGCAAAGATTCTTATATACCTAATCTTTATATTTCTATTAAAAATTGAACTTATATTATCCACAGCAACTTCTTTTCTTGGTATTGAGTTTCTATAATAAATTCTTTCAATATCATTAAATTCTTTTCCATCAACTGAATACTTAAAATCTACAAATCTAGGATAATAAATCCATGCTCTAGTATCTTGTAAAAAACCTACAGTTATTTTGCTTATGTTTCTTTCTTCTCCTAAATCTATAATTACATCCAAATCATCATGGTATCCAAGCCAACGTCCATCTGTATAATCATTACTTCCCTTTTTCCCATCTATTAAATCATAAACACCATTTTTATTATATTTTTCTATTTCTACTGGATTTGTAAATGTCTTTATATCCTTAATCCCTAATGATTTATATAGACTACCTTCTTCTACTTCACTTTCTTTAAAGCCATCCTTAAAAGCCCTTACTTTAATTGTTGTACTCTCCTCTATTACTATTGGCTCTGTATATAATAATGATTGAATATCTGGCTCACTTCCATCTAATGTATATCTAATTTCACCAGTTTTATTTGGATTATATATATCAACTTTTTTATTAATTGGTTCCTTTAACACAATATTTTTAGGTGAAATTTCAGGTTTTAGTGCTCTTGGCATTACTTTAGACTTACTTTTTATTCTTTGATATTTGGGAATATAGTTATCAACTTCATCTGCATTTTTCAAATAATCCTTAGTAAAGATTTCTCCCTTTATTATTCTTTCATCCTTAGAAATTAATAAAGATATCTCATTTTCTTCTGAAACAATAAATAATTCAGAATTCTCTAATTTAGAATTTCCCTTTAATATAAACTCTCCCTTAGATAAATATAAAGAGTACTCAAAACCATTGTGCATACACACTAATTCTTTTTTATATACATCCTTCACTACAGGAATTCTATTAAATAATAATGCAAGTTTTTTCTGATCAACTTTGTAGTCATTTTCTTTCAATATATTATCTTTACATCTATTTTCTTTGAATATAATTTCTGACTCTTTGCATATTATATTTATTGTTGAACCTTCGCTTGTTTTCCAAATTACTTCATATGAAAATTCATCTTTTATTGAAAACTTTGGTTCTTCACCAATTATCTTATTTATATCATTATTGCTATCTATTTTTACTAAATTTATTGATGCTCTTAAATTTTTATCACTCCAATAATGAGCATTTAATATAGGAAGTGAATCAAAAATACTCTCATTGTCTTCCAAAGTACTTTCATAATATCGTGACTTATAATTTTCATTAAATAAATGTAAGTCTCTTATAGAAAGACTATTTTTTTCCCAAAGAAAACTTATTCTATAAAATCTACTATTATACCACGCTGTTCTTAAATCATCTTTATTCCAGTCCTTAGACACTGTGACAGTAGTAGGTGGTGTAACTAAGTATTTTTTCTTAAACCATTTTCCTGATTCTTTTAAAGTTTCAACTCTCACTTTTCCCTCTTTTGCAAGCTTTGCTATATATGGAATTTGAAGTTCATATCCTTTTTTCATTGTATTCCATAAAAAAGTATTTTCCTGTCCTGTTTGTATATATGAAAATCCTAAAACTGGTTCATTTATATATCTATCAAATAACCATTCAACCCACTCTTCAGTTTGTCCTATTACGCAAGCTGGCTCCATAGTATAAACGCCATTTATAGATTTTCTTAATCCATCTTCAAAAGCATAAATTGGATCAGGTCCGAGCATTCTAAATATGGGTAAATCCAATTGCATCTCCTTGCTTTGAGATGGTATATATTCATTTAATTTACTTGGATAATATCCTTGGTTATAATATCCTCCCCAAAGTGTAAATCCATCCGTACCAATTTGATCTCTGCATAAAGCAGCAGCTTCAACATTATATTTTTCTTTAAAATACGTTAAAGTTATAATATCCATTACCCAAGACCCTACTGATTTTGGATAATACCCAAAAATTGATTTAAAATCTTCCATATATACATCTACCATTTTTAATCTATCTTCTTTTGAATATCCTAATGAATATCCTATATTTACATGATCATCTACTGGAGTCTTTCCCTTCCATTTAACTCCTGCTTTTTCTGCTAGTTGCTTATCAATTTCCCACCAAACACCAACTTCGTCATATTCATCAATAATTTCTTTTATTAAATTACTAAATCTCTTATCTATTAATGCATCATATTTTAGTGCATATGTTGCTGGCAATCCATATTGCTTCAAAATTTCTAATTGATATATTATTGTTTTAAAATCATCTTCAATAAATTCGCCACTTGGATATACCGTCTTTCTTATAAAGTTATATATATTTACTATTGTTAGTGTCTTTAATTTTTTACTTGTTAGACTCATACTTAATACTTTTTCACTAGATAGAATATATTAAACTCTATACTACTGATTACTTTCTCCTTATTTTTATAGGTAATGTTAAATATTAAAGGTAATAAAATATCTTAATTTTATAAAAATCACGATATAATATTACCTCAATTATTTTGAATTTATTTAAATTATCTCAACCTAACTTTTAATGTCTTTATTTCAAAAGGCTTTATTATAAAGTTAATACTATTTCCATTTATATTTACACTTGATAGATCATCTTCTAATAAGTTGCACTCAACAGCACTTTCTATATTTTTAAAGAAACTTAAATCTACGTTTGTTCTCTTATTATGGAATTCATATAGTCTAATTATTAAATCATCACTATCTTCAGCCTTCTTTATAACTTCAATCATAACATTATCTTTATTTATGCTAGCCAAGCTTAATTTACCATCTAAAATTCCTTTATTTTCTTCACAAACTTTTGTAAATAAAGGTGTATTTAATTGATAAGCTTGATTAACTGTTTTTGCTTCTTTCCATGTTCCAGTATGAGGATATATTGAATATGTGAAGAAATGCTCTTCCTTATCTGCATCTGGGTTTGGATCACATGTTGATTTTAATAATGTCAATCTCATGTTTCCGTCCTTTATGTCATGACCATATTTAGAATCATTTAATAATGAAACTCCAAAATCACCTTCTGATAAATCAGCCCATTTATGACCACAAACTTCAAATGCTGCAACATCCCAAGATGTATTGTTATGAGTTGGTCTAGTTACATTTCCATATTGAATTTCATAAGTAGCTTCCTTAGCATTAATTTCTACTGGGAAAGCTGCCTTAAGTAATACATCTTTTTCTTTCCAATCTGCAAAGGTTTCAAAATCTATTCTTTCGATATCATTATAAATATGAATCTTTTGAATTATCTTTGATTCTAAGAATTTTCTTTCTACCTTTAATGTACTTCTTACTGGTCCTTCTTCTATAACTTCAATATTTTGCACATCATTTATTTTCCACATTTTTTCTTTATAATATATATCTATATCCCAGTTATCAAAGCACATTGGCTTATCTTCAAAAGCTTGAAGCTCATTACCTATTGCTCCATCTTTTAATATTTCTCTATTTACTTCTTTATTTATAAATGATGTGATTTGTCCTTGATTATCAAATATAATCTTGAAAAATTTATTTTCCGCTTCTTCTCTAGAAAGCTTAACTAATTCATTTGTTTCTTTAGTTGCTTCTATAATCCTAAATGATTTATATCCATTTGCAGGAATAGCCTTTGCAAAAAATATTGCTTTATTTCCATCTATTTTTTGGCACACAATCTCTAAATCATCTTCATCAACTACTGCTGGAGTTTTTATATCTTTTGGAATTTCAAATGTTGCAATATCATTTCTCTCAAACCCTAAAGTATTAGAAACTACTACACTTCTTTCCTTAAGATTTATTTCTGAAATTATATTCTCCATGCTATCTTCTATTAAATTATCTACATTTTCTAAAAGTTCCTTATATTCAACTTCTGTAACATCATAAACTTCTTTAATAGATGATCCTGGAATAATATCATGGAATTGATTTAGAAGCACTTTTTCCCATGAATTATTAATATTTTCTTGAGGATATTCATTACCTAATAGCATTGATAGAGAATTAAGCTTTTCTGCTGCTGTATATAAATTTTCACATTTTCTATTATCTCTTTTATTTCTTGCCATTGAAGTATAAGTACCTCTATGATATTCAAGATATAATTCTCCTACCCACTTGTGTAACTCTTTATTTCCTGATACTTTTTCTTCTAATCTTTTAAAATAATCTAAAGATGTACCCATTTTAACTCTTGGAGCACCTGGTATCCCCTTTGCTAGTCTTCTACCATTTTCAAGCATTTCGATAGTAGCACCACCACCACCATCTCCCCATCCAAAGGAAACTAGTACATCGTTATTTATATTTTTATTTTGATATCTTCTCCATGATCCCATTATTGCATCTGGCTGAATATGTCCATTATATGTTGTGAAGTGAGAATCTCTATCTTGTCCAGGACCTGTAGTTGTTATAAAATGTGTTAGTACTTCACTTCCATCTATCCCTTTCCACATGAATGTGTCATTTGGAATTTTATTAAATTGATTCCATGCTATTTTAGTTGTCATGAAATAATCTATATTTGATTTCTTAAGTATTTGAGGTAATGCTGCTGAATAACCAAAAACATCTGGCAACCATAATATTTTATTATCTACATTAAATTCTTCTTTAAAAAACCTTTTGCCATGGAGTATTTGCCTTACTAGTGATTCTCCTGATGTAACATTACAATCTGCTTCAAGCCACATAGATCCTTCTGGCTCCCAAACTCCTTCTTTAATTTTTTCCTTTACCTTTTCATATATTTTTGGATGATCTTCCTTTAACATCTTATAAAGTTGTGGTTGAGATGACATAAATATATACTCTGGATACTCTTCCATTAGTTTTAAAACTGTTGAAAAACTCCTAGCAACTTTTTCTCTTGTTTGTGCAACAGTCCAAAGCCAAGCTACATCTATATGAGTATGCCCTACACAAGTTGCAATTACATCTTCATGTCCACATAATTCTCCATAAAACTTTTCATTTAAAAATTTGTTTGCTTCATTAACACTTTCATCATACTCTTTTGATTTAGGTCTTCTTAAATCAATTAAATTGATGGCTTCATTTAAAACAGTTATCATATCTATTCTATTTTTATCTTCTTTATCTAACTCTTTACATACATCTACAGGGACTTTTAGATTCCAATATAACTCTCTAGAATCCATATCTATTTCTACTAACTTTCCATATAATGTAGCTTTTTTATCAGCAAGCATTCCTGCATATGCATGTAAATCTATATCATATTTTGTACCTGCAACTGCATTATGTGTTAAAATTACCTCTCTATGATTTATATCTAACCCTTGAATTTCTTCTCCATTAACATATAAGATAAATTGAGGATTTGTAGCATCCCATCCTTCATCAAAAGTATGAAAGTTAAGGGCTATTACTTTCCCTTCAAAGTTATTTGGAACTTCTACAGAGCACTTAAACCATCCATGACAATCTTTGCCTCCCCATAAATCTCCACTTTTAAACTCTCTCCACCCCTCTTTTGGAGCATCCTTTATTAAATCTATGTTATGATAGTTTCCATCGATATACATATAATTTTCAAGGCTTATTTCATTTCTATATACATTTTTAGCAATTTCATTACAAGTCTTTTCAATTCTTTCTAATAAATAAAACATAACTTTTCTCCTATGAATATTAAATATTTTAACTTACACTTTTATTACTATATTATTAACTTTACAACCCAATCATTCATTAAATTTACTCCTTTACTGCTCCAACCGTTAATCCACTAACAAAATATTTTTGGAAAAATGGATAAGCAAAAATAATTGGTAAAGTAGTGATAACAACTATTGCCATCTTCACTGTTTCTTTTGGCATTTTTGATACTGCTTCAGTTGCATTTAAACCAATAGATTGAGAATTATTTACCAGAAACTCTATTGATGTTTCTAACTTTATAAGTAAATATTGCAATGGTATTAAACTATTTTTATCTATATATAGCATTGCATTAAACCAATCATTCCAAAATCCTAGTGTTAAAAATAAAGCTATTGTTGCTATTGCTGGAAGTGATATTGGTAAAACTATTCTTAAGAATAGTAAAAACTCTGAAGCTCCATCTATTTTTGCAGATTCTATAATTGCATCTGGTACAGTAGTTTTAAAGAATGTTCTCAAAATTATAATGTGAAATGAACTGACACAAATAGGTAGTATAAGAGCTAATATATTATTTTTAAGCCCTAAAAATCTTGTTACAACTAAATATGATGAAACCATACCACCTGAAAATAACATAGGAATAAATATTAACTTAGTAAAAAACTTTCTATATGCAAAATTCTTTCTTGATAATGCATAAGCATAAGTTGTCATTATAATTAATCCAAGTATTGTTCCAGTAATTGTGACTACAATAGTTACTCCATAAGCTCTAATTATATTGCTTCCAGATTCAAATATATATTTATATGCTTCTAGACTCCACTCCTCTGGCCAAAATCTATACCCATTTGCTTGTAAGGAACTCTCACTAGTCAACGAAATTATTAAAACAAATAGAAATGGTACTATACATACTGCTGCTAAAATTCCAAATAATACATTTAAAATCATATTTGTTTTTTTTGAAATTGAGTTAAATTTATTCGAATGATCTTCTGCTTCATTTTGTTCTTTATTAGTATCAAAAATATTTTTAAATTTATATGCCATATTTTACACCGCCTTTACTCTAGAAAAATGCATTTTCATTATCTACTTTTCTAACAATTCCATTAGTAACTAATATCAAAATAAGTCCTACAAAGGATTGATATAATGCAGCTGCTGAACTCATTCCTATATTCCCTAGGTTAGTTAAACCTCTGTAAACATACGTATCTATAACATTTGTTACTGGATATAAAGCTCCTGAATTTTTTGGAAGTTGATAGAATAATCCAAAATCAGCTCTGAACATTCCTCCTACTGCTGTTATAAACATTATTATCAAAACTGGTTTTAATGATGGAATGGTAATATATTTTATTTGTTGCCATTTATTTGCTCCATCTATCATAGATGCTTCATAATAGGACTTGTCTATTCCACATATAGATGCTAAGTAAACAACTGTTCCATATCCAACTGCCTTCCATTGACTCATAAATATTATTATTACAGTCCAATATTTTGGTTCAGTGTACCAAGATATCTTTTCTCCACCTAAAGCTGTTATAATTCCATTTACATATCCTTTTTCTGGACTTAAAAATGCAAATAAACAATAACTTACAACAACCCATGATAAGAAGTAAGGTAAGAACATAGAGCTTTGATAAAACTTAGATAGTCTCTTATTTAACAGTTCTTTCAATAGAATAGCTAATGTAACAGGAAGTACTATACCTAAAATTATAAAAACAATATTATATAAAACTGTATTTCTTGTAATTAGCCAAGCATCACTACTATTAAATAAAAATTTGAAATTATCAAATCCTACCCATTCACTTTTTATTAAACTTTCTATAAATCCACCGCTAATTCTCCAATTTTTAAATGCAATAATTATACCTATCATAGGTAAATATGCAAATATTAAAAACCATAATGTTCCTGGTAACGTTAAAAGTAAAAACTCCATATTTTCCTTCAATTTTTTAACCGCTGACTTATTTTTCTTTTTCTCTAAGCTCTTAGCTTTAGACATTGCTCCAACCCCTTTTCTGTAAACGTTTCTTTAACTACTTAAAATATATCATAAAGATCTTTTAGCTTTAAAGTTGAAATACTTTAGATTTAGTGAATAAATTAAAGTTTCTATTTTTCAGCTGAATAAAAATGTACTTGTGTATAACCAACCGACTCATCTTTTAATTCTTTCATTCTTTCATTAATAAATTGCTTTTCAATTTATAACTGTTATGACGTAAATAAATGGAGTAAGAAAAAATTCTCACTCCATTTTTTACACATTTTTCATTGTGATTATAGCCATGATTTATGTTGTGGTTTGATATGCTATTACAGCAATTTGCACCTCAAAACAGAACCTGTTGGTCCAATACACCTACTTTACTAATAGTTTTTCATTTCTCTTAATGTTGATGGACATACTCCATAATACTTTTTAAACTTTCTATAAAAATAGCTTGTATCAATGTACCCAACTGCTTTAGCAATATCATTTATCTTCATATTTGTATTAAGTATTAATTCCTTTGCCTTCATATTTTTCGTCTTATTTAAGTATTCTGAAAATGAGCTTCCTGTTTCCTTTGAAAAAATTTGCCCCAAATATGAACTATTTATATTATATTGATGAGCTAAAGTTTTTAAGCTTAGCTCTTCATAATATCTGTCATCTACTATATTTACTATTTGTTGGACTACCGGACTATATTTTACTGTACTTTTATACATAGCCTCTATAAGTTCCTCTATTTCTCTAATTATAAATGCCTTAACACTTTTTCTAGTACTTTCATTACATAATTCTATGATGGTATTACTTAAACTATCTCTTCCATACTTTTTTTCTAACTTAAATTCATTTGATATATCATCTATTAATATTATTATTTTTATTGAAAAATCATAAATATTTTTAGGAGTTAGCTCTTTATTTTCTAATATCTCTGATATATATTTTTCTAAATCTTTATTACTTTTTTCTATAATTAACTTATTAATATAATCTATTTCTTCTTTAAAGTTCATCTTTTTTTCTTTTATATCTCTAATATTTTCTTTATATATACATTTATTGGTACCTTCTGTTAATATATACTTTTTTAAGTCATTAGCTACTTTATAGCTTTTTCTTATATCTTTTATATCAAAAACAGTATCTCCTATAGACATAAAAATTTCCTTCTTTGATTCTTTAATAAGGTTTTCCTTAATGTCTTCATAATAATTAATAATTTCATTTCTAGATATATTTTTATCCCAAGAATTTATTAATATAGCTTGGTCATCATATTTATAAAGAATCTCATACCTATCATTTGTATATCCGTCTACTATATCTTCTATATCTACACGATCTTCTTCATCTTCTTTTTTCATAAATTTTATATTAGCTACAGTATATATTTTATTATATATATCTATTGATATTGAATCCTTCATATCATAGATAAAATTCTCATCTAATATTTCTTCTAGGTATTGAATTAATTTTCTATTCTTATCTAAAAGTATATTTTTCTCTTTCTTCTTATAATCTAAACTTCTAACAATACTCGCCATAACCTCTTCAAGTTCTTCTTCATTTATAGGCTTTAATATATAACTTTCAACACCATATTTTATTGCCTCTTTTGCATAAGCAAATTCATCATATCCAGTAAGTATTGTAAATCTTGTTTTTGAATTTATTTTTCTTATTTCACTAATTAGTTCTAATCCTGTTAATTTAGGCATGCTAATATCTGTTACAATAATATCTACTGCTTTTTCCTTAAATTTATTTAAAGCTTCTTCTCCATTATGTGCTATTTCTCTTACTTTTAACCCGAGGTTTTCCCAATCAATAATATTCATTAGCCCTTGTGTTATTAATTTTTCGTCATCAACTAACATAACATCATACATAAATCACACCTCTTTACATAATATTTTTACTACTAAAGTTATTCCTTTATCCTTATTTTTTAATATTTTTAGTCCATACCCTTCCCCATATTCATTAATAATTCTCTTATTCACATTTTCTATGCCTATTGAATTACTATCTTGTCTATCACTTAATAATTTATCATTTATTTTTTCTAATTCCTCATTAGGAATTCCTCTACCGTTATCTATAATTTTTATAAAAATATCATTTTCTTCTTTAGTTACATCTATCTTTAATTCGTTATCATAATCTTCAAATCTAATCCCATGTATAAAGTAATTTTCTATTAATGGCTGTATTGAAAATTTTACGATTTTATATTTTTCAAGATCTTTTGGACAATTTATCTCAAAATTAAAATTATCATAATATCTAAATTTAAATATTTCTATATATTTACTACAATAATCTAATTCATCCTTTAAGGTTATTATATTGCTATCCTTTACTTGCTTTCTAAATAAGAAGGAAAGTGTATATAACATTTTACCAACCTCTTTATCGCCATTACAAATAGCCTTCATTCTTATTGACTCTAAAGTATTATATAAAAAATGTGGATTAATTTGATTTTGTAATGCTACCATTTCAGCTTTTTTTTGTTCAATTTCTGCTAGATATATTTTTTTAATATAATCATCTAATTCTCTACACATTTCATTAAAGTTTTCTGAAATATAATTAATTTCATCATTATCAGATGTTATTGGAATTTCTACATCTAAATTACCGCCCTTTACCTTTTCCATAGCAACTAATATATTATCTGTTCTATCACTTAATAATTTCAGCTTAATATATAAAATTGATAATGAAATTACTAAAACTAAACTATCAACAAAAACTAAAGAATTAATTAATCCTATAGATATTTTATTAACATCACGCTTTGCCATCTTAGAAACAGACATTATTGCTGAAGAATTTATACTTTTATTTATATAATAGTTTTTATCTAATTTTACCTCACCATCACTTTTTGCTATTTCATCGTAATACTTACATTTCTCATAATTGTAGTCTCCATCAGAACTATAAATAATATATCCATTATTATCAAACACCATAACTTGATGCTCATTTTCATATTTTTTTACTATTTCTTTTATATGGTTCAAATTATATGTAAGCAGTATTATACCTTCGCTTTTTAAGTTAACTGGATCTCTTACTTCCCTTACAAACTTTAGTGTATTTTTATCTGCAAAAATATTATTAAATCCATCTTCTATTGGTATATCTTCCTTATCCACACTCGTTACTTTTATTTGATCTTGTCTATTGAAAGAACTTTTCTCCATTCTACTGTAGCTTATAAAGGCAATTTCCTCTAAATTATAATTTAAATTAAATGAAGATCTTACAAATCTTTCAGTACCATTATAATAATAACTAGAGCTTTCAGATAACCTGTCCAACTTATTCTTTAAATAGGAAATTGTATCCGTATTCATGAATCTAAGTATATCTTCAACAACATTCAAATCACTATACATATTCTTTACAATTAAATCACTTGAATTGTTTATCCTATTTATTTCATCATTAACATCATAAACAACTTTTTCATTAATATAAGATTTAGAATCTCTATTGTTTTGTAAAAATTTTTTAACAAAATAGAAATCTAATGTTGCTATTAAAAAAATAGCAACTAATATATTAGCTACAAATAGTCTTTTATATACTGTTGATTTTTTTATTTCCATATTATCTATCCTCTCAGAGTATCCTATATATACATTTAATCACAATGATTTCCCTATTTAAAGCTTTTCATAAGTGCTAATTTATATTTTTATTGTACTTTTTCTAGATAAAAATATAATTTATACATAAAAAATTGAATTTATGAATTCATTAAACTATACTACTTATTACAAGTAAACATTTACGGAGGGATTTATGTGTTTGGTAATTTCTTTAATTTTGAAAAAATCTTTGATTCATTTAACTATGTATTCTGGTTTTTCTTATTGAACTTATTTTTTATGCTTTTTAATATTCCTTTAATACTCTTCTTTATATTTATAGGCATAAGTAATATTTTTAAATACTTTCCTTTATTCTTGATTTGTTTACTTCCAGCTATGCCAACATTTACAGCATTACTTTATTGCATGAATAAGATAATTGTAAATAAAGATTTAAATATTATAAAAGATTTCACAAATGGAATTAAACTTAATTTCAAGCAATCATTTCTGATTTGGTTCATTGAACTCTTACTAATAATTATAATTTATTTTAATATAAGATTTTTCTCATTAATAAAGTATAATGTTGTTTTAGTTTGTTTATTTTCTGCAATTGCTATTATTATAGCTGCTGTTACACCTTTTATCTTTATACTTATTAGTAGATTTAAAATGAAAACTATTGATATATTAAGAACATCATTTATTTTATGCTTTACAAGACCAATACTAACTATAACAAATTTGTTATTATTTATTTTTTCACTTATTTTATTTGAAATAACTCCTGGAACAATAATATTATTTATTTCTAGTCTACTATCTTTTTCATTACTATTCATAAATAAATCTTTATTGTATGAGCTCGAAGGTATATCAAAGAAACAGAATATTTCTTAATTTAATTTTGATATCTTAGCTTATATATATAATCTAAATTTAATGTGTAAACTCTAAAAATATATAAATTATTCTAGAAAAATAGCAATTAATATTTTATTCAAAAATGAAAACATATACAATATGAATATAGTTTTAATATTCTAAAATATAAATATCAACAATAAATAAATACAAGTTATATATTACAGGGGGGTTTTCATGCAAAACACTAATAATGAAAAACTAAACATATTTAAAGATACATTAAAAGAAATAGGAACAGATCTTTCAAAATCAATTAATGATATAAAACTAAGAAATTTATTTTTAAATTGTTTTATAAATACTATTGATACAACTGTGCTTTATGAAGAAAATGATACTTTTATTATCACAGGAGATATCCCTGCAATGTGGCTTAGAGATTCAACTTCTCAAGTAGAGCATTACTTACCATTCGTTAATAAATATCCTGTATTAAAAGATTTATTTACTGGATTAATTAATAGACAAATTAAATGCATTATGATTGATCCCTATGCTAATGCTTTTAATAAAGAACCTAATGGTCAAAAGTGGGACAATGATATAACTAAGGATAGCCCTTGGGTTTGGGAAAGAAAATATGAAATTGATTCACTTTGTTTTCCTATAAGATTAATTTATAAATATTGGAAATCTACAAATGATACAAGCTTTTTCAATGATAATATTAAGGATACTTTTTATTCAATCATAAATTTATGGGAAAATGAACAATATCATTTTGAAAAATCTGATTATTCATTTCAAAGATTAAATTGTCCAGAAAGTGACACTTTAACTAACAACGGATTAGGAACTCCAGTCACTTTTACAGGTATGACTTGGTCAGGTTTTAGACCTAGTGATGATGCATGTAAATACGGTTACTTAATCCCATCAAATATGTTTGCAAGTGTTGCTCTAAAATATATAGAAGAAATTTCTGAAGTAATATTTAATGATTATTCTTTAAGTCTTAAAGCTAAATCTCTAAGAACACAAATAGATGAAGGAATCAAAAAATTCGGTATAGTTAACCATGATGAGTTTGGTAAAATTTATGCCTATGAAACAGATGGATTTGGTAATTATAATTTAATGGATGATGCTAATGTTCCTAGCCTTTTATCTATCCCATATATAGAATACAAACCAATAGATGATGAGGTTTATCAAAATACTCGTAAATTTATTTTAAGCAAAAATAATCCTTACTATTATGAAGGTACATCCGCTTGTGGAATAGGTAGTCCACATACTCCTGATCAATATATATGGCATATATCACTTTCAATGCAAGGATTAACATCTAATAATAAATTAGAAATAAATGAATTATTAGAAACCTTGATTAATTGTGATGGTAATACTAACTATATGCATGAAGGTTTCAACTGTAACAATCCTATGGAATTTACAAGAGAATGGTTTGCTTGGTCAAACTCATTATTTGCTGATTTTATATATAAAAAGTTCATTAAGTAATTTATATTTTAAAGGCCCTAGAGGTAATTCCCCTAGGGCTAAAATAAGTTTTATATATCAAGGTATTGTGATTTATATAAGTTATAGTACAATCCCTTTTGCTTTATTAATGAATCGTGGGTTCCCTCTTCTAAAATTTGTTTTTCTCCTATATACATTATCTTATCTGAATTAACTATTGTTGATAATCTATGCGCTATAACAAAAGATGTTCTTCCCTTAAGTAGTTCTTCTATTCCCACTTGTAATAATGCTTCTGTTTCTGTATCTATACTTGATGTAGCCTCATCTAAAATTAGTATCTTAGGATCAGATAATAACACTCTTGCAAAAGATATAAGCTGCTTTTGTCCAACTGAAAGTCCATTTCCTTGCTCATTTAAATATGTGTTATATCCATCCTTAAATTCTCTTATAAAATCATCAGCTTTAACTATTTTTGCTGCATTTATAACTTCTTCATCTGTAGCATCTAATTTTCCATATCTTATGTTTTCCATTATTGTTCCTGAGAAAACAAACGGATCTTGTAGCATAACTCCGATTTCTTTTCTAAGAGATTTTAAAGTAACCTCATTTATATCTATCCCATCTATAAGAATATTACCTGATTTTATCCTATAGAATCTTGATAAAAGATTTACTATAGTTGTCTTTCCAGCTCCAGTTGGTCCAACTAAAGCAATTTTTTCTCCTGCATTTATCTTCATATTTATATTTTCTAAAATAGGACTATTTTCTTCATATTCAAAATATACATTTTTAAAATTTACATCACCATTAATATCTTGTAATGATATTGCATCTTCCTTATCAAATTCAGGTTCTTCATCCATTGCTTCAAATATTCTTTCTAAATATGCCATTGCATTTATCAATGTATTATAAAAATTCCCTATGTTAGTTATTGGTGCCCAGAATATCCATACATAAGATATAAAAGCTGTTAAAAGTCCAAGAGAAATTCCATCTGCAAATACTAAAATTCCAAAGATATAAATAAGTGAAATTGATATAACTGATATTGTATCTATACTTGGCCAAACAAGAAAGTTTAAGCTTACAGCCTTCATCCAAGAATCACTACATTCATTACAAAGATCTTTGTATATTTCCATATTTTCATTTTTTCTTGAAAATGATTGTGTTACTCTTATTCCATTTATGCTTTCATGTATATAAGCATTTAAGTTTGATTGTTTTGCACTTACTTTTTGATGAGCTCTTCTTTGTGCATTTTTAATAGATAACATAACTACTAATAATATTGGAATACAAATAAGTGTTACTAATGTTAATCTTATACTTAGAAATGACATAAATATTATAGTCATAACTAAAGTAACCATATCTGCAATTAAATTAACAAATCCATTTGATAATATATCACTTAAAGAATTTATATAGTTTACAACTCTTACTAAAATTTTCCCATGAGGTCTAGAATCATAATAGTTAAATGGTACATATTGAAGATTTCTAAATAAATCATGTCTAATATCTACTAATATATTTTGTCCTACTTCTCCCATTGTGTACATTCTATGTCTCATAATCACTGCTATTGATATAAATATTATTACATATAAAATAGACAATAATACAAGGCCACCAATATTTTTGTTTGGAATATATACATCTAATGCTGTCTTTACTATTACTGGTCCAATTAATGAAATTGAACTTGATAATAGCATTAACAATATTGAAGTTAAAATTTTTGTTTTGTAAGGCTTCATATATTTTAATAATCTTTTTAAATACTCTAAATTAAAACCAGCTTCTAATTCTTCATCTACATTATATTTATTTCTTGCCACTTATACTCCCTCCACTTCTAAATTCAAATTGCCATATTGAGTATAAAATATACTTGAATAGTATCCATCTTTCTTTACAAGCTCATTATGATTTCCTCTTTCTACTATTTCTCCATTATCTAAAACTAATATTAAATCTGCTTGCTTTAATGAGGATATTCTGTGAGCAATTATAAATGTTGTCTTTTTCTCTTCCATATTTTTAAGTTCATGTTGTATTTTCTTTTCTGTTTCCATATCAACAGCTGATGTAACATCATCTAATACAAATATTGATGCATTTTTCATCATTGCTCTTGCTAACGATACCCTTTGTTTTTGTCCTCCAGAAAGTCCTACTCCTCTTTCACCTATAATTGTTTCATATCCTTCATCTAATCTCTTTATAAAATCATGAGCTTGAGCTTTTTTAGCTATCCTTTTTACTTCTGGAAAGCTTGCTCTTGGATTGCTAAACGCTATATTATCCTTAACAGTATCTGAAAATAGGAATATATCTTGCATTGCAATTGCTACATTTCCTCTTAATATATCTAAATCCATATCCTTTATATTAATTCCATCTATAAAAATTTCTCCTTCAGTTGCATCATAGAATCTAGATAATAAATCTATTATTAAAGATTTTCCTGCTCCAGTATGTCCAACTAATCCTATTGTTTGTCCTGCTTTAACTTCAAATGAGACATTATTTATTACTCTTCTTCCATCTATATCTAAACTTACATTTTTGAAGCTTATATCCCCTCTAAATTTATTAAGGTTAATTGTCTCTTCATTATTTTTAATATTACTTTCTGTTCTTAACAACTCAATTATCTTAGCTGATGATGCTATAAATCTTTGTGTATCATTAATTAAATATCCACACATTCTCATTGGATTATTTAATGCCCATAAAAGACTATTAAAGATTACTAATTCTCCAAGAGTTATTTTATTTGTTACAACTAATACTCCACCAACTAATATCATTACAACAGATAAACTATTTGATAAAAACTCTAATTTAGGTATATACTTTCTTGTAACTTTAATTGTATCTAAGTTTCTATCTCTATAATTTTTATTTTCTACATTGAACTTATCTATTTCAAAAGTTTCCCTTCCAAATGCTCTAACCACTCTATTTCCACTTATATTTTCCTGAACAACAGAATTTAATCTTGAATATGCTTCTCTTATATTGTGGAATGTAGGTGAAATTTCTTTACTCATTTTAAAAGTAAAGAATCCAATTAAAGGTGATACAAAGAGCATAAATATTGTTAATGTAGCATTTACATACATCATTGATATTATTGCAAAGGCAAATGTTGTTACAGATGAAAGAATATTATAAACTACCCACGCAACAAAGTGTCTTATGGCATCAGTATCACCTGTCATCCTCGCCATAAGATCTCCAGTTTTAACTTTGCTATAGAAATTAACATCTAACTCTAAAAGCTTTTCATATAAATCTGTTCTTATTTTAAACAAGATCCTTTGTGAAATCTTTTCTAATATCATTTGATATGCATAAGTTATAAATCCTTTAAATACTACAATTGTAATCATAGTTAATATAAGAGGTATCAATAAATTTGTTTGATTTTCTCCTAATACCTTATCTACTATTCTTCCTGATATAAATGGATTAACCATATTAATTGCTGATGTAAATAATACTAACAATAATGCAAATAAGTATTTAAATCTGTACTTTTTTAAATAACTAAATATCCATTTTAAACTGTCCATAATCAAGCCTCTCTTTTATATTATTTGTTTCTAACTAAGATTATAGCTAAGTTATTGAAAATAAAAATGTATTATATTAAACTTTAAATGTATATTATTATACTAATTGAAGTAATTATTTTTGGAGATGTTAAAATGAATAAAGTAAATACAAATATAGATTGCTATAATCCTCAAATACTTTTTGTAATCGATGGAAGTTGTTTTCCTGAAAATCCAACTCCTGAAACTAACTATCACTGTCATGAAGATTTTATTGAACTTTCTTTTATTACCTCTGGCTCTGTAGATTATTTAATAGAAGGTGAAAAATATACATTGAAAAAGGGACAAGTTCTTATTTCTAATCCTGGGGTATATCATCAAGAGCTTTTTGAAGCTAATACAAATTGTAGAGAGTTACATATTGGATTAACCAATTTAAACTTATTTAGTAATATAAAAAAAGACTACATTGATATAGGTGATAAAAACATTCTCACATTTACTAAGTATAAAGATGAAATATTAAAAAATTGTCTAGAAATTATTGAAGAGCAAAAACACTATAATCAAACTTCACCTTTTATGCTTAAATCTTTAGTTATGCAATTAATTGTTTTGTTATATAGAGAAATAAATGATGAAGATACTAATATTGATTCTAAGGAGTTTTCATTTAAATCTCGTGAAAAGAAAGCATTAGTTGAAAGCATAACAAAGTATTTAACTGAAAATTATACGGAAGACATTTCGTTGTATACCTTATCAAAAAATATGTATTTAAGCCCTGTTTATATATCTAAGATTTTTAAGGAGCTTATGGGAGACTCTCCTATAAACTATTTAATACAAATAAGATTATCCAAAGCAAAGGAACTATTAGAAGATCCTAAGCTTTCAATAAAATCTATTGCTAAGATGGTTGGATATAGTGACCCATATTACTTTAGTAAACTTTATAAGAAGTATTATGGAGTTTCACCTAATAAGGCTAGAAAAGCAAGTTAATAAAAATTTTTATGCTTAACTTTTACAATCAAAAAAATGGCTATGAAAACTTAGCTTCATAACCATTTTTTGATTACTTTATTTACATATAGATTTTTAAATTAAATATTATTTAGTATTTTTCCATTCATCTACTTGCTTTTGCATTTCAGTTATAACTTTATCTATTCCTTGCTCTTTTAACTTAGCATTTAATTTTCCTAAGTATTCATCAATATCTACTGATCCACTATAAAGAGTTGACTTAAACTCTTCTAATACATTATTTATTGCTGCAATTTCATTAGAAACACTTGAAGAATCAAATTTAAATCCTAGTGCTGGTGATACTTTTGATTTATCATTAAAATCTTTAAATTCATCCCACTTACTTGCAGGCTCACCTTCTAATTTATAAGTTATAAATAAATTTCCTAATGAGAAATATGGAACATCATAATTCTTTTGATCTGGATTAATTATCTTTATATTACCGCCATCTACCTTTTCATAATGAACGTCTTCAACACCATAGTTTATTAAATTTCTTAAATATTCATCTGTATTTAATAATGTCAAGAATTCAAAAGCCTTATCTTTATTCTTTGAGTTATTTGATATTGCAATTAATGATCCTGTTGTTGATCCATTAGTTATTAATGTATCAACTATTGGAGATGATACTACTGGGTAATTCAATGCTTTTGACCAAAGTGTATCTGCGTATGGTTGTCCATCGCCCTTTGTTACAAATCTCTTAACAGATTTATCATCTTGAGCTGTAGCTGAATCTGCATTTATATATCCAGCTTGATAATACTTCCTTAAAGTATTTAATCTATCCTTCATTTCTTGTGTTTCAAACATATTCTTTATAGTTAAAGATGTATCCTTAGCTTCTATTCCAACTGGATCTACTAATTGATCAAAGAATACTGTGTAAGAGAATCCTTTAGTTATATATAGAGGAACTACTCCTGGTTCATTTTCCTTTATAACTTTTAGCCATGGTTCTAAATCTTCTAAACTATGGATATCTTGATATGGTATATTATATTTATCAACATACTCCTTAGTAAATGTCCACATAGGAGCTACTCCTAATTCTTTCTGATTTGGTACACCATAAATCTTACCATCTATAGTTGCTCCTTCCCAGAATCTTGAATCAACAGTTTCTTTTAACTTCTTTCCTGTATCAGAATTTAAATATTCATCTAACTCTAAGAAAGCTCCTTTTCTTGAATTTCCTAAATAATCTCCAGCCCATGAACATGTAAATGCTAAATCATATTCTTCTCCTGAATTAATTACTACGGACATTTTTTGATTATAATCACCAAATCCTATAAATTTCATATCTAGATGAGCATTTATTTTATCTTCTAAATATTTATTGGCTTCAGCTAATACTTTATCAAGATCTTTGGGTTCCTCTCCAATTGCATACCAAGTTAAAGTAGTTAGCTTATCTCCATTTGAGCTAGAGGCTCCTGTTGACTTACCACATCCCGTGAATATAGCTGAAGTTGCCATTATTGCACAAGTTGCTAATGCAACCATCTTTTTTATTTTTCTCATTATCTTTTTCCCCCTTAATTTAATAACGTTTACAAACATAATTATAATATTTTGAATTAACACTTTATAGTGTACTTATTTCATATTTGATTAACTAACTCTAGCTAAATTCTATACTTTAAATAAAAAATAGGCTTCCAGGTGTATTGCACCTGGAAGCCAAATAAATAGAGGTTTACTTTAATATTTCCTCAATAATTTCAAGTTCTTTACCACTAAAGCTTAAATTATTTATTATGTTCTTATTATCCACTATTTGTTCTGCCTTACTAGCACCTATAAGAACAGTTGTAACAGCATCATTTCTTAATACCCAAGCTAATGCCATTTGAGCTAATGTTTGCCCTCTTTCCCCTGCTATATTATTTAATTGTCTTATTTTTTCAAGCTTTTCAGCAGTTATATCTTTTTCATTTAAGAATTTACTACTTACCTTTTTAGCTCTTGAATCTTCTGGAATTCCATGAAGATATTTATTAGTTAATAGCCCTTGAGCTAAAGGTGAAAATGCTATTGAACCTATTCCTTCTTCCTTATGAACATCATGTAAGCCTTCTACTTCACTCCAACGATTAAACATACTATAACTAAATTGATGGATAAGACATGGAGTACCATTTTCTTTTAATATTCTAGAAGCTTCTTTTAATTCTTTTGGATGATAATTTGATAAACCTATATATAATGCTTTCCCTTGCTTTACTATATCGGTTAATGCTCCCATAGTTTCTTCAAGTGGTGTATCTGGATCTGGTCTATGGTGATAAAATATGTCAACATAATCTAAGTTCATTCTTTTTAAACTTTGATCTAAACTCGAAATTAAATATTTTCTTGAACCACCATTTCCATAAGGGCCTGGCCACATATCATATCCTGCTTTTGTTGATATAATCATTTCATCTCTATATTGACTAAGCTCACTATTTAGTATTCTGCCAAAGTTCTCTTCTGCAGAACCATATATAGGACCATAGTTGTTTGCTAAATCAAAATGTGTTATTCCATTATTAAAAGCCTCAAATATTATTGCTTTTTGATTTTCAATTGGATCTACAGATCCAAAGTTATGCCATAATCCTAAAGCAACCCTAGGTAAATATAATCCACTGTTACCACATTTAATATATTTCATTTCATCATATCTGTTTTCGTTTACATTATGCATATTCTCTTCCCCTCCATTAAATCTCTAAATTCTTTATTTTATAAAAAATTATCTTATAATTCTTTTAATATAAATTTTTATAAGATAATTAGAAATTTTATATTATATTAATTCCAAAGTTAAAATAATTATTGTTATCTTAAAATCCATAGTTATATTATTATTTTATACCATTTGTTATCTAAGAACAACTGTCTTAACTTTAAATTCTTCGGACCTATAAGTTACTATTGAATATTCAAAGGCTTGCCCATTATCTAAATAAGCTACTTGCTCTATTACTCCTAATGCCTCATTTTCATTTATATTTAAATGCTTCTGTTCATATTCCGTAGATTTCTTTACAGTTATAGTTCTATGAGCACTTTGTATTTTCAAATTAAGTATCCTCTCAATATAATCATATATTGAGCCATGTAAATCTGCCCTTTTTAGTCCTGGTATTACCTTTATAGGCATGTACATTTCCTCTATAACTACAGGGATTCCATCAACTTTTCTTACCCTTATAATCTTATAAACAAATTCATCTTCAGATACCAATAATTGTTGTGATATTTTCTTAGATGGGTTAATAACTTTATATTCTAATACCTCACTTTCTACATTATGTGTTGCATAATAAGATGAAAACCCTCTAAATTGCCGTGAAGCTAAAAGATTATCTCTTTCATTTAAATTAATATCTTTAACAAAAGTCCCACTCCCTCTTCTTTTAATCAAGAAGCCTTCTGAAACTAATATATCTAGAGCTTTCTTTACTGTCATTTTGCTTGTTTTATATTCATCACAAATTTCCTTTCCATAAGGTAATTTCTGATTAGGTAAATATTCTCCTACTATTATTTTTTTTCTTATATCATTTGAAATTTCTACGTATTTTAACATAATTATATCCCACTTTATTTTTTTTTATTTCCACTACATTCTTTGTGCTTATAGATAAATTTAAATAATATAAAAATAAAGCAAAAATTTTCATATCTGCTTCATTCCTATCTAATTTAGTTCTATTTAATCTAGCCATATTTAATATAGATATTCTAATCTAAGCCTAATTAATATATTTATACATTAATTAGTAGCTATTTTAATAACTATTTTTATTAACCTTATATAATAATCAATTATAATTTTAAATAATTATAATATTAAGTAATTCAAATATTATCTTAATATCTCACTAAGTAACACTAAACTTTTTCTTTAAAATTATTATCATACTTATAATAGTAATAAATAAATATACTAATCCATAAGTATGTATGCTTAAGTATTTCACTAAAATACCTGTTATTAAATTTATAACTGCTGGGAAAATTGTATTACAAAATAAATTAGTCATTATAAATGCTGTTGAATGCTGATCTTTAGGAACTAAAGTCCAAATTAATTTATTTTGCATAGGCAGCAACAGTCCATTTATTAATCCATGCATGAGTGCTAATATCATAATTGTAATATAAGAATTTGCAACTCCCAATATAATCCATCTTATAATTAATAGAACTCCTATCAATTTAAAAACATAATTTATATTATTATAAAAATTTAGTTTTTCTATAAATGGTAATAATATCACTTCAAATACTATCATAAATATTGGAATCAAGCCTATAAAGGCATCAGGTGCACCTAACTTTATCATTAATATTGGTGTACCATAATTAACAGATGCTGCTATTACTCCTGTTAATACGCCATAAGTATATATAAACAGTCTGAAATCTCTATTTTTTAATATATTTATTATATTTAAATAAGATTTATCTTCAGATTGTCCCCGTTCTTCAGCTATTGCTATTTCAGGTAATCCAAAAAATAATATTAATGTAATTATTAAAAATATGCTGGACATCAATATAGACTTATTAATACCTATACAGGCTAGAGATATTGTAGATACTATTCCAGCTATTCCATAACCTATAGTTCCAAATACTCTAATTCTTCCAAACCTTACCCCATACTTATTTGATAAATTCAATAAATACTCATCGTTAGCTACGCCACTTGGTTGCATCATTATTGTTCTTATAAGATTTATGATAAAGAATAACTTAAAATCATCTACTCTATATAATAAAAATAAAGTGACTATATTCATTGAGTAAACTAATTTATTGAAAAAAACTAGTTTCTTATACTTATCAATAATTGCTCCCCACACAAAGAATGTGAATATGGATATTAGTGGTAATATCCCAAGTATAATGCTTATCTCTCCATCACTAAATCCTTTAACTGATGCCATAAATAATATGAATACATTATTTATTATTGAGTTTCCTATGCTTCCTAATATATATGTCGAAGAAAAAACATTTACTACCTTATTTATATTTATATTTTTATTTGTACTCTTCAATTTTTAAAATAACTTCTAATAATTTTTTCAGCTAATTTATTTTTAACACTATATTCTTTAGGAAGATTATTTTCTTTATTACTAGGTAATCTCATAGGCCAATCCCAAAAACAAAATCCCTTTACAAAATCTCTTTTAGAACTTTCCTCTAAAAGTTCATGATAGAATTTATATTGCTCTTCTTCACTTGATTCACCTTCTAAAATTAAAGTCCAATCATTTGGAAATTTTCCTGCACCTTTAACTGAAGGACAACCAGCTTCCGAAAAAAAGAAAGGTTTATTATATCTATTACATACAGTTTCAATTCTATCAAGCTCATTAGATATTGTTCCAATAGGATAATATCCAGATGATGATATATAATCTAATACATCCCACCAATTAACATTATGTTCTTGATATTTATCACAATTATATGTTAATTTGCCATTATATACATTTCTAATGCTACTTATTAAACTTCTCCATTCCCTTTCTCTGTGATCTGTTCCAACTAGTTCACATCCAATTATCAACATATCAACATTCTTTTTTTCAGAAAGCCTGCTATAATGCATCAAATATTCACTATAACTTTTAAACCACTCACTCCACTTTGGTTCACATGGTACATCCTCATCAAAAAATCTAATATAAGCCCTCCAATACCCGTCACTTACATTAAGCATTGGTTTCAAAATAACTTTTAAACCTTTATCTTTTGCATATTCAACTAATTCGCATAATTCATTTTCTACTGGCATATGATCTCCTTTCCAATAGATTTTGGTAGAATAGCAATGCTCTTGAACAGCTGAAAAAGCAAAGGTTATAGTATTTATATTACATTTATCTACTTGATAATCTATTTCTTTTTTCACATCTTTAATTACAACATCATTTTTCCAATTCCAAGTTATAAAATTAAAACTCTTAATCTCAAAATCCTTATTCATACTTATCCTCCTTTTACTTAAGACGCTAACTTAGAGTTTAGCTTCACAAATATTAAAGCAAATAGACTAAAAGAAAATAATACTAAAACTTCTTTAAATGCAACTCCAATGGATATTAAACTTATAAATAATAAGACTACTGTTATAAGATTTTTAGGCTTCTTAAACATTAGAACTAATACATTTAAGTAATTGTTCTTTTTTTCACTAAAAAGTAACTCCACCCCATAGTAACTCCAATAAATGCTTATCATAGAGAAAATATACATAAGTAATATATTAATACTTGTAGCCATTGGCATATTTACTTTTCTTAATAAAACTATTGATATTACTAATGTTAATGAATATGCTCCAGTTAATAACTCTTCTTTTTTATAAATTTTCATATTCTTTAGCATTAAAGTGTTAAAATACTTTACTAAGCTTGAGTATCCATCAACTTGTCCTTTCAACAACTCATTCATTACTTCAATCACTGAAAAAATAACTGGCACAAGCGTAAAAGAAAATAAACCTAAAGCAAGATAAATTAATGCCATTATATTAGTTATCATTATTACATAAAGTGAATTAATGAATCTAAATGTCTTATTATTCATAAGTCAAAACCTCTCCTAATTATTAAATCTAAATTATTAAATTCAAATTATTAAATCTTAATTTTAAAGCTATTTATAAATTTAATTTATTTAACAGCTCCATCTGTAAAACCATTATAAATATATTTTTGTAATAATAAGAATACTATTGCTGTTGGAATCATTATTAATATAACTCCAGCTGCTATTACATTCCATTGTCCGCCGTATGGTCCTATAAACTTATAAAGGGATGTTGCAACAGTTCCAAGTTCTTGACTTGGTGCATATAAAAATGGTGTGTAGAAATCATTATAGATAGCTACTCCTCTTAAAATTATAATTGTTGCTATGGCTGGTTTTAATAAAGGTATTATCAATCTATTAAATATATAAATATATGATGCTCCATCAAGCATTGCAGCTTCATCATTAGCAATAGGAATTGATTCCATAAACTGCATCATAATATAAATACTCATTACATCAGCTCCTAAGTAAAGAACTATAGGGGCCCAAATAGTATTATATAACCCTAATTTAGATATTATTTGAAATGTTGCTACCTGTGTTGTTACCATAGGTAAAAACATTGGTAATAAATATATAAGTAAAATTGCTTTCTTTAATTTAAATTCAAATCTTTGAAGTACAAAAGCTACCATTGCTCCAAGCAAAATAGTTCCTGCTAATGATATTACCATAATGAAAGCAGTATTCATGAATCCTCTTAACATCCCTCCGTCTATAAAGGCTGTTACATAATTTGAAAAATTAAACATATTTTCAGGCAATGATAGTTTACCACTTGAATAAAACTCTTCATATCCTTTAAATGAGGCTAAAAATATAGTTACTATTGGAAGTATAAATATGAATGCTGCCAATATACATGATAGGTATTTAATTATACTCCAAGCTATTTGACTTACTTTTGATTTAAGTATATCTTTATCACTCATTATTTTTCCTCCTTAAAGAAAATATTTTGTATAAGTGCAACAGTTCCAACTATGAACATAACTACTACAGCCATTGCTGATGCTTTACCTACTTGATTAAATTTAAATGCAGTGTTCATTGTTTCGATTACAAATGTTGAACTTCCATTAGCTCCACCTGTCATTATATACGGCATTTCAAATACTGAAATTGCACCTGAAATATTAAGTATTAAGTTTAGCTTAATTATATTTTTCACTGATGGAACTAGTATATATCTAATCTTATGCCATTCTCCTGCTCCATCTATTTCTGCTGCCTCAAGTACCTCTGTTGATACTGATTGCATTGCCCCTAAAAAGATAATAAAACTATATCCTATATATCTCCAAATAGATGTAAATGCTAACGAATAATTAACTACATCTTCATTTCCAAGCCATAAAGTTATATATTTCTCTAGACCTATCATTTTCATAAGTGTATCTAATGTTCCTTCAGGTTGGAAAAAGAATAAAAACATTAGTGAAATTGCAACTCCGTTAATTAAATATGGGAAAAAGAATATTGATTTAAAGAAACCCTTACCTCTTAACTTAGAATTAACTAAGACTGCTAGATAAAACGCTAAAATTAATTGAATAATTCCCCCTACAAAGTAGTAAATACTATTTTTAAAAGCTCCAAAAATTTCTGGATTACTAAATATATCTATGTAGTTTTGTAATCCAACAAAGGTCTTGGTTCCATAACCCTTCCAGCTTGTAAAACTGTAAGCTATCATATTTATAGCTGGCAAATAAGTAAATAGTAATAAAAATGTAATTGGTACTACTAGGAATAAAAATATTATTATTCTTCTTTGTTGTTTATAATCTAATCTACTAAACAAGACCCTATCCTCCTATTTGTCATAATAAGAATTTCAGTTTAGGAAATCTTCCTAAACTGAAATTTTAGTTTTTATTATTTATTAGTTTGATGCTGCCTTACTCTTATTCCAAGCATCATTATATTTTTTAACTACTGCATCAAAGTCTGAACGACTCTTTTTAGCTGCAATAACTGCTTCTTGAATATAAGAACCTTCCCAGAACTTAATTCCAGCATTATTTGCTATTTCAGTTGTTAAATCACTTGCTGCTGGATCTGCTTCTTCTGGATCTGCAAGCATTAATTCAACTCCTGATTCTTGATATCCTTTAACTACAGGATTCTTAGATTCTTGTTCCTTTTTAGCTGGTATTAGTCCTTCGCTATCAGCATATCCTGATGTAGTGTAGAATTTAACGAAGTCTTTTGCTTCTTCTTTATGTTTTGAATGTGAACTTACTGCTATAAATTGGTCTGGGCCAGCTTCAGCTTTTAATTCACCACTATTATTAACAGGGAATGGTGCTATACCTATATCATCTGGATTAGATGATATTCCTTGAATTTGTGGAACTGCCCACATACCTAAAGCCATCATAGCAACTTTTCCATTTGCCATATCTGATTTTGATTGTTCCCAGTTAGTTGTAGTCAAATCTCCTTCAACCCATCCACTACTTACAAATTTATATAAAATTTCTAAAACGTCACCTGTTGGTTTTCCTGCTAATAAAGCATCATCCATTTTACCCATATCTCTGTAGTAATACGGATTTCCATATACTACTGAAGCAACTGAATCATATTGACCTAATGGCCACTTATCTTTAGAATTAATTGCTAGTGGAACTATTCCTCCCATTTTAGCAAGCTTGTCCGCTAAATCGTAAAGCTCATCTACTGTTTTTGGGAATTCATTATATCCTGCTTGAGCCACAACTTTTTTGTTATAGACTATACCTGTTGCTCCTAAACCATTTGGTAATCCATAAACAGTATCATCAGCAGCCCTTTGAGTAACACCTTGGTAATCCTTTAATTCATCTACTGTTCCTAATGGCTCAAAGAATTGAGATAGTTCTGTACTTGTTATTGCTGGTAATATATTAAGTACATCACCATAGTCCTGAGTATTCATTCTTGTTTTTACAACACCTTCGTAGTCAGTTATTCCTTCCCACTCAATTTTCACTCCAGTCTTCTCAAAATACTCGTCACCTATTTTTTTAAGAGTAGTATCAACAATATCTGTTCTATGAGTTAAAACCTTTAATGTAACCCCCTCTTCTTTTGATGTTCCTTTTGAGCTACAGCCAGCAAAAAGTGTCATAGCAAAAATTGATAGACAAATAGTGCTTATTAGTTTCTTTTTCATAAATCTCCCTCCCAATAAATAACCTTATAAGTTTATATCTTAGAAAACGTTTCCCGCTAATTTATTCTACATCCTTTTCATATAAATGTCTATACTTTTGATTTTCATTAAATATACCTTTGCTTTTATAATTATATATTTTAAGCCCCTTTTTATAAATAAATCGTCTAAATTATGGCCATGTTTTTATGAAAATATTAATAAATCAAATCTAAATTATCCCAATATATACAATTATTAAGATATTGCAACAAAAAATAGCTAGAAATAATATTTTTATTATTTCTAGCTATTAAATAATTAAGGGCAGTATCAAACCGCCCTTAATTTCGAATATAAGTCATAAAATCTTTTAACTTCCAATTATATTTTATTTCTTTGCAAATAATTAAATAATGCTCCTAATAAATTTGCATCATTTTCAAATTTACACTTTTCAATTATAGGTCTAACTTTTCCTTCTTGTACATTTTTCATTATTATATCTAGTTTTTCATTTATTTTATCTATGAAATCTGGTCTACTACTTATTGCTCCTCCAAGAATAATTTTCTCTGGATCATACATATATTGAATATTGAATATCCCCATTGCATTATTTAAATAAAACTCATCTATAGCATGAATACAATCTAAATCTCCATTATCAGCTAACTCAAAAACTTTTTTCCCGTCTATTTCATCTATAGAAATGTTTTTTAATTCCGCTACATTTTCTAATAAAGCTCCAACAGCACCTGTCTTACTCCAAGTTTTAAAACTTACCTTATCGCCTTCTTGAATTCTATCTAAAATACAATATCCAAATTCTCCACCATGTAGATTATTTCCTTTATGGATTTTTTTATCCTTTATAACTGCTCCACCAATTCCTGTACCACATACCACAAATAATACATCATTATTATCTTTAGCAGCACCTTTCCATACTTCACCTAAGGCAGCACAATTTGCATCATTTTCTATTTCTAAAGTTAATCCTAAATCTTCCCCAAATACTTTTTTAAAGTTCGGTCCATGAATACAAGGTAAAGCACTTGCTCCTCCAATTAATCCCGATTCACTGTCTACTCCTCCAGGTGCACTTACAGCTACACCATCTATGTTATGTTCTTCCTTTGCTTTGTTAATTACATCAATCATAGATACTTTGAATAATTCAAAATCATCTTTTTCTGATTTATAGCTTCCCTTTGATACAAACTCTCCTTCGTCTGTTATAATTGCGTACTTTACACTGCTTCCACCAATATCAAATACTATATAGTTCTTCATATCTTTCCATCTCCCTATTATTAAAATTTTTATGTTCTAAATTTATATAATTATAAAAACGTTTTCTCGAATACTATAAATCAAAAACTACTAACAAGTAGTTTTTATAGTCAAATTAAATCTTATGCAAACCTATTTACTTTATCTAATTATTTATTTTATATAATTATATATATTATCATTTTAATCATATATAACAATTTTATATTTTCACCTATATTTTTTTATTAATCTAATTTATTAACTTTAAACCTGTACCTATCTTACTATTATAGCTTTAAATTCATATGTATCATATCTATGCCTTGAAAATGAATATTCAAATACTTTACCATTATCTAAATATCCTATTCTTTCAACTTCTAAAACTGGTTCATCACTCTCTAAATTTAAGTATTCCTTATCTATTTCATTTGATTTTCTAGCTCTAATAGTTGAGTGAGAACTTTGTATTTTAAACTTCATCTTATCTTGTATATAGCTATATAAAGAGCTTTCTGCATCAGATCTTTTTATCGCAGGGAAAAGGTATAATGGCATATATGTCTTCTCAATTACTATAGCTTTTTCATCTACATATCTAACTCTATGTATAAAACATACAAAATCATCTTCATCAATTTTTAAATTTTTTGCTATTTTTGAATCTGCATTTATAATTTTAAAATCTAACAATCTACTCTCTATCTTATGTCCAGCATTTGTTACTGTTAATCCTGCAAATTGATTTTTAATTGATAAATCTTCAATTTGATCTTGAGACATATCTTTTACAAAGGTGCCTGCTCCTCTTCTTTTAACTATTAGCCCCTCCATTACTAATAAATCTAATGCTTTTTTTACAGTCATCTTGCTAGCATTAAATTTTTCACAAATTTCCTTTTCAAAAGGTAATTGTTCATTTGCTTTATATTCGCCATTAATAATTTTTTCTTTTATGTATATAGCTATTTGCTCATACTTAGTCATGCTATTCTCCCTCTTATATATCAATATTAATTTAAATTAAACATAGAAGATATATATTATAAACTATAATTTTACGTAATTAAATTTCTAATTTAATTACTATTATATACTAGCAAAGATATAGCTACAATCAAATTATACCCCTGATACACAAATAATTGGGAACTTCCAAATTTCGTTGACCTCAGGGGCATTAATTAACTAATTATTATACTGGATAACTCTTTAAAACAGTAACATTACCTTTTATTTCATATTCTCCTAAAGTTGCTGGTATTAAATAACTATCCCCCATCTTTATAGCTTCTGAGAAATCTTTGCCCTCTATAGTTCCTTCACCTTCAACACAAGTATACATATCAAATTTTTCAACATCACTTGAATCTTTATATTCTGAAGTAATTGCTATCTTTTCTATTCCAAAATACTCATTTTTACATAGTAAGCTATGGTTATATCCATTATGATTTACTACTTCTTTTTCACTTAAATTTTCACATTGAAGATCAAAATTTATAACATCTAATGCTTTTTCAACATGAATTTCTCTTGGTCTTCCATAGTCATATACTCTATATGTTACATCACTATTTTGTTGGATTTCTGCTATTATAACACCTTCACATATAGCATGAACTAATCCACTATTTATTAAGAAACAATCACCTTTTCTAACTTCGATTTTATTCAAATAATTTTCCACATCATTATTTTTTATAGCTTCTTCAAATTGTTCTTTAGTACAATCTTTTGTTCCTACTATTAATGATGCGCCTGGCTTAGCATCCATCACATACCAAGCTTCTGTTTTTCCATAATCGCCTTCATATTTTGCTGCATATTCATCTCCTGGATGAACTTGTACAGATAGTTTTTCTTTTGAATTTATAAGTTTTATAAGTAAAGGAAATTTTTCAAGTGTTATCTTTTTCCCAACAAGTTCATGTCCATATTCTTTTATTAAGTCATCAAAGCTAGTTCCTTTTAATGAACCATTTGCAACAATTCCTGTTCCATTTGGATGACAGGCTATATCCCATGTTTCTCCTATTTCACCTTCTGGCATATTATCCCTAAAAGCTTCAAAATCTCTACCACCCCATATTTTTTCATAATAAAGGTTTTCAAATCTAATTGGATACATTAATCTTCCTCCTCTTGTAACTGTGATTATACTCTTACTACTGTATAGTATATAACAAAAATATATACTTTTTAACATATTTTCCATACTTTTATGTAATTGTAAAACATTTTTTCTAATATATTTCTTATTATATAATCTTTTTATTAATTTTCATAATAATATTATTTAGATGTTTATTAGCATATAAATATCTAAATAAATTCTTATTCCATATCTTATATTCTTTAATCTATAAAATGTACTCTTCTATGCAATCTGCTACAGAGTCGACTAAATATGATGCATGTTCTTTTAGTTCTTCTTCTACCTGATGAAATGTAAATGAATTTTTAGTTATATTGAACATAGTAACATCATTCCATGAATCACCTATAGTATATATGTAATCATCTTTTATAAACTCTTGTTTAGCAATATACTTTATTCCATTTCCTTTTGAACATCCTAATGGTACTATATCTATATAAATATCATTTCTGTATGCAATTATCTTATCTTCATATTTTTTATTAATTTTATTTTTAACTTCCTCTATTTCTAATATATCTTTTTCAGGACTGTATACAGAAATTAAACTTAATTCCTCTTCTATTTCATCTATTGAATTTACTCTTTCCTTCTTAGGATATGGTAAATTATCTCCATCTGTTAATAAATATGTATTAAAGCCTGATTCTACTGAAATAGCTACATTTTCTTCTTTTATTTCATTTATAATACTTTTAATTATATCTTTTTCAATTATTTCTTGCTTAATCTTTGTTCCTAAAGTATCTACTATTAAAGCTCCATTTAGTAATACATAATAATTTGCAAATATCTTATATTCATCCTTTAACATTTGTACTCCATTATATGGTCTTCCTGTTGAAACTACTAATAACTCTTTTTGCTTTTGAAGCTTAATTATAGCATCCTTATCTCTTTTTGTAACTTGATCATTTTTTATTAGTGTCCCATCAAGATCTGTCGCTAGTAATTTAATCATTTATTCCTCCAGTAGTATATTAATATTTTTATACTACAATTTTACCATATCATTACTTAAATTTTTATAAATAAATTTTTACACCATTATATTTTATTTAAAATAATCTTTATGCATTTTTAGAAGATAATACTAGGAATTAAAAACTTCATATTTCAAATAATATAAGTATAAGGAGGGATTTATATGCCAACAAAACCTAACAAGAAAAAAATTTATTTACCTAATGAAAGAACTGGATATGCACCAGAAAAACATTCTCTAGTTAGTCATGGAAAGGTTGAAGGACCATCAAGTCCATTACCTAGCACAGTAGAGGATGATATAGTTGTAAATAATATTGCTTATATGGAATTTGATTATACGGAGCAACCAGAAGTAAATCCTGAAATTGATACAAATGCTCCAAGTAAATAAGCTATATTAATTTAACAATGCCTAAGAAAATAATTTATATGCTAATATTTCTCTAGTTTTTAAAATAATGAATTTATTATAAAGGAGAGATACAATATGTCTAACAATAAGAAAAAAAGAACAGATGGAAAAATTCCAATGAAAAATAAAAGTTTCGCGACTCCTGTTACCTCAAGTAATATATCTACCTCATTTTATGAATATACTAAGAAAGAACAAGTTGCTAGAAATACTAGTACAAATCAATTATATTAAAATATAGACAAATATAATTTAAAATAAACTAATATTACATTTAAATGGACAACTACTAAATTATCAGGAGAATTTTCCGATAATTAAAACAGTTGTCTATTTTTTTTATTTTTATACAACTTATTTTAAAATCACTTATATTTAGAATTTATGGGAGGGTTATATGAAAAAATTTTTTGAAATTAAAAATAGAAATAAAGAAAAAAAATTTAAATTACGAAAAAATTCAAAAATAGAAAAAAATAAAAGAACTAAGAATAGGAGAGCACATAAAATATCAAATAGGCTTATAAGCTGTTTCCTTTTAATTATAGTCTTAATAATATTTATCTGGAGACTAGGGCTTTATAACATGAAGCAAATTAATGACGCATCTGAAAAGCTTTATTTTAATAATACTTTAGGAATAACTTACATAAATGAACTATCAGAAAACTCCACTTACAATTATCTTGCTAGTAAACAATTAATTATAAGCAGAGATGATAATGAGAATAAATTATTGATGCAAAATATTTATTATAATAATCAAAGAAATGAACAACTTATACAGTTATATAGTAATTCAATTACCAAAGAAGAAGATAAAGAAAGATTTGATGAAATAATATCTTCATTAAAGGAACTAGAAGAAACAACTAATAAAATAATTTCATTAGTTAAAGAAAAAAAATTTACTGAAGCAAATGACTATGCATATGATTTAGATACTAATCGTGGACATTTTATTATAAAAATAGATAGATTGGTGGAATTAAATAGTAAGTGGGCCCAAGAATCTATTATATCTAATAAAGCTATCTATAATAATTCATTAAAACTTACTTCAATTGTAATAGTAATTTCAATATTAATAATTTTAATATCATCGGCAAGAATTACAATTAGAATTACGAAATCACTAAAGAAAATAATGGCTTTATCTAATAGAATTGCAAAATATGACTTAACAGAATCTATAGATGTTGCTTATAATGATGAATTTGGAGCCATTGGTACATCTCTAAACACAGCTCAAGAAAACTTAAGAAATATAATAAATTCCTTTAAAAATAGTACCGAAATGGTTAACAATTCATGTGAGAATTTAGCTATCTCAATAGAAGAAGTAACAGCTCAATTTGATTTGATAAACGAATCTTCTAACGACATTAATTCTACAATTCAAGAAACTAGTGCCATAACTGAAGAATTATCAGCTTCAATTTTAGAAGTAAGCTCTAGTATAGATGTACTTTCAGAAAAAGCTAATGATGGAAATATGAATTCTGAAAAAATTCAAAAACGTTCAACTAATATTAAACAAAATACTGAATATGTTATTGATAATACAAGTAACTTATATAGAGATGTTGAAAATGATATAAAATCATCAATCGAAAAAGGAAAAATAGTTCATGAAATAGTTAATATGGCTAACTCCATTGAAGAAATTGCTGAGCAAACTAATCTTTTAGCTTTAAATGCAGCAATTGAAGCTGCTAGAGCTGGTGAGCAAGGGAAGGGCTTTGCAGTAGTAGCTGAAGAAGTGAGAACTCTAGCCGAACAATCTCGTTCATCAGTACAAAACGTAAAAGATACTATAAAGCAAGTTCAAATATCCTTTAATAATATAACTGATAGTAGTAATAAACTATTACAATTTATGAACAATGAAATTATGAAAGAATTTAAGGGATTTATTAAAGTTGGTGATAAATACGAGAAGGATGGAATATTTATTAAGGATATGAGCGAAGATATTGCTGCAATGTCAGAAGAAGTTTCTGCAACAATGAACGAATTAAATGATGCTGTTCATTCTGTAGCCTCAATGACTCAAAGTTCATCAGCAAATGTAAATTCTGTTAAAGATAGCATAAATGATACTACAAATGCAATAATCACAATTTCTGAAACTGCTCAAAATCAATCTCAGTTAGCTCAAGAACTTTTAGATTTAATATCACAATTTAAACTTTAAACGAATAGGTAGATTCATTCGAATCTACCTATTATTATTTATGTAATTAATATCTAAATCCCATCATAGAAGCAGATCTTCCACAAGTTCCTCTTCCTCTACTTTCTGAATTAAATCCATATCTATTTCCTTCTTCACTTTTTTGTCCTTGACCTTGATATCCTTCCCCGTAATAAGAACAATTTTGGTTTCCCCATCCTGAGTAATTATTGTCCTCATTTATATTATAATCTTGATCTATATTAGACTTATCAGTTTCACTTACCTCTGCTCCAACTGCATTTGTTGCTGGATTATCTTCATCAGCTGCAAAAGCTATAGCTCCTGTCCCTATTGTAATAGCGCCTATTATAGATAGTGATAAAATTAATTTTTTCATAGTTATTATACCTCCAACAAATATCTCCTTAATGGATTAAATATTACTCTAATAAATAAGCATTCTTATCAATCCCTTATTTATTAGGTATCTTTAAGATTATAATAACTCTTAGTTTTAATAAGTTAATGGTTAATTTGTGATTAATTTGTGAAAACTTATTTTTCTTTTATTAAACTTCTAGGAATATCAAAATAAAACTTGCTTCCTTCTCCTATATTACTTTGAACTCCATAATTAAATCCATGTGCTAATATTATCTCCTTAGAAATTGCTAGCCCTAAACCCATTCCCCCACTTTTATCTTCCTTATAATATCTATCCCAAACATACTTAATAGTTTCTGGCCCTATTCCCTTTCCATAATCCTTCATATATACTTCTATATTATTTTCTACTTCTCTCATTCCAAATACTATTTTATCCTTGCTTTCAGAATGTTTTATGGCATTAATAAAAAAGTTAGATAATACTCTAAATAAATAATTATTATCTATAGGTACAAATATGTTCTTATTATATAAACTTTTATCTATTTTAAGCTGTAAACCATAGTTATCATAATTGCCATTAATTAAATAATTGTTTAACTTATCATAACTTTCCTTTACAAACCTCTTAATATCATACTCATATGGCTTAATTATTTTTTTATTATCTCTTAATTTTGTTAAAACCAATATTTCTCCTACAAGGTCTGTTAATACATCAACTTCTTCAATTATACTAGCTGCATATTCAACAACTTCCTTACCAGAAACTAACTCATCCCTTATAACTTCACTGTTAGCTCTAATTACACTTAATGGCGTTTTCAAGTCATGACTTACATTTGCAATAAATTCCTTTTGCATATTATCTTTTATTTCAAGTTCCTTAGCCATATTATCTATACTGTCATTTAATTCCTGAATCTCATCTTTCGTATTAATTTCAAACTTACTACCATATATTCCTTTAGAAATATCATTAGCCCTTTTTCTTAAAGATATTATTGGTTTTGTAAATTTTCCTCCGAGATAAACAGCTATAAAAGTAGATATAATTAATGAAAATAAGAATATTGATATCATTATTAAATTAACACTTTTTATTAATGATTTTGTTCCTTCATAACTTTTATAGACAACTATATCACCATAGCTAGAATTTCTTTTAAGACCTATATATGTATTACCATCACTAGACTTAAAAACCTGCCTACCTTTTATACTTTCGTAATCTATAGAATTCATTTTCCCCATCATGCCCATCTTACCCATTTGCCCCATATGCCCATTTTCATTATCAGCTTTGCACATATTCGTAACTTTTCCATTATTGATTAATACAGCATATATATTCGCCAAATCTGTAACAGTATTATTCTTTGCTGCTTCTAAAACATATTCACTAGCTTCTTCCAAATCAATATATTCATTATTTATATAAATCTTTGGTAAAATAAATGATGTTAAGATCAATCCAATAATAGCCACTACTAAATTCATTAATATCATATATTTAACTATTCTTTTACTTATCTTATTCATTATTCTATAGTAAGGCTATAGCCTACCCTCCATACAGTCTTTAGATTCGCCCTAAAAAATTCTAACTTTTCTCTAAGCTTTTTAACATGAGTATCTACAGTTCTAGTATCTCCGTAAAAATCATATCCCCAAACACTAGTTATTAAATCCTCTCTTGTAAAAACTCTATTCTTATTTTTTATTAAAAACATTAATAAATCATACTCCTTAGGAGTTAAAATAATTTCTTTCTCATTTTCAAAAACTCTCCTATTATTATCATCTACTCTTAAATTACCTAACTTAATTTCCTTAGTATATTCATTTTTAACACTATTAATCCTTAACCCAACTCTTAAAACTAATTCTCTCATACTTATAGGCTTTACCATATAATCATCCGCTCCAAGTTCAAATCCAAAGATCCTATCTTCCTCTTCACCTCTAGCGCTAGTTATAATAACCTGAGTTTTATTATTTAAAGATTTTACTTTCTTTAAAAGATACCAACCATCCTTATTAGGCATCATTATATCTAATATAACTAAATCATATGTATTATTTTCGATTAAGTCCTCTGCTACTTTGCCATCATTAGCCAAAGTAACCTCATACCCCTCTTTTTCAAGATATAATTTCATAACTTTACTTATTTGCTTCTCATCTTCTGCTACTAAAATCTTGCTCATATATCCTCCAATTATAGAAAATAACATATAAAATATAAAACATAAATTGTAAAACATTAAATATAAAATATAAGATATTAAATATAAGAGCTATACAATTTAATAATTATATATCCATAAGTAACTCATATTTTTATCTAATAAAGAAACTTTAAATGTTGTATTATTTCATATTTTTTATACATTTATATATTCTATACTAAATATATATTTTGTACTAATATATATTCTCTACTAACATTTCCAAATATTTATTTATACATAATATATCATAACTTAAAAACTATATACAATTATTCAAATCACAAAATAAAGACTATATATTCATACCATCAAATTGTTCAATTAACTCTACTCCATACATCATATTTTTTCCTATATAGATGTGTTTTAAAAACGTGTTGTTTATTAATATTATTAACTTATAATTGATTAATCCATAACTTAATTGTCTAGAATTAAAATGTATATTATACGCACCTAAAACACTCTACCTTTTCAATATTGAAAATAATAATAAGGATGATTAAAATGGAATGTAAAGTTAAAACTATTATTGAATATAGCACTGATCCTATAAAAGAAAAAGCTATTAAAAATAACTTTAAATCAATTAATGATCATTTAAACTCTCTGAACACAATAGACATATTTAAAAATAAAGAAATCAATTATTGCCCTTATTGTAAAAATAGTAATTTTATTAAAAATGGAAAATTTAAAGGCATTCAAAGATATAAATGCAAAAATAGAAACTGCTCTAAAACATTTTCTGCAAAAACTAATTCGCCTTTTAGTTACTCAAAGAAAGATATTACCTTATGGATGAAATATTTATCACTTATGAATAGTGGCATGTCCATAAGATCTTGTGCACGCATTTTAGGAATAAATATTGCAACATCATTTTATTGGAGGCATAAAATACTTGTTGCAGAAGCCTCTAATAATAATTTCAAAATTTTAAAAGATTATGTTGAAGCAAATAAAATAATGATAAAAGAAAATTTTAAAGGGAATAAAAATTCTAAAACTTTTAGTAAAGAAAAAATATTTATAATTTGTGCCATGGATAATAACAAATCAATTTTATCTAAGGCAGTATGCAGATATTCTATTTCCTTGGCATCAATATCAAAAAACTTCTATCCGAATTTAGATAAATCAGCATTTTTAGCTACTTCTGGAGATAGATGTTTAGTTGCCTTTGCTAAAAAGCATAACTCTACACTTCCTAAAACAAAAATCGATAAATTCAATGAAATTAAATCTGAAAATTTAAATGCTAAAAATACTTTTTCCTATATTACCTTACCTCATATCCATAGTTTCTCTTTTAATATTTATAGGTGGCTTAAGAGGTTTAAAGGTGTTGCCACAAAATATTTAGAAAACTATTTAAGTTGGTATATTTTTGACTATAAATCTAACTATTCCCTTTGTAACTCTAATCAAATTATCTTATTTAGGAAACTAATTTCTGAAAATACATATCTAAGAGTTAAGGATTTCTCAACTTTTAAATTATCTTATCAATATACTTGTATTGGTAATTATTAATTAATTTACTATATAATCATTTTTTAATTTATTTCATAACCCTTTTTTAATTGAAAATAAATTTTATAACCTCTTCTGGCATCCTCCACCTATATTTATTATAAAAATTTTGTGATATCAAACAATTTTTGTTTTAGAAATTCAATAGCAATCTGTATTTTATATCGTTATATCGTTATATCGTTATATCGCTTTTATATATTTATATATTTTTTGTAATTTTTATTTTTTGTAATTTATATATTTTTTATAGTGACTTAATATAATTTCCTTATAGCACTTTTCTTTGATTTCTTTATAACATTTCTAATTAATAACATCATAAATCTTCATTATTAATAACAACATAAATTTTTATTTTTATATCACTATTCTTATATTTTCATTTTATAAAACCAACAATTTCTTAAAACACATGTACATAGTATTAATATTTAAATCATACATATATGTATTCTACTAATATGTGTATGTAATTCTTATTGTATTATCAGCGCGCATATTTCTATATGGTAAAGTTTATTTTATTGTAATACTTTAATCATTAAACTATTAAACTATTAAACTATTAAATTATTTAATCATCTAATTCATAAACTTAATATTAAACTCTTGAATTATTTAATTTGTAAACTTAATAAATAGATCTTTCATTTAAAATTTAAAAATAGAGCAATGAATTTATTGCTCTATTTTATATAAATACTTTTTAATATTATTTATAAATACTATTAGAGTTATTTATATTCTACTCCTGCATTGACTTTAGTAACTTGAGCTACTGTCATTTTTTGTTTATTTCCATTTGTAATTTCATGCCATTCTCCTGCATGGATAAATACTGTGCTTCCTATACTGACATCAAACTCATTTTCTCCAACTTTTATTTTCCCTTCACCTTTTAAAAATATAAATATTTGTTCTCCATTTGGATGTCTATGTGTTTTTAGAACCTGACCTGGTTCGAAAAAATAAACTTCTGAAATTAAATCATTTCCTGAAAACACTGGAATCTTCGGAACTACCATATCATTATATTGCTCTATTGTCCCATTTAAAAGTTGTTTATTAATATCCATACTAAACCCTCCATAATTCTATAGCTAAATAATGTTTATTAAATCTCTTTAACTTTAGTATTACTTATCAGTATTATATTATTCTATATAAATGTTAGCATCCTGCATTATTAATATTAATTATAAAAAAAGATACTCATATAACATAAATACGTTTTATGAGTATCTTTTCTCTTTTTATAGCAATATTTTATTTGTTATCTTTAAATTAATATTTTAATTATAATAATATTAAGCTGTTACTTCTGATTTTCTTCCTTCTATCTTTCCTGCTATCTTTTCTCCAACATTTTTTAATGCCACAGAAATAGCTAAAAATACTACTAGTATTAATCCTAGAATTAAGAAATCTTTTCCTATTACGCTGTAGTTAATTACATCTGCAGAAATAACTTCTCTTAAAGCTTCAACTGCATAAGTAAATGGCATAAATGGATTTATAACTCTAAAGAATTTAGGTACTACTTCTAGTGGGAATGTACCTGCACATGCAGTAAGTTGAAGTATTAATAATATTATACCTAATAATCTTCCAGCATCGCCTAATAATGAAATTAAGCATTGAATAATTGAGACAAAAACTAATGATAAGAAAATGTTTGTTCCTATATAAGCAAATACGTTGCTTGTCTCTAAACCAAGCATTATTACTACTACACTTACAAGAATAGCTTGTAGTACACCTACAAATGCATAAGATAAATATTTTCCTACTACTCTATCAAACTTAGATAAGTTTTCTTCATCTTTTACCTTAGATGGTATTACGAAGAACATCATTATAGCACCTATCCATAATGAAAGTGGAATAAAGTATGGTGCAAAACCTGTTCCATAGTTTGGAATCTTATTTATTGAATCAAAAGCCATATTAATTGGTTCTGATGCAAATTCTCCCATTGTATCTGATGGATTTACTAGACCATCTTTCATCTTATCTGAGCCTTCATTCAGTTTAGTTGTTAATTCATTACTTCCATCATAAAGCTTTTTAACTCCATCACTTAACTCTGGAACACTTGCTGTTAATTCTGATATACCATCATTTAATGCTTTTTGTCCACTTACTAGTTGATTTGAACCATCAGCTAGTTTAACAGAACCATTTGCCAATTCATTTGAACCATCGTAAAGTGCTGTTATACCTGATGCTAATGTTGGAATATTAGATTTTAAGGCACTAGTACCATCATTTAATTGTGATGCACCTACGTTTAGCTTATTTAAGCCAACATTTAAATTTCCTATATTATCTGAGATAGACTTTAATCCTACTCCAAATTCACTAGTCTTAGGATCTAAATTAGCATATAAGCCATTTAATCCAGTATTTAATTGTGAAACTCCATCTTTAACAGTTCCAACTTTTGAAATTAAGCTAGTAGTTCCTGCTGCTAAATTTTTTGATCCTTGTGAATAATCATTTAATGATTTTTCAAATGACTTAGATCCTTCTGCAAGTCTCTGGATCTTAGGTGCATTTTCTTTTGAATTACTTTGAATCTTATTTATAATTTGTAGTGCTTGCTGTATTGACTTATTCTTATCTTCTTCGCTAGTAGAAGGACTTGCTGCATTCTCTAGAGCTTGTTGTATCATAGTTGTTGCATTTGCTGAGTCTGATATTCCATTTATTAACTCATTTATTCCAGTTTCTATTTCTGAATATCCTGCTACTAAAGGATCTGAACCAGCAGTTACTCGATTTGCTCCTTCATATAACTTAGCTATATCCTCTTGTCCTGCTGATAATCCTGAGTTTAGTTCATTAGCTCCAGCTTTTAATTGACCAACAGCCGGATATATTTTTCCTGTGTAAGCATTATATATATTTTTGCTTCCATCTGATAATTGGTTTGCTCCTGATGAAGCTTCAGAAATTCCTGACTTTAAATCTCCTGTTCCTTTTGCTAATGCATTTACTCCATCACTTAATGTAGGAACTTTTTCATATACTTGTCCAAGGCCTGAATTTAAAGCTTTAGCTCCTCCTATAAGTGTTCCTATACCATCGTTTAACGTTACTTGTCCACCTAATAATTGACTTGATCCATCACCTAGTTTATTTGCTCCATCAACTAATGTTGGTACTTTTTCATTCATTGTGCTTAGACCATCATAAATTTGTTTACTTCCGTCAGCAGCTTGAGTTAATCCATCCTTAGCTTCATATAAACTATCAAATGCTACTTCTACATAATTACTAGATATTTTTTTAGTAATCTTAGCTTTAAGTTCTGCTTCTACTTTTGAGTTTATTTGTGATGCTAAAAAGTTTTTCTTATCATTTGATATAAAATCAACTTTTGCGACTTGTGGTTCTCCTTCTTTTGCTGATATTACGTTTGATGAAAAATCTTCTGGAATAACTACTTTTGCATAGTACTCTTTTCCCTCTAAACCTTTATTTGCATCTTCTTCTGAGGTTATTTTCCATCCAATTTCTTTATTATTCTTAAGTTCATCTTCTACGTCTTTACCATAATTTACTTTGGCACCATCTAAGATAGTCCCTTCGTCTTTATTTACTACTGCAATGTGGACATCTTCAAGTTTTGCATATGGATCCCAGAATGCATATAAGTATAATAATGAGTATAATAGCGGTACTACAATAATTGCAATTATCGATACTCGTATGAATCTGTTTTTAAATATGCTCTTGATGTCTTCCCCCGCAATCTTTAGGAAATTCATACAATCACCTTCTGTTCAATTTTTATACTGATTAGTCAGTCAATCAATATGATATATTTATACTACTTTTGTACTGAGTAGTCAATATAATTTTTGAAAATATCTTTATATTTTTTCACTAACTTTTAGTAACATATTTTGAAAACATTTATTATTTTTATTTTTATTTTTATTTTTATTTATTTATCTATCTATTTATCTTAAATAAAAGCATACTATATATCATATACTCTTTTATTTAATAAAAAATAAAAAGATTAGATTTATATATTTAATGTAAATCTAATCTTTTTATATCTCTATTTTCAAAATGCAATCATTGCTTATTTAAATTATTTCTACGTAATTAAAGTAAGCAATAATTATCTTTTTAATTTAGTCGTAAATTACTTTCTAATATTAACAAAATTTAATATTTAACTTCTAATTATTCTACATTTTTAATTATCTTTGCCGGATTTCCACCAACTACAACATTATCTGGTACATCTTTTGTTACTACTGAACCTGATGCTATAACTACATTATTTCCTATATTTACTCCTGGATTTATTGTTGAATGTCCGCCAATCCAAACATTATCTCCTATAGTAACACTCTTTCCAAACTCATATTCTAATCTTTCTATTGGATTTATTGGATGTGTTGCTGTATATATATGTACTCCTGGTGCAATAAAACAATTCTTTCCTATTCTTATTTCACATACATCTAGCATTATACAGTCAAAGTTAGCATAAAAGCCATCTCCAACATGTATATTATATCCATAGTCACATTTAAAATTAGGCTCTATATAAAAATTTTCTCCTGTAGATCCTAAAAGGTCTTTTAAAATCTTTTTACGTTCATCTCGTTCTGTTTCTATAGTATTATTAAATAGTCTAGTTAGTTTTCTTGCTCTTAATCTACCATTTCTTAATTCTTCATCACTTGGATCATATGGCAAACCCTGAAGCATTTTTTCTTTTTCTCTCATAGTTCCTCCTTAAATATTTTCATCTTATTCTTACGTACTCCTATAAATACAAACTCTATTTATATACAACTAATTTTTTATAGGTTAAATAAGTATTAAAAAATTTTTTAGATTTCTAAAAATATCTATAACTTTCTAGATTCATATTTAAATTTTCAAAATAACGATTTCATTATCTTTTTACATTTATTCCATTTTCGAGATATCTCATAAATTTTTCCACTATTTCTTCATGATCATATTGCCCTTCATTTAAAATCTCATAGAGAGCAGAAGAAATTAAAACTCCTATTAATCCATAGCTTAATAATATTGGATCATCCTTTTCTATAAAGCCTCCATCCATTACAGCTTTAAACTTAAGCGAACTTTTACCTATAAGAGTCCTCATTTCTTCTCTTAGAATATCATTTCTTTCACTAGTTCCCCAAAGTTGACTAATTATTACTTTAAATAAATCCTTATTTTCATAAACATATTTAAGTTGAACTTTTGCTGAAACTTTTATTGTTTCATATGGATCTTTAATCCCTTTTGTCGCCTCTTCTATTTCCTCATTTATAAGGTTTATTCCTTCTTTAATTATAAAAATAAAGAGTTCTTCTTTACTTTTAAAGTGATAATATAAGCTACCCTTTGCTACCCCAGCTCTAGCTACAACTTCATCCATTGTTGCTCCTGTATAGCCATAATTTGAAAAAACCTTTATAGCTGATTCAAAGATAGCTTTTTTAGTTTTATTCATTAAGATCTCCACCTTCTTAGAAATTATCTTTTCGTATTCTACCATAATAATCTATCACATTTTTCTCGTACTCTTCATTAAATTTATTAGAGTGTAAAATAAAATCAGCTGTAGATTTACTCATGGCAACTGTTACATCATATAATACAGCTATTCTAAGCAAAGCTTTCACATCTGGATCATGAGGTTGTGATGTTAATGGATCCCAGAAAAATATCATTATATCTATATCTCCATTTACAATAGCAGCTCCAATTTGCTGATCTCCTCCCATTGGTCCACTTTTATATCCATATACATTTAATCCAGTTTTTTCACTAATTAATTTTGCTGTTGTACCTGTACCACAAAGTATGTGTTTCTTCAATATTTCCTTATTTTCATCTACCCATTCAATTAAAGCTGACTTTCTGTTATCATGAGCTACAAGTGCTATTTTTTTCACATCACCCATTTTATATTTACTCATACCTCTCCCCCTAATCTATCCATAAAACAATTCAATAACTACATATTAAATAAATTTTCAACAATTATTTATTTAATCTTCCTAGTCATTACTAAAATTATACATAACTAATTCTTAATTTACAATGTCACTAATTTTTAAAATTATATTTGTTATGATTTTTTAATTGATATTCTTATTCAATTAATATTATTACTTCACTTTTGTTGTATTTTGTAAAGGAACTTATAAAAAAGCCATATTACTGATATTCACATTTTCAGTAATATGGCTAAGTTTTATGATTTTAATTCTATATCAAATATTTTATTAAATTATTTTTATATTACAGCTTTTATATTGTAACTTCCTATTACATCTTTTTAATATAAAATTTATAAACTACAATTTTTATATTATAACTTCTATATTAAGGCTTCCTTTATCTTTTGGAATTAACTCATCATTTATCTTTTCTCCATTAATGATAATTCCTTTATCATCACCACGTTTGACTTTTATTTTATAATCTTCTGTATCATTTTTAATATTTATATCATATTCATTCCACATTTCTGGAATACATGGTTCAATTTTATATCCTTTTCCTTCTATTTTCTTTAAGCCTAATATATCTTCAAGCCCTACTTTATACATCCAACCTGAAGCTCCGGTGTACCAGCTCCAGCCACCTCTTCCACCATGAGGTTCTTTTATATATACATCTGCTGACATTACATAAGGTTCTACCTTATAGCTTCTTGCTTCAAGCTCTGTATTAGAATGATTTATAGGGTTTATCATATTATAATATTTCCACGCCTTATCTCCTAATCCAAGTTTAGTTAAAGCTAAGATAACCCATACAGCTGCATGTGTGTATTGCCCTCCATTTTCTCTAACACCTGCTACATATCCTTTTATGTATCCAGGTTCCAATGAAGACTTATCAAATGGTGGAGCTAATAATTTTATAAGCCCCTTATCTTTATCCACGAGATATCTATCAACTGCTTCCATGGCTTCTTGTGCTCTTGCTAGCTTTGCTGCATTTGAAATTATGGACCAGCTTTGAGATAAAGAATCTATTTTACACTCATCATTTTCTCTTGATCCTAGAGGCTTACCATTATCAAAGTATGCTCTTCTATACCAGCCTCCATCCCAAGCATTTTTCTCTAGGTTTTCCCTTATAAATTCTTGGAATGTACTATATTCATCTTTCTTTTCATTATCTTTCTTATAGTTACAAATTTCTTTAAAGCCATCTAGTATCTTATATAAGAACCATCCAACCCAGACGCTTTCTCCTTTTCCTTTGTTTCCTACAGTACTCATTCCATCATTCCAGTCACCACTACCCATAAGAGGAATATTATGTTCTCCAAACTTCAAACCTCTATCTATTGCTTTTAAGCAATGTTCATATATAGTTCCATTTTTATTAGATTGATTTACTATAGTATATCTTTCATCTTCTCCATTTCTTAATGGTTCATCTTCTAGATAAGGAGCTTCCTCATTTAAAATACTATAATCTCCTGTAGATTTTATATATTCAACAGTTACATAAGGTAACCATAATAAATCATCTGAAAATCTAGTTCTTATACCTGAGTTAATTACTGGATGCCACCAATGTTGCACATCTCCTTCAAGATACTGCCTTGAAGCACTTCTTAAAATTTGCTCCCTTGTTATAGTTGGATTTAATATACCTATAGACATAGAGTCTTGAAGTTGATCCCTAAATCCATATGCTCCACCACTTTGATAAAATGCTGTTCTTGATAAATATCGACAACTTAAGGTTTGATACATAAGCCATCCATTTAACATATAGTCCATAGACGCATCTGGTGTCTTTACTTGTATATTTCCGAGGAAATTTGACCAATATTCTTTTACATTTTCTAATTCTTCATCAACTTTCTCTATATTACTATATTTATTTATTTTTTCTCGTATTAATTTTTCATTTTCTTCTTCACCAAAAATTATTACAAGTTCTTTTTCCTCACCAGCTTTTAATTCTATATCTAATGAAGCCGCTAAACAAGGATCATAAATGCTTCCAGATACATTGTTTAAGCTATCTTTCAGCAATGCCTCAGGGCTGCTTAAATCCTCACCAACTCCTAAGAAACTCTTTCTATCTCCAGTAAAGCTTTGATTATCTTCACCATTAATAGACAAATAAGCTTTTAATTTTCCAAAGTATTTTGAATAAGGATTTTGGCCATATATATATTGGCCTTGGACATGGGTGCTTATATATTTAGCACTTCCATAATTATATACACCAAGTACTAACTGAGCATAATAGAACAATGATAAACTTTTATCTACATTTGATAAATTCTTAAGTGATATTTTACATAATTTTATTTTTTCATCTTGAGGACAAAATACCTTCATTTCTCCTCTTATGTTATATGCAGTATGTTTGAAAGTAGAGAATCCAAAACTATGTTTTATAATATATTCTCCACCATCTCTTATTGGCATAGGAGTTATTGTAAAATATGCTCCACTTGTATTATCTCTTATATATAAAGCTTCTCCTGTTGGATCTATTACCCAGTCATTGCTCCAAGGCGTTATTTTATTTTCCCTACTGTTTCCACACCAGGTATAAGTTGAACCCACCTCGGAAATATGGAATCCAAAATCCTTATTAGAAATTACATTTATCCATGGTGCTGGAGTATTTTCATAATCTTTAAGTCTTATAACATAACTTTTATCAGATTTATCAAAGCCTCCATATCCATTAAAGAAATCTAAATCACCAACATTAAAATGTTTATTTCTAAGTTCATTTTTCCTTAATTCATCTAATTTATACTCTTTTTCTTCACTAGCATCATTAAACTCATTTCTTTTTGCTGATTTACCTAATTCATCATCATTATTTATTTCTTTATCTATAAAACTCTTTATATAATCACTTTCATTTATATTTACCTTAATTCTATTAACAGGTGCTATATCTTTATTATTTTTATATTCATCAGCATTATAATTTACTGCTTCTATTAATTGACTAGCAAGAGTTCCTTCTAGTGAATTTATAAATAGCTTAGAAATACCAACAATGAAGTTTTTAATATCTTCACCCATAGTTGATTTATTATGAATAAAGATACCTCCTGATTTATTTATGTTTTCTCTTTCAACAGAATTTTTAACTGTTGATATAATATTTTTTTGCAGTGGCTCTTCATATGATATTTCTTCTTCATTATAAATTATTAAATCTGACTTTATTCCTTTATTTCTAAAATAATAGTGCATATTAATAACTTGCCTTAATAAATCTATATCATCTTCACCTTCAATTACTAATAATATAATTGGTAAATCTCCTGATATTCCATAAGCCCATAGATTTTCTTGGTTCATACTTATATTTCTTATATAATCTTCTCTGTTTTTTCTACCACTATGTAAATATAAAATATAAGATGCTAGGCTTTGATATATATTTGCTTGAGCTGATCTAATTCCTATGTGTTTAAGTTCTAATTGATTAGAATAATTATAAGCATCAGCACTCTTTTCTATCATTGGAACTTCCTTATATCTTCTAATAATCTCTAAAACTTCTTCTTTAGATTCTCCAACTCCTGTTAAATAATATATTTGCTTTTCTTCCCCAGGATTAAGAGTAATTGTAGCCCTCATACTCATTATTGGATCTAATACCGTTCCAACTGTATTTTGAAGTGGAGCATCATTATCCATTGCTTCTGGTGACTTTAAGCTTCTATTTCTTCCTATAAAATTTAATCTTGATGTTTCATAAGTTAAATCACCATCTAAATCAGAATTAGTAGCTATAGTATGGAATATATAATGAGTAATTGCTCCCTCTGCTCTTGGTCTTCTATTACCTATCAAGCTTTTAGTTTCTTCATCATATTCAGTACTAATAAATAAATTAGAGAAACTTGGATGTACAGCATCACCTTCAAAGGATTGCAATGTTACTTCTAAATAACTTGTTATTTCTAAAGTTCTTAGTTTTTCTCCTGTGTTCTTTAAAGATAATTTTCTTATTTCTACGTTATCTTCACAAGCTACAGTAACTTCATAATTAGTTTTTATATTTCCATCTTTTCTTTCGTATTTTGCCTTATCAAGTGTAAACTCTACTAAATAATCGTTGTTATCTTCCTTGCAAGGTTCATAAGTAGCACTCCAATAATCATTTGAATTTAAATTCTTTATGTAAAAGAACATTCCACTTGAATCAGATGTACTATCTCCCTTCCATCTATAAACAGTCATATCATCTTTTTTAGAATATCCACTACCACTATCAGTGACCATTGTAGAGTAACTACCATTTGATAATAATAATACTTCTGGATTTTCTCTTTTACTTCCTTTAAATATTCTTGGAATAAAATCTTCTTTTTCCAATTTCTTATTATTAACACTACTTATATCAACTTCTCTTTCAAATGTTATATTTTGAGGAATCTTTTCCTTTAATAACAGCTCTACTGCTTTTATTTCTGGAATACTATGAAATCTCTCTTTTAGTATATTATTATTTAAAACATTATCTAAAGCTAAAAGAGACATTCCTAAGTGGTGAACCATATAGCATCTTACTTCTTTAGCTTCATCTTTTACTTTTTCTTCACTATAATCTATTGCTTCTATAAATCCATATCTTCCATAAGCTTTATTATCATATAGCCTTCTAAGATTTTCTATTGATCCCTTTGTATCGTATGGAAGTGTCATAATTGATGAATATGGAGATACTACAACTTCTTGTTCAAGCCCTCTCTTTAAACCTATTCCAGGCACTCCAAAGGCTTTATATTGATAATTTTGAGCAACATCAAATTCATAATATGCTGATTCTGATATTCCCCATGGGATACTCTTCTTTTCTCCATATATCTTTTGTGCATTTACAACTGAAGAATAAGTTAAATCCCAAATAGTATTTTTAAAGTCCTTCATTATTTGGAATGGCATAAAGTATTCAAACATAGTACCACTCCAAGAAACTAAGCTCTTTTGACCAAATGCCTTTGTCATATTCCTACTTAAGTTATACCAATGTGACCTTGGCACTTCACCTCTTGCTATTGCTAAAAATGATGCTATTCTTGCTTCTGATGCCATTAAATCGTAATAGGAATTTCCTAATGATTTTTCTTCCACATTATATCCTATTGCAAAAAGACCTCTATTTCCGTTATATAAAAATTTAAAGTCCATATCTTCCATAATACTATCTATTTCAGATGATAAAAGTTTAAGCCTTTCATCAAATTCTTTTAACTTATTTATCTTCTTATTTAAGATTTCTTTAAATTCTTCACCTGAAGCATTCTTTATATCTTCTAATAAATCTATAATTTGCAATAAGCTTGGAGCTTTGTAACTTTTAAATGAATCTATGACTATTTTTTCTATACCATCAAATATAAAATCATAAAAATCTATTTTTGTTTCTAGTTCTCTTTTTAACTTCTTTATCCAGTAATATTCATTTTTATCCTTTTTATCTCTTTCCTGATTTGCTTCATTCTTTTCTAATTTATCATTTACCCTTTTTAATTCATCTAACAATATATTTTTATAATCTTTTAAATCTATAACGTCAGGTAATCCATCATAAAATTCTTCTTTTTCATCTTTTCTAATTAAACTATATGTATCCTTTATTGCTAAAACTTCTTTTTCCCTGATTATAGGATCATTACTAATACTTCTAATAGTTTCTTTAATTATCCACAGGTATCCCAAAAGATTTCCACTATCTACTGTTGATACATATCTAGGCCATAGAGCTTCCTTAGTTTTAGTATCATACCAATTTAAATAATGGCCATTATATTTTTCTAGTCCCCTCATTCCATCTAGTATTGATTCTAATCTATAAATAACTTCTCCTATTGATATATAGCCTAAATCATAAGCAGTTAAATTAGTAATTAACCCCATACCAATATTAGTTGGTGATGTTCTATGTGCAACTCCCTTAAAAGGCTTTTCCTGAAAATTATCTGGAGCTAAATAATTATTTTCTTCATTAACAAAGTCCTCATAATAAGCCCATATTCTTCTGCTGCTTTCTCTTAAGAATTCTTCATCTTCTAGCTCTAATCTATCCTTTATAACTACTTCTTCCTTTGATATTCTACATGCTATTGCAGGTGCTATAGCCCAAAGAATAGATATTAACAATGTAGCTATTAAAATTTCTATAGAATTATCTAAACTAAGTAATAATACTACTAAAGCTATTCCTACTGATATCCACATTTTTTGATAATACCACATATAAGTGTTTTTAACTGATTTTTCAACCCTATCAGCAGTTTTCCATTGAAGTAGATTCTTTTTAGATATAACTAATCTATAAATTGTTCTAAATATAGCATCAAACATTAGCCAAGCTTGATATGGAGTAAAGCTTAATATCAATAGTATTTGCTTTAAAGTTTTAAATGTACCCATAAGTTTATTTTTAGGGGTTACAACAAAATCAGTTACAGTAAATACTAAGGGAGTTATTAATGCTAAAAATAGTAATACTGATATTTGAACTGCTCCGCTTAACACTGTTAATATTGCAATCAATCCTAATAGTAAACTTGGTGCCAGTAAACTTCTTCTAAGATTATCGATAATCTTCCATTTAGATATTATTGATATCTTCTTTGAAAAAGCAAAGCTTCCTATCTGCCAATCTCCTCTTACCCATCTATGAAGTCTTAAAGCACTTGCTAAATAACTAGATGGATATCCATCTATTACTTCTACATCTGTTAACAATGCACATCTTGTGAAAATACTCTCTATTAAATCATGTGATAAAACTCTATTTTCTGGTATCTCATCTTTTAATACATTATAAAATGTATCTATTTCTAAGATACCTTTTCCAGTAAATATTCCTTCACCAAATAAATCTTGATATGTATCTGATGAAGCTGTAGAATAAGCATCTACTCCTGCATCTCCAGCAAAGATTTCTGAGAAATATGTTTTATGCTTATCTTCTAAATTAACCCCAACTTTAGGTTGCATTATGCTATATCCTCTAACTACAACCTCATCTTCTATATATGGAGTATTTAATATATGACCCATTGCCCCTATAAGCTTCTTTGCACTTCCTATAGGTAAAAATGTATCACTATCTAATGTAATTATGTATTTTGCACTTTTTAATGACTCTATATCACTACTTATTATATTGTAAGTAGTTTTTTCACTTCCTCTAATTAATGCCATAAACTCCATGAGCTTTCCTCTTTTTCTTTCATAGCCCATGTAAACTCCCTCGGAGTCATTATATAACCTTTTTCTATTTAAAAAGAAAAATCTATCTTCTTCATCTTTTACATATTTCTTATTTAGCTTATTTACAAATCTTATTCCTTCATCATTTATAGCCTTATCTTGAGGTTCATTTTCATTAATGCTATCAGATAAATCGCCAAGTAAAGCAAAGAATATATTTTTATCTCTATTTGCTAAATAATATATTTCTAATTTCTTTAATAATTCAATTACATTTTTACTATTGCTTAATATTGCAGGTATTACAACAATAGTTCTTTCACTATCTGGTACCCCTTCTGAATAATCCATCTTTGGTATAAAACTAACAGGTGTTACTTTTGCTATAAACCAATTTAATAATGATATTACTACTTCACTAGATGGAATTATCATTAAAATAAATGCTAAGATATATTGTCCTATACTAAAATTTAAAGGTATTAAATAAGTTAAAAGTAATACTACTAAGTCTATTAGTATTGTTCCTAAAAATATAGTTGATAAATAGGTTGCTTTTGACATTCTTTTATCTATATTTTTATTTATATTGAATCTCTTCAAAAGCTCATCTATTCCATCATCTACTAAGTAATAGCCTATATGTTTTTTATAAATATCTTTATTTTCTAAATGTAAGCTACTAAGCTCTAATGCAGTTTTAACTAATTCTATTTCCTTTATATTAGTCTTTCTAGAGATTTCTTCTATCTTATGTCTATAATAATCTTTTGTTTCAAAATCCATATTATTATAAATATCTGCTGGATCTTGCTTTAATATCTTTTCTATATTTGATGTTTCAGCAAAAAAGTTTTTCCAATTAATAGAATCCATAATCCTTAAAGAATTTATAGTTATTCCTATAGCTGTTGCAATATTCCCCTCTTTTATATGATCCTTTAATATTTCCTTTTCAAAGCTTGTATTTTCTTTTTCCTTTAATCTATCTAAAGCAAACTTATATATTCTTTCATCTTCTATTGAATTATCTCTTAGTATATTGAAAAACTTATCTATAAATTCTGGAGAAAATAATCCATCATGAAGACTTTTATCGTCTCCCATATAATTACTATTTGATAATTCATCTTTATGTGCTTCCCTATCATTTAATGGATACTTACTCTCTAGTTTTGAAAGTAATATATCTAGCTTTCCATTACTATATGAATCTATAACTGTATTGGCTAAATCCTTTGCTCCTAAACGTTGCTTTTGAAGAACTACCATATCATTGGTTATAATTCCTAAGTTAATTATAAGCGCAACTCTAAGCATTAATGGAAATGCCCATAACTCTCCTATCGTAAATATTTCACCTTGATCATTTATAAATTTTGTTAGTTCACTTTCTTCAATTATATTTTGACTCTTTTCAATGTAACTCTTAGCCAAAGCATAAACCCTTGGATAATTTATTCCTTCAATATCGATAGTAGGAAGATTATTAAAATAATTAATTGGCAAATTAAACTTGATTGTCTTATATTCCTTTTCTATTAGATATATATTATCAAGCAACCATTCAGCTGAAGAAATAACATCTTCTCCATGCTTAACAAGTTTGTTTAAATATCTATGATTATGGACAATCCCCTTGAATGCTTCGTTTAACTCTGTGAGCACAGTTCTCCTACTACTGTTTAAAATCTCATCCTTCATAAACTTACTCCTCTCATTACTCATTGCTTTAAGGCATTTTTTAAAATAGGATAAGTTTATTATTTACAATATTGAAGAATTTTACTCAAAAAGAAATATAGAAATAATTCAGGCAATCTGAATTTAGATGAAGGAATGAAAAAATGAAAGAATGAAAACATTCTGGAAGTAATTCAGACGCGCTGAATTACAATTGAAAATTGATAATGAACAATGGATAATTATAGGTTATAATTCACCTTCGTTAAATTATGAAAAATAAAAAGAGAAATTCTTGCGAATTTCTCTTTTTATCTATTCTATAACTCAGTAAGCTGAATTATTTCCTTCATTATATATTCTAAATTGTACACTTTACATTGAAAATTATTTTCTAAACCCCGTAGGAGTTTATTTCTTAATTCTTTCATTGAAATTTGGAATATTAATTTCAAATAAATTTTCATTCTTTCATTTCTTCATTTTTTCATTCTTTAATTAATTCTTCAGTTCTTCTACAGCTTTTCTTGTTACTCTAAGTTTTTCTTCCACGCCTTTTAGGTTTGTTTTTGCCATACCTATAAATAGCATATCTATTATTGATAGTTGTGATATTCTTGAACTCATTGCACCTTCTCTTAAAGTCTTTTCTACAAAAGGTACTTGCAGTACTATATCTGATATATCTGCTAATGTATTGTTTATACTAGCTTTTGTAATTGCTATAACTGGAACTTTAGCTTTTTTAGCATTTTCTGCACATTTTATTACTTCTTTTGTCTCTCCAGAATAAGATATAGCTATTGCTACATCACCCTTTTCCATAAGTGCCGAAGATGTAATTTGAAGATGTGTATCAGAATGTGCAATACACCTCTTATTAATTCTACTTAACTTATAATAGAAGTCCATACCTACTAAACTAGAAACCCCAACACTAAAAATATATATATTTTTAGCTTCATTAAGTAGATCTATGGCTTTTTCTAATTGATCTTCTTTTAAAATACTAATTGTTTGATTCATAATGGAATCTATAGATCTCTTTATTCCATGAATTATATTTTTCGTTGATAAATCTCCATGTAAATACTCAAAATCCGAATTATCTTCATCACTTTTCAAGTTTAAAGATAACTGCAATTTCATCTCATTAAGTGAATCAAAGCCTATCTTTTTTGAAAATCTTACAACTGTTGGAGCTGAAGTGTTTGTAATATCTCCAATTTCCTTTGCTGACATACCTATGATACTTTTTTTATTGCTAAGTAAATACTCTGCTATTAATTTTTCCCTATCTGTAAAGCTCTCGAAGTTCTGTTTTATATACTGCAATACATTCATTTTAACACCCTACTATTCTTTGATTTATTTATTAACTCTATTAAAGTGAAATTTCTTTCCACCTTGTATATATTTTAATAAATAAAAATCTTTTTGTAAAACAGAAGCTACAATATTCGTTCTAAAATCTTCATTTTGATTTGTTTTTAATATTTGAAGCTCTCCCATATATCTCATATATTCTTTATTGTCTATTGAAATATCTCCAATTTTCTTATTTACTGTATTAAAAGGCTCAATAACATCACCATTTAATATTAATCTACTTTCACTTGCTCTAATAGCATCCCTAGCTTCATCTGTTCTAGCTGTATAAACTCCATCTAAAATTCTAAGCATAACTTTATCTGTAGTTTTAACCTCTATATCTAACTCTATAATACTTGGATCTAATGATGATAAATCTTTTAGTTCCTCTAAACTTGGAAGAGAATCACCTATAAAAACAGATTTGTTTCCTAATGCAAATAAATGATTAGCAGCTTGTCTAACAGCCATCCCCCTATGATCCTCTAGAGTTGGTAATCCATCTTTTAATGGACTTCTTTTTCTATTATTTGATTGTACAAAAGCACAAGGATTTATTCCTCTTTTAATAAGAATACTATTTTTATTTATCATGCATTCCTCAGAAATTGCAGTTCCAACTCTTGGATAAAAGTTATGCAATGCATCTACATTACTATAATCCGGTGACCATTTATCAAGTTCATTAAAAAATCCTTCTGTAATAGTTGAAGCATTTAATTGAATCTTAACTCCATATTCATTTCTACTCATTTTAGCTATATTTTCTTCGCTATAACCAAAATCTATTCTTATGGTTTTTACTCCCATATCTCTTAAACCCTTTAAATCCATATCTTCTAAATCTAAGAATTTAAAAGTATTAGGAGATATATCACTAATTATATCCATATCATATTCTTTTGCTAAAGCAAAAAATTCTCTTACTTCTTTCTTTAAAACTTCATAATTAGCTTCTGGTATATGAAGAGAAGTAAAAATTCTACTAAATCCTAAGCTATGAGCATCCTTCAATAATTGAATATTTTCTTCCTTTGTATTATCTAAGCCAAAATAAACTGAAAATCCATAGTTCATATTAACACTCTCCTTAATTAAATTTATAGTCAAAAGTGACACAATGAAAAAATTAAGGATAGTGCTGTCGTAGAATTGAAAATGTAGGATTTTACATTCTATATATTACATTGAATATATTTCTACGACAGCTCCTTAAAATTACAAATTCATATACAGCTTTTTATTGAAAAATCCCTAAAGGATTTTTTCCTTAACTTTTTCATTTTTTCACTTTTCATTTTCTTGATATTTCATTATTCAAACTTTTTAAAGTTATTACTTATATCCTTTAACACTTTAGGATACATTTCTCGCCATGTTGGCCAAGCGTGAGGTCCTTCTTGTTGTAATTCATATTTTATATTAAATCCAGATTCTTTAGCAAAAGAAATAAAGTTTTCAATATTATCATAAGTTATTACTTCATCATCTTTTCCGTGATAAACAAAAATATTTATATCTCTTGATTTAACTTCATCTAGTAAGTTTTTATATGAATTTTCATAATACTTTTCTACTAAGGGACTTCCATAAATACTGTTATCTTCTCCTATAGTATCCCAAATAGCTGGTGACATTAAGCCAACTGAATTAAACATATCACTATTACTTAATCCTATATTTAATGCACCAAATCCCCCCATGGAAATTCCAGCTATACTTCTATTATTTTTATCATTTAAAGTTCTATATTTAGCATCTATTAATGGAATTAAATCATTAATTATTGCACTTTCCATTTTAAATGTAGGTCCATCTACATAGTAACTATTAAATCCATCTACAAACACTACTATCATAGGTTCAATTTCTTTATCATCTATTAACTTATCTAATATTGATTTTGAATCTATTCTAGTTTCATCAGTTGTATTAGTAACATTTCCACCCCATCCATGTAACACATAAAGTACAGGATACTTTTTATCCAAATTTTCCTCATATTCTTTAGGTAGATATACTCTGTGATTCCAATGTATTTGCATTGTATCAGACCATTGAGTATCTGCTATTACTTGAGAAGTCTTACTTTCAACTTTTGTTTGCTCTTCGGATTTTAAATTATTTTTCATTTCACACCCTACTAAATTTAATAATATTACAACTAATAACATAAATAATAATTGATTTAATTTTTTCATATTAAATCCCCCACTTCACTTTAATAATCAATCAACTAAAATTTAATAAACTTGAGTAAATTACTTTATTTCTTCTGATAATTATTTTAAATCTTCAGTAATCTCAAATTATATATCTAGTAATTTAAAATATAGTATTTATATTTTCATTATTAAAGTAAAGTGTAGAGATTATGTAATCACTCGTTACTCATAGTAACTAAAGCTTACATAATAACTACACTTATTGTTTGATTTATTATTTAATTATTCTACTGGATCTTCAAATCCAAGCATTGCTGTGAATAAGTATCCTGCTACATATGATACAAGTACTCCTATTAAGAAAACAAGCATCTTTCCATTTGCTATTAATAATGCAAGTGGTAATCCTGAAACTCCAATTGCAACTGATCCAACTTTGAAGAATGCCATTACAGCTCCACCAACTCCAGCTCCTAAACAAGCGCCTAAGAATGGTTTTCCTAGTGGTAAAGTTATACCATATATTAATGGTTCCCCAATTCCTAAGAATCCTGGTACTAATCCATTTTTAGCTGTCTTCTTTAATCTTTCATTTTTTGTTTTTCTAAGAACTGCTATAGTAGCTCCAACTTGAGCCATACCTGCTGTTGCTAATATTGGAAGTAATACTGTAAATCCTACATTAGCTATTAAATCTGCATGTATTGGAGTTAATGCTTGGTGCATTCCTGTCATAACTAATGGTAAGAATAACGCACCTGAAACTGCTCCTGAAAGTACTGATACAAACATATTATCTGATGCAATTGTTTGAGCAACTACAGCTCCTATTGAATCAGAAATAAATCCACCAATTGGTTGAAGAATAAATAAAGCTGCTAATACTGATAAAGTTAATGTAAGTAATGGTGTTACAAATAAATCTAACACATCTGGTACAAACTTTCTACAAGCCTTTTCTATATAAACCGCTAAAACTACAACTAATATAACTGAAATAATACCGCCTCTACCTGGTGTTAAAGGTTTACCTAAAAGAGTAATGTTAGCTAATGCTGCTGATGAAAGTATTCCACCTAATACTCCACCCATCATTGGCATGTCTGAACCAAATTCCTTAGCTGCATTTACACCTACTAAAATTGAAAGAATTGAGAATACACCGTTACCTATAAGTCCGATAATTTGACCTGCTGTAGTTGTCTTATATGCATCGCCAAATTGTACACCACAAATATTATTAATTGCTAAAACAAGTCCGCATGCTACGAATAAAGGTATTAAAGGAATAAATACGTTTCCTAATTTTTTAAGTATATTTTTAAACTTAGTATCATTTTTTGCTTTTAACTTTTCTTTTGTTGCCTTAACAGCATCTTCTCCTAGAGCAACTGGCTTTCCAACGATTTTGCTAACTTCTGCTGTTACTTTATTAACCTTACCTGGGCCATATATTATTTGTAATTGCCCTTCTGCATTAACTACTCCTAAAGCACCTTCAGATTTTTTAATCTTTTCGATATCAGCTTTTGAGTAATCTCTAAGTTCCAATCTGCAGCGAGTCATACAGTTCGCTACAGATTTTATATTGTCTTTTCCACCTACTAATTCGACTAAATTTTTAGCTATTTCAGCATTTGTCATTTTACGTCCCTCCATTTTAATTTAAATTTTTATACATTCTTTAATGCTTCAGCTATATATCCATTATTATTTTCAAGTATAGTCTTAGCTTCATCTTTATTTAACTTTGATAATAACATGAATATTGAAAGCTTAACATCGAAGTTTGTTTCTTCTAATATTTTTTCTGCTTCTTCTCTTTGTACTCCAGTTGCTTCGCAAACTATCTTTTTTGCTCTTTCAAATAATTTTGCATTAGTTGCTCTTACATCTACCATTAAGTTTCCATAAACTTTTCCAAGCTTAATCATCACTCCTGTAGATAACATATTTAGAACTAACTTTTGAGCTGTTCCTGATTTTAATCTTGTTGATCCTGTAACTACTTCTGGTCCTACTACTGGTGCTATTGAAATCTTAGCAGCTTTTGAAACCTCTGAATCAGCATTACATGTAACTGCTACAGTTAATGCACCTATTTCATTTGCATAATTTAATCCACCTATTACATAAGGTGTTCTTCCTGATGCAGCTAATCCAACAACTGTATCATTTTCATTTAAATTTTTAAATTTTAAATCTTCTACAGCTAACTCTTTTGAATCTTCCGCACCTTCTTTTGCTCTAAAAATAGCTTCTTTTCCACCTGCAATAATTCCTTGAACTAATTCTTCTGATACTCCATACGTAGGTGGACACTCAGACGCATCTAACACTCCAAGTCTTCCTGAAGTTCCAGCACCTATATAGATTAATCTACCCCCTTTATGCATTCCTTTTACTATTCCATCTATAGCTTCTGCAATCTTTGGTAATTCTGCTTCAACTGCTTCTGCGACCTTTTTATCTTCGTTATTGATTTTTCTTACCATTTCTAAGGTCGAAACCTTATCTATATCTATGGTATTTTGATTTCTACTTTCTGTTGTTAATTTTTCTAAGTCTATTTTATTCATATAAATACCTCCGAAATAAAGTATAAACTTCTAGTTACTTGACTACGTTTTCATCACAATATTATATTACCACCTTTGAAATGATATTTCAATACCTTTTATTAAAATATTTTATTTTATTTCATAATTATTTTTCTCATAAATAAAAAAAGATTAGGATAATGAAATAAATCCGTTATCCTAATCCAATAATTTTACTTTATATTTTAGAACTATTTAATTATTAAATATTAAAAAATTCAGTAAATAGTTTAATAGTATAATAATTATCCTTTACAGCTGCTAGCTCTCTTATAGAATGCATTGAAAGTAATGGAGCACCCATATCCATAACCGGAATGGTTAATAATGATGATGTTATTGGACCTATAGTAGTTCCACCCCTTACATCTGATCTATTAAAGAACTTTTGATAAGGCACTCCTGCTGATTTACAAATTCCTTCAAATATAGCCGCATTATAGCTATCTGTACTATAGCTTCCAGATGCTGCAGTCTTTAAAACAGGTCCATTACCTAAAACAGGTCTATTTGTTGGATCATGTTTTTCTTCAGCATTTGGATGTACTGCATGAGCTAAATCTGCAGATATCATTATTGAACTTGATAAGGCTCTATGTAAGCCCTCTCTATCTTTTCCTAAAGCTAAAGTTATTCTTTCCAAAATGTTTAATAATAATGCTGAATTAGCTCCTTGTGGTGTAAGACTTCCTATTTCTTCATTATCTATACAAACCATAACCTTAGTTGATTTATTTACTTTGCTATCTATTAATGCTTTAAGTCCTGCATAAACCATCCACATATCATCTAATCTTCCACATGATATAAGCTCTTCATTTAATCCTGCTAAGCATCCTTTTTCTACTTCATATAAGCCTAAATCAAAACCTAATATTTCACTTGCATCTACCTTTAACTCTTCAGCTAATATATTAACTAAATATCCATCTTTCTCAAATTTGTCATTTATTAAGCTTAATAAAGGTAAAGTATCTTTTTGCTTATTTACTGCAAATCCATCATTTACAGCTCTATTCATATGAATAGCAACACTTGGTATTATAAGAAGTGGTTTATTAATATTAACAAGCTTAACTTCTGGATTTAAAGGTGATTTTCCCTTTAAAGTAACTTTACCAGCTAATCCTAAAGGTCTATCAAACCATGTATATAGTATTGGTCCACCATATCCTTCAGTATTTAATTTTAAATACTTTCCTTCTGAAACCATTTCTGGATTTGCCTTAACTCTAAATCCTGGTGAATCAGTGTGGGCTCCAATTAATCTAAATCCATCTTCTTCAACATCTCCATTACCAATAATAAATGCAATAAGTGCTGAATCATTTTTTATAACATAATACTTACCTTCATTTTGTAAGTTCCATTTTTCACTTTCCTTTATTTCTTTAAAACCATTTGAATCTAATTCTTCTTTTATAGTTTTAACTGAATGGTATGCTGTTGGACTTTTATATAAAAAGTCTATTAAATCTAATGCTAATTGTTTTTCCATTTTAATTCCTCCTAAAGTAAAGATTAATACTATTATACCATATTTATGAAAATATACTTATGTAATAAATTACTACTTAAACTTAATGATATCTATTAATGAGGCTAATTCTTCATTTAATAGTTTAAGGTGTTAAAATATAAGTTATCGTAGCCTTTATATTTGTCATTTCTAATTGGGAGCATGTATTGACAAAGGGACTAACGAAACGTGAGCCCCTTTCAAGTCATTGATTTTACTTATATTAAGAGCATTTTTATATAAAATTTATATTCTATTATTTATATATACACCAAGCTTATTATTTTAGATTTTTTAAATAAACCATTCTATAAAACCTAAATGCTCTACTTTCAATTATATTATTTTTTTCAATTCATATATTAAATAATGTAAGTATATTTATAAAATTTATTCTAATTGAAATTAGTAAATTTTAGTATATAATAGTGATTATATGTATAAGAGTAATATAAATATAGTGGAAAATTCTTATTGAATAGATAAACACTTCAATGGGAAAATATTATATAGATAGGAGTGATAAGATGATTTCTAAATTTCTAGTTAAATCCTTCGTTAAAAATAATGAAAATACAAAAGACCCAAAAGTTCGTAATTCTTATGGAACTTTAGGTGGTATTGTCGGAATCATAGTGAATTTTGTTTTGTTTTTAATAAAATTTTCAGTTGGTATGTTAGTTGGCTCTATTGCTATTTCTGCCGATGCATTTAATAATTTATCTGATGCGGCATCATCTATAATTACTATAATTGGTTTCAAAATGTCAAACAAGCCTGCTGATGCAGAACATCCTTTTGGACACGGTAGGATAGAGTATTTATCTGCTCTTTTAGTAGCTTTTATGGTAATGCTTGTTGGAGTACAATTTATTAAATCATCTGTTGAAAGAATTTTAAATCCTGAAATCATAACTTTTGAATTTATTCCATTTATATTACTTTTAGTTTCAATTGGATTTAAAGTTTGGTTATCATCATTTAATAAATTTATAGGTAATAAAATAAATTCCTCAGCTTTAAAAGCTGCTGCTACTGATGCACTTGGTGATGTTTTCACTTCCAGCACTGTTGTAATATCATTTTTATTAGCTAAATTCACAAGCTTTCCCATTGATGGATATATAGGCGTATTTGTGGCTCTAGCTATATTATATGCAGGTTTTGGTTTAGTAAAAGAAACATTAAATCCATTACTTGGAGAATCTCCAGATCCTGAGCTTGTAAATGAAATATGCGAAAAGGTATTATCTTATCCACCCATTTCAGGAGTTCATGATCTTATAGTTCATAACTATGGTCCTGGAAGAATTATAGCTTCACTACATGCTGAAATTCCATCTGATATAGATATAATGGAAATTCACAATGTAATAGATAAAGCAGAAAGAGAAGTTTCAAGAGATCTTAACTTACACTTAGTTATACACATGGATCCAATTTGTGTTATTACAGATGAAATTAAAGAAACATGGGATTATGTTGAAAAAATACTTAGAAACTATCCTGAAATAAAATCAATGCATGATTTTAGAATCGTTGGTGAAGGTGAAATTAAAAACTTAATATTCGATATAGTATTAGAGGCAGCAGAATCAGGAAATAAAAAGAAACAAGAAAAAATGCTAGCAAATATAAAAACTGCAATAAAAAAAGAACACCCGCAATATAATTGTGTTATTACTATAGATTACGACTTTATGTAATGAATAATGGATAATTGATAATGGACAATTAAGGAATAAGCTCCTGCGGAGTTTAGAAAATAATTTTCAATTTAAAATGTAGAATTCATAATGCATAATGAAAGAAATAACTCAGCGTACTTAAGTTATAGAATAAATAAAAAGAGAAATTCGAAAGAGTTTCTCTTTTTATTTTAATAATTCACCGCAGACGAATTATAATCAAAATTATCCACTTACAATTATCAATTGTCATTCATCTTATCTGAATTATTTCCACAACTTTTCATTTTTAATTTAATTCAGCTCACCCTGAATTACGTCAACAATTCTTTCATTCTTCAATTTTTTCATTGATTCTATTGCTTTTTCATTCTTTCAATTAGTTCTTCAGTTACTTTATTTCCAGTACTTATATATGCTAATAAACAAGCCCCTAAATCTGGACTTAGCTGTGGTTCTACTAATTCAGCGTTATATCCATTTAGATATTCTCTTAATGGCTTAAGGATTAATTCTCCACTTTTGAAGACTCCTCCTGTATATGAAACTTTAACTACATCTTTATCATAATTTTTTAATAAAGTTTTTATCATTTCTGATATTTCTTTTGCTGCTTCATTGAAAATTGCTATTGCACCTTCATCTCCACATTCTGCTGCATCAGAACATAATTTAGCAAGCTTTGCTATTTCTCCTCTATCACCTTTTAATTTTTCATTTACATATGAAACTATTTCAAAATCTGTCTTTAAATCAAGTTCTTTTTTAAATATTTCATATAATGGTGCTTTTTCTACTCTTCCATCACTTTGCTTACTAAATAGTGCTAATGATTTTTTACCTATCCAATATGCTGAAGCTTCGTCACCTATTGAGTAACCCCATCCACCACATCTTAAAACTTTTTCATCTTTTAATGCTAACGCTATTGAGCCTGTTCCAGCAACAACATTAATTCCATCTTCCCCAGCTAATGCACCTGCTATTGCAACTCTAACATCATTGTTTAAGATATAATCCATTCCATTAAATACTTTGGAAACCACCTTTGCTATTCCCTCTGCAATTTCCTTTACTATTCCATATCCTGCTAAACCTAAATAGCTCTTTGTAATTTCTTCTTTAGAAATATTATTAGACTTTATTATTTCTTCTAATCCTTCTGTTAATAATTTTTCTAAGTTATCAAATCCAATTTGAGTTGGATGACAAGTTCCCTTTATAACTCTATTAATAACATTACCCTTTTCATTTATTAATGTAAAACAAGTCTTTGTTCCACCACCATCTATCCCTAAAAAATACATAGATTAACCTCCAATTACTTAATTAAGTTGAAATTGAATTTTTGCCATGGTTTTATATAATCTAAAATAAATATTTCTTCTTCCTTAATATGACCTACAACATTAGATTTTCCACTATTCTTCATATCATTTAAAGCAATTTGTAGTTCTCCAGCATAGTGTCCATATTCACTACTTTCTATAACTACATCTCCTTTTTTAATTATTTCAGGAGCATTAAATAATTTAAAGTCATGTCCTTTATACTTAACTCTGCTTTGAGTAGATCTAACTAAGTTATCTGATAAATCTCCTCTATTAAAATGCATTTCTTCAAATAATATCTTTTGCTCTACTTCAGGAACTCCATCTACAAGCTGTAAATCAAAAGTTACCATATCTTTTCTCATTGAACCCAACTTCTTCATTTCTTCTTCTGTAGGATAGCAATTTGATATTATTATGTCATTTATATTTCCTAATGCTATTAAATGTTTAGCTTGCACTTCTATTGGTAAGTTACGATGTAATTCTAAAGTTGGAAGTCCATCGGTAACAGGCCATGGACCAAATGTTCCTTCATTTTGACTTGTTATAAATGCAGCTGTTCTTAATCCGTACTTATTAAATCTTTCTGTACATTTCATAAAATGCTCAAAATTTAAACCACTATATCTATGTGGATAAAAATTATGGCAAGCTATTAAATTATCCTTATTAGGCATATAATTCATTATTGTATCTATATAATTAGTATTATTACTCATATTGATTTCAATTTTAAGATTCTCATCATTAAATGTCATTAATGATTCCTCTGAACCAGTAAATCCCATATCTAATCTTAAGCCATCTGCTCCAATTTCCTTAAAGAAGCTTAAATCCTTATAACTTATTCCCAACTCATCAAATACTCTTGGGCTTACATCTACTATAATTTCAAATCCTTTTGATTTTGCATATTCGTTTATTTTTTTAAATTTATTTTTTATATTTTCTTTAGTATCATTTACTGAAAGTAAACATGAAAATATCCTACTAAATCCATATTTACTTGCTTTATCTATATAGTTGTAAATTGCTTCTTCTGTAGTTTTTTCTGAATAAATTGATATTCCTAATTTCCCCATAAAATTCACCTCTACATTTATTTTAAAATAAAGTGGTGAATTTCTTCACCACTTTAAATTTTCACTTTATTAAGCTTGTTCACCTTGTTCTTCTAGTGATAATTTCTTATCGAATATTTTTACAAATGGATAGTAAATTATTACTGAAATAACTATACAAATTATATTTAATACTGAAGCTCTCCAGTCACCACCTGTTGCAACAAATGCTCCAATTGGTCCTGGTAAAGTCCAAGGTGCTGTTACAACAACCCTAGATACTAAGCCTAGACTCATTGCAAACCATGATAAGGTTGCAGTTACTAATGGTGTAATTATAAATGGTATTATTAATGTTGGATTTAACACTATTGGTGCACCAAATATAATTGGTTCATTAATATTGAATATTCCTGGAACTAATGCTGTTCTACCTAGTTGCTTACCATATGTAGACTTAGCAAATATAGCTAAAGCTATAACTAATCCAATTGTACATCCTGATCCTCCAATCCATATAAACCATTGGAAGAAAGGTTCTGCTGCTATTGCAGGTAATTGAGTTCCAGCTACTCCTGATGCTGCTGCTGCAGTATTTTGATCTATTAATTGTAACCATAATGGTCTTGCAATAGATCCAACTATTGATACTCCATGGATACCAAATGACCAGAAGAATGTAACTAAAATTACTAGAATCCAAACACTTGGTAATGTATCAGTTGCTGATAATAATGGTTGAATTAGTTTTCCTATAAATGCATGCCAATCGAATCTTGCATAATATGTAATACTTCCTATTATGAATACTACAATTGCAGTTGGTGTTAATGCTTCAAAAGATCTTGCAACTGATGGTGGCACTTGTTCTGGCATTCTTATTCTAAAATTCTTAACTGTAGTAAATCTTAAAACTTCTACAGCAAAAATTGATACTAAGATCCCAACAAACATTCCGCCTCCACCTAAGTTAGCCATAGGCATCATCCAACCCATACCTTCAACACTTACAGGAACTATTGTTAATAGGAATGCTATCGCTGAAAGTACTCCTCCTGTAACTCCATCAAGTTTATAGGATTTGGCAAGACTATAACCAATTCCCCAGGTTGCATATAAAGTCATAATGTACATTGTCATACGATAAGGTAGCATTATAACCCCGTTGTTAGCTTTTAAGAATTGAGTTATTGCCCAATCTTGTGGTAATGGTGGTATCCCTATTATGATAAATAGTGAACCAACAATAATTAATGGTAATGTAGCTATAATACCATCACGCACAGCACGTAAATGACGTTGCTCTGCTAATTTTGCCATTGGAGTAGATAATTTTTTGTCCAAGAAATCAGCAAAATTATTCATAATTTAATTCCCCCTTAATAAATAAAATAAAATAAAAAGTAAATATTATATAAAGCTTGTATAAAGCTATTATGCTTCTACAAGTTCTTTAACTTGTTTAAATAGCTTTGGTCCTCCTAATGGACTATAAGCTTGTGGTTGTATTAATGCACATGGAACTTTAGCTGCATCTGCATATTCCTTTAAATAATCGAAACGATGTCTTACTTGTGGAGCAACCATTGCCACATCATATCCTTCTTTAACTTCTTCTTCAAATTCTTGTGTACTTACAGCATTTACTTCCATATTTACACCATTCTTTTCTGCTTCCTTCTTTAATGCATTTACTGCTATTGCACTTGACATTCCTTGTGAACATACAAATAATACTTTCATAAATAATACCTCCAAATTTTTATTTAATATTTTTATATACTAATAACTAATCTAACTCACTAACCGTTTTCACCTAAACTATACGTTTTCATTCAAATTATAGTAAGTCATTTAAAATTTTAACAATTATTTATCTTTAATTTATATAAATAATCCAATATATCTCCAGAAATATGATATTATCCCAAAAGATAATGCAAACAATCCATAGTTTATCCAAAATGCCTTACAATATCCTCTTTTTGTTTCTATAAAAAATCTTGAATAAGCAATAGCTAAACTTGTTATAAATGTATTTCCTAGCACTATTGATAAATTTAAGCTTATTCCAAATACACTTAATAACATAGGTAATATCATAGTTCCAACTATTCCACCTGCAATTATTAATAAAGCACTTTTAAATCCAAAGGTTGGTATATTATAATCTGTTTTCTTCGCTTGTAGCTCGCTTACGCTAGAACCCTTTTTCATAATCTTTAATACCTCCTTTAACTATAGACTCAATATTATTTTACTTACATTCTATTTTTTTATGCAATTTTATAATATGTTCTATTAGTGTCTTAGCTTCAATAGCTGTCATTAAATGGTCTTGAGCATGTACAAATAATACAGATACTTCTGTTTTTTCTCCTCTTGCTTCTGCTTGAATTATATCTGTTTGTATTTTATGAGCTTCCCCCAAACAAACATCTGCTTCTTTTAAAAGCTCTTCTGCTTTATCAAAGTCTCCTTCTTCTGCTGCTGCCAAAGCTTCATAAGCTAGTCCTTTCGCTGTACCACCTTGACTAATAATTTCAAAGATTATTACTTCCATATTTTCTGCCATAATTATTACCTCCCAACTTAGTTTACGTTTACAAAATGTTTTAATCTTTATTGTAACTTCATTATACACTATTATCTTTTTATTTCAATATTATTTTCATTTTTTGAAATTTTATTTTAATATTTGGTAATTATTTGTATTTATAAAATGAACATTTTTATATTTTTATTAGTGTGTAATTGATTATATAGTTGTATGATATATTATTCTAACCATAATTACTTATAATATAAAAAAATAGAAAGATTTAATTTTAATAAATCTTTCTACTATATTAAGATTAAGACCTTAAGTTTAAAAAATAGTGAATTTCTTCACCATTTTTTAATTTTTTATATTATAAATTTGCACTTCTACTTTCAACTTCTAAAGTTTCACCTTTTTCTTCTGCTAATAATTTCTTATCATAAATTCTAACAAATGGATAATATAAAACTATTGATATTAAAATACAAATTACATTTAATACTGCAGCTCTCCAGTCTCCTCCTGTAGCTAAATAAGCCCCAATCGGTCCTGGTAATGTCCAAGGTGCAATCAATTGAACTCTATTGACTAGTCCTAATGTGGTAGCAAACCATGCTAAGGTACCTGTAACTAATGGTACAGTTATAAATGGTATAATTAATGTTGGATTTAATACTATTGGAGCACCAAACACTATCGGTTCATTTATATTAAATATACCTGGTACTAAAGCTGCCCTACCTATTTGCTTACCATAAGTAGATTTACCTCCAAATGCTAAAGCTAAAATTAAACCTATAGTACATCCCGATCCCCCAATATATAAGAACCATTGGAAGAAAGGTTCTGCTGCTATTGCTGTTAAAGGAGCTCCAGCAGCTGCTGCAGCTGAGTTTTGTTCTAATAAAATTAACCATACTGGTCTTGCAATAGATCCAACTACTGAAGCACCATGAATACCAAATGACCAGAAGAAATCTTGTAAAATTGCCAATATCCAAACACTTGGTAATGTATCACTTGCTTTTACAAGTGGGGTAACTATTTTCCCAATAAATCCATGCCAATCAAATTGTAAATAATATGTTATTGAACCAATTAATAAAACTATAATTGCTGCAGGTGTTAAAGCTTCAAAGCTTCTTGCAACTGATGGTGGAACTTGTTCAGGCATTGAAACTTTAAATCCACTTTTATTTGTAAATCTAAATATTTCAACGGCTAGTATTGATACTATAATACCAACAAACATTCCGCCTCCACCCATGTTTGCCATAGGCATTTGGAATCCTTGTGGAACTCCCTGATACCATTTTAAAAGATCTGGATTTCCATTAATTATTTCCATTAACTCAGGAGCCAAAGCACCTACACTTTTTGGAACAAGTGTTAATAAAAACGCTGCCGCTGATAATGTTCCTCCAGTAACTCCATCAAGTTTATAAGATTTTGCTAAGCTATAGCCTATACCCCAACAAGCATATACTGTCATAATATACATTGTCATTCTATATGGTAGTACTATTGTAGCTGCATTAGCCTTTAGGGTTTTATAAATCCCCCAGCTTTGTGGTAATGGTGGATTTGCGATAATTAAGAAAAAGGACCCAACAATAATTAATGGTAAAGTAGCTATAATACCGTCTCGCACAGCACGTAGATGACGTTGCTCTGCTAGTTTTGCCATAGGCGTAGATAATTTCTTGTCTAAGAAATTAGCAAAACTGCTCATAATTTAATTCCTCCTTAAATAATAATATTATAATAATTTAGAGTTATATTAAAACTTGCATACTCCTATTTACTTTCTGCAAGTTCTTTAACTTGTTTAAATAATTTAGGTCCACCTAATGGACTATAAGCTTGAGGTTGTATTAGTTGGCATGGAACATTAGCAGCATCTGCATATTCCTTTAAATAATCAAAACGGTGCCTAATTTGTGGTGCTACCATTGCAACATCATATCCACTCTTAACCTCTTCTTCAAATTCCTGTGTGCTTACAGCCTTTACTTCAATATCTACGCCATTTTTTTCTGCTTCTTTCTTCAGTGCATTTACTGCTATAGCACTAGACATTCCTTGCGAACATACAAATAAAACTTTCATAAATAATTCCTCCTAAAATAAATTATATAAAATAAACATTTTTAAATAAACGTTTTCATTTTCTTTATAGCTACATTGTTTATATTAAAGATAGAAATTTAAATATCCCCATAAATACGAAATTATTGCAAAGGATACAGCAAAGAATAAATAGTTAAGCCAAAACCCCTTGCAAAAGCCTTTTCTACTTTCAATAAAATATCTAGCATAAGAAATTGAAAAGCTTGTTATAAATGTATTTCCTATCAAAATACTAAAACTATTGCTTATACCTAATACACTTAATATACTTGGTATTATAATAGTTGCAATTACAGCTCCTAAAAGTATAACTAATGCACTTTTATATCCAAATGTCGGTATATTATAGTCTGTCTTTTTAGCTTGCAATTCGCTAACATTAAAACCTTTTCTCATAATTTTATTACCTCTTTTAACAATTAATAGGCAACTTTATTTACCCTCTATTTTCTTGTGTAGCTTTATTATATGCTCTATTAATGTTTTAGCTTCAATAGCTGTCATTAAATGATCTTGAGCATGAACAAATAATACTGAGACCTCTGCCTTTTCTCCTCTTGCTTCTGCTTGAATTATATTTGTTTGTATTTTATGAGCTTGTCCTAAATAAGCATCAGCTTCTTTCATTAATTCACCTGCTTTATCAAAGTCTCCCTTTTCAGCAGCCATTAATGCTTCATATGCTAACCCTTTAGCTGTTCCACCTTGACTAATTATTTCAAAAATAATGCCTTCCATATTTTCCAACGTATCACCTCATTCATTTTTTTACTTATATCCCATTTATTGTAATTTATTATAACTTTATTATACACTATTATATTTTTATTTCAATATTTTTTTTATCTTTTGAAATTACATTTTAAAAACATATTCTAACTACATTTGACAAATTATAATAGATATTAAAATTAATAAAAGAGAAGTTCAATGAACTTCTCTTTTATTAATATTATTTAAAACCTAAGATATTTATAAATTATTCATTTCTTATACATTTATTTTATTATATCTTATTTTTTCAACCTTCTAATTGCCCATAATACACCATCTTTTGCTTATACTTATATAATTCAATTAAGTTATTTTTGCTTTTTTCTTCATTTTCATAATAATCAACAATATCTTTTATAGCATCATAAAATCCTAAATGAATACTTTTCTTTAACTTCTTAATTCCATTATTAATCAACTCACTATTATTTTCCTGTTTCCCTTTTATTATCTCATTTTTTCCTTCTATAAATGTACTTTTTCCTTGATCGAATCTATAACTTTTTTTATCTATACTATATATTAAATCTTCAAATTCATCTATTTTTCTTCCTCTCATATATAGATAATATTCTAGATTTGAATATGCTTTTAATTCCCCTAATGAGATAGCTTTAAGATAATATTCAATCGCATCTTCTTCATTTTTATTAAATAATTTTTCTTCTGATAATTCACCTAATAAATTATATGCCTTACCTTCATCTAAAATTAATAACTCTTCTATATATTCATTGGCTTTGCTATTAGATATCTCTACTCCTATTCCCTTTGAATAATAGTAAGCAAGTTTAAGATTTCCTTCAACTATATTAATTTCTCTTAAAAGATATGCTCCTTCTAAAGCCTTTTCAGGCTCTTTATCTATTCCTATACCCTTTTCATGAATTTCTATTATATTTAATAATGCTTCTGTATTATACTCTTCAGCTGCTTTTTTATACCACTCTATAGCTTCCTTTGAATTTGCCTTAACGAATATTCCATGCTTATACCAATTTCCAAGCTTTATCATTGCTTTTTGAGATCCCTTTTCAGCAGCCTTTATAAAATACTTAAAAGCTTCTTGACTATTCTTTTCCACTCCAACTCCATATACATGAATTAATCCATAATAATATATAGCCTCTATCATATCATTTTCCATAGCATAATTTATACATTCTAGTAATTCATCTTCATCTATTTCTTTTTCTTTTAATAAATCAATTAAATACTCACTTGCAAGGGCTTCTGCTGCATAATGAGATCCCTTTTTATAAGCCTTTTTTAAATATTCTAATCCCTTTTCCCTATCATCATTTAAATATGCAACTCCAATAACATACAAAGAGTGAGGATCTTCACTTTCTATGGCTGCCTTCATGTAAGTTAATGCTTTTTTCTTATCTATATTAACTCCATCTCCATTATAGTACATTATTCCAAGTCGCTGAGTTGATTTTAAATCTCCATTACTATGACCTTTTAAATAATTTACCAATGCCATTTTTAGATTATTATCTTCTTCATATAGCTTGCCAATCTTATAATATAGAGATATATTACCTTCCTCTATACTTTTATCATATAGTGAAAATGCTTTTTCTCTATCTTCATCTACATATAGCCCCCAATAATACATATCCCCTAGACTCTCCAGACAATTCATATCATCTTTTTCTACACCTTTTGATAAATAAAAGAAAGCTTTTTTATAATTAGTATCTATAACATTACCTTCTAAATAAGATTGTCCTAAAATATAATAAGAGTCTTCAAAATCATTTTCTGCTGACTCTTCTAACCAATAATATGCCTTAAATATATTCTTCTCACAACCTTCTCCATTTTTATAAAGATATGATAGTGCATATTGGGCCGGAGCAAATCCATTTTCTGCTGCTTCCTTATACCATTTAAATGAATACTCTAAATTTTGCTCTACTACTTCTCCTGTAAAATAGATATACCCTAATGAATATTGAGAAAATGCATTTCCCTTTAAAGCTGCTTTCTTATACCAATATAAAGCTTTTTCTATATCTTTTTCTCCTCCATAACCTTTTTCCCAAAACAGCCCAAGATAACTTTCCGCATATTCATTCCCCTCTTCTGCTGCTTTTTCAAAACATTCCCTTGCTTTATAATAGTCCTTTTCAACATTTTTTCCTAAATAATATAGCTCTCCAGCTAATAAGTATTCTTCTACTGAATTAATCTCCTCGTCCTCACCATCATCTTCTTCATATTCAATTGAATTTATTGAATTTAATAAATCAATCTCATCATTTTCTTCATCTAATTCATCATAGTTTAAATACTTATCAAATATCTTTTTTTCATATTCTGCTAATTTATCATAGAATAAAGAATAATCCTCTTCTCCACAATTAATAACTAGCCAAACGCAGATTTCATAAATAACCTTTTGATTATTTAACAATTCTGCAAACTCTTTTTTCTTATCCATACTTACATCATCATCATCTAATATATCCCTTATATAATATAAGTCCTCCACATAATTAACTAGACACTTCATAAGATCATATGGAATTATATCTTTTCTAGATAAATATTCAATATTTTCTACCAATGAATTCTCACTATTATAAAATAACTTATTATTTAAGTGTATTGTTATGATTATTTGCTTGATTACTTTTTCTAGCCTTGAGCATATTATTTTAAAATCTTTTTCCTCTCCTATTTTGTTCAAAATATAATATAAATCTCTAAATTCAAGTAATAAAAAATTGAAGTCAAATTTAAGTTTCATCATTCCCCCATAAACTATCTATTTAATTTCTTAGTTATATTTTATTTATAGGAAAATTTTTATAGAACTTATTAGTAATGAAAGAATGAAAGAATTAAAAAATAAAAGAATTAAGGAGATAATTCAGACAAGCTGAATTATGAAATGAGGTTATTTATTTATAGATTACTCTACAAAAGCACAGGAAGAGTGAAAAGTTAAAAGTGAAAGAGTGAAAAGTTTAGGATGTTTTCCTTAACTCTTTCATTCTTTCACTTTTTAAATATTTGATTAAAAATATAAAATAATAAAGATAGCTAGAATGTGAAATAAGCATATAGCGAGCAATTAGAAGTACTTGGCGAATGAAAAACTACTAGGCCTTAGTGTTGCTTAATTGTTTGAGCTTAGCGAGTTAACCAAAACTCTTGGCATAGTAGTTTTTCCAAGCCTAGTACTTCTTTGCACAGCTATCTAGCTTATGGAACATATCTAGTTATCTTTACCTTTATATTGTCTATTCTTCTTCCCAGCTTAATGATCTCTTAACTGCTTTTCTCCATCCCTTATAGTATTTATCAACTTTTTCTTTCTCAAGCTTAGCTTCAAATTCATCAGCCATATGCCAGAACTTTTTAACTTCTTCTCTATCCTTCCAGAAACCTACTGCAATACCTGCTAAGTAAGCTGCTCCTAGAGCTGTTGTTTCTGATATTATAGGTCTTATAACATTCTTTCCTAATATATCTGCTTGGAATTGCATTAAGAATTTGTTTCTGCTTGCTCCTCCATCTACTTTTATATTCTTAAGGTCAGATCCTACATCTTCTTTCATTGCATCTATAAGATCCCTTGTTTGATATGCTATTGATTCAAGAGCAGCCCTTATAAGATGATTTCTGTTACTTCCTCTAGTTAATCCAAGTATTGCTCCTCTAGCATACATATCCCAATGAGGTGCTCCAAGACCAACAAAGGCTGGTACTATATAAACTCCTCCATTATCATCAACTTTAGACGCAAAGTATTCAGTATCAGCTGAATCGTTTACTATTCTAAGTTCATCTCTAAGCCATTGAACAACAGCACCACCAACAAATACAGATCCCTCTAAAGCATATTGAACTTTTCCATCAATCCCTATTGCTATAGTAGTTAAAAGTCCATTTTTGCTTTCTACCATTTCTTCTCCTGTATTCATTAATAAGAAGCATCCTGTTCCATAAGTATTTTTTGCTTCACCCTTTTCAAAGCAAGTTTGACCAAATAAAGCTGCTTGTTGATCCCCTGCAATACCTGCTATAGGAACATCTGAGTTACCGCCAAGATTTACATGCCCATATACTTCAGATGAATTTCTAACTTCAGGTAACATTGATTTAGGTATATCTAATTCTTCTAGTATTTTATCATCCCATTTTAGTTCTTTTATGTTATAAAGCATAGTTCTAGATGCATTAGTATAATCTGTAATATGAACTTTACCATTAGTTAACTTCCATACAAGCCATGTATCTACAGTTCCAAATAAAAGTTCTCCTCTTTCAGCTTTTTCTCTTGCACCTTCTACATTATCAAGTATCCATTTTATTTTAGTTCCTGAGAAGTAAGCATCTACAACTAATCCTGTATTTTTCTTAATATAATCTTCCCATCCATTAGCTTTTAAATTATCACATATATCAGCTGTTCTTCTACATTGCCATACTATTGCATTATAAATAGGCTTTCCTGTGCTCTTTTCCCAAACAATTGTAGTTTCTCTTTGATTTGTTATACCTATAGCTGCAATTTCATCTCTATCTACATTAGTTTTTGCTATAACTTCTTGAAGAACTCCATATTGAGTTGCCCATATTTCTACTGGATCATGTTCAACCCATCCTTCTTTAGGATAAATTTGTGTAAATTCCTTTTGGCTTATTCCTATTATATTTTGTTCCTTATCAAATACAATTGCTCTTGAACTTGTTGTTCCTTGATCTAATGCTATAATATACTTTCCCATAATCATCTCTCCCCTTAAATTAAAATTCTATAACTTAATAATAAAATCAAATACTAAGCTTCCAAAAACTCCTCCAAGTATAGGTGCCAAAACTGGTATCCAAGCATAACTCCAATCTGAATCAATTTTATTCTTCATAGGTAAGATAGCATGTACTATTCTTGGTGCTAAATCTCTAGCTGGATTTATAGCATATCCTGTTGTACCACCAAGGGATAAGCCTATTGCCCAGACTAAGATACCTACTAAAAATGATCCCATAATTCCTACTGTTCCTATTATTTCTCCCCCTGAACTTTGAAAAGTAGTTTTAAACACTTCACTATAAGTTATTCCTCTTATTCCTATTAATAATACAAAAGTGCCAGTAAATTCGCAAATGAAATTATAAAGATTGCTTCTTATTGCTGGTGCTGTACAAAATGTTCCTCTAACGTCTTCTCCATTTGAAGTTTCATCATAGTGTAATTTGTAGTTAAGATAAACAACAAGCATTCCAGCCATTGCTCCTAACATTTGACTGATGATGTATCCTGGTACTTGACTCCATTCAAATAAACCTGATGAAGCTAGTGCAATAGTTACTGCTGGATTTAGATGAGCTCCACCCATCCATCCTGTAATATAGGCTGCTATTGCTACAGCGAACCCCCATCCTGCTGTAATTACAATCCAACCTGAAGAATTACCCTTAGTCTTTCTAAGCACTACATTTGCTACTACCCCATTACCAAGTAGTATCAAAATAAGAGTACCTATGAATTCTGAAAAATAAGCTTGCATTTTGCTCTCCCCTTTATTAAATTTTTTATAAAAAAAATACATAAGATCGCAAAAAACAATCCTATGTAGCTTTCTCTCCAATTCTCCATTTCTACATATACCAAATTTCTTTTTTAGTTGTAGATATACATGTTGCACCACTTTTTAATGTTTCCATCACGTCTTCTTTATCAGAAATTAATCCACCAGCTATTAAAGGTTTATTAAGGCTTATTGAAAGCTCCTTAATTATCTTAAAAAGTAATCCTGGAAGAATTTCTACTGCATCACATTCTTCTACTAAATGATTCTTCATATTTTCTTTAGATAAACTATCTATCATAAATACTCTCTGAATAGCTATAAATCCAAGCTTTTTTCCCATTCTTATCATTTGAGGTTTTGTACTAATTATTCCTTGAAACTTTGTATTTTCTTTAATAAATTTTAAAGCTATCTCTTTACTAGAAATTCCCTCAACTAAATCAACATGTAAAATTCCAATTTTTCTATGTTTAAATATCTTTTCACTTAAATTTTTAATGTTTAATATGTCTCCGAATAAAATAAAAATAACTTGTATATCACTTTGTAAAGCTAAGTCTAATTCCTTCTCATCCTTAACAGCTGCTACTATTGGATTGTCTTCTAAAATCCTTTTAAAATTATTCATTTCATCCCCTACCCCTTTTGTAATCATTTACAATAGTATAATAATTATATCAGCATCATATGAAACTAGCAAATATAATAATTATTAATTTAAATAAATAGATATTAAACAAAAAAAGAGCTTAGCAAAAAAGAGGGTGTATCCCAAATTTGTGCTTAACTCTATTAACTCTTGCACTTAATATTCAATTTATTGTACTTTTATTTTCCATATTTTCATTTTATCACTATTCTTTGTATTTTACTACATATTTTTAATAAAAGATTTAATATTTACTTAAGCATGCAATAAGAATTGCAATCATAATTCCTATAAATGCTGGAATTAAAATAAATCCAAATATACGTCTTCCTTCTTTTTGAGCAAAGTTAATAGTTACTCCTTTTCCATTTTTTCTATCAACAGCTTCAGAAGGATCTTCTGGATTGTAGTAAAAGATACCAAACTTCCAATACTTCGAATCATTATCTTCATTCATTAGAAAGTTACCTCCACTTATCCTTTCTTTACTACACCTCTGTATAATATATTATAATATATTAATCTTTATTCTAAATATATAATATATTATATTTATTATTAAACTCTAACACCTCTTAAATATATTAGTAGTATTAATTTGTTGATAAAAAATATATTCACTCTTGTTACTTAATTCTATTACTCTACTTAAAATTTATATAATCAAATTTTCTTAATTTCATAAGAAGTAACTATCCCTCTTAAAAATTATCTATCTTTATAAAAAATAATTCTATGCTTAATAACAATGTTGAATATAGGATTCTTAAAAGGACTAATTATTAAGTCACTTTAATTCGTTAATTATTTAATATTGTTCGTCAATTCTTATATTATTGCTACTTACTATTCAATCATTAATTTTCATCCAAACATATTTTTGATTTGTCTCTGAGTTATTTTCAATAAATCCATTTTTATTAAATGTTTTTTTCCATTTGAATGATTGAATTGCTCTCTTGGAAACCATTTTTATTATAAAATCCTTCAGTTAACGCTCCTCTTAATGTAAGAAGCGTAATCTTCTTAATAGATTTTTTTGATATTCTTTCTTCAAATTCATTATATAACTTAGAGCCAATACCTTGACCTCTAGCTACATTTCGAACCGCAAACTCTCTAATTACAAACTCTTTCTCATTACAATACTGCTCAAACCATCCCAAAATAAATCCACATAATTTATCATTCATATATGCTGTCAAACCATAGAACTCTTTGGAATTCAATAATGCAGAAAGTCTTTTCTCTGCGGTAGCCACTGTCCATTCATCATTCCAAGGCTCTGCATTAAATGTTTCAATAAATAGCGCTACAAGTTCTTCTAATATGCTATTGTCAACACTTCTATATTCTATTAAATTTTCCATTATTACCTCCATAAATTCTAATTATGCTCAAAGATCTTATATAGATTTTATAAATTAATTATAGCATAGTTTAAATAGCATCATTCAATTTTTAAAGAACATTTATTCATATTATTAAATAATAATACACAAAAGAATCAATAATTCATCTGTCTTTTTTAATGCTTTATTATCAACATTATTCTTAAACATAACTAAAAATAAAAACAGCCTTACAACATTGTAAAACTGTTTTTATTTTTATAATACCTTAGATAAGAAATCTATAGTTCTTGAATTTTTAGGATTTGTGAATATTTCTTCTGGAGTTCCTTGTTCTACTATATTTCCGCCATCCATAAATAATATTCTATCTCCAACTTCCTTAGCAAAGCCCATTTCATGAGTTACTACAATCATAGTCATTCCTTCTTTGGCTAAACTTTTCATAACATTTAAAACTTCTCCAACCATTTCTGGGTCTAAAGCAGATGTCGGCTCATCAAATAACATAACATCTGGTTCCATAGCTAAAGCTCTTGCTATTGCTATTCTTTGCTTTTGTCCTCCAGATAATGATGCTGGATATGCATTTGCTTTTTCTAATAGTCCAACTTTAGCTAATAAATTTTTAGCAATTTTTTCTGCTTCAGCTTTAGATTTCTTCTTTACGTTTATAGGTGCTATTGTTATATTTTCTAAAACTGTTTTATGAGGAAATAAATTAAATTGTTGGAATACCATTCCCATTTTTTCTCTCATCTTATTTATATCAGTTTTCTTATCTGTTATATTTTGTCCTTCAAATATTATTTCACCATTAGTCGGCTCTTCTAATAAATTTAAGCATCTTAAAAAAGTACTTTTACCAGATCCTGAAGGCCCTATTACAACAACAACTTCACCTTTTTTTATATGATCATTAACGCCTTTTAAAACTTCATTGTCTCCAAAATATTTGTGTAAATTATTAACGTGAATCACTAGCCTTCATTCTCCTTTCTATATAATTAATAATTCTTCCAAGAGTAAATGTAATAACAAAATAGAATACTGCTGCTATAATCAAAGGTTCAAAAGCTCTGTAAGTTTGGCCTGTAACAACTTTTGCACTATACATAATTTCTCCAACACCTATTACTGATGCCATTGAAGATTCTTTAATTACTGTAACAAATTCATTACCTATAGCAGGCAAGATATTTTTAGTTGCTTGAGGTATTATTATAAGTTTCATCGCCATAAATTGATTCATACCTAAACTTCTTGCAGCTTCATATTGGCCTTTATCTACAGCGTCTATACCTGCTCTAATAATTTCAGAAACATATGCAGCTGAATTTAGAGAAACTGCTATTATACCAGCTGTTAGAGCTTTCATATCTATTCCCAACAATTGATCAAATCCATAGTAAACTAACATTATTTGAAGAAGCATTGGTGTTCCTCTAATTATTTCTATATATACTGTTGCTATTACACTTAAAGGTTTTACTTTTCCAATTTTAAATTTTGATCTTTTCATAAGAGTTAATAATGCCCCAAATATAACACCAAGTAAAACACTTGAAAGTGATATTAATATTGTCATTTTAACTCCATCATAGAAATACTGCATATTTCCAGATAATATACTAAAATCTAGTGCCAAATCTTACACCCTCTCTTTTAATGAATAATTGATAATTATTAAACTTTACAGAAGTTTATTCTTTAATTATACATTGCTAATTGTTATTTTTTCCTGCTAAATCATTAGCATCTATAATAAACTTATCTAGTAATTTTTCTTCCTTGATTCTACTAATTGTAGAGTTAACTTGCTCTACTAAAGCTTCTTGTCCTTTTTGAATACCTACTGCTGAACCACCTTCTGAATCTACTACTTTTTGCTCTGTTATAAAAAGTTCAGGGTTGTTTTTAACTATCATTTCTGCAACTGGTAATTCTACTACTAAAGCTTCAATTTTTTTGCCCTTTAACGCCATTACTAAATCATTAACATTCGATAAAAGTTGAACATCTCCATTTTCTATTTTTTCTTGGGCTATTTCTGCTTGTACAGTTCCCATTTGAGCTCCAACTTTTTGTCCTTTTAAATCCTCAAATGTCTTATATTTATCCTTATCTTCTGCTCTTACTAATACTCCATGTTCTGCTTTATAATATATATCTGAAAAGTCAACTGATTTCTTTCTTTTCTCATCTGGAGTAATTCCTGATATAGCTAAATCAATTTTACCTGCTGAAACTCCAGCTACTAAGTTTTCAAAATTCATATCTTGTAATTCTAATTCAACACCCATATCTTTTGCTATTTCTTTTGCTATATCAACGTCAAATCCAACTATTTGATCTTGTCCATTTTCATCTAAAATATGAAATTCATATGGTGCATAATCAGCACTTAAACCTACTACTAATTTTCCAGATTCTTTTATTGATGACAGCTTATCCTTTTTTGCTCCACAGCTTATTAAACCTAATCCCATAACCCCAACAATTGTTACAGCTAATATCTTCTTTATCATTCCTTTTTTCATTATTAAATCCCCCTCTTTATGATTAAATATACAATTTCCTTCTCAATTACGATAGTATAATTATACACCCATTATTCATTTTTATTCAATACCTTTTTTATATTTTTTTAATATTTTTTATTTTTTATAGTATTTTAATAAAAATATTAAAGAAATCAGCATATTTTGCTTATAAAAATAAATTTTCATACTATTTTTTGTCTTTTCTTTCGCTGAAACTTTATGCATAATTAAAAGTTGCCAGCTATTAATTATACATAATATGTATAGTCTTCATAATTAACACTAGGATAATATTATCCAATTAATTATGTTTCACTTAACTCTACTCTTTATTGTAACTCAAATAAAACTTAATTATACTGTTTCATTTTTCTAATAAATACATATATTATTATTAAAACTTAACCGAAAAACAATATTTAGGAGTGATATAGTTGACACATTCAAAAGAAAGACATCTCTTTCCTGGGGGAAACACTCACAAAGGATTTTATTCTTTTTATAAGTACATTCTCACACAGGAAGATGCAAATAGGATTATCTGTATGAAAGGTGGTCCTGGTACAGGAAAATCTTCTTTAATGAAAAAAGTAGCTACTCATTTTAAGGATAAAGGATATACAATAGAATATCATCACTGCTCTTCTGACAGTAATTCCCTAGATGGTGTTGTTATAAAGGAACTCGGATTAGCTATTCTTGATGGAACTTCCCCTCATATGGTTGATCCAATTCATCCAGGTGCTGTTGATGAAATTCTTAATATGGGAGTTGCCCTTAACACTGATGATCTTTCTTTGCACAAGAGGGAAATTATCGATGTTTGTAAGAATATTAGCAGCAACTTTCAAAGAGCTTACAGATTCCTATATTCAGCAAAATCTATTCATGATGATTGGAGTAAATTAAACTCCAAAGCTTTAGATTATAGTAAAATAGTGACTATAACAGAAAGCTTGAAAGAAGAAATATTTAATAAGCAAAAAGCTGGCTTTGGTGATGAACGACATTTATTTGCAACGGCTTTTACACCTGATGGAATAATCACCTTTGCTAAGGAACTTACATCTGATTTAAAGCATAAGTTTGTATTAAGAGGCGGACCTGGATTTAGCAAAACTACCATTTTAACCGAAATAGGTAAGCTTGCTCAAAAGAAAGGCTACTTCGTGGAATATATGCATGATCCTTTTATTCCTGAAAGAATAGAGCATATTATTATACCTGAAATTTCTACATGTGTAGTAACAGAAAATGAAATTAGTCAAAACTCTTTCGATGGAAAAGTATATAATATTGAAGATTACTGTAATAAATCTGTACTTTTAAGCAATAAAGAAGACGTGGATTATGATAAAAAAATCTTTTATGAATTAACTAATAAAGCCTTACACTTTATTTCTGAAGCACATAAACTTCATGATGACTTAGAATCTTATTATATAAATGCAATAGATTTTAAAACATTAGACAAAATCTATGATGAAGTAATTCAAAAATTTGAAAAATACATCCCTCAGTAAAAATAATAGTTATGAAAAAAGGAGAAGTAACACCCTATAATGCTACTTCTCCTTTTAGTTATTTTATCTAGCAAACTTTATTTTACTGAGTTCATTACAAAAAATAAACTTATAATTGAAATTATTATACACATTGATGTATATATATATCTTTCTCTTCCTTTTCTATAAAGAAAAAATCTTATTGCCCATAATATCATAGTTACACATATACCAATTTGTAACAACAGATATGAATTAAATATAGGCATATTGTTTATGAAATGATATGTTGTTAAGAATGTAAGGACTATAATTACACTTGTTGATATTGCAGCTAAGGTACATATTATTGTAAAAATATCCTTAACTCTAAATTTATCCATTCTTTTTTACTCCTTTATTATATCCTCAAACTCATCTTCATTTAAGACCTTTACTCCAAGTTCAATAGCTTTCTCTAACTTTGATCCTGCTTCTTCTCCAGCTATTACAAAGTCTGTTTTCTTACTTACACTTCCTGAAACCTTCGCACCTAATAATTCTAGCTTTGCTTTTATTTCGCCTCTAGAATAATTTTGTAGTGTTCCTGTTACAACAACCGTCTTTCCTTCAAAAGGACTTGAGATTATTTGTTTTTCTTCAAACTTCGGATTAACTCCAAGTTCTAAAAGCTCATTTATTGTATTTACTGCTTTTTCTTCCTTAAAGAACTCTAATACGCATTTAGCTACTATGCCTCCTACGTCTTGTACTGATACTAAATCATCAAAGCTAGCACTTTTTAAACCTTCTAAAGACTTAAATTTATTTACTAAATCTTTAGCAGTTTTAACTCCAACATTAGGAATCCCTAATGAATATATAAATCTATATAGTTCACAATCCTTACTCTTTTCAACTGCATCTAATAAGTTTTGTGCCTTCTTTGGTCCAAATTTATCTAATTGCAATAATTCTTCCTTTTGCAGCTTATATAAATCTGCTATAGATTTAATATCTAACTTCTCAAATAATTGTTCAGCTGTTTTTTCAGAAAATCCTTCAATATTCATAGCATCCCTTGATGCATAGTGAACAATAGTTTTAACCATTTGAGGTTTACATGAAAGAGTGTTTTCACAAAAATAATGGACTCCATTTTGTACAAGATGTGCTCCACATGCTGGACAAACTTCTGGAACATTTATTTCTTCTGTTCCTTCTAATGATTCAGTTACCACTCCCATTATTTCAGGAATAACATCATTAGACCTTCTTACAAATACTTCTGCTCCTATTCTTACACCTTTTCTTCTTATATCATCTATATTATTTAAAGTTGCTCTTTTTACAGTTACTCCTGCTAAATCTATAGGATCTAATATAGCAGTAGGCCCTACTCTTCCACTTCTACCAACATTCCATTCTACATCAACTAACTTTGTTGTAGCTTCCTGTGCTTCAAACTTATATGCTATTGCCCACTTTGGGAATTTCACTGTATATCCCATTAATTCTCTAGTTCTTATATCATCAATAGCAATAACAACTCCATCAATATCGTAATTTAAATCAAATCTTATTTCTCTAATATAATCTATTTCTTTTTCTATTTCTTCAATAGTTGTACAATACCTTATATAATCATCCATTGGAAGCCCTTTATCTTTTATGAAGTTTAACATCTCTTCATAGGTCTTAAAGCCTTCACCTTCTTTATATCCTACATCATAGAAAAATGCTGATAAGTTTCTCTTAGCCGTTTCTTTTAAATTTAGATTTCTTAACGCTCCAGCAGCACCATTTCTTAAATTTTTAAGTGGCACATCTGCATTTTTATTGTAGTTTTCAAAAGCCTCTGTAGTCATTATGGCTTCACCATGAACTTCAAATAAATCGTCGTTATTTATCTTTAATGGTATTGATTTTATAGTTTTAACTTGAGCTGAAACCTCTTCCCCTACTTCTCCATTTCCTCTTGTAGCAGCAGATGCTAATATTCCATTTTCATCATAAGTTAAGTTAACAGTTAACCCATCAAACTTTTTAGTAAGTACATACCTAGGCTCTGGTAGATCTTCGCCTCTTGAATTCATCTCTCTAATAAATTTAATATTTCTATTATGCCAATCCTTTAATTCTTCTAAGCTTTGAGCCTTATCTAAACTCCAAAGTCTTGCCTTATGAGTATACTTATTAAAACCTTCTAATACCCTATCTCCAACTCTTAAAGTAGGTGAGTACGGAAGAACATAATTTGTTTCCTCTTCTAACTTTTTAAGTTCATCATACTTCTTGTCATAATCCTTATCAGAAACTGAAGGATTGTCTAATGAATAATACTCATATGCATATCTATTTAATTCATTTACTAACTCTTCTATTCGCTGTTTCTTATCCAAATAAAACACACCTTTCTTGTAATGGGAAAAATGAAAGAATTAAAGAGTGAAAGAATTGAGGTTGTTTTGCTTCGCAAAACTTAAAATTAATATAAATTATACTCTATTCTAAAATCCTGTAAGGATTTTTTCGTTAGTTTTTTACCTAGCACTTGAAATCCAAGTTTCAAATGGCTTTTCTTTTTCATTATTCACTCTTTCTCTTTTCACTATCGTAGCCATGTATCTCTCATTCACTACATTAGTTCCAGGTTTGCTAATGAAAGCATCAGTATTTTTATGCCTTGGTTATCAAAGGCTATTGTAAGTTTTTTATCACTTCCTGACTCCACTATTGATACTACTGTTCCAACACCAAACTTACTATGCTTTACTTTTCTTCCTATTGTTACATCATCACTTGAAACAGATGATTGTATAGTTTGTGCTTTTGGCTTTTGCATTGAATTGCCTCTTAAGCTATGTGGATTACTAAATCTATTTTCTCTTGGGAACATTGTAGCTCTTGCACTTTGTGCTGAGTTATTTCCTGAAACATATTCTTTTAAATCATTTTTTATTTCTGCAATAAAATCTGATTGTGGATATGCAACTGTTCTACCAAATTGTCTTCTAACTTCTGCTGAAGTCATAAACAACTGCTCTTTTGCTCTAGTTATACCAACATAACATAGCCTTCTTGATTCCTCCATTTCAGCATCACTTTCAAATGAAGCATTCCCTGGGAAGATCCCATTTTCCATACCAACCATAAATACTACTGGGAACTCTAATCCCTTAGCACTATGCACTGTCATTAAAACTATAGTATCATCATCTTCTTCAAGTTTATCTGTATCTTGAACTAATGATACTTTTTCTAAATAAGCTGAAAGGCTCTTATCTTCACTACTTCTTTCAAAATCAACAGCATCTGAAACTAATTCTTTTAAGTTTTCTATTCTACTCTTATCTTCTATTTCTTTTGATTTTTCAAGCTCTGATATATATCCTGTGTCCTTTAATATAGTTTCTATTAATGTTGATACAGGCATTATTTCGCTCATTTCCATGAACTTATCCATCATTTCCATAAATATTTCTATTCCACCACAATTTCTTGCTGTAAGAGTTGGAATATTTCTTACTGTACTTAATGCATCCCATAAAGGCAATTCATAATCATCTGCAAAATCAACTACTTTATTTACAGTTGCATCTCCAATACCTCTCTTTGGAACATTTATAATTCTTCTTAAGCTTATACTATCAGTTGGGTTAACTAATACTTTTAAGTATGAAATCATATCTTTAATTTCTTTTCTATCATAGAATCTTGTTCCACCTAAAATTTTATAAGGAATAGCTTTTCTTCTTAAGCTTTCTTCAAATATACGTGATTGTGCATTAGTTCTATAAAGAATTGCAAAATCTTTGTAGCTTTTGTTTTCTTCTTCTTTTATTTTATTTATTTGAGTTGCAACAAAATCGCCTTCGTCACTATCTGAATAAGCTCTATAAATTTTTATTTTATTTCCTGATTCTTGTTCAGTTCTTAAAACCTTACTTTTTCTATTTGCATTATTTACAATCACAACATTAGCAGCATCTAATATATTTCCTTTTGAACGATAATTTTGCTCAAGTTTTATAACTTTTGCATCTGGATAATCTTTTTCAAAATCTAATATATTTCTTATATCTGCGCCCCTCCATTGGTAGATGCACTGATCATCATCTCCCACCACGCATACATTTCTGTATTTTTCCGCCAAAAGTCTGATTAATTCATATTGAACTTTATTAGTATCTTGATACTCATCTACCATAATATATTGGAATTTTCTTTGATAGAATTCCAAGGTCTCTTTATCTTGTTTAAATAGCTCTACAGTTTTAAATATCAAATCATCAAAGTCTAAAGCATTATTTTCTTTTAATCTCTTTTGATACATTTCATAAACATCTGCTATTTTCTTTTCTCTAAAATTACTTTCATGCTCTCTCATAAAACTTGCAGGGCTTTGCATATTATCCTTAGCCTTACCTATTTTACTCATTATTTCTTGTTCAGTTATATCTTTATCATTTATATTTAAAGCTTTCATACACTCTTTTATAAGTGTCTTTTGATCTGAAGTATCATATATTGTAAAGCTCTTTTTATATCCTAGCTTCTCTATTTCTCTTCTAAGTATTCTTACACAAGTTGAGTGAAATGTAGATATCCACATGTCCTCTGCTCTTTCACCTATTAAAGCTTTAACTCTATCCTTCATTTCCTTTGCAGCTTTATTAGTGAAGGTAATAGCTAATATTTTATATGGTAAAATCCCTAAATCGTCTATCATATGAGCCATTCTATGTGTCAAAACTCTGGTTTTACCTGAACCAGCTCCTGCTAATATTAATACTTGACCTTCTATAGTAGTAGCCCCTTCATATTGCTCTTTGTTAAGTAATGACTTTAAATCCATCTGTACAGACTCCTTTCCTATTACTAACATATTATAACATACATATCTTTTATATTGTTGCCTAAAAGCATTAATTAGATTATAGTAATTTGAAATATATAAGTGGACATAAATAAAATAGATATACTATTTTAGAATTCTAGTATATCTATTTTCACACTTATTTCAACTTCCAAGTTAATTTTTTTTAATTTAAACATGAATTAATAACAAAACATAAAAATTTTAAGCAGTTAAAGTATTCATGTTTTTATTCTTTTCACTACTTATTTTTTTAAACCACCATATTGTATATATTATTCCAAATGCTAAATTAAACATTCCTATTATAGGAATTATACTCTCATTTCTCCATGCATCTGATCCCATAATAGGAGCAAATATATCTCCAAAGGTAGCTCTTATAAATATATGAATTGCTAATGTATAAACTCTAGCATGTAACCATAAATCTGATCTTTTTCTTATCAAAGAATAAATTTCTGGAACTATTAATATACATATTGAACTTGCAAAATATCCTGTATTTTCAGCATAAACAAATCCTGCATTCCATGTAGTATAAAATAAACACCACATTAATGGAATATCACAAATTAGTTCTGCCCAGCCTTCCTTAGATCCAAATTTCCAGTACTTTGGTGGAAGTGGTATTGTTATTGCGCATAACATTCCAGCTGCAAAGTTTAAATAATTTCCTAAAGTAAGATCTTTTATAGAAGCTTCCAATATGTTTAAGAAAAGAACAACATATAATACCCAAAACACCCAATTTTTCTTTAAAGCCTCTATTCCTTTACCTTTATACTTGTTGCTCATTCTACAAATGTTTACAAAACACGTTGGAATAACAACTAGTAACACTTTTCCAAGCCTAAACCAATTATCTCCAAAAGTTTTAAACCATAACGGAAATGCTAATACAGCTAAGATACCTATAACTGTAGTTGTCTTAAGATACTTTCTAGCTAATTCAACCAATAAATATAAAATAGCAATATAAGCTGTCATTGAAAGCAAATATTGCCACCATGGTATAGTTTTCATTATAACTCCCCCTAATTGTATATTGTGTATATATTTCTCTTGTTATAATTTTACACTTTTGTGCTATAATCGTCAATAATTCTCTAATCATGACCCATTATATTTTAATATTTGAATTGAAATAAATCATTTATATTTTATAATTGACTTATTTCTTGCATTTTTTACGCTTATAACTTTACTTAATAACTTATTATTTACAAGTTTCTTTAAATCCTTGCAAATAATATTAAAATAAGTATAAAATCAATATAACAATTGAAATTGTTTTCTTTTAATTAATTAATAAATTTTGCAAACAGTAAACGTTTGTAACTGTTTAAAAACAAACAAAAAACGCAACCCTTGGGGCCAGGTTGCGCTTTAGCAATAAGCAATAAATAAAAAGGGGGCTATTTATTCCTTTTATTTATCCTTGCAAAAATATTATAGTCCATCTTTTTATAAAATGCAAGATATTTTGAAAATATTATTGTAAAGTTGTATTTTATGAATGATAAACCTTCATTTTATTCAAACATTCGTTAAAAGCCTTTTAAAATTGCGACTTCCTCTTCAGTTAGTTCTCTATATTCGCCCTCTTCTAAATCCTCATCTAATTGTAAAGTTCCAAATTCAACTCTCTTTAAATACACCACACTCTTGTCAACAGCTTCAAACATTCTCTTTACTTGATGGAATTTTCCTTCTTGAATAGTAATCATGACTTCTGATCCACTATCTGAGGATTCTAAAATTTCGAGTTTAGCTTCTTTGCATGTGTATCCATCATCTAAAGTAACTCCATTTTTAAACTTCTTAATATCTGCTTCTGTAACCTTTTTGTCTATCTTAGCATAATAAACTTTGTCAACCTTCCACTTTGGAGATATTAATCTATGGTTTAGTTCTCCGTCATTAGTTAATAATAACAATCCAACCGTATCCTTATCTAATCTTCCAACTGGAAATGGTTCAAATACCTGATGCTCTATTTCTAACAAATCAATAACAGTTTCATCTCTATTATCAAAAGTTGCAGATACAACACCATCTGGTTTATTCATCATTAAATATATGTATTTTCTATAAAATATCTCTTCTCCATTTACTAAAACCTTATCAACTTCTGGATCAATTTGCATGCCATTATCCTTAACAATTTCTCCATTTACTTCAATAAGCCCTTTTCTAACTACCTGCTTAATTTCTTTTCTAGTTCCATATCCTAAATTAGATAAAACCTTATCTAGTCTTTCCATTTAAGCACCTTCCTTCTTAATATTATGTTAAGCCTTTATCCACTATTTTATTACTTAAAGCAAAAATAAACAAGGAAAAGGAATGAAAGAATTAAAGAATGAAAAAATTATCGATAAAATCCTTATAGGATTTTTCTAAGTTATCTATCTTATATCCTCATTAACTGTTTATACAAAAAATAGTTAATTTTGTGTATAAACAAAATCAACTACTTTCTCATTTGATTAGTCACCTACGCCATTTATAAGCCATTTATCAGAACCTTTTTGCTTTATCAAATAATAATGTTTGAAATATTCACCATTTCCTGTTGGCTCTAATAATTCATCCTTATACATAATATTATATGTTACTCGATATATCTTTACTTGTTCAACTTCTAAATCACTTTGATGCAACAATAAGTCAATTATATGATATTTACCAATTGATTAATGTCTATAAAGAGTATTAATATCAATACAACAATCCATATATATTTTCTTTTATCCATATCAATCCCTCTTCTTATACTATTTCTTTAAAAATAGTAACCTTAATAAAACCATAAATAAAGAAATAAAAGGATGTCATAAATGATTTTTTAATTATTCATCTAGACATCCTTTTTTGCTATTAATTTTATCTATTTATAATAATGTAATTTATCAGAAATTCTTTTCCATAATTCAGCTTGTCTGAATTTTTCCAACAATTTTTTCATTTCTTCATTTTTTAATTCTTTCATTTTAAATTCAGCTCGTCTGAATTTTTTCCACAACTATACACTCTTAACTCTTTCATTCTTAACTATTACTGCTATAGGCTCTATAGTTTTCTAATATCTTAGGAACATAATTTTGGGTTTCTTGTGGCATCTTGTATAAATCACTAGATGACTTTACACCTCTTCTTTCCATTGTTCCTGGACCTCCATTGTATGCCATAAGTGCCATTTCTAAATTTCCATCAAACATATTTAAATAATCTTTAATATGCTTAACCCCTGCTTCTATATTTTGATCAACATCAAATGGATTAGTCACTCCATAAGCATCTGAATTAAAATCCATTAATTGCATTAGTCCTTTTGCGCCTGCAGATGATACTGCATTGGGATTAAAATTAGACTCTTGTTTAATTATAGCAAGTATTAAGTTTCTATCTACACCATATTTTTGTGAATATTTATCAACAGTAGAATAAATCTTTTCCACATCAATTGAAGAATCTTCATTGGCTTCTAATATAGTTGATTCATTAGAATTTATGTTAGTGGTTGTATTTCTTTTTACTGTATCATCTAGTATTAATTCACCTGTTTGTATAGGCTCTTTTCTCATTCTAAGTGGTATTTGTTCGAGCTTTTGTCCAACTCCAGTAGTCACGTAAGTATTAGAATCTTCTTCACTATTATTTGAAGAGTTTGCTTCATTATTTTTTAATAGCGCTTCATATACTATCTCAAATTCAGGCCCATCTCCCATTGCCTTTTTTAATACTTCCTTACTAACCATACTTCCCATAAAATCTTCTACCTTAGGAATATTCACTGTTTTACCCTCCCAAATTACACTTTTGATATTAATATCGGATAAAAATGTATTTCCTTAAGGCTCAACTTCAAATTCTAAGCTTATATAATCTTCATAGTTAACCTTCTTATAATAACTTTTACTAAGAACTAATATCCTATAGCTTCCAGTAGAAAATGGTACGAATGTATAATAATTTTTTCTACTATAAGATTGCACCCTTACCCAATTTCCTTTTTCCATTATATAAAATTCATAGCAGACTTCTTTTCCACCTTCACTAGTTACTTCAAAAGTTACTTCATTATTAACAACTATATTCTTATTTTTAATTTTAACTTTTGTATTACTAACTGGGGTAGCTTCATGAACATAAAGTGATACTTCCTTTTTAATATCATAATCTTCATTGCATAAAGTATTCTTTGCATAAATCTCAAATGTATATTTTCCTGAACATTTAGGTTTAACTCTAAGCCTTTTGCTTTCAATAAATCCAGTATCCTCAACTTCATGTCCATTAATTTTAGTTACATATCTTAATAATATATTCTTAGTGTTTTGAACTATAGTTTCCAGTTCTATCAAATCTCCAACTAAATAAATTTCTTTTTTTGAAAGTAAAACATAATCTATTTCAGCTTCTTGATAATCTTTAACCTTAAAATAAACAAAATCATGTACATCATATTCCTTAGATGAATATTTATCTAGAACTCTAACTTCAACTTGATATTCTCCACTTTCTTCCGGAGTGAAATTAACCCAGTTAGTTATTCCATAATTACTTCTCTCTTTTTCTTTTCCATCCTTATAAACTATAAATGAATATTTAAGTGATGTTCCACCTTCTGCTTTAACTTTTATATTAATTGGTTCACATTTTATGCATCCCCTAGTTTTACTAGAAAAAATATCTAGAATATTTACTGGCTTTTCACCTTTTTTATCTATTTTGAAGTTTAATTCCTTTATATCCTCATATTCTTCATCAAAAGATATATCTTTAGCCTTAAGGATTATTTTATATTCTCCATCTAATTTAGCTTCCCAATTAAAACTTCTAGATCTTATATATCCTGTATCCTCTGCTACTGGGCCTTCAACTATATATCTATATAAAATTTCTTTTCCACCTATTACAGATGACTTAAACGTTATATTAGTTCCAGCTACTTGAGGAGAATTTAAATCAGATGAAAAATTCCTTATTTTTATTTCATCATAAGGCTTTATAGTATACATCATACATGCTCTATCATCATATTGCTTATTTGAAAAAATATCCCTTACATAACATAAAAGCTTGAAATCACCTTTTTGTTTTTCATAAAATGATACTATATTCTTAGTAGAATAATCTTGAATACATGTTATTCTTCCATTAGTATCTACTCTTAAAAATTTATATAGGATTGTCCTACTTTTATCACAATTTACGCCAACCTTAAAGATTAATTCTTCATTTATTAATAAATTTTCTGTTAAACATTCAAAAGCATTAACTTCTATAAGAGGTTGTTCTTTAACTTTAAATATTACAGTAGTAAAATCATCTACATTCTCTTTAGAAGATGGTCTTTTACATTCAATAAGTAATTCTCCATCACCTGATTTAGTTGTAGTATAGGTTAACTTATTTTCTGTACTGTAATCTTTTAGCGGCTCCCATCCTTGCTTTCCTTTTATCCAAAACCTATATAACAATATTTCTTCTTCTGATGAAAGCACTTCTAAATTTATTTTTTCACCTATAATCAATGATGTTTTATCAATTATTACATCTTTTATTAACTTATTATTCTTCTTATTAGATTCTAAAATTTCCTTTTCTTCTATACCTTTTATTTGATAATTTATCTTTGTATTTTTTAATTCATTAGAATCCTTCTCTTTGTATTGAACCATTATCATATAATCTCCAGATTTTCTAGGTCTCCACTCACATTCCTTTTTATCTGAAAAATCTTGAATAGGCTTCCAAGTTAAATTCCTTTCACCAGGAGCCCCTTCTAAAAACTTATATTCAACTGAATCCTCTTCTTCTGAAATTACTTTTATATTTATTTTTTCATCTATAACTGATGGACTTTCCTTATCAAAAGTTATTAATAATTCGCTCATATTTTTCACACCCTATTTTTCTCAATTTTCCCTAATATTATTATACAGTTTACATAAGAAAATATAAAACGAATTTTGTCACCAATAAAAAAAAATAAGGACAAACCGTATTTTAAATTTCTACAGTTTCCCCTTTTAAATTACATTCTATTGTTCTAATTAAATTTTTTTCTAATCTTAAATCATCTTCTGAAGTTCTTTTCTTAGGATTTGATGTTCTTCCACCAGCTCTTCTAATTTTTTGAGAAATGTGTCTCTCCTCTAGCATTCTATCTATGTTTTCTTCTGTATATAGATACCCCTTTGGATTTAATATATGAGCTTTTTTTCCTAAACAAATTGCTGCAACTCCGTAATCTTGACTAATTACTACATCATTTGACTTACATATATTTACTACATACATATCCACACTTTGAAATCCACTATCCACAACTTTAACTTCACCATAATCTAAAGTTATGTAATGATGAATATCACAAAATACTATTAATTCTAACCCATATTTTTTTGCTACCTTTTGAATAATGGAGATACCTGGACAGGCATCTCCATCTACTATAATTCTCATTATTTTAATTTAGCTTCTAATTCAGCCTTTAATTCTTCATATCCAGGCTTTCCAAGTAAAGCAAACATATTTTTCTTATAAGCTTCAACTCCTGGTTGGTCAAATGGATTAACTCCTAAGATATATCCACTTATTGCACAAGCCTTTTCAAAGAAGTAAACCATATATCCAAAGTAATATGGGCTAAGCTCTGGAATATTTACTACCATGTTTGGAACTCCACCATCATTGTGTGCTAATAAAGTTCCATTAAATGCTTGCTTATTAACAAAATCTATAGTTTCTCCAGCTAAGAAGTTTAATCCATCTAGATCGCCTTCTGCCTTTTCTATTTTAACTTCTCTCTTGGCTTTTTCTACATTTAGAACAGTTTCAAACATTATTCTCTTACCTTCTTGTATGAATTGTCCCATTGAATGTAAATCTGTTGAGAAGTCAACTGCTGCTGGGAATATTCCTTTTTGGTCTTTTCCTTCTGATTCACCAAATAATTGTTTCCACCATTCATTAAAGTAGTGTAAACCTGGTTCGTAGTTAACTAATATTTCTACATCTTTACCCTTGTTATATAAAGCATTTCTCATTGCTGCATACTTGTAGCAATCATTATTTTTAAGATCTGGAGTAGCATATGCTTCTCTTGCATCAGCAGCTCCTTGCATCATTTCATCTATACTAATTCCAGCAACAGCTATTGGTAATAAACCAACTGCAGTTAAAACTGAGAATCTTCCTCCAACATCATCTGGAATAACAAATGTTTCATATCCCATTTCATCAGCTAATGATTTTAATGCTCCTCTGCTCTTATCAGTAGTTGCAAAAATTCTTTCCTTAGCTCCATCTATTCCATATTTCTTTTCCATATAATCTTTAAATACTCTAAATGCTATTGCAGGCTCTGTTGTAGTACCTGATTTTGAAATAACATTTACACTTATATCGATGCCTTCTATAGCATCTAAAAGATCAGCTAAATATGTTGAACTTATATTGTTACCAACAAAGAATACCTTTGGTGTATTTCTCTTATCATTACCTAATACATTATAGAAATTGCTATTTAACATTTCTATAGCAGCTCTAGGTCCTAGGTATGAACCACCAATTCCTATAACTATTAAAGCTTCAGAATTCTTTTTAATTCTTTCAGCAGCATTTTTTATTCTTGAGAATTCTTCCTTATCATAGTTAACAGGTAAGTCTAACCATCCTAAAAAGTCATTACCTGCTCCTGTTTTATTATGAAGAGTTTCATGAGCTCCCTTTACCATTACTTCCATATGATCTAATTCTTGTAAACTTGCATATGGCTCTACCTTAGATAAATCTAATCTTAAACCTTTATTCATCTTCATACCTCCGAATCTTTCTGGGAATTTTTGCTGATTTAATCAATATTCATTATATCATATTTTAAATTATATTCCTTAATTTTTTTGCTGTGTAACTTATTTTGTTACTTTACATAAAAAATACATGCTTCATTTAATAATCTGCATAATTAAAACTAGTAGTACACTTATTTAAGTGAAATATCAAAATTGATAGCATATATTATTTTCTGTTATTATTTCAATACTATACATAAATAATTTCAAACTAAATGCTCATTATAATTAACCGCCTATTTTAATAGAAATAAATTTAAAAGAGTAGATAAATTTAAATCAAATTCACCTACTCTTTCATCTTAGCTCCTGAGGAGCTTTACCTCAGCTTTTGTATCCTTTAACTTTTCATTATTTCGTTTAAACTATGCACTCTTTTACTTTTAGCTATTCCATTTTAAAAATTCCGAAGGAATTTCACATAAACTCATTCACTTTTTCATTCCTTCACTCTTTCACTTCTTCTAGGCTAGTGCTAAATCCTTTAAGTATACCCAACTTGATATTTCCTTTAACAATGCTTTATTATCTGTTATTTGACTAACTGTATAAGTTCCTTGTTTAACCCAATCTGGAATTGTTTCTCCAGTTGCATAGTTAGTTCCTATAACTCTTACTTTAGATCCTACTACTATAGTTGAAACTGGATATACTTTAACTCCTTTACTATTAAATACACTATATCCTGGATTTGCATCTGCACAATCTTTTGCATTTTGTAAGTTACTAAATGCTCCTAATTGTGATGCAGCATCTTCCCATGTTTTTCTAACTCTATATAATTCAGTTGTTGGTGGGTTTAAAGAATCTATTTCATCTTGAATCATATTTAAGAATCTTTGCCATCCCATATCTAAAGTTCTATGAGGGCAATACTTTCCACTGAAATCTTGATGTTTTCTAATTTGTGCTATACCCCATCCATATTGTTTTAATAGTGCTGCAACTTCTTTTGCTGCTCTTTTTTCAGCATTTATAAATTTAGTACCACCTGATTTTGAATAACAGATTTCAACAGATATATAATTTCTATTTCCATCTCCTGTTGATCCATCTCCTGCATGCCAAGCATTACGATTAAATGGTATTCCTTGAATAGCTTCCACATCATCTATTCCAATGTGGAAAGATACACTATTAGTATTTGATTGCATATAAGATATTTCATTTGATGCACTTGCATCATTTGCAGTGTTATGAATGCATATCCCCTTTGGTGTCATAGAATATGGGCACTTTATACTGTATTTGTCTGATGATATAAGTCTTTGTACTAAAGCCATTTTAAATCCTCTCCTCTTTAATTTAATTTTTTTATTTTGAAGCTAGCTTCCTACACCTATTACATATGCACTTTTTAAAAAATTTTAAAGATTTTTAAAAATTTCTTTAAATTATTTTATAAATATTATTTAACTAGATGGAGATACTAAATAATGCTTTATACTCTATTATTAAAGGTTGTGATTTTATGGGAAAGATGAAAAATATTAAAGAACTAACAAATGTTCAAACTAAATCTTGCACAAGTCATGCAAAACCTTCTAAAGAACCTAATGATGGGTATTTTATTGAAAAAGACCCTAATGATAGCTTTAGCGCTGAAGGCACAGTAAGATATGGTGAAGAGCAAGATGCAGATGACTTATAAGGCTTACTACTATATTACATCTTTCAAAGGGGCCGCGTTAGTGAGCCCCTTTATAAAAATAAGAGCTTAACTTTTTTAAGACAATAAAGCTTACTTGAAATTGAATAAACTTTATATTAAATAGATTTCTGAGACTGAGCCTTTATGTTTTTTAAATGTGCATTTATTTTATGCTATAATATAAACTAATTTTATAAATTTATTAAAATAGGAGGTATTAATGAGTATAAAAGTTCAATATAATTGTTCAAATGTTAATTGGAATGATGTAATAGAAATATTAAAAACTGTTGGAATGTCTTATTCAGATTCTAAAATTCAAAGGATAGCCTTTGAAAATAGTCATACAGTTATATTTGTTTTTGATGATGATAAACTAGTCGGATTTGGACGAGCTATTTCTGACGGTGTTAGGCAAGCAGCAATCTATGATGTAGCAATAGATCCTGAATATCAAGGTAAAGGGTTAGGAAAATTAATTTTAAATGGTATAAAAGAAAAACTTCCTGAGTGCAACTTTATTTTATATGCTGCTCCAGGGAAAGAACCATTTTATGAAAAAGTAGGCTTTGGAAATTTAAAAACTGGCATGGGACTATTTGCTGATATGCAAAGAATGAAAGATAAAGGATTTATAAAATAATCTAAATTAAGAGTAACCTTTAAAGAATTTTCTATAATATTAAATAAAATAGACATCTCATAATTTTAAGTTAATGAGATGTCTATTATTTTTACGTAACAATTTATTTTTTAACCAAATAAATTTATGAATAATGTTATTGTGGCAGAATTTATAAAATCAATAAATAGTCCACCTACAATTGGAACTACCAAATAAGGTGTCTGGCTAAATCCATACTTATTTGTAAGTGCATCCATATTAGCTATTGCATTTGCTGTTGATCCCATACCAAATCCACATATCGCTGATGAAAAAACTGCTGCTTCATAATTTTTTCCCATAATTCTAAATACAATTATAAATGCAAAAATTCCCATAAGAATTGTTTGTGAAACAAGCATAACAATCATAGGAAGTGCTAAGTCAAATAATTCCCATAATTTTAATCCCATCAATGCTAATGAAAGATAGAAGGAGAGACTAATTCCTCCTATAGTTTCTATTTCTTTATCTTCAATTTCAAATCCCTTAAAATCACTTATATTTTTAATAATAGCAGCTGAAATCATTGCTCCTATATATGATGGAAAAGTTAATCCTAAACTTTGTATATAATTAGTTATAATAGACCCAATTCCCATAGCAATAAAGATCCACGAAGCTGCCTTCATAATCCTATTATAACTTAGAACTGCAGATTCATCATGATGAAAATCACTTAAAGGAATATCCTTATCATGATACTCTTTTGGAGTCTTAATATTATTTCTTTCTATTAATGACTTTGCAAGAAATCCACCTAAAATACTTCCCATTATTAATCCAAAAGTTGCTGATGCAAAAGAAACCGTAGTAGCTCCCTTAACCCCAATTTCCTCTAATAGTGGTCCAAAAGATCCTGATGTACCATGTCCTCCTACTAACGGAATAGATGCTGTTGCTAATCCTAGTAATGGATTTAAATTGAATACTTTCGCTAGTCCTACTCCTATTAAATCTTGAAAAACCACCAATAATATTGATAAAACTAAGAAAATTGCTACTTTTACTCCACCATTTTTTAATACTTTAACACTGGCTGTATATCCTATGCTAGTAAAAAATGCAGTCATAAAAACATTTTGAAGTGTAACATCTAATGTTATTGTTGCTATTTGTGTTACCTTTAATATTAATATTACTAATGCAAAAGTCATTCCACCAACTACAGCAGATGGTATACAATACTTTTCTAATACTTTTATCTTTTTTCTTAAATATACTCCAAAGTAAAATACAGCTGTTGCTAAAGCCATTGTTTGAAAAATATCTAGTTTAAATTCCATGTATTCACTTCTCTCCTCTTTAGTTTATATTTTATAATATGTGAACTATTTTATTTTTTATTAAAATATGCTTTTAAAATGTAAAATTACTATAAAATATTTCTTTTGTCAACTTATTATACTTTCCAAATTTAATTGTTAACATTTACTTTATAACTAGCTTATTTAATTTCCTAAGATACCTTTTCTAAAAATAGACTACTACTTATCTAACTTCTTAAAATTTCGCCGACCTAATGTTAAAGTTTTAAAAATTTCCATCAGTAAAATCTAAATAATATTTTTTTGATTTATAGTTTTTTAATATCTACCTTTTATTAACAATACGATATTTTGCATTTTATAAATTTTTATAATAGCAATATATTTTTAATACACTACTATTATATTTTGTAACAATGGAAGGATTATCAACATATTATAGACTATGTGCATTATAGAGATATAATGTTCAAATATACTAATGATAAATGGAGATGAATCTGATATGACACGTGATTATTCAAATAATAATTATTATGATGATTCTTATAATGATGAAGATTATAAGGATAACGATAAGTACGGTAACGATTATTATAAGAAACATTGCAAAAAGCATGATGATGATGATAAAAAGTGCAAGAAGCACGATGACGATGATTATGATAGATGTTGCAAGAAACATGATTATGAAGATAAATGTTGTAAAAAGCATGATGACGATAATGATAAGCGCTGCAAGAAATATTACGAAGATTACCTTGATAGATACTGCAAGAAACGTGACGATGACAAAAAAGATGATGATAAAAAATGTAAGAAACATGATGATAATGATTATGATAAATGCTGTAAGAAGCATGATGATGAAGATAAATATTGCAAGAAACATGATGATGATTATGACAAATGCTGTAAGAAGCATGATGATAAAGATAAATATTGCAAGAAACATGATGATGACAATGATAAGCGCTGTAAAAAATATTATGAAGATTATCTTGATAGATACTGCAAGAAACATGATGATGATAAAAAATGCAAGAAGCATGATGACGATGATTATGACAAATGCTGCAAGAAGCGTGAAGAGGGAAATAAAAACTGGAGAAGACCTGATGACAAGTGTTGTAAAAAGAATGATAAAGATGACTATTGCGACAATTATTCATATGAAAAGCATTTTTACTGGTGTAGATCTGAATATGAAAACTCTAAAAAATACAAATAATATAATTACTAATTGAAATAATATCTATACCAATTAATTTAAAAATTTAGGAGTAACTTTTATTTAGTTACTCCTTTTTATAATACTTAATATAATTTAAATATAAACTGTTAATTATAAAAAAATATATTTATTTTCAAATACTTGTAAGCACAAACTAAAAAGATTTTATATAAATACCTTACATGGCTCTAATAAAAAGAAGGTAAAAAAGAACTACATTTTTATGTACTCTTTAAAATCTAAGTTATTTTTATCTTTCTTTAAGACAAGTAAATCCTTAAAATCATCAATTTTTATTTCTTGACCTAACTTTTTAGCTTTCAAAGCTTTAATAACCTCATAATAACGAGCTTTAGTCAATGGATTTGTTACCATACATAATATAGACAAAATTAAACATATGCTTGTTCCTACAATAAATATTAAATGAAAACCTTGTAGGGTTGATTGACTTTGAACATCAACCAAAGCATTATACCCTATTCTATCTACTGATATACCTAAAATGCTTACACCAATAGCAGAAGCCAGTTTTTGTGATACCGTTGCTAAAGAATAGTAAAGTCCTTCTTTTCTTTCACCAGAAATAAGTTCATCGACTTCTACACAATCTGAAATCATTGCATAGACTACTTGATATAAAGCATTCAATCCAACTACTAAAATACTACTCATAATGATTGGACCTATTGATGAACCTTCTTTTAAGAAGAATACTGGAAAAACAATCATACAAACAAGCCATATTCCCATAGAAATAACCCATGCTATAGCTTTTGAAATCTTAGTAGACCACATATCAATAGGGAAAACCCAAAATAATGCTACTATCCACATAATTATATTTACTGCAGAAATTTGTGCTTCATTCAAATTTAAGTTATTACTAAGATAATAAACTAAAATCCCCAAAAAGATAACTTGTGCTAAAATACCAAATATAAATGCACCTGTTAAATGCAAGAATGGTTTATTTCTAAATGGACCATTCAGAATAGATTTTATACTTACCTGATTTTTTACAATAGCATTTTTATTTTCATAACCCCTCGATGCATACCACCCTATCAAAATACTTAAAGTACAAATAAGACCAAAGATAGCAAAACAGCAAGACCAAGCTTGACGTTTTCCACCAACAATAGGCGCAAGGTAAGATGTATACGCCATAACTCCTCCACCTATAGCTACTCCAACAGTTGCCCAAAATGTACGAATCATAGCTAATTGACTACGTTTATTGTAATCATCTGTGACTTCACCACTTAGTGAAGTATAAGGAACATCAGTGGTTGTTTGTACTGTATAAAAAAGTAGAACAACAATTATAAAGTATATTTTCTGTTGTAGTTCACCCAAGTCCCAAGATGTAAAAAGTAACCATGTAATTACACCAAATGGAATTGCACTGATAAGCAAGAAAGGTCTTCTTCTACCTTTTTTAGGATCACGATTATCAGAGATAATTCCAATAAGTGGATCTGTAATTGCATCCCAAAAAGTTCCAATAGTTACAATCATCCCTGCAAAACTAGCAGATAGTCCAACAACATCCGTAAAGAAATATAATCCATATGTTGTAAACATCGTAAACGTAAATAAAGTTGCCAGTCCCGGTAAACCATAAGCTATCATTTTTGAACGTGACATTTTTTTCACATTTTCACTCCATTCTTTATAAATAAAACAATATGATGAATAAGCTTTCGCTTATTCACCACATGTAGTTTCTATTGAACTCATACCCGCAATTTTATATGAAAATGGTTCAAAAATAGGCATTAACCAGTCTATTATCTTTCCAAATCCTAAAACTGCTACTAATGTTCCTATACCCCATGGAGCACCCATAATGACACCTAAAACAAATAGTATTGCATATGAAATCATTAAACCAACTCCATAACTTTTATGTACAATATCAGCACACACAAAAGCAAATATATCACTTGCTTGGTATCCTAATCCAATAGGTATGTAATAAGATAAAGAAATAATAATCAAGATTGAACCAACTATGATTAATCCAACTTTAGCAGCAATGCTTAACTCTGATGCTTCTGGCATAATTGGATTAAGGAACATTGAAAATAGGTTCATAAATGGTCCAATTGTAAAACACCATATAAGTGTACCAAAGTTTACTAAATCTCTTCTCACTAATAAGAAGAAAATAAATACAATACCTTCAAACGCAAGAGATGCTGTTCCTAATTGAACATTAAAAACATTTGATAAACCAATTTCGAATGTTGTTAGTGGATCACTTCCCCAATCAGCAGCAACAAAAAGCAATACACCTAATGCAGCAACTGGTACCGAAGGAACAATAGCTAAACAACGTCTTAAATATGAGATGACTTTTTTATTTTCCATTATTAATCCTCCCATTGAACTGCAATTGCACGTACAGGTGAACCATCTGTTCCTATAACTTTCATAGGAATTGCAATAACATAAGCATCATCAAAATCAATTTGATCAAAATAAGCCCAGTTTTCACCAATCATTAAGCGTTCTTTAGAAAATAAGTCATGTACTGGGAATTCTGTTCCTCCAGTTTTATCAGCATTGATTGTGTCAATCCCAATAAAGCGAACACCCTTATCTACTAAGTATTGTGCTACTTCTCCATTTACATATGGGTGCTGAAAAAATTCTTCAGTTCCACGTTTCTTATACCAATTTGTATTAAATAATACAATTTTACCTGGTTCAATTAAATGATCATATGGTTTCATATCTTCCATAGTAATTTCTTCTTCAGCTTTCTTATCTGTTACACGAACAACAACTGCATCACCTAAAAAGAAATCTAACTCCATTTCATCAATTGTAGCGCCCTCGTTTGAAAAATGATATGGTGCATCAACATGTGAACCAGTTTGAGTACCCATTACTAAACGAGATAAGTTATAACCTTCTACTTCTAAAGTAGTAGCTACTTCAACAGATGGTTCAGGATCACCTGGATAAATAGGTGTTTTGCTAGTAAATTCCCATGATAAGTCTACAATTTTTTTAATTTTATGCATTTTCATATATTTTCTCCTATCCCATATAAGCTTTATTTAAAATTTCAAGATATTCATCTTTACCAATTTCTTTTGCATTATCATTTGATAATACATTTGCAGCAGATTTTTCAGCGATTTGTTCAAATTTATCTACAGATATTTCTGATAAATCTTTTAATGTAGGGATGTTTAACTTTCTATTTAATTCTTTGATAAATTCAACACCTGCCATAGCGTAATCAAAATCTGTCATACCTTCTTTTCTGACAACTCCTAATGCTTTAGATACATCAACAAATCTATTTGTGCAAGCAGGAATATTATATTCCATAACGTAAGGTAAAAATAAAGAATTAGCTACTCCATGAGGCGTGTCAAACCATGCTCCTACAGTTTCTGCAATTGCATGAACTGCACCAACATTAGAACTAATAAAAGCCATACCTGCCATTGTACTCGCAATCATCATATTTCTTCTTGCTTCACGATTTTGACCATCTTCATAAGCTAAAACAAGATTTTCACTAATCATAGAAATAGACTTTAAAGCCAATGCATCAGTTAATGGTTGATGAACCTTAACTGTATAAGCTTCAATGGCATGTGTTAAAGCATCAACACCACAAGCTGCTGTTAATGGTTTTGGTAGATTTAAAGTTACTTCTGGATCACAGATAGCTAATGTTGGAATCATATGTACTGGATCACCAACTGTCATTTTATAATGTCTTTTTTCATCTGTAATTACCGCACAAAATGTTACTTCACTTCCTGTTCCTGAAGTAGTAGGAATACAGAATAATGACATGATGTTATTTTCTAATTCAACATCTCCCCACTCAACAGCTGTTTTACCATTTGTTAGTAAAGCTGCTACTGTTTTAGCTTGATCCATTGCAGATCCACCACCAAACGCGATAACTAAATCTACTCCTTCTTCTTTTGCCATTTGAGCCATCTCATCACAATCAGCAGCTCTAGGATTAGGCTTTACATTTGTTCCTAATACAGCTTGGACACCTGCATTTTCAAGACTGTCTTTAATAGTCTTATAAAATTCAGTTTTTGATAAAAAAGTATCTGTTACAATTAAAGCTTTTTTTGCATTCAAAGCCTTTGCTTCATCACCAACTTGATTTAGAACACCACAACCTTCTATAATACGTGTTCCATGAAAAAAATAATTTACATCTAACATTTCATTACCACCTTTTAATACTTTTCACATTTACTACTTTATGGTATATTGATACTATACAGTCAAGTAAAAAGTGAAAAAAATAACAAAGTCGGATTGGAATGGATATAAATGATTAACATAAATAAAAAACGCTATATAACAGTTAGCGAATTTGCTAATTTAGCAGGTATATCTCGTCAAGCTCTTATATTTTATGATACTCAAAATGTATTTTCTCCTTCTTACAAAGACGAAAATGGTTATAGATATTACGATCTCTCTCAAATAGATCTTATAGTAACTATACAGGCTTTAAAGTCCATTGGTTTATCTTTAAAAGAAATTAAATCATATATTGAGACACGTAATGCCTCACAAACATATTCATTGTTTCATAATCAAATAAAAAAATTAACACTTTCAAGAGAGAGACTAGACCATACTATCAAAATGATGAATGATAAATGTGCCGTCATAGACAAAGCTATGCAAGTCAATACAGATATTATATACGTTGAATATCATCCAAAAACTTATATAATTAAGAGTAAAGAAATTCCTTATGATACTGGCACAAATATTCAACATGAATTATTAAGTGAACACTTAAAATATAGAAGAGAGCATAATTTTCATTGTGGAAGAGAGCTAGGGGGTATTGTACCTTGGAAAGGCATTTACGATACACATACTCAATCAACTTATTACAGTTGGTACTATACTGTTGTTGATAATTTAAATTCTAGTTATCAAGATGAAATTTATATAGATGTTAAACCAGCTGGAAATTATTTAGTTGTGTATCATAAAGGATCTTATATTGAAACATACCATTCATACCACTTATTTGCAGAATATGCAAAAATACACAATTTAAAATTACATGATTATTCATACGAAGAAAGTTTAATAGATGAAGTCTCTGAAGCTAACCCTGACAATTACATTACACAAATATCAATTATGTTTGAGAAAATATAGTTCTCTGTAACTTTCATTAAATCGTTTTATACCATAAGATAGATTAAGAATTGATATTCTCCAAATGATAAATATTTATAGTGCAAATTAATAAAGCAAGACACTTTGATTTCATGTGTCTTGCCTTATTCATGGTCTTCTGTAAATTTATAGCCGACATCCCAGATAGCCACTATGTACTGCGGATTGTCTAAGAACGGCTCTATCTTCTTTCTTATTTACACTACCACCTATCTTTGCTAAAATACAACATTTAACTCTTTGTTGTTTTGGCTTAGTAACATACCATTATAATTATTAATAGTAATAATTATTACTTCTCATTTTTTATCTTTAACTATAATCTATTTTCTTTATACCATGCAACAATAGTTGGAATATCTATATTCTGTTTATTATGTGCTTCGATTTCAAAGCGCAATTCCTCAAGAGTTGTCTGTGAAAGAGAACTTTTTATTGAATTAACAGCATCTTGCATATGAATGAGCAATAGTTCCCTGATAGAGCCTCCTATTGGGCAAGCCCCTGATAATGTTTTAGGAATTTTAAATACTTCGTCAACAACATCCGTTTCTACTGCTTTATATATATCCCATAAAGTTATTTCAGTAGCAGGAACTTTTAAGGTTGTTTCACCAGTTCCTCGTTGTACTGATAAAATTTCTGCTTCTTTTAATTTCTTATATATTTTCCTTATAATAACTGGATTATTTCCTACACTTTCAGCAACCATTTCACTTGTGATACGTATATTCGGAAAATATGCAATCATCAATAAAGCGTGAACTGCAATAGGAAATTGTGTACTTACTCGCATAATCTCACCTCTATTTCCCATTCTAGCAACTTTCTGCACATAATTCAACAGAATATTTCAATTTGAAAAACTATGCTAACCAGCTTTTTAATAATTCATCAATTAGAGAACATGCGACAATTTCTACACGAACTGGATGTACAGCATCCATATATCCTGCACGAATTGCATTTGCAAGGTCATCATCACGGTCAGAGCCATAAGCTATTGTTAAATCATAATTTGCCACACGGACACTGCTTTCCTTTAAGAAGTCTAATTCATTATTTTTCATTGCCACGAACTCTTCAAAACCAGGAGCATTTGCAACAGCATTTATATTTCCTATTGCTTTTATGCCGTGTTTCTCTGAAAATTTGCGGATTGTCTTAAGACCTTCCATATTTCCGTAAATAAGACTTACAATATAGTCAATATCACTTGGAATAGATTTTTCAAATTCTTCATAATTCTCCACGTCAACTTGAATATGATGAACTCGTTCATCTTTTATTTCTTGTCTGCCACTTCTACTTGTTACATAAATTTGAATATCGGAATCCCTTTTTAACCATTGTTTAGTTATTTCACGCCCGATATAACCATTACCACCTACTAAAACAATTTTTGTCATTTTAATTCCTCCTTATAATTTGTTTGTAACTTATTTTGTTACAAACAAATTATACATCTTCCCCATTTGTAATGTCAATAGTTACAAACTTTTTTTTAAAAAGATATCTATTTATAATCTGCATAACATAATGTCTCGTTATTGAAACATTTATATTTGCTAACCTAATGGTAAAATCTAAACTATTTCCATGAATATAATATTAATGTAAACGCAAAAAAACAGGGATTGAAGTTCCAAAAGAACCTCTCCCTATTTTTGACTTCTATTTGATTCGTTATTAACGGCTTATTTTAATTCTGGCCATAAACCTTTATTAGCTGCGTATAATTCATCTAATACCTTTTTACCAACAGTATAATTAGGTATAGTTTTATTAAGCATTACAGCTTCTAAAGCTGCTTGGTAAGATCCAGACAATGCTGCATCAACAGTCATTTTTTCATAGGCTTTTTGCATTTCCATCAAACCTTTTTGGAAAGTTGGTATTTCACCAATATTGATTGTTTCAGCTCCCATTGAACCAACATAGGCTGGAGTCTCAACAACTGCTTCTGGATCGAAATTGGAGATTGCGCCGTGATTCTTTTTATTAACTATAAATCTTTCCCTAGTATTATGAATAATCGCATAAGCAATATCAACTATATAATTACCGTGAACACCTGCATGTAGTGAAGAATCTTTAGCTGACCCAGCTGCAATCACTCGACGACATTCATCATAAATACGTTTTTCCCTACCTTGCATTACATAATCTCCACGAGTAAATGAAACGTCATCATGTGCCACCATTTCATCTGGAGTCAAATAATACTGCAAGTAACAATTAGGGAAATACTCTGGGAAGCGTTTAAATAGACTGATCATTTGTTTATAAGTATCCACCCAATACTTATCTCCAACAGTTTCATCATTTGACATCAAAAGCGTATCGATTTTACCAGAAAGAACATCTTCACGTAATTGTGGCAACAAATCAAAACCATTTTCATCATAGACATTGCTCCACCAGCCAAAATGATTAAGTCCAAAATATTTAAATGTTAAATCGCGATGCTCTTTATTAAAGTACTTTGCAATTGCTCCTTCAATTGAAATCGGCATATCACAAATACATAAAACATTCGCATCTGGAAACTCACGATAAATTGCTTCTGATAAAATAGCCTCTGGATTTGTATAGTTTAAAATCCAAGCCTTAGGACAAATTTCTTTCACCTTTTTAACGATTTCTAACACAGCTGGGATTACCCTCATGGCAAAGGAGAATCCACCTAAACCACAAGTTTCTTGACCAACAACACCATTGTTTAAACATATTTTTTCATCAATAGCTCTTTGTTTATTCAAACCTGGACGAATTTGCATAAATAAGAAATCAGCACCTTTTAAAGCTTCATCAATATTTGTTGTGTACGTAACGTTTACTTTAGAGCCTAATTCTTTATAATACATTTTCGTATATTGTCCAAGCAAAGAAACTCTTTCCTCATCAATATCATATAGAACCAAATCGCTTAAATTTAATTCTTTCGCACGCTTTCTTAAAACTTCTAAAATACCAGGTGACTGAGTAGAACCTCCACCAACCATTACAAATTTATTACCCATTTTCTATCTTCCTCCAATTTTTCAAAAACTATTTCTTCATTTATGCATGTTAGTTTATGCATGTACTTTTTTTAGATACTCTATATAAGCTTCAACTTTTTCACGTTCTTGTTCGACACCCACACCAATAACAATTTGTATGTGTTTACCTTTATCAACAATTCCGGAAGCTTTGACCTTTTCTTTTAATATTTTAATGTTGACTTTATTTTCATCTTTGACATCAACACGTAATCTTGTGTAGCAATTAATGATGTTTTCAATATTGTCCGCACCACCTAAACCAGCAACGATATTTTGAATTTGTGGCTCAAACTCTGAATCAGAATTAACTCCAATCGAATCAACTACGGGCTCACTTACCACCTCAACTCCTTCACGACCTAATGTTGGAATATTTAATTTCACAATCAATTTTTTAAACACAAAATACTCTAAAACAGCAGTTGCAATAAAAATTACTGGAATTAAATATTGGTGACCCAAACGTGTTGGAAACGCAAAACTATTTATAATCATATTGATTCCTGTATCAAACTGGATATTAATCCCTACTAGGTTTGTAATGAACAAACTCAATCCATATACTACAGAATGCGCTAACCATAAAACTGGTGATAAGAACAAGAATAAAAATTCTAGTGGTTCAGTAACACCAGCCAAGAAAGCTGTAGTTACAGTTGGAATTAAAATCGTAGCAACCTTCTTCCTATTTTCCGGACGTGCCGTTTTCCAAAGCGCAAAGGCAATACCGATTGGTAAAGAAATTGAACCAAAGTTTGATAGATAACCTATAGATGGATGCATAGTTGTAATTTGACTTGCATTTCCTAGCTCGGCCAACCAGATATTGAACGCACCGTTATATGCTTGTCCAGCAATTTCTGCGGTACCACCAAGAGGAGTATAAAAAATTGGCATCCATAAAAAGTGGTGTAGACCTACCGGTAAAAGCAGACGATTTAAGAAACCATAGAAGAAAAAGCCGACTGATCCTGCAGTTGTAGTTGTTTTTACCACTGCTTCAACTACTGAATTAACGATTGGCCAAACATAAGTTATCCCCATCGCAAATAGAATTGTTGCAAATACGATTAAAATGTAAACTGACTTTGTACCAGAATATGGTGACAAATACTTATGTAGCTTAATATCGCCGAATTTATTGACCATCCAACCTACGAACACACCTAAGGAAATTCCTAGAAAAACCCCCATATCAGTTACTTGAATACCAAAGACCATTCCTTGTCCAGTACCATAAAGTCCCTGTTCACCAGCAATAGCTAATCGATTCGTGATTGTTAACCAAGAATTATTTGCGTATAAAAATATTAAATACGTAATAATACCCAAAATTGCGGCATCCGTTTTATATTTTGGTTTTGCTAATGCTGCGGCAATCCCTACACAAAATATAGCACTTAGCTGACCAATCATACCTCCAGATAAAATATTAAAGATAAAATCTCCAATATTTTTAGTTAAGTTTGGCATAAATTCCAGTTTCAAAATTGCACAAACTGATAAAATAATCCCAGTCACTGCCATAAACATTACTGGCTGAATGATTGCTTTTGAAAAAACACTAGCCGATTTAATAAACTTCTCTTTCATATATTTTCCCCTTTACTATTTTTAATTTAATTATTCAACTTTTAAAAAAGTTGTTACCCAAAAAATACTTATACATTTTTATAGCTACATGTCACAATTTGATTTTCTTCAAAGAGTTGCTTCATTTGTGAGTCACATAAAATTGATACTTCCTTCATTCGTTGAATATTGAATGAAGAATTGAAATACAGGATCTCATCTACATAAGCCGGATGGACCATCAGCTCCGTTATCTCATTATCAGCAACTTGGTCAAGCACTGTTTGAATTTCCTCGAAACATCTAGTTCGATTTTCTTTAAAAGGTATTGTTAAATCACGAATGGCTGAATGATTCATTAAATCTAAAAAACCCTTAATTTTCTTCTGATCAGGTAATTCTATATTTTCTTCTAACCCAAAGACATTTCTAAAACACAAATGATATTTCTCAGCTATTCTTTTCGTTACCTCCAAATTTTCAGGAAAAGAGTGCACATGATGATGACTATCTAAATGTGTCAACTGTAATCCATGATCCATTAAATAATCAATTTGATGGGACCATTCCTGAAAAATTTCTTCATCACACATTTCGTTACGATGTTTTTTATATTCAGCTAAACTATAAAAATCTCCGTTTCCATCTATGAGTGACGTCCCTTTAGTTAAAGGTTTTCCACAAGTTAAAACAAGGTGACCACCGACTCCAAGATCTGGATTTTCCTCAGCAAGCATAATAGCTTCATCACGTCCTGGCATGTTAGCCATTAAAGTCGTCGAGGTCAGAATCCCTTCTTTATAAGATTTTATGATTCCTAGATTGACTGCCGAAGAATAACCAAAATCATCGGCGTTGATAATTACTTTTTTCATAACTTCCCTCTTTCATTAAAGACGATTTGTTAAATTATATGAATCTTGCTCTTCTCAGCTCTAAGAAATATACTAAGTTTGACTAGAACTAATTATTCTCCCATGAAAGGAGAAAAGAACAATGAACAAAACAAATATTAAATGCTCTTGTTGTCACTCTAATAAACTATACAAGTTCGATTATTTTTGCAGGTAGATTCCCCATACACAAAGATAATGAGACTTATATAATTTTCAAAGAACTAGAAAGCCTAAGATTTATTAAGCTATTTTTTATAACAGCTTAACAGATTTATTAAAGAAATTACTTTCATACAATTGTATTTGCTTTCTTTATAGTAGTAGTATAGTATATAGAAAGAGCGTACACAATGCTTATACAACAGCATGGTTACGGTTTCATTTTATGAATATACTTTCACAGGAGCGTGAGATTATGGCTAAAATTTACCATTTAAATCGTTTATTTCCCAATAGCAACTTTCGCGATGGAGATGAAAAAATAATAGAGAACATTATCGAAGCAATTAAAAGCAAATCCGTCATCGATATTCGTAGTATTGCACAAATGAACTATACCTCCCAATCTTCAATCAGTCGATTATCAAAAAGAGCAGGTTTTAATAATTTCAAAGAATTCATTTTTTTCCTTTCAAATGAATTTTCACATAAATCTATAAATCAATTGGAAGCATTACCCTTTGTGATGGTAAATCAAGACTGGGATCAAATAGATAGTTATTTTAATAATGCTTTTTCAAATAAAAAAATCTACTTATTTGGTGAAGGATTTTGTCAAACTCTAGTTAATTATACTTATCGTAAATTACTCTTGAAAAAAATTTATGCTATTGATTTAGAAGGTGTGGAAATCGGTTTGGTATCAGATCAAACACCTTACACCTTAATTACCTTTTCCCAATCAGGTGAAAACAAAAACGGTTTGCTCAAAATGGAGGAATGTAAAAAGTATGGCGGTAAAGTTATTGCTTTGACAGCTACGGAAAATAGTAGCTACGTCGCCAAAAGTGACCTTTCATTTATCGTAGAAAGTGGATCCACTAGTATAGATCATGAAAATCAGAATTTAAATTACTTTTTTGGTAACTGTTTAAATTTAATGGAATATCTCATTAATCGTTACACAAAAGCACCAAAAGCATAAATCTTTTTTATTTACGCTTTTTGTATTTTCAAAATAAAAATAAAAATAACACCGAGAAAGCTCATATCTATGGCTTTCTCGGTGTTTTATAGTTTATTCAAATTCAATAGTTGCAGGTGGTTTTCCTGTGCAATCATACATTACACGGTTAACTCCTTTAACTTCATTTACAATTCTAGTTGTTACTTTTCCAAGTACTTCCCATGGAAGATCTGCTGATTCTGCTGTCATAAAGTCACTTGTAGTTACTGCACGAAGAACTACTGCATAATCATAAGTTCTTTCATCTCCCATTACACCAACTGAACGCATATTAGTAAGTGCTGCAAAATATTGGCCTAGATCCTTGTCAACTCCAGCATTTGCAATTTCTTCTCTGTAAATTGCATCTGCATCTTGAACTATTTTAACTTTTTCAGCTGTTACTTCACCAATTATACGTATTCCAAGACCTGGTCCTGGGAATGGTTGTCTGTAAACTAATTTTTCTGGTATTCCAAGCTCTAAACCAGCTTTACGTACTTCATCCTTAAATAATAATCTTAATGGTTCGATTATTTCTTTAAAATCTACATAGTCTGGAAGTCCTCCAACATTATGATGTGATTTTATAACTGCTGATTTTCCAAGTCCACTTTCAATTACATCTGGATAAATAGTTCCTTGCACTAAGAAATCTACTGCTCCTATCTTTTTAGCTTCCTCTTCAAATACTCTTATGAATTCTTCACCAATTATCTTTCTCTTTTGCTCTGGCTCTTCTATTCCTTTTAACTTTTCATAGAATCTTTCCTGAGCATTTACACGTATAAAGTTAAGATCGTATTGTCCATTAGGTCCAAATACTTCTTCAACTTCATCTCCTTCATTCTTACGAAGTAAACCATGATCAACGAACACACAAGTTAATTGACTTCCTACAGCTTTTGAAAGTAATACAGCAGCTACAGATGAATCAACCCCACCTGATAATGCACATAATACTTTACCATTTCCAACTTTTTCACGTACTTCTTGAATTGTTTTTTCTACAAATGAATCCATTTTCCAATCACCAGAACATTCACAAACATTATATAAGAAGTTTGATATCATCTTTGTTCCTTCTTGTGTATGCATAACTTCAGGATGGAATTGAACTGCATATAATTTCTTTTCTTGACACTCCATAGCAGCAACTGGACAAACTGGAGTATTAGCTACAGTTTTAAATCCTTCTGGAGCTTTTTCTATGTAATCTGTGTGACTCATCCAACAAATAGTAGATGCTGATACTCCATCAAATATCTTTGAATCTACATTAACATCAACCTTTGTCTTTCCATATTCGCTTACAGGAGCAGTAGCAACCTTTCCTCCAAGCATATGAGCCATTAATTGTGAACCGTAACAAATTCCAAGTATAGGTATTCCAGCTTCAAATAAAGCTTTATCACATAAAGGAGAATCTTCCCCATATACACTATTTGGTCCACCTGTAAATATTATTCCCTTTGGATTCATTTCTTTTATTTCATCGACGCTTAAAGTATGTGGGTGAACTTCACAATAAACACCACATTCTCTAACTCTTCTAGCTATCAATTGGTTATATTGTCCACCGAAGTCAACAACTAAAACTAATTCTTTATTCATGGGTTACCTCCAACCTTTTGTTTATTATCTACTAATATAAGTTTAAATTAAAAAGTGAAAGAATGAAAGAGTGAAAAAATTAATGAATTTTCATTCTTTCACTTTTCCCTATAACTCAGTTCGCCTGAGTTATCTCCTTAATTATCCATTGTCCATTGTCAATTATCAATCGTCTTTTACTTGCTGTAGTTTGGTGATTCTTTAGTAATATTAACATCATGTGGGTGGCTTTCTCTTATTCCTGATGCTGTTTGAACTACAAATTTTGAATTTTCATATAAATCCTCTAAAGTAGGTGCTCCTAAATATCCCATTCCTGATCTTATTCCACCTAATAATTGATAAATTGTATCTGCTACAGCGCCTTTAAATGCAACTCTTCCTTCAACACCTTCTGGCACAAATTTCTTAGTTCCATTTTGGAAGTATCTATCACTTGATCCCTTTTCCATTGCTCCAAGTGATCCCATTCCTCTATAAACTTTGTAGCTTCTTCCTTGATATATTTCCATTTCTCCTGGTGCTTCTTCACAACCTGCAAACATTGATCCCATCATTGCAACAGATGCTCCTCCAGCTAATGCTTTAACTATGTCTCCTGAGTATTTTAATCCTCCATCTGCAATTACTGGAACTCCATGTTTTCTTCCTTCTTCTGCACAATCCATAACTGCTGTTAATTGAGGAACTCCAACACCTGCCACGATTCTTGTTGTACATATTGATCCTGGTCCTATACCAACCTTAACACAATCTGCTCCTGCTTCTATTAAATCTCTTGTAGCTTCGGCAGTTGCTACATTTCCAGCTATAATTTGAAGTTCTGGATATTTAGCTTTTATTTTTCTTACTCCATCCATAACTCCTTTTGAATGTCCATGAGCTGTATCTAATGTAATAACATCAACATTAGCTTTAACTAAAGCATCTACTCTATCCATCATGTCTTTAGTTACTCCTACTGATGCTCCACATAATAATCTACCTTTTTCATCTTTTGCTGCATTTGGGAAAGCTTTTACTTTTTCTATATCTTTAATAGTTATTAATCCTTTTAAGTTGTTATCATCATCAACTAAAGGAAGCTTTTCTATTTTATGTTTCTTTAATATTTCAAGGGCTTGTTCTAATGTAGTTCCTTCTCCAGATGTTATTAGTGGGCTTTTTGTCATAACTTCAGAAACTAATCTATCATAATTTGTTTCAAAAACTATATCTCTATTAGTTATTATTCCAACTAATTTAGTTCCTCTAGTTATTGGAACTCCTGATATTCTATATTGAGCCATAAGTTCTTGGGCTTGTCTTATTGTATGATTTTCAGATAAGAATATAGGATCTGTTATTACTCCATTTTCTTGTCTTTTTACTCTATCAACTTCTTTAGCTTGATCTTCTATAGTCATATTCTTATGAATTATTCCTATTCCACCTTCTCTTGCAATTGCAATAGCCATCTTAGATTCTGTTACAGTATCCATACTTGCACTCATTAATGGAATATTTAATGTTATTTTTTTTGTTAATTTAGTCTTTAAGCTAACCTCATTAGGTAAAACCTCTGATTTATTTGGTACTAATAATACATCGTCAAAAGTATAAGCAGTTTTAATAATTGTTGCCATTAGTCTTCCCCCTTAAAATGATTTTTTTCTTTCATTATTTTTAATTTATGAATTAAATATTTCTTTTCATTCCTATTTTTATGTATAAAAAAAGACATACTAATCTTCTAAGTGAAGTTAATATGCCTAAAACACTATATGACAAATATAGGTATAGTATATCAAAATCACTCATAGTCGGAAATTTAAGGTTTCCGGTAGATACTCTCTGCCATATTCAGAGGATATACGAGTTATTTATGTCTGACTACTTTTAATTTATAGATATTATATATCTACGCCATTTCATTGTCAATAAGTTTGCAATTTATATTTCAAGTAAATTTTATCAATTGATGGCAATCATTCTCCCAAATCTATTGAATAAATCCCACTATTGTCTAAAGAAAGTCTTTTTAAATTATTTTCCGCTGGAGTATAGGTTGAATCGAATACTAATGCAACTCTATAATAATTTTGAGCTACCCTTTTATTCCCAATTAATTCTTCAATAACTCCAAATAGATTTTCTATCTCAGCATTGCTACTATCCATTACTAAAGCTTCTTTTAAATATAACTCAGCTTTAGAATATTCCTTATTTATTATAGCATCTCTAGCTTCTTTTATATATTTCTTTAAATCATGATTAGCTTTTAATATTTTTATCTTACTCTTATAACATTTTTCATTATATTCCATGCTTACCTCCTATATCCTAATATAATAGAAGATCATTAATTTAGTTTAATCTTGTATCCTTACAAGTCTATATCCAACCCCTATATGAGTTTGTATATAAGTGTTCTTTTCACAATTTTTCTCTATCTTCTTTCTTAAGGTAGCCATAAAAACCCTTAATGATGGGACTTCACTTTCATATGCTGCCCCCCATATCTCTTTTAAAATATAGGTATGAGTAAGAACCTTTCCTACATTTTTGGCTAACAAACATAAAAGTTTATATTCTATTGGAGTTAAATGTGTTTCTTCTTCTCCTACAAAAACACATCCTGATACATAATCTATCTTTAAATCTCCATTTATAAATTCAGTACTTTCTTCTTTTTTTGTATTATCATAATTCATCTTTCTAATTGCAACTCTAATTCTTGCAAGAAGTTCATCTACACTAAATGGTTTAGTTAAATAATCATCTGCACCATAATCCAAAGCTTCTATCTTATCTTTATCTTCACTTCTAGCACTTACAACTATTATTGGGCAATTAGACCAAGCTCTTATTTTCTTTATTATATCAACACCATCTATATCAGGTAATCCTAAATCTAATATAATGATATCAGGCTTATGTGATATCGCCATTATCATTGCTTGCTCCCCATTTTCTGCTGTAAAGCAGTTATAAGAATGAATATCTAATGTAGCAGATATAAAATTTCTTATTGCCTTATCATCCTCAACTACTAAAATTGATACCTTCATTATTTACCTCCACTTGTGATAATGTAAATCCTATTACTGTTCCACTAGGTTTATTATTTCTAACATATATTTCTCCACCGTGAGCCTTTATTATAGACTTGCAAAGAGCAAGCCCTAATCCTAACCCTCTTCTACTATCACCTTTATTTCCGTCAGCAGTAAAGAACATATCAAAAATACACTCTTGATTTTGTTTGCTTATGCCTGCGCCATAATCTGCAACTTCTACTATTACTTTTTTACCTTTAGTAAACACATTTATTTGAATTTCTGTTCCCGGCTCAGTATATTTAATTGCATTATCTACTATATTTATCATAACTTGAACTATTAACCTTACATCTACATCTACCATTAATAAATCATCTTTTAAGTTGACTTTAACTTTATAATCTGAAATTTTACGATTTACATGTTCAAGTGCTTCATTTATTATTTCTTCAATTAATTGTGGTTCAGTATTTAATTTCACATTTCCATTATCTAATCTAGAAACTGATAATAAATTTTCAACTAAATTTATTAACCAAACTGAATCATCATAAATATCTGATATTAACTTTTTCTTCGTTTCTTCATCAAATTCATTATTTAATATAGAACTAGCACTTCCAGATATACTAGTAAGTGGTGTTCTTAAATCATGGGAAACTGCCCTTAATAAATTTGCCCTGAACCTCTCATTTTCAGCTTGCATTAAGGCATTTTTCTTAGATTCATTTAAAATATATTTCTCTATTGCAAATGAAATTTGACTAAGCATTGCTTCTAATAATGACTTCTCTCCGCTATCAATATTTTCATTTTCTCTCATAACTATTCCTATTACAACCATAACATCATCTTGCCCAATAAGTGGTATATACATAGCTTTAGCACCTGGAAGTGTATCCGTACTAATCCCTGCTCGTTTTCTATTTCTTATTACCCAACTAACTACAGCTTTTTCATCTTCACTTGTATATTTTCTATCTATTTCACTGCCATCCTCATATTTATAATTATATATACGCTTTATATTTTCATTATCTACTTCATATATTATAATTGGATTTTTTAGAAACTTATATAATTGCCTTTGAGCTGTTAATATTATATCTTCTAAATTATTAGTTCTTTCTAAATCCCTACTTGCTTCTAATAATATATTTGTTCTATTAGCAATCACAGCTGATACATTTGCTTGATATTTAACTTTATTAGTTAATGTACTTGTAACTAGTGCAGATGTTAGCATTGTAATAAACGTAACTAGATATCCTGGATCATAAAAGTTAAGTGAAAACCTTGGGTCTGTAAAAAGAAAATTAAATAATATTACACTTGCTAATGAAGCTATTCCTCCATAAATAATTCCATCAGTTTTATTTGATATTAATAAAACACCAAGTATAAAAACTGTTATTACATTAGCTTCACTAAATCCAAGACTATATAAAATTGCACTTATTCCTACAGATAGTGCTAGTATTCCTAGTGTTTTTACTATATCAGAACTTGATAGCTTTATATTTTTAACTTGATACTTTCTTTTAGCTACAATATCTTCACTATCTGGTATAACGTATAAATCTATTTCTGGAGCTAACTCTATAATTCTATCTACATATCCTAACTTAGACCTTAACAAAAACTTTCTTCTTTTTGTTCTTCCGAGTATTATCTTTGATACGCCACTTAATTTTGCAAATTCTGCAACTTGATATGGCACATCATCTCCATATACAGTTTCTACCTTTGCACCTAAATCTTCAGCAAGCTTTAAATTTTCTCTAAGCTTTTGAATATTTTTTTCACCTAACTCCTTTGAAACTATTGTTTCTACAAAAAGAGCTGTAAACTCAGCATGAAAAGCTTCCGCCATTCTCGCTGCTGCTCTTATGACCTTAGCATTTGAAGGTGATGAACTTAAACATACTAATATATGCTCATTAGTATGATATATCCCTTTGCTATAACTCTTATTAACAGTAACTTCCTTATTTACTCTATCAGCAGTTTCTCTTAATGAAATTTCACGTAATGCTGCTAAATTTTCTTTAGTAAAGAAGTTGTTAAGCGCCCGTTTAGCTTGATTTTCCTTATATATTTTACCTGTATTTAATCTATCTATAAGATCTGAAGGCTCTATATCTATAAGCTCAACTTGGAAGGCATCATTGAAAAATCTATCTGGCACTCTTTCTTTTACTACAACATGGGTAATTGATGCAATTATATCATTTAAGCTCTCTATATGCTGAACATTAACTGTGGTGTAAACATCAATACCTGCACTTAACAACTCTTCTATATCACTATATCTTTTCTTATGCCTTAACCCCTGTGCATTTGTATGTGCAAGCTCATCTACTAATATTAATTCTGGCTTTCTTTCTAATGCTGCATCTAAATCAAACTCTTTTAAAGTTATTCCTTTATATTCAACTTCAAGTTTTGGTAAAAGTTCTAATCCATCTAAAAGAGCTAAAGTTTCTGGCCTTGTATGTGGTTCTATATATCCAACTACTACATCTACTCCAGCTTTTTTTGCAGCATGAGCAGCATCCAGCATAGCATAGGTTTTACCTACACCAGCTGCATAACCAAAAAATATTTTTAACTTTCCTCTTTGATTTTCTAATTCTTCTTCATTAATTTTTTTCAGTAACTCTTCTGGATTAGGTCGAGTTTCATTCATTTATAGCACCCCTGTTTTCAATTAATAATTGACAATGGATAATTGCCCATTCTCTATTGTTATAGCTTTCCATCTAAGGCAAGATTAACTTGTAATACATTTACAGTTTCCTCTCCAAATACTCCAAATGTTCTTCCCTTTGTATATTTTTCAATTATTTGCTCTACTTCATCAGTACTTATATTACGCATCTTTGCAATTCTATCCACTTGATATTCTGCTGCTGCAACTGAAATATGCGGATCAAGTCCACTTCCTGATGATGTAACTAAATCTACTGGAATAGGTTCATCTTTTTTATCAGGATTTGATGCTTTTATTTTTTCTATTCTCTCACTTACTAGCTTTTCATATTCCTCACTTGCAGGACTTAAATTTGAAGGAGCTGCATACATTAAAACTTCTCCATTTTCATTTGTAAATGTACTTGTATCTAAATTCATTACACGTCCCCACAAATATTCATCTCCAGTGAACTCCTGAGCAAGTAATACACTACCATATTTCTTTCCATTAACTTCTATAATACTACCATTTGCTTTTTCTTTAAATAGTAACTGTGAAGCACCTGTTATAAAAACTGGATATATTAATCCACATATTATCATAAATACTAGTATAAATTTAAATGCTTTACTTATAACTTTCATAATTTATACCTCCTATTATACTAAACCAAGCATAGTTATTATTATATCTATAATCTTTATTGCTACAAATGGGGCTATTATTCCTCCAAGACCATATACTAAAAGATTTCTTGACAATAACTTACTAGCTGGAACTTCTCTATATTTTACACCTTTTAATGCTAATGGAATAAGCGCTATTATAATTAAAGCATTATATATAACAGCTGAAAGTATTGCACTTTCTGGACTACTTAATTTCATTATATTTAGTTTTTGTAATTCAGGATAAAGACCTAAAAATAACGGTGGTATTATAGCAAAGTATTTTGCTATATCATTTGCAATACTAAATGTTGTTAATGATCCTCTTGTCATTAAAAGCTGCTTACCAATTCTAACAATTTCTATAAGTTTAGTTGGTGATGAATCTAAATCAACCATATTTCCAGCTTCCTTTGCTGCTTGAGTTCCTGTATTCATTGCAACAGCTACATCTGCTTGTGCTAAGGCTGGAGCATCATTTGTTCCATCACCTGTCATTGCAACTAAATGACCTTTCTTTTGAAAATCCTTTATCATATCTAACTTTCCCTCTGGTGTTGCTTCTGCTAAGAAATCATCAACTCCTGCTTCTGCTGCTATAGCTGCTGCTGTAAGTGGGTTATCACCAGTTATCATTATAGTTTTAATACCCATTTTTCTAAGATCTGCAAATTTTTCTTTTACCCCTTGTTTAACTATATCTTTTAAGTGTATTATTCCTAATACCTTATTATTTTTAGCAACAACTAAAGGAGTCCCCCCAACCTTAGCTATTTCTTTAACCTTTTCTTCACATTCCTTTGAAAAGAAACCGCCTTTTTCTAAGACATATTTTTTAACTGCATCTGAAGCTCCTTTTCTTATTTCATTTCCATTAAAATCTACTCCACTCATTCTTGTTTTAGCTGTAAATTCGATAAAAGTTGCATTAAGACTACTCATATCTCTTCCTCTAATTCCAAACTGTTCTTTAGCTAAAACTACTACACTTCTTCCTTCTGGAGTTTCATCTGCAAGAGATGCTAATTGAGCTGCATCTGCTAATTCTTTTATATCTACTCCATCAACTGGTATAAATTCACTAGCTTGACGATTTCCAAGTGTTATTGTTCCAGTCTTATCTAACATTAATATATCAACATCACCAGCTGCTTCAATTGCTCTTCCACTCATTGCTAAAACATTTGCTTGATTTAATCTACTCATTCCAGCTATCCCTATTGCTGATAAAAGAGCTCCTATAGTTGTTGGTGCTAAGCAAACTAATAATGCAATTAATGAAGTAATTGAAGTACTGTTTACCATACCTGCTTCATTAGAAATAAATACTGAGTAAGTGTATAAAGAAACTGTTACTATAAGAAAAATTATTGTAAGTGATACTAGTAATATTTCAAGAGCTTTTTCATTTGGTGTTTTCTTTCTAGCCGCTCCTTCTACCATAGCTATCATTTTATCCATAAAGCTTTCACCAGGATCATTACTTACTTTAATTACTAGCCAGTCAGAAATTACTGTTGTACCACCAGTTACTGCACTTCTATCTCCACCACTTTCACGAATAACAGGTGCTGATTCTCCTGTTATTGCACTTTCGTCAACTGAAGCTGCACCATCAATAACATCCCCATCTGCTGGAATTTGCTCTCCAGCCAAAACAATAACAATATCGCCTTTTTTAAGTTCTGTTGAATTTACTTTTACAACTTTATCTTTTTCTTTTGCTGATGGTATTTTGCTTGCTACAACATCTTTTTTTGCTGAACGTAATGCATCTGCTTGAGCCTTTCCACGTCCTTCTGCAATTGCTTCTGCAAAGTTTGCAAATAAAACTGTAAACCATAGTAAAACTGTTATTCCTAATATGAAGCTTGGAGAATTATCTTTAATTCCAAGTAAAGCTACAAAATATAGAATAGTTGTTATAATAGAAGCTATATATACTATAAACATTACAGGATTCTCTTTTTGTATCTTAGGATTTAACTTTACAAATGAATCCTTTATTGCTCTTTTAACCATTTTCTTATCAGATAAAATACTATTATTATTTTTCATATATTATCCCCCCATTCTATCCTATCATTTGGAAGAATTCAGCTATTGGTCCTAATGCAAGTGCTGGAAAGAAACTTAATGCTCCAACTAAAAGTACTACAAACACTAAAAGACCTATAAATAATGCATCATGTGTTGGTAATGTTCCTGCACTTACTGCTACCTTCTTCTTTTTAACTAATGAACCTGCAATAGCAAGTGTTGCTATCATAGGTACAAATCTTGCAAATAACATAACTAGTCCAATACTAACATTTATAAATGGTGTATTTGCTGAAAAGCCTGCAAAAGCTGATCCATTATTCCCACCTGCTGAAGAATATGCATAAAGCATTTCTGAGAAACCATGTGCACCTGAGTTATTAAGACTATCTATTACACTTGGAACTACTGACGCTATACCACTTCCTATTAGTGTTGCAATTGGTGTTGCAAGGCAAACTAACATTGCCATCTTCATTTCAAATGGCTCTATTTTCTTTCCTAAATATTCAGGAGTTCTTCCTACCATTAAACCTGCCATAAACACTGCTATAATTGCAAAAGCTAACATTCCATATAATCCACAACCAACTCCACCAAATACAACTTCACCTAGCTGCATAAGTAACATAGTTACCATTCCACCTAAAGGCGTATAACTATCATGCATTGAGTTTACTGATCCATTAGATGCTGCTGTTGTAAATGCTGCCCATGTAGAAGAAGATGCTATACCAAATCTACTTTCTTTACCCTCCATATTTCCACCAGCTTGATTTATTGTAGATGTATCTATTGCTCCATTTTGAGCTAATTGAGGTGTTGCATTTGCTTCATTTACTGCTATTACTGAAAGAGCAATAACTAACATTAAAAACATTGCAATAAATATTGCTCTACCTTGTCTTTTATCCTTAATATTTCTTCCAAATGTAAAGCATAAAGCTGCTGGAATTAATAATATTGATATCATTTCTACTGCATTTGAAAAAGGTGTAGGATTTTCTAGTGGATGAGCTGAGTTAACTCCAAAAAATCCACCACCATTAGTTCCTAATTGCTTAATTGCAATTTGGCTTGCTGCTGGTCCTTGAGGTACAACTTGTTTTGTTATAACTGTTCCATCCTCAAGAGTTATAGGTTGTAATAATTCAACTTCTTGATATGCTGAAAAATTTTGCACAACTCCTTGAGATGCTATTAATAATGACACAACTATTGATAACGGCATTAAAATATGAACTATACTTCTTGTAGCATCTACCCAGAAGTTTCCTATAGTCTTTCCTTTTACTCTAGTAAACCCTCTTATAAGTGCAAATAAAACTGCTATACCTACTGCTGCTGATACAAAGTTTTGAACTGTTAATCCGAGCATTTGAGTTAGATAACTTAACTGACTTTCTCCTGAATAAGATTGCCAATTTGTATTAGTTACAAAACTTGATGTTGTATTAAAACTTAAATCCCAATTGACTCCTTTAATGCCTTCAGGATTCAAAGGTAATATACCTTGTACCATTTGTAATAAAAATAAAATTACAAATCCTATAACGCTAAAAGCAATTATTGAAATTGAATACTTTTTCCAATCCATTTCCTCATCTTTATCTATTCTTAATATCTTGTATATAAAGTTTTCTATTGGATTAAATATTTTACTTAAGAAAACTTTTTCTCCATTCATTACCTTCCCAATATACTTTCCTAATGGAATAGCTAGTACAACTAAAATTATCAAATATAATGAATACTGTATTATTGAGTTAATCATTCATTATCACCTCTTAGTAAAATATAAGTTAAATAAACAAATAGCGATAAGGCTACTAAACCAATTAAACTAGTAACAACTATCATTATTTCCTTCCCCCTTTCATCTAAAATTATATAAAAATCCATATAAAGATAGTGTTAGGATTAATAAGGATGACATTAAGATTGTATAAAGATTATTTTGATTGTACAAAAAAGGAGGTCGCGTTACGCGACCTCCTTGAAAAGTATCTATTATTTTTGGTATATTACTTTTCCAATTTCCCTTGCTCTACTACCAAGGATAATTGCCTTCTCTATTTCTAGGAATCTTATTAGTGTATTAATAATATAATTTATATCTTTATCTAATAATCCATACATTTCCTATAATTCCTTCTCTAATTTATCATGCATTCTTTTCAGTTCTTTGTTTCCATCTTATATTTTTAATTTCACCCGTGGTTAAATACTCCAATATAATTAAAATAAATTATCATTAAGCATATATACATATTATCATATCCTATAAAATTCTTAGTTAAAACTAAGATAATATAAATGATAATTTATTTTAAATTCAAGGGTATAACGAAACATGAGATCCTTGAAAGATTATTTATTTTATATTAAGTATAAGGGGGGCGCGAAACGCGACCCCCTTAAAAATGTATGTTTTTTGTGTATTTTTAAAACAAATCCGGTAGGCTTGGACTTTTATCTGATACTTTTGGAGTTGTTATATTAACATCCTTTGATAAGTTATTACTAAACTTAATTTCATTTGTTAATGATTGCGCCTCTGAAAGCCCATCCTTAACTCTTGCTTGATATATAACTAATATCTCTGAATCTGCTGTCTGGCTGCTTTCCTTAATATTATTAACAGATATCTTAAATTTATTATCTCCCTGATTCTCTATAGCTCTATTTCCATTTGGTATTTCTGTTAATATACTATTTCTTGAAGAATCCTTTGAAACCTTATATATCTTAATATCAGTTGTATTTACGCTATTAAACTTATTATCTATATTTAATATAAAATCAACGCTACTTCCACCTACTGTAAATTTAGAACCAAAGGTTACTGTTGAACCCTGAGCCATTTCAAAGCTTGTACCGTTATTATTTTCTTGGATACTTACTTCCTTTTTGTCTGTAGCTCCATTACTTATAATTCCATTGTATAATCCATGAGTAAGATTTTTAACTTCTTCCTTTACAGTAACTATAGGAGTAGAAATTAAAGATTCTACAATTCCTCCTTTTAACTTATTATAAGTAATTACATTTTTATTAGCTTCACCAAAGTTCAATTCTCCAACCTTATCTAAATTAGGTGATACAGAAAACTCTAGTGGAGAAATACTACTTGCAGAGTATCTACCATTTGAAACATAATTATAAATAACTTCTGGTAATTTTATAGTTGCAATACCATTACTTACACTTTCTATTCCACTAACAGAAGTAAAATTATTTCCCAAGTTAATTTTTAGTATAGGATTAAATTTATATGGTCTATAATTAGTAGTTGAAACTATTCTCTCCGCAACTAAGCTCATTAAGCTATTTTCAATACTATTATAATCATTATTCACTACATTAAAATATCCATCTGTATTTCCTGCTAATAAGTTATGCAATTTATATAAACTATCCTCAGTTGTTTTATTATTCATAGATAAACTTACAATATTATATCCCTTATCCATTAACTTACTCAACTCACTATCAGTATAAGATGCTTGACCAGTAGATATAAATATTACATTTTTCTTTGCATCAGCTCTTCCTGAATTTAAAACCTTTGTAATGGGATCAAATGTTTTAGAAATATTAGGAGTTAAACTATCAGTAGCTAAACTTTTTATATAATTATCATTTAAATTTGTAATATTGTCTGTTAAAGGAATTTCTTGTTTAACTTGATTACTAAATGTTATTAACCCATATTGAGATTTACTAATTTTTAAAGCATCCTTATTTAAAAGTTTATTAAATAAAGAGTTTTTTACTATTGTTAATGAATCTTTCATTCCCTGTGAAACATCTAGAACTATAACAATATCATTAGGAACTGCATTTGTACTATCATTAAATACAAAATCTGCTGCTTCAATTTGATATCTAACATTAAATGCTTCTCCTTTATTTACATTAATATTCCTTTCACTTATAAGCTTTGCACTTATAGATGGTAATTCATTTGATTTAATTGTTATAGGAATAGTATTTTTAGGATTTATCGTTATAGTGCTCTCTTTCCAAGGGAAATTAATACTCATTTTATTATATATTTGTTGATCTCCTGGCCTATTTCCTTTTACTACAAATTGAAATGGTACTGGATCAGCTTCATATCTTACTTTACCATTTCCTTCTGATACCTTTTTATAATTCACATTACTTAGCTTTACAGTACTTCCTCCTACATTTAATGTAAAACCTTCTGTAAAACTTATATTCATATCTATATTATTTATAGGATAACTATCTAAAATTTGAGTTGCTATTCTATTAAATACAGCTTGTATAGCATTAGTACTGGTTGGAAAAAATCCGCTACTTTCATATAAATCTGGTTTTCCTTTAATACTAACGCCTGTCATTTTTTCATGAATCGATAATAAAGTATTATTTCCATCATTATCTAACCCATATCCTACTGAAAATGAATTATATCCCTTAGACTTTATAATTTCGCCTATAGCTTTTGCATAATTTATAGAATTATTATCTAACCCAGTACCTATTCCTGCAATTTGTGGCTGAGTATTATCTATTGTCATATAATTCTTTTTATTTGTTCCTTCTACTGAATAAAATGTTGGTAATCCATCTGTCATAAGAACTATAGTTTTACTTGCATATTTTTCTCCACTATCAAGCATATAAATAGCTTTTCTCATGCCTTCACCAATATTAGTTCCACCTAAAGCTTCTAACCCATTAATTATTCCAGTAAGTCTTGAATCATTGCTTTGCAAGAAATTTACTCCAAGTGAATTATAATTTGTAACATCATGGTTACTATTAGAATCCAGGCTTTTGACTCTCTTAGTTCCATTTTTACTATTTGGATTTATAGTCGCTATACTAGAATAAGCTACTATACCTATTTTAAGATTAGGAACATTCTTCATTCTTTCTATAAAACCATTAGCCGCTCTTTTTAGCTCATCTATCTTTTTATTATTTGCAGTAATATTATGTTCAACACTTGTCTTATGTTCAACACAATAATCATTTACCCATCTATGCCGAGATAGCAACCATTCTTCATGATTTGGATCACTACTATCATGCCTTGTACAATATTTTACCCTTTCGTTAGTACATGAATTTTCTATTTCTTCGTTCATACTTCCAGATACATCTAAAACTAATACTATTTCTTTTGCTGGTATTACTGTTTCAAAAGGTTTTGGTATTATCTTTCCACTAACTGTTATATCTTCACCAACCATAGCAGGATTAGGTGATGCTAAAATCTCCAAATCAAAATCTGGCTTATCTGGAATTTCTCCTGCTGCATTTGCATTTAAACTCTTAAGGGATATTAAAGTTGATATAACAAATAAACTTGTTATAATACTTATTATCTTAAACTTCCTTTTACTAACCATTTTATCCCTCCCATATTATTTATTTCTAAACTTAACTATAACACTTACTGGCATAGTCACATCTGAGTATCCTTTTTTCTTATTTAAAACTAATGAAATTTCCAAGCCTGTAGTTTCCTTAAAATTTCCTTTTGGATTCATTCTATAATCTAAAGGTCTAACTTTAAATTCTGTAATATTAGATGATAAAATTTTAGGAAAGTCTAATTTAGAATCTATAACTTCCTCTCCATCTTTATTAACTTTCTTTAAAGTTAATTTATTAATTCCAATATCATATATAAATGTAAAATACTCTGCTCCTATTTTAAATTTCAATTCAGTAACATCCAACTTCCCATTATCATCTAGTAATCCTTCATAATTGCATTTATTAGTATCTTTAATAGTAACATTATTAAGCTTACTTATTCCTTCTGCTTGAGCTCCATATAGTAATAATTCTTTTTGTATTGTTTCTGACTCTAATTGAAGGTCGGAATTGATTTCTGTTTTTGCTAATGTTTTACTATTACTAAAGAAAAAGGTGTAAACTACTCCAAGCACTACAACTGTTAGGCTTAATGTAATTATAAGTTCCAATACAGTAAAACCTTTTGTCTTTTTTCTCATAATTCTACCTCTTCTATTTAACGATTCTCCATAATGACTTTGTAAGGAATTTATCAACACTATAAAGCTCTGAAGCTGAAGTAACCTTTACTTCTTCTCTATCCCCTTTTGATTTTACAAATATATCTTTTAATAAGTCATTATTTAAAGCTATTATATTTCTTACAACTTGTGGGTCATAAGTTATATTTTTTTCTCCTTCACCTTTTAGAATTATATTTCCTGTAGTTATTATATTTCCTATAAAATTAAACTCACCTTCTATTGTTATATTTCCATTAGTTATTATTAATCCCTTATTTATAGTTTGTCCATTATATTTATTATCTTTTATTTCAATATTATCATTTTCATTTCCTCTTAAAACAATCGATCCCTCAGTTGTATTAAATGAAATTCCTTGTATTCTTCTAATTTCACTAAAATCGACTTGGTTACTAACTTCACGTTTAACTTCTTGTCCATCATACAAATTATCAAAGCCTGTAGCATCCCCCATAGCAAATACATTTCTGGCAAATTCCTTTCTTTGCTCATTTACTATACTTATATCATTATCACTTATATTAGATTTTTGAATCTTTCCTTGATTATCTTTAACACTTGCTCCAACGGATTTAACACTTTTCTTAAGACTTACTCCACCATCATTAAAATTATAAGAATTATTATTTTTAGAATAATATTCTGAGAAATACTCTGCCTTCATAGCCGCATTGGATTTTCCATCTTTGCTTTCTAATAATTGCAATGGTGAATAATATTTTAAAGTAACATTTCTTGCTCCATTTAATACATCATCAACATCAGTATAAGCTAGATAATTTCCTTTTATCGCTACTGATTCTCCTGTTTGATATTTATTCCCACTTTCATCTGTTGCATTTAAATACGCAACTCCCATAATGTAGGAATCATTATTTACTATTATTGTTGATGTCTTGCTTATATCATTTACAATAATACTACTCGAATTTAAGGCTTTATCTGCTGTTGAAACATCTGTTGTCTTATCGTTGATTCCATAAAAATTCTTTTTAATTAATATACTACTATTAGCAGAATTTAAAGCTAAATCATTATTTACAATGACATCCTTCTCAAAAGATATATTATTTAATTTAGAAACATTTGAATTTATAGATTTTCCAACATAAATATTTTTAGCATATATATCTCCATTGACTGTGCTTTGTACGCTATTATTTAGATGATAAGTATTTGCTGTATATATATTTCCATCAATATTAAAACTTGTATTATCTAGCTTTATTCCACCTATATATTTATCAAAAGTGTACTCTGGATTATTTCCTAAACTATTACTTCCTTTTACCCATATATCTCCACTTATATTTACAATACTCTTATTCCCTAAGCTTTCAATACTCATATTTCCATCTGCTGTTATTGCCTTACCGTCAAAAATAGGATGAATATTTATTGAAGTTATTTCTGAATTATATTCTGGAGCTGTTATGGAATACTTAGTAGAAACTGTTTTTTTATTTTTTAATTGACCTTCAGTACTTTCAAAGTTTGATTTAATTTCTATAGTTATATTACTTACTTTTCCATTTTGAATATTTTTATCATACCCACCTTCTGGTATTTCAATTATAAATCTGTTTTCTCTATTACTTATAGCTGGATCATATTCCAACTTACCACTTTCAAGTATAGATTTTATATATTTCTTTTCTAAAATTAAGTATTCTAAAATTTCTACTTCCTTTGAGTTTATAATTTCTTTGTTCCTTACAGTTAAAAACTCATAAAACTTATCTTTAAATAATTCATTTATTTTATCCTTACTTCTATCTTTATCATCTAATTCAGTAAATTCCTTTTTAACTTCTTTATCTGCATATTTTATGGCTTCTTGTGAGGTTTTTATTATTATATTTTCAACTACATCTAATCCAGAATCTGCTTCATAAAGGTTTTGAAGCCTTTTACTTTGATTAATTCTCATTTTATAATCATTTGCTGTAACAGCTAGTATTGTTGTCCCTGTTGTAAAAATAATTGCCATTACTATAACTACTATTACAAAGGTAGATCCCTTTTTCTTTTTTCTAATATTCAACTATAATTCACCCCCATAGCCCTATTTTATATTCACATTTTTACTTGAAGATCCTTCAAATAAAATATCATTCTTACTATCTCTAACTGTAACTTTATAGTTATACATATCTGCTACTGGATTTTCTTCTATTTCATTTTCTTCATATAAAATAACATCCCCGGTACTTGAGTATATCTTAAACTTTGCAGAACTGTTAACTCCCTTAATCATATGAATTTCTACAGTTTCTTCCGTGTTATTCTTTAATTCTATATTTAAATTTTGAGAAAAGCCTTCTTTAATATATAAAACAATATTATTATCCTCATTTGTTTTATTAATAGTTGCTAAAGGTGTAGAGTCATTTTCTTTATAAACAATTAGACTATTTGAGTTCTTATCCAGCTCCATTATTAATTTATTTGAAATAGAATAACTATTTCCTAAACTATCTTGTATTTTGCTTACATTATTATCATTTATAAATTTAACAATAAAAGCTGAATTATTATTTTCAGCTAAATTATTTACATTGTCATATTTAAAATTTATATCCTTTTTTAACTCAACTTCAATAGCATAAATACCTTCATCTTTTCCTACTGAATCTAAAGAACCACCATATATAGTTCTTTCAAAATTTCCTTTAAAAGTATTTCCAGTTGAATCCTCTTTTAAATCCTGAATTATTTCATCTCCATCTAAAAGTTGAAAAGATTTTGGTGAAGTAACACTTAATTTTATTTCATCATAAGCCTTTAACTCTTCTAAAACCTTTTGTCCTATGTAACTTGCTTTTTGCCTATACTCTGCACTTATATTATTTTTTAAGCTAGACATTACTAAGCCGGATAAAGGTACTATTAATATTGACAAAAGGGCAACACTAATTATTACCTCAATTAATGTCATCCCTTTCTTTGCTTTTACTTTATTATTTTTCATACTAACACCTACTTCTTAGTAACATTTACAGTATTACCTTCACTTGTTAATGAAATTCTAGGATTTGTAGTATCATCATCTTTAATTATTATCTCAATATTCTTAGATGTATTATTAACAACCTTTAGCTTTATTCCTGAATTATCTGAGCTTTCGCCTCTTTTTTCACTTATTACTTCAAGTACTATATCATCTGATTTTGAGGTAAACTCCTTCCCCTCTGATGAATTATCTTTAGGATAATACGAACCAGCTGTTTTGTATTTATAATAAGTTTTTCCATTTGCTTCATCAAAAGACATTTCTACTTCTTCAACCTTATCATTGTCTGAATAAATATAACTTTCCCTTGATTCATCCTTAGCTCTGCCAATAGTTACTGTAGGTAATTCAGATAAAGATGATCTTAACATCATTACAAAATCATTAATATCTTTTTTATTGTTTTGTTCTTCTATGGTAGATGTATAAGCTCCGCTTGCTGCTCCGCTACTAAATAATATTTCTTTTCCATATACATTATTTAATGTCCAGATTAAATATTCCATATCTTCATCTGATAATTTAGGTACTGCATGGAATTCTAAATTCATAACTCCAGTTAGCTCTTCTTGTGATTTTGATGATATTGTTATATTAGTAATTACTATTTTTCTCTCATAGTTTTGTACTGAGGAAATAAACTTTTTTAAAGATTCATAGCTTCCTGAAAAATTTATTGCAACTTTAAGCTGTTCTGAAGTTGCACCATTTTGTTCAGGTGATACTTCTTGAGAATCTTGAGATGCTTGTCCTACATTACCTTCAGTAGATGTATTATTTTCATTACTGGATTCTGTATTACTAGTTTCATCTTTTGTTGTATTTCCTGAGTATTCATCTGCTATGGCTTTTAATGAACTTTCCGCCTTTTGAATTTCTGGTGATACCATCTTTTCTACAGATGCTACCTCCACAGGACTAAAAGCAATATTTCCCTTAAGACCACTATCATTCAATAATTTATCTAATTCAATTATTATTTTTTCTTGCATTATTGTTGGGTATAAGCTTTTAGATTTATCAAGAACTGTTGATTTTAATATTTTTAAATTTTCTTCCTTAGAATCAAGTTTTGATATATTATCCATTACATCATTATATCTTTGCTCAACTTGATTTTTTTCAGCTCTTTTAGTGGCTAGTTTTCCAACTTGCTTAGTATAGATAAATTGATAATAAACAAAACATATTAATACAGTTAATAAAATTCCTATTAAATACTTTTCTCTCTTACTTATATTCATTTTACTCAACATCCTTTAATACACATTTTATATCAAAGGTATAAATTTCATCCCCTGATATTCCACCAATATACACATCTTGTATATTATCTAGCCTCTTTAAGTTATGCTCTATTTCACCTATTGCAACTCTACTTGTTGAAACAGCTTGAATAGAAATTTCTGTATTAGTTATGTTTATACTATTAAATGTAACCTCTGTTGGTAATGTTGAACTCAATTTATCTAATAATTCTGTTGTTACAATCTCTCTAGTTTTTAATGAACCTACTATTTTACTAAGTTCATTATTATATCTATCTAAGATATCATCTTTTCTGCTTATATCATCCCATTTAGCTATTTTTTCTTTTATATCTTCTTGCTCTAACTTTTCATTATAATTTTTTATCTTTCTATTTAATAAAATTATATTTGTACTATTCCAAGCTAAGCTTCCAACTATAACTACAGATAAGAAACCTACTAAGGAGTAAACATAAATATTCTTATTTTTTTGTTCTTTCTTCTGACCTTGGTAAGGTGCAAAAAAGTTCATATCTCTTATCATATAATGTCCTCCTTAAAATCTTATAATTGCGCCTATGGCATTTAAGTACTGCCCAAAATTTTCGTTTATTAAATCTTTGGATGTTATATCTATATTTCCTATTTTATCTACTTTAACTACTTCAATAGATAGCTTATTTTTCATATATAAATTGATATTATTTAGATTGGATAAGCCTCCATAAATATAAATTTTATCTATGCTTGTATTAGATTTGTTACTATAAAATTGAAGTATTCTTTCTAGCTCCTCTAATATTTCATCAACAGCTTTTTTTATAGTTACATTTGAAATATCCTTATCATCATCATTCAAAAGATTTCCTTCATTTATCTTTACAGATTCTGTTGATTTTATTGACATATTCAAGCTTTGGCTTAAGGCATAATCTATATTATCCCCACCAGACTTTATCATTCTTGTAAAATCTAATTTACCATTTTTAAATATTGCCACATTAATAGAGGTTGCTCCCATATCAACAAAAGCAACAGTACCTCCCATAACTTGTCCATTATTTGATGCATACTCAGCATAATTAGCTATCTTATTTACTGAATTATAAGTAACATCTAATGCATATGGATTTAACTCTAATGAATTTACTACACTGTAATATGCAAAAGCCACTCTCTCTGGAAATGATGTTACATTTATTTTTAGCTTTGCTCCTACATCATCAACAATTTCATCTAAAACTATAAATTGAATTATGTAATCATCTAAATTTATAGGTAAATATTGTTGTATTTCATATCTAATTACAGTTTCCATTTCCTCTTCTTGAACTAAAGGAATTAATATATCTCTGTTTATTATTGACGATGAATTAGTTGTAAAAATTACATCCTTAGCCTTTATGCCATTTTCCTTTATTATAAAATCTAAAGCATCTATAACACCTTGAAGATTCATTACTTTTCCATCTGTAATACATCCTTCTGGTGTTGGTATTTGTATCACTTTATTTAAACTAAGCCTATTCTTTTGAAACTTACCTTCCACTAACTTTATAGAATTAGTTCCTAAATCTACCGATAAAACAGCCTTTGATCTTTCTTTAGACTTACTTTTCTTTTCAGTTTTATTTCCTTCATAAGAAGAATTCAAATTCTCAGAGTTTTCCTTTTTAAAAAACTTTCCTATGTCTTTTACGTCCATACTACTTATTTCTTTTAACTTGGATAAATTGAACTTTTTACTTGGCATTAAATCACCCCCGTGAACAATTGATAATTGATAATGAAAATTTGACAGTTGTAATTGATAATTGACAATGAATAATTAAAATGAAAAAATGAAATAACTAAGATTTATTTTTAGGCGAGCTAAAAATATTTTATATGGGCAAAATGCAGAATTGCTCTGCATTTTACCTTTTAATACTATATTAATCAACTGATGTAGCTGCTACTGGGAATAAATTAACTGCTGTTTTATCTGTTCCTGTCATTGTAACACTTACTTTACCATCTGTAATATTAACTACATACTCCTCATAACCACTACTCTTAGGACTAGGTGGATTTTGCATATACTCTTCTACTTCATTGTCTGAATTTTCATTTATAGTTATAGGACTAGTAGAAGTTAATTTATCTTCTGCTATTAATGTTGTCACTGCATTAGCTATAGTTTTTGCATTAGCTGCATCAGAATTTAATGCTGCATTTTTTCTTACTTCACCAAATTTAGGAATAGCTATTGCTGCTAGTATAGCTATAATTGCTATAACTATAATAAGTTCAATAAGTGTAAACCCCTTCTTTTTTTTCTTGTTTTTTAAATTTTTAACCATTTAAATTCCTCCTTGATTTTTAATTTATATTAAATCTTTCAATTTAAACCTGATTTGTATTTTGCAATCAAAATAATGAAAAAGTGAAAAAATGAAAAGCGAAAAAATTATAGGTATAATTCACCTTCGTTGAATTATTAGAATTAAATAATTTAAACATTATTTAATTCAAGTAATGTTTAATACATTTACATTCATACAGAGCTAATATTTAAATACTCTCTATTCATTGAGTAGTAATGCATTCTATAAAAACTAATTTTAATTTTGCTTAAAAAAATCCCTTAAGGATTTTTATCCTCAATTCTTTCACTTTTTAATTTTTTCATTCTTTCATTAATAAATTGCGAAGCGATTTATTATATCTGAGTGTACATATCAAACATAGGTAGCATTATTGAAATTACTATTCCTCCAATAACTACTCCCATAATAACTATCAACAATGGTTCTATCATTGAAGTTGCAGTTTGGATAGCTTGTTCAACTTCATCATCATAAAAGTCTGCCGTTTTGTTTAGGATATCATCTAAGGAACCTGACTCTTCTCCTATTTTTATCATTGATGAAAGCATTTTAGGGAAAATATCATTTTCTCTTATTGGTCCGCTTAGACCATCTCCTCTTACTACTCTTTCTCTTACTTTTAAAATTGCATCTTCTGCTACTTTGTTTTCTAATACTCCTGCAACCGTTGGCAAGGCATGCACTAAAGACACTCCAGATGCTAGTAAAGTAGATAATGTTCTTGTAAATCTTGAAACAATTATCTTTTTATTTAAAGCCCCTATTATGGGAAGTTTTAACTTTAACTTACTTATATTCACTATTCCATTTGGACTTTTTTTATAAATATTAAATAATATAACTATAATTGCTACAGCTATTAATATAAGAATTAAATTATTACTTAAAAACTTACTTGTCCCAAGCATGACTTTTGTTATTAAGGGAAGATCTATACCCTCACCTTCAAACATTTCTATAAATGTTGGCATTACAAATGTCATTATAAAAACAACCGCTACTACAGCAACTATACTTAAGATACTTGGATATGTCATGGCTGATTTAACCTTATTATTAATCTTGTTTTCCTTTTCAAAATGGACAGACATTCTAAGCATCATTTCATCAATATTTCCACTAACCTCACCAGACTCTACCATACTAATTAAAAGCTGTGGAAAATATTTTTTATGCTTTGCCATTGATTCTGATAAAAGTTCTCCTTTTTTAACATCCTCTTCAATTGTAGATAAAAGCTCTCTTAACTTTTTATTAGGAATTTCATTAGATAAGATATTTAAACAATTAGTTATTGTAACTCCAGCATCTAGCATAGTATAGAACTGCCTGCAGAAAATTGCTAAATCCTTTGTTGTTACCCTTTCGAAAAGCTTAAACTCAATTTGCTTACTTTCAATTACTTCTTCTACCATTAAGGGATAATATCCACTTGAAGTTATCATATTTATTACATCATCTCTAGAACTACCTTCAAATTTTCCTTCTATCTTAGTTCCATCATTTTTCATAGCCCTATATTTAAAATTTTTCATAACTTCTTATCACCCCTTATATATCTCTTAATAAAGTTATAGTTGCAAGTTCTTCTATAGTAGTTGTCCCATTTAAAACTAATTCCTTACATTCATCTGCAAGTGTTGTCATTCCATGTTTTATAGATATATCTTTTAAAATATTTGAATCTCTCGTTCTATTTATTGCATCTCTATGCTCTCTTGTTATTTCCATCATTTCATATACACCTATTCGGCCGCTATATCCCGTATTATTACAATGGCCACATCCTTTACCCCTATATAATTTTAAAGAGTCATTATTTCCTATATTAAATGCATGTTTTTCATAATCTGAAGCCATATATTCTTCCTTACAATTGGTGCATATTTTTTTTACTAATCTTTGAGCAATTATTCCTGAAATCGAAGTTGCAACTAAATAAGGTTCAACTCCCATATCAACTAATCTAGTCATTGATGATGGAGCATCATTAGTATGAAGTGTACTTAAAACTAAATGTCCTGTTATTGCTGCTTTTATTGCTATTTGTGCAGTTTCTTCATCTCTTATTTCTCCTATCATAACTATATCTGGGTCTTGCCTTAAAATACTTCTAAGCCCACTTGCAAATGTTAATCCTGCCTTAGTATTTACATTAACTTGATTAATACCATTTAAAGTGTATTCAACAGGGTCTTCTATTGTAACTATATTTACATTATTAGAATTAAGTTCACTTAAAATCGTATAAAGAGTTGTTGATTTTCCACTTCCTGTAGGTCCAGTAACAAGCACTATTCCATGAGGGCTAGATACTATATTATCTAACTTTTTAAGATTATCCTTACTTAGCCCAAGTCTTTCTTTCCCTAATTTATAATTATCTCTATTTAAAATTCTTATAACTACTTTTTCACCATTTACTGTTGGTAAAATAGATACTCTAAGGTCTACATCTGTATTTCCTACCTTAGTTATTATTCTTCCATCTTGAGGTATCCTTTTTTCAGCTATATTTAAATTTGCAAGTATTTTTATTCTAGTTATTAATGGTGCTAAGCTTTCTATTCCAAGAGTATTTACAGTTGTAAGCTCACCATCGATTCTATATCTTATTCTTATTTCTTTTTCATATGGTTCAATATGTATATCTGATGCTCTCATTTCAACTGAATTTCTAAATAAGTGCTCTATCATTTTTACAACTGGAGCATTTTTTACATCATCTATTTCTTCAACATCTAACGATATACTTTTTGATTCTAAAGCTTCTTTTAATAGCTCTTCTGCTGCCTTATTAACTTCTTCGCTACTATAATTTATCTGAACAAATTTATGGATGTCTTTTTTAGGTGCAATAAATGTCTTAACCCCTAATCCTGTTGATATAGAAATATCATCTATTGCAAAAATATTTAACGGATCTGCAAGTGCAACCATTATTTTTTCTTCTTCAAATCCAAATGCTATTAAATTATATTTATTACAAAGATTTTGAGGTACTATCTTAATGGCCCTTTTATCGAAATTAACATTATTTAAATCAATTTTCTTTATTCCAGTTTGAGTTTCTATAGCATCTATAATATCTTCTTCTGAAACAATTCCACTTTCAATTAGAACTTCGCCTAACTTTTTACCTAAAAGCTTTTGTGTTTTTAATGCGTTTTGAAGCTGAAAAGGAGTTATTTTTTCTGCCATTACCAAGATGTCTCCAAGCCTTTTCTTTTGAACTATAGCCATACTCTCTCCTCCTATGTTTAATTTAATTCTAATTGTTAAAAAATTTCCTTTTTTGACCATTTAGTTTACTTATTTTAATATTAATATAGCCATATCGCTTTTTCAATCAGAATATAAATTTGAATTTAATTCACATTTTATAGTAAAAAACTTAAATATAACGACAATAATTCCTGTCCTATTAAAATGTACACAATTGAACCAATAGCTATATATGGTCCAAAGGCAATTTCTGATTTTCTACTCTTTAATTTAAATAACAATATTATTGCTGCTACTAATCCCCCTAAAACTATAGCTATAAATAAGCCAACTAAAATCCCCTTAATTCCTATAAATAAACCACAAATACCTGCAATCTCTGCATCTCCTTGCCCCATTCCTTTTGTAGTTATTACTATTAAATATATAATTCCATATCCAATAACTCCACCCAATATATTATTAACAATGCTTATATCTTTAGTATATAATCCTATTAATATATATATGGTAGCAAGTATTACTCCAAAAATAGTAGTAGATGAATATATGTATTTACAATCTAAATCTATATAAGATATAACAATTAATAAAGAAGTTAAAAGACTATAAAATACAAAATTTAAGCTTAATCCAAATCTTAAAAATATTAATAAATACAACACTCCATTCAACAATTCAACTAGCGGATATTTTATAGATATCTTTTTCCCACACTTTCTGCATTTTCCTTTTAAAAATAAATAACTTATTACAGGAATAAGATCTACTGATTTAAGCTCATATCCACAACTTGTACAATGTGATGGTGGAAATGCAATAGACTCCTCCCTAGGTATTCTATAGATGCACACGTTTAAAAAACTTCCTATACACAACCCTATTATTAATATCAAAATTTCCATAATAACCTCCTTAAAGTTATAAACTAAGGTATTAATTCTACATAGTATGAACATTTTCCTCTATGCTTTTTAAGTATAAGTGTTTTAATTAAAATCTTATGAATTAAAGCATATTTTATTAGATATTTTCTTTAATTATTTCAATACTATAGTAAATTCCTTAATATTTATTTCATTAAAATATTATCCATTAATTGTATTTTATAATCAGATATAACATATCAATTTCAAATTATACAACAAAAAAATCGGATAAAAGCACAATATTAAGCTTTAATATCCGATATTTCTATATTCTATATAATTTTACTCTGATTTTATTTAACTACTCTTAAAAATTCTCCTTCTTTATTAACTTCAAAATCCAATTCATTACTTATAATTTGATTTGCTTCTTCTATAGTTAGCTCTTTTATTTTGTTTAAATCTTCCAAATCCTTTATATACTTATTTATTGAAGATATTTTTTCTCTACTACCAGCTTCCATAGATTTTATAGAATCAGTATTAGCAAATTCAATCTTATCACTTATTTCAGCAGTTTCTACTGCTAGAATAAATTCCCTTATAATAAACTTTACTTCTACTTTCTTTGAATCAATAGAATATTTTTTGAAACTAGGTACTAATATAACTACTAATACTCCTATTATTGCTGCTACTGCAATTAAATCAAATATTGTAAATTTACTTCTTTTCCTTCTATTGATATTACTGCTCATACTGTACCTCCAAAGTTTTATCTTTGTTCTTTCTCTAATTTATTATACTTTATAAATTATAATATTGTAATGCACTTAAAATCAATATAAGCCTTTGTATTTTTAATATTTTTTATATCTTAAAATTTTATTCAATTAATAATTATATTTTTATATGAATATACTTTTCAAATATTAATATAATAAAAATTTTCTTAACTATTAAAAAGGAACTTAGAATCTCTAAGTTCCTAAATTTTTATTTATTAATACATTCCATCCATTCCCATTCCTGGTGCTCCTGGCATTGGAGCTTCTTTTTGAGGAATTTCAACAACAGCAGCTTCTGTAGTTAAGAATGTTGATGCTACTGATGCAGCATTTTGAAGTGCTGATCTTGTAACCTTAGTTGGATCTACTATACCTGCTTTAATCATATCAGTATAAGTTCCATTTAATGCATCATAACCTACTCCAGGTTCACAATTCTTAACACGTTCAATAATAACTGAACCTTCAACTCCTGCATTAGTTGCTATTTGTCTCATTGGTTCTTCTAATGATCTTACAATTATATTAATACCAACTTGAGTATCTGGTACCTCTGAAGTTACCTTAGCTACTTCATTAATTACATTTACATAAGCAGCTCCACCACCTGATACTATACCTTCTTCAACAGCTGCTTTTGTAGCTGCTAAAGCATCTTCAATTCTTAATTTTCTTTCTTTTAATTCTGTTTCTGTTGCAGCACCAACTTTAATTACTGCAACTCCACCAGCTAACTTAGCTAATCTTTCAGTTAATTTTTCTTTATCAAATTCTGAAGTAGTTTCTTCGATTTGAGCTCTTATTTGTGATACTCTTTCCTTAATAGCTTCACTATTTCCTCTTCCATTAACTATTGTAGTATTTTCTTTAGTAACCTTAACACTTTCACATTGTCCAAGCATTTCTAAAGTTACTTCTTTTATGTCTATTCCAAGTTCTTCTGATATAACTGTTCCGCCTGTTAATATAGCTATGTCTTGAAGCATTTCTTTTCTTCTATCTCCAAAGCCTGGAGCTTTTACAGCTACACATGTGAAAGTTCCTCTTAACTTGTTTACTACTAATGTAGTCATAGCATCGCCTTCAACATCTTCAGCTATAATAAGTAACTTTTTACCTTGTTGAACTATTTGTTCAAGTATTGGAAGTAACTCTTGGATATTTGAAATCTTTTTATCTGCTATAAGAATTAATGGATTATCTAAAACAGCTTCCATTTTTTCTGTATCAGTTACCATATAAGCTGATACATATCCTCTATCAAATTGCATACCTTCAACTACATCTAATTCAGTTCCCATTGATTTTGATTCTTCGATAGTTATAACACCTTCGTTACCTACCTTTTCCATAGCATCAGATATTAATTTACCTACTTCTTGATCTCCTGCTGAGTTAGCTGCAACTCTAGCTATATCTTCTTTACCGTTTACTGGCTTAGAAATCTTCTTTATTTCCTCAACAGCCTTATCTACAGACATCTTAATACCATTTCTAATTAGTATTGGATTTGCTCCAGCCGTAACATTCTTTAATCCTTCTCTTATAATTGCTTGTGCTAAAAGAGTTGCTGTAGTAGTACCATCCCCTGCAACATCATTAGTCTTAGTTGCAACTTCTTTAACTAATTGTGCTCCCATATTTTCATATGGATCTTCTAATTCAATTTCTCTTGCTATAGTAACACCATCATTAGTAATAAGTGGTGCACCAAACTTTTTATCTAAAACTACATTTCTTCCTTTTGGTCCTAATGTAACCTTAACTGTATCTGCTAATGTATCAACACCAACTTGCATTGCTCTTCTTGCATCTTCACTAAATTTAATCATTTTTGCCATAATTCTTTCCTCCCTTACTCAACTACTGCTAAAATATCATCTTGTTTTAAAATAGTATATTCTTCACCCTCAACCTTAACTTCTGTACCTGCATATTTTGAATAAAGCACTTTATCTCCAACTTTAACTTCCATTGCTATTCTATTTCCATCAACTATAGCACCTGGTCCAACAGCTACAACTTCTGCCTCCTGTGGTCTTTCCTTTGCTGTCCCTGTTAAAACTATTCCACTTTTAGTTGTTTCTTCTGCTTCTAATTTCTTTATTACTACCCTATCTGCTAGTGGCTTAATGTTCATAAAAAATCCCTCCTATTTATATCTATAAATTTAATTACCCTTCTATATTAGCACTCATCATCATTAAGTGCTAACAATTTTATGATAATCTTTTGTTCTTTTATTTTCAAATGTTACCTAATATATTATTACCTTGTATATTATAAATATTACCACTTTTCATTAATTATTTTCCATTTTCTCAAGCTTTTATTTATTTTCTTAGTTTTACGCATATATTTATCTAAATTACATTTTCATGTAATTTAACTTCTTTTTCTTTAATTGTTACCAATGAAAGCTACATATTTTTGTAATTATAATATACTTGCAGTTAACATACTTAGGGTAGGCACTAATGCTATTTTATGCTCAAGCTTAAATTCTGTTACCCTCAATCTAATCAAAGTAATAATAGATATTATACCAATTATATATAAGAAAATTAATTTACTAATTACATCTCTAGATGAAAATACGTTTATAACTATAAATGGCATTATTATAATTACATAATATACTATTATGATTACTAAAATTTTATGATTATTTTCTTTTGTAACAACCTGTTTATTTTTTATTTACACTTTCTATGCTAACTCCCACTAATAGATCAATAACTGAAAATTGCGAAGCAATTTATTATTAATGAAATAATTAAGAAATGAAATAATGAAAAAATTAAGGTAAAAAATCCTTAAGAGATTTTTGAATAAATTCCTTCTCCCTCAAGTAAATTTAAGTTTTGCAGCACAAAACTTCCTCAATTCTTTCATTTTTCATTCTTTCATTTTTTCACTATTTTGCTTCGCAAAATCCTACTATCTTTCTAAGTTTATATTATTATATTCCTCAAGTGTTTCATTATCTATTACGGCTTTCTTTGTAGCTTGAGCATTTATCTTATTGAATACTCCTTTTGCTTTGAATGGAGTTACTAGAGCCCCTGCCCCATTTATACAACCACCTTCACACATCATACCCTCAATGAAATTCCCTTGCATTCTACCGATTTTAGCCATAGTCATTGTTTTCTTTATTTCTATTCCACCAGATACCTTTACAGGATTAAAGTTTACTTCTAATCCCTGACTTCTTATATAATTTTCTATAGCGGCTGTTAATCCTCCATGTGCTCCAAATCCTCTTCCATATATAGAAGCATCATCAACAACATCTTCATCACAACTATCTATATCTACTTCAAAAGCACTAAATAATGCTAGTAATTCTTCAAATGTTATAACATAATCTACAGCATCCTTTACAGACTTTCTAACAGCTTCACTCTTCTTAGCAGTACATGGTCCAATAAATACAACCTTTGCATCCGGATCGTTATGCTTTATAAATCTTGCTGTTGCTATCATTGGAGAAACTGTACCTGATACCTTTTCTACTTCTGATGGGAACATTTTCTCTACATAACTTAAGAAACCTGGACAACAAGAATTCGTCATATAACTTTGTCCATCTTCCAATCTCTCTAAAAATTCTCTGCTTTCATGAACTGTTACAGCATCTGCTCCACATGCTGCTTCAATCATATCTACAAAGCCTAATTTCTTAATTGCATTTTTAATTTTTCCATACGGAGTTTTTGCTCCAAATTGACCAGTTATAGCAGGTGCTACTACAGCATACATCTTTCTTCCCCTTGCAAGCCTCTTTGCTATAGGAACAATTAAACTCTTATCTGAAATAGCTCCGAAAGGACATGCACTCATACAACTTCCACAATTAACACATGTTTCTTCCTTTATCATTGCTCTTCTGTCATCTTGATTTATGTCTAATGCTCCTGTAGGACATACTCTTTTACAAGGTCTCATAACCTCTGCAATAGCATCATAAGGACATGCTTTTTTACACATTCCACATTCCTTACAAAGTTCTTGGTTTATGTATGCTCGTCCAGCAACATAAGTTATTGCGCCAAAATTACACGCTTCATGACATTTATGAGCTAAACAATTTCTACAAGAATCTGTAACACTGTATTTGTTTATTGGACATCTATCACATGCTGCTTCAATAACATATATTATTTGATCATCTTCTTTGATATCAACAAATTCATCATCTATATTATCTCCATTAGCTAAATATCCAGCTGCCAACTTTGCTCTTTCTAAAACAATAGCTCTTTCCTTATATACACAGCATCTATACATAGCTTTATCTCCCTTAATAATCTCATAAGGAATCTTTTCTATTGATTCTGTGGTTAAGTTGCCATCTTTAGCTAACTTAGCAACTTCTGTTAGCACCTCATGCTTAAGTTTCTTTAACTGAGTCTCGAATTGAAACATACCAAAATCCTCCTACTTAATAAATTTAAACAATACTCCCCATCATTATTATACCAGTTAATTTATACCAATTTGTTATATTTAAAATATTCAGAAAATTTATTTTAAAATAATAAGGACATGCTTTTTGCATGCCCTATTTATTATTTAATTAATTTGTAATATCTTTTCTTCTACATTTTCAACAGCATATACATAATCATCTAAATATTCACCAATTCTATCTTTCAGCAATTCTTTAGCTATAGGTTTTAATACCCCTTCTCTAACCTTCTTGTATTGTTCATGCATAAATTGACTTATTATTGTCATTGGAATTTCAATGCCTTCTAAATTATTCATAAGTTTTTCTAAAGCAAAATTTACTTCATCTTTAGGCATGTAATATCTTGCTCTATCAGATAAGCTATATTTTCTTTCTAACTTTATTTTTTCACCTGTTCCTGAATAATGATGCACCCAATCTTTAGGATTTTTTATCATACTAAAGTCTAATACTTCTATAAAATTAGATAATTCTACATTTTCATCATATTTCAATAGTTCATTTTCAATATGATTTAATGCAAATATACCTTCTCTGAAACCAAATGTTAATGCTGGACCAACTTTTAAAATTATGAATCCGTCCTCTACCATCTCTTTTAAAGCTCTTGGCGTTTGATAATCTGTTGAATGAGCTTCAAATATTAACTGAGGATAATTTTTTAGTTCATCTATTAAATCTTTAGCCTCTTCTCTATTATATTCCCAAACATAATCACTACTAAATTCAACTCCAGGCTGTACTACTACGCCAATTACATATTGCCAAGCATCTCCTACTCCAAAGCTTTCAAAAGCTTTTTTAAATGTTTCTACTGTATTTTTAAAACCTTCTACACTAGTTACTTTAGGACCAGCCTCTTCTTCTTCCACTTGAGCTCCACCTGGTATAGGAACTTCACTTCCTATAATATAAACTGGATGCATAGCTTCATCATCTTTTTCTTTAAGCTCTAAATATGCTTCTTCTGCAACTTTACAAAGTACAGATGCCCTATTAGCTATTAAACTATCATCAAATATTTCATTTTCAAAATCACCATTTAACGGCATGCTAGTATCTATGTGGATTTTACTAAAGCCAGCTAATACATATTCTCTTATTAGATTCTTCGCATTTTCCATGGCTTCTCTTGGGTTTATCGTTCTCCATGTTAATGGGCCTAAATGATCTCCCCCTAAAATTATTCTTTCTTTTGGAAATCCTACTTTATCAGCTATGCTATAAATATATTTTACATATTCCTTTGGTTTCATTCCTGTATATCCACCAAATTGGTCAACTTGATTTGCAGTTGCTTCCACTAAAAGCGGTATATTCTTATTTAAAAGCTTTTGCATAGCTGCTTCAATTACATATTGATTAGAACAACATACAGAAAATATTCCTACATTTTCACCACTTTTATATCTTTTAACAATATCTTTCATTGGATGTATCATTTCGTCACCTCTCAAATTCCTTTATATACTAAAAAATTACTTATAGGATCACTTATAACTTATATATGAAAGAAAATAATATTCCGGCAAATGCTTTCATATTATTTTCTGTCAAATTCCTTATTATGTTTTTATCTAAACCTGATTTAATTAAGCCTTTCCATTACTTCCACAAACCATTATTTTGTGAGCAACTATATTCTTCATAGCTTCTTTTCCTGGTGTCATATATTTTCTAGGATCATTAGCATCTGGATGCTCATTAAAGAATTTCTTTACTGCATCAGAAAATGGTATTTTTAAATCTGTTGCTACATTTACCTTGCATATTCCAAGGGAAATTGCTTTCTTCACTAACTCATCAGGAACATCTGATGCTCCATGTAAAACTAATGGAATATCTACAACATCTCTTATTTCTTTTAATCTATCAAAGTCAAGTTTTGCTTCACCTTTATATAATCCATGGGCTGTTCCTATAGCTATTGCCAATGAATCTATTCCTGTTCTTTCAGCAAACTCCTTTGCTTGTTTTGGATTAGTGTACATAGAATCTTTTTCATCTACTACTAAGTCATCTTCTTGTCCGCCTAATCTTCCAAGCTCTGCTTCTACTGTAGCATCAAACTTATGAGCATATTCAACTACTTCTTTAACTGTCTTTATATTAGATTCATAGTCTTCATGTGATGCATCTATCATTGTAGATTTAAATCCTAAATCTACATAATGTTTTATTTCTTCTACATCTTCAAAGTGATCTAAATGTATAGCTATTGGAATATTATATTTTTCTGCTGCAACTTCAGCCATAGATACTATATATTCTCCACCTGCATAAAGTATTGTTGAAGGTGTTCCTGCTAAAATAACTGGTGACTTTAGCTCAGCTGCTGTATCTACAACTACTTGTAGAGTTTCTAAGTTATGAATATTAAATGCCGGTACAGCATATCCTTCCCTTTGAGCTTTTTTTAACATTTCTCTTGTTGATAATATTTTCATAATCTACCTCAACTCCTATTAATTAATATTTTTATATTACGTCTTCTTCACCAAATTTATCTTCAGTTTCTGTCTTTTTAACGAAAGTCTTTATTGCATCTTTATCTAAATTAGTTGCAAATGTAACTAATTTAGATAAAGTTATACTCAATTTGTATAAATAAGCCTCTAATAATATCCCTACAATAAGAATACTCATTTCAATAAAAGGGCTTATTTATTGTATTTATGAATTACTACACCCTTAACAACTCTATTAACAGTTCCATCAGGTCTTGGATTATCAGGTGAAATTCCTAATTTAAGTGAATTAAATAATCCAAACATTTGTCCAAAAAGCATGTAATTGAATACTGTATAAACTTCAGGAATTGCTTGTCCATCTATTTCTATATATTTGTCACATACACTATTTAACTCTTCATTCTTTGTATAACTTATTACAGCTAACTTATGATTTCCTGAATCACTATTTATTTCTCTTATAAGATCCATATCATAAAGGTTAGTGTATTTATTAGTAGAATTCATAAATATTACTAAAGTGTCATCATTAATTATTGATTTTGGACCATGTCTAAATCCTAATACTGATTCACAAACTGTAGTTATTTTACCGCTAGTTAGTTCTAGATTTTTTAAAGCCATTTCTTGGCATAATCCTTTTAATATACCTGAGCCTAAATAAACTACTCTTGATGCATTTAAATCAACTAAATCCTTTATATCTTTCCATTTATTATCTAAAATTGAGTTACCTTGATTAATCACTGTATCTAAATACTTTTTATTTTCTTCTAAATTATCAATATCAAATACTAATAATGATGCTAATAACATACAACTAAAAGAACTTGTCATTGCAAAACTCTTGTCATTTGAAAGTTCAGGCATTAACATGCAAAGGTTGTTATCGCTTTTTTCAGCTTTCTTAGCAAGTTCTCCATCTTTATTACAGGTAATTACAACTTGTGATATATCTTTTACATTTTCCTGAAATAAATCAAAAGCTCCAACACTCTCAGGGCTATTACCTGATCTTGCATATGATACTAATATTGTTGGTACATCTTCTTCAATAAACTCATACGGATTTGATACTAAATCTGTTGTAGCAATAGCTTCTACTCTTAAGTTCAACTTTTTTGCTAAATATAAATAAATTGTATCTCCAACATAATCTGAAGTCCCTGCTCCTGTTAAAATTATTCTAGTATTATCTTTTAATCTTCTACCAAAAAAGCTTTTAATTTTATCTTCATTTTCCTTTATTATATTGTAGGTTTCTCCCCATAATTTGGGTTGTTGCCTTATTTCTGTAGCTGTATAAGTTGCCCCCAATCCCTTAATTTTTTCATTGTCCATTCCAAAAAACATTTTAATACCTCCTGCACACTTTTAATGTAATTATTACTATAAATATTAATTTTTATTGTTTTGTCTATACTTAAGTTTATCTACTCTAGCTATACTCCCCTGTACTCTTCTACTACAAGTTCATTTCACTAAGTAAATATTTCTATTTAAACTTTTTTTATTTTGCTAAAGGCAATAACATTTATAATTCCTATATAAAGGCTATATATTGCACCTAATATACTTAAAACTAAAAATAATATGTTAAAGTTTTGTTGTATTGCATTTATTACAATAAGAACACTTAATAAAGCATACGCACAAGCTTTCATAACTACTTTTTCTTTTTCATTGCTTTTTATTATATTTTCTAACATTGATGTCTTACGCTCTCTTTTAAAGTCTTTAATTACCTTTAATTGTTTTAAAAAGATAAATCTAAAATATAGTTCTATTATCCCTATAACTCCAACACCAACTAAAAAAGTATTTTGTAAAGATTTAAAATAATCTCCTAACAAAATCATAATAATGAATATAATTGAATACCTATAATAAAACACCTTAAATTTTTGTTCCATTTGTTTAGATACAATATAACCATTTTTGTCAAAGAAATTATAATAAACAGTGTCTCCATAAAGATCCAAATATATATTCTTTCCAGCTATATTCAAAGCATCTCTTTTCACTATAACATCGCCTTTCCTAAACAATATGTTTGATTTACAGAATAGTCATCATTTATAATTACTAAATCACTATCATATCCAACGCCTATTCTTCCCTTGCGTTTATCAATGCCTAAGCATTTAGCTGGATTAATAGTGCATGAATTAATAGCATAGTTAAAAGGTACCATAGCTTCTTCAACTAATATCCTTAGACCATCATTCATCTTTAATGTAGAACCTGCTAACCCCTTTGTTTCTACTAAATGTGCACTTCCATCTTCATAAATTTCTATTTCATTTCCTCCAAAAACAAATTTAGTGCCTGCCTCAAAGCCCTTTGCCATTAAGGCATCTGTAATCATAATTCCATAATCTGGCCCCTTCGCATTGAAGAAATTATATAACGCTGTGGTAGTAGAATGATTTCCATCACAAATTATCTCCCCATACATCCCTTTAACCCTTAGCGCAACTCCAACTAACCCATTTTTTCTATGATTAAATGGAGTCATACCGTTATATACATGAGTTTGTGACCTAGCTCCATGAGCAAAAGCAAATATAGCTTCTTCATATGTAGATGCTGAATGCCCTATACTCACCACTATGTTATTTTTAAATAAATATTCTGTAAGTGAATAGTCATCATCTATTTCCGTTGCTAAAGTTACATATTTTATTAATCCTTTTGCTGCTTTTTGATAACATTGAAATTCTTGAATTGTAGGTTTAACTATATATTCTTTGGGTTGAGCTCCCTTATATTCCATATCAAGATAAGGACCTTCAAAATGAATTCCTAGTATCTCTGCTCCTTCATATCCATTTTCAACTACATTTGCAACATTACTTAAAGCTTCAAGAAGAACTTCTTTACTTTGAGTTATAGTAGTAGGCAATATTGCCGTAACCCCTTCGCTTACTATGCCCTTTGTCCAATTTCTTAAGCCTTTTTCATTTGCATCATTTGTATCAAATCCATATGCCCCATGACAATGGATATCTATAAAACCTGGTAAAATCCTCTTGTTGCCATAATCATAGGCATCTGCCTTTTCATTGTAAGCATAGATATTAACTATTTTATTATCATCAATCTCAATTTGAGCTGGAATAAATTGATCAGCAATCCATACTCTTTTACTTTGTATTAACACATGGCATACCTCCCAAATCAACTTAATTTAATTATACATAAGTTTACTCAGCTAATATTTGCACTTTTTAACATATATCTTATATCTTTTACCATCCTTATTGAATTTAAAGAACTCCTCATTATAATTATAATTATCAAGTATTGTACAAACTATTTTGGGAGATGATAAAATGATAGGATTAATAATTAGCGGACATGGTAACTTTGCATCAGGATTGCACACCTCCTTAAAGTTAATTGCAGGAGAACCTTCTAATATAGAATACGTTGACTTTGAGGAGACAGATTCTATAGAAGATTTAAAGAAAAAATATTATACTTCATTAAAAAATTTAAGTAATTGTGATAACGTTTTAGCACTTAGTGATTTACCTGGAGGGTCACCATTTAAAACTTTAGTAGAGGTTAAAACAGAAATGGACAAGCCTATGGAAGTAATTGGCGGTACTAATTTACCTATGCTTCTTGAAATATCTATGCTTAAAGATATTATAGATGATTTATATTCATTGTCTGAATCAGCTGTTGAGTTTGGCAAAAATGGTATTATAAAGTATAAATTTATAGCTCATGAAGATGATGAAAGTGAGGATGGTATCTAAAATGATAAATTGGGAAGTGGTTATCTGGACATGTATCACTGTCGCAGTATTATTAGGCATTGGAGCCTTGATATTAATATTTATATCTACTAAAAACATAAAAAAAAGAACTACTGAACTAAAGGAAGTTCATGTTGAATTAAAGCCTGGAATGAAAGTAATGTTCTGTGGCGGAATTTACGGAAAAATAGTATCTGTAAAAGAAGATCAAGTAGAAGTTGAAATTGCTAAAAATACAGTAGTAACTATATCTAGATATTCAATTCAAAATATTATATAAATAAAAAAGCTGACTTTTGATCAGCTTTTTTTCTTATTTAAATAAAGTTTGAGCATATTCGCTAGGGCTTATTTCATAATGCTGTGTAAATGCTCTTGAAAAGTAGTGTATTGAATTAAATCCTAACATAAATGCTATTTCACTAATAGTATATTTATTTTCTTTAATTAGCTGCTTACTTTTAGCTAACTTTAAATCATTAATATATTTCTTTGGAGATATGTTTAAGTTATTCTTAAATAATGTTTGCAATGATGATCTAGAAACTGAAAATCTTTCACAAAGCTCTCCTATTCCTATTGGAGATTCAATATTCTTATTAATATACTCTATTATTCTTTCCAATAATTCATCTTGAAAATGCTGATATGATTCTTTAGGCAATTTGCTATCATCAACCTCTAAATAATCATATTGAAATAATCGAATTATAATTTCATGAAAATTACTCAAGATAAGATTTTCTGAATATGGTATTGTATCTAATGATATATTTTTTGCAAAAGTTCTTACTGCATTATACAATTCCTTCCTACACTGAAATATCCTATTGCATATTGAACTATCATCATCAGATTCCATATCAAAAATAATTGTTAAATATGAGCAAGATGAATCACTATTTACAGATTGAGTATGAAATTGATTTTTTCCGTATATAATTAAATCATATGGATTTAATGTATAATCAACACCATCAATGGATGTATTTAAAATTCCATTATCAACAAATGTTAATTCATATAAATTATGACTTTCTCCTTTAAATTTATAATTTGGACTTTTAATTGTATAGTAATATGCTATTATTTCTGGAATATTTATAGTAGGTAATATTCTATTATAGACATATGGTTTATTTAAAAATTCAAGTTTAAGGTTGTACCCTAACGGTATTATTAATTTGAAAGTAGTTTGAGATGTCATTGAAATAATATTAAAAAACATATTAGGCTTTATCTCAAGCTTTCTATGAATTGCAAAAAGTTTGAAATTACCATTGCTTGAATCACTTATTAGTATAGCTGCCATTCCTTCAACAACTTCTATATATACTGGTTCTGAAAAATTATATAAGCTAGAGATAACCTTATCACTAGTTACAATTTGCTTCAATATTAAATTTTCCTTCTCTACATCTTTACCTTCATCATAGATAGAACCATACTTCTTAAACTCAACATTTGTTGTTTTATCATACATAATAGATCACCTCACTATAGATTTATAACTTCATTTTAAATATAACTTTTCATTATTTTTAATCAATATTGATTTAATATAGTAGATGTATGTAAAAAATTGACTATTAACTTTACTTTTTATTTAGGTAAACATATTGAATTTTAATCATAATTATTAAGGTTATTATTGAACCACATATTAAATAAATATATGTATATATTACCACTTAAATTACACATTTACAAAGACCCCTTTTTTGTAAACGTTGTTAAAAAGAGTAAATAAAATACCCAAAAGTATAAAGCTTATTGTGTATATTAATTATATAATAAACTTGTATTCATTCAAAATATTTTTTTATATAAAAGGGGGTGAAAATATGCCAAATATTATATTAACAAGAATAGACAACAGATTAATTCATGGACAAGTTGCAACTCAATGGTGTGGTTCTATTGGTGCAAACTTGATTCTAGTTGCAAATGATGTTGTAGCTGGAGATAAACTAAGACAAGGCCTAATGGATATGTGTGCACCATCTTATGCTTCAACTCGTTATTGGACATTAGAAAAGACTATAACCACAATTCATAAGGCTAATGCTAAACAACTTATATTTATAGTTTGTGAAACTCCTTCTGATGTATTAAAACTTGTTGAAGGTGGAGTTCCAATAAAGAAAGTTAATATTGGAAACATGCACATGGCAGAAGGGAAAAGACAAGTTGTCGGTTCTGTTGCTGTAGATGACAAAGACGTGCAAGCATTCAAAAAATTAAAGGAATTAGGAGTAGAACTTGAAATAAGAAGAGTTCCTACCGAAGGTACTGAAAATATTGAGAAGATTTTTAAATAATATGGGAGGAATACTAAATGGATTTTAATATTATACAAATTCTATTGGTTGCAGTATTTGCATTTATTGCAGGTATTGATCAATTTAGTTTCTTAGAATCATTGTATCAACCAATTGTATCCGGAGCTGTTATTGGTGCAATTCTTGGAGATTTACAAACTGGACTTATTGTAGGTGGTACTTATCAATTAATGACAATCGGTAACATGCCTGTAGGGGGAGCTCAACCTCCAAATGCAGTTATCGGAGGAATAATGGCTGTAGTATTTGCCATTTCTTCTAAACTAGAGCCAACTGCTGCAGTTGGACTAGCAGTTCCATTTGCATTAATAGGACAATATTGTGTTACATTATTATTCACAATTATGTCACCATTAATGTCAAAAGCTGATCAATATGCTGATAATGCAGATGCAAGAGGAATTGATAAGCTTAACTATGGCGCAATGGCTGCTTTAGGATTATTCTTTGCACTTGTAGTTGTTATAGGTTTAATAGGCGGTAGTGCTGCTGGTGAGTGGTTATCAGACTTCTCAACAAAATATGCTTGGTTCATGGGAGGACTTGGTGCTGCTGGCGGAATGATGCGTTATGTTGGATTTGCAATTTTATTACGTATTATGTTATCAAATGACTTATGGGGAATTTATTTTGCAGGTTTTGCACTTGCAACTATTATAGGCAAAATAGAAGGTCTATCTGGATCTGCACTATTAATAATTGCATTTATAGGAATCGCAGTATGTATTTATGACTTCCAAATTAATGTAAAAATGAAATCTGCTACAGCAAATATAGGAATAGGAGGAGATGACGAAGATGGAATCTAATAACACATTATATAAAGATTTGACTCCTGCCAAACAACTTGATAAGAAAACTTTAAACAAGATGGTTTGGCGTTCATTATTCTTGCAAGCTTCATTTAACTATGAAAGAATGCAAGCTGCTGGATGGCTATATGGAATATTACCTGGACTTGAAAAAATTCATACTGATAAAGAAGACCTTTCAAAATCCATGAAACACAACTTAGAGTTCTTTAATACTCACCCATTCCTTGTAACTTTTGTTATGGGTATAATTATGTCATTAGAGCAACAAAAAGCTGATACTAATACTATTCGTGCTGTCCGTGTTGCTGCAATGGGACCTTTAGGTGGAATTGGAGATGCTATTTTCTGGTTCACATTAGTTCCAATTACCGCTGGTATCACTGCTAATATGGCTATTAATGGATCTCTAGCTGGTCCAATATTATTCTTATTAATATTTAATGGTGTTCAACTTGGACTTAGATATTGGTTAATGCATTGGTCATATAATTTAGGTTCAAAAGCAATTGATATCTTAACGAAAAATGCTAAGGAATTTACACGTTCAGCTTCTATGTTAGGAGTATTCATAGTTGGAGCTCTTACTTCAAACTATGGTGCTACAAAATTAGCTATTGAAATACCAAATGGAGAAGCTCCAATTAATATACAAAATATATTAGATGGTGTTCTTCCTCAAATGCTTCCACTAGCTCTAACATTAATGCTATTCTACTTAATTAAGAAAAGAAAATGGACTCCTGTTGCATGTATAGGTTTATTGCTTGTACTTGGAATAGTTGGTGCTTTATTCGGTCACTTATTTGGATTCAAAATGTGGGCTTAATATAAATAAAAAGAGGACTTGCTATTTACTAGCAGTCCTCTTTTTTAGTTCACAGTTCACAATTTTTTTGGATAAGGGAAAAAGTATCAGGGAACAGGGAACAAGTTATAAATTTAAAATTATGAATGAAAAAATTATTTAGAAAAATTATTAAGAGATATTTTCATCTACTTCAGGCAAGCTTCAGTAGATTGGCTTTCATACTAAGCCCAGTTATCGTTACACTCAACTTCACTAAGTATTCAATACCTTGTACATATAGTTTAAGTTTTGCATAGCAAAACAACTTTAATTCTTTCATTTTTTTAACTTTTTCATTCTTTCATTTATAAATTGATTTATAATTTTATATCACACTCTGTTACCTGTTACTTGTTCCCTGTTACCTATAAAATAACTGTGCACTGTGCTTTGTTGACTATATCTTATACTCTTATTTTAATATTTCTTTTACATTATCAGGTACAGTATTACCAGCTAAAGTATATGCCAATAAAACTGATCCATTCCAAGGATCAAGTGCAGGCTCTTGTAAATGGCACTTTAATCCTGATTCATTTATCATTTCTTTAAGTGGCTCTAAAACATGCTTACCTGATTTAAATACACCACCAGTGTATGAAACAACAAACTCATCTTTGAAATTTAATTCTTTTGATATAGAAGATATATGTTCAAATATAGCTTTTGCTGCATCTTTAAATATATTTTTACAAGCTGGACATCCCTCTTCTGCTGCTAAAAAGCATATTGTTGAAAACTTAGCTAATTCTGTTCTATTAAATTTCAATCTATTAAATGCAATATCAACAATTTCATATTTATATGTTATATTATATTCTTTTTCCAGTATATCAACTAAAACAGTTTTTTCGCTTCTTCCATCTTTTTGCTTTGTATATTCATTAATCGTTCTCAATGCAATCCAATAAGCACTTCCATCATCGCCTATTCCTGGTCCAAATCCACCACATCTTGCTAATTTACCTTCGGCATTTCTACCATAAGCTATGCTTCCTGTACCTGCTACTACATTTATACCTGGCTTGCAAGCAGTTCCTCCTGCCCATCCATTAACAGCATCATTATCAATTGAATATGGTACTTCCATAACTTCTTTTATAGCTTCATCAATTTTAACCATATCATCTAAGCTTTCACCATATCCTGGCACTCCTGCAAAAGCATATGATATATCCCTTACAGAAATCTTTGATTCTTCACATATCTTAGAAATATTTTCTCTTAGTTCATTCTTAATTCCTTCTACACCAACTTGATGGATGTGTATAGTTGCTCCTTCTCTTTCGCATACCTTTTGTAACTTTTCATCTACTAATAGATATTTTGTTTTAGTGCCTCCACCATCAATTCCTAAATAATACATTTTGTTTCCCCCTACAATATTTATGTTATATGATTGGATATTTTACATGTATTATTGCCAACTTTGCTACCTATAATCTACATTTTCCACTTCATATATTATATTAAAATCCATTAATTTAATTATATAATTATTATTACTAAATTCCAATATTTATATTTTACGAAACAAAATAGTTAAAAGTGAAAGAAGTAATTTCAAAAGCCTTAACGGATTTTGAAATTAGAAGTATTTCTCACATATATTTTTTAGTTTTGCAACACAAAATATCTTTAACTTTTTCACTCTTAAGCTTTCACTAATAAATTGCTTCGCAATTTGCTAAAATCTATACTTCGATTTTATTTTCTCTAGCATAGTAGAAAAGATATTGCTGAGCCATTCCTGATAAAGCTCCAAATTTATCTCTTGCAAATACTCTCATCTTGTTTAGTGATACATCTGGTGCTACATAAAAATGAATCATAGCTCTTTTAACCCATACATCTACAGGGAAAGCTGAATGCTTTGTCATTGAAAATAACATTATGCAATCTGCTACCTTAGCACCTACCCCCATAAATTTCTGTAAAGCTATATGACACTCATCATCACCTAATGATTTTATATATTCTAAATCAAAATCTAATATTTCTGGTCTTTCATCATACTTACTAGGATTTAATTTTATATCTTCCTTAACTTCTATAGCTTCATTTACCTTTTTAATTGTATCAACTATGTACTTACTTCTAAAAGATGCTCCTGTTTCTTGAATTTCTTCTAATGTAGCATCCTTAATTGCTTGTGGAGTTGGAAATGTATAATATTCATTTTCCTTGTATTCTATTTTTTCTCCCCATCTCTCACATATCTTTTTAACTGTTTTCTTTATTGAAGGGATACTATTTCTTGCAGATATTATAAAGCTTATAAGAATTTCAAAAGGATCTTGATTTAATATTCTTATTCCATATCCAAACTCAACACTTTTTCTAAGTATCTCATCTTTTGCAAGAACATCTTTTATTTCATCATAATTTCTTTCTAAATCAAAATAATTCTTCCATATGTTATTAAAGTCTTCTTCATTGGAATTATATATAATAACTTCATCATCATTTTGAATCACTTCAATAACTCTTCCATAAGCAACTACAATATAGTTATTATCTTCTATCTTATCCCACCTAAAGCATTGTCCACACTCTAGTATTTGTTTTATATTAAAGTTTTTTGTACCTTGTATTACTACTTTATTATCTTCAAAAATAGCATTTTTATAATCCATTTCTTCACCTCTTATATATAATTAATATACCATTAATATATTATTTATCCCCGAGATATTAATAAACTATTCTTATTTAGCCATCTTCCCCCTAAGAATTAAACTAAATATTAATAATTTTTATCTTTATAAATTATATCATATTCTTAATAAAAAATGGATAATATGTATTCAATAATAATTTATATAAAGAAAGATAGAGAAATTAAGTAAATTTCTCTATCTTAAAAAAGTTCAACAAATCAAATCCATATTAAATCAAATCATATTTAAGGTAAATTTTTAATAATTGTAGAATCCTCTACCAGTCTTTCTTCCAAGATATCCAGCTCTAACATACTTTCTTAGAAGATTACTTGCTCTGTACTTTGTATCTCCTGTTTCATTATATAAAACATCCATAATAGCTAAGCATACATCTAATCCTATAAGATCACCTAAAGCTAAAGGTCCCATTGGATGGTTTGCACCATATTTCATAGCTGTATCTATATCTTCAACTGAAGCTATTCCTTCTTGAAGAATAAATGATGCTTCATTAATCATTGGAATAAGTATTCTATTAACAACAAATCCTGGAGCTTCTGCAACTTCTACTGGTTCCTTACCAATTGCTACTGATAATTCCTTTATAGAATCAAAAGTTTCCTTTGATGTTGCCATTCCTCTTATAATTTCTACTAGCTTCATTACTGGAGCTGGATTAAAGAAATGCATTCCTATAACTTTATCAGGTCTCTTTGTTGCTGAAGCAACTTCTGTTATTGATAAAGATGATGTATTAGAAGCTAATATAGTAGATTCTTTACAAATCCCATCTAATTCTGCAAATATACTCTTTTTAATTTCCATATTTTCAACAGCAGCTTCAATTACTAAATCACAATCTTCTGCAAGAGATAAATCAGTAGTTCCAGTTATTCTTGAAAGAACAGCTTCTTTATCTTCTTCACTCATCTTACCCTTAGCAACTAACTTAGTTAATCCCTTATTGATTCCGTTTATTCCTCTTTCAACAAATTCATCCTTTATATCTCTAACTATTACTTCATAACCCTTTTGAGCAAAAGCTTGAACTATACCTGCTCCCATAGTTCCTGCACCTATTACAAAAATCTTTTCCATATTCAAAAACCTCCCAATTTTTTCAATTCACAATAGACATTTAATAATCTAGGTAATAATTTATCCTAAGCTAAATTATCCAATTTCATAACTCATTTTACTGAGTTGTTTCCTTAATTATACATTATACATTATTAATTAGTTTTCTTTCATTGCTTTTACTTGTGCTGTCATTTCTGGAACAACTTTTAGCAAGTCTCCAACTATTCCATAATCTGCTGTTTGCATTATTGGAGCTGATGCATCTTTATTTATAGCTATTATTAAATCTGAATCTTGCATACCTGCAACGTGTTGTATTGCACCTGAAATACCACATGCTATATATATAGTTGGTCTTACTGTTTTACCTGTTTGTCCAACTTGATAATCTCTTTCAATCCATCCATTTTCTACAGCTGCTCTTGAACCTGCTACTGTTCCACCTAAAGCTTCTGCTAATTCTTCTAAAATAGCAAAATTTTCTTTTGAACCTACTCCTCTACCACCTGAAACAATGAAGTTAGCTTCGCTTATATCAACGATATCTTTCGCTTCTTTTACTATCTCAACTATTTTAGTTCTGATATCTGAATCTGCGATTTTTACTTCTACTTCTTCTACAGTAAAGTTTCTATCTTCATCTGAAAGCTTTGAAAATACTCCTGGTCTTACTGTTGCCATTTGTGGTCTGTGATCCGGACATGCTATTGTAGCCATTAAGTTACCACCAAATGCTGGTCTTGTTGCTAATAAATCAGCTTTTTCTACATCAACATCTAAAACTGTACAGTCTGCTGTTAATCCTGTAGATAACCTTGCAGCTACTCTAGGTCCTAGATCTCTTCCAATGAAAGTTGCTCCTATAAATAAGATTCCTGGCTTTCTTTCATTTGCTAAATCACAAATAACCTTTGTATATCCATCAGTAGTATAGTGCTTTAATAATTCATTTTCTGCTACTAAAACCTCATCTGCTCCATGTCTTCCTAATATATCAGCTAAACCCTTTATATTATCTCCTAATAAAAGAGCTGTTAATTTTACTCCTAATTTATCAGCAATTTTTCTACCTTCACCAAGTAATTCTAAAGAAACCTTTTGAAGTTCTCCTTCTCTTTGCTCAGCAAATACCCATACGCCTCTGTAATCTGCTATACTCATCTTTTTTACCTCCCATATTTCCTAGATGTAGTGTTTTTCTTTTAATTTACCTAATACATATTTTACAGCTTCATTTGGAACTTCATTTATTAATTCTCCTGCTCCCTTAGCTTCTTTAGTCATTGACTTTTTAACCTTTGTTGGTGAACCTTTAAGTCCTAGTTCTTCTTTATTCACTTCTAGGTCAGCTGCTGACCAAATTTTTATTTCTGTATTTGCAGTATCAAAGATATATCTAACATTCATATATCTTGGTTCATTTAATTCTTTTATAGCTGTTAAAAGAACTGGTCCATTAACCTTTATTAATTCATACCCATCTTCTAATGCTCTATTTACTAATAACCCATCATCTTCTACTTTAACACCTTGAACATATGTTACTTGAGGTATATTTAAATGTTCTGCAATTTCTGGTCCAACTTGTGCTGTATCTCCATCTATAGCTTGTCTTCCAGCAAAAACTACATCATATTCTAATCTTCTTATTGCTCCTGCTAAAGTCTTTGAAGTTGCTAGTGTATCAGCTCCTGCAAAAGCTCTATCAGTTATAAGTATAGCTTCATCAGCTCCCATACATAAAGCTTCTCTTAATGCATTTTGTGCTTGAGGAGGCCCCATACTTACTACTGTAACCTTTCCACCTACATTATCCTTTAAAGTTAAGGCTGCTTCTAAAGCATGCTTATCTTCTGGATTTATTATTGATGGAACACCATCTCTTATAAGAGTCCCTGTCTTTGGATCAATTTTAACAGCTGTTGTATCTGGAACTTGTTTTAAACAAACTACTATATTCATCTATAAATCCTCCCCTATTATCTTAAAGCATTTCCTGAAATAACCATCTTTTGAACTTCTGAAGTTCCTTCATATATTTCAGTTATTTTTGCATCTCTCATCATTCTTTCAACTGGATATTCTTTAGTGTATCCATATCCACCAAATATTTGGACTGCCTTAGTTGTTACATCCATAGCAACTTCTGCTGCATAAAGTTTAGCTCTTGCTGCATCTACTGAATATGGAAGTTTATTATCCTTTAACCAAGCAGCTTTATAAACTAAATGCCTTGCAGCTTCAATTTTAGTATCCATTTCTGCTATCATCCATTGAAGTCCTTGGAAAGCAGCTAATGGTTTTCCGAATTGTTTTCTTTCTTTCATGTAAGCAACAGCTTCTTCAAATGCCCCTTCTGCAATTCCTAGAGCTTGAGCTGCAATACCAATTCTTCCTCCATCTAGAGTTTTCATAGCTATACCAAAGCCTTTACCTTCTTGTCCAATTAAATTTTCTTTTGGAACTATACAATTGCTCATAACTAACTCTGTTGTTGAAGACGCTCTAATTCCAAGCTTTTCTTCTTTCTTTCCAATTGAGAAACCTTCAAATTCTTTTTCAACTATAAATGCTGAAATTCCTCTTGTTCCTTTACTTCTATCAGTCATAGCAAAAATAATAAATGTATCAGCTACTCCACCATTTGTTATAAATATCTTTGATCCATTTAATATATAATTATCTCCATCTAATACAGCTACAGTTTGTTGTCCTGCTGCATCTGTACCAGCTCCTGGTTCAGTTAATCCAAATGCACCTAATTTTTTACCACTTGCAAGATCTACTAGATATTTTTCTTTTTGCTCTTTTGTTCCAAATTGCTCTATTAAAGAAGCACAAAGAGAAGTATGAGCAGATACTATAACACCTGTAGTTCCACAAGCTTTTGATAATTCTTCTACTGCTATTATATAAGAAAGAGTGTCTCCACCAGCTCCACCATATTCTTTAGCAAATGGAATTCCTAGCATTCCAAGCTTGGCCATTTTTTCAACATTCTCCATAGGAAATCTTTCTGTTTCATCAATTTCAGCAGCAATTGGTTTTACCTCATTCATAGCGAATTCTCTAACCATTTGTCTTACTAATTCTTGCTCTCTAGTTAATTGAAAATTCATTTATTATACCTCCTCGATATTGCATCCATTTTTACTTAACTACATATATTTTAATTTTTTCGATAATTCGTTATATTTCATTTTTTCTGACTATTTATTATAAAAATTTTTATTTCTCTTTTCAATAAAAGCTGTCATTCCTTCTTTTTGATCTTCTGTTGAGAAGCACTTTCCAAAATCTTCAGCTTCAATTTCTATAGCTCTATCTATATCAACTTGCATTCCCCTATTTATTGCATCTTTACATAACTTAACTGCAATTGGAGCATTATTAATTATTGTCTTTGCCATAGCTTTTGCTTCTTCCATTAAATTTTCAAGAGCTACAACTTTATTTACTAAACCAATTCTAAGCGCTTCCTCTGCTTTTACAGTTGCACATGTATAAATAAGTTCTTTAGCCTTACCTTCTCCAACTAATCTAGGCAATCTTTGAGTCCCACCAAATCCAGGTGTTATTCCAAGACCAACTTCTGGTTGAGCAAATCTTGCTTTTTCAGAAGCTATTCTTATATCACATGCCATAGCTAGTTCACATCCACCACCAAGGGCAAATCCTGATACTGCTGCAATAACAGGCTTGTTCAATTTTTCCAATCTTCTGAAAACTCCATTTCCTAAAAGGCCAAATTCTTTTCCTTCCTCCTCTGATAAATCTTTCATTTCTGAAATATCAGCTCCGGCAACAAAAGCCTTTTCTCCTGCTCCTGTTAATATAACACAGTAAATATTATTATCATTTTCTAAGTCTTCTAATACTACGTCTAAATCCTTTAATGTTTCTGAGTTTAATGCATTTAATGCTTTAGGTCTATTAATTGTAACAATCGCTAGATTTTCCTCTTTTTCAAGAATTATATTTTTCAATTCCATTATAGAATCCCCCTTTTATCCATGCTTATATTAAATTTATTCAATAGACATAACCCATGTAGTATCTTATGATTGCATTCAAAACATATTAATAATTGAATTTATGTTAATATATATCATATAGAATTAATTTGTTAATCTTATAACAATCATAAGCAAAAATAATTGAAGCAGATGCTTCAATTATTATTATAAACTCTTAAATTTTCTTTTGCAATAACTATTTCTAATTTAATCCAATTATCAATTTAGTTATTTGTTTTCATTTTTATCATGTAATAAATATATTAATGTTAATAAGCTTTCTGATAAATGAACATTTTCTACTGTTACATCCTTAGGTACAGATAAATCAACAGGCGCAAAATTCCATATACCTGTTACTCCATTTTCCACTAGAATATCGCATACCTTTTGAGCATTAATTCTTGGAACACAGATTATACCTATATCTATACTATTATCTTCAAGATAATTTTTTAGTATATCTATATCTTGTATTTCTATATCTCTTATTCTCATTCCTAAAAGTTTTGGATTCGCATCAAATATAGCTTCTATATCTAACCCAATTTGTGAGAATCTGCTGTAATTTGCTATTGCCTGACCTATGTTACCAGCTCCAATGATTACGCCCTTATATTCTCTATTTAACCCTAATATCATGCTAATTTGATTATATAAGTCCTTTACATTATATCCATATCCTTGTTGACCAAAGTCACCAAAGCAATTTAAATCTTGTCTTATTTGTGATGCCGTAAATCCTATTTTTTCTCCTAGTTCTTTTGAAGAAATTCTATCTACATCATTTCTTAATAACTCTTGTAAATATCTATGATATTTTGGTAATCTCTTGATTACGGCCATTGAAATATTCTTTTTCTTATCCATACTATATTTTCTCCTACTTTCTCTTATCTTATATATTAAAACAATATTATTCATATTCATATTTATATTTTACCACTTTTATTATAATTTTAAAACAACTTAGGTTATCTATTTAACAAACTAAAACGTATATTAAATAGTTAATTTTTTCTCAATCATAAAAGTTTACTTAGTAATATTTTGGTCAATTAATATACTTTTTATATATATTTTTTATTAGTTTTAATTTTTATTTTCAAACAAAATTTAGCGTAATTATATTATACAAAAAAATTAAGACTTATGTATAACGTAGCAGATCCGTTATACATAAGTCTCAAATTTATACAGAGCCGCAATGTGCTCTGTAAACAAGATAATGATCTTGTATGCTTCCCTTATGCCTGAAATGTTCTCAACCTAATTTATTATATTTAATATGCTGAAATTTGTCAATAAAAATAGTATTTGAAATTATTTCAAGCATCTTGTTGAATTTATTACTGCTATTACTGTAACTCCAACATCTGCAAATACAGCTTCCCACATATTTGCAATACCAAAAGCTCCTAAAAGTAATACAAGAACTTTTACTCCTAATGAGAATATTATATTTTGCCATAATATTTTATTTGTTTTTCTTGCTACTTTAATAGCTGTAACTAATGCTTCAGGGTCATCTTTCATTAGAACTACATCTGCCGCTTCTATAGCTGCATCTGATCCAATACCACCCATAGCAACTCCAATGTCCGCTCTTGCTAAAACCGGTGCATCGTTTATTCCATCTCCTACAAATATAACTTTCCCTTCAGTTGAATTATTTTTAATTAACTCTTCTACTTTTTCAACTTTATCTCCTGGTAATAATTCAGCAAATACCTTATCTACTCCAACTAATGATGCTACCTTTTCTCCTACTGATTTGTTATCTCCTGTTAGCATAACTGTTTGAGATACACCAATAGCCTTTAATCCTTCTATTGCTGATTTAGAACCTTCCTTTATTTCATCTGAAATTACTATATTACCTTTATATTCATTATTTATTGCTACATGAACTATTGTTCCAATTGAATTTATATTATCATATTTTATTCCAAACTTTTTCATAAGTTTATAGTTACCAATTAATACTTGTGAATTATTGATTGTTACCTTAATTCCATGTCCAGATATTTCTTCATAATCATTTAATTCATTGGAATCTATTTCTTTTCCATATTCTTTTATGATAGATTGTGCTATTGGGTGATTTGATAAACTTTCTGAAATAGCTGCAACCTTTATTAATTCTTCTTTAGATATATCAACATTATTTATTTCTGTTACTTTAAAGACACCTTTTGTTAATGTTCCTGTTTTATCAAAAACAACTGTATTAACATCTTTAAGTGCTTCTAAATAGTTTCCACCTTTAACTAATATACCTTTTCTAGATGCACCACCAATTCCTGCAAATAATCCTAGAGGAATTGAAACTACTAAGGCACATGGACAAGATACTACTAAGAATATTAATGCTCTATAAATCCAGTCATAAAAACTTGCATCCTTAATAACTAGAGGTGGTATTATTGCCAATGCTAATGCAGAGAAAACAACTATTGGAGTATATATCCTTGCAAATTTAGTTATAAACTTTTCAGTTGGTGCTTTTTTATTAGAAGCATTTTCTACTAATTCTAGAATTCTAGAAACTGTTGATTCTTTAAAGTTCTTAGTTACTTTTACCTTTAAAACACCATTAGTATTTATGAAACCAGCTAAAATATCTTCTCCTGTTGAAACTTCTCTTGGAACAGATTCTCCAGTAAGTGCTGATGTATCAACGAAGCTTGTTCCATCTAATACTATACCATCCAATGGTACTCTTTCTCCTGGCTTTATTATTATTACATCATCTATATTAACTGTCTCTGGATTAACTTTTTCTTCTTTTCCATCTTTTAAGACATTTGCATAATCAGCTCTTATATTCATAAGAGAAGTAATTGATTTTCTTGAACGATTTACTGCATATGATTGGAACACTTCTCCTATTTGATAAAATAACATAACTGCTACACCTTCTGGAAACTCTCCTACAAAGAAAGCTCCTAAAGTAGCGACTGTCATTAAGAAGTTTTCATCAAAAACTTCTCCTCTTAAAATATTTTTAATAGCAGTTAATACAACTTCTCCTCCAACTAATACATAACTTAATGCAAATAATACTACAGATAAAATTGATCCTTCTGTGGAAATTAAAGCAATTGTATATACTATGGCTCCTATTATTAGTCTCATATTTTCTTTTAAACTCACTGCTTCTCCGTGAGAGTGATCATGTGAGTGCCCATGCGAATGAGCATGTGAGTGTTCATGTAATTTTTCACTTGAATTCTCATGAGATTCTCCTCTAAATTTACTGTGAGAATGATTTTTGTCATGAGTATGATTTTCTATAGAACAAGTATCACTTGTACACTTATTAACCTCTTTAGGAATAATATTATTTTCATCTTTATTAAATACTTTAACGCCTGGTTCTAGTTTTTTTATTATAGATTTTACTTCTTCTATAATATCATCATTAAGTCTTTCCCCATTTAATTCTATAATTAAAGTAGATGTTGCAAAATTTAAATTAGCTTCCTTAACACCATTTAGATTATTTACTTTTGTTTCAATTTTATTTGCACAATTTGTACATGTTAACCCTGATAAAATTAATCTTATTTCATTATTACTCATATTCTTCACCACTTCCTTATTCAATAATGTGCTTAAATCCTTCATTAAATATATGCTTAATGTGATCATCTGCTAATGAATAATATATAACTTTTCCATCTCTTCTGAACTTAACTAATCTATTTGATTTTAATACTCGAAGCTGATGCGAAATTGCAGATTGTGTCATATTTAATAATGCTGCTAAATCGCATACACATAACTCATCCTGAAATAAGGCACATAATATTTTTATTCTTGTAGAATCACTAAAAGCTTTAAATAAATCGGCTAAATCATATAATTTTTCTTCATCTGGTATAGATTCTCTTACCTTTTCAACAACATCCTTGTGGATTATTGTACAATTACAACTTTCTAATTTATTCTCTTCCATAATTCCCTCCTATAACATATGAACAGTTGCTCATATGTTCCTTTGATAATATTATATGCTACTTACATTAAATGTGTCAACTTTAAATAAAAATATTTTAATCAATTATTTTAAATATTGTAGTATTAAAGCTCTTATTATGATAACATCTTCAAAATCTTAAACTTTTATACTTTACTTATAAAAAAAATAGAGAGTCAATCGACTCTCTATATTACTAAAGCTATATGCTCTTTTAACTTTTGATTTAAAACTACTTCATTTAATACCATATTTACAACCGTACTACAAATATGGCTAGCAAAAAGTAAATCTTTTTCATATGAAGCTATACCTTCATATTCCGTTTGAAGTGTCATTATATACTTTCCAATTTCTTCTGATGTTAGGTGAAAATTCATATCTCTTTTTATATTATAATCCTTTGAAAATTTATTCAATTCATTTTCATATAATACATGTTCTTTCATAGCATTAGCACTTTTAAATTCCCATCTTTGAAAATGTGGAATACAGAAAAAGTCACATAGAAAATGACAAACTACACCTAATTCTTGATTAAACTTTTTAGATGAATATCTAGTATAGATATCATCTAAAGTTAATGAGGATAAAAATTCTATTTTTTTAACAATCATACCAAAACTTTCATCTATATAATGTTTTTTAAACTTATATTTTGATACAGAGTCTGGTTTTAAATTTCCCCATATGAACTGTCCGTCATTTATTATAAAGACTTTATCCTCTTCTACATTGCTTATAAATTGTTGTGCTAAAGCTTTGTGAGTATTCATCATCATAATTTCCTCACCTCGCTTTTCTTTTATAACTATATGATAATACTATAGATAATAAAAAACAAATATGTTTTCTTGTATATAGTCCCACTTATTATCATATTAGTAATTGCCTTCTCTCTTAACCATTATAACCTTCCACTCATCATTTGGTTAATATTTCCTATTGATTCTTCTTTTATTTTTTCAAATAATTTAGGTTGTATAGATGGATAAGTTAAATTTTTAGGCATATCCTTAAACTCTTTAACTTCTCCTATTTCAAAATCTGGTAGATCTCCTAAAGAATATATTTCAGCAAAAAATAATGCCGCGTAGCTTTTCTTTCCATCAATCTCTAAAGAGTAATCATACATATATAATATTTCAAATTCTTTAGCTCCTGTTTCTTCAAATAATTCCCTTTTTGCTGTTAAATTTATATCTTCATCAATTTCTCTATGCCCTGCTGGAATTTCCCAAGTATCTCTTTCTTTATGCTTAACAAATATCCATTTATTTTTATATCTTGATACTACTATTGCATAAAGTAATTTTTCATTTTCTATTATATTTTTTTATAAAATTTAATTTTCATATTTTTTCTCCAAAATATAGTAGATTATTAAATTATAAAAATATAATTACTGTTTCACCTCTATATAATTCAATAATTTCTTATACATCTATTGTTATATTAAGCTCAATAAATTCTCTTATTTTTTAATTAAAATTTTAAAATCTATTATTATAACAGTTTTACTAACCACTATTTAAATATATGTATCTTTCCACTGTCATTTAAATTTTTTAGTATTATAACTATTATAGGTAATACAAATAATCCTAAGAATCCAAATATTTTTACACCTATAAACATACACATTAGCATTACTATAGGATGTAATCCTATTTGCTGACCTACAACCTTTGGCTCTAGAACATTTCTTACTATTGTTATAACAACATAAACTATAGTTAACCCTACTGCTAAACCTATGTCTCCTCTAATTAGTTCTATTATAATCCAAGGTATAACAATCCCACCTGTTCCAAGTACAGGAAGTACATCTACGCAAGCTATTAATAATGCTATTGTTATTGCACTTTCAACTCTTAATATAGAAAGCCCTATTGCAAGTTCTATAAAAGTTACTGATATAATTATTGAATAAGCTTTAATAAATTTGAATAAGGTACCAACTATATAGTCTTTTACATCAAAAATAATACTAGATGCTCTTTCAGAAAACTGCCTTGTTATAAAAGTTGTTATATTTGTATAATCCATTGCAAAAAAGAAGGATGCAATAATTGAAAATATTACTATAATAAAAAAAGTTGGAACTGTTGTAACTGTTGATGATATAAATACAACAACTCCTGATGATATACTAGAAATTATACTTCCTAAGGATTCTGTTAATGATGATATCATATCTCTTATAGCTTGCATTAAAGTAGGGTCTAATTTTATTAATATATCTTCAAACCCACTCGATAATTGTAATATCACAGGTTCTATTGTTGTTGTATAAAGATTAGGTAATTTGATAAATACATCCTTCAATTCAACAAACAACTTAACTATAAGTAAAGTAATTAATGCTCCTACCGTTGTATAAAAAATTAAAACCGTAATTCCCGCAACTACTTTTCTATTAAGTCCAAATTTTCTTGATATTGAATTTATTAATGGCTTTAATATAAATGCTATTCCAAAACCTATGACAAATGGTAAAAACCAACCTAGTCCATATTTAATTGCTATATATATTATTGAAGAAACAATTAATAAATATAATGTATTAATTATAAATTCTCTTTTTTTCTCTACACTCATAAGCTTAATCTCCTTATTTTTTATATTGATTATACAATAAATAATTTATATTTTAAATTTATAATTTAAATATTAAGTTAAAATTCAGAATTCAATACAAAATTAAAAATATAATATATTTTATATTTTTAAACTTATACCTATATTATTAAGTTGACTTAACCCGTAAACCAATAATATCTGAACTTAAATAAATAAGTATATAAAAAAAATAACCATAAACTTAATATAAAAAATAAGTTCATGGTTATTTATACTAATTATTTATATAATTCTTAAATACATCTGTAAAATCTTTTTTAATGTAATTTTCTCTACTTATCTTTGTCCAATTAAATGCATACTCATTTATATCTTTAAATATTTCCGCTACATTACCTTCAACAACCTTACTTGATGCACATGCACTGGCGGCTATTTTTAATGTTTCTTCTGATTTGTTAAGCATAATATCACTTTCATGTATTATATGAGATATTCTAATTAATGATTTATATAAGTCCTTTAATTGCTCTATTTGATTTCTATCTACATCTATAGAAAAAATGGTTTCTCCAATAACAAATTTAATTTCACAATCTAGGTCAATAGTTCCTGCTGTTTCTATAGCAACATTTCTAATTGTATTTTTATAATAATCATATCTAGTTACAAGTCTCTTTTTGCTTACAGCAGATGTACCATCTACATGAATAAGAGCTAAATTAGTAAAACAATATTCATCAGTTCTTGATTTTATAAGGAAAAATATTTGTTCTCCATCCTCATGCATTATATAATCATCTGCATCAACCTTATTAAAGTTCTTTTTATCAATTATTTTACCAATGTCACTTAGTCCTAATGCATCTGAAGCTAATTTCTTTAACATATATAATCCCTCCAGTTTTTATATTCTCTCTTATTTATAATAGTAGTTTTATAATGACAGATAAATATTATAATTTATCTGCTTATTGTTAACTTATTTCCTTTTAATTTTGACAAGAAAATAACTGAATACCTTTACAAGAGTGTATATAAAAATACTAATATTTTTATATTAATCCCAAAATATACTGCCGGAATTTTGTAAATGCTCATAGTTACATATTGGACATCTACTATTAACTATCTCTTCTTCACTAACTAACCTATATTTACTTTTACATATTTCACAACTATAATCTAATTTGAAAACTTTATTATCCTCATATTTAATTTCCACATAAGGAACTGTTGTTAAATTTCCGCACTTGTCACACTTGGCATATGCATTATAATAACTTATATTATTAATCTTTTTCCTACTTAATATAAAATCTATGCTGTCATTTCTTTTCTTAGTAAGCTCTCTTCTAAATACTTCGAAGTCTTGAGTCCTAAACCCAACACCTTCAAACAATGTAGCACTGTAATCACATCTCTTACACTGAATGCTTACTCCTTTACCCAAATCCAATCCCCCTTAATTAAATATAATTATTATATGTATATTTTATCATAAATTTAATAGAATATGTTTATATAAAAATTCAAAATAAAAATAGAGAAGCTCATACTTCTCTATTTTATAATTCAGCTTATCTGAATTATTTCCACAATTCTTTCACTTTTAACTTTTTCACTATTTCACTCTAAATGTAGTCTTCATATTCAGGTTTATTAGTCAGATCACTTAATAAATGCTTTATTTCTTGATCCTTATTCTTGTCCATTATAAGAATAACATCTCCAGCATCTACTATAACTAAATCTTTTATTCCTAATCCAATTATTAGATTTTTATCTCCAAATATAGAACAATTTTCACTATCTTGCAGATATACATTATTACTTGTTTTATTATCTTTCTTTTCTTCTAAATATCTGCTTAATGCTGAAAAACTTCCTATGTCATCCCATATAAAGTCACTTTTTATAACGAAAGCCTTTCTTGTCTTTTGCATAACACCAAAATCTATTGATATCCCATCTATTAATGAATATTGCTCATTAATAACTTCTTCTTCATCATCTTCTCCAATGTGTTTATATATTTCCATTAAGGATTTATATAATTGAGGAAGATACTTTTCTATCTCTCTTAATATCACATCTGCTCTAAAAACAAACATTCCTGAATTCCATAAATAAGTTCCTTTTAATAAAAAATCTTTTGCAACCTCCACATTAGGTTTTTCAGTAAATCTAGCTACTTTATAAGTCGGTATCTCTGATGATTGTATTCTTGGTCCCATCTCGATATATCCATATCCTGTTTCTGCTCTTGTTGGCGATATACCAAGTGTTACTATTCCCCGTCTTTTATTTGCAATATCCACAGCTTGTGATAATGTTTCTATATAAACCTTCTCGTTTTCTATATGATGATCAGAAGGTAATACAACCATAACCGCATCTCCATCTCTCTTTAAAAGCTTAACGGCAGATAGACCTATACATGTAGCGGTTTCTTTGTTCTGTGGCTCTGTAAAGATATTATTAGGATCTATATTTCCAAGTTCTACTTTTATCTTATCCTTATACTCTTTGTTAGTAACCACATAAATATTTTCCTTCTTAATTAAAGGAGTAACTCTATCTACAGTGTTTTGGAGAAAACTTTTGTTATTTATTACTTTCAAAAATTGTTTAGGCTTACTTGATCTCGATAAAGGATAAAGTCTTGTACCTTTTCCTCCTGCTAATATTAGCCCGTATATCAATAACTTTCAACTCCATGTAAATACTATGATATATCTTATGCTATTACCTTTTATTTTGTGAAATTTTTAAAATTGACAATTTTTTTATATTTATTATTGCCTATTTAGACAAATTTTATGTATTGACATTTTTTTAAAATAGATTTACAATTAATTCATAATTAAATATTTCCATTAAGAGGGAGTAGTAAAAAATATAACATCAACATTCGCGGCCTATCGGTCTGGTGTTATATACCATATTGGTTACGAGACTTTTAATACAGTTTTTCACAAAGTGAAGATTGTATTAAGAGTCTCTTTTTGTTTATAGGCTCATATATTTCTAGTCTAATTTTTTTATTACAACACAAAATATTATTACTAAATAAGTTTGGAGGAGTTATTATGGAGAAGTTTTTTTCAAAACCCCATGACAAAGTATTAAAGAATTTTAATGTATCTAAAAGTGGTTTAACTGAAAATCAAGTTAAAGAAAACTTAGACAAGTTTGGATATAACCAACTAACAGAAAAACAAAAACAAACTGTAATGCAAGTATTCTTAAGTCAATTCAAAGATTTACTTGTAATTATACTAATTATTGCTGCAATTATATCAGCAGCAACAGGTAATCTAGAAAGTACCCTAGTTATATTTGCTGTTATTATTCTTAATGCAATTTTAGGTACGGTTCAACACTTCAAGGCAGAAGCATCTTTAGATAGTTTAAAAGCACTATCTTCACCATCTGCAAAAGTTTATAGAAATGGTAAGAAAGTTGAAGTGCAATCCAAAGAAATTGTTCCTGGAGATATATTAATATTAGAAGCTGGAGATATGGTTGCAGCTGATGGTAGAATAATCGAAAACTTTTCTCTTCAAATTAATGAAAGTTCATTAACTGGAGAATCTGAAAGTGTAAATAAATTCATTGATGTAATAGAAGAAGAAGAAATAGCCTTAGGAGATCAAAAAAACATGGTTTTCTCAGGATCTTTAGTTACTTATGGTAGAGCTTTAGTTGTTGTTACTGCTACAGGAATGAACACTGAAATAGGTAAAATAGCTCACTTAATGGAAGAAACTCAAGAAAAGCAAACTCCACTACAAGCTAGCTTAGATGATTTTAGTAAAAAATTAGCTATAGGAATTTTAGTAATTTGTGCTTTAGTTTTTGGTCTTAGCCTATATAGAGGAACTCCAATGCTAGACTCTCTTATGTTTGCTGTTGCTTTAGCAGTTGCTGCTATACCAGAAGCTTTAAGTTCAATAGTTACAATTGTACTAGCCTTAGGAACTCAAAAAATGGCAAAAGAAAATGCTATTATTAAAAAGCTTAGAGCTGTTGAAGGATTAGGTTCTGTATCTGTTATTTGTTCTGATAAAACTGGAACGTTAACTCAAAACAAAATGACTGTAAAGAAAGTTTATCTTGATAATAAATTAATTGATGGAGAAGATTTAGATTTAAATGACGAACTTACAAACTACTTAGTAAATAGTTCTATTTTATGTAATGATTCTACATCTAAAGATGGTGTTGAAATTGGTGATCCTACAGAAGTTGCACTTGTTAACTTAGGTCATAAATTATCTTTAGATGAAATAGAAATAAGAAAATCTCACGGAAGATTAGCTGAATTACCTTTTGATTCTGATAGAAAACTTATGAGTACTCTTCATAAATTTGATAATAAAAACTTGATGTTTACTAAAGGTGCTTTCGATGTATTATTAGATAGAATCATAAAAATCAAAACATCTACAGGTGTAAGAGATATAACTTATGAAGATAAGCAAAATATAATAAATGCAAATAAACAATTATCACAAAGCGGATTAAGAGTTTTAGCTTTTGCTTATAAAGAATTTGCAAATCCAGATTATTTATCTTTAGATGATGAAAATAATTATACATTTATGGGTCTTATTTCAATGATAGATCCACCAAGAGTAGAATCTGCAGAAGCAGTTAGAGATTGTATAACAGCCGGAATAAAGCCAGTTATGATTACTGGTGACCATAAAATAACAGCATCTGCAATTGCAAAACAAATAGGTATCCTTAGAGATGGTGATAGAGCTATTGAAGGCTTAGAACTTGATAAAATGTCAGATGAAGAACTAAAAAACAATATAGAACATATTTCTGTCTATGCTAGAGTTTCTCCTGAGCATAAGATTAGGATAGTTAAAGCATGGCAAGAAAAAAATGAAATAGTTGCTATGACTGGAGATGGAGTTAATGATGCTCCTGCACTTAAACAAGCTGATATTGGAATAGCAATGGGTATAACAGGAACAGAAGTATCAAAAGATGCTGCTTCTGTAATATTAACAGATGATAACTTCGCCACAATAGTTAAATCTGTAGCAAATGGAAGAAATATTTATAAGAATATAAAAAACTCTATTAAGTTCCTATTATCAGGTAATACTTCTGGTATATTATCAGTATTATATACTTCACTAATGGCTTTACCAATGCCATTCCATGCAGTACATTTATTATTTATAAATCTGTTAACTGATAGTTTACCTGCTATTGCAATAGGTATGGAAAAATCTAAAAAAGATTTATTAAAGGATAAACCTAGAGCCAGAAATTCATCTATTTTATCAAAAGATTTCATATATGAAGTTGCAGCTGAAGGTTTAGTTATAGCAGTATTTACATTAATAGCTTTTTATATAGGATTAAAAACTGATAATAACGTTGCTTCTACTATGGCTTTTGCAACGCTTTGCTTAGCAAGATTATTCCACGGATTTAATTGTAGAGGTGATAGATCAATATTCTCAATTGGCTTATTCTCAAATAGATATAGTTGGGCGGCATTTGGAGTAGGTTTATTATTTTTAAATGCAGTATTATTTGTACCATTTTTAAAGAACTTATTCGAAGTATCGAATTTAACAGGAGCACAAGTAGGCTATATTTATTTACTAGCATTTATACCAACTATAATTATTCAAGTTGTTAAAGTTATAAGAGATGCTATTAAAGATAGAAATCATACTCATACATCTTCTTCTGAAGAAAAAGAAGACATTGAAAAAGTAGCATAATAACAATTGATAATGGACAATTGACAATTAAGGTGGAAATTCATCAAAGATGAATTTCTGCCTTTCTTATTTTTAAAAATGTTTTTAATGTAAAACTTGTTTTTGTTTATTTAAATATTTTAAATAAAGTATAAATTTATATTTATCTTATAACTTTAAATCTGCGTTTATTTCAAATTCAGGCATACCAAATGCATAAGGTGCTATTTCATAATAAGGAAAATGTATTATTAACTTACCCTCTTTTATATAGAAGCTTTGATTATCTTTAATTCCTTGAAATCCTTCTTTCCCTGTAAAATAATAATTTGGATGCTTATTAATTTCTTTTTGTATTTCTTCATTTATAAACTTTTTATAATCATATCCTTCATCAAATAAATCTTTTAACTGTAACTTTTCTCCTTCATCAATTCTTATATTATAAGTTCTCCTAGTAGTAATTCCATGAGCTCCACCGCTAAACTGATAATAATCTATATAGAAGCTTAAAATCCCTTTATCATTAGTTAAAGTATAGTTTGCTTTCATTTCATATGGCACTGTTGGCTTGAATTCTTCACTTACGTCCTTTGTATCTTTTATCCACATAGTGGTCCAATCTAATATTTCTTTGTTGATAACTTTTTCGCCATTTTTATTACTTAACCCAATTATTTGAGGAATTTCGACATTTATATTTATAAATTCAGTATATTCCTTAATAGTTTTATCCACAAGTATTGGATTTTCGACAGCATTACCATTTAATTTTATCAACATCCCCTGTGGATAAATGTGGACAAGATTTACTAATATTATGATTCCTATTATTGCTCTTATAGCCTTCTTCATATAGCATATCTCCTATTATTATAAATTGTAGTAATTTTCAGTATTTTTTATAATTATCTATATATTATATTATTTACAGTAGTGTGGATAATTATTAACATTACTTTCAACATAGTGTGCACAACTTATCCACATGGACATGTGGATTATGTGTGTAACATACAGATTTTTACTGAAATCTTCCATAATTTTCTACACCATAAAATTGACAAGCCCTTTAACAAAGCCACTTCAAAGCCTGTGGATAACTTTTTAGACCTTTTAATAAAAACCCCAAATTAATAACAAAAAAGTCACAGATTACTAATAATATTAGAATCTATGACTTCTTATTAATCAAATTCCTTTGTCTTACCTGAATTACTTATTAAATTATTTAGTCCTTTAAGCTCTTTTGAAGTTAAGTTTCTCCACTCTCCTATTTTTAATCTTTCTAGATTTATATTCATTATTCTTATTCTATTCAACTTAACTACATTATATCCTAAAGCTTCACACATTCTTCTTATTTGCCTATTCATACCCTGTGTTAAAATTATTCTAAAAGTATTCTTATTTTCTTTTGTAACAATGCATTCTTTAGTTATTGTTCCTAAAATTTTTACACCACTAGACATAGATTTTATAAACTTTTCATCAATAGGTTTATCAACAGTAACTATATACTCTTTTTCATGATTGTTTCCAGCCCTCAATATCTTATTTACTACATCTCCATCGTTTGTTAGTAGTATCAATCCTTGAGAATCTTTATCTAACCTTCCTATTGGAAATATTCTCTTTTTATGATTTACAAAATCCACTATATTTCCTTTAACCTTTTTTTCTGTAGTACATGTAATTCCTACAGGTTTATTTAAAGCTATATAAACTAATTCATCTACTTTCTTTATAGACTTTCCATCTACCTTTACATCTGCTGATTCCTTAACCTTAGTTCCCATAACTGCCTTTATTCCATCTACAGTTACTCTACCATTTTCAATTAACTTATCTGCTTCTCTCCTTGAACAAAATCCTGTTTCACTTATGAATTTATTTAGCCTTATTTCAGGGCCTCTATCATTATGTATTATTACAAATTTATCTTCATTATTCTTTTGCTTCATTTTCTATCACCTTTACAAAACTTAAGGACTTACTTTATGTTCATCCCCAGAGTTATTAAATCTAACTTGAATTTTTTCTTCCTCAATGAACTCCTCTGTTTTTTCTAAAGCATTGTATTTCAATTGGCTTCCAGTAACAGTTATAATAATCCCATTCTCAGGAATCATATCATTGTTAAGTTCATATTCTAATATACTTTTTATGGAGCTATCAATAGCTGAATTATCTACCTTTAATTCATTTAACATATTAGTGCCTTTTTCTGTTTTACTATAAGAATCTATTATTCTATTAAACTTATTTACCTCTAGTGTTATAGCCGAAGTGGCATCTATAACTATAGTTTTATCAATTGCTCTATAATTAAATGCTCCTATAGCAAGAATAATTATAATCAAACTTAGCAATATTGATATTTGAAGTTTATATTTCTTTATACTTATTCCTTCCGTGCTAATAATATCTTCACCTATTTTATTATCTTTTCCAGATTTAACTTTTATAAACTCACCCTTTGAAGTTAATATAATTGCACTTTTAAATCCTTTATTAAGTATAAGTCCCCTATGTTCTGATACTTGCATTATTTGTGAGATTTCATCTACCCCTAAAATATTTATTGCTTCTACAACTTGTATATATTCTTGTAAATATTTATAATTAGGATTAGAAAATATAACTACATATGCTACAATATACTCTCTCCACGTTTGTAAGAATTCTTTTTCAACTGGTGTTCTTTTAAGAAGTCTATTTATAGGAAACTTCTTTGTTTCACTTAAATAATCAAATAATTCAACATCTTCAATTATAAAATATGCTATATTCAAAATTTTATTTCTTATAGAGTACGATGGATATTCATGAGCCAAATCTTTTATAAGTATTTTATAAGTTAATAGTTCTTCTTTTAAATTTTCTATTTCTTCTGCTCTTTTTTCAATTGCATCATCCAAAGTTACACTTGATGGAGATTTAGTCGAAAATTTATATTTATCATTTTGAAAACCACTCATTCTTCTCCTCCACTTTATAAATCTTTAGTTTCTACAAGCTTTCCTTTTACTACAACTCTTTCTTTTGCTCCTACTGTACAAGTTATTAATGTTATAGTAGCATCGTCCGTGTTATCAAGTACATCTACTCTACTTGGATCAACTATAAAGTTTTCAGTCACTTTATATATATATTCCTTTTTATTTGCTTTAACTATTACTTTATCTTCAGCCTCAACCTTATATAGATTAACAAATGCTTCTGAATAATCAGATACTCTATGGCCTGCAACTGCAAAATTCCCCTTTTCTCCTGGTTTTACCGAAGTCTCAAAATGTCCTAAGTAATACTGAAGAATATCATCTGTTATTCCCTCAACCAATCCTTGGGATAAATTTATACTAGGAATTTCAATTAAAGCAACAGGTTCATATCCATTAATTGATTTTTCTTGTTTGCCTTCACTTCCATCCTCAGGATCTTCACTTATAACTTGCTCTAAAATATTTTGAAGCTCCTTTTGTTTTTTTGATGTCTCTATTTTTTTATAAACAATTGATACAATTAAAGCTAGTCCAACTATAATTAAAATAATGCCTATCCCTCTTCTAATCTTTTCTTTCAAAACCCTCATCCCCCAATAAACATTTATACTAATTTATCATATATTATATCATAAACAGTTAGAGACTTTTACCATAATATATATTTTTTCATAGTCTATTAATATTTTAGGAGTAACTTATGAATAGAAAAGTAATTTATGTAGATTTTGTATTTAAACGCAGGAAACTTTCCTCACGAACTATACATTTTATTTATAAGCTTAAAATAAAATTAAAACTCCTTATTAATAAAATATTTAAAAAGAAAAGAATAAAGAATAGTTCCAAAGTATATCCCTTTAAAAAAGTATTATAATACTCATAAATAAACTTTAATATAAGACCTATATTTATGGTAAAATAATTCTATACTTAATTTAGAGGTGATAAAGTGAGGATAGGATTAGGATACGATGTACATCGTTTAGTTGAAGGAAGGGATTTAATAATAGGTGGCGTTAAGATTCCTTATGAAAAAGGTCTACTTGGTCATTCAGATGCTGATGTATTACTTCATGCAATTATGGATTCACTACTTGGTGCTTCAGCTCTTGGTGATATAGGAAAACATTTTCCTGATACAGATGAAAAATTTAAAGGAATTTCAAGTATAAAGCTTTTAGAAGAAGTAGGAAAATTACTATTAAGTAATGGATATTCTATAAATAATATAGATTCTACTATTATAGCTCAGAAGCCAAAAATGGCTCCTTTCATACAACAAATGCGAGAAAACATAGCAAATGCGTTAAACATAGATTTAATGCAAATTAATGTTAAAGCAACAACAGAAGAAGGATTAGGATTTACAGGAAACGGAGAAGGAATCTCTTCACAAAGCATATGCTTGTTAGAAGTGAATAGTTAAAAGTGAAAGAGTGAAATAGTGAAATAGTTATGGTAATAATTTAGCTTAGGCTAAATTATATCATTATTCTATTAAAAAATTCAGCTTGTCTGAATTTCATCCTTAACTCTTTCACTCTTTCACCCTTTCACTAAAAAAGTATGGCTCACATAAGAAAGCCATACTTTTTTTCTGGTTTATATATTAATTTTTACAACAGCCTTATTTATTTCTCCAGTGTATGTATATAGCTATTATAGCACATATCCCCATTAAATAGGGATAAAATAAAAATTTCATTATTGCAAATGGTGATAATGCTGCTAGTCCTGCTGCTGATATTAGCTGTGCTCCATATGGTATTATTCCTTGGAATACACATGAAAACATATCCAGTATCCCTGCAACTCTTTTTGGTTCTAAATCAAATTCATTAGAGATGTCTTTGGCTATTGGGCCCACAGTTACAATTGCAACTGTATTATTAGCTGTACATATATCTACTAAGCTTACTAGCATAGCAATCCCATATTCTGCTCCTCTTTTGCTTTTAAAATTCTTTAATCCCTTATTAAGAATAAAGTCTATTCCCCCATTGAATTTAATAATTTCTATAGTTCCTGCTATAAGAATTGAAATTATTATAAGTTCACTCATTCCAGATATTCCACTTGATATAGAATTGAATAATCCTATTATATCAAAACTTCCAAATATAAATCCAACTACTCCTGAGGATAAAATTCCAAGTAATAAAACAACTATTACATTAACTCCAAGTAATGCTGTTACTATAACTATTATATATGGTAAAATCTTAAATAAATTAAATTCTAAAACTTCTAAATTAACCACTGCAGAATTTTTAGTTAATAACATAAATATTACTGCAGTTATTATAGCAGCTGGAAGAACTATTTTAAAGTTCATTTTGAACTTATCTTTCATTTCACATCCTTGAGTTCTAGTAGCAGATATAGTTGTATCAGATATTATTGAAAGGTTGTCTCCAAACATTGCTCCGCTAACTACTGCACCTACAGCTAATGCAGTTGCTATTCCAGTTTTATCTGCTATCCCTACAGCTATTGGCACCAAAGCAACTATAGTTCCCATTGATGTTCCTATAGATAGAGCTATAAAACATCCTATAACAAATATTCCTGGTATTAATAAACTACTTGGCAATAATGAAAGCCCTAAATTTACAGTAGAATCTACTGCTCCCATATCTTTTGCTACCTGCGCAAATGCTCCTGCTAATATAAATATGATTATCATAAGCAGAATATTAGTGTTTCCTGCACCTTTACAAAAAATTTCTACTTTCTCATCAAATTTTATTTTTCTATTCATAATCAATGCTGTTAAAGCAGCTGCTAAAAATGGGACAATAACAGATACAGCATAGAAATCTTTTGCCACTATTGACGTTCCTAAATAAACTAATAAAAATACTCCTAATGGAATCAAAGCTAGTCCATTTCCTTTATTCTTCAAAACCTTCTTCTCTCCTTTTATAATAAATTATTTTATACAATGTAACTTTCAAAATAAAAAAGCCTCTGCAGAAATACAGAAGCTTTAATCACACATATAAAAAATTATAGTTCGCCTCTTATCTACCAGGATTTCCTGCAGGATTTAGCACCTTAAGAATCAATTAAAATTCTTGGTTGCTGGGCTTCATAGGGCCAGTCCCTCCACCACTCTTGATAAGACTTTTAAATTTTGCATTATTATAGTATCAATTTAGATTATCATTGTCAACATGAAATTTTTTTCTTAACCCCTATAATTTGAATATTAGTCCATTTTATTGTCAATAATTAAAATAGGATCTCAAAATCTCACTCCTTATGCTTTATAAAAGTGCCTTTGTGCACTTTTATTTTTTGTAATTACATTTAATTAAAGTGTTCAACATTATGCAAATTTACTCTCAATCATTGGAGTAAAAAATTATATATTATATTTTTAAACTATTTTATTTTTATATATACAAAAAAGAGATTACATAGTAATCTCTTTTTATTTGGTGCGTTATCAGGGGATCGAACCCGGGACACCCTGATTAAGAGTCAGGTGCTCTACCAACTGAGCTAATAACGCATATGGAGCGGGTGATGAGAATCGAACTCACGTAACTTGCTTGGAAGGCAAGGGCTCTACCATTGAGCTACACCCGCAAATTTTATTGACAATAATATTATATATTCCACAATTATTACTGTCAATAATAAATTTTCCCTTAAATTATTTCTGTAAGTGATTTTAATAAAATATCTCTAAATTTCTCACCATCACGCTTATTTTTATTAGCTCTTTCGCATATGTTATTCCATTCAGAGATACTTATACCAATCCTATCTTTAAATTCCCTTTCAGTTGTTGTCATATAGCTTGAATTTACTACAAATTCCCCTAACTCCTTTGGGGTATTAAAAATTTTTAAGTATAAAAATTCTCTGTTATCTCCATACCAGGTTCTATTAAAGTCCCTAGAAAACCTTTGAAGTGCTCTAATTAATTTATCCTTAGGCAAAGACCAACAATCTTTTACCATTTTTACATGCCTTCTCATATTATCTGCTTCTTCTTTAGATATTTTCTTATTTTTTTCTCCATCTAAGATTATTTTTTCTACTGGAATGTTTGGAATACTAATAACCATTCTTTCTTTTCCATATATCCATTTATAAAAAGCCTCTTGTAAAAACGAATATTGAATATATCCTAATAACATTTTCTCATTTGGAAAATATGACCATGTATTGTTAAGTCCGTTATTCTTACAAAAAACTAAACTATGGATATATATACTTTTTTCATTAGGCAATTTATCCATAAACATATGTCCTCTTATTGTTTTGTTTTCATTAATCAATTCTTCCCAGTAATCAAATGAATCATAGCTATGTCTCACTGTATCACCTTTCTTTCAGCTCAGTAATATAATATACTATACATATATTATATAGTATGTTATACCATCTTTTCAAGTATTTTCAAAGAATATAACAAAGTAAATTTAAACACTTTTACATTACAAATTCTGATAATATAATTTTACACTTATACTTAGTAAAAATATACCATTTTATTATATATAACTTAAATATACTAAATATTATCTATTACAAAAACTATTATATTGTAGATTATTAATCCCAAAAAATATATAATATTATTAAAGATATAAAAAGGAGGCATGACTTTGTACCACTGTGAAATTTGTGGAGCAACAGCGGATATTCATCATATAGTTCATAAACACGAAGGTGGCTACGATATTAAGTTAAATTATAAATATCTTTGTAACTACCACCATAGAGGAAAAAATGGTCCTCACAACTGTATAGAAACCGATTTGAGGTATAAACTAGAATTACAAGATAAACTTTATAAGTTATTACCCAAAGATTACTATACTGCTAAGGAGCTTTATACTCTTCTAGGAATGTCTAATTCTTCTTTAAAAAAATTAATTAAAAAACTTAAATTATTTAAAGAAGGATATTCTAAAGAAGATATAATTAAAAACCTCATGGGCGGTAAACTCTACTCATATGCTATGCTTCAAGAGCTTGAATTGGAACGTCTTTTCCATAGTATTAATATTAGCTAAAACATTCTTTTATATTCAAGCTACTAACTATTTATTGCATAGACTTAATAAATTTCTTTAGTTTTAAATTAGATTTATAAAATATAAAAAGCTCTTAAATACTATACTACCAAGCAAGGCTTGATAACTATAGTTATTTAAGAGCTTTCTTTTATATTAAATAACATATATTCTTAATAAATGGTAAATAAAAAGCCTTTTAAAAAATATATTATATTCTTAAAAAGCTTTTGGAGCGGAAGACGGGATTCGAACCCGCAACTTTCACCTTGGCAAGGTGACACTCTACCGTTGAGTCACTTCCGCATATTATTTAAAATATTTTAATGGTGCAGATGAAGGGAGTCGAACCCCCACGCCAATGGCGCTAGATCCTAAGTCTAGTGCGTCTGCCAATTCCGCCACATCTGCATACCTTATATTAATATTATATAAAATATTATTTTTTAAATCAATATAAATTGTAAAATTTGGTTATTTTATTTCTATAATAACATCTTATATATACTTTAATTATCTTAATTATTTTAATAAATTTAATGATCACTAAGAGCTTAACATAGCAAAGTTTCTCTTAGTGATCATTAATTCATATTATATTATTTTTCACTTCTTGTTTAGCTAGTTCTTCTTTATTGTTTTACTCTATATTAAATATATAAAGTATTCCAACCTCATGGTTATCTTCTTTATTTTCATAAGTTATATAGACACCGTAAAGTCCAGCTTTCATATCAGATGTATCTATTGATATGTCTCCATTTTCATCTATAGAATTTTCTACATCTAATTTCTCACTACCTACCATAATTTCTTTAGGTTTCAATACCTCTCCACTTTTAGACACTACTCTTTCTTTAAGTATAACTTTATTATTTTCTACTGTAGCCATTCCAACTTCAATTATTTGTAGATTAGCATTTAATACCTTAAGATTTTTTAAGTTCTTTAGAGGTGATAAATCCCTTACTTCATTTTGCTCTATATTAAGTTCTTCTAAATTCTCAGCATATTCTAAGCCTTTTAAGCTTGTAATTCTTCTGCTACTACCAGTTAAGGTCCTTAGATTATGCATATCTTTTAAAGTTATATCTCCACTCAATCCAAGAGCCTTTTGAATATCTTGTTTTAGATACTTATCTTCAATTTCAATAACTTTATTTAAATCTACTCTTTCTAAGCTATTAATTGTTTCTTTTAATTCAGTTATCATTGATTGTATTTCTTCATAAGTAGATGCTTTATTTTCTATCATTTCTGTTGCTTTTCCCACAGCCTGATCTAGTACACTTAAACTTTCTTCAGTATAAGCTTCTCTATCTATACCCTTAGCACTTTCAACTAATTTAGAAAGCTCTGTATAATCTATGGATTCTGAATTTGCATAATAAAGCTTAGTATCTCCCCATGTAGCGTGGTCTGAACCAATTCCATTTCCACCATCAGTTACTACAAGTTTTAATTCCTTAGCATCATTTATATCAACTTCTACATACTTCATAGCATCTCTAGAAGTCATTACTCCACTATCGAATTTCTTTTCTCCATCGACATATATTTCGAAGGAAACTGAACCTACTGTACCAAACATTTGTCTATCTACTCCAACATATGAGCTAAAGAATGCATAATCTTTATCACTTAAATCATATGTTATTGTTGAAGTTGCATGAGCACCTATACCTCTTTCAAATGATACTTCATTGCCGTCTTCATTAGTTAATCTTAAAGCATTATTACTTGTAGATATATCCTTCTTAGGAGCAGCATAGCTATTTTGAGTAGATTTCCAATCATATTCTGTCAAATACGTATAATCTTCCATGTTTACTACTGCTATAGTTCTTGATTTAGTTATTTCATTACCATCACTATCTAAAACTTTATAAGTAATTGGATATTTTCCTGGTTTATTAAAGTTTACTTCACCAGTTACTTCAACACTTGAAGTTAAATCTCCATCTTCAGCATCAATTGCAGTATACTCTTCATTTAAGTCAATCACTTCTCCAACCTTTGTTGACACTGATTTTGGAATAGTTAACTCTGGTTTTGCATTTGTAGTATATAATTTAGTATCTGCCCATGATGCAAAATCTCCAAGTCCATTACCATCAGCATTATCTGCTACTAATTTAAGTTCTCTTACTCCAGTAACATCTAGATTTACAAGCTCTGCTTCACTATCTCTTCTTATTACATCTGATGTATAAACTTCTTCACCATCTGCAAATATTTTAAATATTATGGTAGTTCTATTATCATTGTAGTTTTTATCAGTACCTACATATGTTGAGAAGTTGGTATAATTTCCATCTAATTTATATACTATTTCTGCATTTGTTGCAGCCCCTATACCTTTATCAAATTCTTTTACATCACCATTAATCATAAGCTTTATTTTATCACTTAAATTAACTGCTGAATCTTTGTTTACAGTTTTCCATCCTGATACTGCTGAATCCCACTCCATATCAGATACATAAGTACTATTACTATAAACTACAAATTTTCTATCTTTGCTTGCTTTATTTCCAGCACTATCTATTATTGTATATGTCACAGTGTATTCTCCAGATTTATTTATATTAAAATCATTTTTATTAACCATAACGTTACTAGTTATATCACCATCTTCTTGGTCATTTGCTGTAACTCCTGAAGTTAAGTCAAAATTGCTGTTTAACTTAACATAAGTTATATCTTCAACATCTATTGTTGGGAACTTAGCTCTTATTATTTCTTCAGCTTTAACTAATTCTTCTTCAAATAGCTTAGCAGCTGGATGGCTCTTAACTTCTTCCCTTAGGGCTTGTACCTTATCTAAAGTATTATAACTTTCAGTAACTTCTGTTTTATTACTATCAGTAAATAGTTCATTATTTATCTTATCTGCTAAAATATCCTCTCCATAGAATGATACTTCACCTATACTAGCCCAATCCTGATTTGCTTCTATAAATTTAAACATCACTCTTCTTGCTGTAGTTTTAGCTATTTTAAACTCTACAACATCATTAACATTTCCAGTATATTCACCTTTACCTGCTAATATAAAATCATTTCCCTCAGCTTCATTAGAAGTGTATATTTCAAATTTCTTAGCAAATCCTTTTCCACCATTTCTTGCTTTATAAGCTATTCTATTTATTTCCTTACTTTCTCCCAAGTCAAATATAACTTCATTTTTGAATGTATCACTGTTTGGTTTATTAGTTTCCCAATGTGTATTTCCATTACCATCTATTGCATTACCTATAACAGTACCTGGATAACTTCCAGCATTGTTAGTTACTGAAGTAGATCTGAATTTAAACTCTTCATTATATTTATCTAAGTTATCAAACTCACCAAACTTTGATTTGTTTACTGTAAAATCTTCATATATAGTTACATAAGATTTAATTTCTACTATGTTATTGTCACTATCTTTTACTCTATAAACAACTTCAAATCTACCAATTTTACCTTCTTCATAATTATTTGAAACTATTTCAACATCAGAAGATAAATTTCCATCTTCAGCATCTCTCGCTTCGATACCTGATTCAAAATCTACTGCTTCTCCTAACTTATAAATCTTATCTTCAACTGATATAACTGGTTTTGCATTATTTGTAGTTAATTTAGGATTAGCTATTACTGCATGATCTAAAGTATTTCCATTTCCAGCATCAGTAACTTTTATTACTAGTTGGTTTATGCCCTTAACTGGAACATTTATATATTCCATATTATCAGCATATTTTAAAACTTCAGTATTAGCTAAAGTTTTACCGTCAGCTATTATTTCAAACTTTATACTAGAAGTATTTTGTACTGCTATTCCTGCATCAACTCCAAGTAAAGCTTCGAAATTATCATAGTCTTTGCCTTCTAAGTCATAAGTTATTGTACCATTTGCATGTATTCCAAAACCTTTTTCAAAGTCTTTAACTTCTCCATTTACTCTACCTTTTATATTAGTATTTCTTCTTGGAGTTCCCCATTGAGTTTGTGCAGCTGACCATTCAAAATCTGATAAATAATCATAATCACTTACAACTTCAACTTCTACTATCTTTTCTACTAATATACCTTCATCACTTACAGAATATTTGACTTGATATTTTCCTTTTTGGCTAGTATCTACATTATGTTCAATCTCAACCTTAGAAACTATATCATTTCCCTCATAGCTTAATACTTTTATATAGTCTAAAGGATTAAATTCTTCTCTTAACTCTAAAGTAATCTTATTTTGTTGAATGTTTATACTAGGTGAAAATGATTCTATTGACACAGAATCACCTGTACCTAAATTAATATCATAAGGTACTACTTCGTATTTAGAATTCTTAGTTGTATCTGCACTAGTATCTACAAAGGAATTAGTTGAAGTAAATCCTATTAACTCACCATCTCTTAATATTTCATATCCTAGTAAATCTGATTTAACATTATTATCTATATTAAATGTTAACTTAATTCCATTTTCTACTCTATTTAATGTAACATCTAAATTAGTATCTTGAGTAAATCCATTTCCCTTATAATTAGCTTTGCTATTATTTAGATACCATATCTTTTTATCCGGCTTTGGATACTTACTAGTTTCTTGTCTAGTTTCCTCATTAACCTCAAATCCATGTCTAGCAAAGTATTCGCTTAAGTCTTCACCTATTACTTCAGATGAGAATTTAACTAAATATTGCATCTTAACATTATTAGGATTTTCACTTCCTAAGTTAACATTTCTTTCTCTATATAATTTATTTAAATTTCCCCAATATCCAGGCTTATACATTTCTAATTGCCAATATACTGCTAAATTTTCAGCCAGTTCACCTTCTGAGTACTTATTCGAATTCTCGCTTATAACATTCTTATAAATTTTATTTTCAAACGGTATTCTATTATCTATCTTATTGTAATATACACTCATATACATAGGTAGCATATTATTTGTAACTTCACCATATAATCTTGTGCTTACATCCATTCTATGTCCTATCTCATGATCTAATCCCCAACCCGGCTCTCTAATTAATAAATTTGTCATTACATCGCCTTGTACTCCTATATGATTGGTATATGCATACATATATCCAAATGGTTGTGCTAACCTAACATTTTCTCTTATATATTTAGGATCATTTTGCTCATTGCTACCATCTAGTCCATAGTATTTAAAAAGCTCTTTCATATGATTATTGTATCTATTTATTGTATCTAGTGGATTCGCACCTTGTTCTATATATGCTTCATATGCACCTGTAGCAGTACCTGTCCATACTAAATGGTCACTTACAAACTCGAAAACATCTAAAACTTCCCTGTCTAATACATTAGGATTCTTAGCTATATCTTCATCTATTGCTTTCTTATACTCTATTAAAAATTCTTTAAATTCTTCCGCATTAGTATCTGCTGTAAGGAATGGATATTTATCTCCTGAAGCAAATCTTATAACTGGAGCTTTTGGTTGTTGTTCACTAGTATATGGATTTATTATATATATAGATCCGCCTCTAGTTACATCATGATTATACCAACTATCAATTGCTATATCGGGAACAGTTATTACATTTTTACCTGGTCTTAAATCCACTGTTCTCATCCAGTTAGCAAAAGTTCCTTCTTGTTGAGCAAAAGCTAATTTTGGCATTGGCTGACTTGAATCGGCATCTACATAAACTGTTATTTTATCACCTGGTTTTGCAGATATTCCTGTTGGTTGATTATTATTACCAAATCCAAATTTTAAATTCTTATTAGCATGTGCTACCATATCTCCGTGTTGTTCTGCTGTAATAATTTTTACAGTCTCTAATTCACCTTTAAGTATCTTATTTGCTAACTCAAAAGCTTCTGTAAATGTACTTTCTAAAGGATGTCCTTTAGCTTCATTTTCTAGTACTTCTAATTTTTCTAATGTATTATATTCTTCTGATAATTCATTCATTAAACCATTTGTAAATAAATTATCAACTTTATCACTTATTATATCTTGTTTATAGAATGCTATCTCTGATAATGTAGCCCAATCTTGATCTGAGTTTTTAAATTTAAATTTAATTCTCTTAAATTTAGTTGGACTAAACTTTGCCTCAACTAATCCCGATACTTTATTGTGACTACCTGTTGCTACAAGCTGATATGTATCTCCCTTAGATGTTGTAGACCCATATATTTCAAACTCTTGAGCAAACCCTTTGTTATCGGATTTTCTTGCTCCGTATACTATCCTATTTAATTCTACAATTTCCTTAAATTCTACTTCTACTTCATTTGTAAAATCAGCTGTATTTGCTTTATTAGTTTCCCAATATGTATCTGGATTATCATCTATAGCATTTGTTATTACTTGTGATGCATAATGTCCAGCATTATTTTTGATACTTTCTATATTATCATTATCCATTTTAAATAAGTCTGAATAATCTTCATTAGAATAATCCTCAAATTTTCTTGTAATTGCTGTTGTTGCTTCAATTTTATTTTCTTCTAATAGTATTTTTGCATTTTCTATATCTTCTTTGAAGCTACTGTAAAGAGGATGATTTTTAGCTTCATTTTCTAAAGCCCCTAGCTTTTCTTTTGTATTAAACTCTTCACTAACTTTACTCATTGTAGCATCAGTAAATAAATTTAATATCTTGTCATATACTTTATCTTCCTTATAAAATCTAAATTCAGCTACAAATGGTCTATTTATATTAGCCTTTACAAATTTAAACTTTATTCTTTTAAACTTAGTTGGCTCAAATTTAAACTCTAAGAAGTCATTAGTACTTTTAGCACTTCCTGAAGCTACTAATTGGAATGTATCACCATTTGTTGTTTCCGAAGCATATATTTCAAACTCTTCTGGGAATCCCTTTCTGTTTTCCCTTGCTAAAAACGCAATTCTATTTAATACCTCTGGCTTATCTAATGTAAATATTACTTCATTAGTAAAATCTTCAGTATTATTTTTATTTGTTTCCCAGTGTGTTTCAGTCTTATCATCTATCATATATTCTAATTTAGAATTAGGATATATTCCTCCATTTGCACTTATGCTAGCTATATTAGAGTTTGGCATTCTAAATAATTCACTATATTCAGAGTCCTTTCCATTGTGGTACGCTTCTAATCTTGAAACCTTCGCTGTTGTTGATTCAATTTTATTTTCTTGTAGAATTATTTTTGCATCTTCTAAATTCTCTTTATAATCCTCATAAAAAGGATGATTTTTAGCCTCTTCTTCTAATGCTTGTACTTTTTCTAATGTATTAAATTCTTCACTTACTTTGCTCATTGTATCATCAGTGAATAGCCTATCTATTTTTTCTGCTATTTCATCTTGAATATATAATCCAAACTCAGCAGCACAAGCCCAATTCTCGTATCCCTTTTTAAATACAAATTTAACCCTTCTAAACTCAGTAGGATTGAATCTTATTTCTATAGAATCCTGTGTTGCTTTAGACGCTCCACTAGATACTAATTCAAATGTATCTCCTTTAGACGTTCTTGATGCATATATATCAAATGCTTCTGCAAAACCTCTATTAGTTCCACGAGGTGCAGTATATACTATCCTATTTAATTTTGTTAATTCATTTAACTCTATTACTACTTCATTAGTAAAGCTATCATTATTTTGTTTTCCTGAATGCCATTTTGTATTTATATCTCCATCCATAGCTTTAGTTATAGCTTCACTTGCATATTGTCCACCATTTGTAGTTATTGATTTTACATTTGTTAATGGAACTTTATAGATAGCATCATATCGTGGAAGCGTCTCACTATTCATATCCTTAAATTTCGATACCTTAGCATCAATATAGTCAACTTCTTTATTTTCTACAATTAACTTTGCATTCTCTATATCCTCTTTGAACTCACTATATAATGGGTGATTTTTCACCTCTTCTTCTAACTCATTTATCTTTTCTATATTATTAAACTCCTCATTTACTTGACTCATTGTACTGTCAGTAAATAAATTTTTCATTTTATCACTTAATACATCTTCTTTATAAAACATAAATTCTGATGCTGAAGCCCAATTTTGATCAGCTTTTTTGAACTTAAATTTTATTCTCTTAAATTCAGTTGGATTAAACTTAATTTCTACTATATCTCCAGTAGAACCTGTATATTCACCACCACTTACTAGTCTAAAATCATCTTCCTCATCAGTAAGAGATGCATATATCTCTACTTCCTTGGCAAAACCTTTACCTTTAGCTGATGACTGCCTTGCTGCATATACTATTCTGCTTAAAGCTGTAACTTCCTTTAATTTAAATACTACTTCATTTGTAAACTCAGAACTATTTTGTTTCCCTGTTTCCCAATGTGTATTAAAGTTCCCATCAATAGCATTTTTAATTGGCGAATTAGTATAATTACCACCATTGTTACTTATAGATGCTATGTTTTCATTATCCATTTTAAACATTTCATTATAAGCATCAATATTATTGCTATTATATAAGTCAAATTTACTTATAATAGCCTGAGCTGCTCCATTAATAGATGATTCTTCTGTTATTGAAATTTGATTTCTTGATAACTCATCTGCTAAAACCCCTAATGCTGGAGACGAGAAATTAGTTATCACTGCCACTGCTACTATAGCAGCTATTTTTTTCTTGTTCATAAATATTTACCTCCTGGTTAGTTTTATCTAGCCTTAGAAGCACATAAAAAAGGCTACTCTAAAAGAGCAACCTTATACATCTTAATGAATTAAATATTAATTATAATAAAACAAGTAATATTTGAAATTAATTAAGCTTTAATACAAAAAGTATAATGCACTCTTTGGCAACTGGCTGACATAGTTATATACCTTAGTCCCTATAGCTTTGCGTCCTTAAATTTCTCTAAGTTTGCTATTAAATTAAAATTTTAAAACAATTAAAATTTATTTTAAAATTTTCATAGTAATTTTACCACAATGTTCTATACTTATCCATATATTTTTACAAGTTTTATACTATTCATTATCTTTTTTTATATAAAATCATATTTATATTTCATTTTTATAAGAGCAACTATTAATTTTATAAAAATATCTATACTGAGTTCTTTATATTGACATTAATTAATTAAATAACTATAATAATATCTATAAATATTTTAATTCGATGAAGAGAAGAGTAAACTAAATTTCATTTTCAGAGAGAGATAAGCTTGGTGAAATTATCTTATTTGAATCTAGTTGAAGACCACCTCTGAGTGACTCTAATAAAGTCCGTTTAATATCACGTTACGATATATTAAGAGGTCTTATTATAGACAATTAAGGGTGGAACCGCGGGAAGTTTAGAACTTATACTCTCGTCCCTTCTATTTATATAGAAGGGATGGGAGTTTTTTTATTTAAAATTATATTATGAAGGGAGTAATAAATATGATTAAAATTACTTTAAAAGATGGATCAGTAAAAGAATTTGAAGCTGGTATTTCTGTTTTAGATATAGCTAAATCAATTAGTGAAGGCTTAGCTAGAAATGCTTGCTGTGGAATAGTTAATGGAAAGGTTGTTGACTTACGTTATACAGTAAATGAAGATAGCGATCTTGCTATTTGCACATTTGACTCACAAGAAGGAAAGGATGCATTAAGACACAGTGTATCTCACGTTTTAGCTTATGCAGTTAAAAGATTATACCCAAATGCTAAATTAGCTATAGGACCTGCTATAAATGATGGTTTCTACTATGATTTTGATGTAGAAAACTCATTTACTACTGATGATTTAGTAAAAATAGAAGATGAAATGAAAAAGATAATAAAAGAAAATCCTTCAATTGAAAGATTTGAATTACCAAGAGCTGAAGCTATAAAACTTATGGAAGAAGCTAACGAACCATATAAAGTTGAATTAATAAATGATTTAGGTGAAGATGAAGTTATTTCATTCTATAAAATGGGTGACTTTGTAGATTTATGTGCTGGCCCTCACCTAATGTCTTTAAAACCAGTTAAAGCTATTAAACTTCTTAGAAGTGCTGGAGCTTACTGGAAAGGTGATGAAAAGAACAAAATGCTTTCAAGAGTATATGGAACTGCATTCTTAAAGAAAGCTGATTTAGATGCTCATTTAGAGGCTTTAGAAGAAGCTAAAAAGAGAGACCATAACAAATTAGGTAGAGAACTTAAAATCTTCACTACTGATGAAAAAGTAGGTCAAGGTTTACCTCTTATAATGCCTAAAGGTGCTAAAATTGTTCAACTTCTTCAAAGATGGGTTGAAGATGAAGAAGAAAAAAGAGGCTATGTATTTACAAAGACTCCTTCAATGTCTAAAAATGACTTATTTAAGGTTTCAGGACACTGGGATCACTACAAGGATGGTATGTTTGTTTTAGGAGATGAAGATAAAGATCCAGAAGTTATGGCATTAAGACCAATGACTTGTCCATTCCAATATACAATTTATAATGCAGAACAACACTCTTATAGAGAATTACCTATAAGATATGCTGAAACTTCTACTTTATATAGAAATGAAGCATCTGGTGAAATGCACGGATTAATTCGTGTAAGACAATTTACTTTATCTGACGGACATATAGTTTGTAGACCAGATCAAATTGAAGAAGAATTTAAAGGTTGTGTTGAATTAATCAACCACATAATGAGTACTTTAGGTATAGATGGAGATATATCATTTAGATTCTCTAAGTGGGATCCAAACAATACTGATAAATATATAAACAATCCAGAAGCTTGGGAAGAAACTCAAGTATTAATGAAAGGTATCTTAGATCACCTTGGAATTGATTATGTTGAAGCTGAAGGTGAAGCTGCATTCTACGGACCAAAGCTTGATATCCAATTCAAGAATGTTCATGGAAAAGAAGATACAATAATAACAATACAAATTGACTTTGCTCTTGCAGAAAGATTTGATATGACTTATATAGATAAAGATGGAAATAAGAAACGTCCATATATAATTCATAGATCTTCAATTGGATGTTATGAAAGAACTTTAGCTATGCTTATTGAAAAATATGCTGGTGCCTTCCCAACTTGGCTTGCTCCAACTCAAGCAATAGTTCTTCCTATTTCTGATAAATATAATGACTATGCTGAATCAATAGTTAAAGATTTCAAAAATTCAGGAATAAGAATTACTGCCGACTATAGAGCAGAAAAAATTGGTTATAAGATTAGAGAAGCTAGACTTGAAAGAATACCTTACATCCTAGTTGTTGGTGAAAAGGAAGCTGCCAACAATGAAGCTTCAGTAAGAAGCAGAAAGAACGGAGAAGAAGGTGCACTTCCAGTTTTTGAATTAAAGAACAGATTAATCTTAGAAATAGCTAATAAAGACAAATAGTCAATATATAATTTATACTGTAGAATGTAGAATGGTGGGAAAAAATCCTCTGGTCGGATTTTTAGAAATTAAATGTTTTTTAGAAGAGAATCCTGAAAAATTTTAAATTTTTCAGGATTCTCCTTATTTATAATGATTTCTTAGTTATGAACTTCTTTTTTCATTTATTATTCTTTCATTACATATTTTTATTATTTTTGTTAATATCTTATTTAGTTCAATACATTTTTTCTTCTAACTTGATAGCTTTCTCTCTTTCTAAATATCCTGTTCTATACATCAATTTAATCCAATATTCAGTTTCATTACATTCTTTTAAGGCTATAGTAAGGTTATATTTAAAATCATTTTTACTCGATGTATTCACTGCCTCAATAGCATTATCCCCTATACTAGTCCCTGATTCTAAAAACTGTTTTGATAAAACAAATTTAGGAGGAAACTCGCCCTAAAGCTAGTTTCCTCCTAAATTTTACATTGTACATTATTCATTCTTCATTGTTTATCTACCTGCGTATTATATAATAACCATCATGATCATCAAGTAATAATACAGCACTCCCTATCTTCTTGCCATCTTCAAGGATAGTTAATTTAACAGTTATTGTTTTTGTAATAGGTGCATCCTTATTAAACCCAACTATTGCCATTGGTGAAAAACGAACTCTCCCCCCATCATTTACCACCTTTTTGCTCCATTTGCCTCCATCACTCAATCTTTCTTTCGTAATATTAATTAGTTCCCATTGATATTTTAAATTTTGTTTACCTGTGTCATCCATTTTAGAAGTAAATTCCATACTTGTTGATAGATGCCCAGCAGCTTCCTCTTCAATTGAATCTATAGCTACCCTAATTTCTTCTATATTATCATTACTGCTTCTTATAACTTTGATTAAAGTTAGTACTCCAATTATAAATATGAAAATAGCAATCATAATTAAACCTATTCTTCTTTTTTCATTAAAATCATGCCCTTATTTTAAATATCTCTATTATGATAATTTTGTAAAACTTTAAAGCAAAATAAATTTTTTTGACTCCCTTATAAACTATTTCTTATATTTATATTTTTTATGAATTACTACTCCTTGTCCAATTTCCTTATTACTCTACAAGGATTACCAACAGCTAGTACATTATCTGGAATACTCTTAGTTACTACACTGCCAGATCCAACAACTGAGTTCTCTCCAATTCTCACACCTGGATTAATAGTGCTTCCCCCACCTATCCATACTCCATCACATATTTCTACTGGGTCCGCATATTCTAAATTTTCCATTCTCTCCTTAGGTGAAAGTGCATGATTAGCTGTAAATATATTTACATTAGGCCCAATCATAACATTTTTCCCTATAGTTACTTTGCCACAATCTAATATTGTACAATTGTAATTTGCAAATGAATTTTCTCCCCAATATATATTGTATCCATAGGCACATCTAAAAGGTTGCTCTATGAAGAACTCTTTAGGTGCATGTCCAAATAACCCTCTAAGTAAGTCCATTCTCTTTTCTATTTCCTTTGGATGTAGTGAATTGTACTCAAACATAATTTCATTAGCATGTTGCCTATCATTAAACAATTCATCTCCTAAAGAAACATATAAATCTCCCCTTAGCATCTTTTCCTTTTCAGTCATAATATCCTCCCCCAACCATAAATATCATATTTATTTATATAAAATACATCTTATAATCATATTACTACTTTTAAATAAAAAAATCACTTTATATAAAAATAAAAAAAGCCCTTATTAAAAGGCTTTTACTTATTTTCTTCAATAAGCTTTTTCATCTTATTTTGAAGTAACCATATTTTCTTTTGCTTTCTATTATAAGCAACCATCTTATCCTTATTATTAGTACTAGACTCTAATTGCTTCGTAGTTTTTTCTTCATACATCTTTAAAGCTTCATTAAGAATTTGAAGTTCCTCTTTATTAAACATAAATACACTCCTTACATCAATGTAAATTAGTTTACTAAGTCTCATTTATCATTTTATATTATATTTTATAAAGAGCTTCTTTGCAATTAACCTTAATAAAATGAAAAGTTTATTAATATCACTGACTTATTAAAAAATTAAATTTATTTATTATTATTTTTCTAATCCTATAATTTTAAATTATAGGATTAACACATTTTAAAACTAAGATAATGCTACATCTAAAATCATCATAATTACAAACCCTACAGAAAAAGCTATTGCACTAATATCAGAAAAATTATCTTCTGCTGCCTCTGGTATTAATTCCTCTACTACAACAAAAATCATAGCTCCTGCTGCAAAAGAAAGTAGATATGGCATTATCGGTGTAATAACACTAGAAAATATTATTGTAATTACCGCCGCTATTGGTTCTACTATTCCAGATAAAGCTCCATAAATAAATGATTTATTTTTGCTTAAGCCTTCGCTTTTAAGAGGCATTGATATTATTGCACCTTCTGGAAAGTTTTGAATTGCTATCCCTATAGAAAGAGCAAGAGCTGAAGCAAGAGTTACTACATTGGTCTCATTCATAACTGCTGCAAAAACAATTCCTATTGCCATTCCCTCCGGAATGTTATGAATTACTACTGATAATACAAGTTTTGTAGTTTTACTTAATTTATATTTTTTTGTTCCTTCTTCTTTTTTACTATTGATATGCATATGTGGAACAATTTTATCTAAAGAAAATAAAAACAAAATTCCTACAAGTACTCCAACTGCTGCTGGAATAAATGATAATTTCCCCATATTCTGAGACATATCTATAGAGGGAATAATTAATGACCATACCGCTGCAGCCATCATAACTCCTGATGCAAATCCAAGAAGTATTTTATTAACCATTTTATTCATTTCTTTCTTCATTGCATAAACACAAGCAGCCCCTAGAGACGTACCTAAAAACGGTATTAAGATTCCAATTAAAATATTCATTCCCATTCCTCCTTTTATAAACACTATTTCATATATTGATTAAATAACTTATGGCATCTTTCCTGAGTACTTTCTATCAAACTTGTTTTCCTATATAAATAGAGCAATTGTTCCATCTTTAAAACCATCATCTACTCAATTTGAATCTGTAAAATCATTATTATTTATATTATTGATTTTATTTTCTGATTAATCTGAAGAAACTAAGTCTATTTTCTATCATTAACATGTCCCTCTTTTTTAATTTATTACACTACTATAGCCACATATAAATAATCAACATATATCTAAAACATAAATAATACTTTTAATAAACTTACTCATAAACCTTTCCCCTGTATAATTGACTTTCTCCTAATCTTTATTATATCTAAGTATATTTTAACATATTTCTACTTAATATATTCTATTTTAATTCCTATATTATTTATAAAATTAAAACTAATAGTTAAAAGCTACTATTTTCTAATACCAATTAAAAATAGTAGCTTTTAACAAATATATTATTCTAATTTGTTAAAATATCATATTTCTAAAAGGGGGGCACGAAACGTGATACCCTTTGAAATAAAATTTTAAACAACATTGAATTCTTTTGTTTTCTTATTCTTTTTTTATTATTAACTGTTAATTGAGATTAATGCTTGTTCAAAATCTGCAATTATATCTCTTATATCCTCAATTCCAATTGAAACTCTCATCAAATCAGGTGTTACTCCACTTGCTATTTGCTCTTCCTTTGATAATTGACTATGTGTAGTTGTTGCTGGATGTAAAAGAGAGCTTCTAACATCTCCTAAAGTAACTACTAATGCTACTAATTTTAATGCTTTTGTAAATTTCTTTGCTGTTTCTATATCTCCTTTTATTCCAAAAGTTAATAATCCACTTCCTCCACCTTTTAAATATTTCTTTGCTTTATCATATTGTAGGCTTGTTTCAATATATGGATAATTAACCCACTTTATTTTAGGATGTTTTTCTAACCATTTTGCTAGTTCTAATGCATTTTGTGAATGTCTTTCCATTCTCAAATGAAGAGTTTCTAATCCTAAATTAGTTAAGTAAGCATTAAATGGACTTTGACATGCCCCAATATCTCGTCCTAATGTAACTCTTAACTTTGTAATATATGCAGCATTTCCAAATGATTCTACATATTTTAATCCATGATAACTTGGATCTGGTAGCGTAAATTCTTCAAAATTTCCATTTACCCAATCAAAATTTCCTCCATCAACTACTATTCCCCCAATGCTCTGTGCATGTCCATCTGCATATTTAGTAGTTGAATGTACCACTATATTTGCCCCATGTTCAAATGGATTACACAAATATGGAGTTCCTACAGTATTATCTACTATAAATGGAACCTTTAACTCCTTTGCAACCTCTGAGAACTTATCAAAATCTAATATATTTAATCCTGGATTACCAATTGTCTCTCCATATACTGCTTTAGTATTTTCATTTGCACATGAAATAATTTCTTCCTTACTTGCTTCTGGATCAACAAAGGTTACATCTATCCCCATCTTTTTAAGATTAACTGTAAATAAATTAACTGTTCCACCATATAAAGATGCTGCTGATATTATATGATCCCCAACCTTACATATATTTAATATTGAATATAATACGGCTGCTTGTCCCGATGCTGTAGCTACTGCCCCAACTCCCCCTTGAAGTCTCGCGAACTTATCTTCTAATGCACAAACTGTAGGATTAGATATTCTACTATACAAATGCCCCTCTGCTTCTAAGTTAAATAAATTTTCTAAGTGATCTGGATCATCATACTTATAAGTTGCTGTTTGAAATATTGGTAATACTCTAGGTTCCCCAGCCTTTGGTGTATAACCTCCCTGAATACATATTGTCCCTTTTTCCCATTTTCCTTCCATATCGAAAGCCCCCTTATTTAATATTATTGCTTATTGCTTTTCTATAAAATAAAAAAAGTTACTTCAAATAAGAAGCAACCTAAATATACTAAACTATTCATTAATAAACTCAATGAAATACCTTATTTGCCAAGCATCAGCTTGCAGGATTTAGCACCACACTTATTTATAAAATAATTTTATATTTCGTAGGTTGCTAGGTTTCATAGGGCCAGTCCCTCCACCATTCTTAATAAAGTCTTTTTTATTTAATTATTATATATTATACACTATATCTTTAAATTTTCAACCATTATTTGTATTTCTTAAGGCTCTAGTATTCGTAATTATATAATCTACTTTGATATCATGCACTTCTGATTCTATTTTATCAACTATTTGTAAATCATATGCCAATGCTATCTTATTTTCTTTAGATTTTATATCTTTTAAATACCTGTCATAATATCCTCCTCCATACCCTACCCTATTACATTCTTTATCAAAAACAACTCCAGGTACTACTATTAAATCTATATTTTCTTTTTCAATATAATTAGAGTCATCTATTGGTTCTAAGATGCCCATTGAATTTTTCTTTAGCTCATCAATAGAATTTAATTTTACTGCCTTCATTAATTTATCATCTTTATATACTTTTGGAATAAAAACATTCTTTTTATCCTCAAAGGCCTTTTCTATTATATTTCTTGTATTTATCTCATTGCTAAAGCTTATGTAAATAAATATATTAATAGCTCTTTTATATAAATCTGTATTTATTAACTCATTAAATATTTTATTATCCATTAATTCTTTTTCGTTGTTATTTAGTGAATCTCTTATTTCTAATATTTTATTTCTTAAAATTTTCTTTTCTTCTTTATTCATAATTTTTTTCATTCCTTCATTTTTTCACTTTTTAATTATTTTGCTTTGCAAAATATATTTATTATGTCTCTTAATATTGCTGCAGCTGCATTTATAGTTCCTGATGCACCGCCTATTACACTAATGTCTCCTAAAGTATCTGTACTATAAAGCACACCTTTATTTTTACCATCTACAAAATATAAAGGATGACTTTTATCTATTACCTCAGGTTTTACATATGCTTTGATTTGTTCACCTTCTTTATATACTCTTCCTATTAATTTAATTTTATTGCCATTCTTTTTTTCATTTATTATTAAACTTTTATATAATAAATTTATTCCTTGTATCTTAATATCATCGATAGTTAAACTAGAATTCATAATAACATTAGCTAGTATTAAAATTTTTAATGCAGTATCATATCCTTCTACATCTAGATTATAATTTGCTTCTGCTATTCCTAAACTTATAGCTTTGTTTAATGCTTCGTCATAATCAACTTCATTTTCATACATTTCAGTTAAAATATAATTACTCGTTCCATTTAATATACCTTCAATTGACAATACATCTGATCCTGCTATATCAAAAGTTCCAACATTTATAGATGGAAGTGCCCCTCCTGTTGTGCACCCTATCCCAAGCTTTACATTATTTTTATCAGCTAACTTTTTTAAGTTATTATATTGCAGTAATATTGGCCCCTTATTTCCTGTTACTACGTTAATGGAATTCTCTAAAGCTAGCTTTATATGAGTTAACCCTGGTTCTCCCGTTTCTATATTAGTATTTGTTAATTCCACAAGCATATCTATATCATTATTTTTTACTATCGTATTTATATTTATGTCTTCCTTAAATTGCAGACTTTCTATATTTAAATTAAAATCATTACTTATAATTTCTTCTAAGTTTATTCCTGAATTATTATATATTCCACCATTACTTTTTATTATATATTTAACCCTTATATAAATTCCTAGATTAGATAAATATTCATTTTTATCCTCTAGTAGTTTTATTAAAGCTTTACTAACCCCTCCAAATCCTATTATACCTATATTCATAATGCATGCCCCCTTTATATTATTATAATATATCATTTCTTTTACACAAAATAAAAGGTGCCTTCATCTAAGGCACCTTCATTAATTAGAAACTTCTGTACTAAATATCCATTCTTTATCTTTTATATTTCTACCTTTGATAGTAACATTATTATCATTCACCTCAATATAAACACCCTTAATATAATCTGATTCTCTTTTATAACCTTTTTCTTCATTTGAATCAGGTATAATAGTGTAATGAACAGATCCTGTATTGACTATTGTAAATGGTTTATTTAAAACTACACTACTTTCATTCAAATCCCTATGAGTATGTGATGAAAACATAATTACTTCTGGGTATTGCTCTAATATATTCTTTATTTCTTCACTTTGCTTTGATCCAACCCATGGATTATCTCCATAATCTAAATGCTGATGTAAAAATACAAATATCGGTTTACCTTTTTGATAATTCTCAGCTAACTTTTCTTTAAACCATTCTAATTGTTCATCAGAAATAAATGCTGTAACTGAATTTATAGTTTCAGAATTACCATCTTCAGATCCTAATGATATAAAATGATATCCTTTTATCCATTTATCATGATATACTTTTTCTTCTCCTGAAAACTCAAGGTACTTATTTATAAAGTTTTGAACTTGATCCTTAGAATTTTTTTCAATATTATAGTCAAAAAACTCATGATTACCTATATTTTTTATAATTATTTGTGGTAGTAAATCCTTATTTTTATTTAAAGTTTTTTGTACTGAATCATATTGCTCATCTAATCCTTGATCCACAACATCGCCATTTAATACTAATGCATCCATATTAGGATTTATTGTATGTAGATCTTTGATAGCCTCTTCAAAATGATCAATATTTTCATGAACATCTCCTAATACAGCAAAAGAAAGATTTTCATTTGATTTCGCTTCTACTGTTGTAGTATTAGGCTTAAACTCAGTTGATATTACTCCTAATAGAACTAATGTGATTATAGTAATAATTAATTTGAATTTTTTTATCTTAATCCCCTCCTCACTTTAAATCTACATAAAAAAATATTAATTAAATCTATTTTTTTCAGAAACTTTTATAATATTCATTTTTTACATGTCAACTCTTTTATAATTTAAAAAATTCAAAATCTAAATTTATTTATCCCTAAATCTACACAATTATTTTTTTCCACAACCCCTAACCATTAAATTAAATGCACTTTTAAACATTATAATAGTACTTAAACTTTCTAATTATTTCTATTTTAATTACTATTATAAATAAAAAAATCGTTAATTCTTACAATGAATTAACGATTTTTTTATTTTATTTAACAACTATATACGTTATTAAATATTAATCTATATCTAATATGTTTTTAATTTCATTCTTATATGCATCTGCTTTAGCACCGAAGATAGCTTGAATTCCGTTACCAACTTCAACTACACCAGCTGCACCTAAAGATTTTAATTCATCTTTATTTACGTTCGCCTTGTCTTTAACTTCAACTCTTAATCTAGTTATGCAAGCATCAACGCTAACTATATTTTCTTCTCCACCTAAAGCTGCTAAAACTGCTGGAGCCTTTTCAACTATTTCATTGCTTTTTTCAGCTTTCTTGTTACCAGATTTTTCATTGATGTCAGCTTGAGGGATACCTGCTTTTTCTTGATAATCAGATTTTGAATAAAGCTTAACTTCTTCATCGCTTTCATCTCTACCTGGAGTCTTTAAGTTAAATTTTTTAATTAAGAATAAGAATAAGAAGTAGTAAACTACTGCATAAACTATACCAACTAATATTAATCTTAACCAATTAGTAGGAACTCCTGCTCCTGCTGGTAGCAATCCGAATAATGTAAAGTCTATTAATCCACCTGAGAATGTCATACCTATAAATACATTAAGTATGTCCATTAACATAAATGATAAACCTGCTAATACACAGTGAACTCCATATAATACTGGTGCAACAAATAAGAATGTAAATTCGATTGGTTCAGTTATACCAGTAAGTAATGCTGTAACTGCAGCTGATGCTAATAATGATCCAACAGCTTTCTTCTTGCTTGGAGCTGCTGTCTTATACATAGCTAAAGCTGCTGCTGGAAGACCAAACATCATGAATGGGAATTTACCAGCCATAAATCTTGTAGTACCTGCAACTACTCTAGCCATATCTGCTGATGAAGCTCCAACTAAGCTACTCATGCTTGATAATTGAGCAAAATAAGCTGTATTAGCTCCTGCAACTGTTTGCCATGCACCATCAACTAATATTTGTCCTTCAACAAATGATCCATACCAGAATGGAGTATAGAATACGTGGTGTAATCCAAATGGAATTAACGCTCTTTCAATAACTCCATAGAAGAATGTTCCTATAGCACCTGCATTTCTAACTAATTCAGAAAGTACTCCTATACCATTTTGAACTACTGGCCAAATGAATGCTAATAAAGCACCAACTATTGCCATAGCTAAAGAAGTTACTATTGGTACAAATCTTGATCCTGAGAAGAATCCAATAACTTGTGGTAATTGTATTGTATGATATTTATTGTGTAATATTGCTGTAACTATACCTGTGATGATACCACCAAACACTGACATATTTAATGTAAATATACCTAAGTTAGTAGTAACATAAGTACCATATTCACCAACTGCATCTGGAGTAACAACTCCTAATTGAGTTAATCCTAATGCTAACATTGAAGATATAACTTGGTTCATAACTATGAAACCAAATATTGAAGCTAAACCTGCAGTTCCCTTATCCTTTTTAGCAAGTCCAACTGCAACACCTACTGCAAATAGTAAAGGTAAGTTTCCAAATATAATATCCCCTACATTTTTCATTATTGTTAATATTGCTGTAACTACAGGAATATTAACAAATGCTATTAATGGTTGATATACTGCTGGCGGATTAGATAATCCTGATATACCTAGTAATGCACCACCAACACCTAGTAAAATACCTGCTATTGGTAAAGCTGCTATCGGAAGCATAATAGCTTTACCGATTCTTTGTAATTGTTGTAGCATCTTATAATTCCTCCTTAAAAATATTTATATAATAAAAAATAAATTACTACAGTAGTATGCGCTACTATGGATTTATTATCTCCTTTTTATGCAATAGTTATGAAAGTTTTTTAATATTACTATAAAAAAATAAAAAAAGGACCAAAACCTTATAGATATAGTTATATCTATAATATTTTTAGTCCTTGCCTGCATAACCAGTAACACACTACGTATTTAATTATGTGACTATAATATCATATCACTTTTTAAATGTAAATGATTTTTTATTATTTTACTATTTTATTTTTTTCCATCAATTTATTTATCATATTATTGAGTAACTTATATTGATTCAAATCTTTAGTTTTTTTATTCATAAAACCAACTCCTTGTTACTTTATTATTATATATATTCTAAATAAAAATTACTAATTTTATTATAATTGATATTTTTTTCTTTTGGTTAATTAAATCTTGTAATCATTTACTATTTATAAAAATCTTATTATTTCTTACTATTTCTTTTAAATATAAATTTTTTCAAACTATTGCTACCTATATACTATACGTTTATGACAATAAAATAATTCCTATTTATTTTAAAATTAAATTTTCTTTACCTGTTTAAACCTTCGTAAACCTGGACATAAATTAAACGAGGTGATATTTATGGAAAACAATACTAGCAAAGCAAGTTCTTTAAGAATAGATTTATCAATTATTTTATTATTAACGTCCTTTTTATTTTTTTTAGTATACTGTGTTAGCTTATAATTAAATTTTATAAATACGCAAAAAGTATGAATAGATTTCCAAAGTCTACATACTTTTTTTATTATCAATTAACAGTAAAATAAAGTCATTATTATCTTGAACTTATAAATAGTTCACACTTTTTTAAATTTTATTAAAAATAAATACCTTTCTAACTATCCAATCTTTATAATAATTCTACCTATACTTTAGTATTCCCCCTATTTTACTTATAACTAATCTCCAAATAACCAATTAACACTTTGTTAACATTTAGAGCTTTCCTTATATATCTATCAATTTTATAGCACCTTTTACTATAAATTATCAGATTTTTCTATGGATTTTATACAAATCTGATTGTATAATTATAAAAAAATGATTAATTTACTACAAATTTCGAAAGGATTCGATAAATATGGCGTTAATAGGAATATTAATAATAATTGTAGGATTTGCATTAAAGTTTAATACAATTGCTGTTGTAATTGTATCTGGATTAGTAACTGGACTAGTTTCTGGTATGAGTATTTCAGAAATACTTACCACTTTAGGACAAACCTTCGTTCAAAAAAGAGAAATGTGTTTATTTTTACTGACTCTTCCTGTTGTAGGAATGTGTGAAAGATATGGATTAAAAGAAAAAGCAATAATGCTTATAAAAAATGTAAAAGGCTTATCTACTGGAAAAATTATATCTGGATATTTATTTATTAGAGAATTATCTATTGCAATGGCAGTTAAACTTGGTGGACATCCTCAATTTGTTAGACCGTTAATTAATCCAATGGCCCAAGGTGCTGCAATTTCAAAATATGGTGAATTAGATGAAGAAGATGAAGACCTAATAAAAGCTCACTCTGCGGCAGCTGATAACTATGGTAATTTCTTTGGACAAAATGTATTTATAGCAAACTCCGGTGTTTTACTTATAGCTGGTACTTTAGAAACTTTAGGATATAATGTGGACACATTACAAATTGCTAAAGCTTCAATTCCAATTGCTATAATAGCTTTTATTTTAGGAGCTATTCAAAACTATTATCTAGATAAAAAGCTTGCTAAAAAATATAAAAATAGGTAGGTAAATTTTATGGATATTAATACTTTTTCAAATATATTATTACAAGTATTTTACATTATGGTAGGTTTATTTTTTCTACTTACTATGCTGTTTACTTTAAAAGATAAAAATCATAAAACTAAATACGGTACGTCTCTTTTTTGGGGAATACTTGCAGTTATCTTTATATTAGGAGAAGCAATTCCTTCAATGATAACTGGACTACTTATTGTAGTTATAGGTATATTAGCAGCATTTAATCAAATTAATGTTGGAACTATTAAGCAACTAGACAGTACTTTTGCAAATTTAAAAGCATCTAAAATTGGAATTAAAATATTTATTCCATCATTAATTATAGCTTTAGTTGCTTTAGGCATTGCTCAGTTTACACCAATATCAGGGGTAACGGCTGTTGGTATTGCTGCAATAATAGCCTTAATTGCAACATTCATAATAACAAAGGCTAAACCTAATGAATTTATTGAAGATAGTAATAGAATGTTTCAATCTATAGGTTCTACTGCAATATTGCCTCAACTTCTAGCTGCTCTTGGAGCACTATTTACCGCTGCTGGTGTTGGTGATATTATCTCAAATATGATTTCAAGCGTTATCCCTGAAGGAAACATACTACTAGGAATAAGCGCTTATTGTATAGGAATGGCTATATTTACAGCAATCATGGGGAATGCCTTTGCTGCATTTTCAGTTATAACAGTTGGTATAGGAGTACCTTTTGTATTTGCTCAAGGTGGAGATCCTATAATTGCATCAGCATTAGCTATGACAGCAGGATTTTGCGGAACATTATTAACACCTATGGCGGCAAACTTTAATGTATTGCCAGTGGCTTTATTAGAAACTAAAGACAAAAATGCTGTTATAAAATCACAAGCTGTATTTGCAATTGTATTACTTGCAATTCATATACCACTTATGTACTTCTTAGCATTTTAGATTTTAAAGGAGGCTTTATATATGAAAATATTAATTACAGGATTTGATCCTTTTGGTGGAGAGAATATAAATCCAGCATTAGAGGCTGTAAAAAAATTACCTGATACTATTTTAAATAGTGAAATAATAAAATTAGAAATTCCAACTGTATTTAGAAAATCTCTAGAAACAATTGAAGAAAATATAATAAAACATAAGCCTGATGTTGTTATATCTGTAGGACAAGCTGGTGGGAGATTTGGAGTTACTCCAGAAAGAGTAGCAATTAACATAGATGATGCAAGAATAAAAGACAACGAGGGCAATCAACCAATAGATATATCTATTTTTGAAGATGGTGAAGCTGCTTATTTCTCAAACCTTCCTATAAAGGCAATGGTTAAAGAAATGATGGACAACGGAATCCCCGCTTCTGTCTCTAACACAGCTGGAACATTTGTATGTAATCATGTTATGTATGGAATATTATATTTAATCGATAAAAAATATCCAAATATAAGAGGTGGTTTTATACATGTACCTTACATACCATCTCAAGTAACTACAAAGCCTAATATGCCATCTATGTCTATTGATGATATATCTAAAGGACTAGAACTTAGTATCAAAGCTATCATAGAAAATTCATCAGATATAAAAACTATAGGTGGAGCTATTTGCTAATGAATAAGAAACTAAAGATTTTTGTATATGGTAGTTTAAGAGAAGGCTTTTTTAACTATGACCTTTATTTAAAGGGAAAGATTAATTCTATAAGACCTGCTGAAATAAGCGGATTTGAATTATATCATATGCCTTACAAGGGATATCCTGCCGTATTACCTGGAAAAAATACCATAGTCGGTGAAGTTGTTGAACTTATAAATTATGATTCAACACTTAAACCTATGGATGAAATGGAAGGCTTCTTAGGTGAAGGAAATCCAAATAATGAATATTCAAGAAAAATTGTAAAAGTAAAACTAACTGATGATGAAAGCTTTGAAGATTGTTATTCTTATTTCTATAATAAGGATATAGATATAAAATTCCAAGATGAAGCTATTTATATTGAAAATGGCGATTGGAAAGAATATATGCTTAAGGAAATGAAAGAGTTAAAAGTGAAATAGTTAAAAGTTTAGGAAAAAACTCAGCTATATGCTGAGTTTTTTTATTCTTCATTATAAATATCCTTTTCTTTTCATTTATTATATCTTCTTACTGCATTAAATACACCCTTCTCAACTGAGTCCCTGCTAATATAAGACAAAATAACTAAGAAAATTATGCTACCTATAACTCCTAACGCCATTATTCTAATTCTCATCTCTTTATAAGTTTTTTACGAACTCATTACATTCTTTTCTATTTTTAAATATGTATATCTGTTTATTTTTTTCTTTTTGAAGAATATTGTAAAACTTATCTCTATGTTCCTTATTAAAATTCCATATCCATTTTAGGAATTCTAAATCTATTCTTTCTGGACAGCCATCAGCCATATCTGGACGAACTTTACCATAACTTGATACTACTCTTTTTATAACACCAAATAAGCAAGTCATCCTTGGGTAATCTAAATAGATAACAGTATCACACATTTCAATTCTTTCCTTTATTGTTCTATCGTAATTACCATCTATTATCCACAATATTTTCTAATTCCTCATCATTCTTCATTATTATCTTCTGAAATTGATTCAACTCTGAACTTCTTAACCTTTGCTAATAGTTTGAAACTTTCTTTTTTACGATTTTATAATCCATAACCGTTCCACCTTCCAATGAAATTTTTATTACAAGGCGATTAAAAGATTTTAATTTCATTCCTGAACGTCTTGCTATATTTGGTGTAACTCCATGAAACCTCATAAATGCTTTTGAAAAACTCTCTGGTGAATTATATCCATAATTAATATCTTCTAAAATATGATTTTCCATATAATCAATTGATTTTTGTATGCTTTGAATGCAATTCATCTTCTTCTCACCACATATATTCATTGTAAGATATTAAAATTTATAATTCCTAACCAGACTTGCTCAATTTTGTCAAATCTCCAAAACCACTTCCGTTTGTAAAGTATTTCCACTCATATAATGAATGTAACATTCTTTAAAATGGAAAGTAAAGCAATTTTTAAAATTGTTTTTATCTTCATTTATAGATATACTTTAATTAGAATTTTATTTATATGATAATGGAAGTAATAAATATCGTTTTGGAGATGATTTAATGGAAAATAAAATAGAACAATTAACTCAAATCTTAAAAGAAAGTAGTAACATAGTATTCTTCGGTGGAGCTGGTGTATCAACTGAATCAGGTATTCCTGACTTTAGAAGTTCTAATGGTCTTTTTAATGAAAAACTTAATATTACATTTACTCCCGAACAATTAGTTTCTCATAGTTTTTATATTAGATATCCTGAAGAGTTTTTTAATTTCTATAAAGCTAAACTTATATATCCCGAAGCAAAACCTAATGGAGCACATATTGCATTAGTTAAACTTGAAGAAATGGGAAAGTTAAAAGCTGTCATAACTCAAAATATTGATGGACTCCATCAAGCGGCTGGAAGTAAAAACGTTTTTGAACTTCATGGATCTGTTTTAAGAAATTACTGTAGTAGTTGTAATGAATTTTATGATGAAAAGTTTATACTCGAATCTAAAGGTGTACCTACTTGTACCAAATGTGGTGGAAGAGTTAAGCCTGATGTGGTTTTATATGAAGAAGGCTTAGATGATTCTGTAATTAGAGGTTCTATTAAAGCAATATCTGAAGCAGATACTTTAATCATAGGTGGAACTTCACTTGTTGTTTATCCTGCTGCTGGACTTATAAATTACTTTAAAGGTAAGAATCTAATTCTAATTAATAAGAGTACAACTTCTGCTGATAATAATGCAGATTTAGTTATTCATGATTCTATTGGTAAAGTATTAAGTGAAGCAATTTTATTTTAAATTAAGCTGTCCTTGTGACAGCTTAATCTTTATCATTATATTATAACCTTTTTTCAATTCTATTTCGTATCTCTTCCATACGTTTATCTAAAGTTGCGCTAATTTCTGAACACTCAAGTAACTCTTTACTGATAATTTCAGCTTCCTCTAGGGAAATATTTTTCTTATATCTTAATTTATGTTCTAAGCTTGCCCAAAAATCCATAGCTATTGTTCTAAGCTGAACTTCTACCTTCATGTACCTCTTTTCATTCTTCAAGAAAATTGGTACTTCGATAATTAAATGTAAACTTCTATATCCGCTTTTTTTTGGATTCTTTATATAATCTTTCTTTGCAATTAACCTAATATCATCTTGATTTAATAAACAGTCCGCTAACATATAAATATCTTCTGGAAATGAACAAATTACTCTTATTCCAGCTACATCATTTATATTTTCTTGCATTGCTTCAAGTGAAAAAGGTAACTCTTTTTTCTTAAGCTTTCTTATAATACTATCAGTAGACTTCAATCTAGATTTTACATTTTCTATTGGATTTCTATCATACTGTAATGAAAATTCTTCATTTAATACATTAAACTTTGTTTCAACTTCCATAATTGCACAACGATAGTACGCCATTAATTCATTCATTGGCATTATATTTTTTTGTATAGCATCCAAAAAATCCTCATTTATTATTCTTTCTCTAAAAATTTTTTTACCAACGTTTTTTAACATATAATCATCCTTTATCCTTTATCTTAGCTAATTTGAATATATTTTTATATTAACATTAGCTAAATATAAAAGCATCAATCTTAACTATATATTAATAATTTATTTTAAATATTTTAAATAAATAATATATATAATCAATTTATATATATCTTTTATATAATTAGTATTAATTCTTAAATCTTTAGTATGTTATAATTATATGTAAATAATTAATAAAATAGGTATTAAAATGGGAGATATAAATGAAAACAGGAAGTTTAAATAAAATTACTGATGTTAAAGGAATAAAGGTTGGTCATAAAACAATTGATAATGGAGATATTCATACAGGTGTAACTATTATTATTCCAAGTGAAGATAATATATTTCAAAATAAATATGTAGCTTCATCTTATGTAATTAATGGATTTGGAAAAACGAGTGGTTTAATTCAAATTGATGAACTTGGAACTTTAGAAAGTATTATAGGCCTTACAAACACCTTAAATGTAGGCACTGTTCAGCAAGCTATTGTGAAGCATATGCTAAAGGATAATCCTGATATCGGTAAAGAAACAGGAACTATTAATACTATTGTAGGAGAATGTAATGATGGTTACCTTAACGATATTCGTGCTTGTGCTGTAAAAGAAGAAGATGTCTATGACGCTATTCATAATGCAACTATCGACTTTGAACTTGGTAGCGTAGGGGCTGGTAGAGGAATGTCTTGTTTTCAAATGAAAGGCGGTATCGGATCTGCCTCTCGTATTGTTGAACTAGATGGACAAGAATACACTGTAGGTCTTCTTATATTAAGTAATTTTGGATTAAAAAAAGACTTTATTTTCGATAATATTAGTTTTTCAGATATTGATGATGAAACTTTAGAAAAAGGTAGTATTATGATGATACTTGCTACTGATATACCATTATCATCACGCCAACTAAAAAGAGTTTGTAAAAGAATGAGTGCTTCACTAGCAAGGTTAGGTTCTCATTTAGGAAATGGAAGTGGAGATATAGTAATAGGATTCTCTACTGCTAATATAATTCCTCATTATCAAACAACTGATATAATAACTATAAAAGAAATTCATGAAAATAAAATTGATATAGTATTTAGAGCTTCTATTGAAGCCTGTGAAGATGCAATTATGACTTCATTATATAATAATGAAACTCTTATAGGTAGGGATGGAAATAGTAGACTTTCACTAATAGACACATTAAATAATAAATTTTAATATATAAAAAATCTCTATATAAATAGTATAGAGTAAAACCATTTATATAGAGATTTTTTAACTATATTTTTATTAATTTATTTTATCTATAAAATCTTTCCTAAATTTATGTTAACATTTAATCTGATATTTAATTATTGCTTATTTGAATACTTTTTATGAGTTAAAATAACTTCCTTTGCCATTCCTTTTAAAAGTTCTGTTGTCATTAATTGATCTTCTGCATGCATTAAAAGTAATGATATTTGCACCTTATCTCCTGATGCTTCTTGCATAATTAGAGAACTATGTGATTCATGTGCTTTTATCAATGAATCTTCTGCATCCCTTACTAATTTATCTGCTTCTTCAAAACATTCTTCTCTTGCAGCTCTCATAGCTTCAAATAAAGCTGATCTTGCTTCTCCTACATTACTAATTAATTGAAATGATACTAATTCTAAATTATCCATTTATTCCATCCTCCACTATTTATCTACTTTTGCACTTTTACTACTTTGGCTACCTTTGTTTCTACTGCTGCTTTTTTTACAGCCTCTGCTACTGCTGCCCCAACACCTTTTTCAAATGCCTTTGGAAGAATTTTTTCTTCACTTAACTCTTCTATTGAAACAAAATTTGCTATAGCATAAGCAGCTGCAATTTTCATCTCTTCATTTATTTCTGTTGCCCTAACATCTAACGCTCCCCTAAATATTCCTGGAAAAGCTAATACATTATTTATTTGATTTGAATAATCCGATCTTCCTGTTCCAACTATCCTTGCTCCAGCATCCTTCGCCTCTTCTGGAAATATCTCTGGAATAGGATTTGCCATAGCAAATATTATAGCATCTTTATTCATTCTTGATACCATATCCTTAGTCAAAACATTTCCAACTGATACACCAATAAATAAATCTGCTCCGTTAATAACTTCACCTAATTTACCTTTTTCATTATTAGGATTCGTTATGGAAGCTAATTCTTTTATTGATTCATTAGGATAATTCATACCCTCATATATTGCTCCATCCTTGCCACAAACTATTAAATTTCTTATTCCAGATGATAACAACAATCTAGTAATAGCACTGCCTGCTGATCCATCTCCATTAACAATAACCTTTAGATCTTCTAACTTTTTATTTACTATCTTTAATGAATTTACTAAAGCCGCTAAAACCACTATTGCTGTTCCATGTTGATCATCATGAAATACTGGCATATCTAATTTTTCTTTTAATTTTTTTTCTATTTCAAAACATCTTGGTGCTGATATATCTTCAAGATTTACTCCACCTAAAGTAGGAGATATTCTAACTATTGTTTCAACTATTTCATCAGTATCCTTTGTGTCCAATACTAATGGAAATGCATCCACATCAGCAAAATTCTTAAATAGTATACTTTTTCCTTCCATTACTGGTAATGCTGCTAAAGGTCCAATATCCCCTAAGCCTAAAACTGCAGTTCCATCAGATACAACTGCTACTGTATTCCACTTTCTTGTATAAACATATGCCGCTTCTGGGTCTTTATGTATTTCTCTACAAGGCTCTGCAACACCAGGAGTATATGCTAAACTTAAGTCTTTTTCATTTTCTATAGCTACTCTTGAAGTTATTTCAAATTTTCCTTTTACTTGTTTATGAAATTCTAAAGATTCCTCATATATATTCAAGTATATCACCCTTCTTTCTTTTCGCTAAACCTAAACAACTTTAGTTCCATGAATTTCTTTAGATCCAGTATACTCTAAAATATACTCTCTATTATCTCTATTAACCCCTTTTCCAGGCATAATGATGATTCTATCTTCAGCATAATCGACTAATTCCTTAAGCTTATCTTTTCCTGCAAGAGCATTTTCACATCCACCTTTAGTTAATATTCTATCTACTCCAAGCTTTACTAAATCATCAATTGCAGATTTTTTATCATCAATACTATCAAAAGCCATATGAAATGTTATTTTCATTGGTTTAGCTGCTTCTACCATTTTTCTAGTTAAGTCTAAATCTATTGTATTTCCCTTCAAGGCCCCTATTACTACACCATATGCTCCTAGATCTTTACACAATTTAATATCTTGTATCATTATATCAGCTTCATCTTCAGAATACTCGAAGTTTCCACCTCTTGGCCTTATAATAACCATTACTGGAATATTTAACTTTTCTATAGCCTTTTTAATTGTTCCAAAACTAGGTGTAGTTCCGTCTTCTAAAAGGTTATCACAAAGCTCTATTCTATTAGCTCCTAAAACTTCAGCTCTAACAGCCTCATTGTAATTTCCAACACAAGCTTCATATATATTCATAAATTTACTCCTTATATTAGTCAAATGTTATAGGCGATTTAATTCTTTTTAAATATGCATCTAACCACTCTTGACTTGCTACTTCATAAGTAGTTTTGCCATTTTCTTGTTTATTACACACATAGACTGTTGGCTCTAAATCTTCTGTAACCACTGAAAATGAGAAGCCCTCAATATTTGTAGCAACTCCAAATTCTCCCTTATTATTTAATGCTACTACTGATAAATCACCAGCCTTACCTCTTCTTCTTATAAGCTCTTTATCTAATTTTTCAACTGCCATATCAGCTGCTTCTTGAGGATGATGCCCTTCTTTCATTAATCTTACTATCTCATAAGATATACATCCCTTCATTAAGTCTTCTCCAAGGCCTGTTGCAGTAGCACCTCCAACTTCACTATCTACATAGAAACCTGAACCAGATAATGGTGAATCCCCTACTCTTCCTTTTTTCTTCATAAATAAGCCACTCGTAGATGTTCCTGCTACCATTTTCTTATTAGAATCAAGTGCCACCATTCCAACTGTATCATGTCCATCATATGGGCTCAACCCTTCTTTTGCAATTTCTCTTCTTTTCTTTTCATAATGTAATTTTGCTCTATCTGTAAGCATATTAACTCTTTCAAAACCATTTTTATGGGCAAATGCTTCTGCACCTAGCCCCTGTAAAAAGCAATTCACTTGCTCATTGCTTAATTTTCTTGCTATACTAATTGGGTTCTTAAAATCTTTAATTCCAGCTATAGCACCAATTGAAAGGGAATCACCATCCATATAAGCAGCATCTAGCTCAACTTCACATTCTTCATTTGGTAACCCACCATATCCTACTGATTTATAGAAAGGAAAGTCTTCTACCATTTTTATTGCATTTTCTATTGCATCTCCTGCTGATTTTTCATCCCTTAATAGTTCTGCTGAACTAGTTATTCCTTCGACTGCCATTCTCCATGTTGCTATCATTGCATATTTCATAAGTCTCTCCTCCACTTCAATTAACTATGCAATTATTAAAAGCAATATCTATGCCAACATTGTATGTAAGTAGTATTTTAAAGAATATTATAACTATTAATTGCCTTTGCATATAAGTGTATTGTAAAATGATACATATAATAATAATTTAATTTATTTTTAATACAGTAACTTAAATTTTTTAATAATAGCAATACAAATTACATATATCTTCTATACAAACAATAAATTTATAAGAAGGGTGCACTTATGAAAAGAATAGATTTAATTTATAATACTGTTAAAAACCTCGATAATGGTGATGGTATAACGACTTTAGATATAAGTAAATATCTTAATTTGGAGCGTTCAAATGTAAGCAAAGATTTAAACATATTATTAAAAAAAGGAAAGCTTTTTAAAAATAATAGTCGTCCAGTAAAATATTTTTTTAATAATCCTAATGCTACCGATTTTTCTAAGAAATCCTCAATGGATAAACTAAGTTATTTATATCCATCCCTTGCTCCTGCAATTAAATTAGCTAAAACTGCAATACTATATCCTCCAAATGGTATGAACTCCTTAATAATCGGAGATACAGGAGTTGGTAAATCTATGCTAGCAAAGCTTATGCATGAGTATTCTAATTCTTTAGATGATACAAAAGATATGCCTTTCATTCATTTTAACTGTTCAGATTATTCAAGTAATACTCAACTATTAAGTGCTCAGTTATTTGGAGTAAAAAAAGGTACATTTACAGGAGCTAATGAAGATAGACCTGGATTAATAGAAGAAGCAAATGGCGGTATTTTATTCTTAGATGAAATTCATAATCTACCAAGTGAAGGCCAAGAAATGTTATTTGTCTTTATGGATACTGGATACTTTAAGAGATTAGGAGAAGTATCTAAAAGAATTAAATCCTCTGCTCGTATAATATGCGCTACTAATAAAGATATAAATTCATCATTATTAGATACATTTATAAGAAGAATCCCTATAAAGATAAATTTACCTGATTTAAATGAAAGACTTTTAGAAGAACGATTGACCTTAATAGAATCTTTTATTAAAGAAGAAAGTATAAAACTAGATAAACCTGTACTTGTATCAAAAAATTCAATGTTATGTTTATTGTCCTATGATTGTCCGTATAATGTTGGACAATTAAAAAATGATATTATTCTTGCTGTGGCTAATGCTTATTCTGAGTATTTTATAAATAATAAAAAGCATATAAAAATAAATAGTCCAGATTTACCTTTGGATATTAAAAGAGCACTTAATAATCCTTTAGATAGAGAAAAACTACTTATTGAATCTCTTAATTCAGTAGATGGATACTTTGTTTATGATAAGAATACAGAGATAACAAGCCATTCATTTTTAAAACAAAAACATATGATTTTATCAAGTTACAAGGATTTTATAAATAATATAGATAGTGCTATACATCATAAGGAAAATTGTACAAATTTGATTATTAATTATTTTACTAAATATATAGATTTAGTAATTGAAAATAAGGCTAATTATAATTTTAATTTTGAAGAATCAGCATATGATGAACTATTATCTAAACTATTAGAATTAGATGATAAGATAAATGAAAAACTTTCTAATAGTGATTTTAAAACTTTCTTTAACATTCATATCGATATGATTTATGACAGAATCGATCTTATGGATTACTCTACTCTACCTTCATTAAATAAATTAAAGTCTATATATAAGGACTACTGTCCATTAACTATGGAAATTAAATCTTTAATTGAAAAAACATATAATATAAATTTATCTGACTTAGAATTTATTTTCTTAATGACATTTACTATATACTGCATTAATAAATTAGATACCTCTAAACTATAACTTGCAGATTAATTTTTAGATTTTCAAAATAAAAAGCACCTAATAAGATGTGATTATTCTTATTAGGTGCTTTTAATTTATCATATAATTTATTTAATTTTCAAATAAACCAAGCTATTACTTTTAGAACTAGATACTTAGATACAATCTCTTTATTAGCTTACTAAGTTTATCATATCTTTAATGTTCAATATCTTACTTACTTCATTTTCTTGCATACCACATTCTTCAATAGCAACATCCTTAACATATCTTTCTGTATTTAAGGCTTTCTTAGCAATATATGCAGCTTTTTCATATCCCAATACTGGTGCTAAAGCAGTTACAATTCCTATACTTCCATTTACAAGGTCATTACATCTTATTTCGTTAGCCTCAATTCCCTTAATGCAATTTTCTACAAATGTTTCTATACCATTTGTTAATATTATTATAGATTCATATATGTTATGCATGATTATTGGATAGAAAGCATTTAGCTCTAATTGTCCACTTTGAGTTGCCATAGTTATTGTTAAATCATTTCCCATTATTTGAAAAGCTATTTGCTTCATTACTTCTGGCATTACTGGATTAACCTTTCCTGGCATAATTGAAGAACCATTTTGCTTTGAAGGCAATTTTATTTCTCCAAAACCAGTTCTTGGCCCTGATGACATTAATATTAAATCACCTGAAATCTTACTTAAATTAACAGCGCAAACCTTTAATTGTGAAGAAATATCAGCATACTTATCGAGATTTTGAGTTCCATCAATTAAATCTTCTGATTGGTTTATATCTTCTCCAAATAATTCTGCTAATACTTTTGTGACTTCTTTTATATACCCTTTAGTAGCCGTTATTCCTGTTCCTACAGCTGTTCCTCCCAAATTTACTGTTAATAATGAGTCCTTAACATTTTCTAATCTGTTAGCATCTCTACATATAGCTAGTGAAAATGCTTTAAATTCAGAACCTAAACTTATAGGAACTGCATCTTGCATTTCTGTTCTTCCCATTTTTATAATATCAGTAAATTCCTTAGCCTTTTCATTTAATGCACTTTCTAAAACTTTAATATTTTTTATGCATTTAACTAATAATTTATATGCTGTTATACTAGCTGCTGTAGGAATTACATCATTTGTTGATTGTCCCATGTTTACATGATCATTTGGATGAACTGGATAATACTCTCCTTTTTCATATCCTAATATTTCATTTGCTCTATTTGCTATTATTTCATTTATATTCATATTCATTGAAGTTCCAGCTCCACCTTGAATAGGATCTATAATAAATTGATCAAAATATTTTCCATCATATATCTCATCACAAGCTTTAATAATTGCATTACTTAATTCTCTTTTCAATTCTCCTGTTTTTTCATTTGTAATTGCACATGCCTTTTTTACTATAGCTAAATTCTTTATAAACTCTTTATTTATATTTAATCCACTTATTCTAAAGTTTTCATATCCTCTTAAACTTTGAACTCCATAATAAGCATCCTTTTCAACATATTTTTCTCCAATAGAGTCTCTTTCTTTTCTATATTCCATTTTAGTACCTCCTAAGTAATAAATACCTTTAAATATTTTCTTACTATTTTAGAAAGCAATATGTATGCCAAATATATTAATATTGATTTATAGTTACTTTTTATAAAATATTTACTCACTACCAGTAACTGTATTATTTTTCTTTGACTATTCTACAATTATTTATACACTAACCTAATCTTTCAATTTATTTAACACACTAATTTTCAGTTTGTTCTTTTTTTACACTCTATTTAAACTTATTTACAATTACAAAAATAAAAAATCTTAGAATAATTTAAAATCATTCTAAGATTTTTATCATTATATTATTTTGCTAGTTCATAAATTGCTCTTGCATATGCTTCTACGCATTCCTTAAGCTGATTTATTTCTATATACTCATTTTTTTGATGAGCTAAATCAGGATCGCCTTCATTAAGAGGCCCAAAAGCTACTGTATTTGGCATTAATTTAGCATAGGTTCCTCCACCTGAAGCTAAAAGTTTAGCTTCTTTCTTGAATGTTTCTTCATAAGCTTTCTTTAAACCTTTTATAAGATTATGATCTTTTGGAAAATGTAATGGGTAATTATGATTTCCCATAATGAAATTTAAAGTACTTAAATCTACTTTTTCTTCTACTTTTTTAACTATTTCCTTAAAATCAATAGTTACTGGATATCTTACATTAAATCTCATTCTTATCTCTTCAAAATCTCCATTGACAATACCTAAATTCATAGTTAATTTTCCTGATTCTTCATCTTCAAAATTAATTTCTAAATTTTCTCCATTATAGCCTCTTCCAATAAGATTATTAAAATCCTTTAAAAAGACTGTGAAGTCATCATTGACATTTAAAACTTTATATAAATACTCCATCATCTTGCATACTGCATTATCCCCTTCTTCTGGAGTGCTAGCATGAGCGGATTTTCCAAAAGATTTTATTAATATTGAATCTTCATTTTCTAAAGTTTCAATATTATATACCTTATTTAAATCTTCATTATTGAAATTATTTAAAAAGCTTTTATCTTTAAAAGATATTTTAACTTCACAAATATCTGGAACTATATTAGACTTTTTACCACCCTTAATATATTCAAGTTTATATTTTTCACTTGGAGATACTTTATGAGTAAGCTCAAAGGTTAGTATTCCTTTTTCTGAAGTAACTATTGGGAAGTATGCATCAGGTGTAAAACATAATACTGGTGGCTTCTCTCGCTCCAAATAATAATCTATATCCTCTGTTCCTGATTCCTCATTAGTTCCAAATATAATTCTAACATTTTTAGATAACTTAATATCTGAATCCTTCAATAACTTTAATGCATATAATGAAGCAAATAATGGTCCCTTATCGTCTACTGCTCCTCTTGCATATAACTTTCCTTCCTTTATTACTGGACTAAAAGGATCTGTGTCCCATCCAGCTCCAACAGGAACTACGTCTATATGTCCAAGCACACCTACATAATCTTCACTATCTTCATTTTTATATTCAGCATATCCAATGTAATTATCTAAGTTTGTAGTGTTAAATCCATAACTTTTACATATATCTAATATACATTCCAATCCTGATTTTATGCCACTCCCAAAGGGAGCAGCATCTTGTTTTTCAGTTTTCACTGTGTTTATTTTAAGGATTCTAAATAAATCATTAAAAAATTCATCTTCTAACTTTATATTATCAAATAAATACATAATTTATTACCTCACTTTTATATTATAGTGAGAAATCAAAATCATCATCATCTTCTTCAGATTCTTTTACTTCTAATTCATATTGCTTCTTATCCATCATCTTAATAAATGGATACCATATTCCCATAACAACAAACATATCAAATAATTGTAATAATGCTCCCCTTATACTTCCAGTAATTAAGTATCCTTGAATTATTGGAGGAGTTGTCCAAGGTAAGTAAATTCCGTTTGGTTTTGGTACTATTCCAGTACTCATTGCAAAGTAATTTATACAAATAAGAACTACTGGTGCTAATATTAATGGAATAAATGCAATTGGATTTAAAACCATAGGTAATCCAAACATAATTGGTTCATTAATGTTGAATATACCTGGTACTGTTGATAACTTACCAATTTCCTTGTATTGCTTTGATCTAGCTCTTAATGCTAAGAATATACAAACAGCAAGTGTTGCTCCTATTCCTCCCATGTAAACTAAATCATAGAATTGTTCAGTTAAAATATGTGGTGGTTGAAGCCCAGCTTGAATTGCAGCCATATTTTCTTCTTGTAATTGTAACCAGAATGGTCTTACAACACCATTTAATGTTGAAGTTGCATTAACTCCTAAGAACCAGAATAAAGTAGATAACACTGCTAATCCTATAGCTCCAAATATATTATTTCCAACTAAAGCTTGCGCTGGAGCTGCTATAATTGTATAAATCATATCAAATATTGAACCATATGAAGTCATTTGGAATAATGTACGAACTATTAGCATTAATGTAATAATAACGAATCCAGGAATAAGTGCTGAGAAAGCTTTTGAAACTGCTTCTGGAACACTTGGTGGCATCTTAATTGAAATATTTTTCTTAACAAATATATTAAATATTTCTGTAACTGCGATACCTACAAAAATAGCAACTATAATACCTTTAGCTCCTACCCAGTTACCAATTTCAATCATTCTTCCTACATAATGTGAAGTACCTTCTATTTCAATATACTTATCAAATGGCATTAATATAATGAAACTTGCTATACTTATTAAAGACACTGTAAAAGCATCTATTCTATATCTCTTTGATAGGTTATATGCTATAGCCCCTGCTATATAAACAGCCATGAAATCAAAAGTTACTCTTACTGGAGTCTTAATTAGTTGATAGAAACCTTCACCAAAAAGTTTTACTTGTAAATCTTCCCATCCTGGTATAGGGAAGTCTGCAATTATCATAAATACAGATCCTATTATTAAGAAAGTCATTATTGTTGCAAAAGAATCACGGACAGCTCTTAAATGCCTTTGTGCAGATATCTTTTGAGCTATAGGAATAACTTTTTCTTCTAACATTGCTTCAAACTTATTCATTTTATACCCTCTTTTCTTTAATTAAGCTTATTGATTAGCTCTTATCATTTTTATTGCTTGCTTTAATACCTTTTCACCATTCATTGTTCCATAATCAGCTGCGTTTATAACATCCACTGGAATATTTTTTTCTTTACAAGGTCCTTCTATATCTTTTAGTAAGAATTTTACTTGAGGTCCTAAAAGAACACAATCTACTTGTTTTTCATTTAATGTTTCAAAAGATTTTGCAAAAGGAAGCGCTTCTATGTTAACATTTACATTATGCTTAGTAGCAACCTCTCTCATTTTTGTTACTAGTAAGCTTGTTGACATTCCCGCGTCACAGAATAAAAATATATTTTTCATAATAATTCCTCCTAAATAAATTTAATTTATTAATTGTACAATTATACTAAGCAAGTTTTGTACCAACTTTTTAATAATTCTCTAATCTCTTTATTTTATTAATACTTTTCTAATATATTGAGGGTATAAATTTATAGTTCCTTCCAGTGTATTGCATCTTAACACACTCATTTTATAATTTTCTATTTAATTTATACTAGTGTATCATTTTTTAAATTTATATATACAATAACCATTCTACTAGAATACAATTAGAAGCTTTCTTCTATGATATAATATAATCTTTCATAATATAAAAAAATATAGCCTTAATATTTCTTAAAATTTCTTGTTATATTACAAGTGAATCTATAGATCATATTAAAGGCTATATTCGTAATTTATTATTTTATTTTTATATTTTTGCCTTCACCTATGTAGTACACATCCTTTTAGAACTCAGTATTATTTTACTTAATCTTACATAATGTGTCTACTAATTTTATACTAATTATTATATTTAATAATATTTTAGCAAACTATAATTATTTATAACAATGTTATAATAAGGAGTCTTGAGAAAGCTTTTTATATCTTTCATATCTTTCTTTAGCATCTTCTTCTGTCTTAGCAAATAACTCTTCTGCTATTTCAGGGAAAGCTTTTGCTAATGAAGCATATCTTACTTCTCCCATTAAGAACTCTTTAAGATTACTATTTGGCTCTTTTGAATCTAAGCTAAATGCATTCTTTCCAGCAACCTTTAGGTCAGGGTTATATCTGTATAAATGCCAGTATCCAGATTCAACTGCTCTCTTTTCTTCATATGGAGTATTAGACATACCTATCTTTATTCCATGACTTATACAAGTTGAATAAGCTATTATTAATGAAGGTCCATTATACGCTTCTGCTTCTGCAATTGCTTTAAGTGTTTGATTTAAATTAGCACCCATGCACACTTGTGCTACATATACATAGCCATAAGTCATTGCCATTAATCCTAAATCTTTCTTTTTTGTTCTCTTTCCTGTTGCTGCAAATTTTGCTACTGCTGCTTCTGGAGTTGATTTTGATGATTGACCACCTGTATTTGAATATATTTCTGTATCAAATACTAAAACATTAACATTTTCACCTGATGCTAAAACGTGGTCTAAGCCGCCGTATCCAATATCGTAAGCCCAACCGTCTCCTCCAAAGATCCATTGAGATCTATGAACAAAGAATTCTTTATCCTTTAAAATTTCCTTTGCAATTTCAGAGTTGTCTTCTTCTAAAACTCTTGTTAAATTTTCTGCTCTTTGTCTTGTTCCTTCTCCACTATCTTTATGCTCTAACCAGTCTTTTAATACAGCTTTTGTATCTTCTGACATATTACCTTCTAAAGCAATCTTGATATTATCTGCAACTCTTTCTCTAATTGTTTTAACACCTAAATACATTCCTAAGCCGTATTCTGCATTATCTTCAAATAAAGAATTTGCCCAAGCAGGACCATGACCATTATAGTTTGGTCTATAAGCTGTTGCTGCTCCTGATGCTGCCCAAATTGATGAACAACCTGTTGCATTAGCAATCATCATTCTATCTCCAAATAATTGAGTAACAAGTTTAGCATAAGCTGTTTCTCCACAACCTGCACATGCACCTGAGAATTCAAGTAGTGGTTGCTCAAATTGACTTCCCTTAACAGTAGTTTTACTCATAGGATTTGTCTTTTGAGTAACTTCTTCAACAGCATAATTCCAAGCTTCTATTTGATCACTTTGTGTATCCATAGGCTTCATAACTAATGCTTTTCCTGGTGCAGGACAAATTTGAGCACAGTTTCCGCATCCAGTACAATCTAGAGGAGTTATTCCTATTGTATATAAATATTCCTTATCACCCTTAATTCCATTAGCCTTTAAGCTCTTATAGCTACTTGGTGCATTTTTAACTTCTTGCGCTGTAGCTAGAAATGGTCTTATAACAGCATGTGGACATACAAATGAACATTGGTTACATTGAATACAGTTTTCTGGAATCCATTCTGGAACATTAACTGCAATTCCTCTCTTTTCAAAGGCAGTTGTACCAGACATAAATGTACCATCTTCAGCTCCATATTCTATGAATTTAGATACAGGTAAGTGATTTCCTTCTAATTTATTTATTGGGATACATATATCCTCAACGAATTTAGGAACATCCATTTTTTCTTCTAATTTATCATCTTCAGCATTTTTCCATTCTTCAGGTGGATTTATCTTAACTAAAGATTCAATACCCTTATCTATAGCTTCGTAGTTCATGTTTACTACTTTTTCACCTTTTTTACCATAAGATGTAACAACTGCTTGCTTTAAGTATTTAACAGCATCTTCAAGTGGAATTATATTAGCTAGCTTAAAGAAAGCTGATTGCATTATCATATTAATTCTTCCACCAAGACCTATTTGTTGTGCTATTTTTATTGCATTAATAATATAAAAATCTATATTATTTTCTACTATATATCTTTTAATGCTTGCAGGAAGTCTATCATTTAACTCTTCTTCAGTCCAAATTGTATTTAAAACAAAGGTACCATTTTTTCTAAGTCCCTTTAATAAATTATAGTTATATACATAAGATTGATTATGGCATGCTACAAAGTCTGCTTGATCTATCTCATAATGTGACTTTATTAGAGTCTTACCAAATCTTAAGTGAGATACAGTTATTCCTCCTGATTTTTTAGAGTCATAAGCAAAATATCCTTGTGCATACATATTTGTATGATCACCAATTATCTTAATTGCACTCTTATTTGCACTTACTGTTCCATCTGATCCTAATCCCCAGAACTTACATGCAGTTGTTCCTTCTGGTGCAGCATCAATTTCTTCTTTTGGTGAAATTGATAAATTAGTAACATCATCCTCTATACCAATAGTAAATCTGTTCTTCGGCTTATCTTGGCTCAAATTTTCAAAAATTGCTGCTATATGTGATGGATATGGGTCCTTTGATCCAAGCCCAAATCTTCCTCCATATACCTTAGGTGGAGTATCCATTTCACTTACTGCTCTAACAACATCTAAGTATAATGGCTCACCAATTGAACCTGGTTCTTTTGTTCTATCTAACACTGCTATTTTCTTAACAGTCTCAGGTATAACTCTTAATAACCTTTCTATTGAAAATGGTCTATAAAGTCTTACTTTTACAAGCCCAACCTTTTCACCCTTTTTCCTTAAGTAATCTATAGCTTCTTCTGCAACTTCCATTACAGACCCCATAGCTACAAGTATTCTATCTGCTTCCGGGTCCCCATAATAATCAAAGCAGTGATATTCTCTTCCTGTAAGCTCTGTAATCTTTGCCATATATCCTTCAACAACTTCTGGAATATCATCATAATATTTATTTAATGATTCGCTTAATTGGAAATATGTATCTGGATTTTGTGATGTTCCTCTTACAACAGGATGATCAGGATTTAAAGAATTTTTTCTAAAATCATTAATTGCATCATAATCAACTAACTTAGCTAATTCTTCATATTCTAAGACTTCTATTTTTTGAATTTCATGAGAAATTCTAAAACCATCAAAGAAATTAAGAAATGGCATTCTAGCTTTAATTGCAGTTAAATGCGCAACTGGTGCTAAATCCATAACTTCTTGTACTGACCCTTCAGATAACATTGCAAAACCTGTTTGTCTTGCAGCCATAACATCTTGATGATCTCCGAATATACTTAGTGATGATGTTGCTATTGCTCTGGCTGCAACATGTATAACTGCTGGAAGTCTTTCACCCACCATCTTATACATATTAGGAACCATTAATAATAAACCTTGAGATGCTGTAAATGTAGTAGTTAAAGCACCAGCTTGAAGTGATCCGTGTACTGCTCCAGCTGCCCCAGCTTCTGATTGCATTTCTACTATATTAACTGGTTTTCCAAAAATATTTTTTCTTCCCTGTGCTACCCACTCATCCATATGTTCTGCCATAGGTGAAGATGGAGTAATTGGGAAAATTGCACTTACTTCTGTAAAAGCATAGGAAACATATGCTGCAGCAGTATTCCCATCCATTGTTTTTGTTTTTCTCATATCTTTATTAATCCTCCTTATGAATTAAAAATAACTGCATTTATAAATAAATTTATAATAATTTAAGTATTTGCATAGAACTCGTCTATTATTCAACTTTAAAAACATGCATTTAAAATACTATACCAAAATTTTCTTGAACTTAAAAGATAATAATTATTTATAAATAATTATTAAATGAATATTCTTTATTTAATATAAAAAAAGTAGGAGAATTATCTCCTACTTTACCACTTTAACTGCTTTTTCATTTCAATCACAAGTACATGTGATTTTTTATCAGCCTTTATTAAAATATCTTCTTCAACTATTTCAAGTGCATCTCTTTCATTTAATTCTAAATTATTAATTGTAGAATTTCCTTCTATTTGAACTAAATAAGCCTGTCTATTAGAACCAACTTGGAAGTCTATTTCTTTTCCTTCATCTAGCTCTACTACATAAAAGTTTGCATCTTGATTTATTTTAATAGCTGCATCTCCATCTTTGCTTGAAACTATATTAAGCCACTTATTTTTTCTATCATCCCAATTAAATCTATAATCACCGTATGCCGGCTTATATCCTTTTTTATCTGGAATAATCCATATTTGTAATAACCTAGCTGTACTATCCCCTAAATTATGCTCACTATGATATACACCTGTTCCTGCACTCATATATTGAACATGTCCTCTAGAAATAGTATTTTTATTTCCCATAGTATCGCCATGAGTTAATTCTCCCTCAACTACATAAGATACTATCTCCATATCCTTATGTGGATGTAAATCAAAACCAGTATTACCTTCAATCAAATCATCATTTATAACTCTCAATACACCAAAATTCATATTATCTATATTAAAATATTCTGCAAAAGAAAAATGGAATATACTCTTAAGCCAACCTAGATTACTTTTCCCCATGTTCCTATGATCTAATTTTCTTAACATAATCAAACCTCCTTAGCTTCTTATAAAATGTGAATTAAACTTAATGATATGTATTAACTTTCCGATTTTCGTATCATTAATGAGACTAATTCTTTATTTAATAATTTTAAGTGGAGAATTATAAGTTAGCGAAGATAAATAGAATATGTGAAATAAGCATATAGCGAGCAATTAGAAGTACTTGGTGAAGGAAAAACTACTAGGCCTTAGTGTTGTTGGTTTGTTTGAGCACAGCGAGTTAACCAAAACTCTTGGCATAGTAGTTTTTCCAAGCCTAGTACTTCTTTGCACAGCTATTTGGCTTATGGAACATATCTAGTTATCGTAGCCTTTATATTCACTTATTTCATTATCTTTACTCTGTTTTCTATTGGTGAAAATTCTTTTTCTCCAGCTGGAGCAGTACCTTTACCAAATGGCATTTGAGCAATCATCTTCCAATTACTTGGTATATTGAATTCTTTTCTAACTTCATCTTCTATTAATTCAGTATAATGTTGTAATGTTGCTCCAAGTCCTTCAATAGATAATGCTGTCCAAATAGCAAATTGTAACATTCCTGAAGTTTGCTGTGCCCAAACTGGGAAATTATCTTTATAAAGTTCAAATCGTTTTTGTAATGATTCCACTACGCTAAAATCTTCAAAATATAATACTGTTCCATGACCAGCTTTAAATGAATTTATTTTTTCTTCAGTTGAAGCAAAATTTTCTTCTGGAACTATTTTTCTTAAAGCTTCCATTGCAATATCCCATAACTTATCGTGCTTTTCTCCAAATAATACAACAACTCTTGAAGTTTGTGAATTAAAAGAAGATGGAACATGCTTTACGGAATCCTCTATTACTGCTTGAATTCTTTCATCTGATACTGGTGATTCCTTGCTAATTGAATATATACTTCTTCTTTCTTTTATTGCATCATAAAAATTTTTACTCATTTATATCATTCTCCTATCATATCATTTTAAATTTTTAATTAGTTTTAATTGTTTATCCATCTAAAATAATCTTTTTAAAATCTATAAAGCTATAATTTAAAACTTATTGCTTTAATATTTTTCTTAATTGAATTAAGTTATCTACTAATTCTCTTTTAGTATTTTCATTTAATCCACTAAATAAATTATCTAAGAATTCCTTATGTTTGGGAAATATATCTGAAATAAATTCTTTTCCCTTTTCCGTTAAAGAAACATAAAATACTCTTTTATCTTTTTCACATTTCCTCCTAACAACCAATTCCTTCTTTTCTAATTTATTTATTACATATGTTATTGTTCCACTTGTAACTAAAATTTTTTCAGCTACTTTTTGTACTGGTTGATCCCCTTTATGATATAGCATTTCTAAAACGCCAAATTCGCTAATATTAAGTCCAAATTCTTGAACATTTTTTTCTATTTCAAAAAACATATCATTATAAGTTCTAGCCATCGCAATAACTAGTTTTAAATTTATATCGCTCATATCTTCACCTACATTATCTTGATTTCAAGATAATTATATCTCTAATATATCTTTAAGTCAAGATATTTATTGATAATAATTATCATTACTTTAATAACTAAATATTTTACTTGTATATATCTCCTTATATTATGGCGAATATTCTACTAATTGATTCTTATCACTCAAAACAAAACATACTATTTTTTTACTTAATATAAATAAAAAATACATAAAGCCTCTATTAAAATTAGTAGAGACTTTATGCATTATAACTTTTATAAATATTATATTAATTTCTATGTACTATATTCCTTTTAAAGCATCATCAAAACTATCTACATATTGAACTGATTCAGTCCAACCTGGTATTTCTTTTCCTAATCTCTTAAATTGAGATATAGTAACAACATTGCCTTGTGTAACTAAAAATCTGCTCTTAAATGGAACTTCCATATATCTTTGTAATAAAGTTCCTAGCATCTTTGCTACATCAGGACTTGATGGCTTTAATTCTGCTGCATCAATTACTAAAGCATAATCTTTTGATGGAAATGTCTTAGTAATAGCATCATAATCTGTTAAGAAAGATTTCCCATCTTCTTCACTAAAAAATCCTGAAGCTTGTGCATGAAAAACCTTCTTTACCTTGTCCACATTTAATTGATAATTTGAATTTTTTCCTTGGTATTTTACCATAATAAATCCTCCTAAAATTATTTTTTATAAACTTACTAACATTACTATATATTAGTATATTTATCTTTAGAATTTAAATAATAAAACAGTTACTACTGAGCCTGACCCCATAGATGCCAATGTAACATAGTCACCTTTTTTTATTTTTTCAGACCTCAATGCTCTATCAAGAGCTATTATAGGACTTGTTGTTCCAGTATAGCCAAATTCATCTCCAACATAGGTTGTCCTATTTTTATCTATATCTAACTTTTCTAATGTAAGTCTCGCATCAGGAATTGTAAACTGAGAAAAAATAAGATGATGAATATCATTTACCCTTATTCCATTATCCTCAGCAACTTCTTTAATCAAATCTACCCAAACATCAGATATGAAACTTCCATCAAAGGGCTTCCAAGACCATTTCTTATCATCATCTTCTTCTATTCCATCTCTTATAATTTTTGAGTATCCTGCTTTAGGCATAAGTATATTATTGCATTCTGATACTTGCGCTAAATGCGTAGAATCAATAAATCCTCTCTTTTCATCTTCATCAACCTTTTCTAATATAACTGCTGCTGCGGCATCTCCAAAGTTTGAATATGAAACTGAATCATTAGGACTTCCCACAGAACTAAATAATATTCCTCCAACAACTAGAGCCCTTTTAAATCTTTTATTAGTCATTAGTATTCTACTTGCCTGATCTAATGCTGTTATCATCCCTAAGCAGTTTGTATTTGTATCATATGCCATCTGTATTTTAGCTTCTGGACCACCTAACATCTCTAATACCTTAACTGCATTTGATGGTGATGTATATTCTGGTGTATCTGTTGCAAAAATAAGTAAATCTATATCATTGATATTTAATTTTGCATCTTTTAATGCCTCTATACTTGCCTTGTGAGCCATAGTTATAACAGTTTCATTAGGATCATTAGAAATATATCTATATTCTCTTTCTAAATGCTTTAATAAACCCGATACTTCAATACCCATTTCATTAAAATGATTAATAAAATAATCATTATGTATTCTATTTGCAGGATGATTTACTCCTGTACTTATAATATTAATATTTTGATATCTCATATATACCTCTCCATTTTGACCTAACTATAATCTATTTTTTAATTTTAATAACTTTTGTTATAATATATCATTACTATAAATATCATAATATTCATTATATATACATATTATAGTATAATATTCCAAATTACAACATTTTAATAAGAATTTTATTATAATTATAAATATTCTTATATTTTATTTATTATAATTGGCTAATAAAAAGATAAGGATTATGTTTTTATTAATACACAATCCTTATCTTTCTAATTATTTTATTTTTATATGGGCGTCTTTAAATGTTTTATTTTTTATTTATCTTTCAGCCTTCTATTAATATTCTAACTTGATTATAGTAATGCTCTATCTTAATTAATATTTCACTATCTTCTGGTAATTTTGCTATCTCAGATAATGATCCTTTTACACCTTTACTTTTTATTAAGTTTTGTAGCTGTCTGCTCTGTTCATCCTCATCATTTTTATAGTGCATAGCAGCCCCCACACCTAGTAATAAGTTTTCAGAATCAATATTGTATCCTTTTGCTGTTATTAAGGGCTTTATTAATCTGTCATTTTTATTTAATTTTCTTAAAGGCTCTCTTCCTACCCTTGCAACATCATCCTTTAAGTAAGGATTTTTAAATCTTCCTATAATTTTATCAATATATTTAATATGGCTTTCTCTATCAAATCCATATTTTGCAATTAAGGCTTCTCCACTTTCAATCATAGCCTTCCTTACAAAATTATATATTTTTTCATCATTTATACTTTCCTCTATCGTTCTATATCCCTTTAAGTAGCCAAAATATGCAGTGATAGCATGTCCAGTATTTAATGTAAATAACTTTCTTTCTATATAAGCTACTAAATTGTCTACTAAATTCATTCCTTCAATATTAGGAATTTCACCCTTAAAGGCATTTTTTTCAACATTCCACTCATGAAAACTTTCAACAACTACATCTAAAATATTTTCACTTTTCACAGGAGGAACTATTCTATCAACTGAGCAATTAGGAAATCCAATATATTTCTCTAAATATTCCAACTCTTTATCATTTAAATATTTTATAACTTCATCTCTAAGTTGAGAGCTTGCCTTAACTGCATTTTCACAAGCAATTATATTTAGATATTCTTGCATATTATTTTCTCTTCTAAGCTTAATTCCATTTGCTATTGTTTCTGCTATTCTAGGTAAAATTAAAGATCCAACTGCTGTTGTAATTATATCTGCTTCCTTTATTTCATTTAAAATACTTTTGCTATTTGATAACACACCACTTATATTATTTATTTTTTCTTCTGTACATTGTATATCCATAATATTTATAGTGTATTGCTTATCTTCATTAATTTTATTTATTATAGATTCATTTACATCTGCAAAAACTACATGATATCCTGATTTAGATAACAATGCTCCTATAAAACCTCTTCCTATATTTCCAGCTCCAAATTGTATTGCCTTTTTCATAAAAACCCTCCTTATTTCTTAAATACTTCTAAAATTTCCTTCTTATCTCTCGTCTTATTAAGTTTATCTACCAATTCAATATCTTCTAGTGATATTGCTATATTAGATAGTATTTCTAAATGTTCATCTCCAACTCCGGCTATACCTATAACTAAATATGCAAGCTCTTCGCCAAAATCAATCCCTTCTGGATATTGTAGAACTACTATCCCAGATGCTTTTATATTTCTCTTAGCTTCTCCTATTCCATGAGGAATTGCAACTCCCATTCCTATATAAGTAGAAATAACTCTTTCTCTCTCCAACATAGCGTCTACGTAATTTTCATTTACGTACCCACCTTTTACTAATAGCTCTCCTGCTCTCTTAATGGCATCTTCTTTGCCTTCACTTTCTAACCCTAAAATTATATTGCTTTCTGATAAAATCGGTAAATTATTCTTTTCATCTGTAGTATTTAAAATATTCTTTATTTGCAATTTTTGCTTTAAGCCTTTTAACATATTATCTTCCAACCTTTCAAATAATTTATCTATTTTATTGTCACTTAAAAAATCTTCTATAAATATATGTTCTGCATGCGGAGAATTTCTTTTTGCTCTTTCTACTAAATTAATGTGACTAATTACCAAATCAGCATCTTGTGGTATTGAATCAACTGATGAATTAGTTACTTCAATGTTTAACCCTAAAGATTTTATTCTTTTCCTAAATTTTGTTGCTCCCATTGCACTAGATCCCATTCCAGCATCACATGCAAATACAATTTTTTTAATTTCATTATTTTCTGCTTCATTCACTTCGAAATCTTCTCTTTCTCCTTCTATTTCTTCCTTTGATTCCTTATCTATTGATAACATTCTTATAAATATTATTGCTACTACAAGAGAAACTATAAAAATCGCAGGTATTAATCCTTTTGATACAATGAATTCTTTAATATTTTTTAAAGCACTCAGCACTCCAAAGGTTAATGGACTAATTATAATAAACCCCATTATTGCTAATACCATACCAATTGTCCCAATTGAAAAGTTATTAACTAACATTTCAAATCCTGCTGGTATCCTATTTTCCATAACTTTATCGAAAGTCTTAATTATATATGCTGATAAAGGTCCAACTATCATTGCTCCAATTATCATTACTGTATCAGTTCCTACTATCAATCCCATAGTTGCTACTGCAGCTATAATTCCTCCTCTGTATCCTGAAACCATATTTCCGCCTTTTATTGAAATTATTAATGGAAAGAGGTATTTTACCATTGAATCTGCTAAAGATCCTAATGCTTCATTATGAAAAAAGCCTTCTGGAATAACTAGCAAAGTTATAAGTCCCCAAGAAATAAATACTCCTATATTAGCCATTATCATTGAACCTAAGAATTTAACTACTCTTTGAAACTTAGACCTTATCACTCCTTATCCCTCCAAGCTTATTTTTATCTTACTTATATAAATTTCCTTTAATATCTTTTCAACCTCTTGAGAAGCTTCTTTACTATCTTTCTCATTTAAAACATTTAAAAATCTTTCATTTTCAATGATTGCACCATTTATCTTACTCATGAGTTCTGAAGTAATTTCTTTATAGTCTTCTGGTATTATAGATATTAAAACTCCCTTGATTACTCCTTTTTCATTTTTAAATTGACCTTTAATTTTTAAATATCCAAACCTCCCACTATCTAAACATTTACATTTACAATGTAAGAGCAGTATATTTAAATCTTTTAAATAAGTACTATTAATCTTTTCTCTATCTAGTATTTTATTTTTTATTTCTTCAGCTTCTTTTCTGTCTTTTGAAAATAACTTACTTGCTTCATCAATTATTTCTTCTAAATCTCCAATCTCCTTAATTTCTTTTATTTTTACATTATCTACTATTGATATAATTTCATTTCCTAATTCTGTAATTTCTCTAATTCCCATAGCCTTTTTACTATTTACGTCTACTTTCTTTATAACATTTTTATATTTCTTATTTTTAAGTATTTTCCTAAAACTATCTTGTAATAATCCCTTATCATGTAAAGATAAAATTGGATCAACACAAATATTTTTGAAATCTATATCTAGTGGGACTGTGGAAACTATAATGTCTACCTCATCCTTTTTTAATTTATCTTCGTCTATATTTATAGCAGATATTGTACCTATAACTTCAACATTATTAAATTCTCTTTTTAATAGTGCTGCTAAAAGACTTGAAGTTCCAATACCAGTTGGGCAAGATATTACTACTTTTATTTTTTCTTCCAATCCCTTTTTATAAATAGCTGCCGCTATATGCATAGTTATATATGCTATTTCCGAATCTGGAATTTCATCAACCTTAGTATTTAACTTAAGTATTTCGCAAGCTTTTTTTGTTGCATTATATTCCATTGGATATTTTTCTTTTATATTATTTAATAGAGGATTTCTTATATTTAATTTCATCTTTAACCTGCTTATTGCAGGTACTAAATGATTTGTAAGGTCCTTTAAAAGCTTTTCATCATCTTTCAAAAAAATATTTAATTCATTTTCCACTACTTCAACAATATTTTTCCCTATTCTCTTAATATCAAGATTAGCTATATCCTCTTCTAATTTTGAAACAGAATTCAATCTAAGCTTTGCCCCTTTAAGATGCATAGTGATATATCCAATCTCATCTACTGGAATTTCTATATTGAATTTACTTTCAATATTTCTTACTAACATTTTTCCTATTTCAAATTCTGGCAATTTAGCTAGCTCTTCTAAAACATCTGGGTCTATCTTTATATTTTCTTTATTTTTTATTCTTTGAATAGCTAGAGATAAATGAACTACTAACCCTATATAAGCGCTATCTACAAGCCTAATATCATTTTCTTTTTCTAATCCTGAAACGATTTCTTCAATAGCCTTTATTATGGACTTGTCTATAAAATTTAAAAGTCTATTTTCTATTGAAAATTCTACTATTCCATTTTCTCTATTAGTTATTAAGGAGCCTTTTAAAAGATTTATTAATTCTTTTTCTTCTAAAGTTTCATATAAGATATTCGTAAGTGCTTTTCTATAATCATTTTCTTTACCTTCAACATAAACTCCAAGCCCTGGTTTTCTAACTAACTTTATGTTGAATGATTTTAGCCAATCTTCTATGCTATCTAAATCATTACTTAAAGTTCCTTCTGAAGTTTTTAAAAGCGATGTAAAGTAAAATGATTTAATTGGATCCTGTGAAATTAGTAACTCGCTTATTATTATCCGTTTTCTTTCTTCCTTAGAGTACTCTTTTTCAATTCTTTCTATTTCTAGTAATTCTAATATTAACTTTTGATTTTCTAAATCTTCATCAATTACTAGACCCACCCCTGGTTTTTTTATAAACTTGAACTCATTTTCTTCCAACCACTTTTCTATCTTTGGCATTTCTCGTAATACCGTTCTAGAACTTAATGATAATTTATCTGCTATTGATGATATTGTTATTGGATTTGTTACTGTAGATCTAGTTAATATTTGAATTATTTCTTTCTGTCTAGAGTTTAGTTTTTTGTTTCTCATATTAAACCTCTCCATTAATGACATTTTTGATTGTCCAACTCCTTACATCTATATTTTAAACTTTGTTATATCTTAACTCAATTTAATCATCCATTATAAATGTCTTAATCACTTAGTGACACTTTTAAATAGAATGTTATCTTTATTTATCATTATATCAAAGTTACATTTGGTTTTTATAAGAAACTATTTCTATCAAATGAACAATTTATAGCAGTTTATCTAAATAATAAAAAAGACGTAAGTATTTTACGTCTTTTTTATTATTATTTATTTGCTAGTCTATTATATAAGTCTTGAATATTATCATCAGTTAAAAAGTTTTGAATTCCTATTAATTCTGCATTAGGACAAGACTTCTTAGCTCTATCTATTAATGTTTTATGAGTAACTACAATATCCGTATCTTTAGGTATCTCATCCACAGATGCATGAATAACTTCTATTCCAAGATTTAACTCTTTAATCTTATTTCTAAACTTTGAAGCTCCCATTGCACTTGATCCCATACCTGCATCACAAGCAAATACTATCTTTTTCACGCTAGATTTATTTATATTTTTCATTTCATTGACTTTTCCTTTTGCTTCTTCTAGATCTTCTTCTTTTGCATTCTTTGATGCTATTTTAATAAATGGTGCAGCTACTAAGAATGAAACTACTGTTGCTACTGCCACCCCTGCTAAAACTGGTAGCAATCCACCCTTTGGTGCCATTGCCATCAATGCAAATATACTTCCTGGTGAAGGTGTTGCTACAAGCCCTGCTCCCATATTGTAAATACTAATATTCCTGATGCTCCTCCTGCTATTACAGCTAATAAAAGTAGCGGATTCATTAATACATATGGGAAATAAATTTCATGAATACCACCAAGAAAATGTATTATTGCTGCTCCTGGTGCAGATTGTTTTACCGATCCTTTACTATACATCCAATAAGCTAATATTATACCTAATCCAGGTCCTGGATTTGCTTCTAATAAGAACATTATCGATTTACCACTTTCTTGAACTTGTTCTAGTCCTATTGGTCCTAAAACTCCATGGTTAATAGCATTATTTAAGAATAAAATCTTACCTGGCTCTATGAATAGTGAAACTAAAGGTAATAATTTTCTTGCAACTAAGGCTTCTACCCCTGTTTTTAATATTCCTGTTAAAACTACTACAACTGGACCTATTGCAAAAAATCCAAGTATAGCTAATATCATACCTAATATACCGATAGAAAAGTTATTAACAAGCATTTCAAAACCTGATGGAATTTTTCCATCTACAACTTTGTCAAACTTTTTAATTACAAAACCAGCTAAAGGTCCCATAATCATTGCTCCAATAAACATTGGAATATCTGCTCCTACTATAACACCCATAGTAGCAACTGTTCCTATAACCCCTCCTCTTGCACCGCCTACCATCTTACCTCCTGTATAACCAATTAGTAATGGTAATAAGTACTTAATCATTGGGTCTACTAAACTTCCTAATAACTCATTTGGTATCCATCCAGTCGGAATAAAAAATGCTGTTATAAGTCCCCAAGCGATAAACGCTCCAATATTGGGCATTACCATGCCACTTAGAAATTTTCCAAATCTTTGCATAGAATCTCTTGCACTAGTTTTAGAGTTTGTCATTATTTTCCCCTCCATTTATTTATTTTCCATTGTAAACTTTTACTTTGTAATTTAATTATATTTATACATACACATTAATTCAATTTGAAGAAACCGACCTTTTGTCATCTAACATTGGTGACAAGTTTATAATGTTACAGATATAATGGCGAAAATAAATAGATATGTTTCTCAACTTAACATTACTAAACAAATAATTATGCTTAATAAAATATAAAATAAAGAGGCTATGCTAGCATAGCCTCTTTATTTACTTGTATTAAATTTTCTTACATCATATCACTTAGAACTTTTACAAATGCTTCTTCTTCTAAATCAGTGTATCCTTTAAAAATTATTTGATCTATATCTTCATTATTAAAAACATAACAGTACTCTTCACCTAAATATCCCTCTGGATAAAGACAACCTAAGTAATCATTTAGAGTTTCGCCATTTTCAGAATAAATTTTTCTTCCTATAATCATTAATTTTTTATATCCTTCTTTTAGTACAACTATTGACCCTAGTGGTAATAAATCCATTTTATCTCCTCCAGATTATGTATATAATTCTATAAATATTGTACTACATATGATTCTTTTTATATAGTATGTATTAATTTATTGTATAAAAATAAAAAAGCATGAAATACCATATTACTTATGACATGAAACGCCAAAGTCATCGCAATATGATATTTCACACTTAAAAACAATTATTCTAATTATAATTTTTTTAATTTTATACTTTAGGAACGCACTATACAAACGTTTACTATTCTTTTAAAATTAATAGATAATTTTCTTAAATAATTACATTTAAAATTGGACTGTATAGTTAATTTTATCTAAACTGTTTTCTATAAATATATCTTCAAGTGTTAATGTATCTCCTCTTAAATCTACTATATTTGATAGCTCATACTCCCATTTCCAATTCTTATTGGTAAATATGTTTACTGCCTTGCTATTTTCATTTATTTCAAACGGCTCGCTTATATTTCCTACGGCCAAAACTTTAGTTTCATTAGTATCTGTTGCCTCTACTAATGCAAATTTTTCAAATTGCTTATAATTATTAGGTAAATTATTTAATGCATAGATTCCATTTTCTATTACATCGTTAATAGTATCTCTCGTTGCTTTTAGAACTATTATCTTCTCTTGACCCATTAAATTACTTGTTAAACACATAAGATCACCTCTTTTTTAATATCTCCAATCACTTTTATTATATGTTTATTTTTTATCAGATATATTAATTTTTAAATTCTATATCCTATTAAATAAGAAATTTACAAATCTTAGATCTATTTTTTTCTATTGTATTTATCTAAAGCAAGTTATACTTTACCACTTATTCAAAACTCTTTCTGCAAAAGCTAAAAAATCTTTTAAGACTATCTTTGTACCATCATCTAATATCATAGTACCATTGAACTTACCAAAAACTTGGTTTTGATCACTACAAATTAATTTCACATCAGTACAAGAAGCTCTATTTAAAATAGGCTCAAATTGCATTTCAAATCTTTTATCACTACTTGTAAAAGTCCAAGATTTTGTATATAAATAATTTTCATTTTCATCTTTTGGAATATTAAATGTAATATCTTCTAACTTATGCAAAATGCCATCATAAAAAATAGTATTTTCACTTGCTGCACTTGTATCTCCAAATCCATAACCAATATTAAATCCTACTTCATGATTATTAACTATTCCACAACCTGCACCCCAGTACCATATATTTTTATAAGTCCAAACACCTCTCCCCCAATCCAAAATGCCTCTTGTACTATTTTTATTAAATTCATATTTAAAATCACCTAATTGAAAATATCCACTGACTTTAAACCCCACTATTTTTTGATTATAATAAAAATGTTTTTCTTTTTTAAATGGAGTCGCAATAACCATTGAATCTTGAGGCTCTTCATCTAACTCAAGATAACAATTAAATGTTTGTTTATCATGAAAATCATCCATTCTACATTCTAAAATTCTTTTATTATCTTTATGTTTAAATGATAAATCAATTTTTTTAGAAGTATAAGCTACATCTCCTTCTTTTGAACTTGAAGGCATATTTATTTTACCAAGGGAGCATGCCTGAATTGGTGATACTGTTTTTTCTCTTGCATTTTTAAAATCTAAAATAGAAATACTCTCTAAGCTCATATAAGAATTATCTGCAAGAGTTAAAGCAATCCCATATTCATCATTATATATTAAATAATAATCCCATTCTTTAATACGTAGAGAGCTTGCTTTAATATCTTTTCTATCATAATCTAATATTAGACTTCTTGAATACCCTGTTTGTTTTAAATTTCCTTGCTCATTTAATAATTTTGTATTCTCTGTAATCTCTCTTTGCATAATAATTCTCCTTTTCTTTATTATCAAAGTTTAAATTAAGTAATAAAAAGAATAGCCTGATTTATTCACATAAGAAATATGCTTATCATATTTTTAATTTAAATTATTTATATTTCTATTTTACCATATATATACACCTTAAATAATGTATAGCTTTGAAATAATAGCATTACATATTCATTTAATTTTAGTTGTCAAAGCTTTAAAAAGAAATAAAATAATAAATATCACAAAAAAACTAATAATACTATTTTTTATAAAAAAGTTATCATTCAAAACATTAAATATAATAAATACTATCTCTATACCTATTGAGTAAAACAAACTAAATTTAAAAACTTTTATATATTTTTCTCTCATATACATACCTCCAAATCATACCCATCAATTGTTTTAAATAATATTAGTTAGATTTTATCACTTATCTTATATCTTTTGTACTAATCTATCAATTATATCTTTTATAATAATATAAAAATGCACACTCTTACATTAATATACGAGTGTGCATTCTTATTTATTAAGCTTCTTTAGATAGCTTTTCTAAGTCTCCTATTATTACTTTTACCAAATCTAATTTACCTTTAGCATAATCTTTTTCACTTAGCAAATCCATTCCAAGCTCTAGTGCCTTTTCTGTTTCTTTATATTCATTTAATAAAGTTTTAATTAATTCTTCTCTCATAATTACTTCTCTCCCTTATAATTATAATAAAATTATTCAACAGTCACTGATTTTGCTAAGTTTCTTGGTTTGTCTACATCACAACCCTTTTGCTTAGCCATATAGTATGCTAATAATTGAAGTGGAACTACTGATAATACTGGTGTCAATAAAGCGTTTGTCTTTGGAATGTAAATAACATCATCGCAAACCTCTTTCGCTTCCTTATCTCCTTCATTAGCAATACCAAAAATTTTTGCACCTCTTGTTACTACTTCTCTAATGTTACTTATCATTTTATCTTTTAGCTTTTCATCTGTTAATAGAGCTATAATTGGTGTGCCATCTTCAATAAGCGCAATTGTTCCGTGTTTAAGTTCCCCACCTGCATATGCCTCTGAATGAATATATGAAATTTCTTTTAGCTTTAATGAACCTTCTAAAGCTACTGCATAATCTAATCCTCTACCTAAGAAAAATACATCCTTATCCATATAGTTCTTTGAAGCATATTTTTGTAGTTTTTCTTTTTGAGTTAATATTTCTTTTACCTTTTCAGATAAATTCATTAACTCTCCCTTAAGAGCTTCTGATAATTCATTGTTTATAGTTCCTTTTATTTCTCCAAAGTATATTCCTAAAATATACATAGCTATTAATTGTGTTTCATAAGCCTTTGTTGATGCAACTGCTATTTCTGGACCTGCCCAAGTATAAACAACATGATGTGCTTCTCTTGAAACTGAACTTCCAACAACATTTGTAATAGCAAGAACTCTTGCTCCTATCCTCTTAGCATCTCTTAAAACTGCTAATGTATCTGCTGTTTCACCAGATTGGCTTACAACTATTAATAATGAATTTTCTGTTATTAATGGATCTCTATATCTAAATTCTGAAGCTATATCAACTTCAACTGGTATTTTAGCTAGCTTTTCTATTATAGTTTTACCAACTAATCCAGCATGATAAGCTGTTCCACATGCTACTATAAATACTCTATCAAAAGCTTCTAATTCCTCTTTAGTAAAATCTATATCATCTAATTGAATTTTAGTATTCTTTATAACTCTTGATGTTAATGTATCTTTTATTGCTTTTGGTTGCTCATGAATTTCTTTTAACATGAAATCTTCATATCCACCTTTTTCAGCAGCATCTACATCCCAAGTAACATGATAAATATCCTTGTCTACAACTTCTCCATCTTCTGTCTTAATTTCTATTCCATCTCTAGTCATTATTACAAATTCTTTATCTTCTAATAAATAAACTTCTCTAGTATGGTTAATAACAGCTGGAATATCTGAAGCTATAAAGTATTCTTCTTTTCCAACTCCAACAATTAATGGACTATCTTTTCTAACTGCAACTATTTTATCTGGTTCATCTTTACAAATAACCCCTATTGCATAGCTTCCTTCCATTTTTGAAGTTGCTTTTACTACTGCTTCAAATAAATCTCCTTTATAATAATAATCCACTAAGTTTGGAATAACCTCTGTATCAGTTTCTGAGTAAAACTCATATCCTTTTCCCTTTAACCATTCCCTTAGTTTTATATAATTTTCTATTATTCCATTATGAACAACACTTATTGTTGCATTTTCATTTGTATGAGGGTGTGAATTTATATCTGATGGTTCCCCATGAGTTGCCCATCTAGTGTGTCCTATTCCCATGCTTCCTTTTAAAGGACTCTGTTCTAAATCATCAGCTAAGTTTTTTAAACGCCCTTTAAACTTTCTAACTTTAATTTCTCCATCTTCCAATACTGCTACTCCTGCTGAGTCATACCCCCTATATTCAAGCTTTGATAATCCCTCAACTAATATTGGAGATGCTTCCTTTTTTCCTACGAATCCAACTATTCCGCACATATTCTTTCTTCCTTCCATTTACTTATATTATTGATTTTAAAATTAAGTAGCTATCACAACACCTTTAAATTAAAAATTTATAATGTAAAATATACTATTTTAGAAACTCCTTATGGAGTTTCTTCTTTAACTTTACATTTTTAATTATTAATTTTAAATTGTGCGATAGCACCTTGAAGGCTTTAACACCAAGCTAATCTTGTCCTGCAAATCACTTCACAGTTTTATTAGCTGTTAACGGTAGTGTGCAATACCGTGGGGCACCCGCCGAAGTATCGATACTCCCCAACCTCGTCAGCTATTTGCCCTATTAAAGGTAACAAATAGCTCTGGCGCTTTTCTATTCTTCTATTCTCCTTTTAATTTTTATAATTTATCTTATGCACTTCAAATTAAAATCTACACTAATTCTAACATATTTTTTCTTAAAATCAACTGTTTTAATCTAAATTTAATTATTTTTAGCTATTTTATTAAATTAATTCTATATATCCTCTATTTACTCCTGTTTACTCCTATTAATAACTATACATGTAGATGTCTAGACATATCATCAATTGACAATGGAGAATTGATAATTGATAATTATGAAAAAAAACTCAGCTTGAGCTGAGTTTTCATATTTATACTTTAAATCTTATTCTTTTATAATTATCTATTTTCTAGAAAAATGTAGTTACTTTTCTTTTTACAAAAGTAACTACATTTTTTATTAATTTAATTTTAATTATAAGTAGAATATACTTTACTAGCATTTAATTTAAACTGCATCGTCCTCAATAAAACTACCTATTAATTTTAATTTTTCCTGTCTAGATAATTGCTTTATTGCATATTCTCTTTTCATTGCATCTTTCTTATCTTCAAATTTTTCAAAATATACTATTTCTACTGGCAATCTAGCTCTTGTATATTTAGCTCCCTTTCCACTATTATGAGCTTTTATTCTTTTTTCTAGGGAGGTTGTCCACCCTGTGTATAAAGTGTTATCACTACATTTTAATATATAAACATAATTCATTTTATCACCTAGTCTAATCTTTACTATAATCTTAATAAGTAAATTATAACTCAATAAAAAGCCTTTATAAAAGTAATTTATAGCTTAATAAAAGGTTATCTTAAACTATACTTTTTAAGATAACCTTTTTTCACTATCTACTTTAGTGCATTTTCTATCCTATTTTTCATTTCTTCTACTTTATCTTTAGCAACATCTGTTTTTTCTCTTATTGCTTTATCATATTCGTTAAATAGATTTTCCATATCGCCTACAGTACTTTTTATGGAAGCATCTTCAACTGTATTCTTTAAATTTGTAAGTTTTCCTTTAAATTCATTACTATATTTATCCCAATCTTCTGATTTTATATTTTCTATTCCGCCCTCAACTTTTCCTTTAAATTCTGTGTACAAATTATTTACAGAAGTCCTACTCTCATTTACTGATCCCCCTTGATTATTGGTACCATTAGTATTTGAATTTGTATTATCTGTCACGCCAGTACCATTTGTCCCATTATTTGTTCCTTCTGTTACTCCTGTGCCTGAATTTTTGTTTGTTGATGGATTTTCTGCAGTAGTTTTTCCACAGGCTACTAATCCTAAACTACAAGTTATTAACATACCTATTAATAATTTTTTCATTTTAATTCCTCCTTTTTTCACCATATAATTATTCTCTCTCTCTTAACCACATAATTATTTTCTCTCTTAATTTTTAAATTATACTTATTAGGTAAGCATTACATTTATGTTGATCTCACAAGCTCTGCAGCCTCAAAGTCACCACAATATGATACTCATCTCACTCTAAACTTATGGTAAAAAAAGAAGGATCTATCTTAAAAGACAGTTCCTTCTTTAAAATTAAAAATTATTTGCATTATTTCTCACAAATTAATAAAATAAATTATTTATTTTAAATTACTCAAAAAGTATCTTTATTTTTTAAAATAAATTTAAAACAACTCCAACTAATATAGTTAGTGCATAAGTTACATTCATTACAACAAAATTCTTTACTGCTAATATAAAAGTATCTTTTTTAGTTTGAATTTTATTGAACTTATTTATATTTTTATTTATTACTTTTAATACTAATAATGTTACTATTGAAACTATTGGTAATATTCTAAGTAGTACTCCCACTACTATTGCTATAAATCCAATATAATATAACCATTTAAATACCTTTAAAGCATTTTCTTTTCCAATATATATTGGAAGTGTATATCTTTTATTTTCTATATCTTCATCTATGTCACAAATATTATTTGCAAGCATTATATTAGAAATTCCCATTATAGCTGGTAAACTTACAATAAATATGTATATTAACTCAATTATATTTAAATTAATGCTTATATTACTTAAATTATTGAAGTTAATTGATAATATTCTCAAATCAAATATATGTATATATATAGTTAAAAATGTTATTATAAATCCCATTGCAAGGCCTGAAAATATTTCTCCAAACGGTGTTCTTGATATTGGTATTGGCCCAAATGAATATGTAATTCCTATAACAAATGAAACTGCACCTATTAATAAAACTATTATATTTGTATTTTTAACTAATAATAAGCCTAAAGCTGCTGCTAATATAAGCATAAAATAAATAGTTATCCTAACTACTTTGGGATTTAAATTATAACTAACTATAGCGTTATGAGTTTCATATCCATATCCTTCTTTTTTGACTGCTTTTGCATAATCCATATAGTTATTGATTGCTGTAGTAGTCATATCAAATATTATCATTGATAAAAACATTATTATTGCATTTTTTATATTGAAATTATCATATCTGTATAAACTATAAAAAGTCCCTAATAAAAATGGAATTACACTTGCTACTTTTGTTTGTATTTCTACTAATTTTAAAAAGCTTCCTATTCCCAAAATAAATTCTCCCTTCAAAATATTTCATTACCTATTTTATTACTTATTTACAAAATAGGAAAGTGAAAATATGTAAGTTTACTACTTTCATAACTTTACTTAAAATTAGAATAAACTAATATATTTCCACTTAAACATTAAAAGAAAAAAGTAGAGAAATTCAATTTTATTAATTTTATAAATAAGTTCTAAAACATAGATATATAAGTTTTCCCTACTAATTTACTGTTATTTATTTAATTTTTAATTTAAAAACGCTTGTGCTTCTATTTTAGCTGATTCTTGGCTTTCTATATCTCCTTCATCATATTCTGAATGCTTATAAAAATAATCTGCCATTTGGAATCTCTTAACTCTAGAAATACTTAATTCTTCAGCTAAATCATCTAAAAATCTCACTTCAGACATTTCATATTCAGCATCTGCTAATGCAACTCTAGTCAATTCAAAAAATACTATGTTTATTATTCTTCCTCCAGCGTTCTTTATGATATTAATTGTTTCTTCATGGCTAACTTCTTCTAAGTCAAAGTTTTCCATATTCATTTCTTTTAACGCTCTCTCAATTAATTCCTTCTCTTGTTCTTCTACTTTATCATCTACTAATGCAAATTCTACAAGTAAGTTAATATAGGCAGTACCTAACTCCCTACTAAGTTCATTCAAAAACATACCCAATCCTCCTTTGTTTTCCTTAATTTATTATATCATATATTAAATATGTATAAAATAAAGTTGTTATGGACAAACCATAACAACTTTGTAAACTTTTTTAATCTAACTTTTTAGTATCTATCCAGCTCATCATTTCTCTTAATTCTTGACCTACTTTTTCAATTGGATGATCTGCTTCCATTCTTCTTCTTGCATTAAACATCGGTCTTCCAATTTGATTTTCTAGTAACCAATTCTTTGCAAAAGTTCCATCTTGAATTTCTGCTAATACCTTTTTCATTTCTTTCTTTGTTTCTTCAGTTACTATTCTATTACCTACCATATAGTCACCATATTCAGCAGTATCTGATATAGAATATCTCATCATGCTCATTCCGCCTTGATATAGTAAATCTACAATTAACTTCATTTCATGTAAACACTCAAAATATGCATTTTCAGGAGCATATCCTGCTTCTACTAAAGTTTCAAATCCTGCTTTTATAAGTGCTGTGCAACCTCCACAAAGAACTGCTTGTTCTCCAAATAAATCTGTTTCTGTTTCATCTTTAAATGTGGTTTCTAAAACTCCAGCTCTAGCTCCACCTATTCCATTTGAATAAGCTAAAGCTAAATCACGAGCATTTCCTGTTGGATTTTGATATACAGCTATTAAACAAGGAACTCCTGATCCTTCTGTGTAAGTTCTTCTTACCATATGTCCTGGTCCCTTAGGCGCACACATAAATACATCTACATTTTCTGGTGGAACTATTTGTCCATAGTGAATATTAAATCCATGTGCAAATACTAATGAATTTCCTGCTTCTAGGTATGGAGCTATTTCTGAATTATATACCTTTGCTTGCTTTTCATCTGGTAATAATATAACTACTACATCTGCAGCTTTTGCAGCTTCTGCTACTGTTGCCACTTGTAATCCTGCTTTCTCAGCTCTTTCCCAAGACTTACTTCCTTCATAAAGTCCAACTACAACATCTACTCCACTTTCATGTAAGTTTAATGCATGTGCATGTCCTTGACTACCATATCCAACTATAGCAACTTTTTTCCCCTTTAATAATTCTAAATTTGTGTCCTTTTCATAATACATTTTTGCCATTTTTCTAACCCCCTAATTATCTACATCTTCTTCACTTATTATTTCATTAATTGGTGCACCAGGTGCAACCATAGGAAATACTTTTTTATCATTATGAATTACATAATCAATTACTACTGGCCCTTTAAACTCTAAAGCTTCCCTTAAAGCAGGTTCTAGTTCTTCTTTTTCATATACTCTAAAACCCCTTCCCCCAAAGGCCTCAACTAATTTAACAAAATCAGTTGATCTATTTAAAGTTGTTGATGAATATCTTGCTTCATAGAAAAAGTTTTGCCATTGCCTTACCATTCCCAATGAATTATTGTTAACTATTATTAAAATTACAGGCAAATTATTTTTAACTGCTGTAACTAGTTCATTGCAATTCATCCCAAAGCTTCCATCTCCAGCTATATTAAAAACTTGCTTATTCTTTAATGCAATTTGAGCCCCAATTGATGCTCCTAATCCAAAGCCCATAGTTCCAAGTCCACCTGATGATATAAAGCTTCTTGGATATTTATAATCAAAATACTGAGCAGCCCACATTTGATGCTGGCCCACTTCAGTTGCAATTACAAAACTTCCATCGTCTAGTTCACTTAGCTTTCTAAATAAAAATTCTGGAGTTAATTCTCCTGTAACTGAAGTATCTCTAACATTTAAAGATTTAAGTTCATTCATTTGATTTAACCATTCTTCATTTTTCTTTTCCTTTAATAATGGTATTAATTTTTGAAGAACAATCTTTAAGTCACCAACTATAAATGAATCTACTTTAATGTTTTTATTAATTTCTGCCGGATCTACATCTATATGAATTACCTTTGCGTTCTTTATATTTTTTTGATTATTTATAACTCTATCACTAAACCTTGCTCCTAAATTTATTAAAAGATCACATTTAGTAGTTAATATATTTGAGGCCTTTGTTCCATGCATTCCTATCATTCCTGTATATAGTGGATGATCATAAGGAAATGCCGAGATTGCCATAAGAGAAGTTGCTATTGGTGAATTTATTTTGTTAACAAACTCCTTTAACTCTTCAAAAGCTTCTGATGCGACTATTCCTCCCCCTACATATACAAAAGGATTTTCTGCTTCATTTATTAAAGCAGCTACTTCTTCTAAAGCTTTATCAGTTATATGCTTTGTCTTTCTATCTACTTTCTTTGGTATTATAGGTTCATATTTTGCTTTAGCTACTGTAACATCTTTTGGTATATCTATTAGTACTGGCCCTGGTCTTCCTTCCTTAGCTATATAAAAAGCTTCTCTTATAATTCCTTGTAAATGATCAACGTCATTAACTATATAATTATGCTTTGTTATCGGCATAGTTATTCCAGCTATATCTACTTCTTGAAAGCTATCCTTTCCAAGAAGCTGTTTTGTAACATTTCCTGTTATCGCAACCATTGGTATAGAATCCATATATGCAGTTGCTATCCCAGTGACAAGATTGGTTGCCCCAGGTCCAGAAGTGGCTAAACATACCCCAACCCTTCCAGTAGCCCTAGCATAACCATCTGCTGCATGTGCTGCCCCTTGCTCATGCGCTGTTAATATATGATTTATCTTATCCCTATATTTATACAATTCATCATATATATTAAGAACAGCACCACCAGGATATCCAAAAATAGTCTCAACACCCTCATCTAAGAGAGATTTAATCAATATTTCAGCTCCTGTTAAAAACATAAATAACCCCCTTGCTTTAATGGGAAGAGTGAAAGAATGAAAGAGTGAAAAGTTATGGTTATAATTAAGCAGAAGCTTAATTATTTAATTTGAAATTATTAATTTCATGTTTCCTACTACCTTAACAACTTCAATTCTAACTTTTACTCTCCAATAACTTAGCTTGTCTGAGTTATTTCATAACTTCTTTCATTTTTTTATCTTTTCATTTTTTTATAATTCATTAAAGATCAATTATTTCCTTAACTCTTTCACTCTTTCACTTTTCACTACTCCAGTATTGCTCCTTTGCTAGCTGAGCTTACTAACTTAGCGTATCTTGCTAAGTATCCTTCTTTTACTTTTGGTTCTAATAATTTTAGATTTTTTCTTCTTTTTGCTAATACTTCCTCATCTACTAAAAGTTCTAGTTTTCCATTTGGTATATCTATTGAAATGGTATCTCCTTCTTCAACTAATGCTATAGTTCCTCCTTCTGCTGCTTCTGGAGAAACGTGCCCTATTGCAGCTCCTTTTGTTGCCCCACTAAATCTTCCATCTGTTATTAATGCTACGTATTTATCTAAGCCCATTCCTGCTATTGCTGATGTTGGAGATAACATTTCTCTCATTCCTGGTCCACCCTTTGGTCCTTCATATCTTATTACTACTACATCACCTTTTATAATTTTTTTAGAAAGAATTGCTTCTATTGCTTCTTCTTCAGAATCAAATACTCTTGCTGGCCCCTTATGTGTTAACATTTCTTCTAATACTGCTGATTTTTTAACTACTGCTCCATCTTCAGCTAGGTTTCCTTTTAACACTTGAATACCACCTGTAGTGCTATATGGATTTTCTATACTTCTTATTACATTATTATCATTTACCACTATACCTTTTAAATTTTCCTTATGTGTCTTAGAAGTGGCTGTTATACACTCTAACTCTAATAAATCTTTCTTCGAAAGTTCCCTCATAACAGCTTGTATTCCTCCAGCCCAATATAAATCTTCTATATGAGTATCAGATGCTGGTGCTAATTTGCAAAGATTTGGAGTTCTTGAGGATACTTCATTAATAATATCTAAATTCATTTCGACCTTTGCTTCATTTGCAATTGCAGTTAAATGAAGTACACTATTTGTTGAACATCCTAAAGCCATATCAACTGTCAATGCATTCTTTATAGATTTTTCATTAACTATATCTCTTGGCTTTATATCTTTTTCTAATAAATCCATTATTCTCATCCCTGCATACTTAGCAAGTCTCATTCTCTCTGAATATACTGCTGGTATAGTTCCATTTCCAGGCAATGCTAACCCTAAAACCTCTGCTAAACAATTCATAGAATTTGCTGTAAACATTCCTGAACATGATCCACATGTTGGGCATGCCTTATTTTCAAGCTCACATAAATCTCCTTCTAAAATAGTTCCATTCTCATAAGCCCCAACTGCCTCAAACATAGTCGAAAGTGATACTTCCTTACCTTTAAATTTTCCTGCAAGCATCGGTCCTCCACTAACAATAATAGATGGAATATTTAGCCTTAATGCTGCCATTATCATACCTGGAACAATTTTATCGCAATTTGGTATTAAAACTAATGCATCAAACCCATGAGCCTTGACCATACACTCAATAGTATCTGCTATAAGCTCCCTTGTAACTAAGGAATATTTCATTCCTTCATGTCCCATTGCAATACCATCACATACTCCTATAGTTGGAAACACTAAAGGTGTTCCACCAGATAGTAATACTCCCTTTTTTACTGCTTCAACTATCTTATCTAAATTTATATGACCTGGAATTATATCATTTTGTGATGTTACAACTCCAATTAAAGGTCTATTTATTTCTTCATCTGTAAGACCTGTTGCCTTTAATAATGATCTATGAGGAGCTCTTGATGGTTCTTTTTTAACTACGTCACTTCTCAACTAACTCACCTCTTTTATCCTAATATTTTTTCTAAAACTAATTCCCCAATTTCTTTAGTTCCAACTAGCTTCATTCCTTCACTCATTATGTCACCTGTTCTATATCCCTCTTCAAGAACTTTTACAACAGAATCTTCTATAAGCTTTGCTTCTTTCTCTAAATTGAAACTAAACTTCAGCATCATTGCTGCTGAAAGTATTGTTGCTAGTGGATTGGCTATTCCCTTTCCTGCAATATCTGGCGCACTTCCATGTATAGGCTCATACATTCCAAGAGTACCTTCTCCTAATGAAGCTGATGGTAGCATCCCTATTGATCCAGTTATCATACTAGCTTCATCAGATAAAATATCTCCAAACATATTAGATGTTACTATTACATCAAACTGTCTTGGATCCCTAACTAATTGCATAGCAGCATTATCAACATACATATGATTTACTTCTACTTCTGGATAATCTTTAGCAACTTCTTCTATAACACCTCTCCATAATCTCGAAGTTTCTAGAATATTAGCCTTATCAACACTTGTAATCTTTTTCTCTCTTTTCATAGCTGTATCAAATGCTATTTTAGCTATTCTTTTCACTTCATTTACATTGTATCTTTCAGTATCATAAGCTCCAGACACGCCATCTAAATTTTCTCTTCCTCTTTCTCCAAAATATATTCCACCAGTTAATTCTCTAACTACACAAATATCAATCCCATCACCTATAATGCTATCTTTAAGTGGAGATGCATCTTTAAGTGGTGCATATAATAAAGCTGGTCTTAAATTACAATATAAATTCATTCCACCTCTAAGCCCAAGTAATGCTTGCTCTGGTCTAACTTTAGCATTTGGATCATCCCATTTTGGCCCTCCAACTGCACCAAGTAATACAGCATCAGCCTTTTTACATGCTTCCAAAGTTTCATCTGGAAGAGGTGCTCCTTTTTCATCTATTGCGCATCCTCCAGCTAATAAATACTCATATTCAAACACATGCTTAAACTTATCCCCAACACAATTTAAAATATTCACAGTTTGTTCAACAACCTCTGGGCCAATTCCGTCCCCTGGTATAACCGCTATTTTATAATTCATATTGAAAAGCCCCCTTGTAATAGTGGGAAGAATGAAGGAGTTAAAAGTTAAAAATTTAGGTAATAATTCAACAGAGTTGAATTATTAAATATTCTAAATGAAATTCCAAAGGAATTTCATCAATACCTCTTTCACTCTTCCCTCTTATTTCTTATTACAGAAATTCTGAAAGAATTTCATCCTTAACTCTTTCCCTCTTCACTCTTCACTTTTTCACTCTTAATATAGTTTACTAGTCCATTGCTATTTATTATTTTCTGCATAAACTCCGGAAATGGTTCGCCTTGATATTCTTGTTTTTTTGATTTATTGTTTATAACTCCTGTTGTAAAGTCTATTTCAAGCTCATCTCCATCATCTATTGACTTAACTGCTTCTTCGCATTCTATTATTGGTAATCCTATATTTATTGCATTTCTATAAAATATCCTTGCAAATGTTGATGCTATTACACAACTTACTCCACTTTCTTTTATTGCTATTGGAGCATGCTCTCTTGATGAACCGCATCCAAAATTCTTATTTGCGACAATTATATCTCCCTTTTCAACCTTCTTAGTAAAATCAGAATCTATATCCTCCATACAGTGCATTGCTAATTCCTTAGGATCCGATGTGTTTAAATACCTTGCTGGAATTATTACATCCGTATCTACATTGTCACCATATTTAAAAACTCTTCCATTTGCTTTCATTTATATACCCCCTAGTTTTAATGGGAAGAATGAAAAAATTAAAGAGTTAAAGATTTGAGATAATAATTCAACAGAATTGAATTATTAAATACTTTCAATAAAATTCCAAAGGAATTTCATCCATAACTCTTCACTTTTCACGCTTCCCTCTTACTTCTTATTACATAAATTCCGAAGGAATTTCATCCTAAACTTTTTCACTCCTTCACTCTTTCACTATTCCCACTTCTTCCGGATTTGTTATCTTCCCCGTCAATGCTGATGCTGCTGCTACAGCTGGACTTGCTAGGTAAACTTCCGATTCAACATGCCCCATTCTTCCTACGAAGTTTCTATTTGTTGTTGATATTGCTCTTTCTCCCTTTGCAAGTATCCCCATATGCCCGCCCAGGCATGGACCACAAGTTGGCGTTGAAACTACTGCCCCAGCTTCTACTAAATCTTTTATTATACCTTCTTCTAAAGCTTGAAGATAAATCTTTTGAGTTCCTGGGAATACAATGCATCTAACTCCCTTTTTAACTTTTTTGCTCTTTAATATATCCCTTGCAACTCTTAAATCTGAAATTCTTCCATTTGTACAAGATCCTATAACAACTTGATCTACAGCTACTTCCCCTACTTCATCTATAGTCCTTGTGTTATCTGGTAAATGTGGAAATGCTACTGTTGGCCTTAATTTGCTTAAATCTATTTCATAAACTTCATCATACTCAGCATCTTCATCAGCTTCATATACCTTCCATTCTCTTTGTGCATGATTAACTAAGTATCTAATTGTCACATCATCTACTGGAAATATTCCATTTTTCCCCCCTGCTTCAATAGCCATATTAGCCATTGTAAATCTATCATCTATTGATAAATATTTTAATCCGTTACCCACAAATTCCATGGATCTATATAAAGCACCATCAACACCTATCATACCGATTATATGAAGTATTACATCTTTTCCACTAACCCATTTTGATGGCTTATTTTTTAAAACAAACTTTATTGCTGAAGGAACCTTAAACCAACACTTACCAGTCGCCATTCCAGCTGCCATATCTGTTGATCCTATTCCTGTTGAAAATGCTCCTAATGCTCCATATGTGCAAGTATGTGAATCTGCCCCAATTACAACATCCCCTGCAACGGCTAATCCTTTTTCTGGTATTAAACAATGCTCTATTCCCATTTCTCCAACTTCAAAGAAATTAGTTATTTCTTTTTCTCTCGCAAATTCTCTAATAAGCTTGCACTGTTCTGCTGCTTTTATATCTTTATTAGGTGTAAAGTGATCTGGTACTATAGCTATTTTATCTTTATTAAATACTTTATCTAAATTTAGTCTATTAAATTCCTTTACTGCAACTGGAGATGTAATATCATTACCTAACACCAAATCTAAGTTTGCTTCAATTAATTGCCCTGCCTTTACACTTTCTAAACCTGCATGAGCTGCTAGAATCTTTTGAGTCATAGTCATTCCCATCTTATAGTCCCCCTTTTAAAAATACATTCTTACTGTTTTTTCTATATCTTTTATTAATTTATACTCTAATGAATCAACTAAAGCTATCCAACTGGCCTGCACAACATCTCTTGATACCCCAACTGTACTCCAATTTTCTATTCCATCTGTTGATTCTATAAGAACTCTTACCTTTGCTCCTGTAGCACTTTCCGAATCTAAAACTCTAACCTTATAATCTACTAATCTCACTTCTTTTAATTGTGGATAAAAACTTTCAAGTGCTTCCCTTAATGCCTTATCCAATGCATTTACAGGACCATCACCTTCAGATGCAGTCATTTTATTTTTACCATCAACTGTTATATTGATTAATGCTGTTGAAGTAAAATATTTATTATTCCATGGCTGCTCTCCTATGGTTTTAAAATGGTTAAGTTTGAAAAATGGTTTATACTTTCCTATAGTCTTTCTTATTAAAAGTTCTACTGTTCCTTCTGCTCCTTCAAACTTATAGCCTTCATATTCTAATTCCTTTAGCCTATTAGTTATCTTTTCTACTTCTTCACTTCCTCTTGTTATGTTTGGAAAAATCTTTTGTATTTCTTTTAGAATTGTACTTTTACCACTTACTTCTGATACTAAAAATCTTCTATCATTTCCTATAAGTTCTGGTTTTATATGCTCATATGATTTTGATGACTTACAAACTGCATCTATATGCATTCCACCCTTATGGGCAAAAGCTGATGCTCCTATGTAGGGCATATTATCTAATAAATTTATATTTGAAATTTCTGAAATGAATCTTGATGTCTTTGTTAAATTTGCTAATCTTTCTTGCGGTATAGCTTCAAACCCCATTTTTAATTGTAATGTTGGGATAATAGCTGATAAATTAGCATTGCCACATCTTTCTCCAACACCTATAAAAGTTCCCTGAACATGGCATATTCCTTCTTCTACAGCTATTATTGAATTTGATATAGCCATTCCAATATCATTATGACAATGAATTCCTACTCGTCCACCTATTGATTTCATTACATCCTTTGATATATCTCTAATTTCAGATGGAAGCGTCTCCCCATTTGTATCGCATAATACTATTACATCAGCCCCAGCTTCCTTTGCAGTATTTATAGTTTCCATAGCATATGCTTTATTTTCTTTATATCCATCAAAGAAATGCTCTGCATCAAATATGACTTCTTTACTCTTGCTTTTTATATATTTAATTGAATCATTTATCATATTTATATTTTCCTGCAATGAAGTTTTCAATATTTCCTTAACTTGAAAATCCCACGCTTTACCGAAGATAACAATAACATCTGTTTCTGCTTTTATTAAACTTTTAATATTAATATCATCTTCAACATTAATGTTAGCTTTTCTTGTTGCCCCAAATGCCGCTAACTTAGAATTCTTTAAATCAACTTCCTTCATCCTTTTAAAAAATTCCATATCCTTTGGATTTGATCCTGGATTCCCCGCTTCTATATAAGATACCCCCATATCATCTAACGCCATAGCAACCTTTATCTTATCCTCAAGAGAAAATGAAATATCTTCACCCTGTGCCCCATCTCTCAAAGTCGAATCAAAAATCTCTATTCGCCTATTGCTCATTGCTAAAACACCCCCAATAGTAATGGGAAGAATAAAAAAATTAATAATGAAAAAGTTAATAAAATAATTCAGCAATGCTGAATTATTAACTTTAATTAAAGAAATTCTAAAAGAATTTTATCCTAAATTTTTTCATTCCTTCATTCCTTCATTTTTCCATTTCAATTAAAGTATTCCCCATAACTTGTTATATCCTTGTCTCCTCTTTCTAATGCCGTTATTCCTGTCCTTACTATTTCTACTATTCCGTAGTCTTCCATAAGCTCTATTAAAGCGCTTATCTTGCTATCATCACCAGTTAATTCTATTGTTACTGTGTTATGCGCAACATCTATTATCTTACTTCTAAATATTTTTACTACTTCATTTATTGCCCCTCTTTTTTCTGGTGAAGCCTGTACCTTAATTAAGACCAACTCTCTATATACTGAAAATTCTGACTTTAATTCATGCACTCGTAGAACATCTTCTAGCTTATTGAGTTGTTTTGTAAATTGCTCTAGTATATCTTCATTCCCCATTAATACAATTGTCATTCTAGATATCTCAGGATTTTCTGTTCTTCCAACAGTCAAACTATCAATATTAAATCCACGTCTTGCAAATAATCCTGAAACCCTAGTTAATACCCCAGATGAATTACGTACCAATGCAGATAATACATGCCTTTCCAACCTTTTAGCCCCCTTTATTAAAAAATTGTGTAAAAAAACCACCCTTAATGATATGACTCAATATGGTGGTAATAAACAATGGTGGTAATAAACATTCCGCCTTAAATTATACTATCACTAGGTTCTAACAAACCCTTGCCTTTAACGGTGCTTACCGGTAGTCTCTTACTCATACCCCCTTGTACTTTCTGGACACTGCTCTAGAGTGATAATTATTTAGTAAAGTATCCATTCACACCTACCATGGACTCTCTGTAACTTTATTTCCTAAACAAAAGTCTCCGTCTTCGCATTTATAAAATTTATAAGGACATATTAATTTTTGTTATTGCTAAAATTTTACTCTCGAATCCTTTTAGTGTCAATGACAAATTCAAAACTTTACCAAATTGCTTTTTGAATACTATTTCAAAGGGGTTATTTTAACATTTTAATATTAAATATCTTATATTATTACTAAATAGTTAATTATATATTTATTATAATAAATATATACTATCAAATCGTATATTTTTTTATTAATTCAATTCATATATTAAATTAAACTTTTTTTCTTTATTAATTATTCTATTTGCATTTTTTATAATAATAGTAAAATATTATATATTAGCTGAGAGTTTTAAATTTAATATTAATTCCAAAATTAGATAAAATAAGAATCAATTGTAGTAATAACATTTCTATAAAATAATATTAGATAAAATTATTAATTAATAATTAGATATTAAAATAGATAAATATAATATATTCTCATATTCTAAGTTATATATTAGACACAGTGTATTTATTTAGATAATAAAATAGATAATTTATTAATTAATATATTATTTATTTTAATATAAAATATTTTAATTGAGAGGGATGTTTTTTATGTACGGATTTCCACCACTACAATTAACTGTAGTAAATATTACTAACAATACTGATACAACTATTAAGGATATTTCCTTTAATTATGAAGGAAGTATGTCAGAGGATGTAGTTATTTCTACATTAAAACCTAGACAAAATAAGCAAACAGGAATTTCTACTATCAATCTAAAAAATCATACTGATATTATGATGTATAATAAAGCAGATGAAGAAAGATTCTCCTATGCACTAAAACCTGATGCAATTAATCCAGGTGTTGCTGTTAAGTATTCAGGAGTACTTCATGTAAGAATAAATGATGTGAAGGATAATGGAGAATTACAATTATCAGTAACAATAGAGGAATAGACATAAAATTCAAGGATATAACGAAATGTTAGTCCCTTGAAATTTGACTAAATCTGTAAAATAATTATATATTATATTAAAAAGAAACTCAGCTCTTCAGCTGAGTTTCTTCTTTAATTATTTCATGTACATTTGAAATAATAATTTCAAACAGCACTTCATTCTTTCATTTTTTCATTATTCTACTATATTTTACTTAATATTAAATCCGCTAATCCATGTGCCATTTTATCTATTTCTTCTTGGTCTTCTCCTTCAAGCATAACTCTAACTAGTGGTTCTGTTCCTGAAGGTCTAATTAAAACTCTACCTGCACCATGCAACGCTTCTTCTATCCTCTTTATTTCATTGATTATTTCTTCATCTTCTAAGTATATGTTTTTCTTTTCGTTTGGAACTTTGGCATTAACTAAAACTTGAGGAAGTTCCTTCATTATTCCAGCTAATTCACTTAATGTTTTTCCACTTCTCTTTTTTATAGCTGCAACTTGAAGAGCTGTAACTAATCCATCACCAGTTGTATTGTAATCTAAGAATATTATATGTCCAGATTGTTCTCCACCTAAAATATAACCATCCTTAACCATTTCTTCTAATACATATCTGTCTCCAACTTTAGTCTTTATTGTCTTTATATTTTCTTTCTTGCAAGCAATGTCTAACCCTAAGTTACTCATTACTGTAACAACTAAAGTATCATCCTTAAGCTTACCTAAGTCCTTAAGATGTTTTGCGCATAACATTAGTATGAAATCTCCATTTATAAGATTCCCTTTTTCATCTACTGCTAAACATCTGTCTGCATCACCATCAAAAGCAAATCCTAAGTCACATTTTTTTCTTACAACATAATCTTGTAATTCTTCTGGATGAGTTGATCCACAGTTTTCATTTATATTTGTTCCATCTGGATTATCATTTATAACATAAACTTCTGCTCCAAGTTGTCTAAATGCCTTTACTGCAGCCTTGTAACATGCACCATTTGCACAATCTAAAGCTACTCTTAAACCTTTTAAATCTACTGGAATTGTTGATAATGCATAATCAGTATATTCGTCAAGAGCTCCAATTTCCATAGATGATCTTCCTAAGTCATGTCCTGTTGGGCTTGGCACGCCTTCAAAGCCACTTTCTATAACTCTTTGAATTTCATCTTCTAATTCATCTTGCAATTTATATCCTTTATTATCAAAAAACTTTATTCCATTATATTCTACAGGATTATGTGATGCTGAAATCATTATACCTGCATCAGCATTATATTCTCTTATTAAATGTGCTACTGCTGGAGTTGGAACAACACCTAATATAACAGCTTCAGCTCCTACTGATAGTATTCCTGATACTAAAGCTGCTTCTAGCATATCTCCTGATATTCTTGTATCTTTTGCAACTAATATTTTTGGCTTGTGAGTTCCTTCTGTTAATACATAAGCTCCTGCTCTCCCTAAGCCATACGCTATTTCAGATGTTAATTCTGTGTTGGCGATACCTCTAACTCCATCTGTCCCAAACATTCTACCCATATTTTTTTACCTCGCTTTTTCTATTGGTTTGTTAATTTTACATAATATCCTAATAAATAGTATACATTCACAAGTTATATATTACAACTTTATTATTATTAAAACTTTATTATATTCTACTTTTCTTCTAGTCTATCTAAAATTAAATTATATCCTCCAGTACCATAATTCAAGCATTTATTTACTCTGCTTATAGTTGCTGTACTGGCTCCAGTTTCTTCTGCAATTTCTGTATATACCTTTTTTTCCTTTAACATCTTTGCAACATGCATTCTCTGCGCTAGTGCCTTAAGTTCATTTATTGTTGCAACATCTTCAAAGAAATTATAGCAATCATCTATACTTCCTAACTTTAAAACAGCTTCAAAAAATAGATCTAGTTCTGGATTTTTAAGCTTGCTTTCTGCTTGACCCAAATATCTCACCCCTTGTTTTCTTTTGAATACTCTTAATAAATTAAATTATAACTATATTTTCATTAGTTTACAACTTTATTACCTTGAAGTATTATTTATTTAAATTTCTGTATCACTGTCTCTTTGCGGATATATTAATTCTTTTAATCCCTTTCCCTTTAATTCATCATATATAGCCTTAGTTGGAACTAACCATACTTCTCCTGTCCCTCTATATACATTTAGTAAACCCTCTCCATTAAGCGCAGTTCCTATTAACGTAGTTCCTGACTTTTCTACTGTAAATTCTATATTAGAACTTCTTAAAATAGCAAAGTTACCATCTACCTTTAAAGTATCTCTAAACATCTTGCATCTTAATATTTCTTTATCTGGAACTGGTATTTCTAATACTACTATTCCACTTCCACTTAATTTAGTTTGGTATACTCCTTCATTTCCAAAAATTAATGAAGATACATTTTTATGCATTATTGGCTCTACTTCTATACTATCTTCACATGCATAAAATAATCCATCATCAACTATTATTTCTTCATCTTCTAGTTCTATTAAAGTAAAATGTCCAAAGGTAGGCTCTAAAAACACCTCACCAGTTCCCCTAATAATTGGTTTAAACATTGGCTCATTTGTTACCTTACTTGAAAAGAACTTTTTCCCAAGACCTATAATTCCTCCTGTTTTATTTTCTATCTCTATATTACCCTTCATATAGCTTAGGGCTCCTGCTTCTATTTTAACTGAACTATCATCTAATATTAATCTAATTTGTCTTAATTTAATTGATGATTTTTTCATAAAATCTAACTGAATTGATAAGTTTAAATCATCCGATCCCTCTAAATCATCATACTCTAAAATCTGAAATATGCTGTCACTTCTCATTTCTGACACCATTGTCATCTTATTATTTGTATTGAATGAAGTTATCATAATATCTCCCCCTTCATCTACATTTTAACATAGTTTTATATTTTCAAACTACAATATATTTTTATGTATATTTTATATTCAACTTTGGCAGAATTAAGATATATTCATTAATTCAAAATTTATTTAATTTGTTGGAGGTGCTTTATGAAAGCAATTGTATATGAAGGTATTACAGATACTAGACATACAAAAGACATAATAAATCAAGGAGTTTCTTCAAATAATGTAAATGACCAATCTAGTACATTTGACACTCAAAATTACTCGTCTAATATATTTAGCAGCGAAAAGGATTCTTACATAAAAATAATATTAAAACCCTAATATTTAGCAAAGTTTATTCCAATTCATCTAGCAACTGACTTTATAAATTTTTCTCACATAAAAATTAAATAATATATGATTTCAATTTTACTATTTCCTTAAGCATGACTATTAACTTTTAATATTATAGCACCATAGTGATTCAGAGTATTAATTGAAACGTATATATCTTATCTTAAACTTTAATTAGTATTGACTATGGATGTAAATAATATTTCCATAGTCAATACATTAATCATACCTAATATATTATCTCCTTTATTCCATGAACAATAAACATATTTATTTGAATCAACTTAACACCTTGTTTTCCCATTAAACAAAATTCTTATAAACTATAACTTATCTCTTTTTAACCATTCTAATTTAATTAAAGAAATTAAATATTTTATTGAAAGCTTAACAATTTCTATAAGATATATAACCTCTATTACTTTCCTTATTTCTTGAGTATATTATCCTCAATAAATTGTAAAACTATATTTATTATATTTTAGGAGGTATCTTATGAAAGCAATTGTATATAATGGTGTTAGAGATGTTAGAGTTGAAAATGTTGAAGATCCTAAAATAGAACATAATGAAGATATTATAGTTAAAGTTACATCTACAGCAATATGTGGATCTGATCTTCATTTGATTCATGGCATGGTTCCTAATCTTAAAAAAGGCTCAGTTTTAGGCCATGAAACTATGGGAATAGTTGAAGAAGTAAGTAAAGATGTTAAAAAGATTAAGAAAGGTGATAGAGTTATTGTGCCTTTCCCTGTTTCTTGTGGACATTGCTGGTATTGTGAACATGAATTATATTCACAATGTGATAATTCTAATCCATATGGAGAAGCTGGAGGATTATTGGGATATAGCGATACCTTTGGAGGTTATGATGGAGGCCAAGCAGAATATTTAAGAGTTCCTTATGCCAATGTTGGTCCTACTATAATTCCTGAAGGTCTTGAAGATGAACAAGTGTTATTTTTAACTGATATATTACCAACATCTTATTGGGGTGTTGAAATGAGTGGTATGAAAAAAGATGATACTGTTGTAGTACTTGGATGTGGACCAGTTGGACTTTTATCTATAAAGTGGGCAATATTTAAAGGTGCAAAAAGGGTTATTGCTGTAGATTGTGTAGATTATAGATTAAACCATGCTAAAAGTTATAAAGGTGTAGAAACCGTTAATCTAGAGGATTATGATGACACTGGAGAATACTTAAAAGAATTAACTAACGGTGGCGCTGATGTAGTAATTGATTGCGTTGGTATGGATGGTAAAATGTCTACCTTTGAAAAAATAGAATCAATGCTAAAACTACAAGGTGGATCTAAATCTGCAATAGAAATTGCTAGTAGGGCTATTAGAAAATGTGGTACTGTTTCTATGGTTGGAGTTTATGGTGCTAGGTATAACTTATTTCCACTAGGCGATTTCTTTTCTAGAAATGTAACTTTAAAAATGGGTCAATGCTCAGCGCAAGCATATGTTGATCCTATTTTAAAGCTTATACAAGAAGGTAAATTCGATGCTAGAGATATAATAACACACAAAATATCATTATCTGATGGTAAACATGCTTATGATATTTTTGATAATAAGAAAGACAACTGCATAAAGGTAATATTAAAACCTTGATAGTATTGTGCAAAACAAAATAGTGAAAAGTTAATGATGCTTTGCTTCTAACTATTTCATTCCCCAATATTAATTTAAATTTAAAATATAAGTTGGCTAAGATAAATAGAATATGTGAAATAAGCATATAGCGAGCAATTAGAAGTACTTGGCGAAGGAAGAGGTACTAGGCCTTAGTGTTGTTGGTTTGTTTGAGCATAGCGAGTTAACCAAAACTCTTGGCATAGTAGCTATTGCAAGCCTAGTACTTCTTTGCACAGCTATTTAGCTTATGGAACATATCTAATTATCGTAGCCTTTATATTCTCAATTTAAATGTATTCCTTAGCTTCTTCTTCTCCTGTCATAGCTCTTATTGCTCCTTGTGCTAAAGCTAATAATTCATCTTCTCCTGGATAAATTGTAATAGGTGCTATCCAGCCTACTCTTTTCTTTAATTCATCTATAACTTTTTCTGAATAAGCTATTCCACCTGTGAATATTATTCTATCAACTTTTCCTTCTAAAACTGTTGCCATTTCTCCAATTGATTTAGAAATTTGATATATAAATGCATCAAAACAAATTTGAGCTTCTTTATTTCCTTCTGCTGCTAATTTTAATACATCTCTAGCGTCATTTGTATTTAAATATGCTACAAACCCACCTTTTCCAACTGCCTTAGTATACACTTCTTGTTCTGTAAATTTACCGCTATAGCACATTTTTATAAGTGCTCCTACTGGTAATGAACCTGCTCTTTCTGGCGAAAATGGACCTTCTCCATCTAAAGCATTATTTACATCTACTACTTTTCCATTTTTATGAGCTCCTACTGAAACTCCGCCTCCCATATGAACTACTATTAAGTTTAAATCTGTATATTTAATTCCTGATTCCTTTGCATATCTTTTAGCTACAGCCTTTTGATTTAATGCATGGAACTTACTAACTCTTGGTAATTCAGGAACGCCTGAAATTCTTGCTACTTCATTAAGTTCATCAACAACAACTGGATCTACTATGAAAGCTGGTATATTCAGCTCATTACCTATTTGGTTTGCAATTATTCCACCTAAATTTGAAGCATGCTGTCCTTGCACACCATCTTTTAAATCCTGAAGCATTTTTTCATTAACTTTATAAGTACCACTTTCCATAGGCTTTAGCATTCCACCTCTACCTACTACTGCATCTAAAGTGTTTATGTCAAAATTCTTTTCTTTTAATACATTCACTATTATATCTTTTCTAAATTTAAATTGATCGTATATTGTTTCATATTTTGATATTTCCTCTGATGAGTGTCTTAAAGTTTCCACTAATACTTCTTGTTCTCCATCATATACCCCTATCTTAGTTGATGTTGAACCTGGATTTATTATAAGTAATTTTAAAGCCATTTAAACGTCCTCCTAACTGCTTATTTATATTCTTTAGCTATCTCTTCTCCCCTCAAAACTCTTAAAGTTCCTTGAGCTAAAGCTAATAGCTCGTCTTCTCCTGGATAAACTGTAATTGGTGCTATAAAGCCTACTTTAGTATTTAAATCAATTATAAGCTGCTTCCAATAAGCTATTCCGCCTGTAACTATAATTCTATCTACTTTTCCTTCTAAAACAGTTGCCATTTCTCCTATTGACTTAGCAATTTGATAAACAAATGCATTATAATACTTTATAGCATCCTCTCTTCCTTCATTTACCCAATCTTCTAATTCTCTAGCATCATTTGTATTTAAATATGCTACGAATCCACCTTTTCCAACTATTTTGCTATACATTTCTTTTTCTGTATATTTACCACTAAAACATAACTTAATTAATTCACCAATTGGAACGCTTCCTGCTCTTTCTGGTGAAAATGGTCCATCTCCATCTAAGGCATTATTTACATCAATTACTTTTCCATTTTTATGGGCTCCTACTGAAACTCCTCCACCTAGATGTACCACTATTAAATTTAAATTTTCATAACCTTTTCTAGATTCTATTCCATACCTTTTTGCAACTGCTTTTTGATTTAAAGCATGAAATTTACTAACTCTTGGTAATTCGGATACTCCTGATATCCTTGCTACATCTTCTAATTCATCAACAACTACTGGGTCAACTATATATGCTGGTATATCTAATTCTTTAGCAATTTCATTTGAAATTATTCCACCTAAGTTAGAAGCATGTTGTCCTTGTACTCCAACTTTCAAATCATCTAACATAAGATCATTTACTAAATATGTTCCGCCCTCCATTGGCTTTAGCATTCCACCTCTACCAACGATTGCATTTAGGGTTTTTACGTCAATATTATTTTCCTCTAATGCCTTTATAATTATTTCTTTTCTAAATAGGAACTGATTATATATACTATCGTATTTTCCTATCTCTTCTGCGGAATGTCTTAAGGTCTTAACAAAAACCTCTTTTTCATCTTGGTATACACCAATTTTAGTTGAAGTCGATCCTGGATTGATAATTAATAGTTTGTAAGACATAGCAAAATATCCCCCATATTCTTATATTATTTTTTTGCTTCTGCAACTAATGCAGCTAGCGCAATGGAGTGTACCTTTGTTTCAAAACTATCAGCTCTCGATGTTAAAATTACAGGTGCAGATGTTCCAACTAAAAGTCCTCCATTTCTTGATTTTGATGTATATGTTAATGTTTTATACATAACATTTGCTGTTTCAATATTTGGAAGTAAAATTACATCTGCTTTTCCTGCTACTTTTCCTGTTATTCCTTTATGATGAGCTGCCTCTTCTGACAATGCATTATCTAAAGCTAAAGGCCCGTCCACTATACAACCTTTAATTTGTCCTCTATCATTCATTTTTGATAATAATGATGCATCTATTGTTGCTGGCATATCTGGATTAACTACCTCTACTGCACATACTGGAGCAACCTTTGGTAATTCTATTCCACAAGCATGAGCAACATCTACTGCATTGTTTAATATTTGTACCTTTGCCTTTAAATCTGGATAAGTATTAAAAGCTGCATCAGTTAATAAAATTAATCTATCTATTCCTTCTATTTCAAACACAGCAACATGAGACATTAATTTTCCTGTTCTTAAACCAACTTCTTTATTAAGAACACTTCTTAAAAATGTAGCTGTATCCACTAAACCTTTCATAACCATATCTGCTTCACCAGATGATACTAATCTTATAGCTTCTAAAGCTGCCTTATTTACATTTGTTTCATTTACAATTTCAAATTGCGTAAGATCCATATCGATCTTATCAGCTATTTCTTTTATTTTTACTGAATCCCCAACTAATATTGCATCTGCAATTCCTCTTTCCTTAGCTGCTTTAACTGCTTCTAATACTGGCTCATCTTGTGCTACTGCTACTGCAACCTTCTTTTTAGCACATCCATTAACCTTTTTTAATAAGTCATCAAAATTCTTACTCATTTCTGCACCCCTTATATAATAGTGTGAATTTATTCTAATAATTAAATATTATTCTAATAATTGAGAATTTTCTTTCTTTAATATCTATTATAATACCTAATTACCATTAATACACTATATTTTGTTAAATTTATATCAATTGTTTATATTAATTACAAATATTTTCCTTTATATTGTAACAAAAAAAATTCTGAAAACTTAAGTTTTCAGAATTTTCTTTATTATTTATTTCATAGGTTTATATTCTTGAATTATTTTCTCTGCAACCTTTAATCCATCAACTGCAGCCGATATTATGCCACCTGCAAATCCAGCCCCTTCTCCTGCTGGGAATAGGCCTTTAATAGATATACTTTGCAAGTTTTCATCTCTTGTCATTCTAATAGGAGCAGATGTTCTTGTTTCTATTCCTGTTAAAACTGAGTCATAGTTTCCATATCCCTTTATTTTTTTATCAAAATCAACTATGCCTTCTTTTAATGCTTCTACTACATAATCAGGAAGACATTCTCTTAAATCTTTAAATACATATCCTGCTGTATAACTAGGAGTAACAGAACCAAGCTTTGTACTTACTTTATCTTGCATAAAATCTCCAACTAATTGCACTGGAGCTTTATATTTTCCTCCTCCTACTTTAAATGCTAAACTTTCATAATGTCTTTGGAATTCCATTCCTCTAAGTGGTGAATCTCCTTCAAAGTCATCTGGTCCCACAGTAACAACTAAAGCTGAATTTGCGTTAGCTAAATCTCTAGCATGATAACTCATACCATTTGATACTAATCTTTCATTTTCGGAGGCTGCTGCAACCACAACTCCACCTGGGCACATACAGAATGAATATACAGCTCTCTTAAGCCTTTCACTTTGATATGTTAATTTGTATTCAGCTGCCTTAAGCTTTGGGTGCTGATACATGTCTCCATATTGACTTTTATTTATAAGCTCCTGTGGATGTTCTATTCTAACACCAATTGCAAAAGCTTTTGGTTGCATAAAGACTTCCCTTTTATGTAACATTTCATATGTATCTCTTGAGCTATGTCCTATTGCAATAATAAGATTTTCACACCCTATTTCTTTCCCATTTACTATAATAGATTTTACTCTATCATCTTCTGTTTTTATATCTTCTAATTTAGATGAAAATAAAACTTCCCCACCTAGTTCTTTTATTCTTTCTCTAATATTTTTTACTACACCCTTTAAAAGATCTGTTCCAACATGAGGCTTAGCTACATAAGTAATTTCTTCTGGTGCACCAGCTCTAACTAATTCCCTCAACACATAATCGCATCTTGTATCTTTTATTCTTGTAGTTAACTTACCATCTGAAAAAGCTCCAGCTCCACCTTCTCCAAATTGAACATTAGACTCTGTATTTAATTCACCAGTTTCCCAAAACTTATCAACAGTCTCTGTTCTTTTATCCACATCTTCTCCACGTTCTATCACCAAAGGTTTATATCCTTTTTCTGCTAGTAATAACGCAGCAAATATTCCCGCTGGTCCAAATCCAACTACCACTGGTCTATTTTTTAATTCCTTTTCTCCTGAAACTATTTCTGCATTATAAGAAGGTGCCTCAAACTTTACATCCTTATCTTTTAATTTATTAACTAATTTTTCTTCATTCTTATGTTCTATTTCTACACAATAGATGTATTTTATATCATTTTTCTTTCTAGCATCTAAGCTCTCTTTTATTATTTTAATATTTTTTATTTCTGATTCAGAAATCTTTAACTTCTTAGAAACCTTTTTAATTAATGTATTTTTATCTTCATCTATCTTTAAAGCTATATTATTAACTCTAATGGACATATTATAATCCCCTTTCCGCTAGTCAATCTTATATATATTAAAGATTTATTACACCTTATATATAATTTAAATTAAACATTCATTTGATTGCACCTTATTTTAACATAAATTTATTATTAGTAGTATTATTTTTATATGTATTATTTACTACTATTTTCTTATGATAAATCATCTATATCATCTAAATTTATAAATGCCTTAAGATAAAAAGCAAATAGCCATAGAAATCATTACTCTTTTATAGCTATTTAACGTTATTTCAAACTTTTATCTTTTTTAATATATAAAAGAGATACATAGAAAATAACTATGTATCTCTTTACTTAAATTACTCATTATTATTACTATTATTAGCATTATTATTAGTATCAGATGGATTTTGAGCTACTTCTTTAGTTACTGTAAATGCTATTTTTTCAACAGAAACTATACTAAAGCTCTCATCTAAACCTTGAAGTGTAACCTTAGGCTCTTGTTCAAAGCTTCCATCTTCCTTAAATGCACTTACATCTATAGAAGCTTTTATATTATCAGCTGTTACATTTCCTAGCTCATTTTCATATCCACTTATAGTAACCTTAATAGTATCTTTAGCAGGGGTAACTTTTACGCCTTCAATTCCCCCTGTTATACTATATTTTACATTAAAATCCTTAGTTGCAAATTTTATTACATTAACCTTAACTGTAATATAATCTTCCCCTTGAGATATTTTTAATCCTTCTGGAATCACTATTCCAAGGGATACATCTTTACTTTCATTTATTGAGCTTAAATTTAAAGGAGTTGAATTTACTTCACTTATTGTATCTAATATCTCCTTAGGTCCTAAAATTTCTACAAACTTTTTGTTGCTTTCTATAGACTTTAGTTTAAGCCCATTAGGTAATTGTCCCGTCGTAACTACATTTACTTTTACAGACTTACCCTTACTAACTTTTATCTCTACATTAGCAGATTTTTCTGAAAGTAAAACTCCCACAACTTCATTTCCATCTTCATCTAATGGCTTTATATCATAACTGCCTACTACATTTTCAAAAACATCTTCTTTATTATCTGAAACAACTAAACTTGATACCCTTGTAACAACTGACTCTGCTCCTGTTACCTTAACTTCTTTTGGATCTATAGTTGCTACTGATGCAAAATATCCCTGTCTTGGTGTGACTATAATATTTGAAGTTATAGGCATGGTTTTTTCCACCATATCTTCTATTTTAACTGATACTGTCAGTGTATTTGTATTTCTTATACTTACCGTAATTGGATAATCTACTATAGATACAGGAACTTTATTTTCTCCCTTTTTCCAAGCATACTCGCTTAAATCAACTTGAACTTTAAAATCACTTTTCTTTATTTTATTTATATCACTTGTATTTCCCTCTATTTTTAAGGTTACATATAATTCCTGATTTGGAGTTAATGCTAATTTTGAGCTAGTTAAAGCTTCTGTATTAATTAACTCAACTGGTATTTTGCTTATTTCTGTAGTTCTTATTTTATTTTCTACATTAGTTACATAAACCCATAAGCCTATAGATAATAAAAGGCATATTACTGGTATTACTAATCTATTTTTTTCCTTATTATCCAAGCTTTCACCCTCTCCCCAGCTGATCTAACATTCTTTTTAACATTCTTTTTATCATTATGTTGCATCATTTTAAGTAAAATTACTCTTAATTTTTCTCTATCATAATTTCTTGTTAATCTACCATTTATCGCTAAGGATACTACTCCAGTTTCTTCGGATACCACTAAAACTATAGAATCTGAAACTTCTGATACACCTATTGCCGCTCTATGTCTTGTTCCAAGCTTTTTATTTATCGTATTATTATTTGTAAGTGGAAGTACACATCCTGACGCTAATATTCTATCTTTTCTTATTATAGTAGCACCATCATGTAATGGTGTATTAACAACAAAGATATTCTCTAGTAAATTTGAAGTTACTTTTGCATCTAAAATAGTTCCTGAATTAAGTATTTCTCCTAATCTCGTCGCCTGTTCTATAACTATTAATGCACCTGTTTTTGTTTCTGCTAAATTTTCAACTGCAGTAATTATTTCACTTACAGTTATGTTTCTTTTTTCTTCATCTTGAATATTGTGTATTTCTTCAAATGCACTTCTTCCTATGTGTTCTAATGCTCTTCTTATCTCTGGTTGAAATATTATAACAACAGATAAAAGACCAATGGTCAATGTCTTATTTAAAATGAAATTTAACATTTCTAATTTTAAGACATAACTTATAGGTATCAATGCCACCATAAGTATAATACCCTTTAAAAGTTGTTCTGCCCTTGTTTCTTTTATTAGTATATATCCTTTATAGAATATATAGGCAACTACTAATATATCTAAAACTGCGAATATAGATATATTTTTTAGTGTGTTTGTTATAACTGTACTAATCTCCTGCATAAAGGGCACCCCCTAGTTTTCATATATTATTAATTATACACCAATAAGTAAATTCTTAGTATAATATTTAAATTTTTTTTAATTTTATAATATTTTTCACTTTACTGTAATATAAATTTATGTAAAGAAATTTATGTGGGGTGATAAACTTATGAAAGAAAAACTTAGTACTTTGTTCAAAGATCATAAAAATTTAACTGTATTCATAATATCGCTACTGTTACTCTTATCATTTTCAACGTTTTTTATCATATATAACTCAGATTCTAATAGAGCTAAAAGAACTCTAAGAAATATTGGTAATGAATTAAATGACGTAAATACAAATCTTGAATCAGGCATAAAAGATTTTACCATTGATACAACTAAATCCTATGACCTTTTAGTATCTGGATCAAATAAACTAAAGGAATTATTGAACTCAACCTCTCAAATAGAAGACATTGATGCTGAAATTTCATCTATGAAAAATGACTTAAACAATGCTATAAACTCTACTATAAGTTTATATGATAATTGCATCAATATTCTTTCTAATCCTAAAGATGTAAAATCTAGTGCTGATTTAGATAATTTTAGTGTTTTCAAAGAAAATTGTCTAAAAGATTATTCTATTTTGGCACAAAACAAAATTGATATAGACTTTTCTAATAATACACTACAATTTTTTGATAATACTTACAATTACTTAAATACCATAATTAAGATTAATAGAGATTCTGAGTTTCAAAATACTCAACAGCGAGAATTCTTTCTTCAGCTTGATTCATTTAATTCAGAATTTAACTCATTAAATGAAGACTTAATGCCTGCCATTAATAAAATAAGAGAAGATAAAAGAGACCTCCAAGCTATAATTGATGATTTATATGGTAAGGAAAAGTCTTATGAAAATTTAAAATCTAAAATTGTATCTATGTCTATTCCAGATGGCTGTATGGATATATATGATGCTTTAGATGAATACTTAAATATGTACTATATATATTTAAAATCTATTAAAGAAGCCGCTATATACGAAAAGACTTGCTCTGATATAGATAAGTTTTCTAAAGAAATTAACAAGAATTATAAGAATGCTTCTTCTAAAAGAGATGATGTAATAAACGCTTATTCTAACTACAAAAATATTCTCGAAAAATAATTTGTATTAAATTTTTCCTTTTGGAAATAATAATCTTGGATTATATATTATCCAAAAGGAGGTTATTTATGAAATATTTAAGAACAATACCTATTTTGTTTTTAACCTTTTTATTTTCAGCAGAGATACCTGTATTTGCTTATAAGAATGTTAGTTTAGTAGGTAATTCTAGCAATTCAATAAGCACTAATTTAAATGGAGAATTAAATAGTACTATAATAAATATGCCAAAAGAAAACGTGGTTGATGTATTCAATCACAATGACAACATGATATATTTAACAGAAGACGACATAAATTTAATGGCTAAAATCGTTTATGCTGAAAGTAAAGGTGAGCCCTATGAGGGTAAAGTTGCAGTTGCATCGGTTATTTTAAATAGGGTATTAAGTCCAGGATTTCCAAATAGCATTAGTGAAGTTGTATTCCAACCTAACGCATTCTCTTGCGTAGTGGATGGTCAAATATCTGTTACTCCAACTGAAGAGTGCTATAATGCAGTTTATGACGCAATAAAAGGTAATGATCCTACAAATGAAGCATTATTCTTTTATAATCCTGCAATAGCTACTTGTTCCTGGATGCAAAGTGTTGAAAAAGCTGATAGTAAAGCTATTGGCCAACATTTATTTTTCAAAACTAATTATTAAAAATAAGATAATAGGAATGTCAACAGACATTCCTATTATCTTATAATTTAAAACTTGTATTTCTTATATTAATCTTGTCAGTCATTATCCCATATTAATAAAAAAGAAATTCAGTCAAAGCTGAATTTCTTTTTTATTATCAATTATAAATTATTAATTATTCAAATGTTCCTTTTACAACAGGCTCTCCATTTTGTATCATTATTTTTCCCATAGCTATAACAGTATCTATTTCTAATGAATTTTCATCTACTAAGACTAAATCTGCATCTTTCCCATCAGCTATAGTTCCTTTATAAGTAAGCTTCAGTACATTAGCTACATTTGAAGTTATAACTTTTAGTGCATCTTCAATTTTTATATTATATTTTTTTATACATTCTTTAACTTCCTCATATAATGTTGCCACAGAACATATTCCAAGTCCTACCAATTTACCATCATTATCAAATATAGGCATACTTCCATTTCCATCTGACGAAAATGTCACATTTGATATATCTATTCCATCATCCAATAAAATCTTTAATCCTTCACTTGCACTTAACTCTCCTGGTTCTAGAAAATTCGGATCTGAACTTGTAGTAAGATCTATAAATCCACCTTTCTTTACATACTCTTCTCCAGCCTTAAATAATGCTTCATTTCTATTAATATGTGTTGGAAGTAATTGTGTCGCTGGTATCTCAGTTTCTTCTATTAAAGAAAATAAATAACCTAGATTTCTTGCTCCATCTCCTAAGTGTATATTTACAATTCCCGCTTTTCCTGATAATAATCCTCCAACCCTCGCTTGGGCTACTGTTTGTGTGAATTCAGTATAAGTAGCCTGAGAACTTCTATGATCTGATAAAGCTACTTCCCCAACTCCAATAACCTTATCAATTAACATAAGATCTGATTTGATATTATTAGTTGTAGTCTTTACTGGTATTTCATATGATCCAGTATAACAAAATGTAGTTATTCCTTCTTCTTCCAAGGCCTTTGCTTTTGCTATTAGGCTCTTCATATCTCTACAAATCCCATCTGTTCCTATACAGCCTACAACAGTAGTTATTCCAGCTCTAGTTAAATCTGTGAGTTTAATCTCAGGTGTCCTAGTTCTAAATCCACCTTCACCGCCGCCTCCATTAATATGAACATGACAATCAATAAATCCCGGAAATAGTAACTTGCCTTTTCCCTCTATAACATTTATATTTATAAAATCTGTTGGAATTTTTAAATCCTCGTATATTCCTTCAATTTTATTCGATGATATCACTACATCCTTTACTCCTTTATACTCAGGAGAATAAACCTTTATTCCTTTTATTACTGTTATCATCCGCGTCACTCCTATAGTTAGTTATTTAAAATATCTTTTATGTTAGTATTATTATAAATTGAATTTGAATATTTACTTATAAGCTCTTTTGCATAATACTTACTTTTATCCTTATTCAAATCTTTATAAAGTAAAGCTATCTTATAATAAGACTCCTCTATATAGTTCCCATTTTCATAACTAGATATATATTTTTCAAAATTTTTTATTGCCTCGTTATTATCCCCTAATTTCTCATATGTGGATGCTAATAAAAACATTATGTCATCATTTAAATGACTATTTTCTGCATAAACAATAGTACTTTCTAATATAACTTTTGTATCGTTGTATTTTTCTTCATCAAATGAATCAGTTGCTTTTATGTAGTTTTCTCTTATCTCATCTTCGTTTAATATATGTTCATCTAAATTACTATCTTCTTTTTTATCTATGTCATTGCTACTTTCTTTCGTACTTGTATTAATAGATTCTGAATTAGTATCTAAGTTGCTTACCTCAATGCTTTCACTTGCATCAACCTCTCCACTTTTATTAACTACTTCAAAATTATTTTCTGCATTCTCTTTAAATCCATTTTGTAGTTTACCTTTTATTAATATTCCTGATGTTATAATAATACATATAATACCTGTTATAATTATTGATTTTATAACTACGCTACTATTACTTTTTATGTTTAAAATTTCATTAATTTCTTTTTTTATACTTTTAGCCTCTATATTATATTTATCTAATGAAAATACTTTATCAATACACTTTTGACATTCAACATATTCAGCTTTTCTCATATAGCATATTGCTAAAGCATTATTTACATTTATAGAATTATAATCACTTTCTTTACAAATCATTAAAATTTGTAGCGCCTCATCTATATTTAGATTTTTTATTAATTCTTCTGACTCCTTAAATAACTCTCTTCTATTAAAATCTATTTCTATATCTTTTAAATATGCCTTAGCAATCTCATCATCATTATGATATTTATTTATCTTCCATAGTGAAATAGCCTCTTCAAGATCTCCTTTTAAATATAATAGCAATCCTTTTAAATTAAGTAAGTTTGAATCTTCTAAGCTTCTTGATATCCCTATCTCACAAATTTCTATAGCCTTGTCTATATATCCATTGTTATATAAATTAAGTGCTTTTTTATATTCCTTTTTATTATTATTTTTCATTTATTATTACCTCATTAAAATTTATAAGTAAAATATCAATCCTAAAATAGCCGCTATCACTATAACTAATATAGGATGAACTTTTTTACTTAATAGTACTACTCCTATTATCGAAGTGATTATTATACTCTTTAAATCTAAATAAGATTCTTTTGCTAAATCTAAAAAAGCTTTTATTATTAATGCAATTAACACAGGCCTCATTCCCATTAAAGCACCTTTAACAACTGTAGATTCCTTAAACTTATCTAATGTCTTACTTATTATGGAGACTAATACAAATGAAGTTATTACTACTCCAATAGTAGCCATAATACTTCCCAAGACTCCAGATAATTTATATCCAACAAAAGTTGCTGAATTTATTGCAACTGGTCCGGGAGTCATTTGAGATATACCTATAATATCCATAAATTCATTTATATTAATCCAATTATTATTTTCTACTATTTCTCTTTGAATAAAAGGAAGCATAGCATATCCTCCCCCAAAGCTAAACGAACCTATTTTAAAGAAAGAAAAAAATAACTTTATTAATAATTCCAACTAGCTCACCTTCTTCCTTAAAAATATGACTCCATATATAGCTGATGCTATTATTACTATAATTGGATGAATATCAAATAATGTTAGTGCTATAAGTGCCACTATAATAGTTACTATAGTTCTTGTATTTTTTTCTAATCCTTTACTTAAGCTTATTGCTCCAACTAATACTAACATTGGAACTGCTGCAGTTATTCCCTTAAAAGCTGCATTAACATAATAATTATTTCTAAATTGCATAAAGAAAGCTGCAATTATGATAATTATTATAAATGATGGTAATATTACTGCTAATAAAGCCATTATTGCTCCTATTAATCCTCCAATTTTATATCCTAGAAATATTGAACAGTTAACTGCTAATGCACCTGGAAGGCTTTGTGATACAACTAATACATCCATAAATTCTTCTTTTCCAAGCCATTTTTTATTATTAACAACTTCCTCTTCTATCAATGGAATCATTGCATAACCTCCACCAAAAGTAAAAGCTCCTATCTTAAAAAACGCAATAAACATTTCTATAATTTTATTCATATCTTCACCACCTTAATTAATTTTATTATATTTTATATTATACATTTACTAATCATGTAAATTGTTGATTGAAACAGATATATTTTTCAAAAATAAAAAGCCGCATTAATAGTATGCGACTTTTCTTTATTTTAATTATTCTTGTTCTAATATTATTTTCTTAGCTGTTAATATTGATGTAGCACTCATTGAGAATTCATCTAAACCATATTCAACTAATGTTGGAATTGCAGCTTCATCTCCTGCCATTTCTCCACACATTCCAACCCATTTACCGTGCTTATGAGCTCCATCTATAGTCATCTTTATTAATCTTAATACAGCTGGGTGCATTGGATTATAAAGGTATGATACTTTTTCACTCATTCTATCAGCAGCTAAAGTGTATTGGATTAAGTCGTTTGTTCCTATTGAGAAGAAATCTACATGCTTAGCTAATTCATCTGCATATACAGCAGCTGCAGGGATTTCAACCATTATACCCCATTGAATTTTTTCTGAGTATTCTATTCCTTCAGCCTTTAATTCAGCTTTACATTCTTCTACAAATTCCTTTGCAGCTTGGAATTCTTCTAAACCTGAAATCATAGGGAACATTACTGCAAGATTTCCATAAACAGAAGCTCTAAGTAAAGCTCTGATTTGAACCTTGAATATATCTTTTCTATCTAAACATAATCTTATAGCTCTGTATCCTAAGAATGGATTCATTTCTTGTGGTAATGGTAAGTATGGAAGTGTCTTATCTCCACCGATATCTAGTGTTCTTATAACAACTTGTTTTCCATCCATTACTTCAAGAACTTTTTTATAAGATTCAAATTGTTCTTCTTCTGTTGGAGCTGAATCTCTATCCATATATAAGAACTCAGTTCTGAACAATCCAACACCGTCTCCACCATTTGCAACTACTGCTTCAGCATCTGCTGGTGAACCTATGTTTCCACAAACTTCAACTCTTCTTCCTGATTTAGTAACTGTCTTTACAGTTATTAATTTCTTTAATTCTTCTTGTTCTGCTAAGAATTTTTCTCTCTTAGCTGTATATTCATCTATAACTGATTGTTCAGGGTTTATTATACATATTCCTTCAATACCATCAACTATAACAGTATCTCCATTTTCAACTGATGTAGTTATATCTTTTAAACCTACTATTGCTGGTATTTCTAAAGTTCTAGCCATAATAGCAGAGTGAGAAGTTCTTCCTCCGATATTAGTTAAGAAACCAACAACTTTACTTCTATCTAATTGTGCTGTATCTGATGGAGTTAAATCGTGAGCTACAACTATAGTGTTTGCTTCAGTTATAGCAAATGCATCTCCACCTTTTCCTGCTAAGTTTGAGATTATTCTCTTAGAAACGTCTTTTATGTCAGCAGCTCTTTCTTTCATGTACTCATCTTCCATAGAATCAAAAATCATTACAAATGTATTTGTAACATTTTCAACTGCTTTCATTGCATTTATGCTATTTGATTCTATTTCTAATAACATTCCGCCAGTAAATTCTGGATCATCTAATAAAGTTAGGTGAGCTTCGAAAACTTGAGCTTCATGTTCTCCTATTTCTGCTAAAGCTTTATCTCTAATAGCAGTTAATTGAACTTTTGCTTGCTCTAAAGCCTTTTGTAGAACTTCTTTTTCTGCCTCTACATTAGAAACTTTCGCATCTGTTATTACTATTTCTTCGTGTTCTTGTAAAAATACTTTTCCTATTGCATAACCTTTAGACGCAGCTATACCTTTTTTCATTTCCGAGATTCCTCCTTAATAATAGCTATAAATTCAAATTCTATATGAAATTTATAGAAAGTACTAATCTGTTTTATAAATTACAACTACATGTATTATAACATATTTTTCACCTATGTTAATACGAATACACATAATTTTTATTATTTTCTATCATTAATTTCATTTTTTTATTTATTTTATTTGCATATTTTCTATATAAGTATAATTATACTAAAAATTTTTACATTTTTTTGAAAATAAATAGTGATTCCACCCTCTATTTGATATATTTATTGCCCTTATTATAGTTAAAAGAATAGTTAAAAAAGGCTGTTTTAAACAGCCTTTTATTATAAAAATATAATTCGACAATCTATTCTCACATTTTATTATTTTCTATAAATCATCTATAAGTGCTCCAGCCTTAGCATAAGCAGTTGATTTTGCCTCAAAGAAATCTGTCTTTACTGAATTAGCATCTGATAATATATCTACCCAAGCTGCTGGATTGTTATCATGCCCTTCATAAATTGCATCTAATCCTATTGCCTTCATTCTTAAGTTCCCTAGATATTTTATATAATCATTGATTAAATTTTTATTTATTCCTTGAATATTATCACCAATAACATAATTTCCCCAAGAAATTTCATGTTCAACTGCAGTTTTCATCATTTCTTTCAGTTGATTTTTTACATCATCTGTAAATATTTCAGGTTGCTCTAACTGTAATTCTTTTAATATATTTCTAAACAACCAAAGATGGGTATTTTCATCTCTATTTATATATCTAATCTCTTGTGCTGACCCTGGCATTTTACCATTTCTCTCTAAATTATAGAAGAACATAAAGCCTGAATAAAAATATATTCCTTCTAATATATAGTTTGCCATTATAGTTTTAATAAGATTTTCTTGAGTTGGTGCCTCTAAGAAATTATTATACAATTCTCCTATGAATTTATTTCTTTCTAATAATATTTTATCATCTTTCCATTGATATAATATTTCATTTCTTTTTTCTGGAGAGCATATTGTATCTAATATATAACTATAACTTTGTGAATGAACAGCTTCTTGAAAAGCCTGTATTGTTAAGCATAAATTAACTTCACTAGCTGTAATATAATTATTAATATTAGATAAATTTGCAGTTTGTATTGAGTCTAAGAATATTAAGAAAGAAAGTATTTTATCATAAGCTGTTCTTTCATCATTTGTTAACTTATTATAATCCTTTAAATCTTGAGCAAGATTTATTTCTTCTGGAATCCAGAAATTATTCATTGCTTGCCTATACCAATCTGAAACCCAAGTATATTTCATATTATTAAAATCATTTAAGTTAGTAGTATTTCCATTTATCATTCTCTTTTTAGATGTTTCAGTATCACCAAACTCATTAAAAAGAGGCTTTTTATTTATAAACATTTATTACCCTCCAAGACCTTATTAGTATTCTTTCGAACTTATGCTGAACAACTTTCACAATCACTCACTGTTAAGGATTTTGAACGCACATAGTATATGGATTTAACTCCAGCTTTGCAAGCTTCTATATATAAATTCATAATTTGTCTCATAGTATAATTAGTTGTTATATATAAATTAAATGATTGCCCTTGATCTATATGTCTTTGTCTAATCCCATTTATTTGCACACACCATTTTTGATCTATATTATATGCAGAGTTATAATACCAATAGTTTTCTTCACTTAAGTTTGGTGCAGTTTTGGGTATTATACTTCCTTTCTTTTCTTCAAGCCAAAATCTAGCCATTACTGGATCTATTCCTTCTGAAGTGCCTGCTATAGTTGCTGTTGAACCATTTGGGGCTACAGCCATTAGGTATCCGTTTCTCATTCCATGAGTATTTACTTCTTCTCTTAGTTGATTCCATTTTTCAGATTTATATCCTCTAAGTTCAAAGTAATTTCCATTATGCCAATCTGATCCTTCAAAACATGAATATCTTCCCTTCTCTTTTGAAATATTCATACTTGCCTTTATTGCATGATAGTTAATTCTCTCATAAACATCATCTGCAAATTCCTTATGCCTATCTTCTGTCCAATGAATTAAATTATTTGCAAGCATATGGTGATATCCACTTGTTCCAAGTCCTATTGCCCTATATTTTTTATTAGTCACTTCTGCAAATGGTACTGAATAATAATTTAAATCTATTACATTGTCCATAGCTCTTATTTGAGTTTCTACAACATATCCTAGCTCTTCATCATTTTTAACATCAACATTTCCTAAAACTACTGATGATAAATTACATACTACAAAATCACCTGATTTTGTTTTTTCAATTATTATAGTATCTCCATTTTCATCTTTTACTTCTGATTGTTGTATATCCATTGAGCTCATATTTTGCATAATTTCTGTACAAAGGTTTGATGAGTAAATCATTCCTTTATGCTTATTTGGATTCATCTTATTTACTGTATCTCTATAAAAAGCAAATGGAGTTCCAGTTTCGGCAGCACTCTTTATTATTAATCTAACAATTTCTTTTACCGACATAACTCTTTTACTTATGCTATCATCTTCAACACATTCGTAATATTTCTTTTCCCACTCTTCTCCATAGAAGTCTTCTAATGAATATCCCTTTGCTAATCTAATTTCATGAGGACACATCATATACCAGTTTGCATCTATATCTATTTCTGCAAGTTTCCAAAATAAATCTGGATAACAAAGTCCTGGGAAGACATCATGTGCTTTCTTTCTATCATCGCCATTATTAGTTTTTAATTGTAAGAATTCTGGCAGGTCCTTATGCCATGCATCTAACCATATAGCAACTGATCCATTTCTAACTCCTAGTTGATCTACTGCTATAGCTGTATCATTAAATAATTTTACCCATGGTATTACTCCACCTGAAGCTCCCTTAAATCCTCTTATAGGTGATTCTAAAGCTCTAACTTTACCAATATATATTCCCATTCCGCCACCAAACTTTGAAACCTCTGCAAAGTTATCAAGTGACTTATATATACCCTTTAAACTATCTTGTACTGTATCTATAAAGCATGAGCTTAATTGATAAAATGGTTTTCTAGCATTAGACATTGTTGGTGTCGCCATAGTTGCCTTAAGAGAGCTTAATACATCGTAAAATCTCTTTGCCCATAATACTCTTACTTCCTTTTTTTCTGGAATAGCTAAATGCATTGCTATCCCCATAAACATTTGTTGCGGAAGCTCTAATGTACTTCTATCAAAATCTTGAATCAAATATCTTTTTGCTAAAAGATTTATTCCACTATACGTAAATAAGAAATCTCTTTCTGGTTTAATTTCATTTTCTAGCTCTAATATCTCTTCTCTTGTATAATTTTCTAATATGTATTTCCCATAAAGTCCTTTTTCAGTTAATTGATTTATAAATCCATATAAATCTCCATATATATTTTCGTCATTAGTAATCTCTCTATTTTTTCTTATCTTATCGTAAAGTTTAAATACATACAGTCTTGCTGCTGCATTTTGCCATCTTGGCTCCATATCTGATGTAAGCTCTAAAGCTACTTGTATTATTGAATCTCTCATTTCCTCATCTTCCATATTAGGTCTAACTATATGATTTAACGCTTCTAAAAGCCTTTCTTCTGTATAAATCCCTTGACCATTATCTATTCCATCTAAAGCTAACCTACAAATATTAAGTAAATGTGTCATACTCTTCCCCTTCCACTACATATAGTATGTAATATTCTTTCTCTTTCCATGAATATACAATATATAGTTCATTATAATTTCTATTTTTTCCTTTGTAAAATTTAATAATCTAATGCTAAACAAGAAAAAATGGAGATATTCATTTAATATCTCCCTTTTTCACCTTTAATAATAGTTTTCACAAATAATTTTTATCTTTTAAAATTAAAAGTTAAATAATACTAATTACTTTAACTTCTCAATCCAATCAGCTTCCTTAAATCCAACTAAAACAGTATTATCCTTTATTACTATTGGTCTCTTTACTAGCATTCCATTAGATGCTAATATATCTAAAAGTTCATCTTCTGGTAATACTTTAACTTTATCTTTTAATTGCATTTCTCTATATAATACACCTGATGTATTGAAGAATTTATTAATTGGTAACCCACTTTTAGCTATCCAATCTTTTAGTTCTTCTTTTGTTGGATTTTCATCTGCTATATGTCTATCTATAAATTCTATATTATTTTCTGTTAAAAACTTCTTTGCTTTTCTACATGTAGTACACTTTGGGTATTCAACAAATAAAACTGACATATTATCACTCCTATATTTAATTATTATTATTATTTAATTATTATTATAACATATTATTTCTTAGGTATGATTAAATAAATTTTAAACATATCTCCTTCTACTTCTATTTTTATACTTCCATTATGAAGCTCTATTATACTTTTTGTTATGGCAAGTCCCATGCCAGAACCTTCTACAGATGAATTTCTTGATTTATCAGCCCTTGCAAATCTCTCAAATATATCTTGAGTATTAAAATCCATTTCATAATTAGATATATTTTTAAAAGATACTTCTACTAAGTTTTCTTTAGAATTTATATCTATATATACTCTAGTATTATTAAGTGAATATTTTAATGCATTTACGATTATATTTTCAAATACCCTGGACATTAATTTACCATCTAAATCAACAAATATTTCATCTTCATTTGTATTTACCTTAAATTCCATATTTTTTTCTTCATATAAATTTGAATATTCTCCAACACCTTGATATACTAAAGAAACTATATCTATTTCATGTTTCTCTATAGTCATTTTACCGCTGTTTAGTTTTGATACCTCAAATAAGTCTTCTATAAGAGTCTTTAGTCTTTTTGAACTTCTATCTAATATAGTCAAATAGTCTTTTCTTTCTTCTTCTGTTATATTAGTATCATTTAATATATTTACATAGTTTATTATTGATGTTAATGGTGTTTTTAAGTCATGAGAAACATTGGAAATTAATTCTGTCTTTAATTTTTCATTTTTTACTTTCTCATTTAAAGCTATTATATAACCTTCTCTTATTTGATTTATATTTTCTACTAACTCTTTAACTTCTCTTTCACCAATATCACTTATTTTATATTCTAATTCGCCTGAATTAATTTTCTTCAATCCATCATTAATAACTGAAATATCAAGACTTTTCTTTAATGAATATAAAACACATACTAATGGAATTAACACTAAAATTAAAGTTCCCTTAAATGGATATCTAGTTAAAAATGTTATCAAAACATTTTGGTTTCTTATTCCTGCTATTAAATATAAATATACTAATATTACTGCTATTGCTCCACCAAAAGAAATCATAATTTTATTGCGTGTATTTTTATATTTATAACCATATCTTAAAACGTATATAAGTCTCTTCAAAACTTTAATTTCTAAATGTATATTTTTACTATTAATTACAGAGTTTATTATTATCTTTAGTAAAAGTACTATAGCGAGGATCGTTAACACTATCATTACTTTTGCTGTTATAGTATCTGTTTTTATAAGATATGTATATACACTAGGATCTCTATAATATATCTCTATATATTTATCTACATTTTGTTTACTTATCTTGTCCGTAGTGCTAGTAACATAATAATTATATTTATCTTTATTGTCTATTCTAACAGATGGATATCTAAATTCCTTTAAATATGCATTTATATTATCTTCAAGCAAAGCTACCGTATTATCATACTTTTCTACAGATTCACGTAATTTTACATCATTTGTCGTAAAATTTCCTGTTTCTTTATTTATTAATGCATAAAATAAATCACCATAAAAATAATTATTCTCTGATAGACGCTCATTTTCATATTCTATCGACCTAATATCTTCCAGATTATTAGTATTTGAATATATATATTTTGATACATCTTTACTTTCATAATATATCATTGATTCTATGTATTTATCTTTATTGAATAATGCATCAAATGTTCCTGCTCCTAAATCTGAAAAAGTATTATTAAAAGATTGATAATATCCTATAGTTAATGAAATTAATAATATACATACAGTTAAAATTTCTATTCCCCATACACCAGTTATATACCTTTTAATCTTCTCTTTCAATTTTATATCCAACTCCCCACACTACCTTTATATATTCAGGATCTTTTGTATTTATTTCTATCTTTTCTCTTATCCTTCTAATATGAACAGTTACAGTATTTTCACTTCTATAAAATGGTTCTTCCCATACTTTTTCATATATTTCTTTTATAGAGAAAACTCTTCCTAAGTTTGAAGCTAGAAGTTGAAGTATTTTAAATTCTGTTGCCGTAACTTTTACCTCTTCTCCTCTTAAAAAAATTGTTTTTTCTTTATTATTTATTATCAAGTCCCTTACCTCTATTATATCTGGACTCTCTCCTTCTAATTCCAAGGGCTTTTGATATCTTCTTAATTGAGACTTTACTCTAGCAACAAGCTCTAAATGATTAAATGGTTTAGCTATATAATCATCAGCCCCTACATTTAAACCTAATATCTTATCACTATCTTCTCCTTTTGCTGATAACATTATAATAGGCAAATTCCTTTTTTCTCTAATCTTTAGACATGTTTTTATTCCATCCATTCTTGGCATCATTATATCCAAAACTATTAGATGTATTTTTTCTTTATCTAATAGCTCCAAAGCCTCTACGCCATCTTTAGCTTTAAAGACTTTCATGCCTTCTCCTCTTAGATATATATCAATAGCATCTCTAATTTCCTTTTCATCGTCAACTACTAAAACATTAAACATATTTTCACCCCTCTATCTTATCCTATAATTATAATATCTTATATTATGAAATTTTACTAATTGTAAAAATTACATTTTTATTAAAATAATCAAATATATATATAAGTTATTATTAACATTCGATAGTATTTAATATATAATCTTAGTGTATATTTCTAACAGATAATTTTAAGGAGTTTGATATGTTACATAAGTTTACAATCAACAAGCACATGATTTTAGATTTCTTTTTTATTTTTGTTGGGTGTGTAATAGCATCTCTAGGAGTTAATTTATTCTTAGTTAATGCTCAATTACTTAGTGGTGGAGCTACTGGTATAGCACTTATTTTACAATATTTAGCTGAAGTACCTTCTGGTATAACTGTATTTATAATTAATATTCCTTTATTTTTTGTAAGTTATAAAATGCTAAATAAGCGATTTACTCTATATTCTGCAGTTGGAATGATATCATTATCAATTTCCCTTATAATCACTAAACCTTTATCTAACTTAGTGAAAGTAGATGATATATTACTTTATTGTATTTACGGTGGAGTTTTATGTGGTCTAGGATATGGTCTAGTTTTTTCAAGAAATGGTTCAACTGGAGGTACCGATATTATAACAATGGTACTTAGAAAGAAGTATTATAACTTCGAAATAGGTAAGCTTAGTTTCGGTATTAACTGTATAATAGTTTTTATAGGTGCATTAATTTTTGGGCTTCCTAAAGCTCTATATACCTTAATATCTATGTTTGTTCAAGGAACTATAGTAGATAAAGTTATTAATGGATTTAATAGTAAGAAATTATTATTAATATTAACTGAAAAAGAACAGGAAATAATAGAGTATGTTATTAAAGATATGAATAGAGGAGTTACTTCATTAATTGCTGAAGGTGAGTACACTCATGAACTAAAAAAAATGCTTTATATAGCTGTAACCTCCTCTCAAATTGTACATTTAAAGAGTAAAATATTAAGAATAGATCCTAAAGCATTTATTACAATAATAGATGTTTCTGAAGTTAATGGAAAGGGATTCCATAAAATTTAATATTAATTATTTTTAAAATATAAAATAGTTTTACCCCCATATCTTAGATTTTATTTATCTCTAATATGGGGGCATTTTTATAATTATATTCTACGGCAATCAATTTAGTTATATCTGAAATAAATTCATAAATGTAATAATTATACTTGCTAATTATATTTTAAATATTGATTTCTTTATAATCCTAAAAGTCTTTTTCAAAATATAGATAAATTTTCTGAAGCAGCTCTTAAATAGTATATAAATCTTTATAAAAATTACTTCTAAGAGTATAACTTTTTATTGACCTTTTTATTAACTATTTCATTGACTTTAAATAAGCCTCTTGTCCCACTTTATATAAGTTATTACCATTTACATCTATTATAACTATTAAAGGCATGTCTATTACCTTCATCTTTCTAATGGCTTCTGCGCCTAAGTCTTCATATGCAATTATTTCTGATGAAACTATACTTTTAGAGATTAATGCAGCAGCACCTCCAATGGCTCCTAAATATACAGCTTTATTTTTTACTATTGAATCCATAACCTCTTGGTTTCTAGCACCTTTTCCTATCATTGCTTTTAGTCCTAACTCTAGTAATCTAGGTGAGTACGCATCCATTCTATAGCTTGTAGTTGGTCCAGCTGATCCTATAACTTGTCCTTTTTTTGCTGGACTTGGCCCTACATAATATATAGCTTCACCTTTAATATTTATTGGTAAATCATGTCCTGAATCTAATAGATCAATTAATCTCTTATGTGCTGCATCTCTAGCTGAATATATAGTACCTGTTAGTAATATTGTATCCCCTGCTTTTAGGTCTTTTATTTTTTCATATGTTAAAGGAGTACTTATCTTTCTTTCCACAGTTTCTTTTCTTATTTCTTTATTTTCCACAATTTTATCCCCTTATAAAATTATTTCTTTATGCCTAGTAGCATGACAACTTATATTTACAGCAACAGGCAGTCCTGCTATATGCGTTGGATAGGTTTCAATATTAATCCCTAATGCTGTTGTCTTTCCACCAAAACCTTGTGGCCCTATTCCAAGTTTATTTATTTCTCTTAATAATTCTTCTTCTAAATCACTATAAAATTTATTATTATTCCTATTGTTTATAGGTCTTAATAAAGCTTTTTTAGCTAAATATGCTGCTTTATCAAATGTTCCTCCGATACCTACCCCTACAATCATAGGTGGGCATGGATTAGGTCCTGCTTCCCTTACAACCTTTATTATAAAATCCTTAACTCCTTGCAATCCATCTGAAGGTTTAAGCATCTTTATTTGACTCATATTTTCTGAACCAAATCCTTTAGGCGCAACGGTTATTTTTACTTTATCTCCAGGAACTATATCATAATATATTATTGCTGGAGTATTATCCTTCGTATTGATTCTATTTATAGGATCCTTAACTACCGACTTTCTTAAATATCCTTCTTCATAACCTCTTCTAACACCTTCATTTATAGCCTCTTCAAGATTTCCTCCCGTAATATGAACATCTTGTCCAATCTCCATAAAAACACATGTTATTCCTGTATCTTGGCACATTGGCATTTTTTCATTTCTTGCTACTTCAGAATTTATCATTATCTTGTCCAATATATCATTAGCTAAATCCCAAGTTTCCTCTTTTTTAGCATTGCTTAAAGCCTCATATACATCATTGGATAAATTATAATTTGAATCTATGCATAATTTCTTGATAGCATCTGTAATTTCTTTAACACATATAGTTCTCATAAATATCCTCCTATTTCTTAACTTAACAAATCATTAGTTCAATCTTAAATTATTATAAATAAAGTCTTATATATTTTATAGATATATTACTAATGTCTCCATCGTTTCTCGAAGTTTAAAATTATTTTATATATAATTATTTATTTTAATATAAAGCTTTTCATAAATATTTTATCATATTTTTATACCAAAAATATTATATTTTAATAAATATGTCTAAGGAGAGTATGTGATGAATCTAAACTTAAGTAAAATTGCTAACTTTATAGTTTACTTTCTTATTGCTATATTAGTATTTTTCATAATCCATATCCTAGCTACTTCTATTAATTTTGAATTTAAAGAATTACCTAAAAATAGCCTTAAGGTAAATAACTCTATTTTACTTAAATAATCTGTTAAACATTTATTTTGCTACTAATTCAAATTATATAGGTTATTAGTCAAAGTATATATCCTAATTAGGTTCTTTTTAAAATGTATTATTTACAAAATAAAACAAGATATATTATCTTTCGTATAATATATCCTGTTTTTTAAATTTAATATATAGTTGAAATATCTTCGACAATATATTTTGATATATTTCCTCGGAAATCTCCTTATTAATTTGATGTCTTATTTATTTCTTCAAAATACTTTTCTATTCCCAATGATATTCCTTCAACTATTGAATTTTGATGTTCTTCTGTTTGTAATCTTTGTTCCTCTTCAGGATTAGATAAAAATCCGCATTCTACCAATACAGATGCCCCTTCATATTTGTCTCTTAATATTAAATAAGAATCCCCAGCTGGTTTTGATACTCTTTTATTATTATCCTTAACCACTTCTTTAAGCGATCCTTGTATATCGTCAGCAAGCTTTTTACTTATATCATTAGATGCATGCCAAACTTGAGCTCCAAAGCATTTAGCTTGTGGAAACATATTTTGATGAATAGATACAAAGATATCACATTTTATCTCAGCTTTTAAATCTCTTCTTTTCTTAAGATCTTCTCTTTTCTTTTCTTTTATTGTAGATCCTTTTTCCTCTAAACCTTGATCTCCTTCTCTTGTTAAATAAACCTTATACCCCTTCTGCTCTAAGGCATCCTTAAGCTTTAAGCTTATTTGAAGATTTATATCCTTTTCTATTACACCTGACTTTGATTTTGCCCCACCATCAAATCCACCATGTCCAGGATCAATTAATATTATCTTTTGATTTGCCTCCTCTGCAAAAACTTTAATAGGTGTAAAACATAAAAGTGATATAGTTATACATAAAATTATTGATTGTAATTTTTTCATTTGTTTACCTCCATAATATTTATAAAAATAATTATAAATTTATTATGTCCATATTATTAATTTTTCTTGCTAATAAAAAAATCCCCAGTATTAGGATTTAATATCCTATACTAGAGATTTTTATGTTTTTAACTATTTTCTATAACACTTTCTGCTATATTTGTTGAATGATCCCCTATTCTTTCCAAGTTGCTTAATAAATCTAAGTATATAGCTCCAGCATATGCATTACAAGTTCCATCGTAAAGTCTCTTTATATGAAGTTCTCTATATTTCTTTTGTAGTCTATCAATTTCTGATTCTATGTACTCTATACTTTTAGCTTTTTCTACATCTTTTTTCGCATAACTATCTATAGCTACTTGTAAAGCCTCAGTAGTTTTATTATACATATTATTTATTTGCTCCATCGCTTGACTACTATATTCAAGTTTTTTAGAAATTTTTTGAGATGTTAAATCTGCTATATTTTCAGCATGATCCCCTATTCTTTCTATATCATTTATAACATGAAATGTTGCTGCTACTATACTTAACTCTTTATCTGATAAATCACATTTAGAAAGCTTAACTAAGTAATTTGTAATAGCTTCATTTAATGTATTTATAACGCCTTCATTCTCATAAACTTTTTTAATTAGCTTTTCATCATTTTTTTCAAAAGCTTCTAGAGCTAAAGCCAAGCCTTTTTTAGCCTTATTAGCCATTCTTAATGTTTCTTTTGCAACCTGTCCGGCTGCTATAACTGGAGTCTCTAATAATCTATCGTCTATGTACTTTGGTCCTGGTTTATCTTCTTCATCATCTCCTGGAATAATCCTATTAACAAGCTTAATTAATAATCCAGTTAAAGGTAACATTATTGCAGTATTTACAATATTGAATACTGTATGAGCATTAGCAATTTGTCTACTAACATCTCCTGGACTTATAGTTGACACTACATTTCCTAAAATACCACTAACTAATACTGGTATAAATATTAGCGTCCCACCTAAATTAAATATCAAGTGTAACATTGCTGCTTTATGTGCAGTTTTATTTGTACCAACAGACGCTATCATTGCAGTAATACATGTTCCTATATTACATCCAAATACTATTGGAAGTGCATCATGTATATTAATTGCTCCTGCTGTTGCTAAAGCTACTAGGATTCCTGTAGTTGCTGATGAACTTTGTAGAACAGCTGTTATAACTGCACCAGCTATTATTCCTAAATACCATTTGGAGCCTACTGTTGATAAAATATCATTAAATATAGGTGAAGCAGTTAAAGGCTTCATAGCAGCACTCATTTGTCCCATCCCAACAAATAGAATACCAAAACCTAATATTATGTTACCTATGTCTTTTCTCTTCTTGCCCTTAGCAAACATAACCATAAATGCTCCTAAGAAAACAAATAATGGAGCAATTTGATCTAATTTAAACGCAACTAATTGAGCAGTAATAGTAGTACCTATATTGGCACCCATTATAATTCCTGCTGCTTGAGCTAAATTCATTAAACCTGCATTTACAAATCCTACTACCATTACAGTCGTAGCACTACTACTCTGTATTATAGCAGTAACTATTGCCCCTACTATAACTGCAATAATTGGATTTCTAGTTACCTTTTCCAGAATTGACTTTAATCCGTCACCTGCGGCATTCTCAAGGCCATCTCCCATTATCTTCATACCGTAAATAAATAGACCTAATCCGCCAAGTAACTGTATAATTACCTTTAATGATTCCAATAGTTATTCCCCTTTTCAACATTATTTTTACATTTTTAGTTTACAATACTTTTTAACATTTGTTAAGTAATTAAATATATTTTTAACCTAAATTTAATATAGAAATATATAGACTTTCTTCTAATGGACTTATTTATAAAAAATAAATCCCACAACCATAAGGTTTGTGGGATTTGTGAAGTTCCATATATTATCTCTTTGAGAATTTAAAATGTCTTATTTACTCGATTTGAAACTATTTTGTTAGTTATGTGTTAGTTATACATTTGTATTGATATAAACTAACTCACCTTTATAGTAATTCTATTATTACTATATATAAGTAATTATTACTATATATATTCCCTATAAATTTTTGTTTTTAATAGAATCTCTTCATTAAATTAATCTACTATATCAAACATATCATAAAATACTAACTCTTCTACAGAAAATTTCTCCCCACTCATTAGATTCATACTATTATTATCCTTATAAAGTAATATTTCATTAATCTCAGAAATACTTAATTCCATATATCCCTCACTAGACAAAATTTCTTTTATAATATCATATACATTAGATTGACCTTTAGTGTACGGTTGTTGCCCAAAGCCATCTAATACTGGATCCATCTTATTTTCATCAAAATTTTCAATCTCAAACTCATGATGAATATAAAAAACGGGTGCAATCTTAGATATCTGTAAAAAAGTCTTATATGATACTTTAAATATACCATTCTCATAATTAGCATATTTAAAATACCATTTTTGAGATGGTGCATTATCTATATTTTCTTCAACTATATCATTAATATATACTTCTATTCTCTTATATAATTCTTTACTTAACTCTATTTTATTTTTGCATCTATCTTTAAAATATCCATAATCTTCATCTATATATATTTTTTTTAAAATATCATTTAATTTATTATCCATATTCTTCACCCTTTACTTTATCTTTATATTATGAGATCCAGAGCTATCTCCTGGTTTTGTCAACTCAAAATTAAAATTAACTTCCCCTAAGTGCTTACCATTTCTATTTAAAACTTCAAATCTACCATGTTGTGAATCAACTGCATATAAATACCCAGTTGATTTATCCATATATATATCCCTTCCATTTATTTTAGATAACTTACTATTCTTAACAAAGCCATATTGATCAGCAATTTCTTTCGCTTTTATCTTAACTGTTGCTACTCTATCATTTGCTACCATTTTACTTATTTCTTTTTCAAAAGTATTAATTTCTCCTCTCAATCCTTCTACATTATTTACTTTAGGTACTTTTAAATTGTTAGGTAGAGAAACTATGCCTATAGTAATATCTGGTTCATCAGAATCAATAATATCATAATGATACAAATTAGGATCTATTATTGCTCCATCTTTTAGTGTAATTAGTTCTGATGCCGGAAGTTCCACACCATTAAAAGAAATTGTGTACTTTACTAATTCGTAAACATAAATATAAAGCCCCTTTTTATATATAATTTGTTTAGGTATATTTTCTATTTGATCTGGAGAATATAATCCAAAGAATCCTCCTTCAATATACTCTTTTGCTTCTTCACATGTATATATATCTTCATTATTTTCATAATCTAACCATTCAATTTTGCTTTCATCTATTTTTTCTATTAAAGTTCCTTCAATTTTCAACTTTCTTTCATCTGACCACTCACTATATTTCGTATAAGAATTTGATATGAAAGATTTTATCTTATTAAATATATTTTTCCCATCATCTAAAATTTTATCTTTATTAAATGGCTTTACTATTGTACCAACTCTTGCACCAAATGCATTAACAGATATGTCTTTTATAAAATTAAAATCAGAATTTGCTACTTTGAAATTATTAATGGAATTCAAACTATTTATTAAATCATTAGAATAATTACTTATATATTTTATTATACTAAATCCATCTTTCAATAAGTTGCTTTTTTCACTAAAGATTTTATCTCCAATGGATAATAAAGAACTTTCAATTTTGCTTATTGATGATTGAATTTTATGCTTTGTACAAACAACTCTTATTCTATTTGCACATCTATTATCTACCTCTCTAAACCTTCTTGATATGTAGTCTAAATCACTTATTATTTTATCTATTCTATTTGAATTGTTTCTTAAATTATTGTAATACTCTTGCAAATTATTCGACTCAACTCTAATCCTGCTTGAGATTCCACTTACTTGCAACTTTACTTTCGCTGAGTTTGTATTACTACATCCACTATTTAATCTTTCCTTTGATCTCATTAAATTACTTCTTAAACTGCTTGTTTCTCCATATGATATTCCAACTATACCTCTTTTATATAAATTTACATTCCCCATTTTTCCCCCTTTTACATGGATATTATTCCTAATATATATTTATTCTACATATATAAGGATTTTCCTTTCAGTTAAAACATAGCATAAAAAAATCTCGCAAACATAAAGTTTGCGAGATTTTTAAATCCCCTATCTCTTTGAGAATTGTGGAGCTCTTCTTGCTTTTTTAAGACCGTATTTCTTTCTTTCCTTCATTCTTGGATCTCTAGTTACGAAACCTGCCTTCTTTAATTCTGGCTTTAAGTTTTCGTCAGCTTTTACTAAAGCTCTAGTTATTCCGTGTCTGATAGCTCCAGCTTGACCTGTGAATCCACCACCGTGAACGTTAACTAAAACGTCAAATCTGTCCTTAGTTCCAGTTAAAACTAATGGTTGGTTAACTATCATTCTTAAAGTTTCTAAACCGAAATAGTTTTCTATTTCTCTATTATTTATAACTACTTTACCACTTCCTGGTACAAGTCTAACTCTTGCGATTGATTTTTTTCTTCTTCCAGTACCCATGTATTGAACTTTTGCCATTTTTATTCCTCCTCCCGAGCATGTATTAGTACTTTAATTCAAGTACTTCTGGTTTTTGAGCATCATGTCCGTGCTCAGTACCTCTATATACTTTTAGCTTCTTAAGCATTTTTCTTCCTAAAACACCTGTTGGAAGCATTCTTCTTACAGCTTCTTCGAAAGCGAATTCAGGTTTCTTTGCTAATACTTCTCTATATGGAGTTTCTTTTAATCCACCTGGATATAAACTGTGCTTTCTCATTAATTTTTGATCTAACTTCTTACCAGTTAAAACAACCTTTTCTGCATTGATTACGATAACGAAATCTCCACAGTCAACATTTGGTGTAAATGTTGGTTTATTTTTTCCTCTTAAAATTGATGCAACTTGGCTAGCAACTCTTCCTAGTGGCTTTCCAGCAGCGTCAACAACATACCATTTTCTTTCAACTTCTTGTGCCTTAGCAATGTATGATTTCATGTTTTTCCCTCCCTGAACTTACATTTGTGCTTTACTTATTAAGTATTGCTTTTATGTCAAGACCCGGGGCTAGTGGATCTTATATACATAAATTATTCTAACAAACATACATTATTATAATACACGCTTACGGGCGTGTCAACTATTTTAATTAATTATTTTAATTAATTATATAAATTAATTATTTTAAATAATCATCACGTTTTAATAATAAACCTTTTCCAATACTAAACCAGCTGCCGGAACACATATTCCTGCCTTTTTTCTATCTTTACTCTCTATTATATTTTGCACTTCTCTCGAATCAATTTTATTAGATCCAACCATTATTAATGTTCCAACTATTATTCTTACCATATTATATAAAAAACCATCACCAGTAACATAAATTTTTATTATGTCATCTTTTATATCTATATGCAAATCTGATATTGTTCTTACAGTTGTCTTTACCGAACTTCCACTACTCTTAAACGCCATAAAATCTTTAGTTCCTATAAAGTATTTGCAAGCTTCCTTCATATCTTCTACATCTAATTTACGCTTTACATGATACACATAATCTTTTCCTATTGCGGAATTAACATCTCTATTCAATATAGAATAAGAGTAGGTTTTCCCTTTTGCACTGTATCTTGAATGAAAATCTTCTTCTACTTCCTCGGATTTTAAAATCACTATATCATTAGGTAATCTATAATTAATAGCTTCTCTAAACTTTTCTGATGGTATTTTACTATTAGTTTTAAAATTTGCTACAAATCCCCTTGCATGAACACCAGCATCTGTTCTTGAGCTTCCGATAACCTCAGACTCTTCATTAGTTAAGAGGCTAATAGCCTCTTCTAATGTCTCCTGAATTGTTGCTCCTATCTTTTGCTTTTGCCATCCCAAATAATTTGTTCCATCATATTCTAAAGTTAGTTTAATATTTCTCATGTTTTGAATCACCTTTGCTTATATTATTTACATAGCAAATCTAACTAATAAACTTCCTATAAATAAAATAGAAAATACAGCAAATGCAATAGTATCTCTATTTGTAAATTTTAATTGTTTCATTCTTGTTCTTCCATTGCCGCCTCTATAAGCTCTAGCTTCCATTGCCATAGCAAGTTCATCCGCTCTCCTAAATGAGCTTATAAATAATGGTACCAATAATGGAATCAAGCTTTTTGCCTTTTGAATTATTCCACCTGTTTCAAAATCTGCACCTCTTGCCTTTTGTGCCATCATTATTTTATCTGTTTCATCCATTAGTGTTGGAATAAACCTTAAAGCTATTGTCATCATCATCGCAAGTTCATGCGCTATTTCCTTACCAATTGGTCTTAATAAGCTTTCTATACCATCTGTCAGCTCAATTGGTGATGTTGTTAATGTTAATACTGATGTACCCATTATTAAAAAAATAAGTCTTAATGCCATAAATGCAGCTGTTCTTAATCCTTCTTCATATACTTTCACAAAGCCTAGCTCAAATATCATTGTATCTGCTGTTCCCTTAATCATAAAAATATTTAAAACTGCAGTAAATATTATAAGAAAAAATACAGGCTTTAATCCCTTATATAAATACCTAGGTTGTAATTTAGCAATATATACTGTTAATGCTAAAATTCCAATTATTAATATATATCCGATAAATTTATCTACGACAAATAAGGATATTATAAATAATATTGATAATAATATCTTTGTTCTAGGATCTAACTTATGAACAAAAGTTTCACCCGGTATGTATTGACCTATAGTTATATCTTTTATCATTTTTGCTCCCCCTAGCTCTTAACTTCCTTTAATATTCTTAGTAGTTCTTCTTTTCCTTGCTTTATAGTATAAATTTCATCTGAGACATTAAAACCTCTTCTTTTTAATTCTCTCATAAGGTAAGTTACTTGTGGAACCGCAAGTCCTATATTTTCTAATGTTTCGACTTCTTTAAACACTTTAGCTGGTGTTCCTTCTAAAGCTACTTCTCCCTTATTCATAACTATTATTCTTTCAGCAAGCTTACCTACATCCTCCATACTATGACTTACTAATATTATTGTCATCTTATATTCATCATGTAAAACTTTTATTTGCTCTAAAATATCATCTCTACCTTTTGGATCCAACCCTGCTGTCGGCTCATCTAATATAAGAACTTTAGGCTCCATAGCAATTACACCAGCTATCGCTACCCTTCTCTTTTGTCCTCCACTTAAATCAAAGGGTGATTTATTTCTATAAGTATCATAATCTAGCCCTACCATTTCCATAGATCTTTTTACTCTTTTTGTTATCTCATCATCAGATAACCCTAGATTCCTTGGTCCAAATTCTATATCTTTTTCTATAGTCTCTTCAAATAATTGATACTCTGGATATTGGAATACTAATCCTACTTTTTTCCTAATATCAGTAAGCTTTACCCCATCTTTTGTAATATCTTCCCCATCTACTACTATTCTTCCTGATGTAGGCTTAAGTAGTCCATTCATATGCTGAATTAATGTAGACTTACCAGAACCAGTATGGCCAATAAGTGCAACAAACTCACCTTCATTTATTTCTATATTAACATTGTTTAAAGCCACTTTTTCAAAAGGTGACTTAGGCATGTATACATGTACTAAATTCTCTATTTTAATTGACATAACGCATTCACCATCTCATCTACATTTAAAATATTTGTATCTATATCTATACCATTATTCTTTAATTCATAGCAAAGTTCAGTTACTTGAGGAACATCTAGACCTATCTCCTTCATTTGCTTTACATTAGAAAATACTTCTCTTGGATTTCCCTCTAAAATTATCTTTCCATCATCCATAACAAGAACCCTATCTGCCTCAGCAGCTTCATCCATATAATGAGTTATCAGAACTATAGTAATTCCATACTTCTCATTTATTTCTTTAATATTATTTAAGACTTCTCTTCTTCCTGAAGGATCTAACATTGCTGTAGGCTCATCAAAAATTATGCATTCTGGTTTCATAGCTAAAATTCCAGCTATTGCAATTCTTTGTTTTTGTCCACCTGAAAGCAAATGAGGTGCATGTCTTCTATACTCATACATTCCAACTTTTTTTAAACTTTCATCTACTCTTTTTCTTATTTCTTCTGGAGGAACACCTAAATTCTCCGGCCCAAAAGCAACATCTTCTTCAACTATAGTTGCTACTAATTGATTATCCGGATTTTGAAAAACCATTCCTGCTTTTGCTCTTATCTCCCATAAATTATTAGGATCTGATGTATCTAAACTATCTACAATTACAGCACCTTCAGAAGGAACAAGTAACGCATTCATATGTTTAGCTATAGTGGATTTTCCTGATCCATTATGGCCTAAAACTACTAGAAATTCACCCTTTTTAACTTCAAAGCTAACTCCATTTACAGCGTATCTTTCCTCTTCTCCCTCATGCACTCTATATTTAAAAGATACATCATTGCATTTAATCATTGTTTCTTTCATATATAGCCCTCCTTTTATTGCTTAACTTATATCTTAAATATTATATAAAAGCTTATTAGTGTATATACATTTAACATAAGAATATTATAATATACATTTGCTTAATTACAATTACTTTATAATAAATTTATAAGATCTTATATAATATTTAATTTTGAATATGTAAAAATGGGGACTAAGTTATAAACTTAATCCCCTGTATATTATACTAATTCAAGTATAACAACTTCTGCTCCGTCCCCTCTTCTTGGACCTTTTTTGTACATTCTAGTGTATCCACCATTTCTTTCTGCGTACTTTGGAGCAACATTGTCAAATAGGTTTTGAACTACTTCTTCTTCATTAACAAAAGCTAAAACTTGTCTTCTAGCGTGAAGGTCACCTCTTTTTGCTAAAGTGATCATCTTTTCAGCTAATTTTCTAGTTTCCTTTGCTCTTGTTTCAGTTGTTTCTATTTTACCATGCTTTAAAAAGCTTGTAACAAGGCTTCTTAGCATAGCTCTTCTTTGGTCAGTAGGACGACCTAATTTACGATAACCTGCCATGTGGATTTACCTCCTTACTCATCGTTTAGTCTTAATCCTAAGCCTAATTCCTTAAGCTTTCTTTCGACTTCCTCTAAAGATTTCTTTCCTAGATTTCTTACCTTCATCATGTCATCCATTGATTTTCCAGCAAGTTCTTGAACTGTATTTATTCCAGCTCTCTTTAAACAGTTATATGATCTAACTGATAAATCTAGCTCTTCTACAGTCATTTCTAGTACTTTCTCTTTTTTGTCTTCTTCTTTTTCTATCATTATCTCTACATCATTAGTACTATCTCCTAATGACATAAATAGTTTAAAATGTTCTATAAGAATTTTTGCTGATAAGCTTATAGCTTCATCAATCTTTATAGTTCCATTAGTCCAGATTTCTAAAGTTAATTTATCGTAGTCAGTAATTTGACCTACTCTTGTATTTTCAACAGTGAAATTAACTCTTTTTACTGGTGTATAAATTGAGTCAACAGCTATAGCTGATAATGGAAGGTCTTCACTCTTATTTTTATTTTGAGTAACATATCCTCTTCCTCTATTAACCGTAATCTCCATATATAACTTAGCATTATCATCTAATGTAGCAATATGAAGATCTTTGCTTACAACTTCAACATCTCCATCAGTTTTTATATCTGCACCTGTAACTACTCCAGGTCCTTGAGCATCTATATATATTGTCTTTGGACCTTCACCATTCATAATTAATGCTAAAGATTTAATGTTTAATATTATTTCTGTAACATCTTCTTTAACACCTTGTACAGTTGAAAATTCATGTAGTACTCCATCTATCTTTACTGATGTTGGAGCTGCACCTGGAAGTGATGATAAAAGTATTCTTCTTAAAGCATTTCCAAGAGTTATACCATATCCTCTTTCTAACGGTTCAACTACATATTTACCATAAGTACCATTTTCATTTGCTTCTATACATTCTATTATTGGCTTTTCGATTTCTAACATGCACAAACCCTCCTTATATTTTAAATGGCAACATTATTCTGAGGGCAACTGCTTATATATTTGTATTGTAAGAAAAATCTTAACAATACAAATACTAAACTATTACTTGCTGTATAACTCAACGATAAGAGTTTCATTAACTGGAACGTCAATATCTTCTCTTGATGGTTCAGCAACTATTTTACCTGAATAATTTTCAACATTTGCTTCTAACCACTTTGGTAAAGTCTTTGGATTTTCAATAAATGTCTTGAATTTTTCAGTTCCTCTGCTCTTTTCTGTAACTGTTATTTCATCGTTAACAGAAACTCTGTATGAAGGAATGTCAACTTTCTTACCATTTACTAAGAAATGTCCATGATTAACTAATTGTCTAGCTTCAGCTCTTGAAGCACCATAACCTAGTCTGTAAACAACGTTATCTAATCTCATTTCTAATAACTTAAGTAAGTTTTCACCTGTAATACCCTTCATATGATCAGCCTTTTCATAGTAAGCTCTGAATTGGCTTTCTAATACTCCGTATATTCTTCTAGCTTTTTGCTTTTCTCTTAATTGTACGCCGTAGTTAGATAATTTTTTCTTAGCTGCTCCATGTTGTCCTGGTGCATAACTTCTTCTAACAAAAGCACATTTATCTGTATAACATCTATCCCCTTTAAGGAATAATTTCATACCTTCTCTTCTACATAATCTACATGTAGCTCCAGTATATCTTGCCATTAATTACACCTCCTATATGAATACTAGACTCTTCTTCTCTTTGGTGGTCTACATCCGTTGTGTGGGATTGGAGTAACGTCTTTAATTAGAGTTACTTCTAATCCTGCCGCTTGTAAAGATCTTATAGCCGCTTCTCTTCCAGCGCCTGGTCCCTTTACATATACTTCTATACTCTTTAATCCGTGTTCCATAGCTGCTTTAGCTGCTGTTTCTGCTGCCATTTGAGCTGCGAATGGAGTACTCTTTCTTGATCCTCTGAAGCCTAAAGCTCCTGCGCTTGACCATGATAAAGCATTCCCTGCCGCATCAGTTAAAGTAACTATTGAGTTATTGAAAGTTGATTTGATGTGTGCAGCACCATGCTCAACGTTCTTTCTTTCTTTTCTTCTTCTAGTCTTTTTAACTTTTTGAGCCATCGAATTCCCTCCTCACTACTTCTTCTTATTTGCGATAGTTTTCTTTGGACCTTTTCTAGTTCTTGCGTTAGTCTTAGTCTTTTGACCTCTAACTGGAAGACCTTTTCTATGTCTTATTCCTCTGTAACATCCAATTTCTACTAATCTTTTAATATTTAAAGCAACTTCTCTTCTTAAGTCACCTTCAATTGTTAAAGTCTTTACGTATTCTCTGATTTTTGTTACTTCTTCTTCTGTAAGATCTCTAACTCTTGTGTCAGGATTAACTCCTGTTTCTGCTAAAATCTTATGTGAAGTAGAAAGTCCTATACCGTATATATATGTTAGACCTATTTCAACTCTTTTTTCTCTTGGTAGGTCTACGCCTGAAATTCTTGCCATTAAAACTTACACCTCCTGATATTGAAATGCATACAACTTTAATTATATGTGTGTATTTTATATATAAAATCCTAGGTCAGTAGAGGTTATCTCTACTGTCAGCCGCACCTAAAATTTATCCGCTTATTTAAATGCCTATATAATCATATTTGACTTTAAGTGAAAAGTCAATAAATTTTACATAGTAAAATAATACTTTTTTGCCTATACTTTGATTGTATTAGCCTTGTTTTTGCTTGTGCTTAGGATTTTCACAGATAACCATTACTTTTCCTTTTCTTCTTATAATCTTGCACTTTTCGCAAATAGGCTTAACTGATGGTCTTACTTTCATAGCTAACCCTCCTTGTAAAACTTCATGGTAGTCTTTTACTACCTTTATTTAGCTCTCCATGTAATTCTACCTCTTGTTAGATCGTATGGAGAAAGTTCTATTGTAACCTTATCTCCTGGTAGAATTCTTATGAAGTTCATTCTTAATTTTCCTGATATATGTGCTAGAATCTTGTGACCACTCTCTAGTTCAACTTGGAACATAGCATTTGGTAGTGATTCTAGTACTGTACCTTGCATTTCTATTACATCATCTTTTGACATAAGGTAATCAACCCTCCTTAACAATGCCTTTAAGTTTTAGAAATCTTTTTATTTTTAAATCAGTACCTCTATCTTTTGATATGATAGATGCTTTAATCTCATCATCTACATCCTCTAAAACATTTATATGTTTTAAATTCTTTTTTTTAGGCATCTGAACTGTTTTAGTGCTCCCATTACTAAGAATTACATAATCATCACTTAAATGACCTATTATCACATATAAATGATTTTTATCTCTTCCTGTTTTTGAAAGAACCATTTTCCCAATTAAGTCATTGTTTTGCAAACTTTTCACCTCGATGATTACCTTAGCCATAAATCTACAAGCCACCTTTTGGTATCATGCGAATTTATAACTAAGCAACACTTATTTAATCAGTGTTAATATTTCGGGTCCATCTGGTAAAATTACAATAGTATTTTCGTAGTGTGCCGATAGACTTCCATCACTAGTTACTACAGTCCAGTCATCATTTAATGTTTTAACTTTATAGCTTCCTAAATTAACCATAGGCTCAATGGCTAAAGCCATTCCTTGAGCCAACTTTGGCCCTCTACCAGGCTTACCAAAGTTAGGTACGTCTGGATCTTCGTGTACAACTCTACCTATACCGTGTCCTACGAAATCTCTTACTACAGCGAAACCTAAAGTTTCTATGTAGCTTTGTATTCCATGTGATATATCAGTAAGTCTGTTGCCAACCTTAGCATATTCTATGCCTTTAAAGAAACTTTGTTCAGTTACTTTAATTAACTTATTGGCTTCTTCACTAACATTTCCTACTGCAAATGTTCTTGCAGCATCTCCGTGAAAGCCATTAAGATAAGCGCCACAGTCTACACTAACAATATCTCCATCTTTTAATACATAACCTCCTGGGATCCCATGAACTACTTGCTCGTTAACAGATATACATAGTGAAGCTGGAAAACCATATAGCCCTTTAAACGAAGGCTTTGCTCCATGCTTAGTTATAAATTCTTCTGCTATCCTGTCTATTTCAGCAGTAGTTATTCCTGGTCTTACTTTTTCTTCAACTAGTAGTAACGTTTCTGCTACTATTCTACCTGCTGATCTCATTAGGTCAATTTCTTTGTTGTTTTTAATGATTATCATTATTCAACGCTCCCTAAGATATTACAGATACCTTCGAATACTTCATTAATAGCTTTTGTTCCATCTACAATTGAAAGTAAGTTTCTTTCTTTATAAAAATCAATCAGTGGTTGTGTCTGTCTCTCATACACATCAAGTCTTTCAGATACAGTTTCTTCTGTATCATCTTTTCTTTGGATTATATCACTTCCACAAACATCACATTTTCCTGCAATAGTTGGTGGATTAAATTTTATATGATAGCTAGCTCCACATGATGGACACACTCTTCTACCTGTCATTCTTTCTAATATAAATCCAGTAGGTACTTCAATTAGTAAAGCTGTATCAAGATCTTCATTTCTTTCAGAAAGAAATTCTTGAAGTGCTTCTGCTTGATTAACTGTTCTTGGGAACCCATCTAATAAGTAACCATTTTTACAGTCATCTTGTTGCAGTCTATCTTTTACCATATTAATAGTAACTTCATCTGGTACTAACTGTCCTTTATCGATGTGCTTCTTAGCTTCTACACCTAATGGAGTGTTTTCAGAAATATTCTTTCTAAAAATATCTCCAGTAGAAATATGTGGTATTGAGTATCTATTACTAATTGATTTTGCCTGTGTTCCCTTTCCTGCTCCAGGAGGACCTAATAATACTATCTTCACGGGCATCATCTCCATTATTAATCTATTTTAAGAACCCTTGATAATGTCTCATTACTAATTGTGAGTCTAATTGTCTTGAAAAATCAAGGCCAACCCCAACCATAATTAATAATGATGTACCACCAAACTGAATTCCTTGTAATTGTGTATTTGAAATTAATATTGGTAGTATTGCTAGTAAAGCAGCGAATACTCCTCCAACTAATGATACTTTAGTAAGTACTTTTTCAAAATACTTTTCAGTTGCATCTCCCGGTCTTATTCCTGGTACAAATCCAGCTGACTTATGCAGATTTTCTGCCATTTCATCAGGTTTAAATGTGATTTGTGTATAGAACCAAGTAAAGAAAATAGTTAATATTGAATAAACTACTGGATACATCCATGTCTTTTCATTAAATATACTATACTTATTACTTGTTATCCATATTGCCCAGTCATAATTTGGGAAGAATTCTGCAATTGTTTTAGGGAACATCATAACCGACATAGCAAAAATTATTGCTATAACAGCTGATCCAATTATACTTAAAGGTATGTGAGTACTTTGTCCTCTCATAACTTTATTTCCAACAGCTTTACCAGCATATTGGACTGGAATTCTTCTTTCTGCTAATGAGAAGAATATTACTACTCCTAATAATACAATTGCAAAAACTACAAATAGTAAAATTTCTATTATAGTAATTTTTCCTTGATCCTTTAATGTAAATAATGACATTAAAGTTATTGGTAACTGAGATACTATATTCACGAATATTAATATGGATATACCATTTCCAAAACCTTTAGCTGTGATTTGATCACCTAACCACATACAGAATGTTGAGCCTGCAACTAGTGCTACTAATACAACAAGCATTCCAGTCCATTGCATTCCAACTGCTGCACCTTTTGCTGCAACCATACTATATGTTCCAAAAGCAAGAATAAATCCTATAACTATTGATAATATTCTCGTTATCTTTTGTATCTTCTTTCTGCCTTCTTCCCCTTCTTTAGAAAGTTGTTCTAAAGACGGTATTGCTATAGTCAATAATTGAACTATTATCGAAGCATTAATGTATGGTGTTACACTTAAAGCAAATATACTAAATTGTCTAAATGCTCCACCAGATAATAAATCATAGAACCCAAATATAGTTCCACTACTAGCTAAATCTTTTAGTACATTTGTGCTAATTCCAGGAACAGGAATATGTGTTCCTATCCTGAAAATTGCAACTAAAAATATAGTCCATATAAATCTCTTTTTTAATTCGGGAACCTTCCAGGCATTACGTAGGGTTGATAGCATACTAAATCACCTCAACTTTTCCTCCAGCTGCTTCTATCTTTTCAGCCGCTGATTTTGAGAACTTACATCCTTTAACAGTTAGGCTCTTCTCTAATGTCCCGTTTCCTAAAATCTTAACTCCATCTTTTACTTTGTTGATAACTCTTCTTTCAAGTAAAACTTCTGGTGTTATTTCTGTTCCATTTTCAAATATATTTAATCTATCAACATTGATACTAACATATTGTTTAGCAAATATATTTGTAAATCCTCTCTTAGGAAGTCTTCTGTATAATGGCATTTGACCACCTTCAAATCCTGGTCTCACTCCACCGCCTGATCTAGCATTTTGGCCTTTTTCACCTTTTCCGGCATTTCTACCTAAACCTGAACCAGTACCTCTACCAACTCTCTTTGGAGCTTTCTTACTTCCTGCTGCTGGTTTTAATTCATGAAGTTTCATTACTCAATGCACCTCCTCTTATTAAACTTCTTCTACTTTTAGTAGATAGTCAACTTTGTTGATCATTCCTCTGATTTGAGGAGTTTCTTCATGTTCTACTGTCTTACCGATCTTTTTAAGTCCAAGGGCATGTGCAGTAGCAATATGGTCTTTCTTTCTTCCAATTAAACTCTTTACTAGAGTAACTTTAATCTTTGCCATTGCTTTTCCCTCCTAACCTAAAATTTCTTCTACAGTTTTGCCTCTTAATTTAGCTATATCTTCAGCTGTTCTTAAGCTTGCTAAACCGTTAATTGTAGCATTAACCATGTTTTTAGGATTGTTTGAACCTAATGACTTAGCTCTAACATCCTTTAATCCTGCTAATTCTAATACGGATCTTGCTGGACCTCCAGCGATAACTCCTGTACCTTCTTTAGCTGGCATTATAAGAACCTTACCAGTTCCGAATTTTCCATATATTTGATGAGGAACAGTTGTTCCAACTATTGCAACACTTACTAAATGTTTCTTAGCGTCTTCTATTCCTTTTTTAATTGCTTCTGGGATCTCTATTGACTTACCCATTCCAACGCCTACGTGTCCGTTTTCGTCACCTACAACTACTAAAGCGCTGAATCTGAAGTTTCTACCACCCTTAACAACCTTAGTTACTCTGTTTATGTTAACAACCTTTTCCTTAAGGTCTAGTGTGCTAGGATCGATTCTCATGTATTTCCCTCCTTGTTTATTAGAATTTTAAGCCTGCTTCTCTTGCAGCTTCAGCTAAAGTTTGAACTCTTCCGTGATATACGTATCCACCTCTGTCGAATACAACTTCTGAAATTCCTTTTTCTAAAGCCTTCTTAGCTACTAATTCACCAACCATTTTAGCCGCTTCTTTGTTTCCACCTGCTTTTGCATCGAATGCTTTATCTAAGCTTGAAGCTGAAACTAAAGTTACTGAATTAACATCATCTATAATTTGAGCATATATGTTTTTTTCACTTCTATATACTGAAAGTCTTGGTCTTTCAGGAGTACCAGAAATTTTCTTACGTACTCTTAGGTGACGTCTTTCTCTACTAGCTTTTCTGTCTACCTTTTTGAACATAAAGATTTCACTCCTTTCTATTATTTCTTACCAGTTTTACCTTCTTTACGTCTGATTACTTCGTTATCATATTTAATTCCTTTACCCTTATATGGTTCAGGTTTTCTCCATGATCTTATATCAGCCGCAGCTGCTCCAACCTTTTCCTTATCGATACCCTTAACAACAACTTTAGTTGCAGCTGGAGTTTCGAAAGTTACACCTTCGATTGGTTCTATTTCAACTGGATGTGAATATCCTAAGTTCATTACAAGCTTCTTACCTTGTAATTGAGCTCTGTAACCAACACCAATTAGTTCTAAGCTCTTTTCAAATCCTTTTTCAACTCCGATTATCATGTTGTTGATTAACGCTCTAGTTAAACCATGAAGAGCTCTGTGCTCTTTTTGATCGCTAGGTCTAGTTACAACAACTTGGTTGTTTTCAACTGCTATATTCATGTCTTTATTCATAGCTTTAACAAGTTCGCCCTTTGGACCCTTAACTGAAACAACGTTATCTGCTGAAACAGCTACAGTTACGCCTGCAGGTATAGCTATAGGTAATCTACCTACTCTTGACATAATCGCACCTCCTGTTTTACTTGTTCTGATATATGTTAATCTAGTTACTTTCTACTTTGGAAATTACCAAACGTAGCAAACTACTTCTCCGCCTAATCCAGCTTTTCTTGCTTCTCTATCAACTAATAAACCAGTTGAAGTTGATATTATAGCAATTCCTAGTCCACTTAGTACCTTTGGAATTTCATCTTTCTTGCAGTAAACTCTTAGTCCTGGTTTAGATATTCTCTTTATACCAGTTATAACTCTTTCTTTATCTGCGCCATATTTAAGAGATATTCTTAACATTGGAACAACACCATCGTTATATTCCTCTAATTCTTTAATATATCCCTCTTGTAATAATATATTTGCAACAGCCTTCTTCATATTTGATGAAGGAACTTCTACTACTTCATGTCTTACAGCATTTGCATTTCTAATACGTGTTAGCAAATCTGCGATAGGATCTGTCATAACCATTTAATGTGCCTCCTTTCACTACATCAGTTTCTTACCAACTTGCTTTCTTACAACCAGGGATTTGACCCTTATAAGCAAGTTCTCTAAAACATATACGGCAAATACCGAACTTCTTTAATACTGAATGTGGTCTTCCACATATTCTGCATCTTGTATAAGCTCTTGTTTTATATTTAGGTTCTTTTTTCCACTTTTCAATAATAGCCTTACGTGCCACGGTTTTCCCTCCTTATTATTGAGCAAATGGCATACCAAGGAATCTTAATAATTCTCTTGCTTCTTCGTCAGTGTTAGCTGTTGTTACGAAGATAATATCCATTCCTCTAACCTTATCGATTTTATCGTATTCAATTTCTGGGAATATTAATTGCTCTTTTACTCCTAGTGAGTAGTTTCCTCTACCATCAAAAGCTTTGCTTGAAACTCCTCTGAAATCTCTAACTCTTGGAAGAGCAATAGCCATTAACTTATCAGCAAATTCATACATCTTTGCCTTTCTTAATGTAACCTTACATCCTAAAGCCATGTTTTCTCTTATCTTAAAGTTAGCAACTGATTTCTTTGCTCTAGTTAAGATTGGCTTTTGACCTGCAATTATGCTTAAATCATTAACTGCAGCTTCTAATATTTTTTGATTGTCCTTAGCTTCTCCAACTCCCATGTTGATAACTATCTTTTCAAGCTTTGGAACTTCCATTATATTTTTATATCCGAACTTTTCAATCATAGCTGGAATTACTTCTTTTTGATACTTCTCTTGAAGTCTTGTTGTCATAATTAGTACCTCCTTTCAGATTCTAGAATGTTTCTCCACACTTCTTACAAACTCTAACCTTAGTACCGTCTTCTAAGATTTTGTTACTAATTCTTGTAGCGTTTTTACACTTTGTGCAGTATAACATAACTTTTGAGCTGTATATAGCTCCTTCTCTTTCAATTATTCCACCTTGAGCATTAGCTCTAGTTGGCTTTTGGTGCTTTTTAACTATATTAACTCCTTGAACAATAACTTTGCCTGTTTTAGGATTTACTTTTAAAACTTCACCAGTTTTTCCTTTATCTTTACCTGAAACAACTACAACTGTGTCGTTCTTTCTAACATGTACCTTCAAATGAGACACCTCCTCTATTATAGAACTTCAGGTGCTAATGATAAAATCTTGTTAAATTCGTTATCTCTTAGCTCCCTAGCAACTGGTCCGAAGATACGAGTTCCTCTTGGTTGCTTATCATCCTTTATAATAACAGCTGCATTTTCATCAAACTTAATGTATGAACCATCAGCTCTTCTTAATCCTCTAACTGATCTAACTATAACAGCTTTTACAACGTCTCCTTTTTTAACAACTCCGCCTGGTGTTGCACTTTTAACGCTAGCAACTATTACATCTCCAATGTTACCGAACTTTCTCTTTGATCCGCCTAAAACTCTTATGCACATTATTTCCTTTGCACCTGAGTTATCTGCTACCTTTAGTAAGGTTTGTTGTTGTATCATTGAATTACCCTCCTTTCAGTCTTAAAGCCTATTTAGCTTTTTCAACTATTTCAACAAGTCTCCATCTCTTATCTTTAGATAATGGTCTAGTTTCCATAATTAAAACTCTATCATTCATTTTAGCTTCATTGTTTTCATCATGAGCTTTAAACTTAGTTGTTCTATTAACTGTTTTTCCATATAATGGGTGTCTAACCTTAGTTTCAACAGCAACAACTATTGTCTTATCCATTTTATCTGAAACAACTCTACCTATTTTTTTCTTTCTTAATCCTCTTTCCATTAAGAGTTACCTCCTTTCAGATTTACTGCTCGAAAGCCCTGATCTCTTCTTCTCTTATGATGGTTTTGATTTGGGCTATAGATTTTTTTACTTCTCTTATTCTCATAGGATTTTCTAATTGACCTGTAGCTAATTGGAATCTTAAGTTGAATAACTCAGCCTTAAGGTCATTTAATTTAACCTTTAAATCTTGAGGATTATTTGCTCTTAATTCTTTTAATTCTCTAGCCTTCATTATTCTTCACCACCCATTTCCTCAAAATCTCTTCTTGTAACGAATTTACACTTTACAGGAAGCTTGTGTGATGCAAGTCTCATAGCTTCTCTTGCAACTTCTTCATTAACTCCTGATAGTTCGAATAAAACTCTACCAGGTTTAACTACTGCTACCCAATATTCTGGTGAACCCTTACCTGAACCCATTCTTGTTTCAGCTGGCTTCTCAGTTACTGGCTTATCTGGGAAAATCTTTATCCAAAGTTTTCCTCCTCTTCTGATATATCTGTTTATAGCAATTCTGGCAGATTCTATTTGATTACTAGTTATCCAACCACAAGTTGTAGCTTGAATACCAAAATCTCCGTATGCAAGGAAATTACCTCTTGTAGCTTTTCCTTTCATTCTACCACGTTGTACCTTACGATGCTTAACTCTCTTAGGCATTAACATGACTAATTCCTCCTTTCTTATGCGTTAACTTCTTCCTTCTTTTCAACTTTTTTAGTTGGAAGAACTTCTCCATTATAAACCCAAACTTTTACACCGATCTTTCCATAAGTTGTATCAGCTTCAGCAAATCCATAATCGATATCTGCTCTTAAAGTTTGAAGTGGAATTGTTCCTTCATGATATTGTTCAGTTCTAGCTATTTCAGCTCCACCTAATCTACCTGAGCAAGCTGTCTTAACACCTTTAGCTCCAAGTCTCATAGCTCTTTGGATGCTTTGTTTCATAGCTCTTCTAAATGATACTCTTTTTTCTAATTGTGCAGCTATATTTTCTGCCATTAATTGAGCATTTGCTTCAGCATTTTTAACTTCAACTATATTTATTAATAAGTTTTTGTTATCAGTTACTTTAGCTAATTTAGCTTTTAAAGCTTCTATTCCTGCTCCACCTTTTCCAATTATTACACCTGGTTTAGCAGTATATATATTTAACTTAACTCTCTTAGCAGCTCTTTCGATTTCAATCTTTGAAATACCAGCTGAGAAAAGTTCTTTCTTTACGAATTCTCTGATTTTGTTATCTTCTATTAGATTGTCTGCGAAGTTCTTCTTTGAAGCATACCATTTAGCATCCCAATCCTTGATAACTCCTACTCTAAGTCCGTGAGGATGTACTTTTTGACCCACTTGATTTCCCTCCTTCTTTCTAAGCTCTTTCTTTAACTACAAGTGTTATATTACTTGTTCTTTTGTTAATTCTAAATGCTTTTCCGTGATCCATTGGTCTAAATCTCTTTAGTGTTGGACCTGCACCAACGAATGCTTCTGCTACATATAATCTTTCTACGTCCATTTCATGATTATTTTCTGCATTAGCAACAGCTGATTTTAAAACTTTATTTATAACAACAGCTGCATCTTTTGGAGTATATTGTAAAATAGCGAAAGCCTCTTGAATATTTTTTCCTCTTATTAAATCAAGAACTACTCCTACTTTTGTTGGAGACATTCTAACATATTTAGCTATAGCTCTAGCTTCCATTTATGTTCCTCCTTTCCGGGATTACTTTCTTTTTCTTGCTGCTTTTTCGTCATAATCGTGTCCTCTGTAAGTTCTTGTTAATGCGAACTCACCAAGCTTGTGTCCTACCATATCTTCGCTAACGAAAACTGGAACATGCTTTCTTCCATCGTGAACAGCAATTGTATGACCAATCATTTGTGGGAATATTGTTGAACTTCTTGACCAAGTTTTAACAACCTTCTTATCTCCACTAGCATTCATTTCTTCAATTCTCTTTAAAAGTCCTTCATGTACAAAAGGCCCTTTTTTTGTTGATCTACTCACTATAATTTGCCTCCCTTCATAATCTATAGGCTGACAAGCCATGAAGAGAAATTTAGATTCTCTTCATGCTACTTATCGTTTCTTCTCTTTATTATGAATCTGTCAGAATACTTCTTATTCTTTCTTGTCTTGTATCCAAGTGCTGGTTTACCCCATGGAGTAACTGGACTTGGTCTACCGATTGGTGATCTACCTTCACCACCACCGTGAGGGTGATCGTTAGGATTCATTACAGAACCTCTTACTGTAGGTCTCCATCCCATGTGTCTCTTTCTACCTGCTTTACCGATATTGATTATATCGTTAGTAGTATTTGAAACAGTACCGATTGTAGCTCTACATTCAATTCTTACATATCTCATTTCGCCTGAAGGTAATCTTAGTGTTGCATAGTTACCTTCTTTAGCCATTAATTGAGCTGTAGTACCAGCTGATCTTACCATTTGAGCTCCCTTACCAACTTGTAACTCAACGTTATGAACGAAAGTACCTACTGGTATGTTCTTTAATGGAAGAGCGTTACCTGCTTTAATATCAGCTTCTGGTCCTGAAACTATAACATCTCCAACTTTTAATCCAACTGGAGCAATTATATATCTCTTTTCACCATCAGCATATACAACTAATGCAATGTATGCTGTTCTATTTGGATCGTATTCTATTGTAGCAACCTTTGCTGGAACACCATCCTTATTTCTCTTGAAATCTATTATTCTATATTTTCTCTTAGCTCCACCACCGTGGTGTCTAACAGTTATTTTACCTTGAGCATTTCTACCACCGCTTTTGTTTAAAGAAACAAGAAGTGATTTCTCAGGTGTACTTGTTGTTATTTCTTCAAAAGTAGCCATTGTCATTTCTCTTCTTGATGGGGTAGTTGGTCTAAACTTTTTAACTGCCATGTAAATTCCCTCCTTACTTTAAGCTTCTCTGGCACTTATGTACCAATAATACGCTTTATTTGCGTTATTGCATTCCTTCAAAGAATTCGATATTCTTGCTGTCTGCTGTTAAAGTAATAACAGCTTTCTTGAAGTCTGCTCTCTTCCCTACATGTACGCCCATTCTCTTTGTTTTTCCCATAGTTCTTATTGTTTGAACTTTTTCAACCTTAACGCCGAAGATTTCTTCTACAGCTTTCTTAATTTGAACCTTGTTTGCATTAATTTGAACTATGAAAGTGTACTTTTTGTCTGCCATAGCAGTCATACTCTTTTCAGTGATAACAGGCTTTCTTATAATATCATAGCTTGTCATTATGCGTACACCTCCTCGATTTTTGATACAGCATCCTTAGTTATGATTAATTTCTCAAACTTTAATAAATCATAAACATTGATGTTGTTAACTGGCATGATTTGTACATCAGCAATATTTCTAGCTGATTTGTAAAGTACTTCATTAGATTCTCCAGTTATTATTAAAGTTTTCTTTGCATCAAATGCTTTTAAAACTTCAACCATTTTCTTAGTCTTTGGAGCTTCGAATGCTAATGTTTCTAACACTACCATTTGTCCGTCTTGAACCTTGCTAGTTAATGCAGATTTCATAGCTACTCTTCTCATGCTCTTTGGCACTGACATTCTGTAATCTCTTGGCTTTGGTGCGAATACTATACCACCTTTGATCCATTGTGGAGCTCTAATAGAACCTTGTCTTGCTCTACCAGTTCCTTTTTGTCTCCAAGGCTTGATTCCGCCTCCTCTAACCTCAGCTCTTGTCTTAGCTGATTGAGTTCCTTGTCTCTTGTTTGCTAATAAAGCAACAACAACTTGATGCATAGCATCAGTGTTAACTTCAACTCCGAACACATTATCATTTAATTGGATATCTCCAACTTGTTTTCCTTCTTGATTAAATAATCCTACTGTAGGCATCCTGTTTCCTCCTTTCTACAGAAATTAAGCTTTAACTGCGTTTCTTATTACTACTGTACCTTTGTTAGGTCCTGGGATACCACCCTTGATTAGTATTAAGTTCTTCTCAGCTATAACCTTAACTACTTCTAAGTTTAATACTGTTGTGTTAACAGCTCCCATATGTCCTGGCATGTTCTTGTTCTTGAAAGTTCTTGATGGATCTGATGAAGCACCCATTGAACCTACTGCTCTGTGGAACTTAGAACCGTGAGTCATTGGTCCTCTGTTAGCATTCCATCTCTTGATAACACCTTGGAATCCCTTACCTTTAGAAACTCCAGATACATCAATTTTGTCTCCAGCTTCAAATAAATCAGCCTTTATTTCTTGACCAACTTCATAAGCTGAGCAATCTTCTAATCTGAACTCTTTTAATTTTCTCTTTAATGAAACTCCTGCTTTAGCATAGTGTCCCTTCTTTGGCTTGTTAACTAACTTTTCTCTAACGTCTCCAAAACCTACTTGTATTGCTTCATAACCATCTTTTTCGATAGTTTTCTTTTGAACAACAACACATGGGCCAGCTTCTACTACTGTTACAGGAACTACTTTTCCGTTAGCATCGAAAATTTGAGTCATTCCTATTTTCTTTCCTAATATAGCTTTTTTCATGTATTTACACCTCCTAAACGTATTAGCGGATTGTTTAACAATCATAACCGTTCAAACTGTTTATTTAATAAGTATTACCTATAGCTTTATTTCGATATCCACACCTGCTGGTAAGTTTAATCTCATTAATGCATCAACAGTTTTTGGTGATGGATTAACGATATCGATTAATCTCTTGTGTGTTCTGATTTCGAATTGCTCTCTTGAATCTTTGTATTTGTGAACAGCTCTTAATATAGTAACAACATCTTTTTCAGTTGGTAGTGGTACTGGACCTGCAACCTTAGCTCCTGTTGACTTTGCTGTTTCAACAATTTTTTCAGCTGATTGATCTAATATATTGTGATCAAAAGCCTTTAATCTGATTCTTATTTTTTGTTTTGACATCTTGGTTTCCCTCCTTTTCATGTACGCTTTACTTCTAACGCACAACAGCGGATGTTCTATAAACTGCTCCACGTGTTTCATACTTAACCACATGGTTTTACAAAACCCCTGTCGTCGGATTCTAGATCCTAACATACTCATCAAGAATTAACCCGGAAGTCCGGCAACCTCCTGACTCATCGCTGTTTGCTATACAACTTCTTTATTATACTATGTTTAAATAGCCTTTTCAAGAGTTTTTTGGCCTTTTTTGATAAAATTTAAAGTATATTTGAGTAATATTTTTAAAATATAATTCCTTTTGCAAATATATTTTATATTTGTTTTTATATTTTATCAACATATTTTTTCTTGTAATTTTTGCCGAACTTCATTCCTTATTATGATTATTAACCTATTGCAATATATTAATCATTTACAAAGAAATTTTAATTTTTTATTTGAATTTCTTTGATATATTAATTTTATTAAATGTCCAACTTATTAATTTGAAACTACATACTCAATATATTCTTTTATATTTTATATTATATTGGCTTTTACATAATAAAAAGAGAGCAAAGGCGTCCCCTTACTCTCTGAATGTGATCACATTTTCATTTAATTTATATTATAGAAATTATTACTCGATTATACTAGTAACAACTCCTGAACCTACAGTTCTTCCACCTTCTCTGATAGCGAATCTTAATCCTTCATCCATAGCTACTTG